>JRYD01000181.1_pt1 | contig 526641 bp, 521 predicted proteins | sample 235311 | NCBI WGS metagenome assembly JRYD01 (sample SAMN03074213, study PRJNA261472) | activated sludge metagenome | biome: Common Effluent Treatment Plant; feature: Wastewater; material: Activated sludge; isolation source: activated biomass in a lab-scale reactor treating industrial wastewater... | reverse complement strand
TCATGAAGCTGGAATCGCTAGTAACCGTAGATCAGCCTCGCTACGGTGAATACGTTCTCGGGTTTTGTACACACCGCCCGTCAAGCCATGGAAGCGGGAAGCGGATGAAGCCTCTATTTAGTTAGGGTCCAATCCGATGCTCGTAACTGGGGCTAAGTCGTAACAAGGCATCGGTAGCGGAAGCTGTCGATGGATCACCTCCTTTCTAAGGAATATAATTTCGCTCTTGTTTGTTTTTCGAAACAGCTTGAGCGACATTCTGATGGTCGTCGTTAATTTTTTCGAAAGTTAGCGCACTAGTTCTGATTCAAAAAGACGCGTAGTTGGTGAAAACATTTCAATCGCTATTTAGTTGTTAAACCTCTGGTAGAATTATTAAACACCCTAATAGGTGTTTTTTAAGTTTGTTTTGGTTTTTCTTTAACTTGCTTTGAATCGGTTTCCTGTATGCTGAATTCTTGTATTAATGTTGTGAACACAATTTTAGTATAAGAATAAATTCTGTGGAGGAAATATGAAAAAGAAAATCGTTCAACTATTTTTGTTATTGGGCCTATTAGGGGCGGTTGTGTTTGGACAAGAGCAGACAAAAGAACAAGAGGAGGTACAGCAAAGTCTCCCATCTACTGGCATGGCAAAGCCACTAGCAGATTTGCGTGACTACAATGGAACCTACGAAGGCAGTGTTGGGACAGGCTCCATTGGTTATGTTGGCGGAACTCTTTACCGTGATAACCAAGATAATGGCTGGCGTAGTGGGTGTATTGGTGAGGGGTGTGGTCGGCATCCGGGAGTAGATATTCCCGTACCGATTGGAACTAAAGCTTATTCCGCCACCTGGGGTCAGGTAGTCATAAGCCGTTGCGATCCAGAATGGGGTGGGTTACTTGTTTTGCGCAGTAACAGTCCTTGGACGGGTGAAGTAGTGTATATCACTTATGCTCACCTTAGTGACCGTGCATACAGTAATGGTGCTCCAGTAAAGGAGGGACACTGGGTTAGTACTGGTGTGCAAATTGGTAGGACTGGCGGGGATCCAAACATAAAATGCAGTGGGAATTCCACTGGGGCTCATTTGCATTTTCAAATAGATCGTGATGATGGTAATCCAGAGCCCTGGTATCCAACTAGATCTCAGCTTAACTACCCTGATAGTAACTATCAAGTAACTGGCAAGACCTTTAATCCCATCGTGTTTCTGACTGGTGGCTATAGATGGACTTTCGCGCGCAACAATGACCGCGAATTGTGGGACTTGTTCAATATCCAGTCTTGGGGTGTCAGTGATAATGCTCTATGGGTTGATGCTGGTAATGATCCGTATATTCGCAGGGGTNNGATGCTGGGAATGATCCATATATTCGCCGAGGTGGTTTAACAAACTGTGGACGCATGAAACCTTGCAGTAGCAATATTGCTGCGGAAGCTACCATGTTTAGGAACGTCTATTTGGATTTGTATAATCTTTGCAGTTCTGGTCTAGGTAAGGTGTACTTTACGACCAATACTAGCCCTGGTTGGGATGAAGAAAAATCTGTTCCATATTCTGCCAGTTACGGCCCTCAACGTATACATGTATTGATGGCTAATAATGGTCGTTGGAACGGGATTATCACTGGACTGCGCATTGATCCATCTGAGAGTTGTAGTGCAGGTTTTGATCCGACTTATTACGGTGAAATAACCGTTGAGCGATAGCGTTGAAAAGGCAAGTCATCTTGCCTTTTTTATCTTTTTTCTTTGATACTTTTAAGCTATAATAGTCATAATACAAGTAGCTTCTAAATAATTAAATTTTGGTATTGGTATGTTAGAAACGTATGTTTATATTTTCGCAAGTGTTTTAATTGTGAGTTTTATCTCTTTTGTTGGTGTGGTGGTTTTGGGTTTGCAAGAGCAACGATTACGCTCAATTTTGTTGTATCTGGTTAGTTTTTCCGCTGGCGCTCTTCTTGGCGATGTATTTTTACATCTTTTGCCAGAAATGTCAGAAGTTGGTTTTGGGGTTGCGGAAGGGTTTTATTTTTTGATTGGGTTAGTAATATTTTTTATCCTTGAAAGATTTATCCAATGGCAACATTCTCACGGCGAACATTCCGAAGAGGTCCATTCATCAGTATATTTAACTATGGCAGGAGATAGTCTGCATAATTTTATTGATGGTATGGTCATCGCTGCTAGCTTTTTAGTGAATCCGACACTTGGTGTCGCTACTACGTTAGCTGTGATTTTCCATGAGATACCTCAGGAAATTGGTCAATTTGCAATCTTATTGCACGGTGGCTGGAGTAAGGTGAAAGCAATTTGGTACAATTTTGCCTCTGCGCTAACTTCTATTGCTGGCGCAGGGCTGGTTGTATTGTTCGCTAGACATATAGAAGCTGCTCCTAGTTTTCTGTTGGCATTTGCTGGCGCAAGCTTTATTTATATTGCTTTATCAGATATTGTTCCCCAGCTTCATAAAGAAGAATCAAAGGAAAAATCTGTCTGGCAGTTTTTGTGGTTAATTTTAGGCATTGCGTTAATGGGCGGACTTCTATTGCTAGAGGCTTGATTTTCTCAGAAAAGTATGCTATAATTGATATAGAAAGTTAAAATAACTCTTCGAAATAAAAATACAATTGAATAGGTAGTTTAGGTTAGTTTAAAAACAAAAAATAAAAACAATAATGCAATCAGTTTTTCCAGTATTTCCCTATGGAGCAGATTTTCTGTCTATAGAGTTCCCAACTTTTAAAAAATTTGGCCTCTCAGTACAGGATCATTTGATTCCAAGTCATCGGAATAATTATCATCCACATGTAATATCTCATCGCATGTTGGCTTTGTTGACTTTGTTGATAATGACTGTAAAAGTGGTTGCTATTTCCATGGTGGCCATAACTCCTGCTATGACTGCAGAAGCATCAGAAATTACTTCTCCAACTGTGATTCAGTTGGCCAATGATGCCCGTCAAGAAGCTGGGCTGAATGCTTTGACAAGCAATAGACTTTTGACACAAGCAGCTCAAACAAAAGCGAATGATATGTTGGCGAAGCAATATTTTGCTCACAATACACCATCAGGAGATACTCCATGGACGTTCATCAAAGCCACTGGGTACAGTTACATAACTGCAGGGGAAAATTTGGCCATTGATTTTACCGAAGCGGAAAGTATTCAAACTGCGTGGATGAATAGCCCTGGTCATCGAGCTAATATAATGAATAAAAGTTTTCAAGAAATTGGAGTTGGTATTGCGAAAGGAATGTATAATGGACATCAGACAACCATCGTTGTGCAAATGTTCGGCACTCCCATTGCGCAAAAAGTAGATATGCCAGCAACGCCAACACCAGTTGCACAACCAGCTATCCCAGCGCCAGCTACTCAACCAACTGCTCAGCCAGTAGCTGTGTCGCCGGTTGCTACACCACCAGCTTCATCATCTCCATCGTCCGAAACAACTGTTAATCAACCAAGTCCATCATCAGTTACTGAGTCTCAACCAGCCAATACCTTACAATCGACTAAAGTAATTGTTCAAAATAATAAGCTGGTAGAAGTCCCTGTAGGCAAGCAACCGGTGGAGATCAGGTCTACTGAAACTGCCCTCCAAGGCAATCAGTTATATCTAACTGTTACTGCTTCTGGCGAAGCGACAAAACTTTTGGCTACATATGGTAGACAAAGCGTGATGCTCGACCCTGCAGAAAATAATCAGTGGTATGGATATATTCCGTTGGCAAACCTGAATGCTCAGAGTAATCTAGTTGTGTACGCATATGACATTGATGGGAATCTGACCCATACGCCAATCGGACAATTCTCACCTACTTTAAATTCACCTTCAAATGAGCAGGGTCTTGTGGAAGGTGCATCAATAAGTGTATTTGGAAAAGTAATTAACCCAGGCATTTGGGAAGAAAAAATAATCTTGATTATTTTAGCTGCTCTTATTGCTTGCTTGATATTAACCATAGCAATCCGTCGTCACATCCAGCACGTGAGCTTGATTGCTAATACCGCATTTGTGGCAATGCTCGCAGCATTTATGTTGATGGTATAAAGATGAGAATAAGATGAAACTAAAAAATACGGCATCGCCGTATTTTTTGATTGGTGGACCCTACCGGGATCGAACCGGTCGCCTCCTGCTTGCAAAGCAGGCGCTCTACCAAATGAGCTAAGGGCCCCTCACTTTTTGATTGCGTATTTGTCTATTATATATTAACTGTGAAAGTTTTTCAAACCTTCACAGCCGGAAACAACTTGTTTAAATGCCCGGTGTGGTTGTTGCTGATCCAAAATCCAAGAATCCGCCCATCCACGCTAAAGCCAAGGCTATAAAAATTAGTCCGACAATCTTCCACCAAGTATAGGTGCCAGCTAAAGGGGAGGCTAAATATCGTTCAGCAAAATCAATTTTACCGGTTTGCCTGGTAATCCAAAAAGAATATTTTATTATCAGGACACCAAGGGCAATAACTAGCGGACCAAGGAAATAACGCATTGGGTTTATTCGTTACCACTACGGATATTTTTGTTTTCAAAGAAGGCCTAAGTGGTGGGCGATTCAGGAATCGAACCTGAGACCTCGTCATTATCAGTGACGCGCTCTAACCATCTGAGCTAATCGCCCTCGTTTAATTGTGAAATTTTAAAATCATTGACTGACTTTTGGTATTGTACCAGAGATCTCCACTTTTGACAATAGACTACTTATATAGTATTGTTAAAAAGTAAAATAGTAAATTTCTTTGTCCCCACGATGGGTCTGAAATAAAAATAAATGATTTTTGGACAAAAAAACTCCATGCTAGGAGTGGATATCGGATCATCCTCTATTAAGATTGTACAATTAGATCGTAGTGCGAATCCTAGTTTAGAAACTTATGGAATGGTTGATATCCCTGAACCAATTTCTTCACAAACCACAGACACTGTGGTTCATCAAATTGCAGATCTGTTGAAAAATTTAATCCAGAAAGCACAGGTGACAACAAAAGATTGCATAATGTCTTTGCCTAATTCCGCCGTGTTCACTTCTGTTATAGATATGCCTAAAATGGGTGATAAGGAAATGGAATCTGCAATGCAGTTTGAAGCCAAGAAGTATGTACCTTTGCCATTTTCTGAGGTAACACTCTCGTGGACAATTATCTCTGAAAATGATGACGGTGCATCTAATAAAGTTTTGCTTGTTGCTGTCCCTAAACAGATCCGTGACATATATATTCAGCTATTTCAATTAGCTGGTTTAAATTTAGAGATTATTGAAATTGAGGCACTAGCTTTAATCCGTGCTCTAGTTGTGGATAGAACAAAAAATGATGTTATAATAGATATAGGCGCAAAGGTAACTGGACTGAATTTTGTTAGACAAGGAACTTTGCAGTTGACGCGTAATCTAAGTATCGGCGGTGACACTATTACCGACAGGATCGCCCAAGCATTAAATTTAAGTGTCCCTCGAGCAGAACAGTTTAAACGCGATTTTGGGTTACACGATACTGATTTTTTGCCAGAAGCGGTTAAGCCTGTCTTAAATACAATTAAAACCGAAGCTAGTCAGATTATGGGGATTTATAAATCCCATAACGTTATCACTGATCGCATTGTTTTGGTGGGTGGTGGTGCACAACTTCCAGGAATTACCGAATATTTTACCGCAGAATTAGGAGTTCCGACTGTACTAGCTGACTCGCTTTCTCGAGTATCATATCAAGAAAAAATCAAATCAGTATTATCTAGGTATTCGCTCCATCTAGCCATTGCAATTGGGCTGGCGATAAGAAATGAAAACTAATTTTTGAAATCAAAACAAATTAATGCCAGACATAAATCTATTACAATCCGAAAGTCACGATATTGGTTCAGAAGTTAGCAATATTGCAAAAATATTTGCTCGGTTGCTTGTTTTAGGCGTTGCCTTGGTCATAATTGCATACGGAGCGATGTATTTTGTTGACTGGTCAACACAAAAAAAATTAGAAAAATCTAATTCAGCAATTCAGGCAAAACAGACAGAAATTTTGGCAAACAAAGACAGAAATGAGCTTGTAACCCGTCAAGAACAGATTCAGGAACTTGAGACATTAATAGATAACCACCTTTACTGGTCTTATTTAATCCCAGAGTTAGCTCGAGTTACTCTAAAATCTGCTCGCTATACTAATATTGAAGCCAAAAATGATGGCAATATAAATCTCACTGTCAACCTTCCTTCTTATGAAGATATTGAAAAATTCCTTCAGATTTTTGATTTACCTGAATATAATCAGCAATTTAGCAATGTTCGCATTGTTAGTATTAACAAGACCCAAACTGATACCAGTATTGAGACTCAATTAAATGTTCAGCTCACTTTTAACCCAGCGTTCATTAAAGGACGAAAATAATTTTTATGGCTATGCACTATTCATCAACGCAGAATAGTTATCAACGACGAGATTTTGGCAATCCCGTTGTTCAAATCGTTCTTTTGTTAATTGTCATTGTGTTGTTCTCGTGGTTTATTTTGTTGCCTAAGGTTTCCAAAACCTTGACAAGCCGTTCTGCACTGAAAGCTTCCCAGAATCAGTTAGCAAAAATTGAAAGTGATCAACGTGAGCTTAATCAATTAGTCAGTAAATTGAAATCTTCGCCAGAAGATGTGGCTCTTGTGGATGAGGCCTTGCCTTTGAATGACCGCACAAGCAAGACTTACGTGTTGTTGGATAGCTTGGTTAAATCATCTGGGATGACTTCAACCTTAATAAACGCTGATGATTCCAAAGATGTGATCAGCGCGGGTGATAAAGCGACTTTGCAGAATCCATATCAGCCAGGTCGTAGCTTGCACACCATTACTATCACAGCTTCTATTAGCGGGACTATGGAGCAGTTTAGAAACCTCTTACAGTTGATTGAGTCCAATGGTCGAGTACTGGATGTCCAGTCAGTGGATATGATTGGTGGAGAAAGTGAAACCAAATTCCGCTTAGTAGTTAAAGCATATACATACGAAAACGTAAAACAATGAGATTAAAACAAATAATAATCATTATTATAGTAATTATTGCGCTTGCCGGAGCAGGAATTTTTGCCTACCTTGGTTTTATGAGTGATTCTAACGCGGTTGTTGCTCCCGAAGATACCGCAACAAAAAATTCTGTTTTACCACATGGCACATCTTTGAATTTTGATAAAGTAAATAAATTTAACGAAACTGGCCGGCAGTTCCAGTATCCTGTAGTAACCCCTGCAGAGACTGGTTTGCAATTGAACGAAATAATGCAGCAATAGGTTATGGCTAATACAAGCATTACCAAAACTCCGTCATCACATTTTGCTCAGTTTTTGTTAGATCACGGCTTTCTGACTGAGGCAAGATATGAGAACTTGGTTCAACAATTACAAGCCAAATTTGGTGGAAATGGTGAAAAAGCTACTCCCCAAGATATCGCTGATGTAGTTTTGAGTCAAAAAATTCTGGATGAAGAAGACGTCGCTAAAGCCAGAGCGGCTTTTTTAAACTTGCCATATATTGATTTGCGAGAAGCAAATATTCCACAAAAAGTTTTAGCAATCATCCCAGAAGAGTCACGATTATTTTACAAGATGATCCCATATGAGCTAGAGGGAAATAACTTAAAAGTGGCTTTGGAAGACCCTAGTAACATTCAGGCTTTGGAAGCCTTAGAGTTTTTGGGACAAAAGGCAAATTATCAAGTCCATATCTATTTAGGGTCACATTCTTCTATTGCTCCTTCCATGAAAGGTTCTAAAAATCTCTCAGTTGTTGTTGGAGAAGCACTGAGTGATATTCAAAAGACTGAGGCTTCGGAGTCAGCAGTTGGTAGCGCAGAGGCACAGACTAAAAAAACACCAGCAGGGATTCCCCCAGAAGAAGCTCCGATTATTAAAATTGTGGATGTCATACTCTCTAACGCTATTGATGCGAAAGCTTCAGATATTCACATAGAGCCATCAGAGAATGATATTCGTGTGCGGTATCGCATAGATGGTATTTTGCATACCTCGCTCCGATTACCAAGAAATGTGCTTTCTGCGATTGTATCTCGTATTAAGATTTTGTCTAATCTGAAGATTGAAGAGCAACGCTTGCCTCAAGATGGACGTTTTCATTTTGAATTTGGTAAAGCATCTGTTGATTTACGTGTTTCGACATTACCATTGATGTATGGCGAAAAAATTGTTATGCGTATTTTAGATAAAACTTCTTCCGTACCAACGTTGGATCAACTAGGAATCAGAGGACTTGCTTTAAAATGGGTGAAAGAAAGTATTCAGCAAACGCATGGAGTATTTTTGATTACTGGGCCAACTGGTTCTGGTAAATCCACTACTTTGTACTCGATTTTATCTTTGCGTAACACCAATGAAGTCAATATTGTGACTCTGGAAGATCCGGTCGAATATTTTATTCAGGGTGTAAATCAGAGTCAGATAAATCCAGATATTGGTTTAACTTTTGCATCTGGCTTGCGCAGTATTTTGCGTCAGGACCCAAATATTGTAATGGTCGGTGAAATTCGCGATGAAGAAACTGCTGAATTGGCAGTGCATGCAGCACTGACCGGTCATTTAGTATTTTCTACTTTGCACACTAATAATGCACCAGGGGCGATTCCTCGTTTGATAAATATGGGGATTGAGCAATTTTTGTTATCAGCATCAGTAAATTTAATTATGGCTCAACGCTTGGTACGAAAGCTCTGCGAAAATTGTAAAAAACCAACTAAGTTAACTGCCATTGAGCAGAAGACCATAGATGAATCGTTGGTCAATATCCCTAAAGAATATCTGGGTAAACTTGATTTAAAAAAATATACAGTATACGAACCGGTTGGATGTAAGGAGTGTGGTAATATAGGCTACAAAGGGCGTTTTGGAATCTTTGAAGTCATGCCAATGTTAGATGAATTACAAGAAGTGTTGTTTAGCAAGGAACCTCTCCACAAAATTTATGAAGCAGCGAGCAAGTTTGGGTTCATCACGATGCAACAAGATGGCTTATTAAAAGTTATTAGCGGTGAGACTACCATGGATGAGATAATTCGTGTCACCACTGAGTAGTGGAGAACAACAAAAATATTGAGACAATTTCTATGGATTATATCACACAACATCACCATATTTTGCGCAATAGCCCTTTTTCAGAGTTGAGCGGTCTAACTGTTTTATTAGTTGAGCCAGAAGCTGAGGCTAGGATTTTTTATAGTCAACAACTGGAGAATATAGATATGCGGGTTATTCCTTTGGATAGCATATCAATGATGCCAGATCAGATTCGATCAGTAGAACCAAGCGTGATAATTGTGAACCCTTCTGCCGACATTAAGGCAGGCATCAATTTTTTTAAAACGTTTCGCAGAGAGTTTCCAGATTTACCTATCATAACTATGGCATTGACTATGCCAGATGATACATTAGATGCTATTATGAAAGCAGGAGTGTCTTTCCATATCAATCGAGCATTAACAAGGCCACGGGATCTATTGCTTGCTTTAGAGCAGGTAATCTCCATGAAATAAATATTTAAGTAGTTGCTAAAATAAAAATATGTATAAAGCCAGTGAATTAGAATTGAATAAATTGCTTGCCATCACTTTAGAACGTAATGCCTCAGATCTTCATTTGGTGGTTGGTGAGCCACCAATTTTACGCATTGACAGTGCCGTTACTAGGTTGGAAGATTATCAAGTATTGAGCGCAGATGCTGTGTCTGATTTGGTTTCCGTAATGTTAACCCCACTTCAGAAAGAAAATCTGCAAAAAAATTGGCATCTTGATTTTTCCTATACCTATAAAGATAATGCCCGTTTCCGTGTCAATGTTTATCAAGCTCAGGGCGTTTGGAACATTGCTTTTCGATTAATTCCAACTCAAATCAAATCTTTAGAAGAGCTAAACTTACCACCAATGCTTAAACAGATGACTCAACACCGACAAGGTTTGGTGTTAGTGGTAGGGCCAACTGGGCATGGTAAATCCACGGCTTTAGCTTCGATGATCAATGAGATTAATTTGACTAGAGCTGAGCATATTTTGACTATTGAAGATCCTGTAGAGTTTTTATTCACCCACAAAGAGTCGTTTGTATCACAGCGGGAAGTAGGACAGGACACGCCGAGTTTTGAGATGGCTTTAAAAGCAGCCTTGCGTGAAGATATTAATGTTGTGTTGGTTGGTGAAATGCGTGATCTAGAGTCTATCTCTGCTACTTTGACTTTGGCAGAAACCGGTCACTTAATTTTTGCAACTATGCACACAAATGATGCTGCTCAGAGTATTGATCGTATTGTAGATGTGTTCCCTGGTGATCAACAAGGGCAGATTCGTTCACAATTAGCCAATACCTTAATTGGCGTGGTCAGCTTGCGCTTACTTCCTAAAGTCGGTGGTGGTCGTATTCCTGCTTATGAAATAATGATGATGAATCATGCGGTGCGCAATGTTATCCGGGACAACAAGATTTTTGAAATCAATAACATTATCCATACCAGCATGGAGTCGGGTATGGTGCCATTAGATAAGAGTTTGGCAGTGTTGGTTAAGCAGGGGCTGGTTGATTTAGAAGTTGCTCAGAATTTTGTATTAGACCAAGATTACTTCACGTCTTTATTAGGATCTTAAATGAAATTTATTTATCAAGCCAGAACTAAAGCAGGTGAGTTCAAGAAAGGATTAGTCACTGCCGGTAGTCAATCTAAAGCTGAACAACTGTTATCAGACAATGGTTTAATTATTGTCAGTTTAAAAGAGCAACGGGAAAGCTGGATGAATAAGCTAGATATTTTTAGTAACCGCATTAGTTATAAAGACTTGGTGCTTTTTTCCAGACAATTTTCCACCTTAGTGGCTGCGCGCGTGCCAATTGTACAGGCGTTGCGTATTTTGGAGAGCCAGGTTTCCAACAAAGGTTTAGTTGCGATTACTAAAAGTTTGGTTGCCTCGGTTGAGGGTGGTGAAAGCTTGTCTTTGGCTCTATCAAAGCACCCCAAAACTTTTGGGAATATTTATGTCAGTCTTGTTAAGTCTGGTGAAGCCTCAGGGCAGGTTGCAGAGTCTTTGTCTTATCTTGCTGATCAATTAGAAAAAGATTATGATTTGCGGTCGCGCGTAAAAAGTGCCATGACTTATCCGGCTTTTGTGCTCTCCGCATTGGTTGTAGTTGGAATTTTGATGTTTAAATTCGTGTTGCCAAATTTGATCTCAGTTTTAAAAGAGCAAAACGCAGAACTTCCATTGGTCTCTAAAGTGTTAATCCGATTCACAGATTTCTTTGAGGTATATTGGTGGGTCGTGTTGTTGGGACTGGCGTTTTTGGCTGCTGGTGTTAGATTTTACGTTCAGTCATCGTCTGGACGATATGTGTGGGACAAACTGAAAATGCGTTTGCCGGTGATTGGTATGGTATTGGAAAAAATTTACCTTGCTCGTTTTTCTCGTAACTTGGCAACTTTAGTAGCAGGAGGTATTCCAATTATCCAGGCGTTGAGGATTATCTCCGAGATCATCAATAATGTAATTTATCGAGATATTTTACTCGAAACCGCGCAACAAGTGACTAACGGAAAGGCAATCAGTGATTCTCTAGCACATCATAAAGAATTCCCACCTTTAGTTACACAAATGGTGAAGGTCGGAGAACAAACTGCCCAGTTAGATACTATTTTGTTGAAGCTAGCAATTTTTTATGAAAAAGAAGTGGACGCAAAGGTTAGTACTTTATCTAGTTTGCTGGAGCCGATTATTATGTTGATTTTGGGAATCGGGGTTGGAATTTTAGTCGCAGGTGTATTGATGCCAATTTACAATCTTGCGAGCGCGGTTTAGTTTTGTCCACAAGCCGGGCTGTTGATAAATAACCTTGTTTCAGGTCTGCCTATGATATAATATAGGCAGACCTTTAATAGATAGATGAGTGGCCAAAAGCTACTTATTCTTGATCCCATAAAGAGATTGGGGGTGAATAAATTGAAACAAAAGAATCAAAAAGGGTTTACTCTGATCGAACTTTTGGTAGTTATTGCTATCATTGGTTTGTTAGCTTCGGTGGTACTCTTGGCACTGAACTCTGCTCGTCAGAAATCACGTGATGCCAAGCGTCTCGCTGATGTTCGTCAGATTGCTAGCGCGTTGGAACTTTACTTTGATACAAACAATGGATATCCTACAGCTGCGTCAGGTGGCCTGAGCGCTTTGGTCCCTAATTATTTAGGACAGTTACCAACCTTCCCTTTACCTAACGATGGTTGTAATACAGCATCTTATTCTTACACAGCAGGTAATACACCTTCTACTTACCAAGTCTTGTTCTGTCTATCAGCTACTACTGGTGGTATTTCCCCAGCAGGTGATCACACTCTAACTCAAGCAGGTATTCAGTAAGGTTTTATAAAGACCCAAAAGCCTCTTCTCAAGAAGAGGCTTTTGCTTTCTATTATGTAGCCCCAATGCATGTTTTAGATTATAATTAAAGCATAGAATTTATTTATAAAAAAGATGAAAAATTCGTTACCATCGTGGTTGCATATCCCGTATAGAGAAGATAATATATTTAGTATTGTTTTTGTTTTAGTATTAACTGTCCCTTTGCTTTTTAGTACTTTTTATCCCGAAGGCTTTGAAACTGTTAAGTACCCACTATTTTTAATAGTGAACGGTATAGGGGGTTTAATTTTATTTTTTCAGAAAAGAATTATCATTAACAAAGCCTTGCTTGTACTACTAATAATCTTTTGGAGTTTACATTTAATTTCTGCATTTTTTTCTCTTGATGTTATTAACAGCTTGGTTGGTTTATATGGACGTTACACAGGATCGATCTTTTTTGTAACCAGCTGGGTAACTTCGATCTTGCTTATTAGCAATGCAATTGGCACTGAGGAAGCGAGGAGAGTTGTGTTATTACGAGTTATAGTATTTGACGCTTTCCTGATAGCGGTTTACGGTCTGACTCAGTATTTCGACATTTTTTATTATGCAAGTTTAGATCGCCCAGTACGTCCGATTATTCCGAGTACTATCGGGAACCAAAATTTTTATGCAATGTTTCTGGTTTCAGCCATGCCTGCCTTATGGTTACTTTGGATGCGTTGTAAAACTAAATGGTCTAAACTTTATTATTCTGTTGCTGCTGTAATGATTTTATGGGCTTTAGTCATGTCCGGAAGCCGTGGTGGTCTGCTGGGGTTTGGCGTGGCGACAGCTATTTTTTTGCTAATAGCAGGGTTAAAAAGATACCCGAAACAACTGTATGGACTGGTTCTGATTACCTTAGTATTATTTGGGTTGTTATATTCTGGATTTTATTTCGGAACAAGGTCTGATTACTCTAACGGTGTATCGGTTAATGCTGAGTATACTACTCAGACTCGGTATGTACTTTGGACTGATACCGTTACCGTGATATCAAAATATCCACTTTTTGGTACAGGGGCAGGAAATTTTTTCATAGCGTTTGAAGGGATTGGTAATATTGTAATGTCCGGAAATGAGAGGTTTGACGATGCGCATAACTTTATTTTGAATCAAGCCGCTACTGTCGGTCTGCCGTCTGTGTTAGTTTTGCTGGCCATACTGGGACTGGTTGTCATGCTGACTTGGCACGAAGATACTAAACAGATTAACAGTCGGATTTGGTTAGTATCATCTATGGCAGGGATATTAACAGCCGCAAGCTTTAACCCAGTGAGTATTCCCATCTGGCTATTATTAAGTCTGATGATTGCTTTTGGAATTAGTTACAAAGCAGAGTATGTAACAATGAAATCTCATCAAAGATGGATTGGTGTTTTTATTTCTACAGGACTTGTAATAATCGGAGGGTTGTTTATTACAAGCGAGACTTTGACAGTTTACGGGGTGCGAGCTTACAAGCAAACAGATAATATTATGGCGCAAAAATGGTTAAAACCAGCTGTGACTTTGAACCCATTTAATTCGAGCGCGCAAGTTAATTTGATAGCTAGTCGCATCAACTTAAGGGAGAATCCAGAGGAGATCACGAACGACATTAACAAGTTTTTAAATCAGCACTCAAATTCTTCGGGAACATATAAAACAGTTGCGGACTTAAACTATAAGTTATACAGAACTACTGGGAATGAGAAATATAAAAACCAGATCAGAGAGCTGTATGACGAAGCCATTAAAATAGAACCAAACTTTAGCAGCATGTACGGATATGCGGCTTATACTTCTTTCAAGATAGGCGATACCAAACGCGCTTTGAAATTATTAGATCTACAACTGTCATTACCAGATAATTCTCAATTTCCGTATTACTGGCTTTTGCGAAGTCAGATTATGCTACAGTCAGGGAATAGAAGACAAGCAATTTTTGCTTTAGAGAAAGCGTACTCGCAGATGACTAAAGAGATTGCTTTAAAAGTATTTTTACATGAATTGCGCACTGCCCCTGATATTACCAAGCTGACTTTGCCTTTGTACTTCCCCGAAGTTGATATATAATTAGTTTTATAAAGGACATAAAATGATCTATCATAACCCTGGCTATTGCATGGGTAATCGTTCTCGCCGAGAAAAGTTCCTAGTTGCTCTAGGCATCTTAGCTAACCCGTGGATGTTGCTTTTGGACAAACTGGGTCTGGCAAAACATCCAACATACCAAACTCGCACAGGTATGTCATTCCAGACCAGAGGACAAACCACCGATATCAACGACGCCGTAGTGGTCTTGTCTGGAAAAGAGTATCCACCAGAACTTATGGGTTTAGAGGATTCTAGGCAACAATATAATGATCGTCCTCGTGTGGTCTTAGATTGCGGTGGCCATATCGGTACTTTTTCCATGTACGTTAAGTCCCACTGGCCACTCACAAAAATTTTTGCCATGGAGCCGGTTCCGGATAACCAGAAATTGTTTCAAAAAAATATTGCTCGAAACCAGTTGAAAGATGTTGTTATGATTCCGTATGCTTTGTATGGTGAATCAGGCACTTTTTACATAGATTTAGCTGGCAAACAGTATGATGCAGTGCACATTGCTTCGGAAAGACCAGGGCATGACCAATTCATTGAAATTAATGCGTTAACTCTTGATCAGGTTATTACAGATAACAATATCCCTTTAATAGATTTAATTAAGTTGGATGTAGAGGGCGCGGAATACCATATTTTCCGACATTCCAGAGAAACTCTTAAAAAGAATGTTCAGCGCATTATTATGGAATTTCATCCAGCTGGGGATAAAGCCAAAAGAGATGAGCTTGTGGGTTCGCTTGTTGCTGACAATGCCTTTGAGCTTATTTATGAGACTAAGAATATTCTTGGGTTTGATAATTTACAGCTGGAGAAATGAAACCAGTTTTAACTAGATCGCAATTTTTGATAAAAGGAACATTACTTGTGTCTGCTGTTGCTTGGTTTTACATTGGCTTATTTCTAACTATTAGTTTATGGTATCCCAGTGGAATCAGTCATGACCAGTGGCAATCGCACTTGATTCATTTCACGGTTGTATATATGTTCTGGGCGGCGGTGCTATTTTCATATCGATTATTTGAAGTGGAAACAATGAGAGTGACACAGAGCTTTATTAGTCGATTAATCATTGCCATGTCAATTTGTTTTACTTTAGCAGTATTGTATTTTTATTTTCAACCAGAATTATTGCTAACTCCTCGTCGTTTTTTAATTGTTCATGTGTTGATAACAGGTTTGGGAATTATGTTGTGGTATATTCTGATGCGCCGAGCTGTACAAAGATCTTCAGGACACGTTGTTTATGCTCACAGTTCTTTAAATAATCATGAAGAATTGCAAACTCTTTTACAAAGATATAAATTTTTAGGACTAGAATATGCAGGTGTAAGTGCTGATTACGAATCTAACACGTTTTCCAAAGGAACAATTTTAATTTTGCCAAACCGTCATGATATTGCAGATGCTGGTGCTCGTGAATTGTTTGAGCTCCGCAATCTTGGTGTGCATTTTGTGGAGTATCCTGAATTGTATGAAACCTTAACGCGCGCAATTCATCTTTCTGCACTTACTGATATGTGGTTTTTGCATTCAGTAGACTACAGTAAGCATGTATTTTTTGATTCACTAAAAAAAATTTTTGATATTTTTTCAGGGCTGGTAGTGGGTTTAATTTTTGTTGCAACCTATCCATTTATTGCTTTGCTGATTAAAGCCAGTTCTTCCGGTCCGGTATTGTTCAGCCAGTTACGCACGGGACAGCTGGGACAAAATTTCACTCTATACAAATACCGCACTATGACCATAGATTCTTCGTCTGACACTTGGGCTCACTCTGGGCAAACCGTTACCTGGATTGGCAGGTTCCTTCGCGCCACTCGCTTAGACGAACTTCCTCAAACGATTAATATTTTGAAAGGTGATATGAGTGTGGTTGGGCCACGACCAGAGCAGGTTCATATCGTTGAGCAGATGCGTCAGCAAATTCCGTATTATGACGAAAGGCATATTGTGAAACCTGGTCTAACAGGGTGGGCTCAGCTACATGTTTACGCTAGCTCAGTAGAAGAAACCAAACGTAAACTTCAGTATGATCTGTACTACATCAAGCACCGTAGTTTGCTGTTTGATGCAGAAATCATTCTTAAAACCGTTTATAATATCATCACACTATCTGGGCGATAGGTTAAGTTGGGTGATGACTTCAGACGACACAGCTAATAGTGGTATAATACAAATATGATAAAATCTCGTTGGTCACAAAATGTGTTTTTAGGAACGTTAGTAATAATTTTGGCCTTGCTCGTGTGGTGGGGTTGGGGTAATGGTGTGAATAGTGCTCAAAGTAAGCGTGTTGTGAAAGATGCTATTAGCATGACAGAGGGATTTAAAGAATTTTATAAAGATCAAAACCGTTACCCTACTACAGGTGAGTTTGAGGATTATAATCTGATGCGTCCGTATATTGTAAATTTCCCACCACAAGAATTCCACAGCGAAGTTTGTTCTAAATCGTTTGATTATTTTAATGCCACCCCACAAACTTATGAATTAAGATTTTGTTTGTCAAAATCTGTAAATGGATATTTAGTTGGATGGAATACATTAAAGCCTTGAGCGTAATCAATTTGTTGGGAATATCTACAATTGCTATCCCTTTGGTGTTTGTTTTTGGAGCAGTCATTGGTAGTTTTTTGAATGTTTTGATTTGGCGCTGGCCTCGAGAAGAAAAACTTAATGGGCGATCTCACTGCCCTAATTGTAATCACAAATTAGTTTGGTATGATTTAATCCCGGTGTTGAGTTATGCCGTTGCAAAAGGAGTGTGTCGTTATTGCAAACAACAAATTTCTTTCCGATATCCGCTTATTGAAATTTTGACAGGGGTCTTATTTGTTTTAGCTGTTTTGGCTTTTCCTCTCACAAGCGTGTTCTCATCCCTACTGTCATTAAAGGCAATGGTTGTGATTGCAGTTTGCGTGGTGGTGTTTATGATTGATTTTGAGCACTATTTAATTTTGGATAAAGTCGTTTTCTCCAGTTCAATTATGATTGGGCTATTATTGGTAGCTCTTGGTATTTCTGATGGTTCAATTAAGCATTTGACTTATGGCATCCTCGCTTCAATTAGTGCATCTACCCCGTTTTGGTTACTATGGGTAATATCAAAAGGTAGGTGGATGGGATTAGGGGATGTAAAATTTATCGCATTCATGGGATTAGCGTTGGGACTATCAGGAATTTTGGTATCGTTGTTTTTAGCTTTTGGAATTGGCGCACTAGTTGGAATTGCTTTGATATTAATAGGTAAAAAACAGTTTAGTAGCAAGTTGCCATTTGGGACTTTTTTGTCATTAGCTACTGTAGTAACTGTGTTGTATGGGGTAAGGTTATGGGATCTATATTGGGGTATATTTGTGCTATAATACGTTTAAGCACTAAAGCTGAAAGATGAAACAAAAATTCTCAAAAAAATCTCACCAGAGTGGCTTTACCATTATTGAGCTTTTGGTCGTACTGTCTATTATGGCGATAATTGCCACTGTAATTGTTTTAGATTTTAGTCGACAACGTGCGGTGCGTAGCGTTGTTTTAGCAAAAAATGAAACCATTACGAGCTTGAGGAAAATTCAAAGTTATATGTTATCGTCTAAGAATATTTCCGATGGTGTTCCTGCCAAGTTTTATATTGCTAAGTTTGAGATGCCTCAGTCAGGAACTCTACCTAATAGTTTTACTCTCCAGGCGGTTGATAGCCAATTAACTTTACATGATAATCTGGAAACCATTACTTTGCCTGCTGGCGTACAATTTACTTCTTTTAACATTGAGCCTGTAACAAAAGATGCTCCAGTGCCTTACTCGTGCGTTCAGGTGGTATTTAGTGCTCCCTTTGGAAGTATGTATGCCAATGGGTCTTCTTCTTGTGATAGTTCCATCGCGCAGACTCTGGGTGACCCCGTAGCTGTTGCTGGTCTTGCACAACGCAAAACGTATATACATTTTGGTGTAGGGGGTGCGGATAATGGTTATATTTTGATTAACCCAGCGACTGGTCAGATGTCAGCAAATTAGTATGAATAAGCAATCAGGACAAACTTTAATAGAAACTTTAGTTGCTTGCTTCATTTTGGTGATGGGAATATCAGCCGCTTTAGGTTTGGCTAATTACTCATTAAATGCCACCACAAATATTAAACAACAAACAGTGGCTTTAGGTTTGGCACGCGAGGGCATTGAAGTGGTTAAAAATATTCGTGACACTAATTGGCTGAAAGCGACTTTGACTGCTGATTGTTATAATTTCCTCCCTGGTGGAGGAACAAATAATGCTTACTGTTATCAGGATTGGCTTAATCCTGCCAGTGGCACTGGTCAGAATATTTCTGCACCAACAGGAACAAGGGGTTTTGCCCTCAGGTTTGATTCCAGTCAATCCAATCCATGGGTATTGGCACAAACCGAGAGCGACTTTGGATTAAATAAGGTGGATATTAACTCAGGTGGCTCTGGCGTAAGCAAGGTGTATTATGAAGCTCAAGATGGCTTAACATTTTCAGAAGGCAATTCTGGTTTTGGACGCGCTATATATATTACTCAAGACAGCAGTTTTGCTCCGTTCAATCAAAATACTGGCCCAAGGCTGAAAATTTCATCAATTGTTTGGTGGAAAGGGAAAAATTGCCCTGAATCAGAAACGCCACCTTCGGACCATCGGTGTGCTGTCTCGTTAGAGACTTATCTCACAAATTGGAGGAACTTTTAATGTCTTCACGCTATTTACATAAAGCTCAGTCAGGATTTACTTTGATAGAGATCATTGTTTCGACTGCAATTTTTATCACCGTCGTGTCTTCCACGCTGGCTTTGTTTAATTATACTTTGCAGATTAATCGCCGTGTCCAAGCACTTCGTGAGGTTGTCCAATCATCACGTACATTTACAGAAACTCTGACTAGAGAAATTCGGAATGGTCGAATTGACTATCATTCAACATTCTCTGAATGTGATGCCACTAATTACACTTTTTCTAATAATCAGTCGTTGGCAATTCTAACTAAGTCAGGGGACAAGCTTTGTTTTTATTTAGATTCAGCTTCACATAATTTTATGTTAAAAAAACAAAGCTCTGCTGGCTCTACTACAAATTTAGTTTTTGAGTCCAGCCGATTCAAAGTGATTGCAGATACTTTTCGTTTTTATGTAATGCCAAAAACTGATCCAAACCCACCAACCACCCCATACCCAGAGCAACAACCATTCGTGACAATCCTTGCACAATTTGAGCTTATTGGCGTAGACACCACTCCCACAATAATTGATTACCAAACAACTATTTCTACCGATGTTTATGATATTTACAAAGATTAGCAAATCGCCTGGCCAAGCAGAAACACAATCTGGAGCATCTTTGATGCTTGCGGTGTTAGTTTTGGCTGCGGTCACTGCAATTGCTTTTAGTTTAGCAACAATCGTATTCATTGAAATTCGTTCAGCTGGAGATTCTGTCCGTACAGAACCAGCGTTATATGCCACTTTTGGGGTCACTGAGGAAGCATTGTTTCAGTATAAACGTTTTTATACTCCGTCTGGAGCAGGGGATTTTAATGTCCCTACTTGTGATGGCCCAGCAGGCTCAAATGTTTGTTTGATTGGTGGGGTTTCATTGAACTTGCCAGGAGAACAGCCAATGGTCTTTGATAATAGTCCACGAGTAGAGTTTGTACAGGCTGGTGGAACAAAAACCATTCCTTTGTATTTACCAAACGACTTTGATCAGCAGTATCTCAGTGTTGAAATTGAGCCATTCCCTAATCAAACATCGTCTTCTATTGACGCGCATTTTGTAAGAACGAATAGTGATGGTAGTACTTCCAGTACGGTGACTGTCCCAGTGAGTCCGGGTAGTCCTTACAAATATGATCAGTTTCTCAGTACGGGGCAATATGAATTGGTATTGGAAAATACCAATCTTACTCAGGACTTATCAGTAAAAATTGCAACAGTTAGAGTTGGTAATATAGTACCTGATGGATTGCCATTCGTAGGTGAGCAAGTGTTGCGTATTGTGGCAGACTACTTGGGATTGACCCGTATATATCAGGTTAGAATTCCTATCCCATAATCCCGAGCGCAGGTATTAAAAACCCCTGATCTACAATCAGGGGTTTTTAATTTTATTGTTGGGGGATTTTGAGTATTTGACCAACATGGAGAGTAAATGGTGCTTCTAGTCCGTTTAGTGTGGCTAAAGTTGTCCATTCAATGCTATTACTTTGTCCGATTGAAAAGATCGTATCTCCTTTTTTAACCACGTATTCTTTGAATAGTTGTTTGGGGGTTTGGTTGGTATCCTCTGCCCCTAGCACTTGCGGTTGGGCTTGTGTAATTGTAGATGATTTGTGAATTAACATGTAGCCAGCACGGATTACCAAGACCCCACTGAAAACCAAAACTATCATAGTTCCGTAACGCCATAGACTATTCCCAGAACGATTTCTTCCAACTCCAAGCTGGAGTTTTGGAGATAATTTAACTTTGTATTTCAAGATACTCATAGATAGAATTTCTATATATATTTTATCATAATTTTAAGCTTTCTATGCTATGGCGTGGGGATAAGTTGCGGGTTATAATAGATATATGATAGAAGCAATGTCAGAAAAATCTGCAAAAATCCGAATGCAAAAACTGCAAGAGCAAATTGAGGATTTGCGCTACCGTTATCATGTATTAAATGATCCAGAGGTGACTGATGTAATCTATGATTCATTAACCCGCGAGCTACATGAGTTAGAAGGTCAATTTCCCAAGCTCAAAGATCCATTTTCGCCGTCTAGTAGAGTTGCGGGTAAAGCTTTGGACAAGTTTGTTAAGGTGAATCATAATGTCGCAATGTTGTCATTGAATGATGTATTCAATGATGAAGAGTTGCTTGCTTGGGAAAGTCGTATCAAAAAACTTTTACCACCAATTACGCAGACAAAAAATGGATTAGAATTTTTTTGTGAGATAAAATTAGATGGTTTAGCTGTATCATTGATTTACGAAAATGGGAACTTAATCCGCGGCGCCACACGAGGCGATGGAAAGATTGGCGAAGACATTACGCAAAACTTAAAAACTATCCGTTCCATTCCATTACGCTTGCGTGGTAAAAATATTCCTAAACTTTTAGAAATTCGCGGGGAGGCTATTATGCGAAAAGCGGTGTTGGCAGAACTAAATCAAAAACAGGAAATTGAAGGCAAACCTTTATTTGCCAACACTCGCAATGTTGCTGCTGGGAGCTTAAGACAGTTGGATCCTGCATTGACTGCAAGTAGAAAGTTAGATTTTTTTGCGTATGACATTGCTCAAATAGCTGGAGTTTTTTCTGGCTCAAATATTACTTTTCAGAATCACTCTGATGAGCACCGAGCCATGCGTGAATTTGGTTTTACAGTTGATGCTCATGAGCAGATTTGCAAAAACAATGCGGAAATAAAAAAATTTATAGAGAAGATTGGTAAGCTCCGCTCTGATTTACCGTTCGTGATAGATGGTATTGTAATTTCTGTTAATGATTTAAAGTACCATGATAGCTTGGGTGTGGTTGGTAAAGCCCCGAGGTATATGGTGGCGTATAAATTCCCAGCTGAGCGCGCAACCACGCGCGTGATTGATATTAAAGTGAATGTTGGTCGTACGGGCGTGTTAACCCCATTCGCTGTATTTGAACCAACGGTGGTGGCTGGCTCAACTATCAGTAAGGCTACTTTGCACAACATAGACCAGATTGATCGCTTAGATGTCAGAATTGGTGATACGGTTGTAATTGAAAAAGCTGGCGACGTAATCCCAGCGGTTGTCCAGGTGCTCCCGAAACTAAGAACAGGCAAAGAAAAGAAATTCAGTATGCCAAAGAAATGTCCTGTTTGCGACTCTGTGGTAGAGCAACGTGAGATTGGCAAAGGAACCTCTGCACAAAAGTCATCAGCTGCTTACTATTGTACAAACCCGAATTGCCCAGCCAAGAACCAGCGTGGTATGGAACATTTTGTAAATGCTTTTGGTATTTATGAAGTTGGCCCAAAAATAATTTCGCGATTCAAAGACGAGGGTCTTATTTCGGATTCAGCCGACCTCTTCACCTTAACAGAAGGTGATATCAACACGCTTGATCGCTTTGGAGTAAAAAGTGCTGAGAATATTATTAGATCAATTCAAGAGCATAAACGAATTTCTCTGGCAGGGTTTGTGTTCGCTTTAGGGATTAGTAATGTAGGCGAACACACCGCAGAAGATTTGGCTGAGCATTTCGGCTCTTTAGATCAATTGATGGTAGCCACAGAAGCAGAGCTCAACACTATAGAAAATATTGGCCCAATAGTTTCTAAAAGTATTTCAGACTGGTTTAATCGTTCTGAGAATACCCGTTACATCAACAAGCTTTTTGCAAATGGTGTAGAGATACTGACGCAACAAAAAAAGAAACTTGGGAAGCTTGTAGGTAAAACTTTTGTAATTACAGGCACACTATCATCTATGTCACGAGATGAAGTTAAGCAAAAAATTAAGGCCCTAGATGGAAAAATTTCAGAAAGCGTGTCCAAGAATACTGATTATGTTATTGCAGGGGAAAATCCTGGTTCCAAGTATGAAAAAGCGAAGCAACTTGGCGTTACGATTCTAGACGAAGCTGGTGCAAAAAGCATGTTCCAGTAATTTTCCTAGAAATATCAATGATTTTGTGGGCTTTAATAAGTCGTTTTGGTGAATCATCAAATTCACCTGGTTTTTTAAGAAAAACCCTTGACAGCCCTAAAAATATTGGTTACTATGCTTATACGATTTAACTCTTTAAAAAATACTATTTATATGTTAAATTTTTCAACATTTATTCACCTTACGCGGCTCATGTAACTAGCGATTTTGTTTACGCTATTTACACCGCTATCGCGGTTTTTTTGTTGCTCTTTTTATACCCAATTATATCTAAGATTGTTACTATATATTTACTGCGCCTCATCGATAAGTTGCCATTCCAACATTTTGTAGGGAATCAGGTTTGAAGTTACGAGTGCAGGGCAGTAGTTATATGGTTGCAATGAACACCTAGTTAGAAAGTAAGAGTCGCATGCTATATCTTAAGCACGAATGCGCATTGCTTTAAACCTTCGTGGCGATCAAGCACTTTGCAAATTGAATAGTGGTAACGTATTCTGAAATTCAACCGTTCAGAATATGTAATTGTAAGTAAATCAAAAATCTTTATTACAAGAGATTGTATTTAAAGTGAACATTGCATCAAATATAAATAATTTGTTCATGATCTTGCTAAGTCTTTTTTTGGCTTAAAGATCGTGGTCGCGAATTGTTTGTCAAATATCAACTGTGTATTCCGCTAACTTCGGTTAGTGAGAATAAAACAGATAAGGGTATACGGTGGATGCCTTGGTACTATGAGCCGATGAAGGACGTGATAACCGACGAAACGCCTCGGGGAGCTGGTAAATAAGCTTTGATCCGGGGATGTCCGAATGGGGAAACCTATATATGTGAAGCATATATGCCTATATACCGTGGGGTATGTAGAGTGGGAACCATGCGAAGTGAAACATCTCAGTAGCATGAGGAAAATAAAGAAAGACCCTGTAAAGGGTTGTCGATTCCGTTAGTAGTGGCGAGCGAAAGCGGAGATACATAGAAATTTATTCATTGCTTAGCTTATGCTAGTAGGCAGTGATTAAATTATCTATTAGCCCAAACCTATCTTAGTGTTGTCAATTCTAATTTATTAGATGAGACTTAAAGCATACTGGCGTTGCTGGATAGGCGTTGTAAGATGAATCATGACGGAGCAGTAAATCCGTCAAGGAAATAAGTGTGTTATGTAGCAGAACATTCCTGGAAAGGAAGACCAAAGAGGGTGATAGTCCCGTATAGCAAAACATCATACAGTTCCTGATTATTTTCTTGAGTAAGTCCAGACACGAGAAATCTGGACTGAATCTGCGTAGACTAATACGTAAGGCTAAATACTCATAGTGACCGATAGTGAACAAGTACCGTGAGGGAAAGGTGAAAAGCACCCCGGAAGGGGAATGAAATAGTATCTGAAACCGTATACTTACAAGGAGTCGAAGACCTAGTTAGTTTACTAACAGGTTAACGGCGTGCCTATTGAAGAATGATCCAACGAGTTAATTATGTGCGGCTTAATTAAGTGTTAACAAACACGAAATTATAGTGAAAGCGAGGATTAATAGTCCGTATAAAGTTATATTTGGTTTCTCTGCATTAGCGGAGACACTGAATATAATCTTTAAGGTCGCACGTGTTAGACCCGAAACCCGAGTGAGCTACCCTTGGCCAGGATGAACGTTGTGTAAAAGCAACGGGAGGTCCGAACCCATACATGCTGCAAAATGTTGGGATGAGCTGAGGGTCGAAGAGAAATTCTAATCGAACCGGGTGATAGCTGGTTCTCCTCGAAATAACTTTAGGGTTAGCGTCATGTGTTCCTCTCAGAGGTAGAGCACTGAATCGAATGTCCGGTGCGAAAGTGTCGGGTTCGAACCAAACTCCGAATTCTGAAGAGTAAAAAGCGTGGCAGTTAGACTATGGGCTCTAAGGTCCATCAGTCAAATGGAGAAGAATCCACACCGCCGTCTAAGGCCCCCAAATCTAAGCTATAGTGCAAAGGATGTGGGATTGCTCATACAACCAGGAGGTTGGCTTAGAAGCAGCCATCCTTTAAAGAAAGCGTAACAGCTCACTGGTCAAGCGATCCTGCGCCGACAATATATAGGGGCTAAGCTTAGTGCCGAAGACGCGGGTCGTAATTTAATTTATTATTTTACGGCGGTAGAGGAGTGTTGTGTACCGGGCTGAAGCGGGATCCGTAAGGACCCGTGGACTGTACACAAGTAAGAATGTTGGAATAAGTAATATATATAGGGGTGAGAATCCCCTTCGCCGAATATCCAAGGTTTCCTGGGCAATGATTGTCATCCCAGGGTTAGTCGATCCTAAGAGTGGGCCTCAAGAGGTCCACCCGATGGAAAACAGGGTTGATATTCCCTGACCACCATATAGTTATCTAAGGCGGGACGCATCATGATAACCTAAGCGTACTGTGAGTATGTACGTCGTTGTATCCGTAGTCCGAAACTCTAGGCAAATCCGGAGTTTCTATGCTGGCTATCTTTCGCAAGATTGGTAGTCGGTTGTAAGGGCGAAGATATGAAGAAAGTTCGCAAGAGCAATTTGGGTGACTCAAGGTGCCGAGAAAAGCGTCGTAGTCACGCTATATGGTGTCCGTACCGCAAACCGACACAGGTGGATGAGGAGAGAATCCTAAGGCGTCCGGATGAATGTTCGTTAAGGAACTCGGCAAAAAAGCAGGTGTACCTTCGGTATATACCTTGCCCTTTTGCATGCTGGGTCAATGGAAATTTACAAAATTGATTTTACGTTAAGCGTCACTTAAATCGACCAAATGAGTCGAATGAAGTTTTTACTTCAAGAGAAACCGCTGGACGTGAAGTCTGATTGATTAAAAATCGTTATCAAAGATAGCATAACCTCTTCATTGAGGCTCAAGCAAAATAAGTATTTTGGAGAAAAATGCTTTGAGCTATTTTTCGGAGAAAAGCGATCTCTTTAATCAATCAGACAAATTTTCTGGGAAAGAACTTGGCAAAAGGCCTTTCCCAGATAAAGAAGCACAAGAATATTTATTCTCCGTTCTTTGTGCTCCGGGTATGTGAGCAACTATGTATTCCTTTCTGTGAGCTGAGAGGCGCGCCGCCGATTCACTCATAAAATACATGCTTGCTCACTCCTGTTCAATTTCCATGTATTGCTCGATGTTCGCCATAATTTGGCTGGAAATCATCCCTTCGAGCAATTGGGTGGGGAGTCATTTATCTGATCCCATGACTCCCACCTCACCACCCGTCTCCTTTTACGTTTTTAATAGTAAAAGGAGCCATTGACCCAGCATGTTAAAAGGGCCGCAGCGACTGATCCCCTCTGACTGTTTATCAAAAACTTAGGTCCGTGCTAAAGCGCAAGCTGATGTATACGGGCTGATGCCTGGCCAGTGTCAGAAGGTGAAACCCCTCGTCGCAAGATTGGGGGCTAAGCCCTGATGAACGCCGGCGGTAACTATAACCGTCCTATGGTGAATGGAATTTCCCCTTTTTTATAAGGGTTTTGACTGCCATAGTAAAACTTGGGAAAATGCTGGAAACTCTGAGTATCTCATAGTACTTGAAAAAAACTTTATCTAAGTTTTATCTACAATAAGATAAAATTAAGATATGAGTGAATCGAGTGAAAATCTATTGAGTGCAGACAATCAGCAGGAAAAGCTTATATATTGGATTGTTGGTTTTGTTGACGGTGAAGGAACTTTTTCCGTCAGCTTCAATCGAAACTCAACTACTAACTCTGGTTGGCAAATTTTTCCTGAATTTGTGATTAATCAAGGCGCAAAAAGTAAATTTGCTTTGGAAGAAATTCAAAATTTCTTTCAATGCGGTAAAATTTATCTTAATCGTCGTAAAGATAATCATAAGGAAGATCTATACAGATTTTGTGTTAGATCAGCTAAAGATTTAAAGGAAAAAATTGTACCCTTCTTTTCAAAGCATTCTTTAAGAACCGCAAAAAAGGAAGACTTTCAAAAATTTATATCTATTTTATTATTAATGAATAAAAAGAAGCACTTATCAAAAAGTGGTGCGAATCAAATCGCTAAAATTGTTGAAACAATGAACCAGAAAAAGAAATCCAGATATTTGCTCTCCTCAGAGACTAAACTCCAAGCTCATTTCAATAATGAGAAGATATAGTCCGATCTGCATGGCGACATGCAGAGCAAAGTAGAAATAACTTTGCCAAATGTTTATCATTTGTAACAAGAATAAGCGAAATTCCTTGTCGCGTAAGTTGCGACCCGCACGAATGGCATAACAAGTAGGGAACTGTCTTAACGAACAGTCCGATGAACTTACAATGGCGGTAAAGATGCCGTCTACCCGCAGCAAGACGGGAAGACCCTATGAAGCTTTACTACAGCGTGTTATTGAAATAATGTTTGTGCTGTTTAGTATAGGTGGGAGCCTTTGAAGCTGGAACGCTAGTTCCAGTGGAGGCAATAGTGAAATACCACCCTGTACTGACGTTATTTCTAACTTGATTCTAACCTGATCAAGGACAGTGGCTCGTGGGTAGTTTAACTGGGGCGGTTGCCTCCTAAATGGTAACGGAGGCGTTTATTAAGGTAGGCTAGGCGCGGATGGAAATCGCGCTGGTAGTGCAAACGCATAAGCCTGCTTGACTGCAAGAGTGGCGACTCGCGCAGGTACGAAAGTAGAAGTTAGTGATCCGATGCGTTCGAGTGGAAGACGCAAAGCCCAACGGATAAAAGTTACTCTAGGGATAACAGGCTGATCTTCTCCAAGAGTCCACATCGACGAGAAGGTTTGGCACCTCGATGTCGGCTCATCACGTCCTGGGGGTGAAGAAGCTCCCAAGGGTTATGCTGTTCGCATATTAAAGTGGTACGCGAGCTGGGTTCAAAACGTCGTGAGACAGTTTGGTCCTTATCTGCTGTGGGTGTACGAAACTTGCGTGGGCACTTCCCTAGTACGAGAGGACCGGGAAGTATCGACCGCTGGTGTACCCGTTGTCTTTTCAAGGGCATGGCGGGGTAGCTAGGTCGAGTTTAGATAAGCGCTGAAAGCATATAAGCGCGAAGCTGTCCACTAGACTAGGTTTCGTTGTGACTTCGGTCACGAAAGATTCGCGGAAGACTACCGCGCATATAGGTCGCAGGTGTAAGCACGGTAACGTGTTCAGCCGAGCGATACTAATCAATCGAAAGTTCTATTCTTACGAATACATAGTTATTTGACAAACAATTTGCGATAAAATCCTTCTAGGTTTATAATCGTAGCAATGCAATGTAAAATCAAACATGGTTAAATCCACAATCAAAGTTGGAGTGTTTATACTCTCAATCATCGCGGTTACTACAATCTTTTACATGATTTCAAACCACATGATTCTCGCAGTACACCCATAAACATCATGTCGTTCGAACGTTGGTTCTCAATTTCTTCTTAGGAAGAAGCTGTGAGCCAACGTTTGGGTGGCATGTACGCTATGGAACTACCTGATCCCATCTCGAACTCAGAAGTAAAATGTAGTCGTGCCGATGATAGTCTGGCGCATGCCAGTGCAAAAGTAGGTAGCTGCCCATTTATCAAAAAACCGTCCTGATAGGACGGTTTTTTGTATTCTAGACGTGGTCTGTCAGATGGGCAGGTTTTGGCATCGAAAAAAGCCTACTTTTTGTTAAGCATTGAAATTGGTATACTTAAAGTATGTCACGACAAATTGTTATTTTGGCTGCAGGAAAAGGAACACGAATGGCTGGAGCGACGCCTGAACCAATACCAAAAGTATTGATCCAATTACGAGGGAAACCTGTTATTAAGTACCTTTTGGAAGAAATCGCATTGATAGCTCAGGATACTAAACCTATTGTCGTGGTTGGCTACATGAATGAACTTGTTAAACAAGAACTGGGAGACAGTTTTTTATACGAGCTTCAAACTCAACAATTAGGGACTGGGCATGCAGTCTTAACAGCAAAGCCAAAAGTTACTGCTGATAATTTTATAGTTCTTTATGGTGATATGCCATTTGTTACAGCAGATAGCTTGCAAAAGTTGATAGAACTACATGAACAAAGTGGCGCCAAGCTCTCAATGTTTACTGGGATTGTTCCCAATTATGGTGGAGTGAATGGACACTTCAAAGGGTTTGGTAGGATAATTCGTGATGAAGTTGGTCGTATTGTAAAAATACAAGAATTTGCGGATTGTTCTGAAGAACAAAAACAAATTACAGAAGTAAATCCAGGGATTTATATGTTCAACAGCGCGTGGCTTTGGCCTCACTTGGAAAAAATTGGTAGTAAGAATGCTCAGGGAGAAATATATTTAACAGATATAGTTGAACTCGCCATTCAAGATGGACAGAAAATAGGAAGTTTATCAATAATGCCAGAAGAAATGTATGGTATTAACACACCAGACGATCTAGCTCATGCACAAACTTTAATAGAAGATTAAAATATGGAAAATTTGATTTTAGGAACAGTTACTATTTTTGTTCTTTTAATTACATATATGGCACTCACAGAAATGTGGAATTTCCTACAAACCAGAGTCCCATTTGTCCCAACCAGTAAAGAGGATTTAGTAGATTTGGTAAATAGAGTAGGAATTACAGAAAAAGATTTTGTGCTTGATCTCGGAAGTGGGAATGGGAAGGTCTTATTTACTCTTGAAAAAGAGACTGGTGCAAAAACTATGGGGATCCAACGCGCTGGGTGGACCCAAGTTTATGGAAAACTTAGAAAATTTTTGACAGGTTCAAAGACAAAGCTTATTTCCGGAAATTTTTTTGATCATTCATGGTCAGAGGCAACAATTGTGTATGGCTATCTTTACCCTTTTCTGATGTCCCAGGTTGGAGAAAAGGCTTTAGGGGATTGCCGATCGGGGACAAAAATCATTTCCCGAGATTTTCCAATTCCGAATTTAAAACTGTATCAAACTTGGGAAACACCAACTTTTCATCAAATGTACCTGTATATAATTTAAGATATTTATGAACTTTTTAAAAACTCATCAAAACGCAATTCTTTTTTCAATAACTATTATAATCTTTTTCGCTTTTTGCTTTACGCTTTTATATCGCCTCGGTGTTCATCCAATGATTGATTGGGATGAAAGTATCTATGGGCAAATTGCCAAAGACTCATTGCAGAATAAGAATCTTTTGAATTTTGCTTATTTTGGGAAAGCATGGTATGAAAAACCACCACTTGGACTTTGGCTAGTATCTGCTTCTTACGCCATAGGTGGTATAAATGATTGGTCTGCTCGGATTCCGTCTGCATTGGGGGCAATTGCGATGGTGGCATTATCAATGCGCTGGGTTTGGGAATTGCGAAAATCATACATTGCTGTGATTTTAACCATAGCCAGCTATTTCATAATGTTTCCTTTCATAACAGCAGCATACTTTTTGAACTTAGATACGATAGTTGGATTTTTTGTACTCTTTTCTTTGTACTCGTGGTGGAAAGCAAAAAATGATCATACATGGTATTTGTTTTTCGGGTTAGGGATTGGCCTTGGTGTATTGACTAAAAATGTTGTTGGATTGTTCCCCATCATACCTATTTTAATACACTCATTGTTTGGTTGGGACTTTAGTTTTTTAAAGGAAAAGAAGTTTTGGTATGGGGTTTTAATATCAGGAGTTGTAATTTTACCTTGGCATATATATCAGAGTGTGGTAGTTGGGAAAGCATTTTGGGACAACTATCTCTTTTATCATGTATTCCAAAGGTACTCAACTAGTTTAGAGTCTAATGGCGCACCATTCCTGTACTTCTTTGATATAGTTTTTTTGCGTTACTATTTAGCGTTAGTAATTTTTGGTGGATCAGTACTAGTTTCTGTTTATTATTCTCTAAAGAATTTAGGTCTCAGGTTTATTCTAATTTGCGCTGTATCTCTATTTTTAGTGTTTAGTAGTTCAATAACTAAATTGCCATCATATATCACAATGACCTTACCATTAATAGTGATGATAGCTGGGATTTCTCTTGCTAATATAATTGGACTAGCTCCGAAAAAGTGGATGAGAACTTTAGTGGTTGCCATTCTCATTTTAAGCTTTGTCTATACTGGGTATGCTTTTAATACTTATAAGCTAGCTCAAGGAGAGTATGCAGAACAATACTTAGACAACAGAGCAGTTGGTGAGTTTCTAAGAAATTATCGTACTGATTTACCGGTGTACACTAATTTCCCATATCTGAATTTAGGAATTGGTTATTACGCAAACAGGAAAGTAATCCAGATCACTGATACAGAAATGATAGGCAAAGCAACGGAGAGGGTTTTCCATACTAAGAACCAATCCGTGTTTTTAGGTGAAAACTATCTTGTGATAAAACGATGAAAATAATCGCCGATTTACACATTCATTCAAAGTATTCTCGTGCCTGTAGCCGTGATTTGAATATCAAAAACTTAAGTTTGTGGGCAGATAAAAAGGGTATAAATATTTTAGGGACCGGGGATTTTACTCATCCTCAATGGCTTGCATCACTAAAGGAATCTTTAGTAGAGTCAGAGCCTGGTTTGTACAGAGTTAAAGACAGTCAGAGTAAAGTATATTTTGTGTTAAGTACTGAGTTGGCTTCCATTTACAAGCAAGGGGACAAAGTTCGGCGTGTCCATAATTTAGTTTACGCACCTAGTTTTGCAAGTGTTGATAAGTTTATAAAATTATTGGAAACGCGTAAGGTTAATTTAAAATCAGATGGCCGACCGATTATGGGAGTTAGTTGTGTCGATCTGATAAAAATCTGTAAAGAAGCTCATGATAGCATGGAGCTGGTCCCAGCTCATATCTGGACACCCCACTTTGGAGTTTTAGGTTCTCTTTCTGGTTTTGATTCTTTGCAAGAGTGCTACGGAGATATGACAAAGCATATTTTAGCAGTTGAAACTGGATTATCTAGCAACCCAGAAATGAATTGGAAAGTTGCTGAGTTGAGCAATATTTCGTTGGTCTCAAACTCAGATGCTCATAGCCTGCGTAAGCTCGGCCGAGAGGCAAATGTATTTGAGATAAAAGAAAAAGCACTTAGTTATGCGGAAATTATGCGAGTTATTCATGAACACAAGCCCACCGAATTTGTGGAGACAATTGAATTTTTTCCTGAAGAAGGTAAATATCATTTAGATGGCCATGCAGATTGTAGTTTTTCTTGTTTGCCTGAGCAAACTAAACAACTTGGTGGTATTTGCCCAATTTGCGGAAAAAAATTGCTTCGAGGAGTTATGCATCGCGTCAGTGATTTAAGTTTGATATCAAACACTAAAACAAAGTCGGACACAGCACATCCGTATTTAATCCCTTTCCGCAGTATCATCCCTTTGGAAGAGATTATCGCAGAAACTTTTGGTGTGGGTACGGCGAGTAAAAAAGTCCAGACACAGTACGAAGCAATGGTTGCGGAAATCTCTGAATTCGATCTCTTATTAAATACCAATCAGTTAACTTTGGAAAGGTTGAGTAGTAAAGAGATTGCTGAAAGCGTGATGAGGGTCCGTAATGGACAGGTTCACATAACCGGTGGTTATGATGGGGTCTTTGGGAAGATTCAAATTTATTCTCAGCAAGAACGAGAAATAATGAAACTTAAACCCAAGCGGTAAATTAGATGCGTGAATCTGGTATAATTTATATACTAACCTAACAAACAAATAAATCTTATTCTAGGAACAAAATGAAACGTACAAAAATTATTGCAACGATAGGTCCAGCCTCAGAGAATCCGAAAATCATTTCCCAATTAATTAAAAATGGGATGAATGTCGCTCGTTTGAATTTTTCCCATGGCAATTATGATAATCATTTGCTGTTGATGGAGAATATTCGTTCAGTATCTGCCAAATTAAAAACCCCAGTTGCAATTTTGCAGGATCTCCAGGGTCCGAAAATTCGTATTGGCGTTTTGGATAAACCTGTCATGGTAAAAAAAGGCCAAAGAATAACTTTAGGTAATGGAACTGTGCCGTTAGACTTTGACATTAGCGTTGCCGTTAAGCCTAAGGAGCGAATATTAATAGAAGATGGGTTAATAGAATTAATTGTCAAAAAAGTTACTAAGCCCAAAACAGGCAAGGCTGGGACAATTGAGTGTATCGTAGGTTCGGGTGGTGAAATCCGCTCTCATAAAGGGGTAAACTTACCAGATAGCATTATCACATTTCCAATTTTTACTAAGAAAGATATTGCTGACTTAAAGTTCGGTCTACAAAATGATGTTGATTTTGTGGCGCTATCGTTTGTACGTAGCAAGGCGGACATTATACAAATTAAAAAATATATAGAGAAATATTTACCAAAAGATAAAAAAGCCCCACAGGTTATTGCTAAAATTGAACGGGGTGAAGCCGTTGATAATTTTGATGAAATTTTAGAACAAGCAGACGCGATAATGGTAGCGCGTGGTGATTTAGGCGTAGAGGTGGCAGATTCGAAGGTGCCGTTAATCCAAAAGAACTTGATTGCAAAGTGTAATGCCTTAGGTAAACCTGTAATCGTGGCAACACAGTTGTTAGATTCAATGATCCGCAATCCCAGACCAACCCGCGCGGAAGTTTCGGATGTTGCTAATGCTGTTATTGACCGGGCAGATGCGGTTATGTTGTCTGGAGAAACCGCTTTCGGTAAGTATCCAGTTGAGACAGTTACAGAAATGCGTCGAATCATAGAAGCGACAGAAACTTCTCCGTATGACGATGCTCCTAGTCATGTTTTTGATGGGAGTTCTATGGATGATTACAAGGCTTCGTTAATCGCAGGAGCGGTAGAGCGGTTGGCAATGGGTGTGGGAGCACAGGCGATTATTGGCACAACCGAAAGCGGTTATACTGCAAGGTTTATTTCCCGTGAACGTCCAGACGCCCCAGCGATTATTCTGACAGACAGACCCAAAGTGTATCACCAGATGTGTTTGGTTTGGGGAGTAACCCCTCTTTATGTGAAGAGTTTGAGTGCATTCAAAAGTGTTGAGCAACTTTTAAATTACTTTGTGGCAGAGGTTAAACGTATGAAGCTTATAGAGAAAGGTGAAAAAGTTGTATTGGTGGCAGGCAACCCACTTGGTGAGCGCATGAACTTGGTCCAAGCCGTCACGGTAAAATAAATCACAAAACTCCCTTTCGGGAGTTTTGTGATTACTGGTAGCGCTTCCGGTGTATTTCAATAGCTTCTATTCTTTGTTTTTGGCCTGTTCGGTTTGGTCAGTTGTCTCCGCAGTGGTTTCTTGAGCTTTGTCTACCACAGGGTGATTAGCAACATGTTTGGCTTTCACGCCGGCATTGAATTTTTCAACATATTCTTGATTAGCTTTGTCGTCAATGAACATTTCAGCAAGTTTGTCAGCATCAACGCCTGCTGTTCGAGCAACCGCAGTAATCAGCCTGGACAAGGTAGCGTTGCTTTGGTTTTGCTCGTACATTAAGCTTTCTAAAATTTGTCGTTTGCTTAAATTATTGATTTGAGATTTACTCATTTATTTCCTTTCTTTGATTATATTCAAAATAAAAATATTCTAAAAAATTTAGCTCTGGCGGAGAAGGGGGGATTCGAACCCCCGAAGGCTTTGACACCTTACTCGCTTTCCAAGCGAGCGCACTAGACCACTATGCGACCTCTCCTGTATTGTGAAGACATATTCAAAAATCCTGTTTATTTTAACACTATTTTAGTGTTTTGTCGAGTTGCTTATAAAGCTGATTTGCTGATAAAGTTATGGTGTATGTAAATAAGGTTTGTGTCGTTATGTGCTTATATAAGCAATAAAGTAACTAATCAAAACATTAGATTAAACATGACAGATAATACCATACAAGAAATCAAAAACCGGTTGGATATTGTTGAGGTTATCTCTTCATACATTGCCATAAAAAAGAGCGGTGCAAACTACAAAGCCACTTGCCCATTTCATAGTGAGAAATCGGCTAGTTTAATGATTTCTCCTCAAAAACAGATCTGGCATTGTTTTGGTTGTGGTGAAGGTGGTGATATTTTTGGATTTGTAATGCGGTATGAAAATCTCGAGTTTCGAGAAGCATTACAACAGTTGGCGCAAAAAGCAGGCGTTGTGTTAACAGAACGCTCTTCATCAACTCAAGCTGATAAAAAACAAACAGAAGACTTAATTCGTATAAATAATTTCACAGCGAAATTTTATCATGCCCAATTAACAAGCCCATCTGGGGAAGAAGCTAAAAAATATTTAACAGATCGTGGAATAAATGAACAAACTCTTGAGAAGTGGAATATTGGTTTTGCTCCAAATAGTTTTGATGCACTCATAAAAGCATTACAAGCCAAGCAAGTTACTTCGCAAGGCGCATTGGCCGCAGGAGTTGTGGCCAAAAATGACAGAGGAAACATTTTTGATCGGTTTCGTAATCGGATTACGTTTCCAATCAAAAACTATTATGGCGATGTAGTCGGTTTTACAGCCCGAATTTTACCTTCAGGAGACCAACAAACAGGCAAATACATTAACAGCCCTGAAACAACCATCTATAGTAAGAGTAAAATCTTGTTTGGGCTTTTTGAGGCAAAAAATATTATTCGCAAATCAGATGAAGTCGTGGTGGTGGAGGGTCAAATGGATTGTATTACAGCTCATCAGGCTGGGTTTGATAATACTGTTGCCACTAGTGGAACAGCAATGACGGAGGATCACTTACGTCTAATTGGCCGACTGACTAAAAACTTGAAATTTTGTTTTGACTCAGACAGTGCAGGAGTGGCTGCACTTCGTCGCGCTGGAGAATTGGCGATGGCACTCGGGTTTCGCATTAAAGTGATTGTTTTGCCAGGGGATGTTAAAGATCCAGATGAGTTAATTCACAATAGTCCTGGTTTGTGGCGCAAGTCAGTTGCGGATAGTATCTGGTTCATTGATTATTATATAGATGTCGCAGAACGGAATTTTATTTTTGGAAGTTTGGAGCAAAAACAGAACTTGACTCTAGAGGTTATTCCTTTACTCCGGTATATTTCAGATCCACTTGAACAAGGGCATTACATCAGGCTCATTAGTGAACGATTTGCAGTTTCTGAAAATGAATTACGAACAGCTTTGAAAGCAACCATAACAACCAACATTCGCAATGGTTCTGGTTATTCATCAACACCAAGAGGTATATCATCTGATCGCCGAGAGCGACTTACCAAGCCTGTCATGGTCACCCAAGAAAATATTCAGGAGAAGGAAATTTTAGGAGGGTTGAGAATATACCCTGAATATAGGGCATTTGTGGCCGAAGAGGGCCTGCCTACTGAATATCTTACCCCAGAATTACGAGAATCAATAAATACTGCTTTAATTAACGAGTCATTGAGTCCTGAGCTACAAACTCCTGCCACAGATTCACTTGCCAAAGAAGCTGAGTTTATGGTAGAATCTATTCTAGAGAAATTAGAAAATAATGAGCTGGCGTTAATACGCGAGTTGAAAAAAAGCTTTTTTTTGTTCAAAAAGGCAGGCATTAATAAGCAATTGCAAGATGCCACGACAGCCATCAAAAAAGCTGAATCCATGCAAGACAATTCCGCTGTAAAACGACATACTGAGTTGTTTGCCGAATTGAGTGCAGAGCGATATGCTCTCGAACAAAAGTTGGAGAGTTAGAAATAAAAATAACAATTGTCATATTTATATTTGTAGGCAAAGTTTTGTTAGAGATTTTTTGCCTTCGGTTAATTTTATTAATAAGTTTTTCAAATGGCATTAAAGAAACAAGTAGCTAAAAAAAATAACAAAAAATTATCAACAAAACGAAAAGATCATAAAGTCGTTGCCAAGAAAAAAAAGCCTAAGGTGACAGTCACGAAACATGGTTCTTCAAAGTCTGGTAAGAATAGTTCACTAAAAAAATCTGTAGCTAAAAAGACCCTGGCAAAAAAATCGCAAAAGAAACCCCAGCAAAAAAAGTCAACGTCAGTTGCTAAATCTGACAAGCAAAAGCTGGTGCGTTCCCCAAAAGCCATTGTCAGGCTGGCTGATTCTACCAGCGATTCTAAGATAGACCAACAATTAGATGACCTGTTGCAAAAAGGAAAAGCTCGCGGGTTTGTGACCGAAGCAGAGATCCTTCACGTTTTTCCGAGTCTTGAAAATAATTTAGAGATTATAGAGACCGTTATGGACTCCCTTGATGCGATGGGGGTTGAGCTTGTCGACCAGGAAGTTGCGAGTGTTTGGGAGCAAAGCAAAAATGCGGGTGATGATGAAGTTCAAGGTAAGAAAAAGAAAGATGAATTGTTAGATGGTTTCGATTTAGGTGATATATATGATGATTCTATCCAAATGTATCTTCGAGAAATTGGTAAGGTTTCATTATTAAAAAGCGAAGAGGAAATTGATTTAGCCAAAAGGATTCTTAAAGGTGATGAAGCAGCTCGCAAGCGATTAACTGAGGCTAATTTGCGTTTAGTAGTTTCTATTGCCAAAAAATATATGGGTCGGAATTTAGGACTTCTTGATTTAATTCAAGAGGGGAATTTAGGTTTGTTCCGAGCTGTAGAAAAATTTGACTGGACTAAAGGTTTTAAATTTTCAACTTATGCTACATGGTGGATTCGCCAAGCTATTACCCGAGCTTTAGCGGATCAATCCCGTACGATTCGTATTCCTGTGCACATGGTTGAAACTTTAAATAAGTATGCACAAGCGGAGCGTTCATTGGTGCAAGATTTGGGTCGTGAACCATTGCCAGAAGAAATTGCGGCAGAGATGGGAATTGACATAGAGAAGGTCTACCATTTAAAGAAAATTTCTCAAGAAACTGTGTCAATTGATGCTCCTGTCGGTGACGATGGGCCAGATGATGAAGGTTCTTATTTGCAAGATTTCATTGAAGATGAAGATCGTCCCAAGCCAACCGAACAAGCTGGCCGTCAGTTACTTAAGGAATATGTTACAAATATTTTAAAAGATCTTGATCCGCGTGAACAAAAGATTTTGAAAATGCGTTTCGGGCTTGAAGATGGAGTTACTCATACTCTAGAAGAAGTAGGCGAAGAATTCGGTGTTACCCGTGAACGTATTCGTCAAATTGAAGCAAAGGCCCTTGAGCGAATTAAAGAGCATGCTGATATTCACAAATTACGTGATTATTAAGAGTTAATCAAAAGCCTCGAACTTGGATGTTCGAGGCTTTTGTGTCTTCACCCAACTCAATCACAAAACTTTGAAACGAGTGGCAAAGTTAATATGAAACCGAAAACCAGTTGGAGCAAATCCCAGAAGGAAGCACTTCGGGGGTAAAGTAACTCATGGCCAGCGGTAATGAAGAGAAATATCCCAACAGCAAATGCAATAGCATAAACTAGTCCAAAAGCTGATTTCTTTGACCCTAGACTTTTAACAGTTCGCATTTCAACCCTCCTGTAATTTTGGTATTTTTAGTATGGCTCGGATATCCAAGCCTGTCAATCAGGTTTCAGCACTAAAGCTTTCATATTTTTGGAGTTCCTCAGTAGATTCAAACTCAACTTTTTTTACTATTGCTCCTTTGGGTCCAACATGGCACCATTTTAAAAAGGGCTGCAATTGTTCTACAGGACCTTCTACTTCGATTTGTACTGTGTTATTTGCATAATTTTTTACAACACCTGTTAATCCTAAATCAAGAGCTTTCTCTATGGCCGAAAATCTAAAGCCAACTTTTTGGACTTCACCATGAATGACTATTGTTACGTGTTTTATCATGTTGTGGGAGTTAATGTTGCAGTTCTTTTAAATCATTGATAACCTGTATTCCATGCTCTGCAGGTTTGACCTTTTCGTATATTCGCACGATTTTACCATTTGGGTCAACTAGAAAAGAGGATCGTATGGTCCCAAAATATTTACGACCATACATAGATTTTTCTGCCCACACGCCATATTTGTTCACGATCTTTTTATCTTCATCTGCTAACAGTATGAATGGTAGTTTGTATTTATCAGTGAATTTTTTATGGCTAGCTACTGAGTCAGTACTTATACCCAAAATAACAGCTTTAATTTTTTTAAATTTTGGAAAATTATCGCGCAGAGTACATGCTTCTGTGGTGCAGCCCGGTGTATCATCTTTTGGATAAAAATATATTAACACCCATTGACCTTTATAGTCAGAAAGCTTATGGATTTTGTTATTTTGGTCTGGCAAGCTGATACTTGGGGCCTTAGTCCCTATTTTTATATTCATAATTTTTGATTATTTCCATGTTACTTGATTAGTTAAGCTTTTCGGCATTAAGATTATCCAGATTTGACCAGGAGTGAATTTCATTGGTTGGTCTTCAGGTCCGGTGTAAGAAGTTGTCCCATTGTTGTATCGCCAGTTGCCAGTAGTGGCTACTCCGTTATTAAACAATATTGCTCGACCACTTTTTTCTAAATGTAGACCGAGTCCAGTAGTGGTTTCTAGGGGCACTAAATAATCTTCTACAAATTGGACAAGAACATTCATTGGTGCAATTTGCAAACCATTGTTTTTATCTGTTGCAATTTTACCACCATTTGTTCGTTTATATGAATTCGTTGTTGGGTCATAAGTAAAAACTGAAGCGTAATTAGCATCAAAGAATTTCGTGGTGATTTCTGTAGTTTGGGTCTGGAGTTGGTCAGTCGGGGTTATTGCAAAATCACCAAATTTTACTGGTACCCAATTATCAGTTTTCTTTTTAGTGAGAAGCTCGCGCATTAGTTCTAAAGTGGTGTAAGCATTGTGTGGTGCAGGGCGGTCTTTTGATCTGTAAAAATAATCACCGTAAAAAAATTGGTTGAGATCTATTAGTTGCTTGTAAACATTTGAGTTGAGCTCGCTTAAGGCGATTGTACTACCTCCAACATGAGCGTATGCCGCTCCCCATTGGTTGGCAAGGAAGTTAAAGTACGGGCGAGCCGAACGGACAGGTCCGACTTCTTTTGGTTTACGGGTTTGGAACAAAGCCAGGAAACGTGTAATCCCACCTTCTGCCAGAGTTTCATAAACAATATCTGCATCTGTTAACCCCGATTGCGGGCGAGCATTGGTGTGGTTTTCAATTACAACTGCGATTGGTTGTTGTTTGGCTGTAGCTTCGTCTACTAATACACCATTAATTCCTGGTAACTGTTGGTCAAGGGTTTCGCTTTGCTGTTTATTTTGCCTGGCCTCGTTCTTTGACTGATATCGCCAGAATATTATCGTTCCGATGACTAACAGGGCAATGAGAATGTAATAAATATTGTTATTTTTCATAATTTTTTTGATCAATGAAATGACGAAAGGCTTTATAGTAACGGGGTTTTAGCAGTACTGACGCAGCTAGATGCCCTCCTGTAGGGATGCTAACAAGCCTGGCTTTTGTCATAGTCGCAAACTTTTTTGACTCTGAATATCGACAGATTCTATCATCTTTAGCGTGTAAAATTAACAACTTTGTACCATCGATTTTGTTAGCGTGGTTAATGGGGTTGTAGAATTGACCTGATTTAATTTTCTTCCAACCATTTTTTGCTACGCGATAACCTTGTCCAAAAGCTTGTTCAGTGAACCTGATTAGGAAGTTTAGAGATTCATCTGGGCCGGGTTTTCTCCAATCTATCACTGGAGAGATTACTACCGTTTTAGACACTCGTTCATCTAGTGAGGCCAAAAGCATTGCTGGTCCACCGAAGCTACTACCAATCAAAATTATTTCATTCGGAATAAGCTGGAAAGATTTTTTTTTGAAGTGAGGGCTCAGACTCGTGTTCCATAGATCATCAAATCCTGTTGTAATACCAGAAATTACATCTAGTATATCTTTGTGAGGTGACTGGGCTAACAACTTTCCACCACTTTCCCAGCTTCCACGATAACGAGGTGCGAAAACCCAAAATCCTTTTTTGCTGAAAAACTCCAACAAAGTTTTTTTATTCGGGACACTGGGCATTCCATCAGCAAAAATGATCACGCGTGTTTTTTTAGAAATGCGTGATGGCGGTAAAAATTCTGTGAGGATATCGCTTGCAAAGCGTGTTCTAAAGGTATGCATATTTACATTCTAACAAAACGGATGTTGCATGGGAACACTGATTGCTGGGCATTTGTAACAGGGCCGAGAGGATTGACAAAAATCACACTTTGCGCTATATTTAGTTCCGTTGTTATTTTTTCGTAAAAACAATTTTTAAAAATAAATGGAGGAAATCACATGGTTCATGGTTATATCAAAACCTTGCGAGAGCAAGGTTTGTTGTCCCACATTAAGAACAATCCCTTAACCAGAGAAAATGGAATTATCATGGTCGCGTGTGGTGATTGTGATAGCTTTGATGAGTTGTATGAGTTCGAAAAGGTGCTTTCTTCGAGACAATCGGGGAAAAAACCTCGAATTCATTTACTCGCACTGGATGGTGGTGGTCTCTTGGTGCATCCAAAAAGTCCTTTACACGGCGACTGTTCTGCCTCGGGAGTATGCAGGTATCAAATCAAATGCAGTACTGCTAAGAAAGGGATTCGAGATGTAATCCTGTACGGACATGATCCGTGCGAGAATGCAGTTGCCAACAAAATGACTCTGGAAGATTCGTTCCAGTGGTTGGCTTACGGCGCAGCTTATACTGCATCAATGTTCTCTCACTTGAACGTTACGTGCAACTTCCATTATGAATGCGACACTGACACTGGTTTTAAGTCTGAGTACTTTGATTATGTTGGGTGGTTGAAGACAAATCAGACCAGGACTGCTGTTGCATAGGCTAAGAAGAGGCGTCCATTTTGGATGGATGCCTCTTTATTGACTAATACATCAAGATTTTTTAAACTCTAGATGTAACATTAACTTTAGGAGATATGAACTTAGAAGAAGCTCAAGTGTTTGTAGAAATGACGAGTCAGCCGTTAACCGAGTTTAACCGACAGGCTCGTTGCGTTGATGGACGTTATGAAAATATTCAAAACTTCCCAATGATTGCCAAGCCAGGCGGAGACGTTGGTGACGTCATGGCGGCTTTTGCTGCCTTGAATCTCTTGCAGAAATCTTTGCCAAATGAAATCGTTTTGAACGCAGTGGTCTCTATTGCTGGTGGCCCACAAAAGTTCAGTTTCCACACAGATGATCATGCAGAACCAAATCAACCAGGATTGGGATGCGGTCACCTTAAACAAGCTGTAACAGATCCAGAGGCTTTTGGTTTAACGAAGGAACAGACGGATTTCCTAGTTGCACAGCTTCCGAACCTGTTAGAGCAAGGTGCGCATCAGGAAGTTCTTCACGGAAACCATGCCGAGCAGGCTACAATAGTGGTAGATTCAGAGACGCATGGAATCATGCCCTTGATTCGTGTTGGCGACAATGTCCGTTCCGCTTTCGTGTACCAAAAAACACTGCACACACAACAGTTAGATGCGCTGGGTAAAATTTTGCAAGAAGAGTTGGCTAAGCAGGGTGAAGTAATTGAGGACCACGAAATCCGTAAAGCATTAGATGATGCCTTCGGCAAACAGCTGACGGAAATTTTAAAACGCTTAGCAAGCAACTTGCCTGTTTACACGGCAATGATAGATTCAGAAGGAAGCATCAGCATCGCATCTTTCTAAAATTTGCTAAAGCAATTGGAAAGAAGCGAAGTACTGCTTATTGCCTAGCAGATAGTAGATTTTGCCATTGTGGGTGAACACTAACCCAGATCCATAACCAATAGCATCAAACTGTAAAGTTTTGGTGCTATTTAATTTTGTGTAAATTATGTTGCGGACATCTGGGCTATTGCGTAATTGTTCTTCTACAGATGCTAGCGTTTCGGAATTCATTAAATGTACGGAAACAATATAGTAGAGAGAATTTCCTTCGGAAGTAAATTTTACACTATCAATCTCTTGGTGTATTTGGGAGTGTGGTGGTAACACTGCTTTGAATTGCAAGTCGGTATTTTCGTAATGGATTGGTTGAGTTTCGTCAACTCCAGCTGTTGGCGCGGTGAATTTGATTGCTTCGGGCGGTATGACATCTGGTGCTAAAGCATCACCAATAGAAGGTTCGTAAGTTTGGGATATTTTTTCCCCTCCATTTTTTTTATTTGTGTCATGTTTGTTTTGGTCATCAGTGGTGTTGGAAAATTCCTTCGCTAAAACTAAAATAATCAAAACAGCTAAGATTATTATCAGCAGGTAAAAAATTACTATATTTATTATGCTTGAATTTTTCCAAAAATGTTTCATGTGACCTATTTATGCAAAGATAGCATAATAGGGCATTATAATTGGAAGAGGTTTGGTAGTCAATATGGTGAGTTTTGTGGTCTAGGGTTTGAGAGCAATCTTGTACCCACGACCTGAGATAGTATGGATCAATTTCCTCTTTTTTGGCGATTCTATTTTTCGTCTTAAATTTAAAATATGCGTTTCCAATGTATTGGAAAATAGATCTGCGTTGATGTCCCAGACATGTTCTATTAATGCGGTGCGAGAAATAACTCGCTCTTTATTTCGCAATAAATATTCGAGCAAGCCAAATTCTTTTCTGGTTAAAATTACCGAAGTCCGTCCCCGTTTTACTTGGTATCGAATTGTATCTAAAGTTAGATCATCTAGCTTAAGTGTGTCTTCTACAAAATTTTGTGGTCTGCGCAGTATTGCCCGCACGCGTGCAGTCAGTTCTGAAATGCTACATCCTTTACTAACACAATCATCTGCTCCAGCATTTAGTAAAGATATTTTATTTGGCGTGGCAGGCTTGTCGGACACGACCATAATCGGCATTGTTTTGCCACGTGAACGGATATGCTCACAAATCTGATTGGCATTAGTGTTGGGGCTATCGTCAATTAGAACTAAATCGTAATCAGTTGTCCTTGCCCAAAAAGAACCTTGCTCACTTTCGAGCGCGTGATCAACACTAAAGCCCGCGCCACGGAACCCGCTGAGTAACTCCGAAGCCGAATCCGGGGTGTTTGATATTATTAGCATTCGCATGCTTAATGACTCCTGTGTCAACCTCAAACCTAGATGACACACTAATTTTTATTTTTGGTTTAAGAATGTATATTAATTTTTTTTCCCCCTTACGTCAAAGGGTTTTTGTGGATAAATATTTCTTAAGAAAAAATCAAGTTGAGAGCAAAGCATTTCAAGCCGGGGTTCAAGGAAATACTCTAGTTTATTTTCACTAGGACATAGAACATGATATACTAAACAAATGAAAGAATTTATTCAAAAAAATGCGTTGTATGGTGCATTTACAGTGTCGTTAATGGCGATATTGGGAAGCTTGTTTTTTAGTCAAATTTTACTATTACCCCCATGTGTATTATGTTGGTATCAACGAATTTGTATGTATCCACTTGTGGCAATTTTAGGGTTTGCAATTTACAAAAAGAATAGGGAAATGGTGGCACCAGCCATACTGCTTGCTGTAGTTGGATGGATAATCTCTCTGTACCACAATTTACTTTACTTTGGTATATTGCCAGAAGCTATTGCTCCATGCGTTGCTGGTATATCGTGCACAACAGAGTTCCCTGGTTGGTTAACATATTTTCCAATTCCAGCTCAGGCCTTCGTTGGATTTACTGCAGTACTAATTGGGTTAATTATTTATTGGAAAACTTCCAAAAAAGGAGATCAAGTTTAGATGACAAAAGAAGCAAAAATTTTAATTGCCATAGCAGTTGTGGTTGTTATAGGTGGTGTATTATTGGCGGTCTTCGCCAATCCGCGCCCTAAAGATCCCGGCGCACCTGTAGATGGGAAATCTTTAGTTCGTGACAGCAGTCATATGACTGGAAAGCTTGGCGCAAAAGTTACTATTGTTGAGTTTGGTGATTTCCAGTGTCCAGCTTGTGGCGCAGCCCATCCAATTATTAAGCAAGTCTTGGATGCTTACAAAGACAACCCTGACGTGAATTTTGTTTTTCGAAATTTTCCTTTGGATCAAATTCATCCAAATGCGCATATTGCAGCAGAAGCGGCAGAAGCAGCTGGGGCGCAAAATAAGTACTGGGAAATGCATGATATGCTTTATGAAAAGCAAGATGAATGGTCTACAAATCCAGACCCTGTTACAGTATTCGCCGATTACGCCACAAGTCTTGGTTTAAACGTAGATACCTTTAAACAAGCTGTATCACAGCGTTTGTATGCCGATATTATTAAAACTGATTATGCTGACGGCCAATCTGTTGAAGTAAACTCCACCCCAACCTTCTTTATCAATGGTGTTAAAGAAGCTAAAGTACTTTCGTTCGATGAATTCAAAGCAAAAATTGATGCTGAGTTAGCAAAAAAAGATGACGGTCAGGAAACGCAGACACCAGAACAATCAGCAGACAAACCTGCAGAAGAATCAGCTAAACAACCAATACAATAATAAATTCAGTATTAATTTAAATATACAAATATGTTGAGTGGATTTAAAACTTTCATAATGCGAGGGAACGTCGTTGATCTTGCAGTCGGTGTGGTCATCGGTGCAGCATTTGGGAATGTTGTCAATTCTTTAGTAAAAGATGTTATTACCCCAATCATTGCAGCGCTCTTTAAGCAACCTGATTTTTCATCAATGGCAATTACGATAAATGGTAGCTCTATTATGTATGGCAACTTCTTGAATACAGTGATCTCATTTTTGACTGTTGCCTTGGCTATTTACTTTTTTGTAGTTGTCCCTTTGAATAAATTGATGGTGCGAGCAGGGAAGCCGGGTAATATTGGAATGCCAGCTCAAGAATAATTCGTTTGATGAAGTCAAAATTGAAGCCAAGGCTCAAGCCAAAACTAAAGCCAATAAAAGAAAAAGATCAGCGAGAGAAACTTGAAGTCAAAAAATCGAATGCCGGATTAGGACTGTTTGCAACCGCTCCTATTAAGAAAGGCTCGTTTATTATTGAATATACTGGCCCATTATTGACCCAGGAAGAAGCGGATAATCAAGGAGGGCAATATCTATTTGCTTTAGGGAAAACTTGGACGATTTCTGGTACTAATCGCCAGAACATTGCCCGTTACATCAACCATTCTTGTGTGCGAACTAATTGCCAACCGGTCCAATATGCTCTGCGAATGAAAATTCGGGCAACTAGAGATATCAAACCAGGAGAAGAACTTCTTTATGACTACGGCAAAGAATTCTTTGATGAATACATCAAAGGTCATTGCCAATGCATAAAACACAAAGGCAAAAAAGGTGAGCAAAAATATCGCGGATAGTAGATTCCAAAAAACAGCACCCACTAAATTTTGCGGGTGCTGTTTTTTTGATGAGTTTTTCTGGTTTGGTAAACTTGTCTTAAAGCTATATGTTGTTTTTTATCTTGTGATTTCTTTTTTTGTTGTTCGTAGATGTCGTCTCGCGCTTCGTGGTGGCTCGCTTCTTTAGAGAGTTTGATGAAATTTTTATATCGTTTTTGAGTAATTTTTCCTTTTTTCAGGTGGTCTAAAATTGCACATCCCTGCGAGTTAATGTGATCACAATCACGGAATCGACATTGATTAGTTAAATTTTCTATATCAGTGAACAGAGTTTTTACTGTTTCTCCGGTGGAAAGGGTTTCAAGCTCGCGAATCCCTGGCGTGTCTATTAAGATCCCACCACTTTTTAAGATAAACATTTCTCGGCGAGTAGTGGTGTGACGACCCTTGCTGTCGGTTAAACGGACTTCACCTGTTGCTTGAACTTCGCTTCCAACTAGTGCATTGATGATGGTAGATTTACCCACACCAGATGGACCGACAAAAGTGATTGTTCGACCTGCTTCTATCAATTCTTCTATTTTGTGCATACCTATTTCGGTTTTGGCAGAGACTGCCTGTACTATTAACCCTTGGGCTAGTTTTTCAACTTCTTGGATTATTTTCGTCGCATTCTTGGCACTATCTGTTTTATTTAAAATGATCACAGGCTCAACACCGCCTTCGTACGCCATGCTCAAATATCGCTCAAGTAACGGGGCGTTGAATGCTTTGTCTAGTCCGAACACAATAAACAGACTATCAACATTGGAAGCAATGACTTGTGTATTAGTAGAGTCGCCAGCGCTTTTGCGGGCGATCACAGAGTAGCGTGGCAAAATCTTTTCAATAATACATTTGGCTTCGTTTGGAAGTTTCTTGTAAATAACCCAATCGCCAACTTTAGGGAATTGACTTGGTGTTTTTGTGTGATGGCGAAACTTGCCTTGGATGATTCCTTCGAGTTCTCCATGCTTCGTATGCAGAATATAGTTAGTTTTGTTTTCAATACCAACGCGCCCGGTTTGGGTGTCGGCAGGATCGATTTTTTTTGTATCTGGTTGTTTGCGAATGTATTGCAACCAACCCAGTTCTGCGAGCTTCATAATAGTTATTATAGCATTAAAAAAAACAACGCTCGTCTTTTGGAGAGAGCGTTGTTTTTAAAATTTGAGTTTAGAAAACTCGTAGGAATTACCAGCTGCGATTACCACCGCGATCGCCACCGAAGTCGCGAGCAGGACGGTCTTCTTTTGGACGAGCTTCAGAAACGGTCATTGCACGACCTTCGTAGTCTTGTCCATGGAATTTTTCGATTGCAGCAGCAGCTTCTTCTGGTGTAGACATTTCAACGAAGCCAAAGCCTTTTGAACGACCAGACATTTTGTCTGTAATAACACTAGCTGAAGTTACAGTTCCTACTTGAGCGAATAAATCATTCAATGAAGAATCTGTAGTGCTGTATGGTAAATTACCAACGTATAGTTTAGAATTCATATTTTCTTTCACAAATATTGAGCAAGGCGACTTTTATTATTTAGCTCGATGTTTGTAACTACTTACGTTGACACAAAACGAGTTTCACTTGCCCTGCAATATTAGCAGATTTCAGCGTTTTGGTCAATGCCTTGGGTGTAGTATAATACAGAGAGGAATTTACAGATTTTTAATGATTTACCATGCCAAAACCCAAAATTCTTAATCACCATATTCGTCGGGTGTGTGCAGTTTTACCTCCAGATGTTAATGAAAGTGACGTTGCTTGGAGCACTGGTCAGCTGGATTCACTTTTAAGCATTCGTCGTGGCGGTTTTTCTTCTCGTCGACTCATCAAAATCATGAATGAATTTATTAATGGATATAAATTTATTCGGCATTACAAAAAAGCTGTGAGCATCTTCGGCTCTGCGCGGAACACGTTAGAAAAAAAAGTTTATAAAGATGCTAGCAAGCTGGGTTATGAATTAGCAAAATCTGGCTTCGCAGTGATCACTGGTGGTGGCCCAGGAATTATGCAGTCTGCCAATGAAGGTGCTCTAAAATTTGGAGGCGAGTCTGTAGGATTAAACATTCAACTACCTAACGAGCAACGCATTAACAAATATGTAAATGAGTCTACCTCGTTCCATTATTTTTTTACTCGCAAAGTTATGTTGGCTTCGGTTTCACAGGTGTATGTTTTTTTTCCAGGCGGATTTGGAACAATGGATGAATTATTTGAAATGCTGACTTTAATTCAAACTAAAAAGGTTGCGCCAATTAAAGTAATTTTAGTTAACAAAAAATTCTGGAACCCTATGATGGAATGGTTGGAAGCCATTATCTTTAAAAAAAACCGAGCAATTAGCAAAATGGATCTAAAGCTTTTAAATGTGGTTGATAATGCTGATGAAGCTTTGGCTTTAATTCATAAATTGGTGCGCCATAAAAAGATTGGCAAAGCATCACGGGAATCAGATACTTTGTCTTATCATAAGCGCGAGGGTGTAAAAATGCCAGGTTCTCGCAGAAAAATACGCCGGACTAAACGTAAACCATCAATGATTATCGATTAAGAAAGGTTGTTAAATGTACTCTGAAGAAATAAAAAGGAATAATGAATTAGTATGGGCCTCTGTGTTTGTTCATGAAATAAATAACCAAAATAATTTTGATTATACTTTAATTCCAGAACGTGGAGAGAATTCACCGGTAGACCTTTATGCTGTTTCTCAAAGCAAAAAATTTCCAGAATTAAGATTGCAACTAACCCATGCTGTGGAATTGCCCTTTATATCCTACGAACAACCAACAACAGCAGATTATTCCAAACAACCAACCATAGATGCCATTGAACGCAAGTTTGAGAAGTTGACTCACCAGGGTGTAGATCTATCAAATTTGATTTTAATTATCCAGGGATATATGAACAAAGATACTGCGACAATTGTTTTTGCTGATGAAAGCTTTGAGAAATATAGAGTTTATCCATTTAAGGGCATTTATTATGTGTCTCCGGCGGTTATGTCAGGGGATACAGATGAGTCTTTGCAAGATGGGTATATTGTAGCCATTAAAGACGCGATAAATTTTTAAATAGGCAAATATGAATAAAGAAGGCAAAAACAATCATCCAGAGAAAACACCAAAACCATTAGAAACCATTGATGACCTAGCTACTAAGATGCGGGAAAGTTTGTATATGAAAGATTTGTTAGAAGGTGCAAATCACCAAATGCTTAAAGAAAACGAAGAATTACAAAAACGAACTCAACTTGAAAGACGAAAGAACGAAGAATTGCAAATTGCACTAGCTGAGATGCAAGTTAAAGCTGAGCATGACCCATTGACTGGTTTATTGAATAGGGCGAGTTTTACAGAAGTGGCAAAACAATTAACCGAGTCACGAGTAAATAGTGTGTTAATTGCTTTAGATATTGATGAATTTAAAAGAATTAATGATGAGTTCGGGCATGATGTTGGAGATGAGGCGTTAAAGACAACGGCAAAATTTTTGCAAAAACAATTTCGTGCGACTGACTTTATTTTTCGGTGGGGTGGTGAGGAGATTGTGGTGTTACTACCAAATTCATCCGTAGGGGATATTATTAATTTATTGCATCGTGTTAGCGGTGGCCAAAAGCTAGAAGTTCCTTTTGACTATAAGAGTCAATCGCGCCCAGATAACTTGATTACATTCAGCGGTGGTATTTTGGCTTTGCAAGCTGGTGAGAATATAGAAAGTGCGATGAGTAGGGTGGACAAAGCCTTGTATGAAGCTAAGCAAAGTGGCCGGAATCAGATATTGGTAGTTGCGGAGCCTATTTATGATACCCAAGTGGTCAAGCCAGATGAACCTATTGATTTATTGAAATAAATCTGTTAAAATATTTCAGTATTTAGGTAATTTTTTGTTGCAAAAAATGATATTCGGGAGTAGCTCAGCGGTAGAGCTATCGGCTGTTAACCGATCGGTCCTGGGTTCGAATCCCAGCTCCCGAGCCATAATAAAAGTTCCATCCTTAGATGGAACTTTTATTATTACAAGGATGGGATTCGAACGGGTTGAAGTGAGACAAGTATTTTTCTACAGAAAAATGCACAGGCGAACGATCTACAAACAGCTGGGGGCTGTTTGGAGCAACCCTGGGCAACGAGCCGAGCAGTAGCGAGGCGAGGCGGAAATCCCAGCTCCCGAATTAAAACACTCGCGCTAGCGAGTGTTTTTTGTTAGACTATTTTTATAGAGTAGTCTTCTATTAAATTGAATGATCTCCCATTCGTGGTAGCGCTCACTAGCAATGAGTTGGAAGGTTACTCAAGCTTTACAAAATAATTTATAATATATGACTAACAAAGAATTTTTCCTAGCAACTATTAAAGAAGAGGCGCCAAAATTTCGCATAGCGATAGAAGCTTTGCCAGAAGATCAAAACGCATATAAAGTCCACGACAGGGCAAGAGAGGCCGGAAACATTGCTTCGCAGTTAGCACTTCAATGGAAAGCTATTTCTGGGATTATCAAAAACGGAGCGCCAGATTTTAACCCGCATGACATGGATAATCAAACAAAAGAATCTATGCTGGCGCATTTTGATGAAGGTGCAACCAATCTTTTAAATGATATTCAATCAGTTTCTGAGGCAGAATGGGAAAATGGCGATGCCGCTATGGGAGAGATGTGGGTAGCAAAAAAATACATCATGGCGTGGGGATTTTTGTTTGACGCTATTCACCACCGTGGTCAACTGACTACCTACCTTAGGGCAATGGGTGCAAAGGTTCCACCAATTTATGGACCATCTGCGGATTCAGCGAATTGATAACTACCCAACCGAATCGTACGCCAATGACTGAAAAGTGGTATACTATACCTAGGATTAGTAAAATAAAAATATGATAATCAAAAAAGAAACTTTGCACGAAATAGCTAAAATTTTGGTGGGAATTGTGACTGCCGATGCACTAACGGGGTTATGGCTCCTGGCTACGGAGACAATGCCAGTTAACTATTTTGGTGTTAGTGTTAGTGAGACAACAATAATACTTGGAATACTTTTTGATATCATCTTAATTCTATTTTTGAGTTATTATGCTTGGCGTTGGAATTTAAAACAACACTCCGAAGAAGAGCATTGGTTTCATCGTTTCATTGGGTTAATCTTCGCTATTGTTGCGATTGCGCATGTTTTGAGGTTGTTATTTGGATGGCCTTTGGTCATAGGTGGGTGGTCTGTACCTTATTGGCTAAGTGGTTTCGGGGCAATTATTACAGGTTTCTTAGCTTTCTTCAGTTTTTATCTTACTAGAAACACAAAATAGTAAAACAAAAAGTGTTGCAAAAAAGAACATTTGAATCTGGATTTACATTAATCGAGGTCATAGTAGCCATCGGTGTTTTTACAATTATTCTGTCAGGTGTATATGGCTCATATAATGCTTTAGTCAAGGCCACTCGAGGTGCTCGCGAACAAACCGTTTTGTCATCTTTATCTTCCCAGTATTTAGAAGTGGTGCGTAACATGCCATATGACAATATTGGTACCCAAAATGGTAATCCGAACGGAGTGCTTGCCGATGCAACGGATCCTGTTGTGACAACTATTGAAGGACAGGTCTATCATATGTACTATGAGGTGACCTATATAGATGATCCAGCTGATGGCACTATATTGGCTGGCACAGATACCGCGCCAAATGATTACAAACAAGTGAAGCTTGCTATTAAAAAGTTGTCTACAAATCACATTACAACTTTTATTACATCAGTTTCACCGCAAGGGTTGGAGGGCTTAAGTAATGCTGGTGCGTTGTATCTACGAGCTATAGATGCTAATGGCCAACCGGTATCAGGTGCGAATTTTCACATTGAAAGTTTGACCCAAACTCCAAATATAATTTTAGATAGAACAAGTGATGCTGGGGGGAATTGGATTGAGGTTGGTTTACCTGCTTCCGTGAATGGTTATAGAATTACTACGACAAAAACAGGATATTCTACAGATGCAACCGTTCCCATCTCGGTAGCTAATCCAAATCCGGTTAAGCCAGATTCAACAATAGTAAATGGCGTTGTGACTCAGGTGACTTTTGCAATAGATTTAGTGTCTAATTTAACAATTAAAACTGTAAATCAAACCTGTTCCCCAGTGAGTGGTGTAGACTTAAACGTGCGCGGGGCAAAGCTCATAGGGAATAGCCCTGATGTTTTAAAATATAATGAAGACCATACATCATCTGCTGGTCAAATTGTACTCAATAATCTCGAATGGGATACATATACCCCAACCATGTTAACAGGGCAAGCTTATACTGTTTATGGTACTTCTCCAATCCAAGAAATTTCTGTCTTACCCAATGCCACTCAGACTTTTACGATAGTCTTAGGGCCGGCTTCTTCAGATAGTCTGCTGGTTATTGTTAAAGACGGAGCTACTGGGACTGCACTTGAAGGGGCAACTGTCACCTTACACAAAAATAGTCCATCTACAGATTATAACGGGGTTACTGGGGGAAGTATTTGGCAACAATCAGACTGGAGTGGTGGTTTTGGTCAAGCTGATTTCTTAAACCCAGATCAGTATTTTACAGATGATAGTAATATTGATGTTAGTGGTAATAATATTGTTTTAGCATCTGTTGGCAGTGTATATGCTTCTAGCGGATGGCTTGAGTCGTCTACTTTTGATACAGGAGCAGCAAGTAATTTTACAACACTCTCTTGGTTGCCAGCATCACAAAATCCGTCTACATCTCTTAAGTTTCAAATTGCCAGCAACAATGATAATGCAACATGGAACTATGTTGGCCCAGATGGCACAGCAGGAAGCTATTACACAGTGTCGGGTAGTAACATTAGCACAGTCCATGATAATGACCGATACGTTCGCTACAAAGTTTACTTAAACACCTCAGATACTGCATATACTCCAGTGCTCAGTACCGTTGGGCTTAATTACGTTTCAGGTTGTTTCACGCCAGGTCAAGTTATATTTCCGAATTTAACACCTGGTAATGACTACGATTTATCTGTGAATATGACAGGATATCAAAGTTATTCAGAGAATGGTTTGAATGTGAATGGTAATCAGGCTATTGAAGTGTTACTAACACCATAATTATGAAGGAACAAGGCTTTACATTAATTGAATTGATAGTTGCGGTAGCGATTTTTGCTATCCTTAGTTTTGGTGTTATCGGATTAGTTGCTAGCGTATTTACTGATAGTACGAGACAAGGTCGGTCTTTGGCAAATGCGGATCAAACTCGTAAATTATCTAATCGGTTAATGCAAGAGTTACGCAATGCTACTACTGCCAATAATGGGGCATATCCAATAGCAACGGCTGATGATCAGGAACTCACCTTTTATAGTAACGTTGATAGTGACACAGATATTGAACGAGTGAGATATTATGTTTCCAATAACTCTCTCTACAGAGGTGTTGTTCAGCCGAGTGGTAGTCCCGCAGTATATACTGGCACTGAATCATCGAGTGTGGTGCAAAATGATGTAGCCAACGGAACCGACCCAATTTTTTATTATTATGATGAAAGTTATGATGACTCATCTGACTCAGCATTAACTCAACCGGTGAATATTGCTCAGATTACCTATATTCGTATGGATATTGAAGTTCTTAAAAGAACCAGTACTAGTTTAACTGATAAGTTTTCTGTTAATGCCGGAACAGCGCTCCGTAGTCTTAAAACCAATCTAGGAGATTAATCAAATGACTCAGCAAAAAAAAATTTTTCAAACAGGAAGTATCTTAGTTTTTGAGATCGTTGTCATTTTTATTCTTGCAATGGTTATGGCGGCAGTGTTGGCGAATGCCGCAATGCAATACCGAGTGTTAAGGTCTAGCGCAATGCGCGAGCAAGCTTTCCACATAGCAGAAGCTGGGGTGAATTATTACCAGTGGAGACTAGCTCACTTTGCAACTGACTTTCAGGATGGGACTGGAGCAGGGCCTACTGCACAAACAGGTTTTTCTAATCCTTGTTATTTGCATGACTATGTAGATCAAGATACTAATCAAATTATTGGTCGGTATTGTTTGGAGATTATAGAGCCTTTGATAGGTTCTACGGTCGTAACTATCAAGTCAACAGCATATGCGATTAGTAATCCAAATATCAAACGAACCATCACTTCTCGATACGGAATTCCCTCATTGGCTAAATATGCGTTTCTCACTCAGGGTGACGTCTGGGTCGGGGATAGTGAATCTATTAGTGGGGAGATGCATGCTAATGGTGGTATTCGTTTTGACGGGACAGGAAATGCCCCGATAAACTCTGCTAAGTCAACTTATACCTGTCAAACTTATCATGGCTGTGGACCAACGACAAAACCGGGGATTTGGGGGAATGCTCCGCAGTCGACTAAAAATTTTTGGAATTACCCAGTCCCTAATGTAGATTTCTCAACAATGACAGCAGACTTGGCAACATTAAAAACTACTGCCCAGACCAATGGCCGTTACTTGGCCCCATCAGGTTCGCAGGGATATTCAATAGTTTTTCATCCAGATAGCACCTACTCAGTTTATCGGGTGACTTCACGTCGTTCTCATCCAAGCGGTCAAGATGTAAATGGAAATACAATTTCTCAAGATTTGGACTATAATAATCGCACTTTACTCAGCACTTCTGCGTTACCAGCAAATGGGGTTATATATATAGAAGATAGAACCTGGGTGGAAGGAACTTTAAATGGACGGGTTATGATAGCCGCCGCAAGATTGCCGTATAATTCTTCCACTGCCCCAAGTATTATCATTCCAAATAATTTGCAATACACTGCACAGGATGGAACTTCGGCATTAGGTTTGTTGGCTCAGAAAGATATTTTGATAAGTTATTATGCGCCAAATAATTTAACGATTCATGCAGCAATGATCGCACAGAACGGAAGCGCTCAGAGATATTATTTTTCTGGGAATAAAAAAAATACAATTTCAATTTACGGAGCAATAGCTAGTTATGGAACGTGGACATGGAGCTGGGTGAATGGTTCTGGTACCGTCACTTCTGGATACCAGAATACAGTTACAACTTATGATAGTAATTTGCTATACTCCCCACCACCGAGCTTCCCACTTACTAATGAGGGATATAGGCAAATCAGCTGGACCAGTAATTAATTTAACTTTATGAAAAAAGGTATCATCTCGTTAGTTTTATTTGCCATCGTAGTATTTTGTATTTTCCCTAGTACGGTGATTGCGGTGTTAAAACAACCACCTGGACAATTCCCAGTTACAGAACCACTGCAGTCTGTAGATGTCGGCACCAAGCCAAATTATTCAGGTAACATCCAAGCTGGCAAACCTACTGACTCGGACAAACAAGCAACATCTGATGGATCGAGTCTCTCTGATAACTCGGCTGATGACACTCCTCAAGGCGACACATCATCCTCAGAGTTACAAAAGACCGAGGCCTCAACTACTGACACAGGCGGTGTTACTACGAAGCATTTCAGCGTTAAGTTGAGTATATTAATCATAATAGTTGTGGTTTTACTAATTGCGGGTTTAATTTATCGTCGACGTAAGTCTGCTTGAGAGCTTTCTAGTTATCAAAGTTTTTGATATTATTTAAGCATGTTTAAAACAGTTTTGAATGGTACTGCACACAAACTTCCAATTGATCTTAAAAAAGTTTTAACTGCTGATGCAAAAGCTTTGGCTCATTGGAATGATTTAACTCCACTGGCTCGCAATGAGTGGATTTGTTGGGTAATTTTTCCAAAAAAGGCAGAAACCCGAGCTGATCATATCACCCGAATGCGCGCAGAGCTCAAACAAGGAAAGCGCCGTCCTTGTTGTTGGTTAGGCTGCACACACCGCAAAGATAAATCAGTCAGTCCTTCTGTACAGGCTATACTTAGAAAACAAAAACGATGAACCATCCACTAAACATTTCACGGTTAAAATCCTTTTTTAAAGGCGATATAAAAACTGACGAAGCTACTCTTGAGCAATATAGCCACGACGCCAGTCTGTTTGAAATTAAACCCACGGCAGTTGTATATCCAAAAGATAGCGAAGACGTGCGTCATTTGGTAAAATTTGTTTCCGAACACAAAGCAGAGAACCCTAATTTGTCTTTAACTGCCCGTAGTGCTGGCACGGACATGTCGGGCGGAGCGATTAATGACTCCATACTCGTTGCATTTGAAAAATACTTTAATCACATTGGTGAGATTAAAGATGTAATAGTTTCCGTACAGCCAGGTGTGTTTTACAGAGATTTTGAAAAAGAAACTTTAAAGCAAAATTTACTGATGCCGTCTTATCCAGCGTCACGTGAAATTTGTATGTTGGGTGGGATAATCGCAAATAATTCTGGCGGAGAAAAATCATTGGTGTATGGAAAAACTCAACGTTATGTCACGGAAGTAAAAATGGTTTGCGTTGATGGTCAGGAATATATTTTTCATCCTGTCAGTGGTGCAGAACTACAAGATAAACTGAAGTTGCAAACTTGGGAAGGAGAATTATATCGCGCAGTGCATGAGCTACTTATCAAACATCAAGATATCATTTCGGTATCAAGACCAAAAGTGAGTAAAAACTCTACTGGCTACAATGTTTGGGATGCATGGGATGGCACTACACTAGATTTGACTAAACTTATTGTTGGTTCTCAAGGTACACTCGGGATTATTACCCAAGCAAATTTTCGGTTGGTTCCTGTAAAACCTTTGTCAGGAATGATGGTGGTATTCATGCCTTCATTAAAAAACCTAGCCGAGATAATTAATGCTCTTCTCGCTCTTAACCCTTCTAGCCTAGAATCTTTTGATGATCATACTTTGGCATTTGCTTTTCGATTCTTTTATAGCTTCAGAAAAACTTTAGGTTGGAAGCATTTCCTTTTACTAGGCCTGAGTTTTATCCCATTACTGAATAAATTACTACCATATTTACCGAATTTCCCAAAGATTGTACTGTTGGTAGAATTCGAAGGGGATGACCAGGTAGAGATTGACGAGAAAATGAATGCCGTTAAAATTGCCTTGGAGCCTTTCAAAGTTGGTTTACAAGAAGCCAAAGACAAGTCACACGAAGAGAAATTTTGGATAATCCGTCGAGAAAGTTTTAACTTACTACGAAAAAATGTCAAGAACAAACACACTGCGCCATTCATTGATGACTTAATTGTCCCACCATCGACTTTACCGCAATTCTTACCAGAGTTGCTTCAGGTTTTAGAAGAGTATCAATTACTCTACACAATTGCTGGGCATATGGGTGATGGTAATTTTCATATCATACCACTGATGGATTTATCCATTGATTCAGAACGAGCCAAAATTCCAATTGTTTTAAAAAAAGTCACTAGCTTAGTTTTGAAGTATAATGGCTCATTATCAGGGGAGCACAACGATGGTTTAATTCGTGGTCCATTCCTACAACAAATGTACTCTCCAGAAATGGTAGAATTATTTAAACAACTCAAAACTATTTTTGATCCGCAAAACATCTTTAATCCCCACAAAAAAATTACGGCTGATTGGCAATACTCTCAAGAACACATTAGGCAAAAATTTTAACTTATTTATTAACTAATTTTTAAATTAAACATTAATAAACAAAATATGAAGAGAATATCCGTAGTCTGGTTAGTGTTAGTTCAATTTATTCTAGGGTTCGAATGGCTTCACGCAAGCTGGGGCAAATGGACCGAAGTAGGGTTTATGGCTAACATTACCAAAACGCTAACTGGTTTTGCTACCCAAACCACATTCCCGGTTTATGGAGACTTTCTCCGTAGTGTTGCCATCCCTAATGCGGAGTTATTTGGTAACTTCATTCGCACTGGTGAAATTTTGGTGGGAGTTGCATTTGTATTGGGCGGTATACTATTGTTAGCAAAAAAATATTTATCAACAACAGCACTTTGGCTTGTGGCAATAGCAATGCTGGGTGGGGCGTTAATGAACTTGAATTTTTATTTAGCAGCTGGCGCAAGTAGTCCGTCCACTTGGGGTCTTAATGTAATTATGGGGCTAATTCAACTGGTTCTAGCTATTTACTATTTCTCTAACCGTAAATATTTGGCAAATCAAAATTAAGATGACAGGCTCTAGGCAAATTTTAAAAATTATATTTTTGCCCTTTGCTGGGATTATTTTGATGTGTTTGGCTGTGTTGAGTGTTGCCAATGCTAATGCCCAAAATGTTCCAATTGGTGCCAAGCCTATTCAGAGAACTATTGAAGCAGGGGGAGAAGAATCGTTTTCTGGCCCGATCCATGTTGGGTCTGATAAAACCTCCAACTTAGCTTTTAAAGCTCCTTTGTATGGCCTAATCTCGATAATGTTGGTGTTAGTTGCTACGGGCGCGATATACTACTTCTGGGTGCAATCATCCGCTAAAACGCTAGATAAAACGTCAGCTAAAACGCTAGATTCTCCCAGAAGTGGCTAAGGCTATAAACTCAAGGCTGGATACCCAAGGCTGGCTCTGATTTTGAATGAATTCTCAAAGCCCGCGTCGTAAAATACAACACTCCGTTAATGCTATAACGGAGTGTTGTATTTTGTGGATAACTACGACTATTACGCTAGTCAAAAATTTGAAGAAAATAAAAAGTACCTCAACTTTGAGAGAAACTAAGAAAAACTGAATTTTTGCTAAACCCAAGATGTAGGGGTATAATTAGATTAGAGATACTACATTTAGTAATTTTGTATAATATTATGAATTGCCCCAAATGTCTAAATTTAGATACAAAAGTTGTTGATTCTAGGCCAGTTGAAGAGTCTTCTGCTATCCGCAGGCGCCGAGAATGCGAAAAGTGTGGATTTAGATTCTCCACTTATGAACAAATTGAGATTTTAGATTTGACGGTAGTTAAGCGGGATGGTTCTAGACAGCTTTATTCCAGAGAGAAATTGGAAAGAGGGTTGAGGCGAGCATTTGAAAAGCGGGAACATACCGATCAAACATTCAAAAAAATTATTGGTAGTGTTGAGCAAGAAATTCAGAAAAAAGCAATATCAGGGGAAATTACCAGCAATGCGATTGGAGAACTTGTTATGAGGTCAATTAAGAAAATAGATAAAGTTGCTTATATTAGGTTCGCAAGTGTTTACAAGCAGTTTGAAGACATCGCAGAACTCAAAGAAGCAGTGTTAAAGCTGTAGTAGTGGTAAGGTCACAAAACTTTAATTCAATTATTTTACTTTAAATCATATGGAAATAAAAAAGCGCAACGGACAATTAGTTCAATTTGATGAATCAAAAATTCAACTGGCAATGAGCAAAGCTTATATAGACGTTCATTTTAAGGCAAATGATGTTATCACATCCCCAATTGCTGGTAAAGTCATTGAAGATATTAAGGTAACTTTCGCAGAGCGAATACCAGGGGTAGAAGATGTGCAAAATATTGTTGAAAAGAAATTGATGGAAGCTGGGTTGTTTGAAGTGGCAAAATCATACATCATTTATCGTTATGAACACACTAAAGAACGAGAAGAAAAGAAACAGGAAGTTTTGAAAAAGATTGAGCAGTCTGAAATAATGGTCAAGAAGCGCAATGGCACTACTGAGCCATTCTCAGTACAAAAGGTACAAAAGAGTCTACAAAGCATTCTGGGTGAAAATCATGAAAACATTGATGTCTCTATGGTGATTAATCAGTTGCGTTTGGAAGTGTTTGAAGATATTACAACGACAGAAATAGAACGAGCGTTAATTATGGTTTTGCGTTCTTTCATTGAACGAGACCCAGCTTATTCAAAAATCTCAGCCCGTGCTTTGAGCAACAAGCTTTATAAAGAGGTGATTGGTGCTGACAAAATTGATTTTTCTAAATTAGAAGAACAACTTCGGGAAAATTTTGTGAGGTGCATACATAAAGGTGTTTCTGCTAGGCGTTTGGATCCTCGCATGCTGACTTTTAATCTTGAATACATAGCTTCTGAGTTAGTAACTGAACGAGATGGACTGCTCTCATATTTAGCAATTCAGACTTTGAATGATCGTTACTTAACCCGTATCCCAGAAACAAAAGAATTACTCGAAACCCCACAAATGTTTTGGATGCGCGTTGCAATGGGCCTTTCTTTAGATGAAGAGAACAAAGAGGCTAAAGCCGTAGAGTTTTACCGAATTATTTCTACTTTACATTTTGTACCATCATCTCCAACACTATTTAACGCGGGGATGATTCATTCCCAACTTTCATCTTGCTATTTAACCACCATTGAGGATGATTTAGAAAATATCTTCAAATCTTTAGGTGATAATGCCCAGCTTTCAAAATGGTCTGGCGGACTTGGTAATGATTGGACTAAGTTGCGTGGTACTGGAGCTATGATTAAACGCAATGGCATTGAAAGCCAAGGAGTGATTCCTTTTTTGAAGGTCGCTAACGATGTTACAGTAGCAATTTCTCGTAGTGGTCGTAAGCGTGGCGCAACATGCGCATATTTAGAAACTTGGCACTACGATATTGATGATTTCCTAGAACTCCGCAAAAACACTGGCGACGAGCGTCGTCGCACTCATGACATGAATACTGCTAACTGGGTTCCTGATTTATTTATTCAACGCGTGAAAGCAGATGCAATGTGGTCTCTGTTTTCCCCAGAAGAAACTCCAGAATTACACGAACTTTATGGAGCAGAATTTAAACGAGTTTATGAGCATTACGAACAAAAAGGTTTAGCCGGAGAATTAAGATTGTTTAGACAGGTGCAAGCTAAAGATCTTTGGAAAAAGATGCTGACAATGTTGTTTGAAACTGGTCATCCGTGGATTACTTTTAAAGATCCTAGCAATATTCGTTCGCCACAGGATCACGCCGGTGTTGTTCATAGCTCAAACCTTTGCACCGAAATTACTTTAAACACCTCTAAAGATGAAACTGCTGTTTGTAATTTAGGTTCTATCAATTTAGCTAAGCACATTCGTCAAGGTCAGCTTGATTTTGAAAAATTGCAGTACACTGTCACTACAGCGATGCGCATGTTGGACAATGTAATTGATCTAAATTTTTATCCTACCAAAGAAGCTCAAAATTCAAATATGAGGCATCGCCCAGTGGGGTTGGGAATTATGGGTTTTCACGATGCGTTATATCAAATGGGAGTGAACTTTGACTCCGAAGCCATGGTTGAATTTGCAGATAGTAGCATGGAAGCAGTTTCGTATTATGCAATTCATAGTTCTGCTATGCTTGCCAAAGAACGAGGCACTTATCCATCCTACCGAGGTAGTAAATGGGATCGTGGTATTTTTCCAGTTGATACTATTGCACTTTTGGAGCAGGAGCGTGGTGAACAGATCCCAGTTTCTCGGACAGGAAAACTAGATTGGGCCCCAGTGCGTGAGGCAGTCCAGTTATATGGTATGCGTAATTCTAATACCATGGCGATTGCTCCAACAGCCACTATCTCAAATATCTCCGGCGCAATTCCGTCTATAGAACCAATCTATAAAAACATTTATGTTAAAGCAAATATTTCTGGAGACTTCGTGGTAATTAATCAATATTTGGTCGAAGACTTAAAGTTGCTTGGCCTATGGAATGATGAGATGCGTGGTCAGATTAAGTTTAATGATGGTAGCTTAGCGAATATTCCAAACATCCCGCAACAACTAAAAGACAAGTACAAGGAAGTATTTGAAATTGACCCAAAATGGCTAATCCGCGCTGCGGCATTTCGTGGAAAATGGATTGATCAGTCTCAATCTTTGAACATCTTCTATGCAGGAAAGTCTGGTAAAGAGATTAATGATATGTATATTTACGCTTGGGAGATGGGCGTAAAGACTACGTATTATTTGCGTTCCATGGCTGCTTCTCAAGTAGAAAAATCAACTGTTGATACTGCGACTTTTGGTAAAACCCATATCCGTGGTGATAACACTCCTTCTGCTATTCCAACCACAACACCGGAGTTGAACCCTATACCAGACCCCATCACCAGTCCAGACTTAATTCCTGTTGGTGTATCTGACTTGAGCCCGAGTGATTTAAAGCTCTGTCGCCTAGATGATCCAGATTGTGAAGCCTGTCAGTAAGAGATTCGTCTATCATTTCAAGTTACTAAAATAAAATACTATGCCAATTCAACAAACTACTCAAAAAGTGAATATCAATGATCGCCGTATGATTAATGGTAAAGATGCTGACGTGATTCAGTTATATCCAATGAAGCATGTATTTGCTTGGGAAGCTTATAATGCTAGTAACGCTAACCATTGGTTGCCTCAAGAAATTGGTATGCAAGTTGATATTGAGCAATGGAAAAATCCTCAAGTGATTACCAAAGAAGAACGTCAAGCGTTTGAAACAGTGCTTGGTTTTTTCACTACAGCTGACTCAATCGCGGCGAATAACATCGTGATGGCAATTTATAAACATATCACTTCGCCAGAGTCCCGTTTATATTTGTTGCGTCAAGGTTTTGAAGAAGCTGTTCACACAACATCATATCAATATATTGTAGAAAGTTTGGGTTTAGATGAAGGGAAGATTTTTAATATGTACCGGGAGGTTGGTGCAATTTACGATAAAGCCTCGTTTGTATTGACTTTTAATGAAGGAATTTTTAATCCAAATTTCAAGACTGGCACTCTTGAGTCGGATCAGAAGTTTGTAGAGAATTTGGTGGTAGCATGCTTGATTATGGAAGGGATATTTTTTTATAGCGCTTTTGCAGTAATGTTCGGTTTTCAGCGTCAAAAGAAAATGGTAGGTAGCGCTGAACAGATTCAATATATCATGCGTGACGAGTCTCAGCACTTAAACTTTGGTATTAATATGATTAACACTATTAAGTCCGAACAACCAGAAATTTGGACTGCGGAATTTCAACAGCATTTAATTAACTTAATAAAAGAGGCTACAGAACTTGAATATACTTTTGCACAAACTGTATTTCCAAAAGGAATTTTTGGAATGAATGCCGAGGGCTTTAAACAGTATATTGAACATATAGCTGATCGCCGATTGCAGGCCATTGGTTTGCCTATTCAATACGGAGTGGCAAATCCATTCCCTTGGATGTCAGAAGCTGTGGACTTAAACAAGGAAAAGAATTTCTTTGAAACTCGGGTAATTGAATATCAAACTGGTGGCACGCTGGATTGGTAAAGGAGTTACTTGACTAACCTGGTTAATAGGTATAATATAAACTCTACTTTCGGTTTAAGGACATGAGTGGGCATGATTTGGTTATTAGGCCAAGAATGAGGAGGTTGAGATGAAACTTTTGAGGGATATTTTCTATTTGATTATCCATCCAATCAACACATTGGATGCGTTAATCAGTGGGATGATATTTTGACAAAAAGACCGGCAATACTATTTTTGGTTTGCCGGTCTTAAATTCTTCAATTTTGTTTTTTAACCCTCTTCAAATATTTTTTCTAGGTCACTAGTTTCGTTGATATCAGTTGTCTTTACCAATCGAATAAAATAATGTTTTGCTAATTCGTTTAATTCAGATTCTATCTCTGGCGCGATTGTATAAGGGGAAATCCAAATACTATTCTGCCATTTTTTGAAGCCCAAGGAAGCAAGCTTTGAGCGTAGAACGTTTCTTACTTGGCGTTTTGTCTCTGGAATATCAAAGATGACAATTTTCCAAACCCCATCCCTTTTTTTATCAATTGTGTGGATAAGTATATTTCCGTCATCGGAAATTGAGTAGCGATCGTTTTTTAAATCAATTAAATTTTGTCCAGTCAGTCGGAATAGGGTGTCATAAACTTTTTTCTTACTCGCATCAGCGGGACAAAGTTCATATAGCTGGTGCAACATTAACGCCCCTTTTTTGCTTAAAAGTACTAGAATAAGTTGCGATAATTCTGAAAGTGGACGAGGCATTGGTAACTGTTTTCTTAAATAATTCTAAATTAACACATAGTCATCATACTAGTAATTTTTACATCCCGTCAAGAGTAAAAAGTATATGGTTTGAGAAAAAAATGTTATAATGAATACCAAATAGACAAGGTATCTAGCAAAACGTTTGCCATAAAATAATGTTTGAAACAAATATTCCAAATAATTCACCTCACATTTCTTTAGCCCGCGCATCCCAATTAACTGGTTACCATCAAGATTATCTCGGACAGCTTTGTCGTTTGGGGAAACTTGAGGCTGTTAAGATTGGTCGTAACTGGTTTACATCCCCAGAGGCTTTGAATAGTATTGGTGGGGAAGTTTCTGATAATGTTCCAAGTCCTGTTGATTCTATAATATCTCAGCCAATTATAGTTGAGAATATAATGATTCCTGAAGTTGAAGGTTTGCCAATCTCAATCAGAACAGTTCCGACTAATCCTCGTAACACCAATTCAGTCCAAGGGATTTTAACAAATATGCGTATAGAAAGTTTGCAGAAAGAAGTAATGGAACTTCGCCAGATTTTATTCCGTTTAATGGAAGAGGTCAAATCTCATACTAGTATTTTACAGACAAAGGAAACCGTTAATAGAGTTCAGGATTCTCTAAAACATTCCTATGTCTCTAACTTTGATTTTAATGTTCCAGAACAACGACTTGATGGTCTGGTAGAACATCCGGTGATTTGGGAAAAACCAAAACGATCTAGTTATGTCTTAATAAATTGGGTGATGGCAATGACTGTTGTGGTGGCAATTAGCTTTCTTGGTATAGGTCTAGTCACTAGTAACTTCTTTGGACAGGAACAACCAGCCTATTCTGTATATTATAGAACAGTGCCTAAACATTTGGAGAATACCCCTGAGGTGGCGGGGGCAGTCTCTTCCGAAAATAGTACTTTACCCACAGATGGTCATGGAGAATTTACTCCTATTATGATACGATAATAATATAATTTATATATTATAAATATACATAAAAGAAAGGAAATCTAAATGTTAGAAGAAAACAACAACATGATGCCTCGCAGTAGCGGTGCTAGCACGTTGCCGTGGGTAATTCTCGCGGTTGTGCTTCTTATATTTGTAGTAGCTGGCGTTTTGTTCCGAGATCGCTTGTTCCCAAGCAACAAGACTGAAACTGCAAAAGAACAAGGAACGGCCTCAGGGTATCAAGCCGTATTTATGAGTAACGGTCAAGTCTACTTTGGCAAGTTGTCGGGGCTAACTGCTTCTTATGCTACCTTAGATGATATATATTATCTTCAAGTAACTACTCCCCCAGCAGCTGATGGCTCTCAATTAAATCAACAACAAGCCGCAGCCCAGCAACAATTATCTCTTGTAAAGCTTGGTGAAGAACTTCATGGGCCAGTAGACGAGATGAAGATTAATCGTGATCAGATCTTGTTTTATGAGGATCTTAAAGAGTCTGGTCGGGTGATGCAGGCAATTCGTGAATATCAAAAGAATCCGCCAGCAGCTAATCAGCAGACTAACACTCCGCAAACCCAAACTCCGCAAACCCAAACTCCGCCAGCAAATACTCCAGCTACTGAAAATCAAAACACTAAAAAATAACCGACGATACAAATTTAAAACTCCCTCTTTCGAGGGAGTTTTAAAATAGGAATTATTTTGTCATATCTACTACCATTTTATCAAAAGTGGTTGGGGTTTGAATTGCCATTTCTGATAATACTTTGCGATTTACAGTAATGCCTTCTTTTTTAAGGATGGCTGCGAATTTGCTCCAGGTTGTGCCATTATCCCGTAACGCAGCACCTAACCGAACTAACCACAAAGCGCGTTGGTCACGTTTTTTGTTGCGACGATCTCGGTAAGCGTATGTTCCTGCTTTAAGTAAAGCTTCACGAGCTTGGCGCAAATTAGTAGAGCGACGATTATCAAAACCTTTAGCCTGTTTTAAAATATTTTTTCGGCGTTTAACATGTCCAACGCCTCGTTTAATTCTTGTCATAGAGATTGAATAGGGGGTAATAAAGTTAATTATGTGACTACTGGTGAATCAACAAAGATTTCAAGCGATTACTTGCTGTGCTCATTTTAGTATCACGGCGCTTGTTTTTGGTAACCTTACTGCTTTCACGCGAGTTAAAATGTCCTTGACCAGCGGAACGTTGCATAATCTTTCCTGTGCCAGTTTTACGGAGGCGCTTAGTTGCTCCTTTGTGAGTTTTTGCTTTTGGCATATCTAAATTTAAATTATTTACTTGCGGGCGCAACTGTCATAGACAGGGTATTGCCCATTTTTTTTGGCTCTACTTCAACTCGATAGGGGACGGTTAAAGCGTTTCGGAATGCTTCAATCTGCTTTTCGGCAACTTCTACAAAGGCTTGTTCGCGACCACGCATACGCAATTCAATTTTTACCCAATCGCCGTCAGTGAGGAATCCATCAGCTTGACGAGCTTTTGTAGTAATATCATGAGTAGCGATTTTTACGCTTAAGCGGACAGTTTTGACTTCCACTTTTTTGACTTTTTTCCTTTGCTGTTGCTCAAGCTTCTTTTGCTGGTATTTATACTTATCGTAACTGATTAGTTTTACTACCGGAGGTTTGGCTTGAGGCGAAATTTCTACCAAATCAAGCCCGTGTTCTTCAGCTAATTTTAAAGCTTCAGAAAGAGTAATAATTCCTAACTGCTGGCCTTCATCATTGATGAGGCGTACTTCAGGGGCAGTAATTTGGTGATTCACACGATTTGTTTGCATTCTGGTCAATATTATAACTTTTCTAACGGAATTTGTCAAAAGCCCATAAGTGGCTTACTATATATACAGAAAGAGCTTAGGTTTAAGAAAACAAAACAAAAGAATCTAAATGAAAACTGAAGATATAGTTTCTGCAGTTGCAGAAGCTCCAGCTAAGGCTTTAGATAATGCGATTAAAAGTAGTCGTTCTGCTAGTAAGATTATTTTTAAAAAACGACCCTTTATGCAAAGGGCAAAAACTTATTGGTTGTCCTTAGGTCCAGGGTTAGTCACAGGTGCTTCTGATGATGATCCGGCAGGGATTGCCACTTATTCTCAAGCAGGAGCGAAGTTCGGATTTACATTCACCTGGCTAGCATTGTTTACGTTTCCACTCATGTCCATTGTTCAAGAGATGTGTGCGCGTATTGGAATGGCAACTGGTCGTGGATTAGCTAGAAATATCAGGCATGAATATTCACGTTCAATTCTTTATTTAGTAACTGGATTATTATTTTTTGCCAATTCCTTTAATCTTGGAGCCGATTTAGGCGTTATGTCAGAAGCAACTCAATTAATCCTACCAGGACTTCCTTTTGTGGTAGCTATTCTATTTTTTTCTGTGATTAGTCTAGGATTACAGATATTTGTAAGTTACTCACGCTATGCGCGTTATTTAAAGTATTTATCATTTGTTTTGCTGTTGTATGTTGCCACAGCATTTGTTATACCAGGGATTGATTGGGGTAAAGTCATCCATCATACATTAGTGCCTAGCTTGCAATTTAATAGTGACTCATTATTTTTAATTTGCGCAATTTTGGGTACAACAATTTCACCATACTTATTTTTTTGGCAAACTTCTCAAGAGGTGGAAGACAGGCATGCCTTGGCAAATAACCATCCGTTCAAAAATCATGCGAGGTTGCGTCACCATGAACTGCGTCGTACTGAAGTGAAGAAAATGCGGGTGGATGTATGGGCAGGTATTATTTTATCTAATGCCGTAATGTTTTTTATTATTGTGACCTGTGCTTCTACTCTATTCCCAGCTGGAATCGAGGTGAATACGGCAAAAGATGCAGCCGCTGCTTTACGACCTATTGCTGGACAGCAGGCATACGTACTTTTTGCTCTCGGAATAATAGGTACAGGTATGCTGGCAGTGCCTGTATTGGCTGGTAGCTCAGCTTATGCGTTGGCGGAAGCATTTAATTGGAAATCAGGGTTATACCGCAAGCTATCTAAGGCATATGGTTTTTATGGCGTTATCATCATCGCGATGATTTTGGGATTATTGATGAACTTCATCGGGCTTGATCCCATAAAGGCATTGATCTATTCTGCGGTGTTGAATGGTTTGATTGCGCCAGTTATTTTATTTTTTGTGGTCAGGATGAGCAGTAGCAAAGAATTGATGGGTAAGTGGTCAAATCGACCAATCGTCACTTGGATTGGTTGGATTGTGATTGCTTTGATGACCTTATCTGGAGTGGCCGCAATTCTCTCGCTGTTCTTATTTTAAGGAATCGCTTAGTTCTTGATGCAGTCGTTTTCTGAGTTTTTTGTTTTTTACACCGTAATAAACTCATTAAACTGTCGTATATATTGTTGAGGACCCTTTTTAACTACTGGGATTTTCAGTTACTGGATTTTTTATTGTATAATTGCAGGGTGAAAACTATTATAGAAAAGTTATATAAAGATTATTCTGCAGTTTTGTATAAGTTCGCAATTGGATTAACAGGGGATGTTGATTATGCCAGCGATATAGTACAAACAATTTTCATGCGCCTGGGTAATAAGGATGACGCGCAATTACAAGAGATCACAAAGGCATATTTATTTACAGCTGTACGTAATGGGGCAAAAGATTTGTGGAAAAGCAAAAAAACTATCCCTTTTTCCAAAATAAATGTGGCTGGGGATGAAACTTCCCCGCTAATGGATATTCCCGATAGTGCATTAACCCCAGATCAACAAATGGAAACTTCGTCAGATCTTGATCTCGTATTATCAGCACTGCAACAATTAACTGACGAACAACGACAAGTTTTAACACTTAAATATTTCAGTGGTTTTAAAACCAATGAAATTGCAGTTCATATGACGAAAAATGATAACACTATTAGGCAGATTGAATACCGAGCTCTGCAATCTATCCGCCGTTTAATCAGAAAGGAGAATGACCATGGATTCTATTGATGAAAATACAATCACCGAAATAATGACTGCCCTAGATAATGGTTTATCAGTAGATCAGGTGTACTTAAAATTCCCCAATCATATTGATACTATAAAGAAAATAGTATCTACTAAAGATTTCCTTAAGAAAGTGGAACGCGAAATTAAAATCCCTGTAATAAATTTTGATGCCAATCGTATATTATCTACAGATAGGGAAGGTCGACCCAACAATTTTATTATTAATTTTTTATTAACAATGAATTATAAATTTATATTACCAGTTATTATCGGGCTGGTATTGGTCGCAGGAGGTTCATTATTGTATTTCAAACACAATAATAACAACCGTACTAATTCTGACCTTTCTTTGTTATCTCCCAATACAAACACAAGCCAAATTGACAATAATAGTGTTGATGGAGATATCAATAATATAGAAAATGGTCTTCTGGAAAGCTCAAATGCAGAGCAACAATCTAACGCAGATGATGGATTAAATCCAGACATGTTTGCGCAATCCGAATTATCAAATTTTGAATCAGACAACTATGACTTTTAAAACATTTATTACTAAATTTAGTATCACCGCTACAATGGTAGGTGTGTTAATTGGCACAGCGCCTTCCGTTTTTGCCCAGTCAACGCCTGGAGATATATCTGGTAAACGATTAGAATTTTGCCAACGCATTGATTCCATTGGTGCAAATATTGAAAACAGAATTCAAAATAGAACCGCTGTTCTTGGTGATCGTTACTCAACGATTAAGTCTAATATTATCAAGCGCGGTGCAGAACGTTTGGATAACTTAGAGCAAAATCGAGATCAGCACGATCAAAAACGCACTGAGCGTTATAATCAGTTATCAACACGCGCCAATACCGACGCAGAAAAAACTGCTGTTCAAAATTTTCAAGCTAACATAGAATCTGCTGTGACTACTCGTAGAACAGCGGTAGACAATGCAATTTCAGTATTTAGGTCCGGCGTTCAAGATCTTAACTCTGCAAAAGTTGCAGAAGCAAACTCAGCTGTTACAAACTTTCAATCTAGCGTAGATAGCGCAATTGCTAAAGCTAAAGCTAGTTGTACGGCAGGCACAGATCCAGCAACTATTAGAACTCAACTATCAAATGATATTAAATCTGCTAAAGATACTTTGAGGCAATCGCGTGAATCTATCCGTAAATCTACAGCTAACCAATTAGAATCGTTAAGAACTACCAGGCGCACATCTATAGAAACAGCGCATACTATTTTCCGAACAACTTTGTCGTCAGAAGTAGCGAAGTTGAAGCAAGTGTTTCATGATCAAGATAGTAAATAATCACTCGCACTACACTAGCTATTATTGCTAATAATTTTGTAAATAAAGAACTCTCAGATAACCTGAGAGTTTTTTATTGAGCAACGCCAGCTTCACCCTGAAAAATTTCTGGTGGTCCTGCGTAGAGATGGGAAATGTTTTCATCAACCCATTTTTTAGCAATTTCATTGGATGCTTGACCCGATGCTTCGCCATCAAACATATTTACAACAATGACATTGTCAGTGCTATCTTGGAACACGTAATAATCAATGAACCCTGGGGTCCGGGAGATAATAGCCACAAACCCTTCATTGATTTTATGCATGACCTGTTCCGGATCAGCACTTTTATATTTACGAATCACTATATACATATGTATATTATAACTTGTTTGGTTTGTTTATAATTTTTGAGCCTGTGCATAACTCAATTCCATCATTTCGCTAATTATGGTATAAAAAGGGCAAGAACAGTAATCTATAAAAACATGGATTCTAACGGAAACTTCCAAAATTGGGGAGATGCAATCTCAGCTTCTCTTCAAAACGTTTGGACTCAGTTCCTAAATGGTTTGCCAGCCTTCCTGGCGGCGGTAGTCGTTTTGATCATCGGTATACTCATTGCTTCATTTTTGGGTAAATTGGTGAAAAAAGTCCTTGATATGGGTAAGGTTGACGATTTAGTTGACCGTACTGGCGTAAATCGCCAACTAGGCACTTCAATCAGCGTTACAGCTGTGATTGCCTGGATAGTAAAGTGGTTCTTCATTATCGCTACTTTGTTAGCGGTGGTGAATATCTTGAATATAGAACAAGTAACTGCGTTTTTGAACCAGGTTTTGTTGTATATTCCAAATGTTGTTGTGGCGATAATTATTCTGGCACTTGGTTTAGTGGCTGGAAATTTCGTTCAGAGCATTGTAGAGAGTACTGCTACTGCGTCTGGTATGTCTAAAGTGGCTACTGATGCTTTAGCGGCCATCTCCAAATGGGCGATTGTAATTTTCTCCCTGCTCGCTGCATTAGTGCAACTCGGAATTGCCTCAGGCTTAATCCAAATTCTTTTCACAGGGTTTGTAGCTATGGTTGCTTTGGCTGGAGGTCTCGCCTTTGGTCTTGGTGGTCGTGACAAAGCCTCTCGTTGGTTAGATAAAATTGACCGATCTCATTAAATAGTCAAACTATTTTTTAGTTAAGAAAACCCCGTTCTTACGAGCGGGGTTTTGTTGATGGATTTATTTTGTGATGAATTGTTGAATGACCAAGGCTTCGTTGTGTTCTTCATCACGCGTTCCGTAAAGTAGAGTGACGGTCTGTTTTTTGGCTAACGATTTGAGTTGGTTTATGGCAGATTGATTGTTGCGCAATTCTTGTTTGTAACGTTTTTGGAATTCTGGCCATTTTTTGGGATCGTGGTTAAACCACTTGCGTAGTTCTGTGCTAGGGGCGATTTCTTTGAGCCAGAGTTTTAGTTTCGCTCGTTCTTTAGAAACTCCTCGTGGCCAAAGCCTGTCTACTAAGACACGTTTGCCGTCTGAGGTTTTTGCTGGTTCGTATATTCTTTTAAGTAAGACTGTCATAGTAAATTAAGTATACTATGTTTGAGTTAGTGATGCTATATTTTTTGACATCAATATAATGTGTTCCAGCCACGATAAACCACTGTTTGAATTGAGTGGTCTACAACAACGGCTTCGCCTTCCGTTGTGTTTTCGATCGTACATTAGTTTTGCTTCCAATGAGGTATGGCGGGTACCCATTTCTTTGGACCAGTAAGTCTAAACGCTGTGGGTTAATAATAGCATAAGTGAGAAGTATATATTCTTATAAAAACAAAACACCACATTTCTGTGGCATTATCAAGTCGTGGTGGACATCATCTCAAAAAACTTGGAACCAATCAGGGATTATATTTTGCGGTGGTATCCTGTGTGCTAGACGCCAAATAATCTACTATTTGTAAGGTTTTTGCTAAACATTCGCGTAATGCTATACTCAATCTATGAATAAACCCTCCCCAAAATTACATATTCTTACATCAGATAGGAAGCTTGTGCCTTTTGCTGACCAAATCAAAACTGTTGCCAATGAGACCATCAAACAGGTCAAGAAACTGCTTTCATTCAAAGAATCCGTTGATGTGGTCGTTTACAGGTATTTTGCCAATGATCCAGAGTTTGCCACCAGCGGGTATACGCCAACTGGCAACGTCCTTTGGATTTACACTGATCCAGCTCAGAAAGGATATAAGCAACTTCTACCCAAACAGCTAAAGCGGGTGCTCTCCCATGAACTCCACCATGCTGTTAGGACGCAGCGGGTGGGAGTAGGAAAGACATTGAGAGACGTGTTGGTATTCGAAGGGCTGGCGGCTCACTTTGAGCTTGAGGTATGCGGCGGTGAACCTACGGGATTTTACACAAAGTTCTCCGAAAGCCAGTTGAAAGAACTGTTCACGAAAGCTAAGAAGGATTTGGATAACCCCCAATACAGCTATGACGATTGGTTCTTCGGAAATGCAGCCAGAGGCATACCGAAGCATGCAGGCTACGGCATGGCTTACAGCCTGGTAGGAAAGGCTCTGCGCGGCCGGAAACCCTCCGGGCTGGTATCGAAGAAGACTGGACAAATACTATAAAATATACTTTAATACAGGGTCACCAAAGGGTGGCCCTGTATTTTTTAGAACCTTTAGGAGGGTAATAATATGGATAAGGATTCCAGGCCTTTAGTGGTCTTGTTTGGTCAGACAAAGGATGATGTACTGACTTTCGTTGGCCGCCAAGGCTATTTAGAATGGACTTGGCGTCCTGAGTTATTTGGGAATATCCTGATGCAGTGTAACGGCATGCAAACTGTTCGTGACATTGCTAAGGCATCTAGCTGTTCCATGCGTTTGCTTTTGCAGATGCTCCAGGAAGCAGAATCGTTCGGAATCGTGATCGATTCCAGGAATTTAGCTACCCAGTTCCATAAGGACAGCGTAAATCCTGCACAGTTCGAAACTGCTTTGTCAGTAGCGCAAGTCAATCTTCTGCATGACAGTAATCTTCCATGGTCGGCAAAGGGTAAAAGTTTCTCTGTAAAACATTCGAAAAAGGGGAAATTGACAAGCCTTGTTGACTTAAGAAGGAGCTGTAGGGAATTTGGTTCTGGAGCAATTTCGCAGCAACAGCTTGCCGAATTGCTGCGCTGTGCATACTCGAAGTCAGCCGTCCCTTCAGCTGGCGACTTACGTCCGGTCATACCTTACTTGTATCTGTTTAATCGGGCAGGGGATATCGAGGCTGGACTGTATGAATATCGGTGGGATACGGAGCGTCTGACAAGGCTAACCGACCAACCAACCAAAGACGAATTAAATCGTGCCATCCCGGATGAACCGTTATTGGAGAATGCCCTTTGCCTACTTGTATATGCAGCCGACTTTAAAAGAGCGACTGCAAAATACGGCAACCGGGGCTACCGGTTCGCGCTACTTGAGGCTGGGCACTGCGCCCAGAATGTGTATCTGTGGGGAGCTGAACGTGGTTTCGGCATCCTGGAATATGGAGCCTATCTCGATTCAGCGTTGACCAGCCTGCTTAGGGCAAATGACAGGCTATCGATTGCAACCGCGGTCATAATCGGCAAGCCGCAGAAAGGGAAGCGCAAGGTGAGTGAAGGTTCGAAAGAGGCATTAGAGAGAATATCCTACGAGCCAGCTGTAACTGCTGGCTATGTGAAAAATTCTACTCTCCTGCAATTTCCGGAGCAGCATTCTTCTAGGTGCTATGCGGTGTGCCAGTACTTTCCTAAAAAGAAAGCTGGCCATGAATTCGCCTGGGGAAGCGGTGCAAATCTTTACGAGGCTAGACTTAAGGCGATGGCTGAAGGTCTGGAACGATTCTACTCAAGCCGGGTAAAGATAGATAGGATCGGACGGGCAATAGACCTTTCGGGCCAATGGCTGGATCCGAGAATTGTCGCGCCGTTATCCGAGCAGCAATACGCGCTTGATTCAAATCTTGAACCGTTTGATGAAAGCAAGCGGTGGCATTGGGTTAAGGGTCGTGAACAGAAGATAGGAAATCCGATTTGGATTCCGATCGACTTGGTTTACTTTCCAATTCGATACAATACATTGGGCAGGAAGCTGTGTACTTATGCCACATCAAGCGGAGTTGCAGCCCACATGAATCAGGAGCAGGCGATAAACTCCGCGCTGCTCGAGCTCATTGAGCGCGATGCGTTCATTAAGGCTTGGTATATAGGACTTGATGGTGCGGTAGCTCTGAATGCAGAACGGTTAAGTCCGGGACTTCGGAAATACGTTTCGAAGTTCCAGGCGGAAGGCGTGGAAGTGGCATTCGTTCAACTTCCAGAAAGTCGCGGGACGAAAGTGGTTGTTTGCCTGCTAAGGGAAGAGAAGGGGAAACGTACTAAGCTTGGGATCGGAGCTGCCGCTGATTTCAAAAGCCTCGGCCACGCTGCTGAAAAAGCCTTCTACGAGGCTGAATTTGTATGGCTGACTCAAGCAGATAATCAGGTTTACATTAGGTCTCCTAAGGCGGTAATTGACGTATCCGACCACCTGGAGTATTATCGCACCAGAAGCCGGATTCGGGAGCTCGATAGATGGTTTGAGGTGCCAGAAGGGGAATTTGCGGAAGACCCTACTAGTATTGACAAATATACAGTTTTTACGGTAAATTTGTATCAATCAGACCGCTTCAGTATCGTGAGGGTGCTTGAGCCCAGTTTGGTCCCAATGTCGTTCGGGTATGGACTTGAACACTATTCCCATCAAAGCTTTCAAATAGCACTTGGCGGAAAAGAGTACAGGTTCCCAGGTAAACCACATTGTTTCGCTTAAAATCTACAAAGGAGGTAACGCGATGAAACGCAGAAAGAAAAACGTGCGCGTCGTTCCGTATTCGACGACCACAGCAAGTTCTACATGCGGTTCTAGCTGCAACCATAGCAGCCGGTAACGCCTTGTAGATTCTACAACCAAAAAAGCCTTCGTGTAGACACGAGGCTTTTTTCTTTGGCTTAAAAATTATACTCTTATTCTACAGCCGACTCATTTATAATGAATTGATCACCGTCAGAATCGATGATTGCTTCTATCCCAATCGGTATGGTAAGCACTGGGTCACAATGCCCGATTTCGATATTATAGAGAATGGGTTTGCTGGGATTATCAACTACTTTGACAATGATTTTTTTTAATTTATCATGCCATGAATCGTTGTATGCATAAGGTCTACCTACAATCATGCCTTTCATTTTGTCCAGAATACCAAAATGCTTAAGTTTTATTAAATCCTTTTCTACCTCTTCAGGCTCGTGCCCAATAGATATTCCTTTCTCTGCGCTCTCCCAAAAGAAAAGGCTACCGCTGAAATCAGGAATGTAATCGGTGTAATTTTCAATCGTAAAGACCAAAGTCTGAATACAACCACCTAGTAACTTGCCCCTGGCTTGTCCTTTTTGCAGCCACTCCCATCCTGAGGATGGTTGTAGATTACGAGGACGTGTTAAGTCTAGCTTTTGTGCCCAATCCAAAGTTTCATCAGTCCATACAGGGGACGGTTCTATATTTCCAATAGCTTGAGTAGACATCAATGATTTTTGAAACCATTTTTTTGTATATGGCAGTATACTGGGGAATTCTCCAAATTGCGTCATAACAGCAGGTCCGTAAAAAGTGGTAAGCCCTGTCTTTTTATAAATTCCTAATAATAGGCTGGTCACATCAGAGTATCCCAGGAAAATCTTTGGGTTATTTTTGATTAAATCAAAATTTAAGTACTTCAGCACTTCAGCGCACACATGGTTTCCTCCGATCATGGATATAAAAGCAGTAACCTCAGGGTTAGTTAATCCATCATGTATATCTTGAGCTCTTTCTAATCCGGATCCTGCTCTCTCGCCTGGGACGCGAGCATGTTCACCTTCAATTATACTGAAGCCCATTTGTTGGATTGCAGTCTTTCCATTATCAGCTCGATGCTTTAAAGCATCCACTCCTGCTAACCCCGAGGATGGACTTATTAACATGATTGTATCGTCGGGCTGTAAGCATTTCGGTTTCACTTCAGAGTTTCCTTTCGGTTTTATAGTAACAAAAAACCGCTTTGTAGGCGATTTAGATGATTTAATTTTATTGGTGGAGATGGCGGGAGTTAAACCCGCGTCCAAAACTAACTTTTCGAAACCTTATTCACAAGATTAGTTCGTTAAAATACCGCTAGTCTCACAACGAACAACTAAACTAACGGGCGATATACATTTTTCAGGCGCACAAAGTATATCAGTCTGTACGACTATAGCTTCTGATGAACCTGCGAACCTGTGTGCGAAGCAAAACACAGTGCAGGGCGTTCACTTAAATATTAAGCGAAAGCAGGTGCAAGCTGGGCATTTTGAAATGCAGCTTTTACCTTAGAAAATGCGTTAGCATATATTTTTGCCAGGTAGATTAGCGAGCTTCCAGGCGTAGCTCGTCTTGCATAGATAACGATGGTAAAGTTCTGTCAAAATCCGGCATCCCCACGTTTCAAAACAACGTAGTGAACTATGATTTGAATATGTTTATTGTGCTATAAATTTTGCGTTTTGTCAAGAAAACGAGAAACGAAGCCCTACTTCTAATGGATTATTGATTAAAATCACTCTAGAAAAAGGAACGGTCATTACCTGAGTCTACTCAAAGTTATGATATAATTCACCTGTTCTATATTGATAGAAGGAGGTAGTGATGATTAATTCTGCGGACACTGCTATAAGCAGTGAAGTCAAAACAGAAGACCAGGAGTTCTGTGGCCCAAGGCTAGATGAGATTGACCCTCGCTTAATTCATGCGTGGCCCCAAAGCTCCATTTTTACAGACGGAAAAACTTTCATGACCACTGGTCGTGAAATTGCTGAAGTTAAAAGCAAAGGAGATTATTTTCTCTCTGACTTTCCGCATACTGGATGGGAGGCGATGGATCTTTCCAAAAAATAAAGCTCCCCATCACTTGACGGGGAGCGCGAAGACTTGAAATTTATTTTTTTGATTTTTTAGCAACCTTCTTGGCAACCTTTTTGGTTGCCTTTTTTGTTACCGACTTTGTTGCTTTTGGAACTGCTCTGCGAAGTGTTTTGGATGCAGAATTTATCTCTGCACTAATTTTATCCCAACTACCTTTTAGTTCTGCAACAACTGCAGAAACATCATCAGCTTTAACATTTTTCAATCCTTTGTAGTTTTTTACTACGGTATCTATAATTTTATGGTAAGTAGCTTTGCTTGCCTTACCAGCTTTGTTTAGTTCTTTAACAACGTCTTTTTGCATGTCGCCGGCCCATTTTACTACTTTTTTACGATTTTTAGCGTTTTTGCCAGTCATCATATACACTCCTGCGGCAGCCGCAGCTATGGCAGCCAATCCCGCTCCAACTGCAATAACTTGTTTCTGTTTCTTTTTCATATTTTCCTATTTGTACCTGTTAAGGTGTTAATTATTTTTTTGACTTAGATGCACCTTTACGAATATTATTCGCAAATTTTACCAACGCTTTTAAATTCACGCCTTTCTCGCGGATATTATCCCGCAATTCAGCAATATCATCTGACACAATTTCAGTGGCTCGTTGGGCGGTTTTTGCAATGCGTTTTATTGTGCGTATGAATGAAATCACATACAACAAACCAATGCCCAGCATTATAGTAATAATAATTACTGCCGCACCTGTGATGATAAAGAAGATATTAACGATCGATATTTCATTCATACAATAAGTATATCACAGCTCCATTGAAGCTTTAATGTTGATATCTATTCTTATGTCACTTTTGCTTGGTATCGATTGATAATACTTTTAATTGTTCGCTCGTACTGCTTACGAATGTCTTCATCTTTACCAACTTCGATGATTTCATCATTGAGGTTCGTACCTGAAGCTGTCCAATTGTATGAGCCCGATACATATCCTTTGTCAGTTACCAAAGTTTTTAGGTGCATAATATAGTTATGATCGTTGAGAACGATTTCAATACCAGCTTCACGCAATTCACGGACAATGGCTCGTTGATCAGCCAACCCTTCCGATTGTTTTTTATCCATGATGCCTCGGACTTCTAGCCCTCTATGTTTTGCTCCCAAAAGCGCATCTCGGATATCCTCTCGAGTAAAAGTATAAATAGCAAAGTAAACAAATTTATCAGCCTCTTGAATTGTTCGTGTTACCTCGGTATTCACTTGATGATCTTGATTGTAGTACACGGTCACATTCCGCGCCACTTGTGGTTTATAGTGGTAGGTGTAATAAAATTGTCCGCACGCACCAATCAGTAGGGCAATCACGATAAGGTAAATTAAGTCTCGTGTGAATTTTGGTTTTGTATTCTGATGTTCAGTGGGTTGCATCGGTGGTAGTGATTTTGTTTCCTTTTGCATTTATTTAGTATGCATGGACTTGCTTAAATCCTGATCAAATTTCAAACAACTTTAGTTAAAGTTTTTGATCTCTCTTTTAGTATCGCGCTTTTTAATGTATTCACGTTTATCTTCTTTTTTACGCCCCCGCCCAACACCAAGCTTGAGTTTAACGAGACCACGTCCAGTAGCATAAATTTCTATCGGTATAATAGTCACTCCCTTTTCTTTGCCCAATAGCTGATTGATCTCTCCTTGGTTTAACAGCAGAACACGAGAGCGCGTCGGGTCGTACCCTTCAACAGGCGCATATTTATATGGACCTATATGCGCACCAACTAACTGTACTCCCTTGGCTCCAACTTTAACATAGCTTCCAGCGAGCGATACATTACCATCTTTGACTGCTTTGACTTCTGGGCCAGACAATACTAATCCAGCATCAAAGGTATTATTGATGTCATAATCAAATTTTGCTCGTTTATTGAATGCTAATGACTTCATATCTATATTTTAGCAAGGTTTGCTAATATGTTATAATTAACCTATGAAAGCGTATATTTCCGAGCTTCTGGACCAGGCAATACAGAATATTAGCCCAGATGAAGCCGAAGCTGTTTTAGGCTCCGGTGTTTTTGATGTTACCTACCCAAAGTCAGGTTTTGGGGATTATGCCACAAATGTTGCAATGGTGCTATTTAAAAAATTTAAAACCGCCCCAGCAGGAAGTCCGATAGAATTCGCATCCAATCTGGCAGATTCACTGACAAAATTAGATAAAGGAAATAGCTTTTCTAAAATTGAATCAGTAAATGGTTTTATTAATTTTACATTATCTCAAAAATTTTTACTTAACCGGTTGTCAAATGTGCTAGAGCAAGCAGGGGATTATGGAAAATTAAAATTGGGAGAAAATAGAACAGTAATAGTTGAATACTTTCAAAATAATATTGCCAAGCCACCGCACGTGGGGCATTTGCGATCCGCTGTCATCGGCGACAGCTTGGTAAGAATTTTACAATTCGTTGGTTACAAAACTGTTACCGATACTCATATTGGTGACTGGGGAGTGCAATTCGGAATTTTACTTAGAGCTTATAAAGATTTTATTGAAGCTGGTGGTAATAAAGCCCAAATAGAATCCAATCCTGTAATTGAGTTAAATAAATTGTATGTTGAGTATTCAGGGAAAATTGAGGACAGCCCCCAGTTGCGTGAATTAGGGAAAGCGGAATTTCAGAAACTAGAAACAGGTGATGCAGAGAACCGTGAATTGTGGGAGTGGTTTGTTAAAGTTTCGCTTGATGATTTTGAGCGTTATCGCAATCTCTTGGGCATTTTGCCATTTGATTACAATCTAGGAGAAAGTTTTTACGAGAAGCAAATGGCTGGTGTACTGACAATTTTTGAAGAAAAAAAACTGACCTCTGTTGGAGACACTGGTGAAATTTATGTTGACCTAGAACCTTATGGTTTGGGGCGATGTATTCTGGTTAAGAGTGATGGTGCCACCACTTATCATTTAAGAGATTTTGCAACTTACATTTACAGAAAAAATGAATTCAATTTTTATCGTAATTTATATATTGTTGATGTACGTCAGTCGCATCATTTTCGGCAGTTGTTTAAAGTTCTGGAATTAGCTGGATTCCCAGCAGAAACAGATAGCATACATTTAGAATTTGGGTTTATGAGTTTGCCAGAAGGAGCGATTTCTACCCGAAAAGGGAACACTATTTCTTTAGAAAATTTGATTGCCGAAGCAGAAAAACGAGCCCGAGAGATTATCGAAGAAAAAAATCCTAGCTTGCAAAATAAAGATGCAGTAGTTAAGCAGGTTGCTTTATCTGCTATTAAGTATTTTGATCTTTCGCACAATCGCTCTACAGAAATCGTGTTCAACTGGGATCAAGCTCTTTCTTTTGAGGGTAATACTGGCCCATATTTACAGTATACCCATGCCCGCATTCACGGAATATTTCGCAAAGCTAGTGAAGACGGTGTTGATGTCAGTATCCAGAATATAGATGATTCTGTTGATCTGGATCAATCAGAATTGACGGTTTTAAGAAAACTCCAGCAATTTCCTGAGATTATTGAACTTGTTGCAAATCAATACTTACCAAATTTACTCACTAACTATTTATTTGAATTGGCGCAAAGTTTTAACTCTTTTTATCAAGAGAGTCCCATATTAAAAGAAGCGGATTTGCAAAAACGATCACTACGGTTAAGTTTAATTAAAGCCACGTCACAAGTATTGGAGAATGGGTTGAATCTATTAGGAATTACAGCCCCGACTGAGATGTAACAAAGTTAGTATACTGATGACGCAGTACGATAGCCAAACGAAATATTATTTTTCTTTCAAATTATTATTAAATTACATCATTACTTATGTCTGATACACATAAACCCGAGAACGAAAAAACTCAACTAGATAATCCTTACAACCAGCCCACACCACCGAACAAGACCACTGGACCAAATTTTAATGAGCTAGAGTTAGAGATTCTAGAATTTTGGAAAGCGAATAACATTTTTGAAAAGTCTTTAGAGCAAACCAAAGATTCCGAAGCCTTTATTTTTTATGATGGCCCACCTTTTGCAACAGGCACACCTCACTATGGGAGTATTTTGCCAACTGTGATTAAAGATGCTATTCCGCGTTATCAAACAATGCGTGGCCGATACGTGCGACGACGTTGGGGTTGGGATTGTCATGGATTACCAATCGAAAATTTAGTAGAAGAAAAATTGGGCATCTCTGGCAAGAAGCAAATTGAGGAAATTGGCGTAGACAAATTTAACGCTGCTTGTCGAGAAAATGTTTTGTTGTACGTTGGGGAGTGGAAAAAGATGGTAGAACGCATCGCGCGTTGGACAGAGTTTGATAATTCCTACAAAACTATGGACACCACTTTTCAGGAAAGTGTGTGGTGGGGTTTAAAGCAAGCGTGGGACAAAGACTTAATTTACGAAGACAATAAAGTGTTGATGTATTGTTCACGTTGTGAAACCCCGGTGAGCAATTTTGAAGTGGCTATGGATAATAGTTACAAAGATGTAACAGAAAATTCTGTTTTCGTGAAATTCAAAATAAACCCAGGTCAGCGTATTGTTGATATGCAAACTGGCGACAATACATACGCATTGGCTTGGACCACTACTCCATGGACTTTACCAGGGAATACTGCTTTGAATATTGGTCCAGAGATTACCTATGTTGTAGTGAAACAAGATGGGAATAATTACATTCTTGCTAAAGACCGGTTAGAAATTTTGAACAATCAACAAGGGAGTCAACAAGACAATCCTTATGAGGTGGAGCTAGAAGTTAGCGCGCGTTCACTTGAAGGCTTAACTTATCAGCCACTGTATAGTGGTATAATCTCTGATCCCAACCAGACTGCTCACAAAATTTATACTGAAGATTATGTGACGGTTGAAGATGGTACCGGCATTGTTCATAACGCCGCAATGTATGGAGAAGTAGATTATACAGCGGCAAAACAACGTAATTTACCCCGACAGCAAATGTTGGATCACCGTGGTCATTTTTTGGAGACTGCCCCAGAAAATATTCGTGGAAAATTTTTCAAACAAGCCGACTCCATTGTTTTGAAAGAATTACAAGAGAAAGGTTTGGTATATAAAATCTTGGCATTCACCCATAGCTATCCTCATTGTTGGCGTTGCGGTACCCCATTATATTACTCAGCGCTACCAGCTTGGTTTATTAACATTCAGAAAATAAAATCTCAGCTTTTGGAAAATAACAAAAGCATTAATTGGTATCCTGATCATTTAAAATATGGAAGATTCCAAAAAGGCATTGAAAATGCCCCTGATTGGAATATCACTCGTAACCGATATTGGGCGACTGCGTTGCCATTTTGGAAGTGCGACAATGAAAAATGCTCCAACGTTATTTGTATTGGTGGGGTTGAGGATCTCCGAGAGAAATCTCTAAATTTTGATGAAGTATACCCACATTATGACCGTAACAACTTAAACGATTTAGATTTACACAAGCCTTACATAGACGAGGTAAAATTAAAGTGTGACCGTTGTGCTAGCGCTGGTGCTGATAGCACTATGACTCGGGTTCCAGAAGTAATTGATTGTTGGGTGGAGTCTGGTTCGATGCCGTTTGCGGAACTGCATGCTCCTTTTGAAAATGAAGAATTATTTAAGCAACGCTTTCCTTCAGATTTTGTCGTTGAGTATATTCCACAAACTCGGGCGTGGTTTTATGTGATGCATGCGATTTCAACCATGATATTTGGCAGGGCACCATTTAAAAATGTGATGACAACAGGGACTATCCTAGCTGAAGATGGTAGCAAGATGTCAAAGTCAAAGAAGAATTATACCGATCCAATGGAAACTATTGCTCAGTATGGTGCTGATCCACTTCGTTTTTACTTGTTAACCAGCCCTGTAATTAATGGAGAGGATTTAAACTTTTCCGAAAAGGGCGTTACAGAAGTTAGTCGAAAGTTGTCGATGATTCTTTGGAATATTCATAGTTTCTATCGAATGTACACCAAAGGTCATGTGTCTGAAGATGTGCCGGTTTCAAATCATGTTTTAGACAAATGGGTGATGTCACGCTTATTCGCTACGCATAAAGCAGTAACTGAGTTTTTAGATGCTTACAATACACCATCTGCAGGACGAGCAATTCAGGATTTCGTGACTGAGCTTTCTACTTGGTATACTCGTCGTAGTCGTGACCGCATCAAAGAAGGTGGGGTTGGGGCTGAACAAGCGTTAAACACTTTGGGGTATGTTTTGGTTGAGGTTACTAAGTTATTAGCTCCATTCATGCCATTTTTAGCTGAATATCTTTTTAAAGATTTAACAAATAAAGAATCAGTTCATTTAACCAAATGGTCTGCTGTTCAAGAGAACAATCCAAAGCTGGAAGAATCCATGTCGTATTTGCAGAACGTTGTAGAAATTGCATTGCGAATTCGTAAAGAAAATAACATGAAGGTAAAACAACCTTTAGCAGAGCTACAGTATTTGGCCACAGATTTTGACGCTGAGATGGAGCAGATTATTGCTGATGAGTTGAATGTTAAAAAAGTTACGGCAGTAAGTGAATTCATTTCTCGTAATGGTTGGCATGCTATCAATGATACTGTGTCAATTGATTTTGTGTTAACGCCAGAACTTTTAAAGGAAGGATTGGCTCGTGAGCTAGAACGCCAAGTGCAAGATCTGCGTAAAAAAAGTGGCCTACAGATTGGTGAGTTGGTAGATTTGTATTACACAACTACAGATGCTGAATTAACAGATGTTATTACTAACATGATTGATCGCAAAAAGACTTTTGTGAATCAGGTTAAGACTAGTTTGGAAATAGAAGCAGATTTTGAAACTCAAGCAACAGTTAGCGACAAACTCATTTGGCTCGGTTTGGTAAAAATTTAGTCAACATCTCACGCACAAAATTTATTAAAATCAATAACTAAACAAATATGCTCGTAAAAGATTTAATGACAACTGAGGTAAAAACTGTCACCCCAGAAACTAAAGTCAGTGAAGCCGCCGCGATTTTGCACAAATATCATTATAGTGGTTTGCCAGTAGTGAATTCAGATGGTCGGGTGATTGGTACGATTTCTGAACGTGATTTTATCACCGCTAGTTCTGGCTTGTATTTACCAACGTATATTAAGCTCTTGTCTAACATGGATTATGTTCAAGGCGCAAAAAAGGGTTTGCCTCATGTGGTTGATCAGATTGTGAATGCAACAGCTAAAGATATTATGAATCAAGATATCCCATTTGCTCGACCTGAAACGACTCTTGAACAATTGGCAACTATGTTTGCTGAGAAACGCGCAAATCCAATTCCTGTTACAGATTCAACTAACAAGTTAGTGGGAATTATTTCCCGAAGTGATTTAATTAAGTTTTTTTCACCTCATGAAGTAAAAACTTCTTACAAACCTGAAAAACGCACAGATAGAATGATAGACGAACAAGTGGCATATACGGAAGATCATTTCACATCTCGATTTGCGTATGTAGCAAAAGCCAGAGCAAATATTTGGTTGACTGCAGCAATTGTGTTGTTCATAGTGGGATTTTTTGCTGGAGTGATTTATGTTGCTAACCCAAAGGTGTTTAAAAACTCTAACCCAGAAGTAATTCGGACAACTCAACCCTATTTAAATAAATAATTAAATTTGAATGCCCCGCGAGCGTAGTATAGAAACATTTGTATTAAAGAGGCAAGATTACGGCGAAGCAGACCAGATCATTACTTTGTTTTCTAAAGAAGAAGGGAAAGTCCGTGCGTTAGTTAAGGCTTCTAAATTGCCCACCAGTAAGCTACAACCCGTGCTTCAGCCTTTGTTTGAATCACGGGTAACTTTGTCTGGAGGTAATAATCGCCCAGGTTTGTCTAAAGTAATTGGTGCTCAACTGGTTAAGGCTTACAGTGGTATCTTGGACAATGAAAGTAAGTTAGGGGCTTGGTATGTGGCCTCAGAGTTTATCATCAGGGCTTTGCCTGATAGCGCTCCGAACCTTTCATTATTTCAAGAGTTACAAAAATTTGCTAATTTTCTGCATTCAGTAGATTTAACCGCAGATCAGGTTAAGCACAGCATTACTCAATTTCAGATAAAATCTTTAGCAACTTTAGGTTTGGGAATTAAGACTGTAGTTGTAGATAGTACAGTAGGTTCAGTATGGTTTAGCTTAAGTCAGGGCGGTTATTCTCTAACAAACTTTGCAGATAGTGTCTCTGTGTCAGGCGGGTCTTATGATGCATTTCAAAAAATTTCCACAGCAGAGTACCAGGTCCTTGAGCCATCTGAGTATCTGGCTTTAGAGCCACTTCATCATTTGGTTAACAGGTTCGTTGCTTATCATTTGGAAAGAGAAATCAAATCACAAAAATTTATGTCTGGTCATTAACCTGACTTATAGTAGCCAATATTCCTATGTTATAATTAAAACAAAACTATGACAGAATTTAAACCACAATCAGTGCCAGACCCATTGCCACAACCAGGTGATAGTCAAATTTCGTTTAATATGCCTGACTCTTCTGACTCATCACGAAAGCAAAGTAGTAGGTTTGGAGAATTTTTTCGCGATAATAAATGGTATATTTGGGCGGGATTATTAGGGCTTGTGATTATCGGAGTCTTGGCATTTTTGGCTTTTCGTCCTCAACACCCCGAACCAACAAAAAACGCAAATGTTTCTGTGAATATTTCTGCGGTTGACACTGTTCCTGCTGGCGGAGAGGTTATCTACAAAATTCAGATTAACAATAATGATCCAGCTAAGTTAGTGGATATGGATTTAGAATTAGTGTATGAAGATGGGATCAAGTACGTTTCTAGTACCCCACCCGCTGACAACAGTTCGGGTAGTCGTTTTCCAGTCCCAGATTTAAGTAATGGCCAAAATGCGGTTTTGATGATAAAAACCACTGCTACAGGCAATATTAACGAAGATAAACAACTGGTTGCCCGACTTCACTATAAATTTGATAATTTTTCTTCTGAATTCACAGAAGAAGCCTCTCATTCGGTTCGTTTGGTTGCTGCAGATATAATTTTGGATATGACAGGACCAGAAAAAGCAACAAATGTGCAAACTGCGAACTATGATATTTTTTATAGAAACGATTCAGATAAAGATATTGCCGGAGCACGCATTCAAGTAACATATCCAAACGAGTTTAAATACGTGGGTAGTGACCCAGCTCCGAGTCTGGGACAAAATATCTGGAATTTAAATAATTTAGAACGTAACGGTACTGGTAAAATTTCATTCAATGGCAATTTCGCCGGAACAAAACCAGGCCAGGCTGTGGCATTCAAGATAGAATTTTTAGCACTGGACTCTACGGGTAGCTTCTTTACTCAAAGCAGTACTACTTATATGACAGTTATTGACGCTCAACCACTTTCAATTGAACAAAAAGTATTAAATGAAGCTCAGGGGGGGATTGTGAAACCGGGCGAGAGCATACAATACGAAGCCAAATTTCAGAATAATACTCAAGTTACTGCCCATGGTTTGAATGTAGTAGTGGAGTTTGATTCCAAAGCCATTGACCCAGCTGACATTAAAGCTGATGCTGGCTTAGTGTCAGGGGACACTATTACATGGAATGCAGCCGGCGTCCCTGCACTGGAGCGTTTGAATCCAGGCGAGTCTGGCATTGTACGTTTCTCTGTTGGATTAAAAAATCCAGCTGTGAAAGATTCGTCAGAGAATATTACTGTGGTAACTAAGTCACGGATCAAGTCGGCTGAGAATGCAGTATTTTTAGAGGGTAATGAGATAACTCTAAAAGTTAGTAGCCCCTCGAGCATAGAAAGTAGCACAGCTTTTGTGTCTGGACCACTTCCGCCAAAAGTTGGACAAACAACAACTCTGCAGGTTAGTGTAGCGCTTCGGAATGGTAGTAATGATTACCGAGAGGGTAGTCTCATTGGCTATATTCCTTTAGGGACATCTTTTGATAAATCATCAATTCCTGGCACTGATTCAGCTGCCGTGAAGTTTGATTCAGCAACAGGTAAATTAACGTGGACCGTAGGACAACTGTCAGCACATGCTGGAAGCGCTGTACCATTACGAACTTTAAAATTTAATGTCACATTTACCCCAACAAATAATATGGCCAATCAGCCAATAACGCTGTTTAAAACTATCTCCTTCACAGCTAAGGATTCATTTACTGAACAACCTATTTCTTTAACCCTTCCAGAGGTTACCACTGATAGCTTGCCAGGTGAAGGTATGGGTAGGGTTCAGCCTTAAACTAGTCAGCGCCTTAAACTAGTCAGTGCTGTTCAAAAAAGCCTCGTCTGATCTGACGAGGCTTTAAAATATTTTGATTATGGGTGAATAATACCTTTGACTTTAGGGTCATTCATATCTAGTGTACGGACAGTACGAATGTATGGTCCAGAGTAGTTCCATTCGCTAAATGTTACCTTGGTACCATTAACGGCTTCAATATAGCCAACATGACCGTAACGACTTTCACTAGTTTGAATAATGGCGCCGACTTTTGGAGACTGATTTACTACTGCTCCAGCGCGTTTAGCATTTGCCATCCACGCGTTAGCATTTCCACGCCAGTACACCTTTACCTTAGATGCAACATAGGCAGTACATTGTCCAGCAGCAAATTTGTTGCTTCCGACGAAGTTTGCTTTTGGAACAGATGGTCTTGAGGCTTTAGTGGAGCTTGTAGGGGTTGATGGGGTGGTAGTAGGTTTTGGAGCTTCTGGTAACACCCCACCTGGGATAATTAAGTATTCACCAAGCGCAACTTCAGAGTCAGGACCTTCCAAGCCATTATATGAGACAACCTTTTCTAGGTCAGCGCGGTATTTTTGAGAAATATCATACAAGCTCAAATCACTTTCTACTTTAACCACAATACCATCAACCGGCGGAATAACTAGGAACCAGCCAGCTTTTAAGGCATTATTAGGCAAACCATTAGATTCACGAATAGTTTTTGTGCTCAAGCCGAACTCAGCAGCGACTGTATAAACAGTATCAAACGGTTTAGTTTCGTAAATTTGTACTTGGCGAGAGACTAATTTTTGAATGCTGTCAGGGTTGGCTTTATTAATCCCATTGTCTTCAATACCATCCTCTACAACTTCTGGGGATGCTGTGTCTGTTTCTCCGAGTACGTAACCATTGATATGGTTGTCTGCAAAGGCTTGACTGATAAAACCATCGTTACTGATAGTTGTACTAACTGTATTGTGTTTAGTGGCTAGCTGATCATTTAAGTCAGTATGATAGCGCAGTAAATATGCAGCCAGACTTTTATCTTGCTGAGGACGATCAGAGAATGGATTAAAGATTATCACGTTAACAACGGCAATAACTATAATTAAAATAGCCACCAAAATCTCACTGGAGAAATTGAGGCTATATTCAAATGGACTCATTGATGAGTGTAAACGCACTGCTGGGAAGTGTTTGGTGTACCATTGCGAAATTAATGGTAACTTACTCGTTGTATTGCGTAATGCTTTCTTAACAAAATATTGACCTATAAAATGATAGGTCTTTATTTTACGGAGGACGTATTTAGATATTTTAGATTTACGAGAAATACAGGGGCCTTTTCGTAAAAACGAAAACCATTTCTTTGATCAGTATTTGCTAAACTTTCGTTGCTGTTATTTCTACTACAATACCACCAAAAATCTGGTAAAAATTTGATATATAAAAGATGTTTTTAACTTATCTAGTGTATCAAGACTGGGAACAGATTTCAAGATTTTAAGACTCGTTGTCTCAAATGACCTCAAAAGTAAGCCAAATCTTTTCCACATTTGGCTTAATCAAGCCAAAAAATAGAACCTGTATCGCAGTCAGCAATAAAACTCAACAGGATGGTAGAATGCTATAATATATATAGATGAACCTCACAGTATTAAATGATAAGCAAAAATTAGCAGTTACGGCCCCACTTGGGCCGATTTTGGTTTTGGCTGGGGCAGGATCAGGAAAAACCAGGGTGTTGACCTACCGGATTGCCTATTTAATTGAACAAGGTATCATCTTGCCAGAAAACATTTTAGCAGTGACCTTTACAAACAAAGCTGCCAAAGAAATGCAATCTAGAATGATGAAGTTGGTGGATAAAAATTTGGCCGGGTTTCAGTCTATGGCCACTCAACCGACTTTAGGGACGTTTCATTCCATCGGCGCTCGTTTTTTGAGACAACAAATTTCTCGTTTAGGCTATAGTCCATCCTTTAATATTTTGGATACCGATGATGCACTAAAAGTTATTAAAGATATATGCAAAGAGATGGACATACCTAAAAATTATGCACCCACTCTTTTTCGCGCCTATATTTCCTCAGCGAAAAATTTGCTTCAAACTCCGTCTGGGCTGAATGTAGGGTTAGAGGGATATTTGCATGAGTTGGTCCAACAAGTTTATGTGCGTTACCAGGATTTTATATTCAAACAAAATGCTGTAGATTTTGATGACCTACTAATGCTCCCAATAAAAATTTTTGAAACTTTTCCTGAAGTGCTTCGTAAGTATCAAAAATTGTGGCAATATATTCTCGTTGATGAGTACCAAGATACTAACCAAGCACAGTATATGTTTTTGCACCTACTGTCCAAACATCGGAATTTATTTGTTGTGGGTGATGACGCCCAAAGTATTTACGGATTCCGTGGTAGTAACATCGCCAATATTTTGAATTTTGAAAAAGATTTTCCAGACGCACAGGTTATCAAGTTGGAGCAGAATTATCGATCCTCAAAAAATATTATTGTTGCTGCCCAACAAGTGATTCAACTTAATACTGAACAAAAGCCAAAGACATTATGGACTGACAATGACCCAGGAGATAAAGTAGTGGTTGAGGAAGTATTTGATGGCCGTGCAGAAGCCATCTACGTTGCAAAAAAAATTGTGGACATCGTCACAGGCAAAGTCACAGAAGGTGAGTTGTCTTACGAACATGACTACGAACAATTAGAATCCCCACAAAGCGCTCAGTTCTCTATTTTAGACACATATCTGGCTCAGCATCGTCGTCGATTAAATAACAATGGTTTTTCGCCGAGTAACAGATTTGCGACCAATGTTCCACAATTACCACCAGAGCATGAGCCGCTTAACCAATTTGCGGTTCTATATCGAACCCATGCACAATCCCGACAGGTAGAGGAAGTATTAATAGAGGCTGGAATTCCATATCAAATTGTTGGCGGTACAAAGTTTTATGAACGCAAAGAAATTAAAGATGTGTTAGCGTATGTGCGCTTGGTTGTAAACCCAAAAGATTTAGTGAGTTTAGCGCGCGTGGTGAATGTCCCTGCGCGAGGAATTGGCGATAAGTCCTACGCCACCATTAAAACCTTTATTCTCACTCGCCTTGAACAAGAAGACAAAACCGCTTTCCTGGCTTCGTTACCACAAATCCCTTTACCCCCAAAGCAGTTGCAATCGCTTATTAAGTTTTACGATAGCATCGCCGTTGGGATGGCTTTGCGATCAGATGCAACACTGTCCGATTTATTAAGCGTGATTATCAAAACAACTCGCATGGAAGAATATTTACGTGATGGTACAGATATTGGAGAGGGGAGAATTGAGAACATAAAAGAGTTAGCCAGTGTAACAGCAAAGTTTGATCACCTACCATGGCAAGAAGGTGTAGTGGATTTTCTTGAGGAAGTAGCATTAATTACTGACATGGATAATATCGAAAATGAGAAAGACTGTGTTACCCTAATGACTTTGCATGCCGCTAAAGGATTGGAATTTGATACCGTATTTTTTATTGGATTAGAAGAAGGATTATTGCCTCACACTAACACTTTGATGGATCCGAAAGAGCTAGCTGAGGAAATTCGGTTAGCGTATGTGGGCTTAACTCGGGCGCGCAAACAATTATTTTTGTTGTACGCTCAGTCTCGTCAAATGTATGGTAGTTTTCAAAGCAATCCGCCATCGCGAGTATTAAAAGCTCTCCCCCCTGAGGCAATCTCGCTCCGAGGTAATGCTTCCAATATTTTTTCTGACACAAATGACAATACTTACGAACCCTTTGAATAGCAGGTTCTTTATCACTAAAATTTCTTAACATGACAATTGATACCCTTAAAAATCTCCTAAAGCGCTATAAACTTAATGCCAACAAAACCTATGGACAGCATTTTTTGATGGATGAAACAATCCTGGAAGATATGATTGATGAAGCAGGGGTTCAAGCAGGGGATATGGTAATGGAAATCGGTCCAGGGATCGGCAATTTAACTGAACGGTTATTGCAACGCAAAGCAAAAGTGCTCTCAGTAGAAAAAGACCCTCAGTTTAAGAGTGTCCTTGAAACTTTGTCTAAAGAATATGACGGATTGGAGTACGAAGTCACAGATATTTTGGGGTTTGATTTTTCAAAACGTTTAAAAAATACTTCGTACAAACTGATTGCCAATATCCCATACTACATTACAGGGAAAATTGTGCAATTATTTATGCATGCCAAGCATAAACCAGAAAGTTTGACTTTGTTGATGCAAAAAGAAGTCGCTTATAACATTGCTGCTAAACCTGGAGAAATGAATTTGATTGCTATCTCGGTACAGTTGTATGCAGATGCGCGAGTTGTTCGCGTTGTCCCTGCCCACAAGTTTTATCCAGCTCCGAAGGTAGATAGTGCAGTCATTCACATTACGTTATTCAAAAAACCGAAGTATAAAATTAAAGACGAAGCAAAATTGTTTCGGATACTACGAGCTTGTTTTTCTGGCAAGCGCAAGCAATTACATAATACTTTGACTAACAATTTACAACTTGAGAAAACATTGGTTGCAAGCGTACTTGAAAAATTGAACATTGATCCAGCAGTTCGTCCTCAAGCTTTAACAATCGAGCAGTGGTTGCAACTATCCGATGCGATAAAAATATAAAAAAAATTCGGCCCTCGCGAAAATCCCATCAATTATTTTTAGAGATTCACAGATTCCCCGACTAAAATATTATTTTTGTTTGCCCAGCCAGCTGGGACTTCTAATACTTGAGTAACTTCTGTAGGTGGATAGTACACAGGTAAGTCTGCGTCTTCTGGGGGAAGAGGAGTGTTGGATTCAATTCCAGTTATTTTGCCATCATTGATCCAGATAATATCAATGCTAAAAAGCATATCTTTCATCCAGAAGCCTGGTTTTTTAAATCCCGTATTGGCAAAATCAAACAACATGCCCGCACCTTCTGCTAACTTTGTTCTTCCTGATAATCCTTGCGTACGGGATTCGTCTGTGTCCGCAACTTCAACTAAGATTTCTTGATTTGCAATAGTGATTGTTTTGGTGGGAAGGGTAGTAACTTCTCCAGCCACTTCTCCTTTGTCGGTTGGTTGACTAGTGCTTTCCTTGCGTTCCATCGGACGCTCTAGGGTGTTGGGTGTGTTAGGTTTGGATGAATTACATCCAACTGAAAGCAATGTAATGGTGACTAGAAAAGCTAAAAAGATGTAAGCATTTTTGGATTTTCTCATAAAGCGGTTTGGTAGTTTAGTATTATATTTTGGACTTGATTTTTTTGTCTGAATCTGCTATAATTGTAATACAAGTTCGAGTTTTACGGAAACAAAAATCAAAAAAACAATTAAATATGAGTATTATTTAACTTTTGAATCTGCATTAGTTAAATATACAATCTTTTGATATGAAAGAAAAACTAAAGGAATTGGGATTTACTTCAGGACACGCGCATCTACTCATTGTAGCTGTTGCGCTTTTTGCAGTGTTGATTTTTGCTCAGAGCGATTTAAGTTTAAGGGCGTTATTTGCGAATGCTGATGATGAAGTCGTTATGCTAACTTATGATGATGTGCATAGTAAGGTGTCTGCTGACTATGGCGAAGTTTCTGCAAAAGCTGATTTACAAGCAGAAAAACAATTAGCCTTATTGGATCGTTCTTTAGATAGTGGACAAGTGCTTGGTGAATCCGTTGGTTTGGATAATATACCTATTGCAGATGCAATTTTTGCACCAGATAATTTAGCAAAAATTGCTGTGAATTCTTTTGGTAATGCAACACAAGAAGACATCCAGGCTTATGCTGATAAAATATCGTACATTGAGTCTAGCAACGATGTCTTAGCGTTACTTGCAAACATTAATAGTTCTGACCCGGCAGTGATCCAACAAGCTCAGGATCAAGCCGTGAGGATTATTCAAATGATGGGGATGATTTCTGTTCCCGAACAATTCGTAGAATACCATCGGTACAAAACAATTTACTATACCTCTTTGACAAACATGGCAGATATTTGGATGAAGAAACGTCCAGAGAGTGACTTACAAATTCAAAGTTCATTGCTGTTTAGTGTGATGAATAAAGTTGAGACATTAAAGTCTCAGTTGGAATCTAAATATCAAATTAAATTACAATGAGGCTGGTTAATAAAACAAAAACAAATAAAGTTATACTAGCCTTGGTTATCTTTTTGTTAGCAGGCGTAATTCCCGTTGGCTCTGTAAAAAATGCTCAGGCGCAGATCGCAGTATATGATGCAGCTGTAGCAGGAACTACCACCGCAACTACTGGGGCTGTAACTTCAGCTGCTGCCCAGGAGTTGATCGCTAAAACAACCCAAACTACAGCAATCAATTTAGTTTTAAATAATCCAACTGAACAAGCTACTTTGGCTGGCATTCGCAATGGCGATAGGGCTTGTGATGGTATAGAAAAAGCAGAAGCAACAGTGAACACTTCGGATCAGTTTGGAGACTTTTCGGTTATCGGCGGAAGCCCAGCACAAACTGTTAAATTAACAGCCAAGCTCGCAGCACTCAAGGCAGTAATAGCTTGTCGCGAGGCTATGCTAAAAAACATAGATGTGTTGGTTCCAACTTCTGTCACTGGCGCACAATCGTATGCAAAAAAGCAAGCGGAAATTAGTGTGGAACTTAATTCGTTAAAAACTAGGTACGAAAGCCTTAAGCAACAGCAAACTGCTGAGATCAAAGATGTGCTTAAAGCTATGATGGTTAAAATCATTTTGAGCGTAAGCAAAAACTTGACTACCGAGATGGTCAATAAGATGGTTGATAAATATAAAATTTCGGACTATCTCGCTTATGGAGATGCTGTGGCATCGCAGGTCTATAGCATGAAGTATATTAACGAGAATTTTGCTGGCGATGCCCGTCAACAAATGATGATTCGTTCAATATTACAAAGTGATAAGTTTCCAGAAAAAATTAAAACAGCACAAGCATTTGCTAATTCAAAAGCCCAAGAGTATCTTGGCACAGCATGTGGGGTAAAAACAGGAGCAGATGCAAATGATGACAATACCTTCATAAAGTGTCTAGCTGCTTATGGCGCTCCACAAGCTGACCCACGATTCCAGTTTTTAAATGCGGTAGACCAAGCTCAGTCTGCTAAAACAGCAGCCCAAGCTTCTGCTCAAGCAGAGCTTTCTCAGAGCGATGGTTTTGCTCCACCGCGTAATTGTTCTGGTTCTTTGGCTACTCAACAACAGATTGATACTCAATACGATAAAGCTGCTGCTGATAAAAATATTGCCGAATCAGTTGTGGCAAAATTAGAAGCCGCCCTTAAGGCTGTCCCACCAAAAACTACTCAGGAAGAAGTTGATAAAGCCAAAACTGCCAGAGATCAAGCAATTGCCAACCTAAATGCGTTAACAGGGAATGTTAGTGTTGGGGCAGATGGTAAAACAACATCAAGTCCGATTATAGATATTTGTAGCGCAATTGATTCACCGGCAAAGTTTGTTTCTAACTCAATTGGCGATTTTCTAGAAAAGCATCTTGTTTCTGACACAGATCTTAAAACAGATAACCTACCATTTTATGCTACATTCCTATCTGATGTTGCCAGCAATTTCTTGACCAACATTTTAACTGGCGGTAAGCCAAACTCTCAGGTGTTAAAGGAAGCTGGTATTGGTGCATTAAATGGCACGCTGATTGGCTTAACTCAACACAATGGCGGGGGTACAGATTCTAGTGGTGGCACAGGCACAAGCACAGGCACTGGTACTGGCACTGGTACAACTGGCCCTGGCATTAATCCTGGCGGAGGAAATTTAGACACTGGGATATTATCTGCTTACATTGTGCGGACTGGTACATCAACAAGAACAACTCAGTTAACAGCAGGGCAATCATACGATTTAGTTGTTGACATCTCTCAAGTTCAAAGCAGATTAAATACCGCACCTTTGCGATTCAAAGTTGTTGATGAAGGTGGCGGAGTGAATTTAGAGCGTGTGATTTCGGATAATGATAGGGCACGAGGAAACTTTGTTTTGACATTTACTGCAGGAAATCACACAGGACAATTCACTATAAATGTGTATGGGCAAATTGCCCCTGATCCGAATATCCGTTTGGCGACAACATATGTTAATTATAGTTCTGCTCAAGTGAATGGCGTTGCTACAACAGTTCAGTCGGGGTTTGCTCCGAGGGGACCAGCGGTACAGCTGAGGTAGTGGTAGGTTAATGTGAGATATATTTGTAAACCGTTCTAAGAATTAGAGATTGTTAGGGCGGTTTTTTTATTCAAGTTATCCAGTTTGGGTTTTTAAGTGTCTGTGTGGTATAATTATGATAAGAAATTCAGATTTTATGAACCTTTTTTCGTTCAAGAAACAAAAAAATCCTGTAATTAGGAAAAAGCCAAAATTATTTATCTTCTTCGTATTAATACTGGTGATTATCAGTATTTTTCCTGTTTTTGCGAGGCCTAGGGAGGCTAAAGCGATTAGCAAAAGTGTTTTTAAAACAGGGACTATTTCAGATGAAAGCACAACTGGAAATTGTCCAGTTGATAAAATGCCTTTTTGGTTTGGTTATCAAGTTTCAAAATTACCTAGTGATGACTCTAGTCCTGCTGAATTTGATGTTGGGACTGATGACGAAATTTTGGTTAACTTATCTATTCGTCCAGATGTAAATTATTCGATTAGTGAGGCTGAAAGACAAAAACTTCTTAAAATTCAGGAAAATTGTATGTCGGTTGTAGCTAATAAAGGCATACAGTTTTATCTGAATTTAGGCCCGAGGGTGGGAGAGAAAAGTGCCTATGCTATTAAGCTAGATGAGAATATTTTTGGTGCTAATACCTTTGGGGTAAGTTTTCCGAAATTCAGAATACCTTGGTCTGGTTCTGGACTCAATACTGAGAATATACCTCTGAAACTTTCAGTTAGTAATAATGGGGCGAATAGGGTAGAGTATTATACGCTTTATGGCAGATTAAAAAAAGGACATTTTGGCACTGATGATTCTGCAATAGTACCATTTGGTTCAGCTGGCGAAGGCGGTGATTCTACACAGACAAGGAAGTTGGAAGACATTAAGATAAAGATTGAAAATGGAGGAAATGGAGGATTGAAAGATAAATATCGTGTTCTTTGGGATGAACCAAAAACTGCTTTTCAGCAAATCAAGTTCGGTACGAATGGGGTAGAGGCAGTAAATATGGATTGGGCTGGACCAAATAATTCTTTGGTGGTAAATCAGTATTTTGAATTGTCTGACAAAGATGATTACTTAGGGCCAACCCTAACACCAAAGTTTCTTCACATTAGATCTGGTATTAATTATGCTCCCGGAGTAAATTCTAAAAACATTGGTTGTGAAACTAGCCGCTGGTCTGCTAATGATTGCACAAAAGTTATTTTTACAGATAAAAAGGACTCCCAAACAGGAAATTTAGGAAGAGAATCAATGTCTATAGACAGGCTATCTAAGGATAAACCTTTTGACCCAACTATTTTCCAGAAAGCTTGGCAAGATAAAGTGACTAAAGGGAGCAGCGGCAAGTTAGGGACTGTAGAGTTTGCCTATATACCAATCATCTATGGTGATAATGATCGTGACGGTTTCACTACAGAGGATATTGGCGTTGTGCTTAATAAAAATCAAGCGAAATTTTCAGTAGAGGTTTATGGTTCAGAGCAAGATTTAATTGATGCTTGCAAAGCTGATGGTCTTGGCGATGATATATGCGGAAGTGAAACTGGCAGGAGGTATGCAGTTGGTAAGGATGTAAGTGTTACTCTTGGTACCAATGAAACGCCTGAAGCAGGGCTCAAACAAACCCTCTACGGATTCCTGATAGACCTGTGGTCACAGATTACCATTATCATGACGCAGGCTATCTATCAAATTTTTGCGTTCTTCATTGTCCCGGTTTTGACTGCCTTGTTAAATGTGAAGCCTTATCAAGATGCATTTGTTAATATCATTTATCCTGGTTGGTTAATTTTAAGGAACTTGGCGAACATTTTCTTTATTATTGCTTTGCTCGTTGTAGGTTTGCGCATTTTATTTCAACAGTCCGCTGCAAGTACGGCGCGCAGTTTTATTATGCGTCTTGTTATTATGGCGTTGCTTGTAAACTTTAGTTTAGTGATTGCACAAGGGGTGGTCGGTATAGCAGATACTGTACAGTCACAATTTTTACCAAGCGGTTCTGAGGTCGTTAAGGCGTTGGGCACTAAGCTGATGGTTGATCCGATTCAGTCTTTTCGAACTGCTGTAACAAACAGTGAAACTGGGACAATCACATCGGATTCATTTTCTGACCTAGCTAAGCCAATGGTATTACTGATGCTCGCTGTGGCTGCCTTTTTCGCGTTCATTGCTATCGCCGCTTTCTTGGCTGTACGGTTGGTGGCACTGATGATCTTGTATATGGTCTCGCCAATTGCGTATGTTGGTTATGTGATGGATGAATCAAGTGGCGCTGCATCAAAATGGTGGCATGAGTTTTTGCGGTATGCATTCATGACGCCGATTTTGGTTTTCTTTTTAAATATTGCTGCCTTGGTTGCAACGGCTACTTCTTCAAACATCGGAAATGTTATCACTATTGGAGATAGCATCGCAGACGATTTAGTTATGGGCGGTTTAACCATCATCACTCATTTTATTGTAATTTTGATATTATTCGCTGGGATGAAATTTGCGATGAGCTTTAGTGCCGCTAGTTCCAAGAGTGTGACCAAAAAGATTACCGACTTTGCTCAGAATGGATTTAAGAAAACATTCACCAAACCGCTTGGCTGGGCAGGTTCTGCAGCCAAATCAGCTGGAATGGCTGGTAAGGATGCTAGTGGCAATGCCCTTTCGGGGTTTTTGGGTAAGAAAGGTTACAAGAAATCTGCGGCATTAGTTTCTGCCCTTACAAATCCCAAACTAACTAAAAATGAGTTAACAGACCGACTGTTTACCCAACCAAAGGCAAAGCAATTGAAGGATTTAGCATCCAGAAGAGCTGGGCTTATGGAGTTTGCCTCAAATGTTGGCAATAATAAATGGCAGGCAACTAAAATGGCAGCTTGGAAACTTCAAGGGAAAGACGGAGAACATTTCCGTGACCAAGCTAAAGATTTACGGAGTATTATGACAGATGAAGAACGGGTGGAAGCAGGGAAAAGCTTAAAAGATGCGAAAGCCAATTTAGAGGAGGTTGAACGTCGAAAAGGCTCTAAAGATAAGAATGTTACTAAGGAACAAGCAGAATTGTACAAAAATAGTTTAGACAATTCTATTAAAGCAACAAAGAAAGAAAAAGATACAGAAATAAATAAATTAATGGACGCTAAAGGGGCAGCTACTGCTGTTGGAAATAAAGAAAGGGTTCGTGAAATAGAAAGTAAGATCAATGATACCCAGAAGGGTTACACTGATCGTATTGCTAAACTGACAAAAGATCGAGACGATGTTGATTCAAGGATAAAAGCTCTTCCAGAAGGAGCAGGGAAAAACGATCTCTTGCAAATGGCAGATGCAGATTCTGTAGGTGAAGTTTTGCGGGTTAACGCAGATAAAATTGATGCGGATATAAAAGATTTTAAGGGTAAGTTAGAAAATGACACTGTTTTAAGGAAAACTTATGGATTTGATGGGCCAATTGATGAAGCGAAAAAGGATTTGATAATAAAGGAAGCAGAGCGGTTAGAAAGCATTGCTTCCAAGCGCGAGTTCCCGCAGGGTGCTGGGGAAGTTGCTGCCCGCATTGCAAAGGAACATGAAGAAGCTAAGAAATTTGATGGTGTTGATGACATTGATAATCTAAAAATTGCCTTGGAAGAAGCCTTAAGGAAAAATAATATTCCTTCTGCCACTGCGTTATTAAAGAAACTGGCCAAAGAGGGTGCTTCGGCAAGCGTCCTGAACGAAGCTGGTTTTAATAATAATGCTGAGGGACTAATTGATTACATGGAAGAGAAACTCAAAAACGTTTCCTATGCAGTTAGGATGCAAATTACCAGTGAGTTTTCCGATATTGCTGGGAAAAATGGTAACCGAGGACTGAAAAATGCAACATCAATAGATAAAGATCAGGTTATCCGCCCGAATACTTTGAAGCAACAAGAGAAAAAATTAGAGGACAGTTCCGGTAAAATACCTTTGACCAAAAGAAAGATTGGGGACATTACCTATCAGGATCAAAATGGTAAAGAAATCTTTATTCCGGGTGAATTTGAAGATATCAATGACAGCAGTGCAAATGCTATCTCTAAACTTGGAACTAAAGTGGCTAAACATATTTGGAACACTGCTGACAAGAATGGAAAGGTATTTCGACCTGAGGTGCAGAATGCATTGAAGAGAGTGGCTAACATACCAGAAAAATGATCCCAGAATTACGAAATCAAATTCAATCAGCCATTAAGTACTTTGACTTAGAGGCAGCAATAAAAATAATCTCTACACTGCAGAAAACAGGTGAGTTAGATATGTCTGACCCAGACATTCTAAAGCTCTATTATATTAGAATTAACAGTTTATCAACTAATCAATTGTATGAAGTACTAAAGTCTTCCATGCTTGTTGCTTACGAAATTGAGGATTACAAATTGTCTGAAAGCTTGAAGGAATTTTTTCTACAATATAATTTTATCCCTGAGGAAGTTGAGCTTTGTAGTAAAATAATAAAACTGTTGGAAACCAGCGAAGAAGTACTTGGAACAAAATATATCTCTCTTTTAGGAAAAGATACTGCCCCCTACATACATTATTGGGTTTCAGACCATGCCAACGCTGTGGGTAGTAAAAAAAGAGATGCGTTGAGTTTAATGCAGTATCTTAATACTTCTCCGAATGTAAAAACATTAACCCAACATGAACGCTACATTCTAAAAGATGTTTTAGAAATTTACGACTATTGCGAAGACATTGTTTCGTTATGGGAACAACTTCCTGACAAAATTGACGATAGGGATATAGAGGCATCGCAACAAGCTTTCGACTGGACTCCGCTAGTGATGGGATTTCCTGATGATACCGACGGAATTTCTGGCAGTTCAACTCCAGTGCAAACTCCTACAGTCCCAGCTATCACCAGATCAACTCCAAAACTCCCTGAATTTGATTCTGCTAGACCAACTCCTTCCCCAACCCTTAGCGAAAATAAGTTCACCCGCCCGGCGGACTCCTTGCATACAAATGTTACACCACAGCCTAAACCCAGTATGAATGTGCCCAATCAGTACACAACAAATGCTGGCAAGGTCCATGAATTAATTAATCATAAACCCAAATCAAAAATCGGGGTGGTTATGGATCCGACCAATGTTAAATTAGAAGACGAGAAACGACGTTTAAATCAGGATCGTAGTGACCAGACTGATATGATCCAGTTTAAACTTACGGAACTTCGCAATCGAAATAAAACTGAAGACCAAAATTCACAAAAAACAAAATAGCACAATGTTCAACGAAAAAAGAATTGACGAGATTCGCAAAAAAATTCAAATAAGCACAATCCTGTCCGATCACGAAAAAAGTGATTGGTTAAACTTGCTCGAATTAATGAATGATAAGCAATTAGGGGAGTTGGAAGAAATATTGGGAGTAATGCCAACTGCTTCTCAGACCACTTCTCACCAAGGCGTCGCTCCTGGAATTGTGCAACCGCCAACTACCCCGACCACATCAATTAGGATGCCTCCATTGAGCCATATTGCAAACATCCCTACTGATGTCACCATGACTCATTCAGTTCCGCAACCATTACAACAACGTTCGCAACCCGAAAGTTTATTGCAATCGCCCAAGGTGATAAAGAAACAGATGCCTATGTCGACTCCACCAGTAAATCCAGAAACGGACCAACCTACCCCACATCAACCTGCTCCGCACCAACCAACTCCACACCAGCCAACGCGCGTGGTGCAACCCTCCAAGCCATCTTCGCCAGCACAAACAAGTTCAGCGCAACTAAAAAAATTAACCATTGGGGATTTTTCTGAAATCCAAGCTTTTGATGTTTCAACACTCCGCCAATTTGAATTGCAATCAATAGTAGACGCAATGCGTAGCGCTATTGAGGCCAATGGATATTTCCAAATTCTTCAGCAGTTTGAGGCAAGTCCTTTATATCGGAGTTACATTGAAACTGGGAAATTCATGCTCGGTCATGGTACTGCAAAAGTTGCTGACCCTGAAACAACACTCACGCAAATGGAGTTAGAGTTTATTACCGATCTACTGCGTCATATGCGTTTTAATACGTGGTGAGCATAATAAAAGTTGTAATTATGGTATAATATATATAGAATATGCAATTTCCAGTACCTCAATTTACAGATGTAGAAGACAGAATTATTGGCGGATTGTCATTTAAGCAATTTGGCATTGTTTTTGTTTCTGCAATAATCACTTTTGCCGTATATTCTATTTCCGCCAGTGTTCCAGTGACTATTGTTGTTGGCATAATGACTGGCATTCCAGCAATAGCGTTGGCTTTTGGTAAACTAAATGGTAGGCCTTTGTATTTAAGCGCTGGAAACTTTGTGAGATTTTTGTTTGGTGCCAAGATTTATGTTTTTCATAAACAAGCCCAGACAGTGGTAGAAAATCATGCCCCTGTTGTTGTTACCGAGGCTCCTGCCCCTAAAGATCCTAAAGCAACAGCACTAAAAATCAAAGAGTTAAATTATATTTTACAACAACAATCATCACAAGAATCGACTTTAATAGCACGGATTAAAGAAAATAAAGCCTCTCATTAAATCCACCTATGGCTGAAAATAAAAACAAGAAAAAACCAATAGGGAATCCAACACAAACTTTTTTGAAACTCTCAGAGATCCGCGATGACACTATTGTTATGCAAGACGGTACTTTGCGAGCGGTTTTGGCTGTGTCCAGTACCAATTTTGACCTAAAAAGTGAAGAAGAACAAAATGCATTGATCTATAGCTATCAGCGTTTTTTAAATTCATTAGAATTCCATGTCCAAATTTTGTTGCAAAGCCGTAAAATGGATATCGGGGAATATACAGGCAAACTTAAAGGTTTGATGGAACGACAAACAAATGAACTGCTTCGGATGCAGACAGGTGAGTATATTGATTTTATTAACCGATTAGTAGAATCTGCTAATGTGATGAACAAAAATTTCTATGTCATCATTCCATACCAGATGAGCATAACAGCCACTACTGGTGGCGGTCTGTTCAGCAAGATATTTGGAACAGGTAAGACACAACAGATTACAGCTAAACAACAAGCATTTTCGGATTATAAAAAACAACTTGATGAACGAGTAGGGTCTGTGGCAGCGAATCTGGGTAGTGCTGGATTGCGGGTGATGCGTTTGAATACTGATCAGCTCATAGAGTTAGTTTATAATTCCTACAATTTTGGCGCAGGACCAGTTATTGATGCCAGTCAACTGCCCAATGTGACCATTACAGAACAACCCATTAGTAATTAATAGCAGACATGGCTTTATTTTCATTCAAAAAATCAGAGATTGACCAGAAGCGTGAAGATCTGGAGAAGCTAAAAGGAAAGATTTCTGCAGACACCAAACTAGCAGAAGTGGAGCAACAGTTTAGTGAGGGCTTAACTACCTTGAAAGATTTACTGGCTCCCTCGTCCTTGAGTTTTACTAGCTCACATTTTGAAATCAACGGTAAGTTTGCTCGGACATTTTTTGCTTTGGCTTATCCTCGTTTTTTATCTTCTAATTGGTTGAGTTTCATTATCAATTCAGAGTCAGCATTGGATGTTTCTATGTTTATTTACCCAGTGGATTCTGGGGTGGTCTTAAAAAAGCTTAAATCAAAAGTTGGCGAAATCGGTTCACAGATAATGGTGGAGCAAGAAAAAGGTTTAGTGCGTAACCCTTTGTTAGAGACTGCCTATCATGATGTAGAAGAACTTCGTGATTCTCTGCAACAAGGGACTGAACGCTATTTTCGTTTTGGCCTGTACTTTACTTTGTACTCCGATTCTTTAGAAGAGCTTGATAAGAATTCTACTATTTTAGAAAGTGCGTTGGGGGCAAAATTGGTGGTAACAAAACGAGCCTTGCTTGCCACCGAGCCTGGTTTTAATTCTACCTTACCGCTAGGGTTGGACGAGTTAAACATCGCCAACAACTTAAATACTAGCCCACTTTCTTCAACTTTCCCATTTGTATCATCCGACTTAACTGGCAACGATGGTATCTTGTACGGAATTAATCGTCACAATAATAGCTTGATTCTATTTGATCGATTTCAAATGGAGAACGCGAATTATGTTGTCTTTGCCAAATCAGGAGCTGGAAAATCTTACGCAGTCAAGCTGGAAATTTTGCGTTCACTGATGGTTGGGACCGAAGTGATTGTGATTGACCCAGAAAATGAATATCAGCATTTAGCAGAAGCTGTTGGTGGAACATATTTAAACATTTCGCTGAACTCTGATTTTCGTATTAACCCTTTTGATTTACCAATTGGCATTCAAGATGAAGATCCAGCGGATGTACTTCGTAGCTCAGTAATTAGCTTGCTCGGTTTAATGAATTTAGTTTTGGGTAAGCTGGACCCTACAGAAGAAGCTTTGCTAGACAAGGCGATTTGGCAAACTTATGCAAAAAAGGATATTTCTGAAACTTCAGATTTCCGCACAGCAGAAATGCCTGTTATGTCTGACTTGATTGAGATTCTCAATGGCATGGTTGGAGCTGAAAGCTTGGCCCAACGTCTAGAAAAATTTACAAGTGGTACTTTCGCTGGATTATTGAATGAACCAACCAATGTACAGTTGAATAATCAACTTTTAGTATTTTCTATTCGTGATTTAGAAGACCAGCTTCGTCCAATCGCAATGTATATTACTTTGGGGCACATTTGGAATTTGGTCCGCAGTGAATTAAAAAAACGCATTTTGGTTTTAGATGAAGCTTGGATTATGATGCAACACGAAGACTCCGCGCGTTTTGTTTTTAGTATTGCCAAGCGTGCACGTAAATATTATTTAGGGCTGACAACCATTACACAAGATGTAGCGGACTTTATGGCGAGTCCATACGGAAAACCAATTGTCACCAACTCATCAATTCAGCTACTTCTTAAACAAAGCCCAGCAGCAATTGGAATTGTTGCCGAGACATTCTTCTTGACCGAAGGAGAAAAGTATCTACTTTTAGAGAGTGATGTTGGTGAGGGGATTTTCTTTGCTGGACTCAAACATGCAGCAATTAAAATCTATGCTTCTTATGTGGAAGATCAAATTATCACTACTGACCCAAAGCAGTTATTAGAAATAGAGCAAAGCAAAGACCAGTTAAATAGTTAATATGTCTTTTTTGCTAGACGGAACAAATTTTCCTGGTTCAGACGCAAATACTTCTCTTCCTCAATCAGGTGGAGATGTCTTTCCTGGCAACTCTGCTGAATCGGCGGATCCTGCAAATCCTGTTCTTTCTACTGCGTCAAACAGTTCTGCCCAAAAAGATAAGACTCGTCTAATTGAAGAAGCAAAAAGTATTATGAGGCGAGGAATTGGTCGCGCTCCAGGTAGGCTAGCGGCAAAAGTTGGCGCTCCCAAAGAAGTTGTCAAAGCATTTGGAGAAAATAGCCCCCAAGCCCGAGAAGAAGTTAAAGATTTTGCCAAAAAGAAAGCTCGTGAGTTTGTAAAGGATAAAATTGGCGATCAATTAAAGGGCGGGATTAAAAAAGGGTTTGAAAAGGGAATTAAAGAAGGCGCTGCTAAAGCCATCAAAGAAGGCGGTAAACAGGTTGCAAAAGGTGCTGCTAAACAGGTGGGAAAAGCTGTTGGAAAGGGTTTAGCAAAAGGCGCTGCTAAAGTTGCTGCCAAAGGCGCTGCTAAGATTGGCTCTGAGGCTGCTGTGGAGGGCGGGGTTGCTGCTGTTGGTGCTGCCACTGGTGCTGTTACTTTTGGACTTGGGTTCGTCCTCTCTTTGCTGTTAGACATTGCAATTAGTCTTGGAGTCAATGATGCCGTTGACGCACTGTTTGAATTAAAAGAAGGGAATGTTAAGCATGCGACGTTTTTAGCAATCAGAGGGGCTGTTAAGATAGGGGTTTTTATTTGGCTCTTGGTCACTGTAGTATCCATATTCAGTGTCGGCGGAATTTTTTTTGGCATCTTCAGCTTATTCGTTTTGAATATTTATATGATCCTAGGCTCTATCCCTGCATTCAAAGGTATTCCACATTTACAGGGTTTGGTGATGTGGGAAAAACTGATCATTGTAATGATAGATATAGTGGCATTCCTAACCTTAATATTATTCATTGGCGGGATTGCTTACTATTTGTGCCAAACTACAGGTCTTGGTGGCGGTGGAGTTAGTGGTGCGCTCGCTGGGGTGGTGGCGAGAACTGTTGATTGGTGGTATGGTGGTTCTGGGGTCGGAGCAGATTTTGTGGAGAATTTATGCACTCAAATTATGAAGACTGGGTAGTATTTTTTGGAATTTTTAATATAAAGTGATATACTTTTAAAAAGTAAGTATTTTGAAACAAAATTATCAATATTTATGAATAAACGAGCAATAGCCATTTTGGGCGCTATTTTTATCCTAATTGTGGGTACTTTAGGTTTTTTGATATATAGTCGTAGTAAGAAGTCATCTGAACCTGTGGCCAATACAAATACCGAAACTCCTGTTGTGGAGAATCCAGTAACCCAAGATCCAGTTGCAGAAGAACCAGAAGTTCAGGCTGGCGGGGCAGTTAGGTTAACAGATGCCTCAGATCCGATTGTTTCCCCGATTTTATTTTTTCAAGGCAATGGTATTTCGTACTTTAATACTCAGGGACACTTATTTCAAACTGACCTCTCTTTGACTGGTGATACAGCTTTGTTGAGTAACAAGCGAGAACTTTCTATTACTTTAAAGTCAGGTATTTCTAAAATCCTCTGGCCATCAGCAGGGAATAATTTCATCGCAGAGTTTAACTCAAACACTAAACCTTCCTGGAGTTTTTACAACAGCTTATCCGCAAGCTATGTAGATATTCCAGCACAAGTCTATAGCTTGGATTGGATGCCTACTGGGGACAAAATTGTTTTTGTGTGGATTGATGCCAATGGCTCCGCGACTTTGAATATTGGTAATCCAGATACTTCTGGATACCAAATGTTAACTGATTTATACGAACCAGATAATGTCATCAGCGTGGCGCCGAATGGTAAAAATATTCTGTTCTACAGAACTCAAACTGCTGATAATACCAAGAACACCATAAATATGGTTTCTATTGATGGAAAAACCTTCTCATCAATAGTAAAAGATGGTTATAACTCCGGGGTGTTATGGAGTCCCGACAGTCAAAAGTTTTTATTTACAAAACGGGATAGTGGAACGCAAAAATTCGGTTTGTGGATGGCAGATGTCAGTACAGGGGAAATTAAAAACCTTGGTGTGTATACTTCTGTCACAAAGGCAGTTTGGTCAAAAGATGGGCAAACTGTTTACGCTGGTGTGCCGACTACTGGTAACGCTGGGCAAGGTCTAACACAGGATACGATTTACAAAATAACTGTTGCTACTGCACAATCACAACAATTCCCGACTAATGTTGCAGTTGATGCACAAAATTTATTTTTGAGTAGTGATGAATCAACTTTGTTTTTTAAGAATGCCCAAGATAATGCTTTGTACTATATCTTAGTACAATAGTTTAAATACACTATTTCAATTTTCTGGTATTTTGAGCTCTTGGGGTATGTTCCATCACTCAAATATGTCAGAAGTGTGCAAATAGTGTTTTTTTATTCATAAATATTTGATCAGGGCTTGAACGAATATGTGGTAAGATACATAGGTATGGCAGTAACTAAAAAACAATTTGTATGTGAAAACTGTGGGAATATCAGCTTGCGTTGGCAAGGTCGTTGCCCACAGTGTGGTGAATGGAATACTCTCTCGGAACGCATAGTGGCTGCTACAAAACAAAAAGGTGGCAATTCTGTGGCTATGGGGGTAAATGTAGGTCAAATTCAGAAGCTTTCTGCTATTTCCGATAAATCTCTAGGTCGGTTCTCCTCTGGATTAAAAGAATTTGATGAAGTCCTCGGTGGTGGCATAGTAGCTGGTAGTTTAGTGCTTTTGGGTGGCGACCCTGGAATAGGTAAGTCAACTTTGGCTTTGCAGTTAGCTGGATTTGCAGATGAGTCTGGTTTACTGGTGTTGTATGTGTCTGGCGAAGAGTCTGCTCATCAGATCAAAATGAGATCATCTCGACTTTCATCTGGCGCAGATATATCTGTTTTGACAGAGACAGACCTAGATGTAATAATCTCCACGATCATTACGACAAAACCTAAACTTGTGATCATTGATTCCATTCAGACTTTAAATTCCCAGTCTGTGAATGGTGTTATTGGCGGGGTATCACAACTATCATATGCAACCAATTCTTTAATGCGATTAGCAAAAGAACATCATGTTGCAATAATTCTCATTGGCCATGTAACCAAAGAAGGTATGCTAGCAGGACCAAAGACTATTGAGCATATGGTAGATGTAGTGTTGTATTTAGAAGGCGATAAGTTCGGAGATATTCGTTTATTGCGTTCTAGTAAGAACCGGTTTGGGAGTGTTGGTGAGGTGGGAATATTTGAAATGCAAGAAAATGGGTTGATAGAAGTTCCAAACCCGTCTGCGATGTTTTTAGAGCATCAAAATAAATCTGTATCTGGTAGTTGTGTTACGGCAGTTTTAGAAGGCAACAAAGTGTTGTTAGTTGAGATTCAGGCTTTAACAAACACAACGACATTGAGTTACCCGCGTCGGGTGGCCTCTGACTTTGATGTTAATCGCTTGCAACTCCTGTTGGCAATTATTCAAAAAACTTTGAATGTGAATTTATCCAATCAAGATGTGTTTATCAATATCGCAGGGGGTTTTAAAATCAACGAACGTGCTTCTGATTTACCAGTAGTTATGGCTATATTATCTTCTTTTTATGGCACGGCAATTTCGGCAGAAAGTATTGCATTTGGAGAAGTTGGTTTATTGGGTGAGGTTAGGAATGTTTCCCAATTAGACAAACGGACAAAAGAAGCAAAAAAGTTAGGATTCACTAAGTTATATAGCTCTAAAGATATAAAAAATCTTCGTGATCTGAAAATCAAGTGACCGCAAGCTGAAGTGTAACAAGTTGAAGTGTAAAAAGAGACCTGCATAAAAATGCAGGTCTTGACAAAAGCTTGGGAAAAAACTAAATGTATGGGAGCCATTGAGTTTCTTCGCGAAGCGGCGGAACTTGGGTCACTGGGATGAACCTTTTGCCCAGATAAGTTCTCGGGTTTGCTGGTTGTGTTGAGTCGAGAATTTCGTTTCCATCGTGATGGGCCTCATACGGCTCTATCCCGAATTCAAGAAGCCTGGCTCGGTGCTGTTCCTCAGTGCAAGTTTTGACGTTGATGCAGATCTCTGAGGTGGTGGGTTGGTGGTTCATGTTTTTCTCCTTTGTTTTTTGTAGTTGGCAAAGTTACAAAATTCGTAACTTTTTAATCTTACATATTTCGGTCAACATTGTCAATCATTGCTCAGGCATTTTATTAATAAAAGAGCTTATTCGTCATGAAGTTCTTGCAGGTAGTCTTGTGCTAAACGGTATAGCGTTGATTGTTTTTCTTCATCACGGGCTTGGTGGTGGATGGCCACAGCAAGGTCTCGGGCAGTTTTTAAGGCCTCAATACTAATGAAATTGGAAAATCGGAACATGAATCCACTTTGTTGTTTGCCAAATAAATCACCAAAGCCTCGTTGAGCTAAATCTAATTCTGCCAGAGCAAACCCGTCATCAACTTTCGTTAAAATGTTCAAGCGTTTGGTTTCTTGCTGGGTGTCATCAGTGGTAAATAAAAAACATCTGCTTGTAAAATTATTTCTTCCCACACGACCACGGAGCTGGTGAAGTTGTGCTAACCCAAATCTCTCGCTTCCTTCAATAATCATAGCCGTAGCATTCGGTATGTCTATCCCGATTTCGATTACTGATGTGGCAACCAGTATGTCCAGTTTGCCATTGGCAAAATCAGTCATCACGACTTCTTTTTCAGGACCTTTCATTTTTCCATATAGCAATCCTAATCGCAGATTTGGGAAAATCTCTTTTTGTAATCGTACAAACTCTTTTTTTACTGAGCGTATATCGCTCGTCTCTGTATCTTCCACGCGCGGGGTAACAATAAACGCTTGCCGTCCCTGTGTTACTTCCGAAATAATAAAATCATATGCAATATTACGATCAGGCTCAGGCACAATAGAGGTAATTACTGGCTTACGACCATTTGGTAAATGACGCAAAGTTGATACCTGTAAGTCAGCGTACAAAGACATCGCTAGGGTCCGAGGAATTGGCGTGGCTGACATAGATAATAAATTTGGGGCTTCTCTGTCAGCGACTTTTCGTGCAAGTAAAAAGTTGCGTTGAGCAACCCCAAATCTATGTTGTTCATCTATTACAACTAACGCTAGATTTTTAAATTTGGTATTACCTTGGAGTAAGGCGTGGGTTCCGATACAAATAGTGATTTGCCCAGTCGCTAACTTTTGTTGGATTTCTGATTTGTCGCACTGTTGACCATCTATCATGGCAAGTGACCTAGTGAGCAACGCTATTGTACAATTTTTGTGATTTTTTAATAAACTCAAAAAAGTTTCATAATGTTGTTTTGCTAAAATTTCTGTTGGTGCTAGTACAACGGATTGCAACCTGTCTTTTGCAAATTGCATCGCAGTCAACACAGCCACAATGGTTTTGCCACTACCAACATCACCTTGGAGCAAGCGATTCATTGGTTTCCCTTGCGCAATATCTTGAAAAATGTCCCAAGTTGCTCGTTTTTGGCTGGGGGTTAATTGGAAAGGTAAGGTGGCTAAAAAACTTTTTACAGCTTTGATGTCAGCTTTGACAGCGAAAGCGGTTTGTTCGGCTTCAATATCTTTTTTGAGTTCTACCGCCAGTTGTTGAGGCAAAATGTCGTTGACTGCTATTCGAAATCGGGCTTGGTTTAATTGTTCGTCAGTGTCGGGAAAATGGAGTAATCGAATGGCTTCGGCTAGGCTGATTTTTAACGTCGCATGGTATTTTGAAAGGATGTTTTTAGGAATGAGGTCTTCTAATGCTCCAGAAAAATGCAAACATGAATTCATTATCCGGCGCATGGTTCTTAGTGGAATAAGATCGCTTCTTCTGTATATTGGGACAAGCCTGCCAGTGTGCAGGTCTTGGTCTTGCTTGGTTTCGGGATCCAGTAAATCATAAGCTGGATTTGTGAATTGCAATCGGTTTTTGTAAATAGAAACTTTACCAGATAAAATTATCTGAGCGCCTGTGGTTAATTGTTTGGCAATGTAAGTTTGGTTAAACCACACCGCACGGATTTTCCCAGTCGCATCTGTTATTGTAGCTTCGGTGTATGGCATGCGTTTGCCAAAAAAACTGGCTCGGACTGACTCAACGTTTCCTGTTATAGTAATAGTTTCTCCGCTCACTAGAGATCCAATTTTCACTGTTTTCCGATAATCTACATAACGGATAGGGAAATTATAGAGTAAATCTGAGACTGTAAAAACTTTAATAGAATGAAAAGCCTTAGTTAGAGAAGCCCCGACTAAAGGAATTTCATTGATCTTGCTGTTGATGTTAATGCTTCCCGTGTTCTTCATATTTTTTGACAATAAAACCCTAATATTTATTCTTTTCATACATCTGAGCCAGGCATTAACTTGCCGTCGGCACATTTAGATGATGAATAAATAATTAGGGTAGAATTTAAAAAAGTATATTTAAAACTTAAACTTGTGAGCAATTCGTTGTGTGACAGTTTCTTCTACATTCGTATTTTCTGGTAGTAGTTCGGACAGGACTTCGTAAACCTCATCCGCATCTTGGTTATTTAGCTCAATAGCTATTGAGTGATTTAAGTAGGCAGTAGTTTTAATGTTAAGCGTTTTGTGGTTATCGTTATCAACAATCCAGAATTGTTTGATGTGCGTGTAGGGAATATGGGTGTCTTCAATATGAATTCCTACCGTACTTAATTGTATTAAAATATTTTTTGGTCGGTGTAAAGCAAACGCAACAAATAAAGTAGCAATCAATAAGATGCTAATTGCTCCGAACCAGTCATCTTGAAAGATTTCGTAGGTAATGAGCATAGCTACAATCAGACCAAGGGTAATGAACCACGCGGCATTTTTAGGGTAATGTCTAAATTCAGGTGCTTTCCACTCAATAATTGTTTCGGGTTGTGTTGCCATTTTATTTTCAGTTTTTGTAAATTTCTGGAGGAGAGAGAGGGATTCGAACCCTCGGTGCCTTTCGACACAGTGGTTTTCAAGACCACCGCACTAGACCACTATGCGACCTCTCCAATCATTTTACAGGGATTAACCCTAGTATTATATCATTTTTCCAGAAAAATAAAAACAGGCCTATCTCTAGAATTCGACCTGTTTTTTTGTAATTTCTGTTTCTGCTAGTACAGTCATTCGGGGGCAAATAGTCGTAAATCTTACGACCTGATGCCCCAAAACGACTTTAGAGATCAGAGATTAAATTATTTTGTTTACTGAGAATATTGCGGTGAGCTGGGTTCTGTAATATAGTTACCAATTGCTTTGGTGGGTTCGGGGTCTTGGGTTGGTAAGATTTCTGGTTCAGTGGTTTCTTCGTTGGTAGGTGATACAGATGGTTTAGTGACTGGTTTTTTTGTTGGCGTATTTGTTGTTGCGCTACCTTTGACAGTTCCATCAACAGGTAAGACTGAAATTTGCTTGGCAATTAGGCTTCCGTCATCAATTCGTGTTCCAGCTATGGTAACCCTGCCAGTTACAGTTTTAATATCAGTTATCGCTTCTCCATTAGTACCAGTAATGATAGTGTGCTCATTAATGGTGAAAGTATTTTTTTCAACTGTAATTTTGTTATTGGATAACAAACTGATGATTCCAGTCACGGTAGTTTTGTTTGGCAAGTCAGCTAGAGTTTGATCGTTCACGGTAGCAATTATTTTAGCTAAAGTTGCTTCGTTTTGTTTATTATTATCAATTGCATTCATTGCAAGAGTTTTCGCATTACTTGCTTCTCCGTTGGTGCTGAGAGAAGATAAGACGTCTTTTTGCTCTTTGTTAACAGCTACCAGTGTATTTAACAAACTAGAATCTTGTTTGGAGATAGCATTGGCAGTGGCTACTGGTGTAGCTTCTGCAAAAGTCACTTTACTTTGTGATTGTAATTCAGCTAAAGCGGCAGTTTCTTTGGCTTCATTGCCGGTATCAGCTGCTTTGCGAACTTCTTCAAGACGTTTTTGCAAAAGTTCTACATGAATAGCTACTACTTTTTCTTGATCACGAGTTAAGGTGAGGCGAGCTTCTTCGCTAGCGCGCTTAATGCTATATAGAGTATCGCCTGGTAAACTATTTTCTGTAGCAGTAAGGGCAGTTTTTCCACCCAACAATACTATGACCAAACCAATAGGGATAGCAGCTACTTTAAAGTAACCTAGGAATTGCATAAAACCAGAAGACGCAATGACTTTATCCGCAAAGCGGAATTGTTTGTATGGTGTTGGTGGGGTTAGATGAGGGATATTCAAACCCATCTTTGCAACTGCTAAAAGACCTAACAATTCTTCTTGGTAGTTTGGATAGTCTTGGGCGATTTGTGTAGGGGACTCACCTTGTTCTAAACGTGTTAGGGCTTGAGTGAAAATTGTTTCTGGAAGTGTCATGGTTATGGTTGTTCGGAGTCTTTTATGCTGTCAATAAGCTCTTTTAGTTTTGCAATGGCTCTATGTTGAATAACGCGAACTGCACCTTCTGTCTTGTTAAGCATTTGAGCAATTACAGCGTTATCTAATTCTTCAAGGAATTTAAGTTTGATAACTTGTTGTTGTTCTGGAGCTAGTTCTTTAAGAAGTTTGATAAAAACTATCTGCTCGGTTTGTAAATTCACCACATCAACGATGTTGGTTTCGTATTCAAGCGTATTCTCTACATCTTCAATGGCAATAGTTTGCTTTTTGCTTCTGTAATAGTCAATGACTTGGTTGCGGGCGATTTGAAATAGCCAGCCTTCAAAAGCACCAGTCTGTTCCAAGTCTTTGAGCTTGGCGAACAGCTTCACAAACACATCTTCAGTTAAATCTTCGGCAGTTTCTTTATGGCTAACGCGATAAAAGATAAACCGATAAATTCGCTCAAAGTAGTGGTTGTAAAGAGCCGTAAGAGCTTGATCAGAACCAGATCGTGCCATTTTTAAGGTTTGTTCTAGCTGAACTCTGAATTTTTCTGGATCTGTTGAGTTGGAATGAGCTTGTACATTCATAAAGACGGACGGTTTTTGGCTTTGTTACAGGCAGATTTAATAAAATCCTTGAGAGATTTTGTGACTCAAAGTCTTTATATTGTAGCATAGTGGGGTCAGCAACATAATTGATTAAAGGGTTGTAAATGGTTTCGGTAACCTACAAAGATGAATCCTCAAGAAGGCATTTAGCCTGCAAGCGGTTTTTTTGACCAAATGCTGAAAATCTCTTATATTTATAAGAGAGAATAGTGAACTTGCTGTCTATTTAATGGCAATCAAGATTGAGTTGGTGCTTTGGATAGAGCATGTATTTTAGGAATAAATATTTAAAAAATATTATGACCAATGAACTTCAAAAAGTAAAAGACGACCTTATTTCCGAGCTGAATAAGCGTATTGCGGATAAAATTATTGAGCAAAGCAATGCCGACCTTTTAAAAAAACTGATTACGAATGCGGAGACGGTAAATGAAGCTATTATGATTGCGGAGCTAGGCACAACCTACAAACGCACAGGTTTCCATTTTGACAAACGACTGGAGAAGATGACCGATACTATTAAGTATTTCAAGAAGAATGACAAGCTTAGTTTTACACAAGATACAAGTACAGGCAAAACTGTCCTCACCCACAAGCTCATCGTCGGCGACAACTACGACGCCCTTTTAAACCTCCTTATTGAGTATCGGGGTGAAATTGATGTTATTTATATTGATCCGCCTTATGGCAAAGATTCTATGGGTGAGTTCGCACAGACCAACTACGACAACGCTATTACGAGAGATAATTTGCTCTCCATGCTGTATCCACGCCTTGTACTAGCTCGTCAACTTCTCTCCGAAGACGGCGTGATCTTTTGCAGTATTGACGATAAAAATCATGCCTATGTGAAAGGGTTATTTGATGAAGTGTTTGGGGAGAATAGCTTTGTTACAAATATAAGCGTTCAATTAAGTACAACGCAAGGTATGAAAGTTAAGGCGGCGCAAAATGGAAACATAGTTAAAAATGGAGAATACATTTTGTGTTATTCAAAAGACGGACATAAAGATATAGCAAAGTATCCACTTTATGATTTGCGTCCAAAATATGACGAACATTATAGTTTGTATCTCAAGAAAAATGGTGAGATAGGTCAACTATCAGAATTGTATGATTACCGTTTTCCAAAAGACTGTAATAGTAAAAAGCCAATGAAGTTAGCTGAAGCATATGAAAAAAGTGAAGAATTTGCGGACATCGTACGCTCGCACNNGCTCGGATAAAGTTGGTTATTTTAAGACATCAGAGGAATTAAAGAATGGCTATTGGAAACAAGTAAGCAGAAATGATAAAGAATATCTATTGACGTTAGATTCTAATGACACTATTCGTCAATTGTTGCGATTGAAAGATTCTTGGGGAAAAACTGATGGATATTATCAAGAAGAAGGTTTACGAAAAATTCGTGGTGATTGGTGGGAAGGATTTTATATTGATATGGGGAATGTTGCAAAAGAAGGTGGAGTTGATTTCAAGAACAGTAAAAAACCAGTACGACTAATACAGCAACTTGTTAAAATGTCCTCAGAAAAGAATAGTATTATTCTTGACTTTTTTGCGGGAAGTGGGACAACCGGACAGGCAGTAGTTGAACAAAATAAAGATGACGATGGTAAGAGGATATTTATTCTTGCGACCAGTGATGAAAAAACAGAAAATACACCAAGTGGTATTGGAACAGATATTGCAGCTGTTAGGCTAAAAAATACCATAAATGATAATCTCGCTGTCTACGACATCGCAACAGTTGCCAACTTTGAAAATACCAAAGGCAAAACTCCATTTGATGTAATTGACGAGACTCTCTATGGACAAGAAAAACTGGGCGTAAACGACAAAATCAAGTGGGTGTGCGAGAACTTTGAAGGCACGCAAAAGAAGCTTGAAAAATAAGTATGAAAACACCAAGTCCAAAAAATAAGCCTGTTATATATCAATCAAAATCTGGGGCCATTGAGCTTCGCGGTGATTTTAAACGTGAAACCATCTGGGCTAGTCGTATGCAGATGGCGGAAATGTTTGATGTAAACCCTCAAGCAATCTCAAAACACATTCAAAATATATATAGAGAAAAAGAGTTGGTTAGAAAAGCAACTAGTTCCAAAATGGAACTAGTTCAAAATGAGTCCGGTAGATTTGTAAAAAGGAATATCTATATATACAATTTAGAGATTTTGATAGCTGTTGGATATAGAATAAATTCTGTTGTAGGTACAAAATTTAGACAATGGGCAACCAAAACACTGAGGGAATATATAACCAAAGGCTATGTTCTAGATCGTAAAAAGATTCGAAAAAACCATGCAGAATTTTTAAAGACTGTTGAATCTATCCAGAATCTTTTACCCGAACATGTTGTCATTGATCCAAAAATTGTTTTAGAATTAGTAAAAGAATTTTCGAGCACTTGGACTGCTCTCGATGCCTACGACAAAGAAAATTTTGGAGGTATTGGCAGGACAAAAAAACCTGTAAAGCTATCTGGCGAAGAATTGGCCAAAGCCATTGGAGGTTTGCGAGCTACACTCATTAAACAAGGTGAAGCAACGGAAATTTTTGCCCAAGAACGAAATCAAGGTAGCATAGCAGGGATAGTGGGCAATGTTATGCAAAGTTTTGGAGGTAAGGATGTGTATCCAGCATTAGAAGGAAAAGCCGCGCACCTGCTTTACTTTATGGTCAAGAACCATCCATTTACAGACGGCAATAAAAGGTCAGGGGCGTTTGCTTTTGTGTGGTTTTTGAATAAAACCAAGCTCCTCAATCGTCAAAAAATAACACCAGAGGCATTAACTGCACTCACGCTTTTGGTTGCAGAAAGTAACCCTAAAAATAAGGAACAAATGACAAGACTCATTGTTTTGCTTTTGAAGAAATAGCTATGAATCAAGATGCTGTCGATCTCCAACAAAATGCCGTCGCTTCACTAGTGACACTCACAGCTACACAAGACGAGTTGACTTTCAAGGCGCCAACTGGTAGTGGCAAAACCTACATGATGGCAGATATGATGAATCGCATTTTATCTGTGGACAAAAATGTCATTTTTCTGGTGTCCACACTTTCCAAAGGCGACCTAGCAACGCAAAACTATGAGAAGTTTGTAGAATATTCTGCTCGTGGCAATTTCACTGCACTCAAGCCCTATCTTATTAGTAGCCAGATTGCAGGTGAAGAACGACTATTTGTGCCAACTGAGTACAATGTATATTTACTCCCTCGGGACTTATATAAAAAAGGAGGGCGGCTGATGCAAGGAGCGATGGAGGGCTTTTTGCAAAATATGACAGGAGTAAAATGGATGAACGGGCAGGAGAAAAAAGTCTATCTCATTAAAGATGAATGTCATATCGCTACTAATAATTTAGATAGCTTGTCCGAGCAATTTTTTACTAAAACCTATAATTTTTCTGCAACTCCCAAGCTCTCTCGCGGGCAACACCCCGATGCCGAGATTAAAAATGACGACGCCGTAAACGCTAAACTCATCAAAGATATTGAACTCAACAAAAACGATGCAAACGAAGAAGATACCACACTACCTGTGAGCTATGCTATTAATAAGTTTGAACAAGTTAAAAAAGATTATCGTAATTTGCTAGGTGTGAACCCTTGCCTAATTATCCAGATTAGCAATAAAGACAAAGCTGATGTAGAAATAGCCGAGATAAAAAAGGAGTTAAGTAAAGCTGAACACACCGATCTCAAATGGATGTTAATCGTCAATGACGAGAAACAGTGCGACACCAACGATAATTTTAAAACTAAAAAGTTACCAGTGAGTAAATGGAAGGATTACGCGAAAGAGAACGCCAGCACGATTGATATCATTATTTTTAAAATGGTCATTACTGAAGGATGGGATATTCCTCGAGCCTGCATGTTGTATCAAATGCGTGATAGTCAAAGCAAGCAATTGGACGAACAGGTGATGGGGCGAGTACGCCGTAATCCACGACTCCTGGACTTTGAAACACTAGGGGTAGAAGCTCAAAAACTGGCCATGACAGCATGGATTTGGGGTATCGTTCCGAAAGACTTACGAAAGAGTTTTGGCGTGAAACTGTGGCAAGATAGCAGTATAATTACCAGTGAGATTAAGATTAAAACCACCAGACTTAAACCACTGACCAAAAAGGTTGGTTTTAATCTCAAGGAGTTTTTAGCTACTCAACCGACTAAATCGGCACCAAGTTCGATTTTTGCTTTGTGGCAAAATTTTGCAAAAGCCGACTCAAGCGTTCGAACTATTGGCGAAAGCTTTGTCAAAGATTATGAGGACTGGCGAAAATTTTGTGAAAATATTGAGGCAGTAATGAATGAAAGTAATCAGTATGTAAACGATTATGCTACAAGCATGGAAGTAGTGACAGATGAAAACGAACAAGAAATAGAAGTATCGTTTGGGTCGAGTTCGCACTATACAGACAATGGCAACTATGTGAATATCAACAATTGGGTGTGGAGACGTAATGATGGAATAGATCGTTTTGCCTTTGATAGCGATGCGGAACGAGAATGGACGAGTATTTTAAAAGATTTGACAAAAGAAGACTTAACTGCCGGGGAAGGGCATGTTGGTAAAAGTATAATGGTTGGTAAGAAGAACCTTAAAGCTGGATCTGTCAATTTATTTGGTGAAAAAGAGCCGGAGTTTTTAGCACCAAAACAAGTTTATTTATGGGGAAAAAACTATGTAGCTAATTCTTCGATAAAGTTTGAGTATTATCTTGGTAAAACGCATTCTTCATACCCCGATTTCGTTATGAAAGATAGCTTTAATAGAGTGCATATTTTTGAAGTTAAAAGCGTCAATATCTCCTCCGACCTGCCTGGTGGGTTTGATAATAATATCTATAAATCAAAATTAGCGGAACTTAAAAAAGCTTACAAACAAGCTTCTAAGCTAACTAGCCAGATATTTTATTTACCAATTTTGCGGGAAGACAATTGGCGCATTTTTCAATACGTCGATGGTGATGAAAAAACTTTAACTAAGGATGAATTTGTAGATTTTTGCAAGACAATATGAGTAGATTTTTGGCGGAGAGGGAGGGATTCGAACCCTCGGTACGGCTTTACAACCGTACAGCGGTTTAGCAAACCGCCGCACTAGGCCACTATGCGACCTCTCCATAAATAAAAATATTCAGTTTAACTTTAATATTCTACAATATTCTAGCGAAAAATTGCCTATTGGTCAATTGAGTATCAGGCGAGCTTAAGACTGCCTAGTCAGCTTATAAGCCAAATATCCTGTTTACCGTTCTACTACTCCACTAGTCCTTAGCAATACTAACACACCACACTTCTTTCGCCTCATTTTGTTTAAGAACACGGCAAGCTTCTAAAAAAGTCTGGCCTGTGGTAGTAACATCATCTATCAAGATGATTTTTTGTGCTGGTTGGTATTGGCATGCAAACGCATTGGCTATGTTGGTTTGGCGATCTTTTGATTTGAGATCTTTTTGGGTTTTAGTATTTTTATTTCTCACCAGAATTTCCGCATACCTAAGATTAAAAGCTTGAGCAATAATTTTTCCAGCAATTTCTGTTTGGTTAAATCCACGCCAGCGTAGGCGTGTTTTGTGAAGGGGAATACTACATACCACAAAACTAGCCAGTTCTTCTTTTGGAAAGGTTACATGGTGTTGTAGCAACGTGTGCGCTGTTAAAGCGCCTAGTATGGCGAACATCTCCAGAATAAAATAGTACTTCCCGGTGATTATCATGTCCGACACTATGCTGTCTCTGTAATCAAGGGCGCAAATAAGACGATCAGGTGCATAAGTAGTTTGGCAGGTAGCGTGAGTAAACCCATTGGGGCTTACTTTGTTACAAACAACACAAAATGTTCGTTCTAAGACTGACACTTGATCAATGCAGAATTTACACAGATAACTGCCTGAGCGCTTGCATCCCAAACAATATTTTGGATAGAACGCATCTGCTAAAATGTTTAACCCAAATGATAATAAATTAGCCATGCATAGAGCATGGCATAATCTATTTCAAGCGAACGTAAATTTTTTCTAAATCTTTAATTAGGCTGGTACCGCAACAGGGGCTTGTTGAATTTCAAACACAATATCATCTTTTTTTACATCCACTGTGATGGTAGCACCAGAGTTAATGTTTTGAGCGATAATGCGTTCCGCTAGAGGATCGCTAATCATGTCTTGAATATTTTTGCGAATATACCGCGCGCCTTGAAGTGGGTCAAAGCTTTTTTCTGCAATGAACTTAACTAGGGCTGGGGTTGTTTTTAAGCTAATCTGTTGCATCGCCAAACGTTTTTGAACATCGCCTAGATTAATTACTGTAATTTTGCGTAATTGTTGCATTCCTAAGGGGTGGAAGATGAGGATTTTATCAATTCGATTTAAGAATTCTGGTCGGAGATCTTGTTTTAACTTTTCCATCAATCCCAGTTTGATACGATCATACTCTTTTTCTAGTTTTTGCTTCTCATCATTTTCTATGTCTGGGTTGGCGAAGCCAATCTTTTTGGCTTGAGCGTTTAATTCTTGCATCCCTAAGTTGGAAGTCATGATGATAATAGTGTTTGCAAAATTAACACGCTTGCCTTGTGCGTCGGTGAGTTGACCATCTTCTAGGATCTGTAAAAGGATGTTAAATACATCTGGGTTAGCTTTTTCGATTTCATCAAACAAAACTACTGAGTAAGGTTTACGACGCACTGCTTCTGTTAACCGACCACCTTCTTCGTAGCCAACATAGCCAGCTGGGGCGCCAACTAATCGAGAAACATTGTGGCGTTCCATAAATTCTGACATATCTATGCGGATCAGGGCATCAGAATCTTCAAACACTTCTTGTGCTATCATTTTTGCTGTTTCAGTTTTTCCAACGCCTGTTGGACCAAGGAACATAAACGAACCAATCGGCCGGTTTGGGTCGGCTAAGCCAGCTCTGGAACGACGGATTGTTTTGGCAATTTCTACTAAGGCTTCATCTTGTCCTACCACGCGAGTCTTAAGGGTTTTTTCCAAATTGCCGAGTTTGCCGATTTCTGTTTGCGCTAATTTCTTTAAAGGGATTTTAGTCATCAAAGAAACTGTCGCGGCGATGTCTTCACCGGTGATGGCGTAAACTGGGTCAGTTTCCTTTTTTTCTAAATCTTCTAAAGTTTTTTTCTGATTCAAAAGCTTTTCTTCTTGAGTACGTAAATGCAAAGCAGTAGTAAAATCTTGGGATAATACTGCTTTAGTTTTTTCTTCTTCCAGGGCTACTAGTTCGTTTTCAACTTTTTTACGATTTTTGGCAGTTTTGGAATTACTATGGATACTGCGTAGGGCAGATGCGGTTTCATCAATCAAATCTACTGCTTTGTCAGGTAGGAAGTGGTCTTGAATATAACGATCAGAAAGTTCTACTGCTGCTAAAATTGCCTCATCAGTAATTGTGATGCGGTGATGCTTTTCATAATTTGGACGCACCCCTTTAAGGATTGCGATAGATTCTTCCTTGCTTGGCTCTTCTACTAAGATAGATTGGAATCGACGTTCCAGCGCTGCATCATGTTCTATATATTTTTTGTACTCAGATAGCGTAGTTGCCCCGATGGTGCGAATTTCGCCACGAGCCAACGCTGGCTTTAATATGTTAGCGGCGTCTAGACTCCCAGTGGTTGCTCCGGCACCGACCATAGTATGCAATTCATCTATGAATAGAATGACATTCGGATCAGCTTTTACTTCATCAATAATTTGTTTCAAGCGGTTTTCAAATTCACCACGAAACATTGAACCTGCCACCACTAAAGCCAAATCTAGAGAGAGAATTTTTTTGTCTAGTAAAATATCTGGGACTTCTCGGTTGGCAATAGCAAGCGCGAGGCCTTCAACAATGGCGGTTTTACCAACCCCAGCTTCACCAATCAGCACTGGATTGTTTTTAGTCCGACGACCGAGAATGCTGGTTAAGCGTTCAATCTCTTTTTTGCGACCTATGACTGGATCAATTGCTCCGCTGGACGCTTTTTTGGTTAAGTCTGTTGTATAGTATTCTAGAATATTGCCCTTACGGTTATCCGGGGACATGGTTCCGTCTTGTGCTTGTGAGTGATTATGACCTTGGTGGTTGCTATTTATGGGAGATGCATCAGTGGGAATTTCAGGGAACTTTGAAATATTTTCAAAGACAGCCACGAGGTTGTGTTCTAACTCGCCAATATCAATTCCGAGCTTGGAAAGGATAACTTTAGATTTATTGGTTTGTGTTGTGAGTAATCCATACAAAAAATGTTCTGTTCCAATAAATTGGTATCCATATTGACTGGCAACGATCGCAGAACGCTCAATTGCATTTTTTAGATTTGCAGAAAGTACTGGTTTCCAGTTTTCTGTTTCGCTATTCTTATTAACTAAAATAAGTTCCGATTTGATGATTTCTGGAGTTATTTTGGCTTTGATTAAAATTTCTGCTGCAAAAGAACTCTTTTCAGTAACAATACCGAAGAGGAGATGTTCTGTTCCAATGTGATCATGGCCTAATTCTTCAGAAGCCATTTGCGCCGCAATAAGCGCATTTTTAGCCCTGCTGGAAAGCCGCTCTAATATAAATGAAAAATTGTCCATAAGTTAAATAAAATTTGAGTTAATTTCAGTCTTTTAGCACTCTATGTGCTTGACTGCTAATTTATTTATACCATTGCTTTATTACGGTGTCAATGGCTCTTTATCTTATTTTAAGCATAACACGCTATAATAAAGTCGAGATAAAATAATATAGTGCATAACTTTAAAAGATTCTGGGCAAAAATATGATATTCAAAAAGAGCCAGCCTTTAAAAAAACCAGCAGATATTGATCATGGGTATGACTACGCTCTTTTTTTGTTGGATTTACGCATGCGCACGGAAGCCGAGATGCGTGAGAAAATGTTAGCGCGCGGTTATTATCCAGAAGTGATTGATGCAGTTGTCAAACGATTGTTTGAGGATCGTTATTTAAACGATGAACACTATGCAGAGGTTTATATTGAGAGTATGAAAAATTATAAGTATTATGGGAGCTTCATGATGAAGAAGAAGTTGTTGGAAAAAAAAGTCCCAAAAAATATTGTTGAGACTAAGTTACTGGAACTGGTTACCGAAAGTGATGAACAAGAAATTGCCACGCGCTATGTTGAGAAAGAGTTCGGGAAAATAAAAGATGTGAAACAAATGGAATATCTGATAAAGCAAAAAATAATGCGACGTTTATTAAGTCGCGGTTTCAGTCTTAATGTAGTCAAAGGTTTGGTCGAATAAAAATAATCCGACCAAATAAATTAGCCGGATTATTTTTATTTGTTCATTTCTCTCAGCCTTTTGATTCGTTCTTCAATTGGCGGATGGGTGTTGAATAACGAAGCCAGCCAGCTTCGTGAATCATTGCTTTGGTTGTTAAGTGGATTGACAATGAATAGATGAGCAGTGGCTTTGTTGGCAGTTTCTAGGGGTTCATGGTCTGCAGATATTTTTTCTAGAGCAGAAGCCAGTCCTTCTGGGTATCGTGTTAATAAAGCTCCTGACGCATCAGCTAAAAATTCTCTTTTACGAGAAACAGCTAGCTGTATCAACATTGCGATTAAAGGTGAAATTATTAGTAGAATCAAACCTGCGATCATGAAAACTGGATTTTTGTTATCATTATCATCCCCACCCCCAAATAGTGATGCACGGAGCATCCAATCTGCCAGTAAGGTTATAATACCCACTAACACTACCACTAAAGTCATAAACCGAATGTCGTAGTTGCCAATGTGAGAAAGTTCGTGTGCCAAAACACCTTCTAACTCAGTTTTGTTCAAACGGCTAAGTAAGCCGGTGGTGGCACAAACAACTGCATTTTTAGGGTTTCGCCCTGTCGCAAAAGCGTTCATGGCCGTGTCTTCTATGATGTAGACTCGGGGCATTGGCAAGCCAGCGGTAATGGTGAGATTTTCTACTATTTGATATAGCTGTGGCTGGGTTTTTAAATCTATTTGCTTTGCCCCTGACATTGTTAAGGTAATTTGGTCAGAGAAATAGTAGGATATTAACGCAGAGAATGTACTAAAGATAACGGCGATGTATAAAATTCCTGGATTTCCAAAATACAATGACGCAAACCAACCCAATCCAATAATAAAGATTAGGAAAACAAAAATCAGCAGAACTGAGTATGCTTTATTTTTTGATACCTCAGTGTATACAAGCATAAGACGAAGTTAGGTTAAGTATTTAAACAAAGTTTAAAATTTCACTTCAACCGGATTTTGTTCTGGGCCATTGTCGTCTATATCGAAGAAAACTTTTTTAGTAAAGCCTAACATTGAAGCAAATAGGTTTGTAGGAAACACTTCAATCTTTGTGTTAAAGTCACGAACATTGCCATTGTAAAAACGACGAGCTGCTTGAATTTTGTCTTCGGTATCAGTTAAATCATTTTGTAGTTGTAAGAAATTTTGATTTGACTTTAAGTCTGGATAATTTTCGGCCACTGCGAATAATGATTTAAGTGTGCCACTTAACATATTTTCATCTTTCTGGTGTTCTTGAACGGTTTGAGCGCCCATAGCTTGGGTGCGTGCTTGGGTGACTCTTTCAAAGACACCAGATTCTTGAGTAGCAAAACCTTTCACCGTGTTGACTAAGTTTGGTATCAAGTCGTAGCGACGCTTTAACTGAACTTCAATATCGGCCCAACTTTCTTCTACGCGATTACGAGAACGAATTAAGGAGTTGTATACTAATGCGACAACTACAATAATTGCCACAATAATTAAAAGGAAAATCCACATATGTTTATAAATTAATACTTTTAATCAGTATATCACAAAAGAATTATTTGTGGATATAAATTTTGACAAATATTTATGAAGGGAATATAATTTTTTTATGAATTTTACATGGCACCAAATTACAAACATTTGCACCAAGACAACCTCATTTGTCTTTTTCTTGTTTGATAATGCGCGTATCAGTGTAAGAGCATAAAATTTCCAAAATTTTAACTCGCTATCTGGTTTGCCAGGTAGCGAGTTTTAAGTTGTGGGATCATAACCAATTACAAAGGAGGAATATGTATGGAGGGTGATGAAAATGGTCGCGGTCATACTGGCGAATCTTTAATTAGGAGAAGTCCTGATCAAAAAAAATCGCCTGAAGCTGATATTCGCACCGAGCGATATCATGATCAATTACATCGCGGTACTGATTGTGTTCAGAATAACGTTGTTGGTCTGGAGGAAATCAGAAGTGGCTGGGATAAGACTTTTGAGTAGGAGGAACAGCATGATTAAGGATAGACGAGAATATGGTCCAAGAGGTTTTGTTCGTTGTTCGGGCTACAGTTTTAGTGACCAGATTGAGCAAGGCCAGTCTGGGGATGATCAATCAAAAGTTGCTGAAATTGGTTCCGCAATAGATTCAACAGTTTGTTCCGGGCTTTCCCCGGAGGAAGTTGAAAGAATTGTTGAGTCTGAATTGGTGCAGTCGTTTGGTAGGACATCAAAAGATCTGAGATAAAGCTTGAGCCTTTCCCAGTCAGTAACCGTTTAAGCGTCGCAGGATTTTTGCGGCGCTTTTCTTTTTGTGTAAATTTCCTTATAATTAGCGTATGTTAACTGAAGAAGAAGTAAAAAAAGTAGCCGAAATGGCACGAATTCAACTCTCCGATGTTGAGGTGATAAAATTCCAAAAAGATTTATCATCTATTTTAGATTACGTTGAGGAATTAAAAGGTGTTGGCACCGACGGACTGGAAATTGTGTCTTCTGTCACTGGGCTGGAAAATATTGAGCGTGTTGATGTGGCAAACTCTATTGACTATCAAGAAGACATTATGGCGAATGCTCCAGAGCGTAAAGATAGATACTATAAGGTAAAGTCTATTTTATAGGTTCAATTTAATGTTTACTCCCAGTTATACTTTTCTATATATCAAAATATGGATTACGAACAATTAGAACTTCATGAACTAAGAAAAAAATTAGATAACAAAGAAGTTTCGTCAGTAGAACTGACGAAGTATTTTTTGACGCGCGTGAAAGAGTCCAACCCAGAGTTAAATGCATTTATTACTATTACTGAAGAAGAAGCGTTAAAACAAGCTACCGATGCCGATCAGTACATGGCTGAAGGGGCAAGCGGTAGCACAAACCCGCTATTGTGTGGGATCCCGTTTGCTGCTAAAGATTTGTTTTTGACTAGAGGGATTCGCACCACAGCAGCATCTAAAATTTTAGATAATTATATCCCAGCTTATGATGCAACTGTGATACAAAAGTTAAAAGAGCAGAAGGCCGTTTTGATTGGTAAAACTAATATGGATCAGTTCGCGCATGGTTCTAGTGGTGAGACCTCGTATTATGGCTCAACAAAAAATCCTTGGGATGTCACTCGGATGCCTGGGGGTTCGTCTTCGGGGAGTGCATCTGCAGTTGCCTCAGGCATGACGCCGTGGGCTTTGGCAACGGAAACTGGTGGCTCTATTCGCCAACCCGCTTCTTTAACTGGAGTTTCTGGCTGGAAGCCCACTTACGGACGCGTGAGTCGGTATGGAGTGGCAGCTATGGCTAGTTCTTTAGATAGCATGGGAGCAATGGCAAAATCGGTGAAGGATTTAGCAATAATTGCTGAAGTTATTTCTGGTTTGGACCCCAAAGATTCTACAACTGGCAATATAGCCGTGCCTAAGTATAGTCAAAATATCAATACTGACATTAAAGGTATGCGCATTGGCGTTCCAAAAGAATATTTTATTGACGGGATGGAAGAAGGGGTTAAATCACGAGTAATGGAAGCAATTGAGGTTTTGCGTGAGCAGGGCGCTAGCATTGTTGAGGTGAGCTTGCCTAACACAAAGTATGGTTCTTTAGTGTACGCAATTGTTTGTCCAAGTGAAGTGTCTTCTAATTTGGCTCGTTATGATGGAATTCGTTACGGACATTCCACTCAAGAAGGAAATGATTTATTTGAGGTGTATTCTAAAAGCCGTGCCGAAGGTTTTGGAAACGAAGCTAAGCGCCGAATAATGACAGGAACTTATGTTCTATCCGCAGGATATTATGATGCATATTATAAAAAAGCTCAGCAGGTGAGGCGTTTGATTATAAATGAATTTGCAGAAATTTTTAAACAAGTTGATGTGTTGGTTGCTCCTGCATCACCGAACGTTGCATTACCATTGGGCAAGTCAGCAGAAGATCCGTTATTTGGATACATTGCTGACCAACTGAATATCCCTGGCTCCTTAGCAGGAACTCCTGGCCTTTCTATCCCTTGCGGGTTTGCTCCGGCTGGTGAAGAGTCTGATACTAAGCAACTCCCTGTTGGTTTGCAGATCATTGGTCCGCAATGGGGTGAACAAAAAGTGTTTAATGTTGGCTCAGCCTTTCAGGAAGTGACAAATTGGCATAAGAATTTAGCAAAATTTTAAAGTGATATGGACTTAAAAGGATATAAACCAGTGATTGGGTTAGAGATTCATGTACAACTTGCAACGAAGAGCAAGATGTTTTCGAGCGCGCCGAATAATCCAGATGAAAAAAATCCAAATATCAACATTGATGAAGTTGTCACAGGCGAGCCGGGGACATTGCCAGTTATTAATGAAGAGGCGGTGCGCTTGGGTGTAATGGTTGGTTTGGCATTGAACTGTGAAATTCCTGAGTTCTCAAAGTTTGATCGCAAACATTATTTTTATCCAGATCTGCCAAAAGGTTATCAAATTTCGCAGTTAGATCATCCGGTTGCCCAAAAAGGTTATGTAGACATTTCTTTACCAGCAAATCCGAAACGTGCAGAATGGGGTGGTAACCCGGGAGCTTACACAAAACGAATCCGAATTACCCGTGCTCATTTAGAGGAAGATGCAGGCAAAAATACCCATCCAGAAGGACTCCCATATTCATTGGTGGACTATAATCGCGCGGGGTCACCTTTGTTGGAAATAGTGACTGAACCAGATGTTGAAACTGCAGAAGAGGCAAGGATATTTTTAACTGAGCTTAGAAATATTGTTCGTTACGTTGGTGCATCAACTGCCGATATGGAAAAGGGGACAATGCGCTGTGAGCCGAACATTTCTGTTCGTAAGCCAGGTGAAACAACCCTTCCGAAATACAAAGTTGAGGTAAAAAATATCAATAGTTTTAAATTTGCTGAAGCTGCGATCAATTACGAAATTCCACGTCACATTGAAATTTTGGAAAGTGGGCAAAATCCTCGCCAGGTCACCATGGGTTGGAATGAGGGTATAAATCAAACTGTTGAACAACGCGACAAGGGCGAGGCAAATGATTATAGATATATGCCAGAGCCAGATTTACCAGAGTTACATTTTACAGAAGAGTTTAAACAAAAGTTGCGTAGTGATTTACCGGAATTGCCATCAGAAAAACGAGCACGGTTTAAAACTGAGTTTGGGCTAGATGATACTACAATTGAAAATTTAGTTTCTTGGAAAGAGTTAAATTATTATTTTGAAAATGTCGTTTCGGAGCTTGATGCTTGGGTGATTGCTGACGATGCTTCTATTGATGCCGAAAAGCGCACATTGATAATTAAGCAGGCAGCCAATTGGTGCTTACAGGAGTTTTCTGCATTGTTAAATGCACAGCTAATGAACCCTTTGGAATCAAAAGTCTCAGCGGAAAATATGGCAGAGCTAGTAAAGTTAATAGATAGTGGAAAGATTTCTGGCAGTGCGGCTAAACAGGTTTTTAAAGTTATGTTTGAAAAAGGTGGGGAGCCAGATACAATTGTAGAAGAATTGGGTTTGGTTCAAATTAGCGATGAAGGTGCTATTGAGGTGATAGTGGATCAAGTGTTGAAAGAAAATGAGAAAGCGGTTGCAGATTTGCAATTTGGTAACCAAAAAGCATTTGGCTCTTTGGTAGGGGCTGTGATGAAAGCAATGAACGGTCAGGCCAATCCTCAAGTGGTCAATGAATTGCTTAGAAAAAAATTAGGATAAATTATAGAAGCCACCGAGAATTCGGTGGCTTCTTGTTTTAGTTACTGCGAGCAGTGCTTAATCAAGCTGTGCTGAATTTGGTTAAGGCATAGCTCGTACGAGGCTGAACGAAATACAGACCTCATAATCCTTCCCTTGGAAGGAAGTAGTATACTTCTCGATGAGTGGGCGATCCATGCTGTTCTTGGAACAGGTCTGCGGCGCAACTTGGTCCGCGAGGGTCTGCAGGTGGTTTTTGAATTCGGCCGTCAGTTTGTTTTCAAACTGACTCGTGCTGAATGTGTCGTTCCACTTTGGGCGGATCTCGCATTCATACTGAATTTTTTTGCCATCCCAGTCTGTTGTGCCGGTCATTTTGATCGGAGTATGCAGAATGATGGCGCTGAATGTGCCTGCAGGGAAGGTGTTGTAAAAACCATTCTTGTTTCTGAGGGTCACCTCTGACCCAGCCATGATCTCTATCGAAAGGTTGGTTGGTCCTGTCGAACTTGTAACTTTATCCATTGTACTCTCCTGTAAATTTTTTGTTTTGGAATTCATCAAATGATGACTTCGTATTGTATCACCCTTCCTGGTTTTTTACAAGAGCCAACAGTGTATTTGGGTTTTCTGCCCACCGAATCTCTAGGTTTCTCTTCCACCAGGTTTTTTGTCGTTTGGTATATTGACGAATGGCTGTGAACAATTTTTCTTCAAATTCATTTTTGGCGATGTTGCCTTGCAAGAGCAAAGCACAGAATTTATATTCTAGTCCAAAAGATTCTAATCGTTTCCAAGATAATCCCATTTTATGTAAATGTTCTACTTCAGTAAGCATTCCTTGGTTGAGCCGTAATTTCAAACGTTTGTGGATTTTTGTTTCTAGAGTTTTCGGATCAGGATCAAGCCCGAGCCAAGTAATGTCATACTGTGGCTTTTGCTTTGGCGGAGGAACTGGTTTTCCTGTCAGTTGGATAATTTCCAAAGCACGGATTAAACGACGATGGTTTTTCGGGTCAATCGTTTTTGCTCGCGCTGGATCCAAAGCAATCAACTTTTGATACATTTCGCCAGTTGTAAGCTGGGCGAGTGTGGTGCGTATTTCTTTGTTTGGTTTTATTTCAGGGAAGTGTTGTCCAAATGCAATACTATCTACCCAGTGCGCTGTACCACCACAGATAATTGGTATTTTCCCACGTTTAAAAATATCCTCTATCACGGTTTGGGCTTTTTTTTGGAATTTGGTTACTGAATACTGGATTCTTGGACTCGCTTCGTCTATTAAATAGTGAGGTATTTTTTTGTACAGATAGACTTTTTTCTGAGCTCCATTTTTATTCTTAATATGGGTCCATTTACCAGCAACCTTGCCTGAGCCAATATCCATACCTTTATAAATCTGACGACTGTCCGCTGAGATAATCTCGCCAGCAATTTCTTTGGCTATTTTAACTGCTAATTCACTTTTTCCAGAAGCAGTCGGTCCTACAACAATAACTAATTTTCTAGATGTAACTTTCTTCGGCATATGGTAGTATTATAGTGCAAATATTAAATAATAACATAATGAATTCAAAATATATATTCACAGTTTTAGCTGTAATTGTAGTTTTGGGCATTGGTTTGTTTATATACACTCAAGGTCAGGATGATCAAGAAAATACTGATCAAGGTATTAGGGTTGATAACCAGCAAGGCTTAAATCCTAATCAAAATATAAATACTGATTCTAATACGGGCTCGAACCATTCTGAAGATACAAATTCTGATAATGCGAATTTGCCTGTAAGTGAAGTAGCTGCTCCAGCTACTGGCGAACCCACTGTGCCAGAGAATGTTGATGTAGCAGTTTTTGAAATTACTTATAATGGCAGCAGTTTTACCCCATCATCCTTGCCTATCAAGAGTGGTGATGTTGTAATTTTTAAGAACGAGAGTAGTAAAAGCTTTTGGCCGGTTTCTGGAATTACTTCTGATCAGCCAGAGTATCCAGAATTTGATGCAAAAAAAGCGATCCTACCTGGGCAAAATTGGCAGTTTAAGTTTACAAATTCTGGTGAGTGGTCTTTCCATGACAATCTAAATCCGTCTGCCATAGGTAAAATCAAAGTACAATAAAAAAATAAAATTTTTATTTACCACCCTCGGGTTTCTTTAAACAGGATAACTTTGTTTTTAATAGGGTAAATGATATAATTTATTAGGAGTTTATGACAGATAGAATTAATCAAGTAACGAAAACTTTAGAGGTATTCTTAGCTGGCGGAGAAAGTTTGCCGCAAGCTTATTTGTTTATTGGCACCACCACTGCAAATTCAATCGGGAAAGATTTTGCAAGTAAGTTGCTGGATAATAAATTCCCAAATGTTGATTCAGTTCAGTTTGATGCATCTGAGCAATTTACTTCCATAAATACACTGCGTGAAGTTTTGCGGATGGCCGCGCTGAAGCCTGTACAATCTAAACACAAGGTTGTCTTAATGACAAATATGGATGTAGCTACTCCTCAAATGATGAGCGCCCTGTTAAAAATTTTAGAAGAACCACCGAGCCACGTTGTGTTTATTTTGGTATCTAAAAATCCATTATTGTCTACTGTAATGTCACGTTGCCAGGTATTTAGTTTGCCTGATGTGATTGGAAACATAGAAGATTCAGATGAGCTGGCAACAGTGATGGATCTTTTGAAGTCGAATCAATCTGCTGGAATAGCAGAGCGCATGGCATTGGTCACTAAACTGTCTGACATAGATGATAGTGTGCTATGTCTAGGGATTGAAATGTGGATGAAATCGCAAATTTCTCAGTTAAATAAATTTCCAGAACATTTCTCTGCTGTCCGAAGCTCGGTAGAAACACTTCACGCCTTACAAAAAAACTTTAACAAAAAAATCGTTTTACAAAAATTTGTATTGAATGGTTTATTGTAAAACAACATCCTAACAGGACAAGAGAAATGAAAAAATTTTTAGTAATAATGATTGCCAGCCTAACCTTACTTTCGGCTTCTTGTAATTTATTTAGTACGCCAACGGCTGGCGTTATGAAGACATCTAATGGTGGGGTAGATTGGCAAGGTTCAAGTAATCTAAAGGACAACACAGGTACGATATCGGGGTTGAGTATTTCTCGACTTGCCTTTGATCCTTTGGCGTCAGATATTATTTATGCCAGTAGCTTCAATGCTGGATTATATAAATCTGCTGATGGTGCAACGAAATGGGAACAAATTTTAGGACAGTTTCCAGTGATTGATTTTGTTATTCATCCGAATGATTCCCAAACAATTTATGTGGCAGGATATTTTGAAGAACGTGGCCGAGTTTTGGTCACTCATGATGGGGGGAAATCCTGGAATGCCATTTATACGGCCGCAACAACTAATAGTTCAGTACGGGGCATTGCTCTCAACCCGGCTAGTCCGGAACAGGTTGCTATTGGTCTTTCACAAGGAGAGCTAATTTTAAGTAATGACTCTGGTGCCACTTGGCGCTTGGTTCAAAGTTATAATGATCGTATTAACAAAATTATTTGGAATCAAAATGGTTTATATGTAGTGGTGAAGGGTACGGGTATTTTTAAGTCAACAGACAATGGTGGTAGTTTCCAGTTGATTACTGCTAGCTTGCAATCAGCTGGCAATACCAGTACGCTATCTATATTCGGATCTCAGATTTCTAGTTACAATCAACTGGCAATTAGTTCTCAAGATGTAAATAATATGTATGTTACTACTAATTTAGGATTATATCGTTCTAGTAATGGTGGTGTGAATTGGCAGTTCATAAATATGCCACTCAGGCAATCTGCTTTGGCCCCAACAGCAATTGCCATAGCTCCTTCGAGCGATAATGTAGTATATGTCAGTGCCAGCAGTATTATTTATAAAACTTCTGATGGCGGTAATACATGGTCAACTGCTGATACTGGCACTAAAAATTTGGTTAATGCTTTATTAGTTGATCCAGAATTACCACAGGCGGCTTATGCTGGTATTTTCGCACAATAAAAAAGATTGTTACCTTAAAATTAATTTTTATTTTTTTATATGATTGATACGATAATTTCATCTCACAAACCTAATTTCGAGAAAGTTATGGATCATTTTCATCATGAGCTTGCTTCGGTTCGTACTGGTCGTGCTAACCCAGCGTTGATGTCTACAGTTATGGTGGAAAGTTACGGAGCTAAAGTGCCAATCCAACAAGTAGCAAACATTACTGTTTCGGATGCAAAAACTTTAACTATTAGTCCTTGGGACAAAGGTCAAATTCAGGAAATTGAAAAAGGAATTATGGCGGCAAACTTAGGATTCACTCCAAATAATGACGGTAATGTCATTCGAATAAATTTACCTCCTATGACTGAAGACCGTCGTAAAGAAATGGTTAAGCTAGTCGGGCAGATTGCTGAACAAGCAAAAATTGGTATTCGCCAAGTGCGTGAAGAAATTATCAAAGCTGTGAAGCGTGAAGAATCAGTAGGCTCTGCAACAAAAGATGATATTGCTTCTGCACAAAAAGATATTCAAAATTTAGTCGATGATTACAACGGCCGGGTTAAAGAAATCGCAACAGACAAAGAAAAAGAATTAATGACCGTTTAATACAAACAAATGATAATCACAATCCTCATCTTTTTAATCGTTCTAAGCCTGCTCGTGTTTGTTCACGAGTTAGGGCATTTTATTGTGGCAAAACGCAGTGGTATGAAAGTATATGAGTTTGGCTTTGGGTTCCCGCCACGCTTAGTTGGCTTGCAAAAAGTAAATGGTAAATGGAAAATCGTGGGTCGTAAAAATCCTGAATCTGATGAAACTATTTACTCTATTAATGCAATTCCGCTTGGTGGTTTTGTCAAAATTATGGGAGAAGATAATGATACCGCAAATGACGAGCGGAGTTTTGTTAATAAACCCTTTTGGCCACGTTTTTTTTCCTTGACTGCTGGGGTAATTATGAATTTTATTTTGGCTGGTTTACTGCTTTCCATTGGCTTTATGTCTGGTTTGCCAGTAGCGATAAATAGTATGGATGAGTTGCCTAACAACGCTATTTTTAAAGACCGTAGCGTCGCTATTTTAGATGTGCAAAAAGATTCTCTGGCAGAAAAATCTGGAATAATGCCCAGTGATATTATTATCTCTGTTGATGATCAAAAATTTGAAACTGTAGAAAGTTTACAACAATACATTAGGGACAATAAAGGTAAAGAAATGAACTTTGTCGTCAGGCGGGTCAATGAAGAAAAAAAATTGACAGTACAAACTAAAAATGAACCTGATGCCATTATTGGGATAGGGTTGGCTTTGTATGGTAAAATGCAATTTTCTTTGCTTCCAGCAATTGGCCAAGGGTATATGGCTGCTTGGGAGCAATTAGTAAATATTGGTTCAGGTTTATATCACTTGTTTTCGTCTGGGGCTGGGCTGGAAAGTTTAGGGGGTCCTGTGAAGATCGCTCAGTTAACTGGGCAAGTAGCAGAAATGGGCGTAATTCCACTACTTCAGTTTGCAGCTTTCCTTTCATTGAACTTGGCGTTGCTAAATGCACTACCTTTACCAGCCCTTGATGGTGGTCGCGTTCTATTTTTGCTCATTGAAAAAGTGCGTGGCAAACGTAACAATCCTAAAATCGAGCAATATGCTAACGCCATTGGATTTATGGCCTTGCTTTTATTGATGCTCGTTATTACTGTTCGAGATGTATCACACCTAGAAACTATTAAGAATTTGTTTAACTAGTATGAAGCAATCACATTTTTTTTCCAAAACGAGTAAAGAAGCATCCAAAGATGATGTTTCTGTGAACGCCCGGCTTTTAGAACAGGGTGGATTTGTGCAAAAGACCATGTCTGGTGTGTACACATTTTTGCCTTTGGGTCTGAAAGTTTTAACTAAAATTGAAAATATCATTCGTGAAGAAATGAATGCAGTGGGTGGCCAAGAAATTTTGATGCCTTCCATGGAACCAAAAGAGAATTGGCAGATTACAGGACGCTGGGATAGTTTTGATGTTTTGTTTAGAGTGAAGTCCGAACATGGTTATGAATTTGCACTGGGGCCAACTCACGAAGAGATTGTTACCCCGCTAGGACAAAATGCCATTTCTTCTTACCGCGACTTGCCAATGGCTGTTTACCAAATCCAGACAAAGTTTCGTGATGAGGCTCGCGCTAAATCTGGATTGCTAAGAGGTCGCGAATTCCGCATGAAAGATTTATATAGCTTTCATGCTTCCGAAGCAGATTTGGCAAGTTATTATAAAATCGTAGCTGAAGCATATAAAAAGATATTTGAACGTTTGGGGATCCCGGCTTTGTATGTTGAAGCATCAGGTGGAAGTTTTTCCAAGTTCTCACATGAATTCCAAGTAGAAGTAGAAAGCGGAGAAGACATTATTTATGTATGTAATGGGTGCAGTCTAGCGAAGAATAAAGAAATTTATGAAGAAGGAGTAACTTGCACTGACTGCGGAAAATCTGATTACCGCGAAACGAAAGCTTCTGAAGTCGGTAACATCTTTGAATTAAAAACCCGTTTCTCTGAAAGTTTCGGTTTACAGTTTGATGCAGAAGATGGAACTAAACAGTTAGTACAAATGGGTTGTTATGGAATCGGTCCCTCTCGTTGCATGGGTGTAATAGCGGAAAGTCATTACGACGAAAAAGGTTTGATTTGGCCTGAAGCAATAGCGCCATTCAAAGTCCATTTACTGGCTTTGATTGGGGGGGATCAAGCTGTAAAACAAGCGGCAGACAACCTTTACTCTGAATTACAAACTGCTGGTATTGAAGTTTTGTATGATGACAGAACAAACGTGAGTGCTGGAGCCAAGTTTGCTGACAGCGATTTAATAGGAATTCCGTTTCGGTTAGTGATCTCTGATAAAACTTTAACAGAGCACTCTGTTGAACTTAAAAAAAGAAGTGAATCATCTTCAGTTTTGACTCCGATTGTGGAAATTATCGCAAAATTAAAATAGAAACATTTGAAACCTTCAACTTCATTTGACCACATAGCTGAACTTTGGGATGAAAAGGTTGGTAATAATGGATCAAAAATGGTCTCTGCTATCAGGGAGACTGCAAATCATATAATTTCAGAGCTACGGCCGTTAAAAACAAGAAAGGTGTATGAAATTGCTTGCGGCAATGGTTTTTTGGCACGCAAGCTTGCCGGCAAGGTGAAAGAGATGAGAGCCTCTGATGTATCGAAAAAGCTGATTGATTTTGCGCAGAAGAAATATGATGCCAAAGGCATCAGGTACGAAGTGAGAGAGGCCACTGATTTTAAAGCAATTCCAAAAAATCATTTTGATGCTGTGATCGTGCACCAAGGAATTTTCTACATTAAAGATATTGAGAAGTTAGCTAAAGGGATTAGTGCAATTCTGAAGAAAGGTGGAGTGGTGATTTTTAGCGAGATGCATCCTTTGATGTATCTAGCCAACTTAGATACATATCTCAAGTTAAGTAGTAATGATTTGCTGGAACGTGCAAAGCTATATACTAAAAATCGCAATGTTGTAGTACACAAAGATTGGTTTGTAAATGGTAAGAAATACCACGCAGTCTATAGCCAATTCAAACGCCCATTTTCTTTTTACATCAACATTTTTGCTAAATATAATTTACTGACAACAAAAATAATTGAACCACCAACGACCAACATGATTAAGGGTAAGATATTAAAAAGTTCTATACCTTCATCCTTGATAATAAAATGTAAAAAAACCTAGAATTAGATAGAGTTTACATCATTAAGAAATCCAGTTAGAATAGATAGAGTAAAGGCGTGTTTTTAGTGGTTTTAGCTGTTTTATTACAGATTTATACAAAAAATAATGTTGGAACCGATATTTAAACGATTTTCGCAGGATTTAGGAATAGATCTTGGCACTGCCAATACCCTCGTCTATGTCAAAGGCAAGGGTATTGTTATCAATGAACCATCTGTGGTGGCTGTAAATCAGCGCACTAAGCAGATTTTAGCGATTGGCAATGATGCCCAGCGCATGGTTGGTCGTACTCCTGCCCATATCGTTGCGACTCGTCCTTTGGTTGATGGGGTGATCTCGGATTTCGAAATTACCGAGGCCATGCTTCGTTATTTCATCGATAAAGTCCATAATGAAACGTATTCTTTTTTGCGTCGTCCTCGTGTGGTTATTGGTATTCCCTCTGGTGTTACAGAAGTAGAAAAACGTGCTGTCCAGGATGCTGCCATTAATGCTGGCGCTCGCGAGGCATATTTAATAGAGGAGCCCATGGCAGCTTCCATTGGTGCTCGGTTGCCAGTGCAAGAAGCGCAAGGTTCGATGATCGTAGATATTGGAGGAGGGACTACAGAAATTGCGGTACTGAGCTTGGGTGGTGTTGTGATAGCTCGCAGTGTGCGGGTGGCTGGCGATGCGATGAACGAACATATTGTTCAATACGCGCGTGATCATTTTGGGTTGCTCATTGGTATTCGGACTGCTGAAGAAGTAAAAATTAAAATTGGTTCCGCCTACCCTTTAACAGAGTCATTGGCGGTACAGTTGCGTGGTCGTGATTTGGTTTCTGGGTTGCCAAAAGAAATCACGGTAACTGATGCTCAGATTCGTGAAGCACTTCAACCGGTCATAAAGATTATCATCAACAATATCAAAGCAACAATTGAAGAGATTCCTCCGGAAATAATTTCGGATATTATGCATCGCGGGATTGTTATGGCGGGCGGTGGCGCGATTTTACGTGGTTTGTCTGAGTTGGTTCATGACGAAACCCAGATGCCAGTTTCAATTGCTGACGATCCTTTAACTTGTGTTGCAAGGGGAGCAGGAATTGTAGTAGAGGATTTGGAAAGTTTGCGTGACGTGCTACTCCCAACAGATTTTTCTCGAATACCACGTTAGGTTATTAGCAAATAAAACAAACATGAGATTTATTTACTCTAAACCGTTTTTGATATTTGCAACAGCACTGATACTAATTGTGTTGGGTTTGGCTATGCAGGCGAAAGGTTGGTTTCAACCAATTGAGTACGCATTGCTACAAGCTCCGAGACCTATTGCCTCTGTTGTACGCAGTATTGCTGAACCAGTGAAAACCTTTTTTAGTACTTTAGGGTCAATTCGTTCCGTGGTTCGCGAAAATAATGCCTTACGGTCAAGAGTTACTCAGTTACAACAACAACAGGTACAATTTGATAAATTGAAAAATGATAATGAACTTCTTCGTAATGAATTAAAATTCAAAGCTCAATCAAAGTTGGTCTTAGAAAGTTGTAGTGTACTTGCTGTTGATCCGCAAGAGTTGAGCGATGCGTTGGTTATGAGTTGTGGGGCAGGGCAGGGTATTGAGGTGGGGCAAGCTGTCATATCGCAAGGCTATCTAATTGCAAAAGTGGTACAGGTAGGCACTTATACATCTACAGCTATTCTGATTTCTAATTCTCAATCATCAGTTGATGCGAAGCTTTCGAAGAATAATACTGAAGGGGTCCTGAAGGGTTCTTTTGGCTCTGGAATGGTTTTTGATTTGGTATCACAAAACGCGGAAGTAGCCAGTGGGGATTTAGTTGTGACTGCTGGAATTAATGCCCGTATCCCAAAAGATATTTTGATAGGTGAGGTTGGTGCCGTTTTATCTGCTGATAATGATTTATTTAAAAAAATGAGCGTAACCTCTCCTGTCCGTCAGCGATCTCTTGAATTTGTATTTGTTATTAAGCAATAATTTCACCTGCCATGAAATATCTTATTTATGTCCTTATTGTGGAGGTAATTTTGGGGGTGACTTTTGGCTTATTTAGTGTTTGGGGGTGGAATGGCTTGGTCCCAGATTTAATTTTGCTGATAGTTATTGCATTAGGTTTAGTACTTGAAAGTTTTGATTACGTTTTTTTAGGTTTAGTGGGAGGATTCTGGTTGGATGTGATATATGGCTTGCCTATCGGTAGTTTTACGGTCCCATTACTTTTTTGTGGAAGCATTGCTAATTATTTGTTGCGACAGAAATTATTTTCTGACATAAAGTGGTATCATTTCGTAGGAGCTATCGTAATCGCAACAATATTTTTAAAATTGTGGATTTGGGGTTTTACAAATATACTAGTGGCTTTAGGTTGGGGAGTATACGCAATCAGTGGTGTACAAATATTACGACATCTATTTCCTAATATTTTAGTGAATGTTCTGCTCGCATATCCTGCTTATATTTTAGTAGAAATGTTTGCTCATTCTCAGCTACGGTGGAAGAAAAATAAGCTTACTCTGTAAAATAAAATCCAGTAGAGTGATTAATCAAATTAACAATGTTTAAAATTCCAAAAAATCCTTTTGACATTGAGACGTCTGATGCTGTCCGTGATTCGGACAAGCATACTTTGGATTGGGAGGAAAGTGCATTAGACACTCAGAGTGATGTGGAGGGGTTTGCAGACGAGACAAGAACTCAATTCTCATCCCGTTGGTTATATGCCTTGGTTCTAGTAGTCTGCGGAGTGTTGTTGGTTCAGATGTTTAATTTGCAGATCATCCAGGGCGATCATTTAAAAGTATTGGCTGAAGGTAATCGCTTACGAATTCAAACAATTCTTGCGCCTCGTGGTTATATTATTGATAGGAATGGACAACAGCTAGCACGCAATACTGCGAGTTTTAGTTTGGTGGTTACTCCAGTAGATATGCCTAAAGATGGACTGGATGGGATTATCGCTCAAATCAGTCAAATGTTCAGTTTGCCAGCAGAAGAAATTACTAACAAATTAAAGGATTTAAACCATAATTCGTTACAACAAATTGTTATCAAACGCGGGATTAGTCAACAAGAAAGTATCTTATTTGAGACCAAGGCAGATCAATTTCCAGGCTTTTCTATTAAGAGTATCCCGATTCGGGAGTATATTAATCCGCAAGCATTTTCTCATGTCCTTGGTTACACTGGCATAATTTCAGACACAGAACTGACAGACCATGTATCAGATGATTACGATTTGAATGATTTTATTGGTAAATCTGGTATCGAGCTTTCTTACGAAAAATATTTACGGGGTGTAAATGGTAACACTCAAGTTGAGGTTGATGCTAGTGGACGACCAATTAAAGTTTTGGGCAATGTAGAACCACAACCTGGTAATATTGTTGAGTTAAGTATTGATGCTGGCTTACAAGAAGAATTATATAAAAGTTTTCCAGCTGGATCCAAAGGTGCTGCAGTTGCTATGAATCCTAAAACTGGTGAGATATTGGCATTGGTTTCTGCTCCTGGATTTGACAACAATTTATTTGCTCCAGGGATTTCACAAAAAGATTATCAGGACTTGATGCAGAACAAAAATTTGCCGTTATTTAATCGCGCTATTTCTGGTACATATCCACCTGGTTCGACCATCAAACTTATTACAGCAGCAGCTGCCTTGCAGGAAAATGTCGTAACTAAAGACACGATAATAAATGATCGAGGGGTATTGGTGATCAACAATCAGTTTAACCCGAGTATCAAATATAATTTCGTTGGGTGGAAGAGAGATGGCCTAGGGCCGATGAATGTAAAAGATGCCATAGCGGAAAGCAGTGATATATATTTTTATACAGTTGCTGGTGGTCATCCTAGCTCAAAAATCCATGGGTTAGGCGCAGATAAGCTGGCAGAGTATTATCGTAAGTTTGGTATGGGTGCACTGACTGGAATTGATATTCAAGGTGAAAAACCCGGGACCGTTGCAGACCCGGCTTGGAAAGCCAATTATTTTAAAGGTGATGCTATTACCAGCAAATGGTATCTAGGTGATACATATCATATTTCTATTGGTCAGGGCGATATGTTGGCTACTCCTTTGCAAGTTGCAACTTGGACTGCCGCCATTGCTAATGGCGGTACATTAAATAAGCCTCATTTATTAAAACGCGTTTTGAGTCAGTCGGGTGATACTTTATACGAATTAAATCCAGAGTTGTTAATTAAAGCGACAATTAACCCAGAACACATTTTGGCAGTACAAGAGGGTATGAGGGAAAATGTGGTTGGGCCAAAAGGCAGTGGTCGTCAGTTGGCAACATTGCCAATCACATCTGCTGGTAAAACCGGTACTTCACAATTTGATGGAGCTGACCCGTCACGTACCCATGCGTGGTTCACATCATATGCACCGTACGAGGATCCAGAAATTGTGATTACTGTTTTAGTGGAAGCCGGCGGTGAGGGTCATGCCGCTGCTTTACCGATTGCGAAAAATGCATTACAATGGTGGGCAGAAAACAGATATGGAAAAAAATAATTTAAATAATTTGATTGATGGTCGTGCGATTGCGACTCATCTTTTTAATAATATAGCAGAGCAAGTTAGTGCTCTGCCTTTTAAACCAGTATTGTGCGATGTTATTATTGGCGATGACCCTGTATCTTGGTCATATGTTAAGATCAAACGCAAAAAAGCTCAAAGTTGTGGTATGGAATTTTCGTTGTTGCATTTGCCTGCAGATAGTACAGAACAGGAGATTATTGATTCAATTCAGGCGGAGCAAACAAAGCCAAATTTATGTGGACTTATTGTTCAGCTACCATTGCCCAAGCATCTAAATTCGGTAAATATCTTAAATGCCATAAGTCCAAGCGTAGATGTAGATGTGATCAATTCGAGAGAGTATACTGATTTGATCCCGCCAACTGCTGGGGCTATTTTGCAAATCTTGCTCTCTCTACCAATAGATTTAGCAAAAGAAAAGTTTCTGGTGTTAGGACAAGGAGAATTAGTTGGTAAACCAATTACGAAAGAGTTGCGCATGCGTGGTTACACAGTTGATACTGCTACTAAAGAAACACTAAATAAATCAGAGTTGTTAAGGTCAGCAACAGTCATCATTACTGGTGTTGGCAAAGCAGGAATTGTGACTGGTGATGACATCTCTAGCGGAGCCATTATTATTGATGCGGGTACTTCTGAATCTGCTGGGTCAATTACAGGCGATGTTGATTTTGAAAGCGTCGTGGATAAAGTCAGGTTTATTACTCCGTCACCTGGTGGGGTTGGTCCGGTAACTGTGGCTAAGTTATTGGAAAATGTGCTGGAGGTTGCTAAGAATCATCTAGTGTTATAGCCAGCCTCTTGACACTACTTTAGATAAAGAGTAAAATGGGGCAAGTCTATTGAAATTTAAATAAATGTCTAAAAAATACTTATTAACCCAAGAAGGGTTGTTGAAATTAAATGCAGAATTAAAGCACCTCATTAACGAAAAACGCAAAGAGGTAATTGAACGTATCCGTGAAGCCGCTGCTCATGGGGATCTTTCCGAGAACGCTGATTATGCGCAGGCACGTGAAGAGCAAAGTTTTATTGAAGGACGGATTATGGAAATTGAGGATATGATAAAAAATGCAGAAATCATTACTGCATCAACTCAGCATAATACTGTAACCATTGGCGCCACTATTAAAGTCAATGTCAATGGTGTTGAGAAGTCATACACTATAGTTGGTAGCAACGAAGCTAACCCGCTAGAAGGCAAAATTTCTAACGAGTCTAATGTAGGTCAGGCTTTGTTAGGAAAGAAAAAAGGGGATAAAGTTGTCATAAATACTCCTGCTGGCGACAAAGAGTATGAAATCACTGGAATCAACTAAATATAAACTTGATGCAAAAGAGCGGTTAACAAATATTTGTTAGACCGCTTTTTTGTATAAAAGTCAACTACCCAAAAAACCTAAAATTTGCTATAATTTAGGAACTATTTTTTTATTTATACATGAGTGAACGATTAGAAGACATAATAAATTTTCGGAAAAAGAAGATTGATAATTTAGCAGCGGTTGGATTGGATGCGTATCCATCAACAACCGAACGCACTCACACTAACTTTAGGGCTCTGGAGGAGTTTGAATCCCTTCAGAATCAGTCTTTAGTGTTGGTTGGACGTATTAGATCTATGCGCGGTATGGGGAAGCTGTTATTTCTACATATTGATGATGGTTCTGGCCCAACTAATAGTGGCCGAATTCAGGTGTTGCTGAAATCAGATGACATTGGAATGGATCGGTTTGCTTTTTTTGTTGATAATTTTGATTTAGGGGACTTTGTTCAATTCAGTGGCAAATTGTTCATTACTAAAACTAATGAAAAAACATTACAGGCACATGATTATAAGATGCTGGCAAAGTCTTTACGACCATTGCCAAGTGATTATTTCGGTATTGAGGATATAGAAACAAAACTCCGTCATCGTTACCTTGATATCTTATTAAACCCAGATACAAGAGAATTGTTTGTGAAAAAAAATAAGTTTTGGTCCAGCATGCGTCGTTTTTTGGTGGACAACGGATTTTTGGAATTAGAAATGCCAATTTTAGAAGCCACTCCTGGGGGAGCAGAAGCAGAACCATTCGTAACTCATCACAACGCTTTAGATCGAGATTTTTATTTGCGAATTTCCCTTGAGTTACCATTAAAAAAAATGCTGGTAGCGGGGTTGGAAAAAGTATTTGAAATAGGCAGAATTTTTAGGAATGAAGGCATCTCCACAACACATCTTCAGGATTATACGCAAATGGAATTTTATTGGGCATATGGAGATTTTCAGTCCATGATGAAGTTCGTACAAAAGATGTACCAACAAATTATTCAGGACACATTCGGTACATTACAAATTACTTCTGATGGTGTGACTTGTGACTGGTCAGGCGATTGGGAACAGATGGATTACATGGCATTATTTAAAGATCAGACTAGGATAGATTTAGAGACTGTTTCAGATGAGGACTTAAAATCTTATGCAACCTCACAGCACATTAAATTTGAGGATTTTGCACAACGTGGCCGTCTGATTGATTTGATTTTTAAAAAGATCCGCGGAAATATTCCTTCTACTAAGCCGGTATTCCTCGTTAATCAACCGATAGAGCTGGAGCCATTGGCAAAACGTGATCCAAGTAATCCAAAAGTTGTACAGCGCATGCAAATCATTGCTTATGGCACAGAGTTGGGAAAAGGGTTTGGTGAACTTAATGATCCTCTAGATCAGCGAAAAAGATTTGGTGATCAAATGGCTTTGCGAGAAGCGGGTGATTCAGAGGCACAGCAATTGGACGAAGATTACATGGAAGCCATGGAATATGGCATGCCTCCAGCAGCTGGATTTGGTCTCTCAGAACGTTTATTTGCGGTTCTGGCAGATAAATCTGTTCGTGAGACCGTTATTTTCCCACCCATGAAATCAAAGGAGTAATCAAAAATTTATGTTAGATATAAAATTTATTCGTGATAACGCCGACTTGGTAAAAAAAACAATTGTAGATAAGCGTATAGACTTAGACCTAGACGCGCTTTTAGATTTGGACTTACAGCGTCGTAATCTTTTGAGTGAAACAGAAACTTTCCAAGCTACTAAGCGGGCATTTTCTAAAGAAATGTTATCTTTGAACGAAGAAGATAAAAACGCTCGTATATTGGAATTGCAAGAAATGGATACTCATCATACTGTAGCTACTGAGAAATTGCGTACTGTGCAGGCTGAGTTTGATAATTTAATGCTATTGGTGCCTAATATTCCATCTCCAGAAACACCTATTGGAAAAGATGACACTGAAAATATTCCCTGGAGTTATTGGAGCCCTGAGCTTGGTTACGTTGACCCAAAAGACACAGACAAAATCAAACAAATACCAACGCAGTTTAACTTTGATGTAAAAGATCATGCTACTTTGGGGAAAGATTTAGATTTGATTGATACCGAACGAGGTACAGAAGTTTCTGGTTTTCGTGGTTACTATTTAAAAAATGAGTTGGTGTTGTTGCATCAGGGATTAATGTTCTATGCAATGGAAAAATTACGTAGCAAGGGTTTTGTTTTAATGCAGACCCCTACTTTGGTACGTGAGTTTGCATTGGTGGGTAGTGGACATTTTCCTGCTGGGCGGGCCGAGATTTTTCAGGTCGGCAATGCCGCCAACTTAGAAAATGAGGATAAAGAAAAACAATTTTTGGCAGGCACTTCTGAACCTGCTCTGATTAGCTATTATGCAAACCAAATTTTAGACGAATCACAATTACCGATCCAAGTGGCAGGAATCTCTGCTTGCTACCGAAGCGAAGTCGGTAGCTATGGCAAAGACACCAAGGGGTTGTATCGTGTCAAAGAATTTTTAAAAGTCGAACAGGTGATTATCTGTAAGGCAAAACAGAATGATGCTGATGTTTGGCTGGAGAAGCTTCGTGAAATATCAGAAGAGATTTTACAAGACTTAAAACTGCCTTACCGAGTTTTAAATATTTGTACTGGAGATATGGGGGCAGGTAAGTACAAAATGTATGATATCGAAACTTGGATGCCAGCTCGACAAGCTTATGGTGAAACCCACAGCGATTCTAATTTTACAGATTGGCAGGCGCGTCGATTAAATATCCGTTACAAAGATGCAGATGGCAAGATTCAATTTGCATATACTTTGAATAATACTGCTGTGGCAAGCCCGCGGATTCTAATTGCGTTATTAGAAAATTATCAGCAAGCCGATGGTAGTATTAAAGTGCCAGAAGTCTTACAAAAATATGTAGGAACAGATCGAATCGTTAAGAAACCTTAAATAAATAATTTTTCAATTTTGTCGGGTCAGCAAGATACAATCAAGAAGCTTTTAGCATTCTTTTCTAGAAAGATTATTGCTAAATATAAGCCGTTAGTAATTGGTATTACTGGGAGCATAGGGAAGACTTCTACTCGCCACGCCATTGCAACGGCTCTTTCGGCAAAATTTAATCTTCGCGAACCTGAAAAGAATTTTAATAATGAAATTGGAATCCCGCTGACTATTATTGGCGCTCGGGGTTTAGATGAAGGCAGCTTTAAAATTGGTCCGATCCAATTTGGTTGGATCAGAATTTTTGCGAAAGCTATTGTTACGTGGTTGTGCCCGCAAAAATATCCAAAAGTGTTGGTTTTAGAGTATGGTATTGATCATCCTGGTGAGATGGATGTACTACTAGACATTGCCCAGCCCAAAATTGCCGTTTTAACTACTATTGGGGTATCACATAAAGAACATTTCCCTGACAATGAAGCCATCGCATTTGAAAAAGGTAAGATGGCTGAGCGTTTACCTAGCAACGGAATTTTTGTGTATAACGCTGATGATGTAAATGTGCGTGCGCAATCCAAACGTTCTAATGCGCACTTACTTTCATACGGTAGACTGTCAGAAGAAAGATCAGGTCAGAATGTGAAGGCGGATGTCATTCTGCAAAAAGTAGAAGAAACTTTATCTTTAAACCCAATGACCAAAATTTTCATTAAGAGCCCTGTTAGAGAAATCAAAGTGACTATTCCCGCAGTTGGCACGGCTCATGTAGAAGCTGTTTTAGCAGCAGTTTCAGTGTGTGAAGCTTTACAAATTGATACTGATTTTATTTTAAAAGGTCTGTCTGGTTATCGTGGGGTACCAGGGCGATTGAACATTTTATCTGGAATTAAGCGCTCCGTTTTGATAGATGATACATATAATGCAGCGCCCCTTTCTACTACAGAAGCTCTGCAATTATTACATCGTTTCCCTGTTGCCCATAAAGTTGCGGTATTGGGAGATATGCTTGAACTAGGCGATGTTAGTGCCACTGCCCATGAGGAAATTGGTAGATTGGTTGCGTCACTTAAGTTGCAACAACTTGTGACTGTTGGACAACTTGGTAGGAAGATTGCTGAATCTGCTTTGCAATCAGGCATGAATCAAAAAAACATCACTCCTTTTGATAATAGCGACGAAGCAAAATCATTCGTTTTGCAAACTTTACAGCCTGACAGTGTAGTATTGATTAAGGGTTCGCAAGGAATGCGTATGGAAAAGATAACGAAAGAATTATTGGCAGAGCCTATGAGTGCTAGTCATGTGCTGGTTAGACAATATGGGCACTGGTTAGACTAATTTGCAAATCGATGTTTTTTAATAAAAAGAAAAAATCAAAATTAGATCCCAAAGTTCGCTTCCAAAATCGTCAATTTAATCAAAAGCTACAGAAGGCGCGAACTTTTAAACGTTCCATCAGGCCGGTTGCAGAAGGTCGCGTTAACCAATTTTTAAATAAGATTGGCTTGGGGAGCAGAATAATACAGACTGGAGTCATTTTATTGGCCTTGAGTATTTTGTATTTCGTGTATGTTCCTAACTTTTTAAGTTTGCAGAATATTACCGTGGAAGGAGTATCGGAATCTGAAAAATCGGCGCTAATAGCAGTTGTCCGTAATGCTTTAGGCGAATCACCGTTTTACAACCCACAACGAAATTTGTTATTCCTGAGCAAGAGTCGAGTCCAACAAGCTGTGATGAGCGATAGAGGAATCGATCATGTTGTCAGTATCAACAAAGATTATCATCAAAAAACTTTGCATATTTTTGTTATGGCAAAATACGAAAAGTTTTTAGTTCGTACCAATGATAAAGTTTTTGATATATATAATGATGGAACGTTGAAAGGCGAAGCTGGCTTAGAGCGTGACTCATGGATTACGACTCAGAATCCGAACATGATTAAAATTGATGTTCAAGCTAGTGTGCTAGTGCAAAATAACCATGAATTTTTTACTCCATCAACAGTTAACTACATCACTGAACTTTCTACTAATTTACAAGGAATCATTGGCCCTACGTTGCAGTTTGTCAGCTTAAGTAATAATTATACAAGCGCACCGACTAATATTGAAGATTCCAAAATTGATGATGATTCAAGCACTCAAACAGATAATGAGTTAGCAAACAATACTTCTATGAATGAAGAGAAGACAGAAACTAATGCACCTGAGGTGTTAGTTCCTGAAATGAGATTGCCAATTAACCCTAGTCAGATGGATCTAGTTTTTCAAAAAGGGGATAATCCCAAACGAACTTTTCGGGTAATTGTAGACACAGGTGAAAACGCAAATGATTTGACTCAGCGTTTGAATTTATTATTATCTCAAACTACTCCTACCAGATACAACGAAATTTCTTATATAGATTTGCGTGTAAAGAACCGTGCTTACGTTTGCTTGTTGAACACCAATTGCGATTAAAATATTGGTAGGGAACTCACAGAACTTTATATTCAGTTACGATCACCCATGTTCCAACATATGGTCTGACCTCTGCAAAACCTTTTTCATCCTGTTGTACCCAGTTATTAGGGACTGTTGGCTGTGAACCACCAAACCCATTTGTCCAAATGAGCCAAACCTTATCACCAGATTTTACAGCTTCTGAAAAGTTGAGTACTAAATCTTCATCAGTGAGAATTGCAGTGCCTGCGTAATGAGGTAGGTCGTGGGTATAATGCCCATCTGTAAATAACAAAGGCCTCACATTAGTATGGTTGTAATACTTATAATTAAAAAATTCAAAACTGCTTCCCACGAAAATTTTGTTTGTTGGCTCAACATTTGCATTTAAGAATTTACTTAGTGCATACATCCCTGGCTTGTCCTGAACCTGGAGCTTATCCCAGTAGTTCCATATGGAAAAGATATTAACAATGACTAAAATAATAGTTAGTATAGTTCCAATTTGCTTAATCTTTAGCTTGCTCAAAAACAGGGCAATGATGATTAAGTAAAATGATGAGCAAAAAATAAAATAACGTACTAAATATACGGAACTGTTCTCATGGTTTAATTTAGCAAGTAGTAAGAACAGGATTGCCCCACCAAAAGGTGCTAAAAATCCAGCTAAAACAAGCCATTTTTCTGTTTCCGAATATTTATAAATTAAACTGATTATAACAAAAATAGTTATGATGGATGTCAAAATCAGTACCCAGTGATATTGATTCGGTAGACGTATTAATAATTCCCACAAGGTGCTAGGGATACTCCACCTGTCCATCGGTGGAATCCAGTAACCAGCCCCGACTTGTCGATATTGGAATAAGAAAACTTTTAACCATGGTAAAAATGAGGCTACCACAGCGATGCCTGAAAAAATTACCCAGCCATATTTTTTGAAATTCGTTTTGAAATGTATGAGACAGTATATCAATGCATATATGCCTAAGGCAGCAACCATGAAGAGTAAGTAATAATGGGTGTATATTAAAATAGCGCTACATAAAACGAATAAAAGGTAGTACCAAATAAAGTGTCGCTTTAGTTTGGCTTGCAGAACCTTGTTCGCATTATTTAAGTAATAGGCTGTTTGGGTCCTCAGTCCAGCGGTCAAGGCTAATGCAGCGACTACGGCAAAAAACGCGCCCATAGTGTACATGCGAGCTTCAGTAACGTATTGCACTTGAAATGGATTAATAGCAACAAAGATTGCCGCAATTATTCCAGCGCGTTTATTTTTGAAAGCGTACAGAACAAAATAATAAGTGGCGATAATGGTTAGTACGCCAAATAAAACCGACATACCACGCAAAGCAAGTAAGGAGTCTCCAAAAAAGTAGTGCCATATTCGTAGGAAAATATAGTACATTGGTGGATGAACATCTAATCCAATGCGGTGCATCATTTCGTCCCAAGGATATTTTATCAGCAAAGCTGAAAAGGCTTCGTCGTGCCATAGTGAAATAGAAGTTAAATGCCACAAACGGAACAATAAACCAATTATGGTGGCGACAATTAACCAGGTTTGAGCTTTAATCCAGTTGAGTACACTCTTCATGTAATTTTTATTTAGTGATTATTTAATCGTATAAACTGCCATAACGCTCTGTCCGAATTTGTTACGCATTTCTTGAGTGAGAGTCGCTTCTGGGTGGTATTCCTTAAATTTCTTTATATCAAAAATACTAGATTGAGTGAAAACAATTTTGTCATTAGCCTTTAAATGGTCAAGTTTCCAAGAGTCTTCTGGGTCGACTTGGGTATATGGTTGATTTTCGGGGTTAGTTGGGTGCTTGGCATCAACTGTCGTAAAATAGTCAACCGTCTGAATTGAGAATTTATCTAATACTAAGTATGTATTAGTTTTATTTCCAAATTCTTTTAAATACTCGCTGACAGGAGTCAAATCTGAGCGGAATGCATAAAAGTTTTCCGGACTATTTGCTGCATAGACAAAATATAGAAAAAAACTTTGAAGTACTAAAGCAATGATAAATGCAATAGTTTTAAGGTTAAAAGCAAAATTTAAGATTTTGTGCTGAGTTTCACTTAAGTAAGGCCAAAATTTATTAACAACTTTGGAGGCATAGCCCATCACCCACATTAATCCAATAGCAGAGATAATAAACACAAATGGAATGGTGCCGATGGCGCGGAGTCCATGCGGTATTCCTTCCGCAGTAGTTATGACTGGAATAAGCATGCCCCAAAAACAACCAGCAATTAAAAAATATTTCCAATCTAATTTATTTTTAATTGGCGTAAAAATATAACGAGCTGCCAGGTAAGTAACCCCTACCAAGCCTATTGCAAAGAAAGGAGAGATGATGATGGAGAGGAATGGTTCCCCAGAAATATTATGCCGCCAATTTAAATCACCATCCCAAAAGTAGGCACGTAAGCTAACCCAAGAGACTTCCAGAATGGTGCCAACTAAATTACCATTGTTTAGCTCTGGATTAAAAACTGACACTTGACCACTGCGACCGATAAATGATCCTGGGTGAGTGTAAAAGTAATAGGCAAGTGGGGAAATAAATATGATAAAAGATAATTTAGCAACAATTGTTGGCCAAAATAATTTTCTGATGTTTTGAAAACGTGGTGATTGCCAAATATCAACAGCCAACGGCCAAAGGATTGCAAACGCCACAATCGGTACAAAAATTCTGTAAGCGATATAAGAATAAAAGCCTAAGGCAAATGTTGCGCCAGTAATTATTGACCAGATGTAACGTTTGGCGCGGGTTTCTGCCATTACAGTTAGTATTAAAAAATAAATACTAAATGTTGTAAACAGAGGAATTAGGTTTGCTCGAAACGCCGTACGAGAAAGTACAGTATGCCAGGCCGATACCGCCATAAAGAATGATGCTAATAATGCTAGGTCAGTAGCTCGTTTGGCAGCAATCGCCCCATCTGTTTCTTTAGTGAGTAGTTGGAAAAGTTTTCTGGTTGCTAAGAAACAGCCTAGAACAGCTAATACTCCAACCCCCGCAGAAACAATGTGATGTTGCCATGGTCCTTTTCCAAAGACTTCCACACTACCCCAAAGCATGTAAAAGAACAGGGCTTCTCGACCATTCCCTCTTTCGTAGAATGGCTGGAGATCACCTCGTTGCATGGAATTTATATCTAAGCCGTTGGCTGCTTCGTCTGGGAATAACCCGCCGGGCATTGCCACGATTTGGTAGAAACGAAATATTATTGCCAGCGTCATGATGCCGATCAGAAACCATTTTTGTTTTGGTGTCATTTTTGGTATAATTTGGATTGTTATTACTTATTTTATGCAATACGAAAGTATTACCAAACGAACCTGGAGTATAGCTTTTGTTCTTTTTATTGTAACATTAGTTGTTGTGTATTTCAAAATGCGCGGGGCTCCAGACATAGTGGCCCTGCGATACAATGTGATTATTGGTGTGAATGAGATCGGCAATAAATATGAGTTACTAAAAATTCCATTAACAGGGTTGATGATTAACATTGCCAATTTTGCTTTGATCAAATTACAAAAATTTGATGTCATTTTTTTGCCATTTGTAGCAGCGTTAGTTTCGGCAATGGTAAATTTGTTTTTGTTGGTAGCTGCGTTGTTTTTGTTTCAGGTCAGTTAGCAAAATATTAATCCTACTTTTTCATGTTTCGCAAACGTACACGAATAGATCGATTGTGGGAAATTATCCCAGGCACAACATTTTGGTTAGTTTTTTTTGGCGCAATAATTCTGTCTTTTGTTAAACCAATTTGGGCAGCGGTTTTTATTGTGTGTTTTGATTTGTATTGGCTCTTGAAGGCCATGAATACTGCTCTACACTTAATTTCCAGTTACCGGTGGTTCCGGGTATATGTAAAAATTGATTGGTTGTTGTTGACCGCCTCTTTGCATGATAGGGAAAAGTTAATTGAGTTTATGCAATTATCTAAATCTAAAGCCAAGAAAGCTTTGGAGAAAAAGTTTTATGAACAGGAAATCGTCAAGCTCAAGAACTTTCCGGACAATGGCGTTATTAATCGTGAGTTCACTGATTTTTATCATTTAATCATCGTGCCTTTTGTTGATGAGTCTCCAGAAGTATTAACTTCTACTATCTCTGCTCTAGATAATTCACAATATCCACATGAAAAAATGATCTTGATTTTAGCTTCTGAAGAACGGGCTGGTCAGCAGGCGCAGGATACCGCCAAGATTATGTTAGAGAAGTTCCAAGACAAGTTTTATAAGATGTTTGTATCTGTGCATCCGGATGGGTTGCCTGGGGAGATTAAGGGGAAGAGTGCCAATGCCAGCTTTGCGGTCGCTTCTATGTTGCCTAGGTTAGAGGAAATCGGTATTAGTGAAGATGAGGTCATAGTTTCTAATTTAGATAGTGATACAATTGTGCATCCGCAATATTTTGCTAGAGTCATGTATGCGTTTTTAACTTCAGAAAAACCTTATCGCCGTAGCTACCAACCGATCGCAGTTTATAATAATAATATTTGGGATAGCCCAGCATTTATTCGAGTAGTATCTGTATCGAATTCTTTTTGGCAATTTACCGAAAGTTCCCGCCCAGATAGATTGCGTACTTTTGCTTCACATAGCATGACGTTGAGAGCTTTGAAGGAAGTTGGATGTTGGAAAAAAGATATTATTAATGAAGACGGTTATATTTTTTGGCAGTGCTATCTTCATTATGAAGGGGATTATGAAGTAGTGCCATTATTTATTCCCGTGTCACTAGACACTTGTTTGGCAGATACATTTTGGCAAACTTTGAAAAATCAATATAAGCAAAAAAAACGTTGGGCTTATAATGTGGAATATTACCCACACTTAATCCCAGCATTGCTTAAAAATAAAGCGCCATGGCCAGATCGTTATTATAAATTATATCAGTATGTAGAAGGTAATTTTAATTGGGCCACTGCTTCTGTCTTAATTACCTTGCTTGGTTGGTTGCCGATGTTCATTGGTGGTCCTGAGTTTAAAGAAACGGTTGTTGCTTATAATCTTCCCCATGCTACACGCACTTTAATGACTATTGCCACTGGATTTTTAATTTTCAGCGTTTACATTAATTTAATTCTTTTACCACCACGACCAAAAAAATATAGCATTTGGCGCAGTGTAATGATGTATTTACAATGGGTATTGGTTCCAGCCACATCATTGATTTTTGGAAGTTTGCCTGCCATAGAGGCACAAACTCGTTTAATGTTTGGGTGGTATTTAGAATTTTTCGTTACGCCGAAAGCTCGCAAAGGCGAAGTGACTGGCTTATCTATGAATGAAATGCAGGGTGTGCAAACAGATGGAGGTAAAATAAAATGATGTATTTTGGATATGCGATGCTTGCATTCGTGATAACTGTTGTAATTACTCCGATAATTCGGTACTTCGCTTTTCGCGTTCAGGCAGTTGATGTGCCCCGTCCACCACGTAATTTGCACTCGCATACCATTGCCAAGCTCGGAGGATTGGCAGTATTCTTCGGTATTGGACTCGCAACTCTGGTATATGTATATTTTGGGGGGATCGATCCATTAGTCGTGCCATTTAGGTTTGTTTGGGCAATGTTGATTGGCGGAGCAGTATTAATGATCGGTGGTTTTTTAGATGACAAGTACGATCTGTCCCCGCAAATTCTAATAATTTTTCCGCTGATAACCTCTTTGATTGTGGTTTTGAGTGGAATTGGTGTCGGTATTAAAGAGATTAGCAATCCATTTGGATCACCATTGAGCTTAGATTTTGCAGTCTTAGGAATCCCGGCTTCGGGAATTTTTATTTTTTTATGGATGATGGGTATGATGTTTACCACTAAGTTTTTGGATGGCTTAGATGGCTTGGTGGCTGGCGTTGGCTTGATAGCTGGGTTAACTTTATTTGCGCTATCTCTAACCGAGAGTGTTAACCAACCAATTACAGCTAGCTTTGCCATTATTTTGGTAGGTTCGCTGGCGGGATATTTGATTTATGCATTTCATCCAGCCAGCATATTTTTGGGCGAAGGTGGTAGTACATTGATCGGATTTGTCTTGGGAGTTCTATCTGTTATCTTAGGTGGGAAAATTGCAACCGCTTTGTTAGTTATGGGTATTCCGATTTTAGATGTTGCTTGGGTGATTACGCAAAGATTATGGTCAGGTAAAAGTCCTTTTCGTGGCGACCGGCTACATATCCACTTTAAATTAATAGATTTAGGGTTTACACAAAAGCAAACGGTGTTGTTGTTATATTCGCTGTCGGCTGGGTTTGGCTTTACGGCTGTATTTTTACAGAGTATGGGTAAGTTAGTAGCATTTGGCATAATGCTCTCTATCATGGTCTTGCTAGTTATTGTGGTGGTTCGGATGTATCAGAAGAAAAAACTTCAAATTTTGACTAAATAACTTCTTTTATGATAATATCTCTGGTAGATGAAAAATTTTTCGGAGGATATTGTTACTGTGGAAGAGAGTCTGGAGTTGGATCGTTTCGGGCATGACTTAATGATGATTTCCCAAATTTACGAAGAAGTACGACTTGCTTTGCAGAAAGATGACCATGTTTCTGCAATTGAGCTTTTAGTTGGTCATTCAGAGTTATTTTGTAAGCATTGGCAAGTAGTGTTGTGCATGACTGCGTTATCGCATGACATGCTGTCAACAGCGGTAGTCTTGGAATATATTATCCGAGACTTGCAAGCAAGTTTGAGCGAAGAGCTCCTTAGGTTTCTGGTGAATCTTGATAGACTCTTGGAAATCGATGGAATGCAACAGTTATCTGGTATAATCATTGCCTGCGTTGATCATCGATTTATGCTCGAATTGGCAAGGCTGAAAGCTACGAGAATGGTTTTGAATATTGGAATCGAAGATAAGTTGGCAGTAAAGCCTGTGTACAAGCGTAATACACCTTCGTACCTTACTTTCGGCAGTTGACAAAATACCCCATCTTCGTTAAGATAATGGGGTATTAATTTTATTTAAATATGTCATTTGCAGTTATCGTTACTGGCGGAAAGCAATATTTGGTATCCAAAGGTGAGAAAATTCAAGTTGAAAAATTAGAAGGTAAAGCAGGAGATAAAATTACTTTTGATCAAGTTCTTGCCACCATCTCTGATAAAGATTATGTATTGGGCAAACCCACTATCTCTGGTGCTAAGGTTGAGGCAAATATCCTTAAGCAGGGACGCGGTAAAAAAATTGAAGTCTTAAAGTACAAGCCAAAAAGCAAATACCGTCGTAAGATCGGTCATCGCCAAGCTTACACTGAGATAGAAATTACGAAAATTTAGTTCTTTAAAAAAACCACTCATATGAGTGGTTTTTTTAAACTCTTGCTAATTGTGAAAATATTGTTAGGATTTACGATGACTGACTGTTTTCTTTATTGTAAGCCCAAGTATTAGCTTCGTAATAACTTTCAAAAGTACCTGCATCAATCCATGCTCCGTCCATAACTTCAACATTCAGTTCGCCGCGTTTCAAATACCAATTATTTAGATCAGTAATTTCTAGCTCACCACGTTCCGACGGACTCAAACTTTTCGCTGCTTCAACGACCCGGTTGTCATAAATATATACACCTGTGACTGCAAAGTTAGAGACAAACTCTTTTGGTTTTTCAATAATTACTTCTGCCTCTTTCTTGTCATTGAATTTGACTACGCCGAATCGTTCTGGGTCAGCCACTTCTTTGGCAAATACAGTTGCTCCGCCTTTGAAGTTTTTTATTGCAGTAGTTAAATCAGCCTCAAATAAATTATCTCCGAGAATTAAAGTAACGTTATCACCATCATCTAAAAAGTTTTCACCCAAGATAAATGCCTGAGCTAAGCCATCTGGCGAATCTTGGATTTCATAAGTAAAGCGTACATCTGTACCAAAACTTTTACCACTACCAAGTACTTTCATATAATCACCGCAGTGATCAGGAGCTACAATAATTAAAATTTCCTTAATACCAGCGTCCAATAATTTTTGGAGCGGGTAGTAAATCATTGGTTTGTTGTAAATCGGTAGTAGTTGTTTTGATGTGACTGTGGTTAGGGGGCGAAGCCGTGTCCCAGACCCGCCAGAGAGAATGATGCCTTTCATAGTAGTTACTTAAAAGTGTTTAAATATTCTTGGAGCGCCTCTTGCCATGATCGCAGTTTTGGCAAACGCGTGTTATTAATAAGTTCATATTGTGGTCTAGGCGCAGGACGTGCAAAATCAACACTTCGCACTTTTTCACATTCTACGTCCATATTCAAAATTTTATAAATTTCCTGTGCCCAGCCAAACCGAGAGGTATGGCCTTCGTTTGCTAGATGATAAACACCACTCTCAGAACTGTTTTTGGTTTTTGGTGCGGTGTGATTGGCTAATAAATCTAAAACAGAAACTGCGAGATCTTTCGCCCATGTGGGCTTGCCAATTTCATCAATCACACCCTTTACTTTACCAGATTTTCCCAAAGTTATCATCATTTCTATAAAGCTTTTTTTAGCAGTGGCGGTAATTGGTCGGCCGTATAGCCATTCAGTGCGGATGATGAAATAATTTCCGCCAACCGCTTGAATTGCTTGTTCACCAGAGAGCTTGGATTCTCCATATTTATTTACTGCGCGAGGGGTGGCAGTTTCATCATAACCATCGGGGTTAGATCCAGAAAAAACCATCCCCGTGCTAAAGTGGACTAAAGTCGCGTTGATACTTTGGCAGGCGATAGCTAGATTTTCTACTGCGTAGGAGTTTAGTAACATGGCTGTATCAAAATCAGTTTCTGCACCGTCTACATTAGTATACCCAGAACAATTAATTACAATATTCGGTCTGTGGTGTCGCACAAATTTAACTGTTGAGACCTTGTTTGTGATATCCAGCTTTGGCCTGTCACCGAGTATTAATTGTTCTGCTGGGATGAGTTGAGCAAATTCAGCGCCAAGAGTGCCTCGACTGCCAATGAGTAAAAATTTTATCATTCTTTAAATTTTTCAGGAAAAATTTCACGCAAAGTGGGGTGTTTTTGGTCTGTCTCCGAAACAGTTGAGGTAGGTATTTGCCATTGAATGTTTAAGTTCGGATCAGCGTAATTAACATAAGTCTCTTTTCCAGGTGCCCAATAATCAGTTGTCAGATAACAGTAATCAGCAACTTCACTAGTGACTGCGAAAGCATTACCCATTCCGGCTGGAATAAAAACGCTATGAAATACATCCTCCCCTAGATTTATAGAAAGATGTTGTCCAAAGGTTAGGGAATTTGGACGAGTGTCTACTACCACTTGCTGAACATTCCCACGATATACTGTAACTAGTTTATGCCACGGTGCAATATGGATACCACGCAAAGTATTTTTTTGAGAGCGGGAATGATTGGCTTGCACTGGGGTAAATTCAAATCCTAGTCTAGCATCTAGGTCAGCTTTACGATATAGCTCACGAAAAAAACCGCGCTCATCACCAAAGCAGGGGCGTTCAATCAAATAAACACCAGCCAGTTCGGTAGGTTTGATGTAGTCATTTAGTGGACTATTTGCTTGTATTGGGAGCATTGTTCAAAATTAATTTATTGTTCTGGCTTTTCCAAAATTTTCTCACCTGCTATTTTGTAAAATTGCTCACTTTCATTTGCCAAAGGCTCCCACCAAGATGCATTAGTTTTGTACCACTCAACTGTTTGCTTTAACCGATCATCAAAAGTGTGTTGTGGTTGCCAATCAAGAGTGCGGTGAATTTTGGACCAATCAATGTCATACTTGGCGTCATGGCCAGGTCTGTCGGTGACAAATTCAATTCGTTCGTGCGACAAACCCATGATTTGTAGAATTTTTTCTGCAACCTCACGATTAGAGATCCCATTTGCCAACCCACCAATGCAATAAGTTTCTCCGATTTCTCCTTTTAGTAAGATAGCTTCAATAGCACGACAATGATCTTCAACGTATAGCCAATCACGAACTTGGTCGCCAGGAGAATATAAACGAATTTTCTCTCCATTGATGAGACGAATAATAGAACGAGGGATAAATTTTTCTGGGTAATGAAATGGACCAAAGTTATTACTGCAATTGCTGATTGATATAGGCAAACCAAAAGTTTTATGGTAGGCTCGAACCATGTGATCAGCTGCTGCTTTGCTGGCAGAATAAGGACTATTGGGATTATATGGTGTTGCTTCAGTAAACTTCCAAGTTTGATTTAGTGGAATTTCACCAAACACTTCATCAGTTGAAATATGATGGAATCGAGAGATCTTGAGTTGACGAGCAGTTTCTAACAATACATGGGTTCCTAAAACATTAGAACGAGTGAAAATATACGGATCTTGAATACTGCGATCAACATGGCTTTCTGCAGCAAAGTGCACCACGCAATCCACACCAGACATGGCTTGGCGGACAATTTCTGGGTCTGCTATGTCGCCTTCTATAAATTCAATTTCGTTTTTTACCGAGTTTAGACTAGATAAATTACCTGCATAGGTGAGCTTATCGAGGACCACGAGCTGATCGTCTGAATGATGTTTTCGCCAGAATTGAACAAAATTGGAGCCGATAAATCCGGCGCCGCCAGTAATAAGTAGTTTCATATAATTAATTATAACAAAAATAAAACATAAAGGCGGTCTTTGGGGGACCGCCATTGTTTAGGGGATAATTAATCAGGCTACTTTTTTAGCATCCGGATCATATCTTGAATCATTTCATTTTGTTCGTCGTTTGAGACAGTTATGTGACTAAAATCTGAGATGACTTTGTCGCAACTGGCAACTTTGTAATTCACTGCTTCAAATGCAGTGTCAAAACTATATTGATCCAGATAACCTTGATCCGCTAGATTTATAGTTAATTGATAGGCTTCGTTGACAACACGGGGCCTAGCGTTGTACTCAGTGTTCTGTAGGTTGGTGATAATTGCGCGGACACGTTCTTTTTTAAACTGCATCTCACTCGCTTGCCGTATTTTCGCTTCGGAATAACGATTTGTAAATGCAATTGTTGTTAGCATCACTGCTCCAGTAATCGCAATGATCACAAAAAAGATCAACAAACTTCTCAACTTCATTTTCTCCTCCTAAAAATCTCGCAATATAACTAACGAGAATTATACTCTTTTTACCAGAGTCGTCAATATGCGTTACGGTATCAACAAACCTGTTAAAGTGGCAGTATTTTGCTATTATATAGATATGCAAAAAGTCGCACTGATTCAGGTTATCTATAATTCAAGAGAGTTCATTCCTAAGGTTTTTCCGCCGGCTTTGGCGCAGAGCCATAAAAATACAGAATTTTATGTAGTCGTTGCAGGGAATCAGGACAAGGGCAAAGAGTATATTCAGGAACATTTCCCTGAAGTGAAAATTATTGACCCAGGATATAACATTGGTTTTGCGCAAGGCCATAATGAGCTATTCGCTACAATTGAAGCAGACTTTTTTCAGTTAGTGAATCCTGATTTAATTATGACGGAGACATTTGTAGCAGACATGCTCAAACCATTCGCTGATCCTTTAGTCGGCGCAGTCAGTGGTAAAATTTTGCGATATGATTTTGCTACAGATAAACCAACTACCCAGATTGACTCTACGGGTGTGATAATCTCTAAGTCTGGTCGTGGTCGTGATCGCGGTCAGCACGAAGAAGACAGGGGGCAGTATGACACTGACGTCAATATAATTGGTACTTCTGGGGCAGGGGCAATGTACCGTAAATCTGCGTTGGACGATATCAAGTATCTGAGCAAGGACAACACGATTGAATATTTTGATCTAGACTTCCATTCTTACTGGGAAGATGTTGATTTATCATGGAGGATGATCAATCGTGGATGGAAAATTCAATATAATCCTATGGCTTTGGCATTTCATGGTCGAGCAGCTAGTTCTAGTCCTGGTGGTTACAAAAAAGTGCTCGCATTTATCAAGCATCATCGTTCTATAAAGCCACAGGTACGACAGTTGAATTACAAAAATCATATTTTAATGTTTATTAAGAACTCCCCAAAATGGTATTGGCAGTTTTTTGCACGAGAACTCTTCTATAATATTTTTGTACTCATTTTTGAAACTTCTACGTTAAAAATTTTGCCCACTGTTTTTAGACAATTACCAGCGATGTTCCGTAAGCGCAAATACATTAAACAAAATAGAAAAATTTCCATTGCCGAGCTGGAAGAGCTGATGCACTAGTATTTTTACTTATGAAATTATCAATCATTTTCGTTCTTTATAACGCGCGTGATGTCATCGAGACTGCTCTGGATGCTGTTTATGCTTCCTTAGTCAATTTTGATTACGAAGTGATCATCGTTGATAATAAATCTCCCGATGATTCAGTAAATTTCATCCGCGAGAAATATTTAAGCCAGGACGGGATTGCTAAAAAAACAAAACTGATTCTAAATCCGCAAAATGATGGTTTTGGTATTGGGAATAATATTGGTATGAAGCAGGCAACAGGAGACTATATATTATTATTAAATACAGACACCAAACTAGCACCAGATAATTTACAAACAATGATAAACTTTCTGGAGTCTCGTCAAGATGTCGGTGCTGCAACTTGCAAATTAGTAATGGCGAACGGCGAAATAGATAAGGCTTCACGTCGTGCTGAGCCAAACTTGCTGCGTTCATTTTTCAGACTGTTTGGCTTACAGAGACTATCTCCAAAAATTTTTGGTGGTTATAATCTGATGGACAAAAACCCTGAGCAAGAGTCAGAGCTGGAAGCCTGTAGTGGCGCTTACCTGATGATGCCACGAATTGCTTATCAAAAAATTGGCGGATTTGATGAGAGATTTTTTATGTACGGAGAAGATTTAGATTTGTGCCGAAGTATTAGAGAAGCGGGTTATAAAATTTGGTGGTACCCCCAAACTGCGTGCGTGCATTACCGCGGGCAATCAACTAAAAAAACTTCCCAAAAAATGTTGTTCGCTTTTTATGATGCCATGTGGATTTATTACAAAAAATGGTACAGCAAAAAGTACTGGTATTTACTTGATCCAATTGTCTTCCTTGGGACAAGAGTATTGTATTTTTGGAAAACGCTCGCAAATTATTTTCGTAAAGAAAAATATGTTAGCAAATAATAAATTATTGACAAAACTTTAAAATATCAGTATAATAGCAAGTTAGATAAAACTATGATAAAATAATTTAGAGAAATGGCAGAAAACGATAATAATCCAAAAAAATCTTTATCATCCTCAAATTCAATTCGAGAGCTTTTGAATATGGAGAGTGAATCAGCAAATGATGCTTTGCAAACCAACTCTCAAACCAACACTTCTCAATCAGAAGTAAAGACCGGCAACTTACCAGTTGATTTACCGATTTCAGAATCACTGTCTGAATCTCAGCCCGAGCAACAAAAAAATCCTCTTTCTGAAACCAAATCCACATCGCAAGCCTATCAACAGACAGAGAAGAACAAGTTTTACTCAACGGGGTTGTGGGCGGTGAAAAATGTCTTGCCTTACATTGTGATTTTTGCCATTGGTTTGGGATTATATTTTTTTTACTTTAGCGACTTCACTTTGAATAGCTTGTTTAATTCTAATTCTTTAACTATTGAAAATGTAGATACAAATAACAAAGACTTAGAAAAATTAATGAGTGACCAAAAACAAGAATATCTAAATTGGATGAAGCAATTTTTCTTTGCTGTAAATGATGAAGATATTATTTCTATGGATACTGATGTTTCAGGAAATGGTTTAACTAACTTTGAAAAATATTTATTAAACTTAAATCCAAAAGTTTATTCTAGTCGTGGCACTAATCGTCCTGACGGTGAATTAGTAATAGAAAACATCAACCCGTGGACTGGCAAACCATTCACGGATGAACAACGCGCGTTGGTTGATAAGTACATCAATAAAGAATTGATTAGCAATCGGATCACAGCGGCGGCCTTAACTCGTGGTGTGACAAAATTTGCTGAATACGTTACCACTGACTCTCCATATTATGTTGACCCAACAAATTTACGCAACATTCAACAAAACAATCCGACAATTTCTTCGCCAGAAAATGTGAGCAACATAAGTGCGTATCAAGCAGCTCAACAAGCTGGTGGTAGCGCTAACCTAAATCAGGGCTCTGATATCAACGAAACCACCCATGGTAAACTAGAGATTCCAGCTAACAACATTACCGTGCCATTAATCTGGACACAAAACGTGGCGGATTTTGATAAAGATTTAAAACAAGGTGTGGTACATTATCCAGGAACGGTATTGCCAGGGCAAATTGGCACTAGCTATATTTCCGGACATTCCAGCGGGTATATTTGGGACAAGAGTCCATACAAACAAATTTTTGCAACTTTAGGGCAAGTGAAAGATGGAACATCTTTCTCCATCACACTAACTCAAAAAGATGGCAAGATGGTGAAATATAATTACATTGTTGCAGGACGAGGAGAATACGCAGCGAATGACCAAGAGCAGTTTGTAAACACCGCAGAATCAGTTGTCGCTTTATCTACTTGTTGGCCAGTTGGGACCACTGCCCGTCGTTTGGTGTTGTTTGGAAAACTTACCCAGACAGAAAATTTGTAAAGTCTTGATTTTAACCGAAAAAGCCCTTTTGAAAGGGTTTTTTTGTTTTATTATGATTTATATTGGAAGTATTGACAATAACATACTTTTATGCTATACTACGAAGTCATAGATAAATAGCTATGGCTGACAGATTATTGCTCATCACCCCTGAAATATTAACTTAGTCAGGCGGTATGGTGGGCACTAATCTGCCTAACACCGCGTTAGTCAGTTGCAACAATTCCGTTGCTCCGCATTACGCGGTTGGTTTTGGCGAGGTGCTTCTTTAAAAGAAGCACAAAAATTTTTCGGAGGAAAAACAATGAGACAGCTTATACTTTCTGTAATTTTCGTTGCCATTGTGGCAATGTCGGCAACGTTTGTGAGTGCTCAAGCAAAGCAAACGTATTTCAGTTCTGGCCAAGCGTGTATCACAGCGCTAAATGCAGGAACGGCGAATTTCTATCGTCCGACCTTTTTCAGCCTTCACAAGAAGGCAACTTCTAACGAAGAAGTTCGCGGTCTTGAGGCCGACGCATGTGTGAACATGTTGACGGTTAAGGGTTACCGTTGGGTAGCCCAGAAGGAAGGGGAACAAATGGTGTTCCGGGGATTAACAATCCATCGAAGGTTTGACTGCGGTAATCCAATCAAGGGTATTTTGTACCCTAAAACGGAAACCTCCGATGTTCCACCTAGCACACCCAAGTGCCCGGAAGGAACCGAACCTGGCGAAACACCAGGGGTTTGTATCCAAATCGTGGAAAAGGAAAAAATTGTCACACAAACTGTGACGGTTGAAAAACCCGTGTACATCAATCCGTGTCCTACGGATGCGGAGTTCGATGGCACCACGAGCTGGAAGTCAAGACTCACTGGAGGACTTCTCCAAGCCGGAATCAGCGGCGGTGCTTCGATTCTAATTTCTAAGGTTCGAGGTACGGACTGGAACAATTCGTTGCGCTCTGGCGCTTATGGCGTTGGAATGCAAAGAATTGAACAGGCTATTAACGCCAGTGAAGATGGCATCAAGCTTCGTATCCCTAGCCTGGGCATCAATCAAAAGATTGCCCGAGGCAAGGACGTTGATTTCGCCAATGGAGTAAGTGTTCGGTGGAGCGGAAACAGGGTCGCCCTGTTCCGTAATTTGAACGGCGAAACTTACCGTTGCGATGGTTTTGGCCTGAAGCGAGGTAGCAATCTCGCGGTTTGGACTGATGGACAAACTTCTGGAAACGGACGAACGCCCATTAAGACCCAGACAACAGGGCAAGTACCTGTTCGTACAGGTGTCGCCACAAATAATGGTGGTCAAATACCTGGTGGTGGTGTTCCTGTGAATACCACAAACGGGATACCAACGCGTCCTCGTTTGGGCTTTGCTCCATCGGATGGAGCCAGTACTACTGGCGAATTCGTTTGGGTAACCCTCGGCGACGGCAAACAACACTTAATTCGCAAGAATTAAGTGTTGATAACAGCTGTCTCATTCTCATTCAACGGAAGTCATTCATTTGACTTCCGTTTTTGTTTTGCCTTGTGAGTAATTTCCGTGTATTCTGATATTGGTAATTTGATTCGTGTCGCAACTTCAACCAATCTGGAGGTATTATGAAAGGACTTTTGTGCATAGCAATGTTTGTATTTGCTATTTTGTTTTTCCCACAAGGTGCTCTTACGCAGTCGCCTGGTGAATGGGTGCGGTGTTTAGACCCTGGTGGCAGTGGGCAAATGGTCAGTTGCTTTGTCCCAAATCAAGATTCACGACCAGCGTATTCAGTGATAAACAACAATGGTCAAGCCCAGCAAGCGCCTTTTTGGGAATCTAATCAAAGAAGCACTTCTCGACGTAGCTATGGTGGCGGTATAGATCGTTGGACTGGCCGACCATTTGGTTACATAGAGTATCAGACTGAGACAATCTCGGTTAGGGCAGAGGCAAATAACGTGGTATTCCGCCCGACTATTTCGATTAGTCCTAGCTACTGGCCAATGCATCGATATTAGTGGCGATGCTCAGTGCTTCATTTTTCACCACCACTTTCTCACGCTATATAGCAGCACATCTCCCAGTGCTGCTTTTATTTTTCCATCACACTAGGTAAGCAAAATTCCCCAAATTTGCTATACTTAAATAAAGTAATAAATTAATCCAAATGCAAAAACTTTCTGTCGTTATTCCGGCTTACAATGAAGAAAAACGTATTGCCGATACACTCAAAAACATTGATAGTTATCTTGAACAACAACACTATGAATATGAGATCATCGTTGTTGTGAACAATAGCAAAGACCGCACTGCTGATGTAGTACGTGAACTTTCAACAACCACCGTAGAGAATGCGATTGCTATGGAATTAGTTGAAGGGGGTAAGGGTAACGCAGTCAAACGAGGAATCCTTGAAAAAGCTTCTGGCGATATCATTATGTTTATGGATGCAGACAACGCTACACCGATTTCAGAAATTGAAAAATTCTTACCATATTTTGATCAAGGCTTTGATGTCGTAATTGGCTCTCGCTACACTAATCCGGACTTGGTTAAAGTACATCAACCATTGTATCGCATTGTGCTCTCTCGGATGAGTAATTTGCTGATTCAATTTTTAGCTGTACCAGGGATTAAAGATACCCAACTTGGTTTTAAGGCTTTTACAGCCAAAGCAGCGAAAGAGATTTTCCCATTAGTCACTGTACTTCGTTGGGGGTTTGATATGGAAGTATTAACCATCGCATTAAAGCGTGGTTTTAGAATTAAGGAAATAGGCGTCTCTTGGACAGAGCATGGTGGTGGACACGTCCCATTAAAGGCTTATGTAGAATCGTTAATAGACTTGTTCAAAATCAAACTTCGTTCTATTACTGGTCGTTATACTAAGTAATCCCTATTAAATGCGATGCGCAGATTAATATTAAAATTAATATTCAGTTTTTCTTTAGCTTTTATTATTAGCGGCGGTTTTGTTGTCACTGCACATGCTGCTAGCACTAGCACAGAGCCAGATGACCCAGGTTTTACCACTAACGGTGCAAATATAGATAAACAATGGGGATTAGTTAAGGCGAATTTTCTAAAAGCTTGGGAAAAAACTTTAGGTGATAAAAAAACCGTTGTGGCAGTAATTGATACTGGCATAGACGCACGTCACAAAGATTTTAATCACACTCATTTTACAACTGGTTACAACGTTCTAACTCAACGGACAATTTCCCGTAGCGCTAATTCAGATGACAATGGTCACGGCACTCTTATTGCTGGAGTGATCGCTGCTTCTATGGATAATAATGAAGGGATCACCGGCGCAGCCCCAGATGTGACGCTTATGTCTGTAAAGGCGTTGTCTTCTGATGGTTCAGGTACAGCGCGCAATATTGCTGACGGCATTAAGTGGGCTACAGATAACGGCGCTGATATCATTAATTTGTCATTAGGTGGGATCGGTTTTGCTCATGATACAGATCTAGCAAATGCCATCACTTATGCATATGGTAAAAATGTAGTGATAGTGGCTGCTGCTGGGAATGATGTTGCAATTACTGGCGGTAATTTAGATGTAGACCCCGTGTTTCCGATTTGCAATGATAATGGTAAAAACATGGTGATCGGCGTAACCGCAACAGATGTGAATGATTTAAAACCTGATTTTGCCAATTATGGAAAAGCTTGCGTAGATGTATCTGCTCCAGGAAAACGGATTTTATCTACGATTAGCCATGACCCCGCCAGCGGTGGAGTTGCCCCTAATTCTTACGCATATGCATCTGGTACTTCTTTAGCTGTGCCACTAGTATCGGCTCAAGCGGGTTTATTGCGCTCATTGTTTCCAGAAGCAAGTAATCGACAAATTCGCAATCGGATTATTTCTACTGCCGACAATATTGATAATTTGAATTTAAGCCAGTGTGGTGGCAGTTCTTGCAGGGGATTATTGGGTGCTGGTCGCATAAATGCCGCCAAAAGTTTGGAAAAACAAATTGCTGTAATTGACGATGGAGACTTAGTTCAGGTTGCAGGCACTCTTGATTTTTATCTCATCAATGGTGGAAAGCGTCAACGTGTCAGTCCATTTGTGAAAAACCAACGCTACAAAAATTTAGATGTAAAAGAAGTTGATCTAGCAGATGTAGAAAGTTTTTCTGAAGGCTCATACGCAGAACCAATTAATGGTACTTTGGTGAAAAGTCCGAATGACCCAACAGTGTATTATATGCAAACCGGATTACGTCGTCCGGTGACTGCGAATGTGTTCGCAGAACGTAAATTTAACTTTTCGGATATCGCTATTCTCACAAATGTTGAAGTTGGTTCTTGGGTACAAGGTAGTTTTCTAACACCATCAGATGGTGTGTTAATTCGAAGTGAAAAAAACCCAACTGTGTATTGGGTAGTTGGTGGAGTACTCCATGCTGTGAATAATAAATATTTTGTGGACAGAGGATTAAATATTTTCCCTGTTACTTATGGCTTAGATAGTGATATTAATAGTTTCCCTAAAGGGGATCCATACATTTTATAGTTGATTTTCATTTCATTATCTTATACTGTAATAATAGTAGAATTTAATCGTCTTAACATTTAGTATCACATTAATTTCGTTATGAAGAAACAAATATCAATTTTAATTATCATAGGTTTAATTTTTTCGTCCTTAATTAACACAAGTACGACTTTTGCCGCGATTGCCCAAGAGCCTGGATTTAATCCGAATAAGCTGATTGATGATAAAATCTTTTCTGATGAAGACACTATGTCTGCATCAAAGATTCAAGACTTTTTGGAAGAAAAAAATAGCGTTTTGGCTAACACTTCCAATTCTTTCGTATCAATGCTCCGAGAGCCGGTTGCCGACCGCGCATTAAAAGATAGACTAGAAGATCCTGGTGCCTCAAAAACTACCCCTCGTACCGCTGCCCAACTTATTTATGATGCCTCTCAATATAGTGGGATTAACCCACAAGTTATTTTGGTGACTTTAAATAAAGAACAAAGCTTAATTACTGGTAGGCAGGGTGTGAGTGAGGATGTTTTGCAAAAAGCGTTGGACTTTGCTTTGGGATTCGGTTGCCCAGACAGCCAACCATGCGGACAAAATTATAAGGGTTTTTATGCACAGTTGTTTGGGAACATTGATGAAGAAGACAATCGTTGGTTAGGTGCCGCCAAGTCTTTAATGACATCTTTTAATACTCCAGGTGGTCGAGGTCCATTTTTTAACGGCCAAACTAGTCGTGTTGGAGATGTGATTTCTTTAGGCAACACTCTTGGCGGTTACGAAAATGTTATGCCACAACAGAGCTTGGTGCTTTCCAATTCAGCAACTGCTGCCCTTTATCGCTATACGCCACATGTGTACAATGGTAATTATAATTTTTGGCGGTTTTTTAAAGCTTGGTTTGGTAATCCATCCTCTGGTGGTAATTCTGATGACGGCAATGTTCCAAAAGGAGATTTGTTGAAGACTTCCAGTAGTAGTGATGTATGGATTATTGAGAACAATCGCAGGTATAAATTATTATCTTGGGTGGCAAAGACTAAGGGTGTTAATTTAAAGAAGGCTGAAAAAGTTTCTAAATCGTTATTAGAAAGTTATGTTGATGCTGGTTTGTACCCAGTTACTGATAATACTCTTGTAGAAGTCGGGGATAAATACTATGTATTCATTTCAAATCAAAAACGATTGATTACAGAAGAACAAATTAAAAGCGCTGGATTAAATAAACGCAATGCTATTGACGTAAGTTCTCAAGATGTCTCTAAGTACACCACCGGTCCAGATTATGTTCCAGTAGTAGTCGCCCCTCCAGTGGTGCCTCCACCAACCACCCCAGTTCCAACCCCAACCCCGACCACGCCACCAGCAGACATTCAGGAAGGCGCTGTGTTAAAAAGTGCTTCTCAGCCAGCTGTGTATCTAGTATCTAACGGTAAATTAAAGCTGTTCACTTATGCAACGTTCTTGCAGTATGAGGCAGTCAAAAGCATGAAGGTCGTTGCAGATAGTGAAATCAATAAATATGCTAAAGATGGTTTGGTATTGCCAAAGCCAGGTAGTTTGATAAAAAGTTTTAATTCACAAACAGTTTATTTTTATGAGGATGGCAAGAAAAAACCAATGGACGCAGAAATTTTTCGCAACCGCGGGTTCTCATTCACAAATGTTTATGAGTTAGATCAAAAAGAGATTGATCAGTTACCACTAGGGCCATTCCCGTTACCAGTAGATGGCACATATTTTGCTGATAAGAAATCTGGGCAATTGTATGTATATAAAGATGGTAAGAAAATCAAGATTTCCTCATTTGTAGCTGGTCAGAGAAAAATTACCCCAGACTTTAAGTTTGGTGAAGATACTATAAATAATCTCCCAGACGGACCAGCAATGTTGCCTCGCGAAGGAACTGTTTTTAAGAGTGATAAAGCCCCAGACGTGTATATCATTAACACAACCTTGGCATTCCCAATGACCTATAATGCTTTTGTGGCTCGTGGAATCACTGCAACGCAGGTAAATATTTTACCTCAGGCAGAAGTAGATAGTTATCCAAAAGGTTCGGTGCTGACCAAATAGCTCAGCAAACAATCTATTTTGAGTAAAACCCAGCTCCAATTGCTGGGTTTTTGTATGATATAATAAGTTTACATGTCTTCACCGTCCAAAAATATTTTATGGCTATCAGTGTCCAGGATTGCCTCACTGGCACTTCTGTTTTTTGCTTATACTCAGTTATTTCGCTATCTCGGCCCCTATCAATCTGGTCAATTCCAGTTTGTATTATCGTATGTCACCTTATTTGGGGTGGTGATTGATTTTGGGATCCAACAGTACATTATTAAAAAGATTAGCGAAGATCGTTCTCAGGCAAAAAAATATTTCCACAACTTTTTAGCTGTAGAAGTTGTTTTGACAGCTCTTGTCTATGGTTCTATGGTGGGCGTCGCGTACATAAACCAGTATGAGCCAATGGTGATTAAAGCAATATTGATTGCTGGTTTTGGCGTTGCTTTGCATGGTTTGACATACCCATTCTTAGCTGTTATCACAGCTTTTTACGATTTAAAAAAAGCGGCTTTTTTAAATTTTTTAGCTTCAGTCATCAATGTGTCAGTGATTTTTTTGACTATTTGGGTGTCGGGTAGTTTTGTAATGCTGACAATTCAGCAGGTGATATATGCGACTTTAGCAATTGTGATTTATTATTTTTTTGTACAAAAACATATTGGCAAACCTGAAGTACTCAAAGGCATCAGTAGTTTACATTGGCCATTAGTGAAGACGATGTTCAAGGCAGCCTTACCATTTGCTATGTTGGTCGGGTTTAGTACTGTCTATAATCGAATAGATATTGTGTTAGTAACCAACTATTTAGGGTATGCACAAACTGGTTTGTATACTGCAGCCTATAAATTTTTTGACTTACTCGCGTTTTTCCCAGCAGTAGTATCGCATGCTTTGTATCCATTATTTGCGTCATTAATGGCGAGCGGGCAAAAGATAGAGATTCGTCAGATTCTAGAAAAATATTTAAGGTTTATGATTGTGATTGCTTTACCCATTGCAGTCGGTGGCATGATCATGGCTCGACCAATAGTGGTATTGCTGGCAGGTGCAGAATTTGCTGATGCCGCACCAGTTTTAGCAATTTTGGTGTGGGCACCAGCAATTCTGTTTGTGTATATTTTGATGAATTCAATTGTGATTTCACAACTAACCAAATTTGCTATGATTATTACTGGTGTGAATGTCGTGGTAAATATTGCGGGTAACATGATTTTATTGCCACGTGTTGGCATAGTTGGCGCTGCGATTATGACGTTAACCTCAGAAGCTTTGCAAGGGATCTTTTATTTTTATTTTGTGAAGAAACACATCACTAATTTCCGTTTTTTTGTTTTAACGATAAAACCAATAATAGCAGGATTGATTATGGGCGTAGTTGTTTGGCAAATCAAGTCCATGAATTTGTTTTTCGTTATCGTTGTTGGCGCGGCAGTATATATTTTGACTTTAGTTATTTTACGCTTCTTCAAGCGCGATGATCTGGAATTTATTAGCACAATGCTAGGCAAGCCTAGTAGGCTGGTGAGTTATGAAGAATAACCAATCTGTACGCATTATGGTTTTTGGTACTTTTGATATAATTCACGAAGGCCATAAGAATTTTTTTAAACAAGCGCGTGGTTTAGCCGGGCGGTTGAGTCCGTATCTGATTGTTTCATTGGCCCGCGCTCAAAACGTCAAGCACATCAAAGGTGTTGTCCCAGATAGTTCTGAGCAAAAACGATTGGCACAAATCAAAAAATTACCAGAAGTTGATAGAGTTGTTCTTGGTGCGTTAGGAGACCACATTCCTCATATTGTGAAAGAAAAACCAGACATAATAGCGTTAGGATATGACCAAAAAGCTTACACTCATGGGTTACGATTACAGCTGCGCCACGCAGGCTTAGATTGCCAAGTGATCAGGCTCAAATCATATAAACCCCGTCAGTACAAAACGTCCATAATTAAAGCGCGTTTGCAAAACTTATCCAGAAGCCATTCTAGGAGAAAATCTCAGTGGATTCACGAAAAATAGCTTATGTTACTAGCACAAACATTGCTCTCAAAAATTTATAAATATTTGTTACTTTTTTCAAAATGATCCGTATGGTATATCAAGAGCTCTAAACTCGTGATACAATTTGACTGTGGAACAGGCTGAATTAACAATTGAATTAGCAGCTATTCAATCTTGCCAGTCTGGCCAGATGGAATCATTCGTGCTGTTATATGACCGTTATGTAGAGAAAATCTACCGTTTTCTTTATTTCCGTACGTTTCAAAAAGAAGTTGCAGAGGATATAACGAGCGAGGTTTTTTTTAAAGCTATGGATAAAATTCACCAATTTGATCCTGAAAAAGGCAGTTTCCAAGTTTGGTTGTACCAGATTGCTCGTAATTTACTGATTGATGAATTTAGAAAACGTAAACCAATAGAAAATATAGATGCGCATTATGACATTGCAGATAGTACGGATTTAGCAACAGAATTGCAAAGCAAGCTCAGTCATGAAGCATTGCAAAAACTGTTACAACAATTACCAGAAGAATCACAAGAGTTAATAACAATGCGACTTTGGGATGAACTTAGCTATTCAGAAATCGCTGTCATTACAGGCAAAACTGAAGGTAGTCTGAAAATGCAGTTTTCGCGGATTATTGGTAGACTTCAACAACACACTGACCTATTAATTTTCATTATAATTTTACAACCATTAATTTTCCCTAAGTAGGGATAAAGTGTAACATGTTAACTAAAGAACAAATTGCAGACATTATGAACGAACTTGGCTTAGATTTGGCTGACGCTACTAGCCGTCAAATTATTGAGCAAGTTGCCTCGTCTAAACCAAACGTTACAATTGACGCGCATTTTATGTCTGTTTTAAGGGAACAGTTAAAATTGCAAGCAGACAAAATTGGATTGCAAATGAATAACCAGCCAACATCCAATCACTCGGAACGCAATATTGAAAATACTAGTAATAAAAAAAATAATCTAACCGCAAATTTTATGAATAAAATACTTGTTCCAGCACTTGTAGTCGCACTAATTTTAGTAAGTGGGGGTTTGTGGTATACGCAACAGTCGGGAAAACCGTTGGTGCGGACTAAACAAAACGATATTGGTCAATTACTTTCTGGCGAATATAACGTGACTAATTTACAACAAGAGTCTTTTGGAAATCTGGCAAAGCTGGCGATTGTGAATGCAGATACAGCTGGTAATCTGGAACAGAATCAGTCAGGAGTCTCTGTTGGTGTTCCTGAAAAAAATAATTCCGTAAGTGATACTCCAACGAGTGTGGGAGGAGAAGAAAAATTAATTGCACCAAACTTTGTGCCGACGAATTTTGAATTTAAGTATGACGGCGGAGCAATAAATAATTTACCAGCCACCCAAGATGTGCTAAAGCGTACCAAGCCACAACAACCATCAACTCTTGTGAGCCGCATTTTAAATTTTTTGAGCTTCGGTTTGTTGGATTTAACCCAGTTTACCGATGTGAAAATGCAGAACTTTAGTTTTGTAGAAGATCATACATATGGCTATGGCTTTAATGTTGATATTATGCAGGGGAGTGTGAGTATGTATCAGAATTGGGAACAATGGCCACAGTCTGGTTATGGCGCTTGTGGTGGTAGTGGTAGTGATATGGAGCAACGGGGTTTATCCTCGTCTACTTCTACTTCTCCCACAGAACCTTGTACTGCAGTTAAACCGCTTCAGCCAGAAGACATGCCAAATAATGAAGAGCTGTTTAAAGTTACGAATGATTTTTTGAAGATGTATAAAGTGTCTCTGGAAGCTTATGGTCAACCGCGCGTGATAGGCAATTGGCGCGCTCAGTACGCCTCTGCAACAGATCACGCATCAATTTGGATTCCAGAACAGCTTCAAGTGATATATCCATTGGTGTTGGATGGCAAAGAAGTCATGGACGAAAGTGGTAACCCGAGCGGGTTAAATTTGATGGTAGATGTTCGAAGCAAGCGTGTTGTGAGCTTGTATGATTTGGATACTAAACAATTTGAACGTTCTCAGTATAATGGTGAGGTTGATGCCAAGCGCATTGTGGATATAGCCGAGCGTGGTGGCTTTAGAAATTATCAGTATAATGAGCTTAATGGTAAGCGCGTTGTATTGGATTTAGACACACCAACCCTAGAGCTGGTGAAGATCTGGTATTCGGATGATAGCAATCGCACGCCTAGTGAATTGTTTGTGCCGGCATATGTGTTTCCAATTAAGGACTGGGAAAAATCAGGTTATTGGCGTAAGAATGTAATTGTTCCTTTGGTGAAGGATATTTTAGATAACGACACAATAGGTGGCGGTGATCACCCAATGCCGATAGATGCAGTGCCAGATTCTGCGCCTGTACCCAAAGGGGAACCAGGTGGTGTGACTGGAGCAGGAGTCACTAGTGTTGGTGGTGCAGGCGCATCTACAGCAACCAATCTTTCTGGGGACGCGTTATGAGAAATTTTAACTCAGCAGTCTTCGGAGGAGGGTGTTTTTGGTGCACGGAAGCAGTTTTCCAGCGATTGCGTGGCGTTCATAAAGTCACTCCTGGCTATGCTGGGGGAACTGCTGACACAGCGACATATGAGCAAGTATCAACCGGCATGACTAATCATGTGGAAGTTATCCAATTTGAATATGACCCAGAAATCATCAGTTACAATGATTTATTGACGGTGTTTTTTGCAACACATGATCCGACAACTCTCAATAAACAAGGAGCAGATGAAGGCCCTCAATACCGATCAGTAATATTTTATTCTTCAGAAAAAGAAAAACATCAAGCAGAAGAGTTCATTACCCAGCTCATAAAGGACAATGTTTTTTCAAATCCCATTACAACTACTATTGAGCCCCTAACAGAATTTTATGAAGCAGAGGACTATCATAAAAATTATTACGAACGAAATTCTGGCGCTGGGTATTGCCAAGTTGTTATCAGTCCCAAAATAAAAAAATTAAAAGAGAAATTTTCCAGTCTATTGATCGAGTGATGACGGAAATACAAATTCACCAACTCTCGTCCGTTTTAAATGGAGCAACAGGCTTTTGGTTTGGAGTCGTTTTCCAAGTTCATGGGCTATTGTGCGAATATAGGTTCCAGATGAAACATCGAACGTAACAGTGATGATTGGGAATGTTTGCGTAGTGGCGATATTTGCATTAATTTTTGCCCATTGTTCAAGAATGTCTTGTTGGCGGAATTCGCCATTAACTAAATTAATCGTATCAATCACAGTCTGATAGATTTCTGACCACGGAACCCATTCAAGGTTTAAAACTTCCGCGTTTACAACATCCATCTCGCGGAGCGGGATGGTAATATTTTTGAGTTTTCCCTCACGAGCGTATTGCCATAATGGTTTGCCATCAACAGTTTTGGAAGAAAAATTTGGATAAGGGAATTTATGTATTCCAATGAGCGAACTGACCGGCGTCATAATTTCGCGAAAATTTTTATCGTCAGGGAATTGATAATTACTAGTGATGTCATCAACTAGTCCTAAGATGTCCAAAGAATCAGATGAAAACCCCAATAGTATTTTTGCTTTGTATGTTTTGTCTAACCGCAAAAATTCTTCTTTACGATGAACAGCCTCATTAATTAAAAGTAACAACAAGCCTTCAGCCATTGGATCTAAACGACCGGCATAAGTAATCTGCGCGTTCTTTAATTCCGGTCGTTCAGTACGAAGTTTCGCAATTGCTTGCAGGGGCGTAAAACCTAGTGGTTTATAATAAGAGATAATTTCATCCATATCAGCATTATAACCCAAATTATGGTATTCTAAAGGAAAGATGGGCTAACATTGAAGGGTTATTTTACGACGAATATACGACGAAAAATTTTTGAACCAATCTTTTGCAACAATTATTAATTTAGATCTATATGGATATAGAAGATGTAAAAAAAGCAATAGTAGAAGTTGAGACAGGTGATGCTGTGTTAATTGATGTTCGTACTGACGAAGAACGATCAGACGGCTATGCTAAGCCAGCCTTGCATTTTAATAGTAAGCGCATGGAAGCTGGCGAACTGCCAGAAGGTTTAGATAAAAATAAGTCTATTTATTTGTATTGTCGTGGTGGTGGGCGCGCTGGTCGTATGAAGACGTTATTAATCAGTAAGGGGTTTGAGAATGTTCATAATCTTGGAGGGTATTTAGATTGGAAAGAAGCAGGCGGGGAAGTTGTGAACCCTCCATCCGAAAAATAAAAGTTTAATTTTAGATTATTTATCGTTTCTAACATTATCGTTATGAAAAAAATAATAAAGACAGAAGAAGAGTGGAAGAATGATTTAACTCCTGAACAATTTGCTGTTTTACGTAAAAAAGGCACGGAGCCGGCTTTTACTGGGAAATATGTAGACCACCATGAAAATGGAACTTATTCTTGTTCCGCCTGTGGTTTGTTGTTGTTTAAATCTGGGACAAAGTTTGAATCTCATTCGGGTTGGCCTAGTTTTACGGAGCCAGCAAATTTAGAGAATGTTGAACTTCGTTCTGACGATGATCATGGAATGCATCGTACAGAAGTTGTTTGTAAACAGTGTGGTTCACATTTAGGACATCTTTTTGAAGACGGTCCGAAAGATAAAGGTGGGCTTCGTTACTGCATTAACTCATGTGCTTTAAATTTTGACCAACAATAATTCATGACTGTTCTGGATCAGTTACGACAAACAATCAAGAAATCAGGTTCATTAGAGAAAGCGAAATCTTTGGCTCGGTATTTTAAAACAGGCAAAGGTGAGTATGGTTATGGCGATAAGTTTTATGGTATAACAGTGCCTGTTCAACGAAAAATTGCTAAAGAGTTTTTTCTAGATCTATCGTTGGCTGATGCAACCAAATTACTGCAAGGCCAGTATCATGAAGAACGTTTTGTTGCTCTGGAGATTTTAATTATGCAATTTGAGCGTGCGCATGCTTTACAAAATCTGCAAGCTGAAAAACAAATTTACGAGGCGTATTTGCGTTCAACTAAATTCATCAATAATTGGGATTTAGTTGATACTTCGGCAGAGTATATAGTGGGTGCATATCTAACAAACAAACCACGCACTATTTTGAAAAAACTGGCAAAATCTAGTAATTTGTGGGAACGACGGATTGCTATGGTTTCCTGTTTTTCTTTTATTCGACAAAATGACTTTGCAGATGCATTAAAAATTGCCACCATGCTTTTAAATGATGAACATGATTTAATTCACAAAGCTGTTGGTTGGATGTTGCGAGAAATTGGTAAACGAGATTTGCAAACTGAACTGGTGTTTTTAAATGAACACACTTTGGCTATGCCCCGCACGATGTTGCGTTATGCGATTGAGCGGTTTCCAGAAAAATTGCGTTTGAAATATCTGCGCATGGTATAATATAGAAATTGAAATTAAAAGAATGAAATATAATGAATGATTTGCAAGAAGTGTTTAACCGTATTCGCGAGACACGGAATAAAACTAAAGAAATTCGCAAAATGTATAGAGATTCTCTAATTGCCAATCAAGAGTATCAAAGTGTTGTGGAAAAGCTGGATAATCTTAAAATTCGTAAAAAACAAATTGAAACAGAGATCAAAAATGATCAGATAGCAGATTTTCAAAAATTGGATGCATACAAAATGAACGTAAAAAATGATATGGAAATGTTGTCTGATTTAGCCTTGAATAAATTAGTCTCTGGTGAAACTGTGGAAGTTGTTGATGAGGCCGGTGACAAGTATGAACCATTATTCACAGTAAAGTTTAAGAAATCTTAATTTTCTTTCGTTTACGACTAATCAAATGTTCGCTCAAGCTCCTCAATTAAAGAAACAACGCAGTTTACAAGAACTGCGTTTGTTAATCAGGCGGTGTGAAATAATCTCAGAAAAAGTTGTGGGGCAAAAACCAACCTCTTTGCGATTAAAGCCGATGAAATCACAGTGGGGTAGTTGTAATAGTAAGGGTGTGATTGCGATCAATACCAAATTGATGTACTTACCAGAAAGATTGGTGGCTTATGTTGTGCATCACGAAGTAGTCCACTTGAAAATTCACAATCACGGTGTCAACTTTAAGCAATTAGTAGAACAACTTTTTCCAGACAGACTGATGTTAGACAGACAATTGCGTTTGGTGGCTCCAATATTGAAGCAAAAATAAAAACTCGAACTTGCAAGGTTCGAGTTCCTTTTGGCTGGGTTTTTTTGGTTGTTACTGCGAACTACTGACTAACAGAAAACATGGTCATTACTGGGGCATTGTTACTTGTGATGGCTGAATCTTGTGCTTCGTTGAATTTTTTGTCGCCGTTATCTGCGTGAATCATGGCTATGTATTTTGCTCCAGGAACCAATTTGGCTGTAATTTCCAAATCCTGTTTTGGTCCCACTGATAAATAACCGCTAGTACCGATTATCTTTCCAGTCGCACCTTGGTTGGTAACTTCGTGGATGGTGATAAAGCCAGGCTTACTTAGGAATGCATTATCAATTGTGACTGCATTCCCTGGAATTTGCGTACTAACAGCGATGGTGTCTGAAGTAGGTGTCTGTGGATCATCTTGTGGATCACTAGGGACATCATTTGTAGTATCACTGTCTTGAGATACATTATTAGTTTGATTTGTATTTGCATCATTGTCTGTGGCGTTATTTTTGGTGTATATATAGATTCCAGCAATAATAATTAATATAACAATGATAACTATTATCATTTTTTGTTTCATAAAACTTGTTGTTTAATTAACTAACATATTTATTATAACAAAAAATGCCTCGGTTTGAAATAAATCAAACCGAGGCTAAATGACTGACAAAAAGCCTTAGTAAACAGTCTGGTTGAGGATTTTCCTCAGACTGTTTATTTCTAGGAAGGTATCAGGCTTTAAATTGAAAGCCTTCCTAGCCTGAAACGCAATATAGCGCCTTGCTTGCGCCTCGCTGTGAGCAGTGGTCTCAAACCTTTGCCCCCTGACCCAACCTTCGTATTCGAAGGTGGGTTTTGTGGAGGCCTTGCGCTGTTTCATCCACCAAGGTCTGGGTTTCATCTTTTTCCATTATCCCCCTATTTTGGATTTCTAACATTTGCACTATACCATAAATCTCATCTTTTGTAAAGGGGGAATTATGCTATAATATATATACTTAAATTACTTTATGACCATTGGTATTGAGGCAGAAAGAGCTAATAAAAAGACAAAAACCGGAGTTGAACATTATGCTAAAGAACTAATTCAACATTTAGCTCAAATCGATCAAAAAAATAACTATATTTTGTATTTACAAACCCAGCCACAAGACTGGTTTTTAAAGTTACCCAAAAACTTTGAAATCAAAGTTATTCCATTTCCCAAATTCTGGACTCAGTTGCGTTTGAGCTGGGAGATGTTGCTTCATTCCGTAGATGTATTGTTCGTTCCAGCTTCGACCTTGCCACTAATTCATCCAAAAAGCGTTTACACCGAACACGATGTGGCGTGGATATATTTTCCTGAAATTTTTACTTGGTCCCAACGCTGGTTTCATCGCATATTTTCTTGGTTAGCGCGAACGAGTAGTACAAAAATAATTGCGATTTCTAATTCCACAAAGACGGATTTAATAAAATATTATGGTGTTGCAACAGATAAAATCGCGGTTATTCCACATGGCTATACTCAGACAGAAAATTTACCCTCAGAATTATCTGCTGTGGTCAAATCCCAGTTGCCTGAAAAATACATTTTATTTTTATCAACATTACAACCTCGCAAAAACCTCGAGTTTCTTATTGAAGCATTCCGGGAATTAAAAGTTGAGCATCCGGAATTACCTCATAAATTAGTGGTGGTCGGAAAACCGGGTTGGAAATTTGACTCAATCCTGCAAAAAATAAACGACAATAAAGATATTGTAGTTTATTTGGGGCACATTAAGGATAACGAACGATGGCCGGTGTATCGTGGGGCAGATATGTTTATTCATCCGAGTTTGTACGAGGGGTTTGGGATGTGGATTTTAGAAGCTTTTGAATGCGGTACTCCAGTGGCCGTATCGAATAATTCTAGCTTGCCTGAAGTCGGTGGTGATGGGGCATTATATTTTGATCCTACAAATAAAACAGAAATGAAAGCAGTGATGTTAAAAATTTTGAGTGATCCGGAATTGCGCAAGCAAATGGTTGTTAAAGGTAGACAACAACTATCTAAATTTAGCTGGGAACAGTGTGCGCGAGAAACTTTGACAGTCTTGGAAGATGTGGGGAAAAAATAACATGCAGAGAATCAAAAATTTATTACCACAACGAAATATTAACAAATTAATTATTGCGATAACTGCCTGGCAGTTTTTAAGTGTTGTTTTGATGGCGGTCGGGACGTGGCCTCCGCATGTTGCGGTGTTGAGTGCAGTATTGCTGGGAATGTTTATTATCTTTGCAAAACCTTACTATAGCGTTTTGTTGTTGATTTTATCAATCCCATTTTACGTTATTTTGCCCAATCCATTCCTAGCAAATTTTCCGATGTGGAGAATTTTGTTTATTTTGTTGTTCGCCGTATGGTCTGTGCGACTATTGATTTTGCAACGCGCGTGGTTACTCCGATTATTCGTATTGCAAAAATGGGGGTCGTTAGTATCTAGCACTGGTGCAGGGTTCCGTGCGACAGCGTTGAACGCTTTACGACGGATGAATAGCCGTCTAATGCCATGGGATAAAGTCGCCATATTATTTTTCATCATAGCGTTGTTTTCATTGATGATTGCCAGATTCCCGATTCATGGTGTCAAACAAATTTTGTTTGTTGCTAATATCTATGCTTTTTATTTAGTGATCATTAATGTAGTCACTGATCAAGCAAAAGTGAAAGAATTGATTCGTTATACCACTTATTCGCTTGGGATTATTGTTGGATTAGGTTTTGTGCAGTATATTGGAACATTGTTTTCCGTCCCATATTATTTTTGGCAGTATTGGGCTTTGATGGTATCTGGTTTGTACTATGGATTACCATTAGCGAATGTTCTGGCATATTCAAATTCTTGGTTTTCGGACGCCAACGGAACGCAAGCTCTCCGCATGTTTGGGATATTGCCCGATACGCATGCGTTTGGGGTAATGGCGTTATTCTTACTTGGATTTTTAGTACCACATTTGAAGTCTCAGTCAACAAAAATTTTAGACACCCTTCGCACACAAAAATGGTATGTATTAATGGTCATTCTCTTGGCTTCGTTTGCGATAATGGCAAGCGGGACTCGCGGTGTGTGGGTAGCTATGTTGGGGCCTGCGGTTATTGCGGTCGTTGCGTATTGGCAAAAATTACTCCGACCATTTTTAAAAATCATGTTAGCGGTGTATGTAGCGATCATTGTGTTATTCATTTTATCGCCATTCATTTCGCAAGCTTTAAATGTTGTTCGCACTGTAGATGTAGATGATAATTTTTTGAATCGTGCCGGTAGTATCTATGATTTAAAGGAAAGTTCAAATGTTGGTCGTTTAGAGATTTGGCAGGAAAGTTTGAAGTACGCCACTCTTCATCCATTCGGAGTTGGGTATGGCAACTTTATTGTTTCTATTGTCCATGAAATACCCAAGGATGCTACCTTTGACCAAGTGTCTAACATGAAGAATTTGCGGTACAATCTGCCACAGGGGTTTGTGACTGCCCATAGCCTTTATTTACAATTATTAGTAGAGCTCGGTTTTGCTGGATTATTGGCATTTATTTTGTTTTGGTGGGAGTATTTTGAACGGTTGTGGTTGTTTATAAACAAATATGGAACTGATAATAATCAATATACAAATTTGTCTGTCAGCTTAGCTTTGAGCTTTTTGTGGTTGCTTGCATATGGGGTGTTTGATGTTACTATTTTGAATGATCGCGTTTTGCAATATATGTTTGTTTGTTTGGCTATCAGTGGGTTAATTTTTGCCAAATATCAGTCTTTTGAATCCGATGACGTTCACAGTGCGAGTCAGCCTTAATCAAATAGTGTATAATACTAAAGTCTAAATTTATTTTTATGAATAATAATGATATGGATAATAATGATGTAGAGTATCTTAACCCTCAAAAACCTACAATGATGAAATGGGTTTTGGGATTGTTAATTGTATTTATTGTTGTTGGCGGGGCATTCCGATTAGGATATGTCTTTGGTGAACGTGGCTATACTTTTAATCCCAAGAATTTCACAGTTGTTAACAAAAGTGATTCACCGCGAGAGGTAGATTATAATCTGCTTTGGCAAGCCATAAAAATCGTTCAGGATAAATACATAGATGGCAATAACATTGACCCAACTAAAGTATTATATGGCGCTATCCAAGGTGCTGTCAGTGCGGCTGGGGATGAGTATACACAATTTTTTGATCCAAAGTCGTTATCTGATTTTCGCACAGATCTGCAAGGGAGTTTTTCTGGAATTGGCGCTGAAATTGGTGTTCGAGATAAAGGAATTGTCATAGTTGCACCGTTAGATGATAGCCCAGCTAAAAAAGCAGGAATTTTGGCTCAAGATTATATCGTTAGAATCAATGGGGAATCAACAGATGGAATGTCGGTTGATGGTGCTGTTAGCAAAATCCGTGGCGAAGCAGGTACAGAGGTTACGTTAACTTTGTTCCGCGAAGGTGGTGATGGCACTTTTGATGTCAAAATTGTTCGTCAAAAAATAGAAATTAAAAGTGTTAAACTGGAATACAAAGATATTGATAATAGGCACATCGCGGTCATTACTATTTCTAAATTCGGTGATGATACTAAATCGTTGTTAGACAACGCAATTGCTGATGTGGTGAAGACAAATCCTGCTGGGATTATATTAGATCTACGTAATAATCCAGGTGGTTATCTGGAAACATCGGTAGAGGTGGCCTCTGAGTGGTTGGAGAAAGATAAATTGGTGGTTAAAGAAGAGCATAGTGAAAAAGATGTTATTACTTATAATTCTGATGGTAGTAATCAACTAGGCAAATTCAAGACTGTTGTTTTGATTAATGGTGGTTCTGCATCAGCAGCGGAGATTTTAGCCGGAGCTTTGAAAGATAATAATAAAGCGATGTTGATTGGCGAAAAGAGTTTTGGAAAGGGTAGTGTTCAAGAATTAGTTCCGTTGGGTAAGGATATGGCAGTGAAAGTTACTGTTGCCAAATGGATTACTCCAGGTGGCAAAAATTTGAATCATGATGGTTTAGACCCAGATGTCAAAGTGGAATTAACCGCCGACGATATAACTGCTGGTCATGATCCGCAAATGGACAGAGCTTTGCAAGAAGTAGTTAAATAAAAAAATAGTGTGTAAAAAAATAGTGTGCGATTGGAATAAATTCCAATCGCACACTTAAATATTCTCGTCCATCAATATCAATCATTTGCGACACGCCACATCGATCTGGCAATTCCGTTTTTACGGGGAACCCCGCTTTTATCAGTTTGAACGATGGTTAGCTTTGAGAGCTTTGTGCCGAACACTCTGGCAAATTCGTTAGCCGAAAACTCAATCCCAACTTCAAACTGGCATTGGTTGCAAAAAAATGGCTCAAATTTTTCTTTTGGGGTTAAAATTTTCAGGAACTGGGAACTTTCCATTTCGTGAAACATCGTGACAGTTTCGGGGCCGAATGGTTGTTTGGTGTGGATAGTTACCACATCACCGACGCTTAACAAAGCAAAAATATTATAGTTGATGCTCATTTTTCCTCCTGGTATTTTGAATTTCTACACTGAGTAAGGTATAATACAATATCTGAAAGGAAAAGTCAATGTATATTACTGCCCAAGAATTAAGGAATAAATGGATAAGTTTTTTTAGAGAAAAGCAACACACAATTATTCCATCTGCGTCGTTAGTTCCAGAAAATGATCCGTCTGTGCTTTTTACAATGGCAGGCATGTTCCCGCTTGTTCCTTATTTAATGGGTCAAGAACATCCTGGTGGTACTCGCGTGGCAAACGTACAAAAATGTATTCGCACTATTGATATTGACGAGGTTGGTGATAATACTCACTTGACGTTTTTTGAAATGATGGGTAATTGGAGTTTCGGCGATTACTTTAAGGAAGATGCAATTAAATGGAGTTATGAATTTTTAACTGATCCAAAATGGTTAGCGATTCCTTTGGACCGATTGGCATTTTCTGTTTTTGCAGGCGATGATGACGCACCCTATGATGAAGAGAGTTATAATCATTGGAAAGCATTAGGTGTACCTGAGAAGCGAATTGCCAAGCTCCCGAAAGAAGATAATTGGTGGATTGCCGGAGCCACTGGGCCATGTGGGCCAGATACAGAAATGTTTTATTGGATTGATGATGGTACTCCTGCTCCAGATAATTTTCAAGAAACTAAAGATGATAAACGCTGGGTGGAAATTTGGAATGATGTGTTTATGCAATACGAGAAAAAAGTTGATGGTTCTTTAGTGCCACTGGCAAAACAAAATGTTGATACAGGCATGGGTCTTGATCGGGTTGTCGCTGTGCTAAATGGTCACACCTCTGTGTACGATTCGGAGTTTTTTACAGGGATGTTTAATGTGATTGGGCAAAGCCAGGAGATTTTGACTGGTGATGAACTACGTAAGGCTCGGATTATTGTTGACCATATTCGCGCGAGTGTTTTTATCTCTGGTGATGGTGTAGAACCATCAAATAAAGAACGGGGGTATATTTTGCGCCGGTTGTTGCGTCGCAGTATGGTTTATGCACGCGCTTTGAATTTACAAAGTGGTTGGTTAAAAGCTTTGATCGGCAAGGTGATGCAGGAATATAATGAGGCTTACCCCGAATTAGTGACTAACTCTGAAAAGATTTTTGCTTCACTAGAAGGAGAGCAAAAGAAATTTTCCAATACTCTAGAAAAAGGTTTAAAAGAATTTGATAAAATTTTTCAAAAGCAGGGAAGTTTGTCTGGAACTGATGCTTTTAATTTGTACCAAAGTTTTGGATTCCCTCTTGAACTCACAGAAGAATTGGCTCGTAGTTATGGACAGGAAGTCAATAAAGAAGAATTTACTCAAGGGTTCCAAGCTCATCAAGATTTAAGTCGGACAGCAAGCGCTGGAACTTTTAAGGGAGGTTTGGCAGACCACAGCGATATCGTTGTTCGTTATCATACAGCTACGCATTTGATGCATAAAGCGCTTCGCGATGTTTTGGGAGGAGATGTTTGGCAAAAGGGTAGTAACATTACTGCCGAGCGTACCCGTTTTGACTTTACTTATCCTCAAAAAATGACTGAAGAACAAAAAAAAGCAGTTGAAGACAAAGTTAATAATTGGATTCAACTTGATGCAACAATGCAACAGGAAATGATGCCTTTAGACAAAGCTCGTGAACTAGGCGCCATTGGATTATTCGGCGAAAAATATGCTGATGTTGTATCTGTCTACACCGCTACAGACAAAGATGGTAATGTAATTTCTCGGGAATTCTGTGGTGGCCCACATGTGGAACATACTAATTTGATCGGTAAATTTCGGATCATTAAAGAAGAAGCCGTCTCAGCCGGGGTCCGTCGGATTAAAGCAGTGATTGAGTAAAATGAAAATCGAATATTACAATTGTCCAATATCTCAAAATCTTGACACAGGGAACTTGCCGCAATCGCCAGCGTTTTTGTCATATGAACCGAACTTCACACAAATAGAACAATTTGCAGAGCAGTACAAAGATTTTCAAAATCTGGTCATAATTGGCCACGGTGGTAGCATCACTAGTTTTTATGGAATGTATCATTCGCTCCGCGAACAAAGCACAAAGCAGGTTTATTTCATTAGCACCGTTGATCCGGATTATATTCAAGAAATAAAAAACTTTGTTGATCCCAAAGATACTTTGGTGATTGCTATTAGTAAGTCGGGCGAGACGGTGACGCAGATTGAAGCGCTCATGCAGTTTGTTGATTTCCCTCTACTATTTATTACAGGAGCGCTGGGTCCATTGGCAGAAGTGGCGAACAAGCTTAAAGCCACTGTGATATTGCACCCACCAATCGGTGGCCGATTTACTGGACTAACTGAGGTGGGGTTGTTGCCGGCTGGGCTTTGCGGGTTTGATGTACGAGCAATGCATAAATCAGCCCGTGAATGGTATGTACAATACCAGCAAGACAATACAGCATTCCGAACAGCCAGTATTTTTCAACAACTTGAAGAACAAGGTTTTGTTGATGTATTTATGCCTATTTATGATTCCCATCTATTTGCATTGTCTAATTTAATTATCCAACTTTGTCATGAAAGTTTTGGCAAAGGTGGAAAAGGGCAAACTTATTTCGCACATCCAGCACCAGAAAGCCAACACCATACGAATCAACGTTTTTTTGGTGGTCGTAAAAACATGGCTGGTTTATTTACGTCAACAGACAAACCCTTGCAAGATGCAGTCACAATCATCCCGGATCCAATTAAAGCAATCTTATTTAAAGATAGTTCGTTGGGCGTGTTGGATGGAATCCCATTATCCCAATCTTTACACTCAGAGTTAGTTGGTACAATGGAAGATGCAAAATTGCAAAACATCCCAGTGATACATCAGTCTATAGTGCAACGCAGTGCTAGCGAAGTTGGTGGATTGATAGCGTTTTGGCAAATGTATGCAGTGTATGGTGCTGTGCTGAGGGGTGTGGATCCATTCAATCAACCACAAGTAGAGAATAGTAAAAACATTAGTTTTACAAAACGATTACAATATAAAGGACTATTGTAATGTAGGGAGTTGCTAAAAACTTCAAAAATCTTTAAAATAAATGTAAAGATGTATCAAAAACCCTTATCTGAAGGGTTTTTTGGGTAAATTTTCAATATTATTTTAATGACTAAAACTATCTATCTAAATTTGGAAGATGATGTGGCAAAAATCATTGCCAAGCTGAAGCGCGAAGTGGGCGAAGAGTTAGTTTTGGTATTCCCTAAAAAAAGTTTTATTTTTTCGGATAGTATCAACTTGCGTTTGTTAAAAAAACAGATTGACATGCTGGGTAAGAAAGTATTTATCCTGACAATGGATGAGCGTGGACAAGGCTATGCTCAAGAAGCTGGTTTTGAATTGAAGCAAATGCCAAAAACTTCTCGCAGTAAGGCGATGTCAGACATTCGCCAGCGTATTGCTCCGATTCCTGAAGCAGTTGCAACCATATCTAATGGGTTTGATCCAGAGCCTGTAGAAATGCCCTTGCATTCGCCTAAGCGAGTTACTAAATCAGCATTACCAAAACCACGAGTCTCAAAGAAGCTCCCATCAAAGAACGTTAAAACTACCCGTCGTCCAAATATCAGGATATCTGATGAGTCAACTCCGGTAGAGTCAATGTTAGACACAGTCTCTAGGCAGGAAAACTTTTTCATCCCACCTGATTCCAAAGAAATAGTCCCAAAGAAACGGAAAACCTATCAGGCTTATGTGGTCGGATTTGTTGCAATCACGCTTATTATTGCTTTGGTTCTACTTTTGGTGGTTTTGCCAAGCGCTAGTGTGATTGTGTATACCAAATCTCAGAGCGTGGCAAGGGATATAGATATCTTTGCTGATGTTAAGGCTCAAACAATCAATTATACTACTTTGACAATTCCAGCTGTGGCCGTTAATGAATCACAAACCATTGCTGATTCCTTTCAAACACAAGGTAAGAAAGAAGTTGGGAGTAAAGCAGAGGGGAGAGTGGCGTTGTACAACTTAACCGGAAGCCCTATGGCTCTAAAAGCTGGGACCACTACTTTAACCATCGGGAACAAATCGTACGTCTTTAAACAAGATCAAGGTAACGTGAAAGCGATAACTAGTTCATCAAATGATTCAAATGCCACAGTGGCAGATATAATTGCAGTTGATGGTGGTGAGTCATCCAATGTCCCCGCTGGTACACGAGTAGAAATTACCAACCAAACGTTTGGAAGCCAACCACAGCGCCTCTATGCCAAAACAGTCACTCAAATTATTGGTGGGTCTTCTCGGTTTGTTTCTCAAATCAGTAAAGATGATTTAACTTCTGCCCAAACAGAATTGACTAAACGAGTAGTTGATGGGATAAACGCAAACTTGTCTGCTAAAAATGTCAAATTAGTGACAGGAGCATACTCGGTAAATGTTACTTCTTTTACAACAGATATTCCAGAAGGAACAGAAGCACAGAATTTTACTGCTGAGTTAAAAGTTAATATCACAGGGTTGGCTTTTGATGAAGCTTCTTTAAAATCAATGATCCGACAGCGTTTACTAATGAGCCTTGGCGCAAATAAGGATTTGCAAGTTGTGGGAAAAGATCAGGTGATCTATCAAATCAAAAATCTTGATGTTGCCGCTGGTGTGATGCAACTAGCGATCCATTATGAGTCTAGCGCACATCCGAGAATAGAAATAAGTGATTTGCAGAACAGATTAACTGGGAAGAGCAAGCAGGAGGCATCTGAATTACTGTTAGCTAATCCTGACGTAGGAAAAGTAGAAATTAATGTTCAGCCTGCTTGGCAGTCCAGTTTGCCACGTTTTAGTAGTAAAGTCCATATTGAAGTTCGAGAGTAAAAGAGAAAAAAGAGCAGATAGAGTTGACAAAATATCACGATGTGTTAAAATTAGTGAAATAAATCAGATTAGTTAATTTCCTCAGGAAAAAGCAAGAATTTGGGTAGTAACGATACAAATAAAGATACAATTGAACTAGAAGGTAAAGTCATAGAGAGTTTACCTAATGCTGTTTTTCGCGTTCAATTAGAATCTGGCCAAGTTCTTCTAGGTCATCTGGCTGGAAAAATGAGAATACATAGAATTCGAGTTTTACCGGGCGACAAAGTTTTAATGGAAGTAACACCGTATGATTTATCAAAAGGACGAATAACTCGTCGCCTTCGCTAAACTTCTAGCAAGGAAGCGTTAAAGATTTTTTAAATATTTAGCGGCCTTATTTAGCTGCGGAAGTAGTGTGTAATCAAAAGTGATTTTGAGAAACAATATATTCTTCCTGAATTGTAGCCTTCTAAGGCTTGCAAGGATTATCAATGAAAGTTCGAGCAAGTGTAAAACCGATGTGTAAGAATTGTAAGATCGTAAAGCGATTTGGTCGTGTTTACGTTATTTGCACTGTTCCTAAACATAAACAACGCCAAGGTTAATTGAGCGTTGGGTTTTTTGTAATTTATTAAATAACTAAGAATAACTGTATGGCTCGTATTGCCGGAGTAAATATTCCCAATGAAAAAAGAATAGAAGCGTCTCTTCAGTATATATATGGAGTTGGTCCAACTTTAGCGAAAAAGACTTTGTCCGAAACTAAAGTTAATCCTGACATCCGTACTAAAGATTTGACTGAAGTTGATTTAAACAAACTTCGTGATTATCTGGATAAAAATGTGAAAACCGAAGGTAACCTACGTCAGGAAGTATTGTTAAATATCAAGCGGTTAAAAGAAATTGGTTCATACCGTGGCAATCGTCACAGCCGTTCGCTTCCAGTTCGTGGTCAGCGCACTAAAACCAATTCTCGTACCCGCCATGGTAATGTACGCAGAACCGCTGGTAGTGGACGTAAGAAAGCCGATAGCAAGACCTAATTTATAGAACTATGTTTAAAGACGAAGACAATAATATATCCAACGCAAACATCTCTACTGACCCTGCATCTGAAGCGGTTGTAGCTGAATCTCAGGCGGTAGCAACTACTACCCCCACCATTAAAGGTAGTAAAAAGAAGCGTTCAAAAATTAAAATCCCTAAGGGAAAGATCTTTATTAATTCTACTTACAATAATACTATTATTGCTGCTACAGATCCGTTGGGAAATGTTTTTGCGTGGGGCAGTGCTGGTAAAGCTGGATTTAAGGGATCAAAAAAATCCACTCCATATGCTGGGGGAAAGACTATGGAAGATTTATTGGCACGGATTAAAGATCGTGGACTTACAGAAGTAGAAATTTTTATTAAAGGTATCGGTACAGGTCGCGAATCTGCTATTCGGGCTTTGCAGGCTTCTGGCTTAACAGTCTTGACTATTAAGGATCGGACTCCTTCTCCGCATGGCGGTGTTCGTCAGAAAAAGGTTCGCCGCGTTTAAGCTGGCACTTGGAAATTTTAGAATAATATATGAGATATACAGGACCAAAAGTTAAAAGAGCACGTCGTCTAGGGATGGCATTTACCGATAAAGACGCGCGTATCATTCAAAAAAGACCAACTCCACCTGGTCAGCATGGAGCAAATCGCGCGCGTATTTCTGAATACGGCTTACAATTGCGCGAGAAGCAGAAAGCAAAAATTAATTATGGAGTACAAGAGAAACAATTTTTGCGTTATTTTGACAAAGCTTTAAATAAGCCGGGTGTAACAGGTAACTTATTGTTAGAAATGTTGGAATTGCGTTTGGATAATGTGGTATTCCGGTTAGGGTTTGCAGAAACTAGAGCACAAGCTCGCCAGTTGGTAAATCATGGTTTTTTTGAAGTAAATAGTAAAAAAGTTGATATCGCTTCTTATTCTACAAAACCTGGTGATGTTATAACTGTCCGGGACAATAAGCGTAAAAGTAAATTTATGGAAGTTCGCAAGGAAAAGCTAAAGGGTGTAAAAACTCAGGAATGGGTTGAACTCCAAGCAGACAAGCTTACTGGAAAAGTACTTTCTGTGCCAACGCCAGAACAAATAGGCAATGTCATCAATACTCAGTTAATCGTTGAACACTACAGTCGTATTTAATTTATTAATTAATCGAGCTACTTAGGATCGCAAATGCAAGACTATTGGACGTTTGAGAAAAACGAGCCAAAGTAGTACGAAAGGTCTATATGGAACAAATTCCATTACCACATCAAGCCAAAGTCGAAGACTTGGGCAACAATACTTATGAAGTCGCACTTGAACCTCTTTACCCAGGTTTTGGTGTTACTATTGGAAACGCAATGCGTCGTGTGTTGTTGTCTTCCATGCCAGGCGCTGCAGTGACAGCGGTAAAAATCAAGTACGTTGATCACGAGTTTTCTACTGTCCCAAATGTTAAAGAAGATGTTATTCAGATTATTTTGAACTTGAAGCAACTTCGTTTACGCAGTTTCTCCCGCGAGCCGGTGCGATTGCACTTGCAAGCGAAAGGAGAAGGAGTAATCCTTGCAGAAATGATTGAAGGGAACGATCAGGTTGAAGTGATGAATAAAGACCTGTATATTTGTACCTTGGATAATAAGAATGCAGATTTAGACATGGAGCTAATTGTTGAACAGGGACGTGGTTATGTCCCAGTTGAAGCTCGGGCTGAGTCTAAAAAACTGGAAATTGGTATGTTAGCTATTGATGCAATTTACACACCAGTCCGTTCAGTATTCTTTGATGTGACTAATGTCCGTGTTGGCCAAATGACTAACTTTGATAAGCTAACTTTGCGGATGGAGACTGATGGAACTATTACGGGGCAGGAAGCAATTGATATTGCTTCACATATTTTAGTAGATCATTTTTCAATGTTGTTCAATAACGAAGGAGCAGCTCGGATTGAAATGATGTCCACTCCTGCAGTGGAAGAACCAACGATATTGGATGCGTTACCTAACTTTGAACCTTTAGCAACTGCGACTGAACCAGTAAATACTGGCACCAGTCTTGATGAATTAAATCTTTCAAATCGCGCTAAGAATGCTTTAGCGAAAGCGGGTATTAACTCAGTTGAATCTTTGCAAGGTTTAACTAACGATGAGATTACAAACACTGCTGGGCTAGGTGAAAAGACAATCTCAGAAATTTTGGAAGTTTTGGGACGTAATCAATAACTTAAATTTGAACTAATTAATCGCTATGAGACACTTAAACAAGAAAAAATTTGGGAAGGGAACTGATCATCGTAGAAAGTTGTTGCGCACTTTGGCGTCTTCAGCGATTTTATACGAACGCATAGAAACTTCTTATGCTAATGCCCGCGCAGTAAAACCTTACATTGAGAGAATTATTACTCGTGCAAAAGAAGATACTTTACATAATCGTCGCCAGATTTTAACAAAACTTACTAAGAATGCGGCCGCAAAAGCGCTGGAGGTTTATGGTCCAAAGTATGCGAGCAGGACAGGCGGTTATGTTCGTCTAATTAAATTAAATGATCCAAAAGCCGGCGCTTCCAAAGCCGTATTGGAGTTTGTAGAATAATATGGCACAAGTTATAAAAGGACAAAAGGTAACGATACCTAAAATAGTAACCCGCGCTTGGCACGAGATTGATGCATCATCTGCTCCGATGGGTCGAGTGGCAACGCAAATTGCTAATTTGCTACGTGGTAAGAATAAGCGCGACTTTACTCCATATATGGATATGGGTGATTTTGTTGTGGCTGTAAATGTTGATAAAATGAAGTTTACTGGCCGAAAAGTTGATCAGAAAAAGTATTATCATCACTCAGGCTTCTTGGGCGGTTTGAAAACTAAAACCCTGAAAGATGAAATTGTTCGTAGTCCAGAAACAGTGCTTCGTACGGCTGTATTTTCTATGATTGATGATGTGAAGTTTCGTAAAGCAATTTTGGCTCGTCTAAAATTAGTAAAAGGGACAGAGCATTCGTATAATACTAAAGTTAAGTCTAAGAATAAGGAATCGAAATAATTATGGCTACAGAGACTAAAAAAGATATCAAGAAACCAGCAGTTAAGAAAACGGTGGCCAAGAAAACTCCTACCAAGAAATCCACTGCCACTCATAAACCAGTTGCTAAAAAAGTGATTGAAAAAGTTGATCCGCAGGTATCTGTTGAGGCAACTGCTGTGGCTTTTGCAAAGCCAACTATTGCTAAGGGTCGTTATGTGTTCGCCACTGGTCGCCGAAAAACTGCTGTTGCAAATGTGCGTTTATTTGCAGGTAATGAAGACAATATTGTAAACAAGAAAAAGCTTGAAGTGTTTTTTGGGCAATCAGGAATGATTAATAAAGCTTTGCACCCTTTAGCTTTGACTGGTTTACTCGGTGACTTTTATTTTGTAGCGAATGTAAATGGTGGTGGTAGCAACGCTCAATCTGAAGCAGTTCGTCACGGGATTGCCCAGGCCCTGGCTTCTATGAATGATGATATGAAAATAGTGTTAAAAAAGAATGGTTTTTTGACTCGTGATGATCGAAAGAAAGAACGTAAGAAACCAGGACTTCGTGGAGCGCGTCGTTCACCACAATGGGCAAAACGCTAGTAATTTCACTCAGACTATTGATATTAACTCCCTTGCGGGAGTTTTTATTTTGTCATATATTTGCGAGTTTACGAAATTTGTCGCATAAATAAAATGGATATTGACAAATTGTTCCTATAGTGCCATATTGCTGTTAGAGAGTTTAGTTTTGATAAACTTTTCATAAAGAGAAGGTATTCTCAAATTAGTTGTTAATAAAATAATTAAGAAAGAAATATGATGAATCAAGTTTACAACTTGGTTAAAGTTGCTACAACAAAGCAAAGCAAATTATTGAGGAAAGGATTTGCTGTTTTTGCTGTACTAGCTTTGACTATGCAGTTGGTTTTACCGGCTGTTACCGTGAGGGCTGCGGATAATGAAGAAGACAATGTTCCAACGGAAACAAGTCTTGCACCAATAACTAATTCTGCTGTTGGGCATGTTCCTGTCGGGGTATGTCATCAAAAAGGCAATGGGGGATATGTTTACATCAATATTGATGAAAGTGGTCTAAACGGACATGCGCATCATAATGGTGATATCGTGATTTATTCTGATTCTCAGTCTAGGACTTGTCCTGGTGAGACACCCGCTGACAGCGCTTGTACAGATGGAAGCGTGACTGTGGTCACTCCCGGCGATACTAAAGGCTGGTCATCAGTTGCTCCTTTAGCTGAAACACGCGCCAATGGGACTGTTAGCTTTGTAACTGACGCTACTACTCCTGCTGGTAATGGTGCTTTGAGTTTGGTGACAGGTGCTGCTACTGGAAGTCCTCTTCAGGACAAGGCGCAGTATATGCACGCAACTAACACTCCTTTATCCCAAGTTACTGATTTGTGTTACTGGACAAAACAGAATAGCGCTTCCTTTGTTAATGGCGCCCCTTCTTATCAGTTAGTAGTTTTGTTAGATGGTTCCACTCTAGGTTCATACACAACTTTTGTATACGAGCCATACAATGATGGCAAGACTATAAATCCGGGTGTTTGGCAAAATTGGGATGTAGATGAGTCAGGCAAACTTTGGTCATCACGAACTGTGAATGCAGGTGGCGATTGTTTGGTGACTGCAGGAAGTGGTGGCGCACCTTTTTACAGCTTAGAGAACTTGCAAGAAGATTGTCCTGATGCACGAGTTGTAGCGTTTGGGGTGAATGTTGGTTCTAATAACCCAGACTATGATACTGAAGTTGAATATGTTCAGTTTAATGATGATGTTTATGATTTTGAACCAGGAGCTAAACCTGTCCGCGCATATTTAGAAGTTGAAAAAGTTTGGCAAAATGCTGATGGTCAAGAAGTAGATGCTCCAAGTAATGCATCTGATATTACTATCACAGTTGAATATGGCGATGATAAAAGTACAGATTGTACTTACGGTGAAGACGGTATTCTTTGTGATAAACACATAAATATACATGTTGGGGATCAAGTGCACATTTCTGAGTCTGGAGTGCCGGCAGGATGGTCTGTGGAGACAAGCACTGTCGGTGATATCACACCAGTTTGTGAATCTCCAAATGAAGACGAATCTCCAAATGAAGAAAAGGTTAAAAAAGATGATAAAAAACCTCGAGTAAAGTGTACTGCAACTGTTGTTAATAAACAGAACACTCCACCACCTTGTGCGACTGAGCTTGTTGTCAATGGTGGTTTTGAAGTGCCAAATGTCGAAACTGGTGCAAAATGGGATATTTTTGAATCTGGTACTACAGGGCTGGGTTGGTCAGCTGAATGGTTAAATAATGTTGGGGGTGCACAGCCTGATAAAGGCCAAGTTGAATTACATAAAAATGGTGTTGTTTCTGGGTGGACTGCTCATGGTGGCGATCAATACACAGAACTAGACTCAGATTGGGGCGGACCTTCTAGTAATCAGGGTGGTGAAAATGCTTCAGTAAAACTTTATCAGGATTTGATCACCAAGGTTGGTGGTAATTATACTGTCACTTTCTGGGCATCTCCTCGTCCTGGTCAGTCTTCTACGGATAATTCAATCCGTGTGAGGGTTGGGGATATTGATAGCGTTGTAAATGCAGTAACTGGTTCAAGTACTGTTTGGTCAAAATATACTTATACTTTTGAAGCAACTTCTGGTGTAACTCGTTTAGAATTCAGCGATGCCGGTCCTGGTAATTCATACGGCGGGTTCTTAGACGATGTTAGTGTAAAAGAAGATTGTGTTTCAGATGTCCAAATTTGTAAATACAATGATGATCAAACTCCACTCTCAGGTTGGGAAGTCTACTTAAAAGGAGACAAGGTTGAAACTGTTACCGTAGATCCAGACGGTCAGTCTGATTTGTCTGGCCCGCTACCTGCTGGTGATTATGTGCTAGAAGCTTCTGGTACATATGTGTATCGACCAAGTGATCCTTCTGCTGATATCTCTGATCCAGCATTCTCCAAACGTTTGCCGAGTGATGCTGTGTATAGCATCGGCTCCTCTCAGCCATGGGTTCGTGTGAATGATTTCCCTGGCGCAATATCTGGTTACTTAGGTATTCAAGTTGGTGGATTAAATTTTGACTGGGGCAGTACTTACAATCCTGCTCATAAATATTCTGGTGAATACACTCTTGCTAGTGCTGGTCAAATGAGCTTCCGTATTTTGGATGATGTCTACTCTGATAACTCTGGTCATTTGAAAGTTGATATTTACCCAATTTACAAAGGTGAGACTGGTAAAGATGGCTGTGTAACTTTGGAAAATATTCCGTTTTCTGGAAAAGGGACTAACTATACATTAGGTGAAGTTATGCAGGACGGTTGGGAGAATGTTTCTGGAAATAATGAAGAGGTAGTAGTGGATGGTGTTGAAGATTCATTCTCCTTGGTTAATAAATGCACTGGTGAAAATTGTGTAATCCCATGTAGCGAGTTTAATCTTGGTGTTGCTGATGGCTTTGTGGCATCTGGCACAGTTCAAGGCTTGCGAAAAAATGGTACCCCAGTATTGGCAGGTAGAAGCGACCCAAATACCGCTGTTGGCGCGCCTGATTGGGTCAGCGGTACAGGCACAAACTTTTATAGCTTAGGTTTTGGCGGAAAAATCACGCTTTCATTTACTGGTTATGTGAATAATGTTAGTGGCGATGATCTAAAAATTCATGAAGCAACTAATGGGGTATACCCTGAGGAATCTGCATCTGTTGAAGTAAGCCAAGATGGCCTAAATTGGTTTGCACTCTCCGAGGAAGGTACCAATACCTCTCCTGGTGGAATAACTGGTGTTGATTTTGGTTCAACTGGTCTTGCTTGGATTAAGTTTGTTCGTTTGACTGATACTTCTAACCCTGCAGATTTTTCCCAGGCTGATGCAGATGGCTTTGACGTTGATGCTGTGGAAGCTGTGACTGAGACTTGCGAGCCTCCTGTCATTGAGGAACCTTGTACTGAAATTTCAGAAAATGTCACTTTGGCTAGTGATACAAACACTCAAACTGCTGGTTACACTACAGTGAATCCTGGCGATGGTTTTGGAGAAGATCCGTTAGACCCAAGTGCCTATGGTGGTTCATTTGTGAATTCTGCGATTGCAAATCCAGTGATTCCGCCTTGGTTAGACCCAGCGACTCATCCTGCATACGCCGGATCTGGCGCGCAATGGATTTCTTCCACCGCACAACATCCAGGTGAGACCGAAGGTGCAGGATCTGGCGTTGATGACCAATGGCGTTTATTCCAGAAGAAGTTTACAGTACCTGCTGGAGCAATTGTGACACCAGGCACTATTAACTTTACTGCCGATAATGGCGTGACTGTGTATTTGAACGGTTATGAAATTGGTAATACTCCGGAAGTGCCTACTTTTGGAGCAACACCAAGCCCGATCCCAGTAGTATTTGATCACTCTTATAGTGTTCCATTCACTCCAGTTGCTGGTCAGGAAAATGTACTGGAATTTGTTGTCCGTAATTCAAATTATTCTGGAGTTAATCCAACCGGGTTAGTGTACAATGCAAACTATAGCTATAGAGTTGAGTGTGATACTCCTCCTGATGAATGTAATACTATGGAAAAAGCGTACACTCATACAGGGCTCGGTATGATCCTTGATATTATCAAGAGTAATAAAGGTGATGAAGATGAAGATGGGGATTATGACTGTTATAGCGTAAGCGGTAATGTGTATCATGATCAGAGTGACCTAGGAACAAGATTTAATGGTGAGAATCCTGTTGATACTGGCATAGCGGGTATGTTGGTTTATATTGATCTTAATGAAAACGATGCGCCAGATACAGATGAGCCACAGACAGAGTCGCTTGCAAATGGTGACTATCAAATAGATGGACTACCAGCTGGTTGTTATACTGTTCGTGAAGATGCTTCTTCTGTGCCAGGGTGGGCACAGGGCGTTCAGCCATTAGATCATGAATATCAAGTAGGTATTGGTGGATTTGAGTGTAACCCTTCTGACGATTTGCTTAAATTGAGTTTTGTTAAAACTGCACAAGCAGTAGCACTAGATACTTTCCCAGACGATGCTTATGGCTTAGACTTTGGTAATTTGCCAACTGATCGTGGTGGCAATTCTGGTGGTGGCAATTCCGGGTCAAGTCTAATCCCACGGGTTTTGGGCGATTCAACCACCACTCCAAGTGAAACTCCTTTGGTACCTCAAGTTGCAGGAGCTACTACACTTCCTCGTACTGGCTTGCCAACATGGGCTTTGTTGATGGTCGCCTTGCTTGCAGTTCCAGCTTTCGGCCTAAAAACTCTAGTCATAAAGAAAACTTCCAAATAACCTTACTTTTAAAGTAAAGTGATATAATAAAACTACCTCCTAACAGGAGGTAGTTTTTCGTTTATGAAACAGTTATTCTTGAAAATTGGGGTATTTGTGTGCATCGTAGCGGTAGGCGTTGTCATATTAAACGCGCCATATTTTTTAAAGCAATTTTCATACATTTTTGGGACTACTGAAGCACCATTACCGGCAATTAACCAAGATAATCCTAGCGTAGAGCTGGGGGAGCCAAACCAGATTAAGATCCCTAGCTTAAATATCATCGCACCATTACAATATGTAACAGAAATAAATGAAGATGTTTTTCAACAAGCATTGCAAAGCGGGGTTGTTCACTATCCTGGTACCGCAGAAATCGGACAACCTGGTAATGCATATTTTTTTGGTCATTCGTCTGACTTTGTATTTGCGAAGGGTGATTATAAAACCGTATTTGCTTTACTTCCTCGGATAAAAAATGGGGCAGAGATCCTTGTAACAGACAAAGAAGGGAAGGTTTATCATTACGAAGTCATAGATCAAAGAGCCGTGGATAATGATGATGTGGAAGTTTTGGACCAAAAAGAATTTAAGCAAAAATTACTTACACTTCAAACCTCTTACCCTGTTGGGACTGCATTGCGGAGGTATATTGTAGTTGGACGATTAAAGGATTGATAAGAAAATCCCCAGACTAGGCAGTGGCGCTAAAAGATGTACAAAATTATGGCTCAATTAAGCCATAATTTTTAGAAAAAAAATTTTGTATAAATTTCTTTGCAAAACCCTTGACATAATCATAAAAAACCTTGATTTTACTAGGGAATTTGTATAAGATGAATTCGTAATCACTTTTCCCTAGGAATCACTTAGAGAAAGAATATTAAACAAATCCTAGCCTAATTGGCATGGATTTAAGGATACAAACATGACTAAGTCAGAGACTTTGCAGAGCTTGGCGGAAACTACCGGCAAGACCAAAAAAGAAGTAACCGAAATGCTTGATGCAATCGTTGCATTAGCTTACAAAGAGACTAAAAAGAGTGGCGAATTCGCTATTCCTGGTCTTGGTAAGCTTAAAAAGAAGCACCGTGATGCTCGTATGGGCCGTAATCCAGCAACTGGTGAAACTATCCAAATTGCTGCTAAAACTGTTATTAAGTTCACAGTTGCAAAAGCTGCAAAGGATGCAATTCTTTAATCTGATTTTTAAAACCCCGCTCCTATTGAGCGGGGTTTTAAATTTGAAAATATAAAGTTTGGGGATATTACTTATTACCAACTGTCATGTTAGGATTCTCCAAGACATCTTTTACTTTTTTCATAATCTCGTCAGTGGTAAAGTAAGCTTTTACAAGATATGCCTGAACTTTTAATGACTTTGTTTTGAGAATATCCTTATTGCTCCAGAGGTTAGACAATACAATGATTGGGGTGGAGGCAATATTTTGATTTTGATTTCCGCGAATTGTTTCTAAAACTTGAAAACCATCAACTTCTGGGAGCATTAGATCAAGCAAAACTACATCAGGTTTTTCTTGGATGATTAAATCAATGCCTTGCTTACCATCCTCTGCTTCTTTGACATCAAAACCATTCGCATTAAGTTTATGAATCACGATCTCGCGCATTGCGACATCGTCTTCTACTAAAACTATTTTTTTTGCACGGGATTGGGCTGTCTCCATATTGACTTATTTTTTTTGGTGAGACTTTTACTCAGTATATCACAATTTTGGCAAGATTATACAGTTTGTGGATAACTGTGGTATAATTAAAATGATAAAATTCTTAAAGAAATAGAACAAAAGTTTCATGAATTGGTTTTTGATTGCTCTGATTAATCCGGTAGTCCATGCATTCGTCAATCATTTTGATAAATATCTGATTTCCAAATTTCTGAAAAATGGTTCAGTTGGAAGTTTGATTTTATTTTCAGCGTTATTTGCAGTTTTCGCATTACCTTTTATTTACATTTTTAAACCAGATGTAATACATTCAGTTGGTTTTAGTGATGCTGTAATATTGATGGTAAACGGTGCAGTGTTAGTTGGTGCAATCATTTGTTATTTATATGCGTTAGAAGATGATGAGGCTTCTTATGTCGCACCTCTCTTCCAATTGATTCCTGTATTTGGGTTTATTCTCGGCTATCTTTTGTTAGGAGAAATTTTAACAGGCCGTCAGGTCGTGGCTGGATTACTGATTTTGCTAGGTAGTCTATTTTTGTCATTAGAATTATCTGGTAATGGAAAAAAAATTAAAACACGCCTGGTGTTGTTAATGGTTGGATCATCTTTGCTGTACGCCATTAACGCAGTAGTGTTTAAATCCGTCGCAGTAAATGCCGGGTTTGTGGATTCTGTATTTTGGGACATGGCAGGAAAATTCATTTTTGGTGTAATACTATTTTTTGTTATCAGGCCTTACCGAGAGCAGTTTTTAGCATTGATTCGAGACAACGGTGCGTACGTATTGGGATTAAATATCGTTAATGAAATTATGGGTTTGGTAGGAGAGTTTGCTTTAGTGTTGGCAGTGCTTTATGCGCCAGTCGCTTTGGTACAGTCGGTCGGTGGATTACAGCCAGCTTTTGTTTTGATAATAGGAATACTGTTGACAAAGTTTTTGCCTCACTTTGGTGAGGAAAAGTTAGAAAGGAAGTTCCTAGTCCAAAAATTCATCGGCATCGCTATAATTAGCGGAGGGGTGTATTTACTGCAGTTGTTTTAAGATAATATGTTACCAAAATTTCCTGAATTTAAAAAACTAGAATTATCAGATCAAGAAGACATTGAGAAAATTACTTCTCAATACGAACCGTATTCGGATTTTAATTTTGCTAATATGTGGGCTTGGGATGTTTACAGCGTATGTGAGTTATCTGTATTGCATCACAATTTAGTTATAAGATTTTTTGATCCAATCACTCAAAAACAAGCCTATTCATATTTAGGGCAATCGGGGATTAGTAAAACAGTCTCAGATATTTTTAATTTTTTTGACAAGAATAACCTCACTGACTGTTCAATGAAACTCGTTCCAGAAGTTTCTCTCGCAGGCTTAGATTTTACAAAACACTTTATTGAAATTGATATGAACTCCTGTGATTATATGTATGATTTAGTCGCATTAGCTAGTTTATCTGGGAATAAGTACTCTCAAAAACGAGGCAGATCAAACAATTTCAAAACCCATTATCCCACTGCAACTGTTTCTGTATTAGATTTACATAGTCCGAGTACAGTAGCTGAAATTAACGGATTGAATTCTATCTGGATGAAAAATAAGAGTGGAAGCAGTGTAGATTTGAGTCAGGAGATGTTAGCTATTGATAGATTTATTTCATCTGGCATAAAGCAATATTTAAGTCTTGGCGTTTATGTAGATAAGAAATTGATTGGATACACGGTTTTTTCATTTCATGGGACTGATAATGCTATTAACCTTTTTATTAAAGGAGATATGTTCTATGTGGGTGTGTACGAGTTTGTAATGCAACTATCGGCCCAGATTTTGATGGACAAAGGTTATAAATATATGAATTATCAAGAAGATTTGGGAATTGATGGACTGCGGAGGGCGAAGCTGGCTTTCCGTCCAACTGGATATTTGAGAAAATATTTTATCAAAAAGTTATAAACAGCCACGCTTTACAACCAGTGAATTGAAGTATATATTTTAAATATATGGATTTCTTAATCGAACAAATTAAAACCAGTCGGTTATTGCAATATACAACTATATTTTTTGTATTTTTAAGTGCATGGTGGTTTTATATGTTTATCAATGGGATTACAGATGGAGCTGGGACTACTTGGTTTTTGTTGATCTATCCTTTACCTACTTTATTCGGCGGGATTTACGGGTTAATAGTCGCAAAGAAGTGGGGAGGCGCTCGAAGTATCTTTGGTAGCGCGTTGCTTTTTTTCGCATTAGGTTTTTTGGCTCAAACTGGCGGACAGTATTTGTATAATTATTACCAAATTTATTTAGGAATTGATGTCCCGTATCCTTCAATAGGTGATTTTTCATATTTAGCCAGCGTGATTTTGTATATCATCGGAGCGTATCAGTTAGCTCGAGTGGCAGGTATTAAACTAAGCGTAAAATCTTTTCAAGGGAAAGTGAAAGCCTTGATTATTCCATTTGTGGTTTTGGCCATATCGTATTTGGTTTTATTACATGGATATGAAGCGGATTGGAATAATAAATTAATTATCTTTTTTGATTTTGGTTACCCAGTAGGACAAGCGATTTATCTGTCGATTGCTTTGTTGGCTTTGGTGATTTCCAAAGATATTTTGGGTGGAATGATGCGCAAACCAATAATATTATTGATATTAGCATTGATGGTGCAGTTTGTAGCTGATTTTTATTTTTCTTATGAAGCTAGTCGGGAAATAGTGACATATTACCCAGCTGGTGGTTCAGATTATATTTTTGCTTTGGCATACTTTTTGATGACCATTGCGTTGGTTTCAATTGGGAATATGTTTTATAAAGTTCAAAAATCATAAACATGACAGTTAACACACCAACAATTTTTGATCAAATATCCCTACGTATTATCAAACAGCAAGAGCTTGTTATTGGACCAATCGCATGGGAAGAAGCAAGAAAAATTCAGGGGTTGCATATAATTGACCAGCAATCTGGTGAATTTGAGTTTGATGGTGATGCTAAAGAAATCTTGAATAGGTTGGTTAGTCAGTATTCGCGTTTGTTTGGTCGCGTTTCTGCAGAAGTTTGCCGTGAGGCTGTGCAGGACCTGTTGGCGGAGATGCCACAAGATGATGTTCCGACCAGCCTCCAATAAAATATAAATAAAAATCATGGCAGATGAGACTAATAGTAGCCATCTTCAGGAAATAAACCAGGAGATTTATAAACGCAACCTTGAGCTTGCGATTGTAAATAAAACGCTTTCGCTTTTGCGAAAGCTTTATCAAATTAGTTTGCTTTCCTCGGATATAGGCTCAATTTCTGAAAAAGTATCTAACACGATTCGGAGTGACCTCAATATGGAAATTGCGGGCATCTTTTTATTTGATGCAGAAAGCGATACATTGACGCCGTTTAAGTTTTCTAAATCTGATCGAATGGTAGAATCATTGAATAAAGCTGGGATCGTAGTTGGCGAAAAGAGTGTTGTTGGAGTTTCAACTCACCCATTCTTCAGACAGGTGATTAGCGAAAAAAAATCAAATTTAAACTCGGCCCCTAAAGACATTTGGCCATACATTGTTTCGGGCGACCAGGTGGAAGAAATGACAAAGATTGTCCATGTAGAAACATTCCTGTGGTATCCACTGGTGGCGAACAATAATGTGATTGGTGTTTTACTGTTAGCCCTAAATCGAGGATATGATCATTTAAATGATTTTGAAAAAGATGCCATCAATAGTTGCATTGATGTTGTGGCCGTAGCTTTAGATAAAGCTTTAGTGTATGAAAAATTGCGTTTAGCCAATGAACAGTTACAAGCTCTGGATAAGGCAAGGGCGGAATTTATCTCTATCGCTAGTCATCAGTTACGCACACCACCAGCAACAATTAAATGGTATCTGAATGCAATTTTGGCAGGTGACTTTGGCAATTTAGATGAATCTTTAACAGCGGCTTTAAAACGCACCAATGTTACTAATGATGCACAAATTGCCACGATAGACGATCTTCTGAATGCATCTCGCATTGAACGTGGTAAATTGGAATTCTTCTTTGATAAAGAGGCAATAGAACCTATCGTATCTGCTTTGGTTGAACAAATGCAACCGTTGGCCCAAATGAAAAAATTGATTATTGAGTATGCAAAGCCGAGCGCCAAATACCCCGACATTTTAATGGATAAAGAAAAAATTCGTCAGGTGATTAATAACATGATGGATAATGCCATCAAGTATTCTAAGAGTGGACCAATTAAAGTTTCTTTGTCAAAAGATTCTGAAAATATAATTATCAAAGTGACTGATAGCGGAAAGGGTATTGCTAAAAAAGAATTGAGCACTATTTTCCAAAAATATACCCGTGGCCATGATTCCGTTACTCACGCTACTGGTTTAGGTTTAGGTATGTATGTTGCCAAGGTCATCATTGAGCAACATAATGGCAAAATTTGGGCGGAAAGTGGGGGAGTGGGAAAAGGTGCCACTTTTGCCTTTAGCTTGCCTATACATAGCAATTTAGTGCCTACAGCAGTGGATTTGGCAGTCCCAACGGCTTAGGATATACTAATTCTATGTTTAAACGAATTTTTGCGCTCCTATTTTTATTGGTACTGATTGCAACAATATTTGGGGTGTATCAGGTGTACCGTGATTATGTAAATCGCAAAACTGAACGCTTGGCTCGGTTGCAACAAAAGACAGAATCTATTTCCGTAACGCTGATTGAGGGATGGACAAATGACCAGGTTGCTAATCAATTAGAAAAACAGGGCCTCTTTTCTAAACAGGACTTTCTGAACGCATTAAATAAGTTTGATGAATCACAGTATCCGTTGTTAGTCAGGCCAGAAAATTTGGATTTGGAAGGTTATTTATTCCCAGACACGTACAAATTTTTTAAAGCAAGTACACCCGATCAAGTTATTGCAGATTTGCTTGATAATTTTTCAGCTCGGCTTCGTTCTGCTGGTGTGACTGATCCGGATCAGAAATATAATGGTTTAACCTTGGCGCAAATTATTACATTGGCGTCAATTATTGAAAAAGAAAGTGGTGGACAGGGCTCTACTTCTGGTAGCTTGTCTTTGCAAGAAGAACGTGATTTAGTTGCCAGTGTTTTTTATAATCGAATGAGAATTGGGCAAGCCCTAGAAAGTGATGCTACTATAAATTTTATAACAAAAAAAGATACACCGGCGGTTTCGGCATCTGATCTGCAGATTAACTCAGCCTACAATACTTATAAATATCCTGGTTTACCCCCTGGTCCAATTTGTAACCCATCGCTAGGCAGTATTAAGGCAGCTTTAAATCCAGCGACCAGCGATTATTTTTACTTTCTTCACAAACAACCATCAGGCGCGGTGGTGTTTAGCCGAACTTTTAATGAGCACGTAAAGAACAAGACCAATTAATATCATATTTTTTTCATCTAATAAGTTATACTTAAATTAGAGGAATATGATTTCACTATTATTCCTAACGGTTGATGTCATAATATCTAGTTAAAATAAATACTATAGTTTCTGTTTCAGGGATTAATAAAAATTAATTCCCTGAATTATTTTTTGCATCATGAAAAATACTATTTTCGAAAAAACCTCCCTTTTAAACGATGTTATTTCCATATCTCTTGATGAGTATGACGAACTAACGGTAATACAAAATTTTACAAATGCCGGAATAGCAATGTTAAATGCTGATTTTGGGTTTGTGCTTGGGAAACGTAACGAGGCAGATGAATATAAGATGGTGTATCAAAGTACTCCTTTGTCCCAGAATCTTTGCGTTGTTCTAGCGTTGCAAGAGGGCGATCAAACTTTGTCTGGTAACGAACCTGTTTTTATTGAAAACGCATTCAAAGATAACCACCCTACAAACTCGGATAACCATTCGTGCGTTAGTAGTTACGTCGTAATTCCAATAGTTTACGAAAACGATTTTTTGGACAGTATTGTCTTATGCTATGAGAAAACCAAAAATTTTACTGACGAAGACAAAACCTTTATGGAACTGTTCAGTAAAACTTTAACTCAGGCAATTCACGTTTGCCGATTGCATTCAAGGTTGGAAGATTCTCGGAAAGCATTAGGGATTGGCGAGCAAAATTCATCTGGCAAAAACGCCCAAGATCTGGCTAACTATGATTCTGTAACAGGTTTGCCTAACAGAACGCTACTGAATGAGCGAATCAAAGAAGCTCAGGCTTTGGCTGAACAGCACAAGAACATGTACGCCTTATTTTTTATTGACTTAGATCGATTTAAAATAATCAATGATATTTATGGTCACCAGACTGGTGATTTACTTTTGAAGCAAGTTGCCCGTCGAATGCAAAAACTGATTCCTAAAAATGCCACACTGGCGCGTATGGGCGGGGATGAATTTTTGGTGCTGTTGCCAAATATTAGCACAGTTGAAGAAGCAGAAAAGTGCGCGAGTAAAATCCAGGAAGTCTTTGGGGATTTTTTTGAAATCAATCAACAAGAAATATACTTTAACGGCTCGATCGGTTTTGCCATTTTCCCATTAGATGGGATTGACCATAGCACCTTATTAAAAAATGCTGGTCTTGCATTGAATCGAGCCAAGGAATATGGTGGCGGGAATATTCAGCAATACAGAATTGGTTTACCGCTGTTTTATACTATGCAACCTAAATTGCAAAGTCAGTTGCGCAAGGCAATTAAAAACAATGAATTAGTATTACATTTTCAACCAATTTTGGGTTTAAAAAATAAAAAGATCATAGGTAGTGAAGCCTTGGTCCGCTGGAATCATCCAGAAATGGGCTTACTTTCCCCAGGTGCTTTTATTGAACAAGCTGAGGAGTCTGGCTTGATAGTTGAAATTGGGGAATGGGTTTTGGAAGCAGTATGCAAGCAAATAAAAATATGGGAATCAACAGGCAGGGTTGCGCCGTCAGTGAGTATTAACATTTCCCCTCGCGAACTTCTGAAGCCGACTTTGGTGACTCGAATTCAAAATTGTCTTCAAAAATACGCGGTTGATCCAACTCAGATTAAAGTGGAGTTAACAGAAACGTTTTTGATTAAAAATATTGACTTATCAATTTCTATTTTAGAACAGCTTAAAGCATTGGGTCTCAAAATTCTAATTGATGATTTTGGAACTGGTTACGCGTCTTTAAATTATCTGAAGCGTTTGCCTATTAACGGGGTCAAAATTGATAAAACCTTTATTCACGGCGTACCTAATAATTTACAAGACGCAGCTCTAACTGCTGCTATTATTGCCATAGCGCACCAACTAGGTTTGGACGTGGTGGGTGAAGGGGTAGAGAATCGAGACCAATACGATTTTTTAAGTGCTGCCAAGTGTAATTTCGCACAAGGGAATTTTCTCCATAAGCCTTTAACAGGTGATGAGTTTGCTAAGTTGGTTAATTTGAGTTAATTTAATTTCATATAATCATCATTTCTCTTTCATATAGTGAAAATGATGATAGTCCGTAAGATGGAGCAAAATATGATTATTTTACTTATTGAGGATGAAAGAAAGCAATCGGAGTTTATTCAACACGCTTTGGAGCAAGATTATTACAAAGTGGAGCCTGTTTACGATGGTCGTGTTGCCGTGGAAATGATTGAGGTGCGGGATTACGATCTTATCATTGTAGATTTGAATTTACCGCAAGTTAAAGGAACAGAGATTATTAAACGAATTCGCGAGTTAAAATTAAAAACTCCTATTTTAGTGTTAACTGCTAACGACGATATTAGCATGAAAGTCGCTAATTTGGATAATGGCGCCGATGACTACCTGACTAAGCCTTTTGCTTTAGATGAATTGTTGGCCAGAGTGCGAGCTCTGTTGCGTCGAGAACCGATCCCGATTCCCCAAACGTTCAAACAAGGCAATTTAGAATTAATGTATGCTACCCACGAGGTCAAAATTTCTGGTCGATTAACAAGTTTAACAAAGAACGAGTTTAGGTTGTTAGATTTTTTGAGTCGCAAGCCAGATCGGGTTTGTACCCGAGCGATGATCGAAGAACATGTGTGGGGATACAATTCAGAAAATAATAGCAACGTAATTGAGGCGTTGGTTTATAATTTACGTCGCAAACTTGGTATCAAGAATAAAAAACTTATTCAGACTGTTCAGAATATCGGATATAGGTTTCGGGCTGACGCAGTTTAGTTTTTAATCATATTGAAATGTTCGATCATCAGTTCATAGAAAGTTTATTAGAGAATATTGGCGGTAGCGCAATTACGATAGTTTTGGATTCAGATGGCAAGTGTCAATTTGCCAGCAAGACCACTGAAGGTGTTTTGAATTTGTTGCCAAGCAAAATTTTACAAAAAGAATTCTTAGGTCAATTACAATTTTATTCTTTAGATAACCATTTAATCGATGAAAACAAAAATCCCATTACAAAGTGTTTGAAAGATTCAACATTCATTCAAACAACACCATTCTTTTGCAAGCTTAATCCTAGTAACGATAATGTTTTCGCTTTGACTACCACTCGAATTAACTCAGCAAATCAGAAAAATTATATTCTTGTGCAGGTGAGGCAAGCAAAGCGCGAGGTGGAAGTCGGCGAGATGAAATCATTATTCGTTTCTTTTGCAGCACATCAGTTAAAAACACCTAGTTCTATAGTGAAAGGTTTTTTGGAGCTCATGATGCGACAAGGTGAAGCTACTTATTCAAAAGATCAATGGCATTTTTTAACATCCGCTTTCGAGTCAAACGAACAATTAATTGCTGTGTCTAAAAGTCTCTTAAATATGGCACGCTTGGAAGGAGGCTTAATTGAACCTGGTTTGCATGAGTTTGATCCAAATAGAGCAATCCAGAAAAAGATTGCTTCATTTGCCCCATTGTATAAAACCAAACGGGTAAGTGTGAATTTGTCTGTTTCTAGCGATGAAAATGCGACTATGTTGCGTAGTGATGAATCATTTTTTCTGGAAGTGTTTGGGATTCTTCTGGGAAATGCGATTAAGCATTCCCCAGTAGGTGAAAGTATCACGGTATCATGCAAACTTAGTTTACAGCAGTACGAAGTGCACGTACTGGATAATGGACCAGGTCTCCCAGAGTCTGTCAGGGTAGATTTGTTTAACGCCAAGCAAGATTCATCTGAACAAGAAAATAGTCATGGACTCGGGTTGTATTTAGCAAAAAAGTATATCGCGTTATTAAATGGTTCGATTGGGATTGAAGAGACAGAGCAAGGAAGCGACTTTTATTTTATTTTGCCAAATAGTTAAAATCTTGATGACCGTTTAAGAAGTCTTTCATCGTAGTTGGATTTTTCCCTGGTAATTGTACAGAATCAATTCGTAAGAAAGTGTTATCCTTACAAGTAATTAAATTGTTTGTAGTAGGGTTAGGATCAGGGCTGCAAGACAAAATTTTTAGTGGTTCGTTTTTGTATTTTATCCAAATACCTGGCCAGGGTGTAAAAGCCCTAAATCGGTTATGAATTTCTTGCGCGGTAGATTCTTTAAAATTGACTTCGCCATCAGCCTTAGAAATTATACTGGTCTTACTGGCCATAGAATGATTTTGTTCTTGAGGGATGATTGTTCCAGCTTGGTACTCAAGAAGAGTTGTCAGAATTAACTCAGCAGAAATAATTGAAAGTTTGTTGGATAGAGTTGTGAATGTGTCATCAGGGGCAATGTCCATTGCTCGGGCTGAGAGAATTTGCCCATGGTCAACAAGTTCGTCCAAAATGAAAATAGTTGTTCCTGTTCTGGTTTCCCCATTTAGGATGGCGAATTGGATAGGGGCCGGTCCACGATATTTTGGTAGTAAAGAAAAATGAACATTGATTGTTTTAAGAGGTGGAATTTCGAGTAAGTTGATAGGGAGAATTTTCCCATATGCAACTACTACAAAAATATCTGCTTGCAAGGAATTTAAAAGTTCAAAAATTTTTGGATTGTTTTTTACTTTTTCTGGTTTTGAAACCGGGATGTTATGTTGTTGGGCAAATAAAGCAATCGGAGTAGGGGATGATTCTTGGTGACGCCCCTTCTTGCTATCAGGGCTAGTTATGATATGAACGATTTCGTGAGCCTTGAATAAGGCATCTAATACGGGCAGGCCTACTTCAGATGTGCCAAAAAATACGATTCGCATTAAAGTGCTTTTAAAAGTTTACGAAGGACAGATGCTTGAAACCGGCAGTCTATGAGTGCATCATGCCTGCCTGATGCGTGAGGGACTTTAAGATAATCAGCTAAATCTTCTAAAGAAAACCCAACGAATCGCTGTCTGTTTTTTAGCTGTTTGTGCTTTGCCATAAACGCATAACAAATTGGCCACATATTGAAAGTGTGATATTCAAATGGATATTTTAATCCTGCTTTTCGGTAAGCTTCTGGCAAAAACACAATATCTAGGTTGCCACCATAAGTGGTGGGAATAACATTGTTGCCAAATGTTTTGTTAAATTTTTGTAACACTGTTTTTAGGCTAGGAGAAGATTTTAATTGTTCCCAAGCAATATTATTGACTGCCATGGCTTCTTTTTCTCGATTTGCCCAATGTTTGGGTTTAATGAACATGTTAAAAGACTTTTTTTCTCGCAAACTTTTTTTATCCAACAATATAGCAGCCAGTTGGATGATTTCGTGTTTAGTAACATTGATTCCAGTGGCTTCAATGTCAAGCATGAGTAAGTCTTTATTGAACATTAGGGTTAGTTGTTAGTTATTATTTGGTTAAAAATGGAGAATCACGCGTTTACTATCCATTGATGATTTTGCGGAATACTTCAGCACTTAATCGTGCTTTTTCTAGGGCATTGTGGCGATTGTTAAACTTTAAACTAAAATGTGTGAATAAAGTTTCCATTGTCGGCATTTTTTTTAAGCCATTGTGTAGCGTATATACGTAGCCCAATGACCATAAATCTAAAACATGAGAATCATATTCGTATGGTTGAAAAGTCTTTTTAAATGCTTGGCGTAAGAATTGTACATTGCTTACAGAATGGGTAGCAAGCAGAGGAGTCGAACCAAATTTACTAGAGAATTCTTTAATTACATCATGTAGTTTTTTACTTTTGCTCAATGCTTCAAAGGGAATTTGGAGTTGTTCAGCGTGTTGGGCGATGGTATTGTCTAAAAAACTGACCTTTACGTATTCATTAAAAAAGTTTTTTTCAAGTAAATTGTCTTTGTCTAATAAGACAGCAGAAAGCTGGATGATTGAATCTCTGTCAATGTTAGGGCCAGTAGTTTCTATTTGAAATAGTAAAATATCTTTAATGAATTTCATGATGGATTGAGTTATTCAGCAAAAGTTTCGAATAGATCTGCGCCTGTGGTAATTTTTTCAAGCTTGTCGTAAATCAGAGTGTTGTTGAGATGGTCAATTTCGTGTTGCAGTACACGCGCTAGGAAGGTGTCATCAGTGATAGAAAATTTGTCACCATTTATATCGTAGGCTTCCATTGTAATTTTTTTTGGTCGGTTCACAATTCCAAATACGCCAGGTATAGATAAACAACCTTCTTCTGATTCTTCTGTTTCTTGAGAACGCTGAATAATTTTCGGGTTAATAATAGGGAATGGGGGAATCCCTGCATCTTCAAGATAAATTAACGCGATATTCAAATTTCTGCTAATCTGCGGAGCGGCTAAACCAACTCCATTAGCAGAAATGACAGTATCTAACATGTTCTTGATTAGACGCAATGTATCTTTCTTGAGAGGGAACTCCAGGTCTTTAACAGGTTCGCGAAGAATTTTGGCAGGCAGTTTAGCTATTGGTAAAATCATTGTTTGTATTGTTCATTTCGTTTTTTAATCAAGTAGGCAAATAACTTCCCTGGTGTTTTGACATTAGGGTTTTCTAAGATTTCACCCGCCAACTTCCTTAAAATATCTGGGGGATGAGTAATGGCCATTTTTAGGTAAAAGCCAAAATGAGCTTTGTCGTTAAGCTGATTGGCTAATTCATCAGCCAGAACGTGAGCAGAAGAATGGAGCTTGGGATCACGTTTACGTACCAGTTTTTTATTGGCTGTCACATCTTTTAAAGAGTCCATAGCTGTATTATACCGTACTCGCTAAAAAAGTTGAAAAAAGCTATAATAATAGGGTTATGAGCGTAAAATTAGTTGGGGGTGTATTATTATCAATTGGCATTGCTATAGCGGTGATGGAAGGTGTCCCGCAGCGGGCTTGGACGTGGTTTGCTGGCACAGATTTGGCTACCAATATTTTTTCTTTGAGCGGAAGTGAAGAAAAACTGCCTGGTCCATTACGTGGTTTGTTGGATAATGGCGCCAGTAGTTATTTGAGTAACACTGGAGTCATTCAGTATACGAATGAGCATCGTGAGCAAAAAGGATTGCTCCCATTGCATGTGAATGAGAGACTTCATCAGGCTGCCGAAGCAAAAATTGATGACATGTTTGCCAAACAGTATTTTGAACATCAGTCACCAGATGGAAAATCGCCAGCAGATATTATTCGTTCGCAAAGTTATGAATATATCATTGTTGGGGAAAATTTAGCGTTGGGTAATTTTAAAGATGACCAAACTTTAGTTCAGGCATGGATGGACAGCCCAGGTCATAGAGCAAATATCCTGAATTCCAAATTTCAGGAAATTGGCGTAGCAGTCAGAAAAGGAATGTTTGAAGGCAAAGAAGTCTGGATGGCTGTGCAGGAATTTGGTTTGCCACTTTCATCTTGCCCAAGTCCGAAGAAAACTTTAAAACCACAGATTGACGCTAATCGCTTACAACTCACTAGCCAGCAAGAGGATTTGCGACAACAAAAAATGGTGATTGACGCCAACCATTTTCCAAATGAATCGGAATATAATTCTGCCGTGTCAAGATATAATGCCTTGGTAAATCAGACTAACAAATTGTCAGAAGTTACTCAGGAGATGGTCCAGCAGTATAATTCTGCAGTCAATGAGTTTAATCAGTGCTTAGAGTCAAATTCGTAATGAGTCAACCTATATCTACTACAAATAAAATTGATGTTGCAGGACTAAGAATTAGCGCAATCACAAAATCTGTCCTTCTAGAAAAAATCCGTGATCGGATTTCCAAACGAGAAAAGACTTTTGTTGTCACTCCGTACTCTGAGTTCTTATATGCTAGCCAACGTGATTTAGAACTGAGGCACTTATTAAATAGTGCTGATTTTGCTTTGGCTGATGGCGTTGGTATTTTATGGTCCGATTTATTTTTGTCTCAACCTCTCACTATGAAGTGGTTTTATTTGAATGCAATCCAGGCTTGGTGGCAGGTGGTGTGGACAGGGGCAAGCATTGTGTTGCATCCGAGCGCGCTCTACAAAAATATACCGGAGAAGATCGTTGGGGCAGATTTAATTTGGGATCTAGCCAGACTGGCAATAGAAAACAATTTCAGTATTTATTTACTTGGCGGATGGGGAAGTGTCGCGCAACAAACAGCACAAAAGTTGCAAAACAAATTTCCAGGATTAAAGATTGTCGGTACTTCTAACAAAAATATGTCCGACCCCACTATTTTAGATGATATCAATAAAGTCAGTCCTGACATGGTCTTTGTCGCATTTAAGGCGCAAGTGGCTGAGCAATGGATTGCTGATAACCTGTCTAAGACAAATGCTATCTTTGCAATCGCATTGGGCGGAACTTTTGATTATATCGCAGGAGTAAAAAAACAACCACCAAAATTTATTCGCAAAGGTGGTTTGGAATGGCTCTGGCGATTGATTACGCAACCAAGTCGCGTGTTTAGAATTTACCGAGCATTTTGCGGATTGATTCTCTCTTTAGTCAGGTACAAAGTTTATCTCTCAACTCCTTACCGACGAAACGCTTGCGCTGTCGTTGTTAATAGTGAAGGAAAAATTTTGCTTTGTAAAAGAACTACCATTATCAGGCGAGGTTTTTCCCCTCGCGACACCACAGTTGATTACTGGCAATTCCCGCAAGGTGGTTTGGATACTGGTGAAGATTTGGTTACAGGTGCGCAACGAGAGTTACAAGAAGAAACAGGGATAGTGCACGTGAGCTTGTTGGGTAAAGCAAAATATGTTAATCGCTATCTTTGGAAAAATGCCATCAGGCCATTACTTACTCGTTCACGTTATCATTTTAAAGGTCAGGAACAAGGAACAATATTTTTTAAGTTCATAGGCTTGGAAAGTGAAATTCAGTTAGATGACAGGGAGTTGACAAGCTACCAATGGCTCACTTCGTCTGAGGTGATACAAATCATTGCTCCTGAGCGTCGTGAGCATGCGGAAACCGTACTTGCTGAATTGGCTGAAATTCAGATAAACTAAAGTATCTATTCAAATTCATGTCTTTAAATACTAAACCAATTAGAACTCGTCTTGCACCTAGTCCTACCGGGTTGGTCCATATTGGGACTGTCCGCACCGGGTTATTTAATTTTTTGTTTGCGCGTAAATATGCCGGGCAATTTATTTTGCGCGTTGAAGATACAGATCGCAGTAGATTTGTTGAAGGTGCAATGGAAAACATGATTGAAGTAATGCAAAAATTTGGCATATTTTTTGATGAAGGACCACGCTTAGACGAACACGGAAAAATGTATGAAGTAGGGGACAAAGGACCATACATTCAATCTGACCGTTTAGACATATACCAGAAATATACTCAGGAGCTTCTGGAGAAAAAATTGGGCTATTATTGTTTTTGTAGTTCGGACCGATTAGAAGAATTGCGCAAAGAGCAGATGGCTTTAAAAAAACCAGCAATGTATGACCGGTTATGTAGGAATCTTACTGACGAGGAAGTTAAGACGAAACTGGCTGAGTTTGAATTGGAGAAGAAACGACCAGTGGTGCGTCAGGCAAATCCACTTGAAGGGGAAACCATTGTTAATGATTTAGTGTATGGTGAAATAAAATATGATAATTCTACTTTAGATGATCAAGTATTAATCAAATCTGATGGATTTCCTACCTATCATTTTGCAGTAGTTGTTGATGATCACTTGATGGAAATCACACATGTGATTCGCGGGGAAGAGTGGTTACCATCAACTCCAAAACACATTTTGTTGTACAAGGCATTTGGCTGGGAAGTGCCAGCTTTTGCACACGCGCCGTTAATTCTGAATCCAGATAAAACTAAACTCTCAAAACGCCAAGGTGATACGGCGGCAGAAGAGTTCTTTAAAAAAGGTTATTTGCCTGAAGCATTGATAAACTTTATAGCATTCTTAGGTTGGAACCCTAAAACTGAACAAGAGATTTTTTCGTTAGCAGAGCTAATTGATCAGTTTGACTTATCAAAAATAAATAACTCTGGCGCTGTGTTAGATGTCAATAAATTAGACTGGATGAATAGTGAATATATTCGTACCAAGTCCGATGCTGAATTAGTTGAACTTGTAAAACCATATTGGCAGGAAACTGGGTTTGATCTGTCAAAATTTACACACGAGTATCTGGAAAATGTGATGTCTTTGGAAAAAGATCGGTTAAGAAAACTTTCTGAAATCTCAGATCGCACAAAATATTTTTTCACGGAAACACCCCAGTTAGTGGCTGAAAAATTAGTTTGGAGAAAGTCTACTTCAGTTGAGACTAAGCAAAACTTACGATTGTTACAAGATTTGTTTCGCACTTTATCTGATGATCAGATGGGGACAATCACGAAACTGGAAGAAGCTGTTAAGGAATTCATTGTCAAGCACGGTTTTGATAATGGCTCAATTCTTTGGCCGTTACGATATGTGATGACAGGAGAGGAAAAGAGTCCTAGTCCTTTTGAGGTTACGGCAACAATTTTTGGAGGATGGGGGAGAGAGAATGTGATGTTACGTCTTGAAAATGGGATTTCGATTTTGTAGTGCTAATGTGCTATAATTTATTTAATGCAAGAGATCAAAATTCCTGAAACTAAAAATATTTTGAAGTTTGTAATTTTGACTGCGCTATTTGGCTTAATTAGCGTTGGTATTTTTGTATTTGTCGCAAATAAGGTTGTTTTTGCCCAGGCGAATCAACGAGATGTCTTAAACGATAAAATCCAACGACTACAAAACCAGATTAATGCTTATCAAAAGTCTATTAACGAAACACGCAAGCAAGGAGCAAGCCTGCAGAATGAAATCAATATCTATGACAACCAGATTGCTTCTTTAGAATTACAAATACAAGCGACCCAAACTCAAACGGAAGATACAAATTTACAAATCTCTGAGCTTCAAACGCAAATTGATCGACGCAAAGTAGAGATAGAAGAAAATAAAGTCATTCTTGGTTCACTAGTTCGCCAATTGGCTGAATTGGATGAAAATTCATTTTTGAACATTGGTTTAGGGACTGATAATTTTTCTGCATTTTTAGATCAAGTGCAATACAACAGAAGCGTTCAGGATCAGGTTTACAGTTTAGTTTCAAAAATTAAAGAGATTAAGGCTAAATTGGAGACACAGCAAGCCGATTTGAAGAAATCACTAGAAAAGCTGACTGAACTTTCTGGGCAACTGAAAATTGCTGAGGAAGCTTTAAATTCCGATCGCGATGCGAAATCAGATTTGTTGGCTCAAACAAAGGGCGTTGAAAAGAATTATCAGAACATGTTAAGCGCGAGCAATAAAGAACAAGATAAAATCCAGAAGGAACTGTATGATTTAGATAATGCTGCTCGTGCCAAAGCAGGAAATCCGACGATTTCAGCCAAAAAAGGTGTTTTGGCGTGGCCAATGGATGGCGTGCTTACTCAAGGGTACGGCAATACTGGTTTTACTTCTTTAGGATATAATTTCCACAATGGATTAGATATTGCGGCTCCAGCAGGCAAACCGATTTACGCTCCTGCGGATGGAACAGTGGCACATTGTAATTCTAGCCAGTCGGCATATGGAAACTGGTGTACAATTTACCATTCAGTAGAAACAAATAATGGCGTGCGGGAGATTGTATCTTTGTTTGGTCATATGCGTTCATATGTTGTGGCGCCTGGTCAAGCTGTAAAAATGGGTGACTTGATTGGTTACGAAGGAAACACCGGCAATACCACCCGATTGTTATATGGTCCTGATCGTGGCTATCATTTACATTTCACTATTTTTGACCGAAATGGATATAGGGTTACCAAGGGTGCTTATGGAGATTATTATGTACCGTCTGGTGTAACATATAATCCACTTAGTTTCTTAGGAAGATGATGAAAGCTTTGCTTACAAAGCGGTCAGGGAGAATTTTGATCACCAGTTTTTTGGTACTGCAGATGATGCTGGGATATGTTGGTCAGATGAATTTGGTTCATGCACAGATTCCAGACGCGCTGAATGTTAAAAACTCGGGCCCAGTTGAAGTTCCAGAATATGGTGGGGTTGAAGACAGCATCAAACAGTATTTATGTGTTCCTGATAGCAGTAATTTAGGAACGGCTCTATATACTTGTGTTACAAAGTTATATCGCTTTGGGATTGCCTTTGGTGCAATTGCGTTAGTATTTTTTGTGGTTTTTGCTGGTTATGTTTACATCACTGGTGGTGAGGCGGCAAAAGAAAAGGGTAAGGGGATAATTTTAAGTGCTATAACGGGTATGGCAATAATTCTGTCGAGTTATGTATTGCTGAGTTTCATTAATCCATATTTAGTGAAAATTAGACCAATTCAACCACCGATTTTTAGTGCCTCCAATTTACCAAAGTGTGATGTTGTGGGTTTAGGGGTAAATTGTATTTTGCCCACAGGGCAAGTTAACTATCCTGGGGGGAGTGGTGTTCCTGGATCGGCGAGTGAAGCTAAGTACGCTGCTTTAATTTCTAAATATGCCCCACGTTTAGCAAATAACTCGGGGGTTAATCCGTATTGTGCTTTGGCATCCCTTTTGCAAAAAGAGTCGTCCTTTAAGTACAATATTGCTTCAAATGCTGGGCCAAGTGGTACGTACAATTCAGTGCTAATAGATGTAAACAGCGCTAATAAGGGATTTTATAACCTTACTTTTTTATATTATGGTGGAGGAGGTTCTACTCGTACTATCGGTCATGGCATAGGACTGGGTCAGATTTTTATTTATGGACCGCCTTCGCAATGGAAGAACAAAGGGTGGGTTAATGTTTCTACACCAGCAAGATCTGATCCATCGAGTTTTGGATTCAATACTTTAACGGTGACTGATTTGTTGGATCCTGATAAAAACCTTAATGCTTCTTCTTATTTAATTGCAAAATTAATGAGGGACAATGGAGGTAATATTGTTAAGGCTTATAGAACTTACTCAGGCGGTGAGCCAGATTTTCAAACTGGCGGTAGTAGTTATTATAACCAATGTGTTCTAAGGCAAAAATAAATACATGTTTAATTTTTTTTCAAAACACATTAAATTAATAATAATTTGCGCGATACTTATTGTAGTTGTATTGGGTATTATTTTGTTTTTAGTAAGTCGCAAACAAACTCCTACAGCCGTACAAAACGAAGGTGTCCCTGGTTCCAATGGATTGATCATTGATCAATCAAACCAGTATTTATCTAACGATGATATGAGTAATGAAGATAAGTATTTGATGTTACTGGCACAGACTCTGACTGAAGAATATGGTACCTATAAACTAGGGGATAATCGAGGGCTTTGGGATGTACAAAACCAAGCAACCCCAGCATTTAGTGACGTAATTGAAAAAATAATTGATACAACTAATCATTCTAAACACACGATTACAACAGTGGACCCTGATTCTATCAGCTTGACCAAGGATTCTAACACCAAAGTAACTCTAGTTATGAATGCTGTTATAGATGATAAAAATAATGGTCAATCACGTAATATCGTTAGCACGGTTAATTTGGTACAGCAAAACACGTATTGGTTAGTGGAAAATATAATTTTCAGTGATAAATAATGCACAAACTAAAACAAAAATTATTCCTGTTATTATTCATTTTGGTGCTTCTGAACCCAGTTTTCGCTATGGCTCAGGGTTCCAACACTACCTCGCAAGCACCTACCACAGACAAGGTTGATGTGCCAGAGTATAAGGATGTACAACAAAGTATTGAGAATTTTTTGTGTACCCCTAGTGACTCTCCTGATGGTCGAGCATTAGAAAAGTGCGTAAATAAGGTGTACAGGTTTGGAATTTCTTTTGGAGCGATTGCTTTAGTTTTTTTCTTAGTATATGCCGGATATGTTTATATTTCAGGAGGGGAGAGCGCTAAGGGCAAAGCTAAGGAGATTGTGCAAAACTCATTAGTGGGGATAGCCTTGCTTCTTGGAAGTTATGTTTTGCTGAGATTCATAAATCCGAATCTGGTAATTTTTAAACCAATTCAACCACCAATCTTTAGCGCTCCTGATTTTCCTGATTGCGAAGTAGCTGGTCTTGGTGAGGAGTGCATTTTGTCTGAACCCGGTGGAGGCACAATAGTTGGGACTGGTGGATACATTGCTTGCCCAGATGGTTTGATAAATTTTGATAAAAAAATTGTACAAGTCAATGGTGGTGGTGATACCGAAAAAATATGCAAATCAATGTGGACTAAATTAGTGAGCATCAATTCAGCTCATAAACTGATAGCAACAGCTACTATTGGTTCTGGGCACTTATCAAGTTGTCATTCTGGTGGATCTCCAAAAAGCGGGACTTGTGTAGATATAGTGCCAGCTGATGGCAGCTTTCCGAAGTTGTGTCAGGCTGTTAAATCAGTAGGTAACGTAGTCATAGTTAACGAATCAGGAGGATCAGAATCCGATTGTGGTAAGCGCAGGCACTTTAGCACTACCACTGGCAATCATTTACATATATTTTTGACCGGAAGCAACTAAATGACCGTCGTCCTTAAAAAGTAAAAGAAAGAAATCAGGGGATAGTGATTAGTAATAGGGTGTAAAAATATAAACTGACAGTGTTTAGAGTTGAATCTACAAACAAAAAATTGACAGGTAGAATAATATAAAAGAGATCGACACCTCAAACCTGCTAAAAATTAGTGAGATGAATCATTTGAATATACTTCAACACACAGATATTAGTTTCAATGTCGCATAAGATACATTGTGCGACACAAGATATATTTCGTTTCCTTGCTTTCTCCTTGTATTCCCTTCTGGCTATTTGTCTAATAATATCCTTGCTTGAATACGTTGATAATAAATAAAACAGAGCTAGTCGGCTCTGTTTTGTTTTAGAGTTAATTTAATTATTGATTTAATTTAGTTTATCTACTTTTCTTAGCATTGGCTCGAGTTTGCCTAAAACCCTTAAAAAATAATCAATGGATTGTTTGGTGGTGTCACGTCCCATAGTGATACGTACGGCGCTGTATGCGTCCTTTTTATTCCCCCCAAGGGCAAGAATGACATGGGATGGATCTGTACTTTGTGTTGCACAAGCACTCCCTGTTGATATGGCAATATTATAGTTATCTAGATATAAAAGTAAACTTTCCCCTTCTATACCTTTAAAAGATACATTGATATTATTGGGCAAGCGGTTCGTTATTCGAGTGTTTTGGGATACTGTAGGCCCATTAATTGAAACATCCTTTACTTTTTTAAGCAGACGACCGATAAAGTAACGCTGTAACAACTGCAATCGTTTATTCTCATGCACTAAGCCTTGTTGGGCAATACGTAGAGCTTTGGCTAAACCGACTACACTCGGTACGTTTTCTGTTCCGCTCCTGAGATTGCGTTCTTGTCCACCACCTTGGATCATAGGATCAAGCTCTATACCATTGCGGATGTACAGCACGGCAATTTGTTTTGGTCCGTAGATTTTGCTTCCGTTTAATGTCAGCAGATCTACTTTGAGGGCTTTGGTATCCAAAGACAGAGCACCTCCAGCTTGGCAGGCATCTGTATGAAAAAGTACTTGTGGCAAATTTTTTTGCGCTCGCGCTTTGTTCAAACCGGAGACCCACTTCCCTATATCTGCGATTGGTTCAATGGTGCCCACTTCATTATTTGCGTACATAATAGATATTAACGCAGTGTTGTGTTTCACTAGTTTTTTAAGTGATATCAGATTGACGAAGCCTTCTTTGGTTACTGGCGCATAGCTGATTTTCCAACCGTAGGTAATTAGTTCATCAACTACATGTAAAACGGAATGGTGTTCAATAGGCGTAGTGATTATGTGGCCAGGCTTTCCGTGCTTTTTTTGATATGCCTTTGCTATGCCAAAAATGGCCAGATTATTACTCTCAGTTCCTCCAGCCGTGAAAATTATTTCCGATGTTTTACAATTTAACTCATTAGCGATTTCAGAGCGTGCATTCTCAATAGCGGTTTTTGCTGTAATCCCGTCTTTATAGAGCGCAGATGGATTGGCAAATTTGTCGGACCAATATGGTTGCATCGCTTTCAAGACACGTGGATCCACTGGGGTTGTCGCCGCATGATCTAGGTAAATCAGCTTTTCGGACTTTTTTATGGTATTCATAAGCATATTTTAGCAAAGTCAAGCCTTAACGACTAGACTTTGTGTATCCAGCCCGTTGTGCATCGTCTTCGGATGCAAAACATTGGGCGGGGTTAGTGCGCTCATAAAAAGCCCCACCGGGGATGTGGTAGATTTTACTCTTACTACCCTTAATGAGACAGTTTGAAGTTACGGTGGCGTTTGAATTTTTACTAGCATCATTTTTGGTTTCTGGTTTGGTTTCTGGCTCGTTAATTGGTGTCTTCGTATTTACCAATGGCGAATTTGTGTTATAATTAATGAAAGATCGCTTATTGGGAATGGATTTATCTGTTGTACCTGTTTGCATTTTCCCGGTTCCAAAACCAGCAACAAAAACTGTTGCCATGCATGTGGCTATAGTTATCAGCGGTTTTGCTTTCATAATAATTTTTTCTTTGTCCAGATTTCTAATAATATCCAACATAATAATTAGAGGGGTTAATAAAGGTAAGATATGCAATATGCTTTTGTATTAGGACGAGTTTACACTCTATCGCTAGCTGAACTGTTTTCGTATTTTAAAACTCATCAAATTGACATTGCGGTTGTTGATGCTTCGCCAGAGGTTTTGGTGGTAGAAGTTGAGCAACAGCTTGATGTCCACAAGATCCAAAGAGATTTAGGTGGGGTTGTCAAAATTTTACGCATTGTCGATGTTGTTAAAAAACGTGAAACTGATTCCATAAATTTTTCTCTGCAGAACTATTTCAAACCCAGCAAACTCAAGACTGATTTTTTAAAAAATTATAAAGGGAAGATTCAATTTGGGGTTAGTATTTATTTGCTTGAAAGTACTGTCAAAGCATTCGGTGAGCCAAAAAAGCTTGGTATGTTTATTAAACGGTCAATGCAGGATGGTGGGTCGAGTATTAGGCTGGTTATCCCAGAGTTCAATTCCTTGGCGCTTGCTTCTGTGTTGGTCACTAAAAATTCGTTATTAGAAAAAGGAGCAGAAATCTGTGTTCTGGCTAGCAATACTCAAGTGTATGTGGCTAAAACTTTAGTTGTTCAGGACTTTGAAGATTATGGACGTAGAGATTATCAACGCCCTGTGCGAGATGATAAGCAAGGAATGATTCCTCCAAAAGTTGCACAACTTATGCTCAACTTTGCTGAGTGTAAGCCAACCGCAACTATGCTCGATCCGTTCGCTGGCATCGGCACAATTGTCCAAGAAGGTGTTTTGCTTGACTACAAGATGTTAGGCAGTGATATTAACGCTGGGGCCATTGCTGGTAGTGAGAAGAATTTGGAATGGTTTCGTAATCGTTATAAAATATCAAAAGGTAAATTCCATGTAGAGGTTTCTGATGCACGAGAGGTGTCTGTTCTTGTAGAGAACTTGCAAAAAATTGGTGCGTTTAAAAATATTTCTGGTGTTGTAACTGAAGGGTATTTAGGGCCAATGTATACCAAGTTCCCTACCCAGCCAGAGATAGACAAGAATTTTAAGGATCTGGAAGAATTATATACGACAGCTTTTAAAGATTGGTTAAAATTTTTATCTAAAGGTGATAAAGTTGTGATTTGTTTTCCTGCGTATAAACATTTTAATGAGTATACCAGCTTCCCTGCTCTTGACTTTATTACCACGCTTGGGTATAATACTATAGATCTCATTCCCTCTATTTTGGTTGAATCTATGCCGTTTTTGAAGCTTACAGCGCGAAAAACAGCAATTTATGATCGAAAAGATCAAATAGTCGCCAGGGAAATTGTGATATTTGAGAAACAATAGTTTCGCAGTAATTTTTAAGTCTTATTTTAATAGTTTATGGCTCATAAAAAAGCTGGAGGCTCCACTAGTTTAGGTAGAGACTCCGTATCAAAACGTTTAGGAGTTAAAATTTTTGGTGACCAGTGGGTTAATAAAGGTGAAATCATTGTCCGTCAACATGGGAATAAATTTCATGCTGGTGATAATGTAAAAACAGCTGGTGATTCGACTCTATACTCCATTGTAGACGGCGTTGTTAAATTCCAAAATAAAATGCTTCGTAAGTTCCATGGTAACCTGCGCAAGACGCGTGTCGTAAGCGTAGAACCAATTGCAGTAAAGGGGCATAATAAAACAACTACACCTAAGAATAATTCCGTAGTGGACACAGAAAAAGTTGTTGAATCAACCCAAGCCTAAAGACAAATTCTCTGATTCAAAAATTCACTCCTGATATGGAGTGAGTTTTGTTATCTATAGGTAATTTCTATTTAACCTTGATGATAGAAAGGACGAATTCAACAAATAATGGATGTGGGCTAAACGGTCTCGATTTGAATTCGGGGTGGAATTGCGTAGCAACAAAAAATTTGTGATTTTTGAGTTCAATAATTTCAACAAGGCTACCATCAGGCGTGGTGCCGGCAATAGTTAGTCCAGCATTTTCTAAGCGTTCACGGTATTGATTATTAAACTCATATCGGTGACGATGTCGCTCAGAAATAGTATTGGCGATCTTCCCTCTCGAGCCTGGATTTATCCAGCCCGCCCGAGCATAAGCTTTTTCGGTCCTGGTATTTGGGCTGATTACACAATCCCACGAGCCTAGACGCATGGTTGCACCGTATTCACGTTTTAACAACATTTTTTCTTGTTCTGGCATGATATGAATAACCGCATGTTTAACGTTTTGCTCTACTTCAGTTGTATGAGCATTACGTATTTTGGCTACATTCCTGGCAAATTCAATAGTTGCTAATTGCATACCAAAACACAATCCTAAATATGGAATGTTTTTAGTACGTGCATATTTAATAGCTTCAATTATTCCGTCTACTCCCCTACCACCAAATCCACCTGGAACACAGATGCCATCAAACCCAGATAAAACTTTGACTGCCCCTTCTTTTTCTATGCGTGTACTTGGAATCCAATTTAAATTTACCTTTACTTTATTTGCCCAACTAGCATGTTTAATTGCTTCAATCACTGAAACATAAACATCTGCTAGTTGATAAGACCCTGTCTCAAAATATTTTCCTACCACAGCAATTTCAAACGCATGTTTTGAACTATTAACTTTGTTGATTGTGTTTACCAAGGTATTCCATTGCTTCATGTCTTTCTTCTTAGAAGGAAGCCCAAATTGCTTGAGGAGCTTGTCAGTTAAACCTTCTTTATCAAAATTTGCAGGCACAAGGTAAATGCTATCAACATTTGGTGCCGCAATTATATTATCTATTGGGATATTGGTAGTCCATGCTAAAGTTTGTTTACGGCGATCATCAATTTTATCTTCTGCGCGGGCAATCAAAAAGTCCGGCTGGATTCCAGAAGCAACTAATTGTTTAACAGAATTTTGTACTGGTTTAGATTTCATTTCTCCAATACTTGGTGGGGTTGGGAGATACCCAACATGAACATGTGCTGTATCTCGACCGTCGCGGTACTTCATAATTCTATTCGCCTCAATAAATAGAATATTTTGGTATTCACCAACAGTTCCACCAATCTCACAAATTACAAAATCAGCTTTTCGGGCACGGGCCGCCTGTTCTAGGCGATTTATGATCTCTTCAGGCACATGCAAGGCTACTTCTACATCCTCACCTTTGAATTCAAAATTTCGTTCTTTTTGGATAATTGTTTGGTATAACTGCCCATTGGTCACATAGTTTGCTTTAGAGAGATCGGTAGTTAAAAACCGTTCATAGTTACCTAAATCTTGGTCAGTTTCCATACCATCGTCAGTAACGAAAACTTCTCCGTGCTCTTGGGGGCGGATCGTGCCAGCGTCAACGTTTAAATATGCGTCACACTTGACTGGAGCAACCGTGTATCCGCGCGATTGTAAAAGAGTGGCAATGGTGGATGTGGTAATCCCTTTTCCCACCCCAGAAATTACTCCCCCAGAAACAAAGATGAATTTAGTATTAAGTTTTTTGGCCTTTCTAGTTTTGATGTGATATGACATAAGAGTTTTTAATTTGTTTGCAACGGTTCAAGATTGATTTTAGTTTTCGCAACAATACCATGACCCAATTTAATACTGATGGAATGTTCGCCAAGTTGTTTGATGCTCTTTTGAGCATCAATTTGAGATTTCTCCAGTTTTATTTTTGTTTTTTGAAAGATTGCAGTTATAATATCTGCTTCATGCACACCGCCAAACACCTGTCCTTTATTCCCTATTTTCACCTTTATGGCAAAAACTTTCCGCTCCAGATCAGATTTGTTTTGAATGGCTCGTGTCTGGGCTTTCGTTTCAGCATCAGATTTAACCATAGATTCCTTTAATAACTTTGCCTGAGCTTCTGGGCTGGCAAAGGCTGCTAGACCTTTTCGTATTAACATATTTTTGGCAAACCCATCAGCAACTTCTTTTATGTCTCCTTTTCGTCCAATTTTACTAACATCTTTCAATAAAATTACCTTCATAGAAATGTTAAAATTTAATAAACTCAATCTGAAATAAAAAAACTCCCTACTCGAGAGTTTTGGCTCTTTTTAATTATACACTAATTTGCTTGTAAATCAAAAAACATCATTTTTTGGGATTTTTTGATATTCGTGGGTTTCCTGAAAGATTATGTACGCAAATATTTCCGCATTGCTAATAAGCTGGAGATAGTGCTTAAAATAAAGGCTATTACTAACTGAATTACTACAATTAGCATAAATGTTCCGATGTGACCACTGAAGGTCGAACCTGATGAGGTGAGGTATACGCTAATTTTAGGTAATAAGCCAGTATATACCGGAAACAATAGCGTGCTGGTAATTATAGTGGCTAATATGCTGTAAATCAAAGCCTCAATAATAAACGGACCACGAATGTACCAGTTAGTGGCTCCGACCAAACGCATAATTTCTACCTCTTCTTTACGGTTGTAAATCGTTAGGGTTATGGTATTAAAAATGACCAAAACTGCGATGGCGGAAAATATCGCAATCAGTATGATTCCAATAGTAATAATGAATTTTAATAAATTATTCAGGCGATCAATTAAAACCCGGTTGTCCTCAAAGTTAACCTTTTCAATGGCTGAAGTGTATTTGTCTGAAGATAGCATTTCAGCTATTGCAGGGTAATCTTCTAATTTCGTGGCTTTGATTTGCAGGGTTGCTGGTAAAGGGTTTTCATTCAACTCCCCAATAGATTCTAATAACAATGGATCATTTTGATGGTTGGCTTTAAATTGACTTAAAGCATCTTCTGCAGAAACATAGCGTACTTCTTCAATACGATTGTCTTGTTCTAACTGATCTTTAACTACTAGTATTTGACTTTCCGCTAAACCGTTCTTAAAATATGCAGAAATATCAACACGTTGCTGAATTGTTTTAACAGAAGAATTTGTGATAACAAATAATAATGATAGCACTGAGAGAATTATCAGTGTTATTGTCATGATCAATGTGGATGCGCTAGCCAGCCAGATGTTTCGGCGGAAATTGGTCATCCCCATTTTAATGATGCGGAAGAAAGAAATGAAGTTTATCACAAAATATATTATTACAGATTCGTTGGGAAATTCAGAGTTTGTATTTGCCTTTTTGCTGTTCTAGGGTAATTTGCCCACCTTCAATGGTGATGACGCGCTTGGCAATTTTATTGACTAATTCAGCAGCATGCGTGGCTAGTAAAACAGTGGTTCCCAGTTTGTTGATTTTCAGTAGTAGGTCTAATACTTCACTTGCGTTGACTTCGTCCAGATTTCCAGTCGGCTCGTCCGCTAAAAGTAGTACTGGTCGATGGGCTAATGATCTAGCAATTGCAACTCTCTGGCGTTCACCGCCAGACATTTCGTGAGGGAAAGAATCTTTTTTATGCAATAAACCGACTAGCTCTAAGATTTTAGGCACATCTTTATTGATTTTATCTTTACGGTGTCCAGAAACCTCCATGGCGAAAGCAACGTTTTCAAATGCTGTGCGACGAGGTAACAGTTTGATGTCCTGAAATACCATACCAATCTTGCGACGTAGGTATGGTAGATCTGATTTTTTCACCCGAGTCATATCTATTTCGTCAATCAGAATTCTTCCATCATCAAGTTCTTCCTCACCAATTAAGAGTTTCATTAGCGTTGACTTCCCTGCACCAGACATTCCTACGACAGAAATAAACTCCCCATGATTAATATGGAGATTGATGTTGTTTAGAGCTTTATTGTTTCCGTAATATTTTGTAACGTTATCAAACCGGATCATATAGATTTATTATACCATAGTTATTCCCCAATATGAGTAGATCTCTTAAAAGTTCAAATAATCAAGTACAAATACTAATTTATGGAGATTTTCTGAAAAATTATTGGTGTTGACTAAACATTAATAATATTGTATAATCGTCATATCTCTATATACCAGAGAGATAAAAAAAAATTGTGGAGGAGAATGGAATGGTATCGCTAGGAGAAAGGGATATTGTTTTGGTGTTTTGCCAAGACAATCTGTCCGAAACGGAGAATACTCTCTTGGAGTCTTTGAGAGAGGTGTATGGTTTGTCTAGAGTGAAGGTATTCGCTTCGCTCAAGAGAGCCCGGTCGGTGATGAATGGTTATCCTGGGTTCCTCGTCGCTTGTTTCGACGGGGAAAACGAGGACCATGTTGATGAGGTTTTCGATTTATTTGGAACCTCCGAATTGATCGAAAACAACGTCACTCGCGTTCTTGGGGTGAACGAGGGTATGTTGCTGGCGGAAGTTGAGGGTGGTCGTTTTGACCACGACCAGCTTGTGCTCCTACCAGAGGCTTCGCAGGGCGAAGCAACTCTGTCAGGTCTTCGAAAGGTTTTCGGCAATCCTGTTATGTTGCCAGCACGCAGAGAACCACGCGCGTACAATCGCCAAGATCGTCCGGAGAATTTCTATTAGCCGGACAGACGAATGACAACCACTTGCCCACCGCTTTTACATAGCGGTGGGCGTTTGTTTTATTTGGCTCTCTAAATATTGTTCAACAAAAGCATCTAACTCTCCGTCTAAAATTTTATCAGGGTCTGTTTCTTCATAATTTGTTCTATGATCCTTCACTAATTTGTATGGGTGTAAAATATAGCTACGAATTTGATTCCCCCATTCTGCTGATTTGTATTCTCCACGCAGTTCCTTTTTTTCTGCCGCAAGCTTTTCATCTTCAACTTGTTGTACACGGGCTATCAAAATTTTCATAGCAAGTTCTTTATTTTGATGTTGGCTTCGTTCATTTTGTATATTAACTTTAATCCCAGTCGGTTTGTGGGTAATTCTGATCGCGCTATATGTAGTATTCACGCTCTGTCCACCATGTCCAGATGCAGTAGTAGCCTCGATTTCTAAATCTTTTGGGTCGAGCTTTACAGTTTCGGCTTCCTCTAGTTGCGGTAAGAGTTCAAAGAGCGCAAAAGAAGTCTCGCGGGTATGCGCGGGGTTAAATGGACTGAGTCTAACTAGTCGGTGAACACCAGCTTCGCTTCTCAATAATCCATATGCAAACGGCCCATGAACAGAAACTGTTACAGACTTGATTCCAGCTTCCCCGCCCTTACTTTGATCAATAATTTCTGTGCGCAAGCCTTTTCGTTCGCAATAACGTAAATATTGTCGGAGTAGCATTTCTGTCCAATCTTGGGCATCTGTTCCTCCAGCACCAGCATGAATGGAAAAAATCGCATTATGATCGTCATATTGTTTTGACATTAAGACAATTAGGCGATTTTGCGAATATTTTTGTTCTAGTTGAGAAACCTGTTCGTGTAAAAACTTTTCAGTTTCTTCGGAATGATCAGTATTGGTTGAGATGAGTTCAAGTAATTCTGAAATATTAGTTTCAATTTTTTCCCAAAAAGTTTTGAATTCATTCAGCTGGTTGTATTCTAATGTGACCGCTTGTGCAGATTCTTGATGATCCCAGAAAACTGCTGATTGCATTTTATCTTCTAGCTCAAGAATGCGTTGAGTTTTTTGTTCTAGGTTCAGTTGAGACTTTAATTTTTGGACTTGTTCTAGTAAGTCAGATAAGCGTTTAAGAAGTTCATTCATGTATTTAGTATAGCTGAAACTTAGATAAAAAAAAATGACTTCGGATTACTCCGAAGCCATTGTTGCTTTACTCTTTCTTCTCAGGGTCACAACGTCGTATCCATATTCAGGGTATGTTTCTCGAGCCACTTCTTCCCATTGCGATTGGTCATATTTTGGGAATCTGACATCGCCTGGATAGTCGTCATGGGTTATGGTGAGGATCATTTCATCAAGAACCCCCATCTCAATTGCCTTTTCAGCAATTTGAGCTCCACCAATGATAAAGATTTTCTCACATCCTACTTCGTATCTTTGGATAGCCTGTGGGAGCGACAAAAATTTTACAAATCCAGATGGAGCAACCCATTCAGAATCACGAGAGATGACTACATTGGTTCTGTCTGGAAGAGGCTTACCAAAGATCTCACAAGTTTTCCTACCCATAATAATTGGGTGACCTAAGGTGATTTTTTTGAAACGAGGTAAGTCACCTTCTAATTTTTGCCAAGGAAGAAATCTCGGCGGGTTATCGTTATTCCCAATCACATCATTTGGAGTTTTCGCCATCACTAATGTGATCGTAGCTCTTTTTTTGATCATGTTATTCGACTCCTTTGTGGTCATACTATATTGCTACTGGCGCAGAAATTTTGCCATGACTGCGGTAGTCAACAAGTTCTATATTCTGGAATTTGAAATTCATCAATCCAGCAAACCCTTTTAGGTTTTCTGCGTTAACAAACTTCAACATTGGTAGTGGGAAAGGTTGTCTGCTCAACAATTCATCTACTTGGGGCAAATGGTTGCTGTATATGTGTAAATCACCAAAAGTGTGGATGAATTCTCCAACTTCCAGATCACAAACATGGGCAATCAAATGCGTTAGTAGAGCATATGAACTGATGTTGAATGGCACTCCAAGGAAAGAATCTGCGCTCCGTTGGTACAACTGGCAATGCAGAATTTTTTCACTCTCAATTTTGAATTGAAAGATTGTATGGCATGGTGGAAGTGAAACTTCCCCTGCTACTCGAGGATCCCAGCCCGTAACTAAAAGCCGTCTGGAATTGGGATTGTTCTGAATTTCAGTAATCAAATTTTCAATTTGATCCACACCATTCATTTTTGGATAATCACCACCAAAACTACGCCACAAATACCCATACACAGGCCCTAGATCGCCTTCTGGTCGTCCGAATCTCTTTGTTTGTTCTGGTGTTGCCCATTCATCCCAAATATCTACCCCACGAGCTTGTAGGTCAAAATTGCTTGTACTGCCACTTAAGAACCAAAATAGTTCTTCCGCAATCCACCTAAATGGCACTCTCTTTGTGGTGACAATTGGGAAACCAGCTTTGAGATTGTAACGGGTTTTATAACCAAAAACGGATTTAGTGCCAACGCCAGTGCGGTCGTGGTGCTCAACTCCATTTTTGAGAATATGTTGTAGTAAATCCTGATATTGCTTCATTTCTTAATATTTCCTCCATTTCAACATTTATTTTTTATAATTGCAGTTTAACGGTCTGGAAATCTGATGTCAAATTAAAAACTGCTTTAAGATTAAAGCAGTTTCTTCGGCTCAACGTCTTTTAAGGTGATCCGTCGTACTAATTCCCATACCTGTGTATGAATCTCCATGGGAGTGAGCAAACGGCCATTTTGCGAACACTCAATTAGATGGGTATTTGGGAACAGTTCCGCTACCTCTAAATATACTTGCTCCGCATTGCGCAAGTGCTCTATGTCGTTGTCGTGTATGTCAGGTTTAGTGCCCTTGGCCTCATGGCCTTTCTTAATTAACTCCAAAGACATTTCTACAGGGAGATGCAAGATGATGCTTAGGTCAGGTTTTGGTATTTGAAATGTTCCGAACTCCAAATCATTTAACCATTTGTAAAAGTTAATACGCTCGTGTTTATCAGTGATTTTCCCGCCTTGATGCCCAGCATTTGAGGTGACGTAACGATTGGTTAAAACAATGTTATTACCTGCAATCATCTCGCGGATTTTGAAACTGGCATCAAACCGATCTACGGCGTACAGTATGGATGAAGCTTTTGCGTTTAGTTTGCCAAATTCGCCGCGCAGGTATTTTTCTAGCATAGAAGCAGATGGTTGGCCATATTGCGGGAAATCAAAAATTGTCTGGTTATACCCAGATTCTTCAAGAGTTTTGGCAAGAAGTTCTACCTGAGTAGTCTTCCCTGTTCCATCAGTACCATCAAGGACAATAAATCGACCGTTTGCTACTACCGGTGCTGTCGTTTTCTTGGTGAATATACCCATCAGATCCTCCTAAATTTTGTCTGTATGATAAGCAAAAACATATTAACATGTTTATTTTGCTTTGCCAACCTTGTTAGTTTTAGCAGGTTTGCGTTCTGGTTTGTAGTTAATCCATTCATTGTTTTTGGTAAAGTTCTTGTAGTATTGAGAAGCCTGTGGCTTCATGGCTCCAAAATATTTGTTATTTAATTCGTTGTTGCCGTATGGCTTGTCTGCTTTACTGGACAAAGGTGAAAATGAGAGTTGGGCAATCGGCATCTTGTGATATAGCTTAATTGGTAATCCAGAAATATTGTGTAACTCCAACGTCATTTTTAATTTGTTGCCAGGGTCTAAGTATCCTGCTGTCGCATGGATGATTAAACCAATTCTGCCAAGAGATGACTTACCCTCTAAACGACCAACCATATCATCCGCAACCCCGACTACTTCATATGTCATTCCTAAAGCAAATTCACCAGGGTGTAAGATAAATTGTTTTTGATCATTGATTTTGACTTTTTCCATCATGTCATCAATTTTTTCTTTAGGATCAATGCACACATGTCCACTAGATTTAAACACTAAAAAGTCTGATCCCAAATGAAGATCAACGCTAGCTGGTTGGATAGCCTTCGGAAACAAGGGTTTCACAATGATCCTCTCATTTTTCAAGGCTTTATGAATATCTCGGTCCGAAAGAATCATAAATTTGTTATTTAATCAATATATTAAAGTAATTGTACCATAATTTTCACTGTCAGAAAATGAGTCCTTTTTAAGGAAAATGAGTTTTTTGCAAAATAAATGCCTGTTTTCTTTACGAAAACAGGCAAATAAATTAAAAATTCTCGTCAAGCACAAGCCTAGACGATTGTGTGTTCGTGCATGATATTGTGTCGGTTGAGATGTTTTCGGATTTTGTGACGAGCTTTAGAAAGCTGTGATTTTGAGGTTCCGATGGAGCAACCAAGAATCTCTGCTATTTCTTTATGCTCGTATCCGCCGATGTCATGCAAAATGAAGATATTTCTGTACCCAGGCGACAGGTTGGCAAGTGCAGATTTTATTGCAATCCGCTGGTCGGCAGTCATTCGGCGAAGGTCGCTGGTCCCTGGCACTATTTGCTCTGGGATCTGGGCGTCAGGTTTATTTTTTTCTATCTTCACGTATCTCTTCCGGAAATGCATCAATGCCTGATTGACAGATATTTGATACAACCAAGTCATGAACTTAGAATTACCTTTAAACCCAGCTACCTTCCTGAACACCTGGATGAAAACATCATGAGTTAAGTCCTTTGCTGTTTCGGAATTTCTGACAATGCGCAAACAGATATTATAGACCCGCTGATGATAGCGTTTGTACAATTCTGCAAAAGCATCCATATTCTTCCGTCCGGTGGCGACTGCTAATTCAAAATCCCCCACTTGTGCATAATCGAGATTCGCAGTATCTTGGGTTGGGTCTGGAACGATAGAAATCGGCATTGCTACGGCTGTCATATCATTAGGCCTCCTTTTTGTGTTAGTATGATAGACATCTATAGGCAAATTGTCAAAATATTGACCAAAATTGTGGTTTGGTAGTGAATACTTTAAACTCAATCAAAAAAGCCCATGCAGGGCTTGATGATTAAAATCAGATGTTTAATGTTTGGCCTAAATTTTGAATTTGATTCCTGGCCCCATAGTAGAGTTCAAGCTCATGCTGACCAAAAAAGCTCTCTTGACCGCAGATGGCTTAGAAGCTTGCAAAGCTTCTATAAAAACTTTCAGGTTTTCTTCCAGCTTAGCTGAGTCAAAGTCAGTTTTACCAATAACCTGATGAACATTGCCTGAATTATCATTTTTGAAGTTTACCTTTCCCCCAGCAATCTCAGAAATTGCTGTTGCGATGTTTTCTGAAACAGTTCCTGTTTTTGGGTTTGGCATCATGCCTCGTGTACCGAGTATTTTTGCAATCCCGGCAAGTTTTGGCATCATCGCTGGTTCTGCGACAGCGATATCAAAATCTGTTTTCTCAGTTTCTTTAATTTGCTTGATGAGTTCTTCTCCACCAACTACTGCAGCACCAGCTGCTTTGGCAGATGATTCATTTGCTTCTGTAACAAAGGCAGCAATTTTGCGAGTCTTCCCAGTACCATTTGGCAGGGTTACGGAACCGCGGATCGCTTGGTCTGTTTTCTTGGCATCAATTGAAGTTTTTATGTGGACTTCTATTGAACCAATAAATTTTGTTGTTGCAGTTTTTTTGGCGAGCTCAATCGCTTCTGTCGCCGTGTAAATTTTATCTGGTTCTACTAATTCCAGATTTGCTTTGGCACGTTTAGTTACGTGTGACATTGAGATTCCTTTCGTGGTAGGACGAATGCGATTTAATTTAGCACTCTCCCACAAACGGGTTAATAAATAAATTGATTGATTTAGGCTTCTTTGCGGGTTAGCTTCCAATGATAGAAAAACACCGGAGCAGCAACTATTATCATTGCTAGCGCTTGTGCTGCGTCTTGTTGTTTTTGGGCAGTACGCTGATCCTTTGCGTATTGTTCATCAGTACATTCTTTAGGTTGCGACAATCGCTCTTCTGTGGGTGATGATACGGAGATCACTGGGCAGGTCGCTGCATAATAGTTATTATCAGCTTTCGGGAAAATCCAGGTTTTAATAGCTAGATTAATAAGCATTATTGAGGCAATGACCATAATCACCAATGAGATTAGTGAGACCATGTACAGATATATTGTTTTGATCCATGATAGATTCATATATTTAGATATTAATTACCTATATTATACTACCTTTTTGCCCGAAAGTAACGTTTAGGTTAGTTAGATACATCAACACCCATTGAACGAGCTGTTCCGCGGATAATTTTTTCTGCCTGCTCAACGCTGTTTGCGTTTAGATCAGGCATCTTTTTTTCTGCTATCTCTCTGATTTGTGCTGAAGAGATTTTACCTACTTTGGTAGTCAGAGGGTTCCCAGAACCTTTAGCAAGTCCGATTGCCTTCATAATTAAATTGGATGCAGGCGGAGTTTTTAGAATGAAATCAAATGAGCGGTCTTCATAGATTGTCATTTCTACTGGGATGATCAAATCACCCATTTGACCAGTGCGGTCGTTAAATTGTTTTGTAAAATCCGCAATGTTTAAACCATGTGGTCCAAGCGCAGTACCTACTGGAGGGGCTGGAGTTGCTTTACCTGCTGGCAATTGCAGTTTCACCATTGCTTTGACTTTTTTAGCCATGATGCTGAGTAGTAATCCTTATTAGGGACGAGACTGCTGGTCGTAACCGCAGCCGACTACTTATTTAATTATTCAATCCAATTCTGGATTTGAAGTCAGGCTCAAACTAAATTAAGCCTTGGAACAAATTCATAATATATGGAATTAGCTTTTCTTAATTTGTAAGAAATCTAGTTCCACAGGAGTTTCGCGTCCAAAAATAGTCACCATTACTTTTACCTTACCTTTGGCTTGATCAATGTCAGAAATTTTACCTTGATAATCTTTAAATGGGCCATCGGTGATAGTGACTAATTCCTCTACCTCAAAATCGACTTTAAATTTCGGTTCTTCACGACCCATGCGTTTTTGCAAGTAATCCCACTCTTCTTGTGTAACTGGTGTTGGGATTGTGCCAGAGCCTACAAAACCAGTTACATTAGGTGTGTTGCGAACAACGTACCAAGAATCATCAGTAACAATCATATTAACTAAAACATAACCAGGAAAAATCTTTTCATCGAAAGTGGTTCGTTTACCATCTTTAATTTTAATCTTTTTTTCTTTTGGTACAATTGCATCAAAAATTTTGTCGTGCATACCAAGATTTTCAATACGTTGCTTAAGATTTATAGCAACGCTATCTTCATATCCGCTGTATGTGTGCAAGACGTACCAATTTTTTTCACCTGTAGCTAATTGTTTCGACATTTGAGTATATGTGTCAGTTATTTGATAATAGCTTGAAAACCTTTCAGCAAACCAAAATCTACGGCTCCAAGGATTGTAGCCATTGCGATACTAAAAATAATTACCGTGATGGTGTATCGAATTGCATCGTTGCGAGATGGCCATACTACTTTTGACATTTCCGATCTTACTTCTCGGAAAAATTGAATTATTTTTGACATAATTTTGGCTTAATTAAGCCATTAAATAATAAAAAATTCTGCTTTTTTAAAAGCCCTTTGGGGCTTTTAAGTATTTTACTACAATAGTTGCTCTAAAGTCAAATTTAGACTAAATGTCCAAATTCTTCACAGTCTTGGCATGTGTAGTAATGAAGCGTTTGCGTGGTGGGACATCGTCGCCCATTAAAGTTTCAAAAACTTCAGATATTTTTTCTGCATCTTGGATTTCTACTTTCAACATGACACGATTTTCTGGATCCATAGTTGTTTCCCAAAGTTGTTCTGGATTCATCTCTCCTAAACCTTTGTACCGTTGGACAGCGTATTTTACCCCACCTACAACTTCAATTTTTGCGCCATCTTCAGAGCCATTATCTTCTCCTTCAGCATCAACTGCAACCCCTTCTTCAATTCCTTCATCTTGTCCAGCCTTTTTCTTTCCCTTGGCGGATTTTTGTGCAACTTTATTAAGACTCTTCTTTTCGGACGCTTCTTTGATCATGTCTTCTAAAACTTCTGTACGTTCTTCATCAGAAAAAGCATACTGAAAGTCTTTGCCAACTTGCACGCGGTACAATGGCGGTTGGGCAATATACAAATGGCCGTTTTTGATGATGTCTGGGAAGTATCGGTAGAACAAAGTTAGAAGCAAAGTACGAATATGGGCACCATCAACATCGGCATCAGTCATGATTATAATTCGGTGGTATCTCAATTTTTCTATATCAAACATATCCCCCACACCAGTACCAAAAGCAATAACTAAGTTTTTAATTTCCTGACTAGATAGCATTTTGTCTAAACGAGCACGTTCAACATTCAGAATTTTTCCTCGTAAAGGTAAAATGGCTTGGAAACGACGGTCACGACCTTGTTTGGCAGATCCGCCTGCAGAGTCACCTTCTACAATGTAGAGTTCGCATTTTGCTGGATCAGATTCCGAACAGTCTGCAAGTTTTCCAGGTAAGGCCAATCCATCTAAGACCCCTTTACGAATCACACTATCTCTAGCTGCTCTAGCAGCTAAACGAGCTTTGGCTGCTAGAATGCCTTTTTCAATAATTTTGCTGGCATCTTGCGGGTGTTCTTCTAGGAACACTTCTAGTTCATGAGAAAGCACTGAATCTACTGCAGTACGAACTTCTGGGTTACCTAGCTTGCCTTTGGTTTGGCCTTCAAATTGAGGGTTTGGTAGTTTGACGGAAATGATTGTTGAAAGTCCCTCGCGCAAATCTTCTCCAGTTAATTTTTCCGACTCTTTTACAAAATTATTTTTAACCGCGTAACTGTTAATCACTCGAGTAAGCGCTGTGCGAAAACCAGTGACGTGCATCCCGCCTTCAGCATTATATTCATTATTAGCGTAAGCTAAAACGGTTTCATCAAAATCATCAGTATACTGGATAGCTAGTTCAACCATAATTTCATCGTGCATCTTGTTGATGTAAATCGGTTGATGTTTAACTTTTTTATTTCTGTTTAACTGTTTAATGTAGCTGACAACACCACCTTCAAAATAATATTGATAGGTTAAGCCAACTCGCTCGTCAGAAATAATGAAATGCAATCCTTTTGTTAAATAGGCTTGAGAACGTAAGTGTTCCAAAATAGTTTTAAATTTGAAAACTGTAGTTTCAAAAATAGTACCATCTGGGTAAAAAGTAATTGAGGTACCTGTCTGGCGAGGGTCAAGCTTGTCTATTTTGCCAATCTCCTTTACTTTACTTTGAGGTATTCCAATTTTGTATTTTTGTTCGTAAATTTTTCCATCTTTTCGTACTTGAGCTGTCATGTTTGTAGAGAGTGCATTTACCACAGATGATCCGACACCATGAAGCCCACCAGATACTTTGTAACCTGATGCATCGCCGCCGAATTTACCACCAGCATGAAGCACGGTCAGCACTGTTTCTAAGGCGGATTTTTTAGTTGTTTTGTGGACATCTACTGGAATACCACGGCCATTGTCGTGTACAGTCAGGCCACCATCTTCTTGGATGATTACTTCAATTCGGTCAGCGTGACCAGCCATAGCTTCGTCTACAGAGTTATCTACAATTTCCCAAACCAAGTGATGAAGACCAGTTTCTGAGGTTGAGCCAATGTACATACCAGGGCGTTTGCGAACTGGGTCCAACCCTTCTAGGACAGTAATATTTTCGGAAGAATAGTTAGCAGATTTTGCTTTCTTTTCGTCTAAATCTTTTGCAGATTTTGCCATAATCTATATCTTTCTTAGTGTACTTCAAGTTATTATTTGTTATCAAAATTATATCATATTTTTGACGATTTACCCACACCTAAAAGATAAAAAACCTCCCTTATTTAAGGGAGATTTTAGCATTTATTCAGCTATTGATTTTTTAGTAGTGCAGACAATGGGAATCCACCTATTTAGAACGCTTTAGTTACCTTAACTCAGCATCATACTGTTGAGCAGTTTGTTTGTAAACTTCGTCCTGCAATGGTTCTACTTCTGTTGCTTCAAGAGTTCGTTCCGGACTTCTATAGAAAATGCGGTAAGTGTAAGACACTTTGTCTTTTCCAAATTTAGCTTCGTTTTCGTATTTATCTAAAAGCTGGACTTCCTCCACCAAGTCTCCCCCAATATCACGGATTAAATCAAAGTAATCGTTCGGTAGAAAATCATTTTTTACAATAAAAGAAATGTCACGAATAACTGGTGGGAATTTACTGACCGCTTCAAACTTCTGACCAAGTTTTAACTGTTTTACAACACGTGGGTCTTCACTCCAAAGTAAACGAATGTCTGGTAGTTCCATGCCGATAATTGCCAAACGCTCCAAACCAAAACCAAATGCCCAGCCGTTGTATTGTTCTGGATCTACGTCCAAACGCTTCAAAACCTCAGGGTTTACCAAGCCTGCTCCGAGAACTTCAATCCACTGGCCATCTTTATCTACTTCCATTTCCAGAGAACTGTGGGTGTATGGGAAGTTATCGTCGTTGAATCGGTATTTAACTTCTGGTCCAAAAGCTGCCTTAACCACATTTGCTAAAACTTCTTTAAGGTCGTCTTGAGTAATAGTACGCTCTGATGTTGGATGTAAATACAAGCCATCCATTTGATGAAAAATGTTCATGTGGTTACGGTCAATTTCGTCTTTACGGTAAACTTTTCCATATGACAAAACGCCGAGCGGTTTATTCTCAGCAATTTTTGCCCGCACACTTTCCTGTTGAAAATAGTAGTACCACATTACAGTAGTGTGTGTGCGTAAAATGTTGTGATCATCTACGTAGTATGTATCTGATTTGGATCGCGCGGGATGGTCTGGCGGAAAATTAAATAAATCAAAGCTGGCATCTGCAGGAACAATTTCCGGAATTGAAATTACATCAAAATTATTGAATTGCTCTAGTTCAACAATGTTGTTAACGAGCTCGCGAATAGGCCCACTGTCTTTACGAGACAGATCAGGCATGGCCAAATAACGCTTGATGCGTGTTGCTTCAGCGTCGATTCTTTTCTCTAGCTCCAATTTTAGACGATTATCTTCGTCGGAAGGGATGATGAGGTTTGCCATTTCTTTTTTCGTGGAGTTCTAAAATAGTATTTTACCAAGCTGGGTGTCTGGTGGCAAGATCATGATTTCTGGTTTTTCGCCGATTTCAGAACTAAGTCCTAGTTCAAATTCAGCGCAAATCATACCTTGGCTTTCTATTCCACGAATTTTTGCTTTATCTAAAACAAAAGGTTCGTGTTCCTCAGAATGAATATTTTGGGCAATAGTTGCTCCTGGCAAAGCTAAAGCCACGATGTTACCTTCTTGGAGGTTTATCGCTCCACAAACGACTGGATAAATGAGTATATTGCCAATATTGAGAGTAACTATTTTAAGTCGATCAGCGTTGGGGTGCTTATCAATTTTTTGTATCTTAGCTGCTACGATATGCCCAGTTGGTTGAGTTTGGGTTGTTTTAGAAAAAAGTCGCTTTAAGAAATTTAACATTCAGAAGTATATTTTTAATAATTCTGACATCCGTCTTGGTTGCACATGTATCCGGTCATGCCAGCTGGTGGACTTTCAAAAACACTTTTGAGCGTAAAGGTGTCATAGGTGGGGCTGACTTCATAAACATAATCAGTTCCCTTTGGGTCTTTGGGCATTTCAGTTAGATATCTAGGAATCAATGCATATGGATACTGATCTTTAGTCGGGAAAACGTATAGTTGGGTGCTGTTTGAATCTGAAGTCGCAGTGGAATAAATCATCAATGCATTTTTGATATTTTCTAAATCTGTAATGCGTTTATCATTGTTGATTTGTGCAGTTTCTTTGGCGTTATTATCCTCGGCATTTTTAGCAGTATACTTGATCAGCTGGTTTTGAGTTTCGCTGTAGTATGTCAGTGTAAAATCACCGCCAGTTGCAGAGGCTGAGTATCCGTAAACATATTGCTCTTTGTTTATTGGGTCATTATAATTGGTCGCAACAGTGTTGAATGAACCAATTTCATCGCTCATGTTAACAAAGTCAGAACCAAGCGGAAAAGATTTTTTAGATTCTTTGTATTTTAATAATGCCCCGCCGATTTTTTTAATCGTAGACTGTCGCTGGGTATCACGATCGAGTTTAGCTTGCGGAGATTGGTCAATGTTCAGTTTTGATAAATCAGGAGCATTTGGGTCAGTAAAGTCATAAATTGTTAAGGCTAAAGAACCAATAGTAGTCAATGTTGGTTGGTGCAAGCCTAGTTCTTTAACTTTCGCTTTTAGAGCCAGTAATTGTTCCTGGGTATATGGAGTGTTGGTCGAAATATCATAGCTTCCTTTGACGAAATCGGCATCATTGTATTCTCCACCGCGGAAAGTCCGAGATAAGAGTGGGTCGCTGTTGAATATATGATGCTCATCACCATCTGAAATCCCATCACTATCGCTATCTGGATTATTAGGATCAGTGCCTAGATCGCTTTCTTCTTTATTGGTTAGGCCATCCCGGTCTGGATCGGCACTATCTCCGCATTGGGTTTTGATGGTACATGTCTCTGATCCAAAATAACGAGCTAGCCAGTCTGCTGGCGTGGTTACATCTGGGTCTGTAATAGTTTCTGTATGAGTCGGAGAGATATTTTCTGGAACTGCTGGTGATTTGGATTTGGTAAATGAGTAAACCCCAAACCCAATTGCCCCTAAAACTAGTACTATCAAAGGGATAAGGACAGCTTTTCTAGTAAGCAACTTACTGAAACGGCCAGGGCTATTTTGAATGCTTACCTTGGCTTCTGCTGGACCAGTGGTAAAAACCTGGTTAGCTACCGCTGAATTTACTTTGCGTTGCGGTGCCTTATCAACAGAAGCTTCGGACATTACATTGTAAAATACTGATTTATCAGGCATTTAAAAATATTTCTACTGTTATGATAAACAAGATAAGAGTTAGCCCTGCCCACCAAAATAGTAGGTTAAAAATTTGTAAGATTACTAAACTAATTATTAGCAAAGCAAGCAAAAATGCTTGTCGAAAGCTCACCCGCAATTGCTCGGTAAATACTCCAGGGGAAAATCTTTTACGGAAGTATATCCCTCCTAAAGTGAATAAACCACTCAGACTTAAAAATAGTGTAAGGAAGAAGAGAATAAATCCAATCCATCCAGCTGTTTGAGGGTCAACTGACCATACGATTGAGCTAAAGGCTGTTAGTGAAAGTAGTACTCCGACAGAAATTGGAATCAAATAGTTACGAGTAGTTTGATGCATAACTGTCTTTAGTATAACACATTTTTGGTGTTTGGCGTTGCAGGGAAATAATTTGTTATTCTTTAGCTCGGATTTTACGATATATCCGGTGCAAATAATGAACTAGTTGTGCGCGCATGGTGGGATTGGTAATAAATTGTTTGATGTACGGTGAAATGGAGATTAGGATAATCACTCCAACAATCGGCAAAATATATTTATCAATATTATCAATTTTTAAACCCAGGTAATAGCCGAGAACAGTCAATGTGAATACCCATAGCAAGCCACCAGCGATATTGTATGCTAAAAATTTTGCATAGTTCATTTTTCCTACCCCTGCAATAGTTGGGGCAAAGGTTCGGATGATTGGTACAAATCTTGCCAAGATGATTGTTTTAGGGCCGTGTTTGTGAAAAAAATCTTGTGCACGAGTTATATGTTTTTTATTGAATAATAGTGACTCGTCTTTGCTAAAGATTTTCGGTCCCAGTTGTCGTCCAATAGTGTAACCAATGCTATCGCCTATTATTGCTGCACCAGCAAGCACAATCAGAAGTATGGAGATATCCAGATAGCCCTCCGCCGCTAAAATCCCAGCAGTGAACAAGAGACTATCCCCAGGGAGAAAAAAACCAATGAGTAAACCTGTTTCGGCAAAAATGATTCCGAACAGTCCCAAATATCCAATCGCACGAACCAACTCTGGTAAATCAAAATGTATCATACGTAAATTATAGCAAACATTAAGAAGGTTTGATTGGGTTGCGTTTATTCTAGATCTGGGTAGTTACAGTTATGCTGCTTTGATTTTTTATGTAGTTCTGCAAATAAATCGTACTTGACGGCGTTGCGAATGGATTCAATAGTGGTCAGTATTTTTTCTTTTAGGGCAGAAATCTCTTCCGGAGTTGCTAGCTTTATATCTTTAAATTGGTTTGGATACACATACCAGTATTGTAATGATGTGACTGGTTTGTGGAAGAACTCTTCACATGCCCATTGGTAAATGCGTAATTGATCTACATCATTGCTCCCATATTTTGTGGGTAATTTTTCAGAAGTTTTGTAGTCAATAATTTTTAGACCATCAGCTTGGTTACTTACTTGGTTAATTCCCTCGCTAGAATCGGCTCGATCGATTTTTCCGTTAAACTGATATTGTTGTTTTGTACCAAGTTTCATGGTAAATGGCTGTTCTAAGAAAATCGGGACTGGTTTAGTGGTAATGGTTGTTTGGTAGAATTTTTTTAGGATTCCTTTTCCTCGCTGAAAATATTGGTCTTTTTGGGATTTGTCTTTATACCAGTCATCAACCCATTCGTTTTCATAAATTTCAAACAGCAAATTTTCTGGCGGGAAATCAATGTTGGAATTTCTTGAAGTTGAGTCTTGTTGTAACACATTAAGTTTATGTTGGTAGATTTCCATGTACTTTTCCAATACTGCATGGATGGTGGAACCAAAACTGAGGTGGTGATTGCCTGGCAGGGGCAAACGAAGGTAATATCGGAATTTGTAGTCCAACGGGCAATTCAAAAACTGACTGATTTGACTAAAAGAAAAATTTGTCGGTAATTCTTTATATACTCTTTTGCGATTCGTTTGACTCTGTTTTGGGGCATCAAATACAACCTTACCAGTCGCTTTTTTGATGGATTCGCTTGGTATTAATCCGGCCTCGCTTAGAAATACAGATGGTTTTTTAAGTTTGGCTCCGCCATAGTCTTTCCCCCAGGAAAAAAACAAGTGAGTTTTGGCACGAGTGATAGCGACATAGAATAAACGACGCTCTTCTTGTAAGTGAAAATCACCTTCAGGTAAAATGTCTTTGATTAACTCGACCGGTAGCTCAATCGCATCACGCTTTGCTCTGGTTGGGAAACGTTGGTCTACCATGTTAATTACGAACACAAATTTATATTCCAAACCTTTGGAGCTGTGGATGGTCATGACTTTTAAACTCTCAGGTCCATTGTCTGGATCAAATTTTATCATACCATCTTCCCCTGCTTCTAACTCCAACTTAAGATAATCTAAAAACCCACGCATAGTACGGTTTTCTTCTGTCTGAGTGTATAGTTCGATTTTTTTGTAAAATTGCTCGAGGAGTTCTCGGTTTTGGGCGTTTTCCAAAGTTTCTTCTGCTAAGAGTGCGCTAATTTCCAAATCGCTAATTATTTGCACAAATAATTCTACGGCCGAGCATTGAGTTGTGAGCGCGCTGTGTTTATCTAGCAACTTAATCAATTCAGTGATTTTAACATTAGCGTTTTTTGTTAATAGCGTTAGCGCTTCTTGGGATTGCATTGCTTCGAATAAAGACAACGCTTTTCTGTTTGTGAATTGGGTTAAGTGGGCAACATCAACTGGGCTCAATCGGAATTTTGGAAAATTCAAAACACGGTATAGCGCACTTGATTCATGATAATTGTCCAATAACTTTAAGTAGTTGATGAGATCTGCGATTAATGGTTTTCGATACAATCCTCGGTTAGCTATGAAGCTATAAGGTATAGATTTAGCTTCGAGTAAAGGGATGATTTCAGTAGCTGAATTATTCGAGCGCGTTAAAATGGCAAAGTCGTTCCAGGTTGAATCTGGAAATTGTTTTTTTAATTTAATAACTTCATTAATTACTAAATTTAGTTCCCCGCTTAAATCTGTTCCTTCTAAAACTTGTATCTGACTTTTTTCAGAATTATGACCCTTAAGTCGCTTGTTAATTTTTAATTGGGTTTCTAGTCGATTTGGGTTGTTGGCTTGAATAAAATTGTAGGCTAAGTCAAGAATCTTTTGATTACTGCGGTAATTATCTACCAGAGTAATGTCTTTAATTTTTGGGTAATCTTGCTGGAGTTTGAGAATGTTTGATACAGAAGCGCCTCTAAATTTGTAAATAGATTGATCATCATCGCCAACTACTACCACATTCTGGCTGGGCCCTGCCAGTAATTTAATCAATTCATATTGAGCGACATTCGTATCTTGGAATTCATCAATCATGATGAATTTAAACTGATTCTGGTAATACTTTAATAAGTTAGGGCGTTTTTTGAAAAGTTGAATGCAGTAATGGATCAGGTCGCCAAAATCTAGATACGCATAGTCCAGCAAAAGTTTTTGGTACGTTTGATAGGCATTTGCTAATTCTGCAATTCTTTGTTTTTCAATAAGGCTTTCGGCCTCATCCTCGTTTACAGTGTTTGTCTTGGCAAGTGGTGCTGTGTCTTTGGAAGTGGTTTTCAGGCTTTGCTCATACTCAAGATAATCACTTGGTGTAATTAGCTCGTCTTTGCATTTCGAAAAATGATCCAGTAACGAATCAATAAATTTGTTTGGACTACCAAGCGGTTTATAATAGTCAAGTTTGAATTTTTCGAAGTGTCTATGGATGAATATCCACTGACGTGTTTTATCCAAGAGTTCAAAATCATTCGGCAGACCAATGTCTATCCCGTGCTGTTTTAAGATTCTTTCACAAAAACTATGAAAGGTGGAGACCCAAAGGTTATAACTACCCAATGGTAGATATTCTTCTACGCGTGCTTCCATCTCCCCCGCTGCTTTGTCTGTGAAGGTCAAAGCTAAAATCTCTTCAGGTAGAGCCTGTTTTTGCTCAATCAGATATGCTATGCGCCTGGTGATTACAGTGGTTTTTCCTGTTCCAGCCCCGGCCACGATTAAAAGCGGGCCTGTTGTATGTGTTACAGCATTGAGTTGTTGTGAGTTTAATCCCTCTAACAAAGTTGACATTTTTAATCGATTATGATTTAATAGTTTTAGCTTTTAGTGGAAATTTGGTTAGTATAGGAGGAAATATCATGAGACTTAAGCGGTTGCGACCAACTAATGATCCTGAAGAATTTTTTGTGGGAGATTCTGAAGAAGAAAAAGTCAGAGGTATTAAAGTTCATGACCACCCAACGAAGTATAGCAAGGAGCTTGTTTGCTCAGCTAATTTCCTGATTGACAAAGTTGATGATCTTGTTGTTGAGGGAGTGGTTCCTTACGGAGCGGTGATTGGATTTTTTTATGAAAACTACAACAGAGACAATGAGGTTAAAGTACTTCCTGATCAGCTGTTGGTGAGATTCGTAAGACGAATACCAGAGTGAATCTTCTGTAACAGCAGGCAAGGTTTCCTTGCCTGCTGTTTTTAATTTTTCCCAGAAAAATAATTTGCCCATTGATTCCAAAGATCATTACCTTCGTCTTTGTAACGAACCCAGAATTGTGACGGACTAACTATTTTTACATCTTGATATTTGTCTAGGCTTAACAGATCATTATCACGTGTGATTAAGTACTCTGCACCGGATTCAACAGCACTTTCAAGAATTTTATTATCTTCTGGATCTCGGACAATATTAATTCTCCGATGGTTAGCAACGTGATTAATCCTAGAAAGCAATTCTTGAATTTCAGATTCATACTCAGGATTATCCACTAACCGCTTCATTATTAGTCTGTTTTCCTGGATCGTTTGATGGTTGGCATATGCTTCGATCTCCCCTGCCCGCACTGCATCAATGATCTGCTTTTCATAGGAATAATCATCTTTTATGCCATCAATAATGACATTTGTGTCTAACACAATTTTCATCGTTTCTTTCTAGTGTTTGCTCGAGCAGGTGTGGAGCTTGTGCGACTGTTAGTTCGGCTACTGGTACGACCACTTTTGATGGCCATCAAGAAACGTCTCGGGTCTTCATCTAAATCAATAAAGTGGTCAGTGAGTTCTTTGATTTTACTACTTGTTGATTTGCCAAAGGCAACAGTTTCCGTGAGCTGACCGGTCATTTGCAGGTATTCTAGCAGTGGAGCAAAGTCTCCATCGCCACTGGCTAAAACAACAACATCAAGTTTATTCATTTGTTTAATGATATCCATTGCAATACCGACATCCCAATCACCTTTTTGACTACCACCAGCAAACGTTTGTAAATCTTTGGCCTTAACTTCAAATCCTGCTTTTTCTAAGGCATCAAAAAAATTTTGCTCCTCTGGCATATCAGCTTTAACAACATATGCAATTGCACGAATGAGCTTGCGGTTACCGAGCGCCTCGCTTAAAACTTCGTTAAAATTTACTCGGGCTTGATAAATGTTTCTTGCTGAGTAATATAGATTTTGGACATCAACGAATATTCCTACACGCTGGTCCGGGTTTCTAATAGACATAATTTTTTATTATTTTTTTAAATTCATTTATTGTAATAATTTTTCCGATTCAGTTGTTTGTAACTCTACTACTTCTACTTCTTCCATTTGTAGGGTTGCTGCGTTTTTAATGTTACTTTGTAATTTGGAAAAGTCGTTTGCTACTGTGCCCATTGTATTCCCAGCGTTTTTAATGTGACCAGAAAGTATTCCTAAATTTTTTCCAAACTTATCACTTTCTTGTTGGATTCCAGCAACCATATGAAGTAATTTTTCTGCTACCTCATTCACCTGTTGACCACGCAAAGCAATCAAAATGATTTGTAAATGATGATATAAAGTGTTCGGGCTGACCATATAAACCTTCTTGTTTCGGGCATATTCTACAGTAGCCATATCCTCTAGGGCTTCATGAAAAACGCCTTCACTAGGGATATACATTAACGCAAAATCAAAAGTGTTTTCCTGAGGAAGGATATATTTTTTATGAATTTCATCTATGCGTTTGCGGATATCCCTTAAGAAAGCTTTTTTTAAGTTTTCAGCTATATCGTCCTCTCTTGCTTCTTTGTACAAGCGAAAGTTTTCCATAGAAAACTTGCTGTCAATCGGCAAGATCTTTTCTCCTACAAAAACTGCCATATCAACAATCTCACCATTTTTGAATTTATATTGTGAACGGTAAGCACTTTTATTTAAAACTTGTGAGAGCATATTCTCTAGCATTTCCTCACCAAAGTTACCCCTAGCTTTTGGGCTTGCCAGTACCTCAGAGAGACGACGAATGTCTGGTCCAATCTGCGACATTTCTCCTAACTTGCCTTGTAGCGCCCCTATGACCTTGGCGGCATTATCTAGACGTTCATTGATATCTTTATTAGTTGCAGAAATAGATTTTTCCATCTGTTCTTTGGTTTGTTCCGTACCAGATTTAATATCCCGCATCCACTCCATCATCACTGTTAGGGATTCGTTGTCTGTTGGTTTCTCAGCAACTTTTTTGAGGTTTATTACTAGATATATTAAAACTGCAAGACCAATAAAAAGTAGTGTGATTATGATGTAAAAAACTGGCGTCATAAAGTTATTATAACAGAGTTGACCGTAACCTGAAATAACCAAAAACACGCCCCTCTAGAAGGCGTGTCTTGGAACTATTTTAAGTTTTTCAGCTATTTTAAAGCTATTTATATTATACCAAGAGTCTTCTACTATGCAAGGGTCAAATTGTGGATATTTTCAAGGCTAATAGCGAGAAATTACTCCTTTTTGATTGCTTGCTATGGTATAGGATGGCGGACTGAACGGGACTCGAACCCGCGACCTTCCGCGTGACAGGCGGACGCTCTAACCAACTGAGCTACCAGTCCAAATTGTTTACTAAACCGGGTGGTACCGGCGACAGGGATTGAACCTGTGACCTAAGGCTTATGAGTCCTTCGCTCTACCAACTGAGCTACGCCGGCCTGTATCTAAAATCATTTTGGTTGCGGGGCCGGGATTCGAACCCGGAGCCTCAAGGTTATGAGCCTTGCGAGATGCCAATTTCTCTACCCCGCGTCATAAATACCATTTGATACCAGTAAAGTATAACGAAAAAGCTAGATAATTGCAAGTCTAGAAGTATATAAGATCTGTGTCAATTCAAGGTGTAAATGAAAGTAGTTGTTGTCAGGCGACCTGTTGGCTGGTTTGAAGTAAATAAAATACAACCACCCTTCAGATGGTTGTACTTTTGCTTCGAAGCAACGTACGAATTAACGACGACGCTTTTTAGCAGCTTTACGCTTTGCTGGGCGCTTTGCAGCTTTTTTAGCTGGGCGCTTTGCAGCTTTACGCTTTGCTGGGCGCTTTGCAGCTTTTTTAGCAGCTGGTTTGCGCTTTGCAACTTTACGTTTTTTTGCAGCCATTGTTGGCAGTCTCCCTGAGACGAATTATTTTTTTTGTTTCGTCTCTTAATTTTCTACTTCCTCACTACTTGCGTAATGAAGGCTAAGTAGTACAAATATTTTTCTGTTACAAGAATTTATCTGTTTAAATTCCTAACTGTATTTCTGTTTCGTTTTATCAAAATTTGAACTAGCTTAATTATAAAGTTTTAATAGTTTACCAGTCAAGTGTTGCTGTGTATAACTTTTTTTAATTTATTTCGTAAATTTTTATTTTTCACTGCATTAATTTCTTTGTTGATGCGCTCACTGTTCACTGAATTTAGTAAAACTTTATTTCGATTTAATGCTCGTTCTGTTTCTAAATCAATCTGCAATTTATATTGCAGTTGAAACCTATAAGCGCGAATAATTCTTAAGGGGTCTTCAGCAATCTTTTTAACAGGGTTGCCAATAAACTTTAATTTGCATTGTAACAGGTCTGCTATACCATCATGAAAGTCCAGGATTTCCTTGGTAATAGGGTTGAAATACAAAGCATTAATGGTAAAATCTCTCCTTCTGCTGTCGATTTTGGCACTAGTTATAAATTTGACCGAAGGGAAACGACTTTTAGTATAATGCTCTTGTCTAAAACTAGTGATCTCAATTTTTGAACGGTCTTTTTTAACAATCACTACTCCCATATTCTTGTAAGCATCAGAAAATTTGATCCCGTTCTTTTGTAAAATATTAATAACTTGTTGTGGCGTAGCTGATGTAGAAATATCAATATCAGAAAACCTTTTACCTAATAAAAAATTCCTAACTGCTCCACCGACAAAGTATGTGCTGGGGTAACTGTCGTAAATTGAGCTAAAAACTTTTAGTGAAAATTCGGAAAACATTTGAAATTTTTTATGAAAAAAGTGTTGTTACTAATTGTTAACAACACTCTTTTTTATTCCTTTAGCACCCCTTCGCTAGTTATTCTGGTATTACGATGTGCATGTTTGCGAGCAATGTGTAAACGAGTAGTGTTCTTTTGAATCAATGCCATAGTGAAAGCGTATTCTTCATCAGACAAAGTCTGTTCTTTTAACATTTGTTCAGCCTCTGCTTTAGCTTGTTCTGCCCGTTCAATATCAATTTCAAAGAAACGTTCTGCGGTATCAGCGAGAATAACAACCTCACCACTTTCTTTTACTTGCACGAAACCGCCCGCAACGTGCACGTTCCGTTCGCCATCAGTACCAGACATTCCAGTTCTGCCGATCAATTCCCCACTCACTAATGGGGCTATGAGAGGTGTATGGCCAGGCAAGATGGTAATCTCTCCATTTGTAGTTTGACAAGTCAAACTATCCAATTCTTCTGCAAGAACGGTGCGTTCAGGGGTCACTAGTTGTAGTTGTAGCTTTGCCATAGTTTATTCTGCAGTGACTTGATCAATACCACCCTTCATGTAAAAGGCTTGTTCAGGCAAGGAATCATGTTTCCCATCTAAAATTTCTTTGAATCCTTTCACGGTGTCAGCTATTGTTACATATTGGCCTGGTGAACCGGTAAACACTTCTGCAACATGGAATGGCTGGGAAAAGAAGCGTTGGATTTTGCGAGCTCTACTGACAATAAGTTTGTCTTCCTCTGGCAATTCTTCCATACCCAAAATCGCGATTATATCTTGGAGATCACGATAGCGTTGCAATGTTTTTTGCACAGATCTTGCCACATCATAATGTTCTTGGCCAACAATATTTGGATCAAGGATAGTAGATGTAGAGTCTAGAGGGTCCACGGCTGGATAAATCCCAAGGTCAGAAATCGCTCGTGAGAGTGTAACTGTTGAATCCAAGTGGGCAAAAGTTGTTGCAGGAGCAGGATCCGTAAGGTCATCAGCTGGGACATACACGGCCTGGACTGAGGTAATTGACCCTTCTTTGGTAGAGGTAATTCGTTCTTGCAGCTCGCCCATTTCAGTTGCTAGAGTCGGCTGATAACCTACGGCAGATGGGATACGGCCAAGCAATGCAGATACTTCAGATCCCGCTTGGGTAAAGCGGAAGATATTATCTACAAAAAGTAAAATATCAGCTTTGTTGCGATCACGAAAATACTCAGCCATAGCCAAACCACTCAGCGCGACACGAGCACGAGCTCCAGGTGGTTCGTTCATTTGGCCAAACACCATGGCCATTTTTTCAATAACTCCAGATTCTTGCATTTCATGATATAAGTCATTTCCCTCGCGGGTTCTTTCTCCTACGCCTGCGAATACGGATAGTCCACCATGTGCTTTTGCGATATTGTTGATAAGCTCTTGGATCAAGACAGTTTTTCCTACACCCGCACCTCCGAATAACCCAACTTTACCCCCTTTTAATATTGGACAAATTAGGTCAACCACTTTTATTCCAGTTTCTAAAATTTCGCTTCGGGTGGATTGTTCTGTGAGTTTCGGGGCTGGGCGATGGATTGGGTAACGTTCTTCGCTTTTGACTTGATCTTTACCATCAATTGCATCTCCAAGTACGTTAAACATCCGCCCCAGAGTTGCCTCACCGACTGGAACAGAGATTTGTTTACCAGTATTAATCACTGGCATGCCACGTTGCAATCCATCTGTGGAGGACATAGCTACAGCACGTACTATACCTCCCGCGAGCTGTTGTTGAACCTCTAAAACAAGTTTAGTTCCAGCGTTATCTATTTCTAAGCCTGTGTAGATGCCAGGTAAATCCCCTGTGAAAGCAACATCAACAACTGGACCAATAACTTGGGAAATCGTGCCATTGGTTTGAGCAATTTCTGATTGAGTTTTTTCAAGTGTCTTTGCCATAATAAAATATTTTTAATTACTTTCGAGGGCAATTCTACCAGCCGTGATTTCTGAAAGTTCAGTGGTGATTTTGCTCTGTCTTAATTGGTTAAAGGTTAGGGTTAAGTCGTCAATTAGGTCGCCAGCAGCCTCAGTTGCATTTTTCATCATTACCATACGGGCGGAGTGTTCCGATGCATCACTTTCTAGTAATGCCTGATAGATTTGGCTTTCTAAGACGCGAGGAATGATGTGATTCAAAACTTCTGATCTATTCGGTTCAAAAATTACTTGCCAGGTATTTATGGTCTTTTCGGCCTTCCTTTGTTCCCTGACGAAATTAAATGGCAATAATACTTTTGTGGTCGGGCTTTGGGTTAGAGTAGAGACAAAATGATTATACACTACGACGATTTTTTTATACGCTTTGGTTTTGTAAATCTCAGTGACCATCTTTACTAATGGATACACATCTTTAACTTTTTCTGTTGAGTCAGTATTGGTAAATTTTGCTATAAGCTCTCGCCTTGTTCTGACCATCGCCTCAGCTCCTTTTTTACCAACAGCTATTATTTCTGCAATTAGTTCAGGGTCACCAAGTTCCAGGCTTTTAAGAGTGGTAAGTAAGTTTGAGTTAAAACCACCCACGAGCCCTTTGTTGGTTGTGATTAAGATGACTCCGATTTTAGAGGCTTTTTCATGAGATTCAAGTAATGGATTATGATATTTTTCTACATTACCAAGCCCAGAGATTAGCTCTCTGGCTAACTCTGTGTATGTTCTGCTGGCAAGGGTTGCGTTTTGCGCGCGTCGCATTTTAGATGCTGATACCATTTGCATAGCGCGCGTGATTTTTCGCGTACTTTTAACGGATTTTATTCGTCTGGTTAATTCTTGGGTTGATGCCATATTTATTTAAATAGACTAATCTGCTTTCCAGCCTTGCTTGAAATGCGCTAGCGAGGTTTTTAATTTTGCTTCAATCTCGTCAGTTATATCCTTTTCTGAACGAATTGCGGTGAGAACTTCCTTGCCTTGAGTATCCATATAATCGTAAAAATCTTTTTCAAACTTGGTAACTTTGTCTACGTTAACATCATTCAAGTAACCGTTGTTTACTGCGTAAAGTATTATTGCTTGTTTTTCCATAGCAATAGGTTGGTATTGTGGTTGCTTTAACAGTTCGGTTAAACGGCGACCCAGCTCTAATTGTGTACGAGTTGATTCATCTAGATCAGATCCGAATTGAGCAAAAGCTTCCAATTCACGAAACTGAGCTAGTGAAAGTTTTAGTTTCCCAGCTACTTTTTTTATTGCCTTAGTTTGAGCAGAACTTCCAACACGAGATACGGACGTACCGACATTCACTGCCGGGCGAACTCCTTTATAGAATAAGTCTCCTTCTAAGAAAATTTGTCCATCGGTGATGGAGATTACGTTTGTTGGGATATATGCAGAAATATCTCCAGCCTGTGTTTCAATAATTGGTAAAGCTGTAATAGAACCTCCACCATTTTCCGCATTCATTTTTGCCGCTCGTTCTAACAAACGGGAATGTAGGTAAAATACATCTCCAGGATACGCTTCACGACCAGGTGGGCGACGGAGCAATAGAGAAATTTCGCGGTACGCTACTGCTTGTTTGGAAAGATCGTCAAAAACAATCAGCACATCCTTGCCTTGATCCATAAAGTATTCAGCCATTGCCATTCCAGAATACGGAGCGATGTAAGATAGCGCCGCTGCTTCTGATGCGCCGGCGGACACAACGATTGTATAATCCATTGCACCATGTTCCTCTAGCTCAGCAACAATCTTTGCTATCTTACTTTCTTTTTGGCCGACCGCAACATAAATACAAATCATATCTTGTCCCTTTTGGTTTAAGATAGTATCTAATGCTACCGCAGTCTTTCCAGTTTGGCGGTCGCCGATAATCAGTTCCCGTTGACCGCGACCAATTGGAATTAATGCATCAATCGCCTTAATACCTGTTTGAACTGGTTGGTGCACTGATTGTCTGGTAATAACACCAGGCGCAATCTTCTCAACAGGGTAAAATGCAGATGCTTCGATCTCCCCTTTATTATCTTTAGGTTTACCGAGCGCGGAGAGGACACGGCCAATCAAGGCGTCCCCGACTGGTACAGAAAGAATACGACCAGTGGCTCTGACTGTGTCACCTTGTTTAATACTGTAAGCTTCATCTAGGATGATTGCACCAACGGTATGCTCTTCTAGGTTCAGTGCTATTCCAAAGATATTGTTCCCAAAATCAAGCATCTCCATGCTTTTTGCCAGAGTCAGTCCTGAGATGCGGGCTATGCCGTCACCAACCTCAATAACAGTTCCTACCTGCTCCATGGAGATTTCAGGTGAAAATTTTGTAATCTGGTTTTTTAATTGTTCTATGATGTTATTAGTTGCCATATTGTTACTATTTGTTACTGAATTAATGTGTTTCGCAAATTATTTAATTGATTCCTCACACTTCCATCAATAAGAGTATCATCCGCTTTGATTATCACACCACCAATGAGGTTCTCGTCAATTTTGTGTTTTAATTCAATATTTTGACTCACTACTTTATTTATATTCTCAAGCAAAGTTTTCTCGAATTTTGTATCGCTCGCTGTAATAATCTCAACATCTGTGACTCCCCGTTTTTGTTTATCAAGAAATTCATATTCAGTAATGATTTTTTCATATTCCCTTAAATCCCCTCTTTGTCTTAATACTTGAATGAAATTTTCAATTACCACATCATGATCTGTAGCTACTGTGTCCTCTAGAGCTTCAAAAAGAGCTTGAGCATATTGTTTATTAGTTATTTTCATACACTTGGGCTTTCTTTAAAGCGTTATCAATTAACTCTTTGTCTTTTTTCGGATCAATCTTTTCAGTGAGAATTATTGATGTTGCTTGAACAACGATTTCTGCAAGTTCTGACTTCGCTTCTTTTAGCATTGCGACTTTTTCTTGCTCGAGTCGTTTGTGTCCTTGTTCAATAAGTCGGTTTTGTTCGTCTGTTGTTTGTTTGATGGTATCAGCCTTGAGCATCTCCGCATGTTGTTTTGCTTCAGCGATTATCGCAGATGCTTCTGCGCGTACATTTGCCACTTCTTCTTGCTTCCAGCTCTCAAAAGTGTCGCGGTCTTTATTTATTTTGTCTGCTTCTTTTAGAGACTGCTCTATTTTAGAAGTGCGTTGAGATAGATTCGCTGTCATTGGTTTAAATACCCATTTCCAGAGTACAAACAGGACGATACAAAAATTGACTAGTTGGGCAAGTAGAAGTTTCCAGTTGATACCAAACATACCAAGGACACTTGAATCTGCTTCATCATCATGGCTTGGGTTTGTCGAAGAATCAGCTGTTGATTCAGTAGGTGTTGAATTATCTTCCGCACGAAATTCAGTAGCGCTAGAGGCAGGTTGCAAATTTGTGCCGTTGGTAGCGGTAGATGCCTTAATTGAATGAAGCCCAATTCCAAACACTAAGAGTAAAACACTCATGGTTGTCATGAAGTATAGTGAGAAGCGTTTCAAAGTAAGAGATGTTTTCATAAACTAGAATTTAGAATTGAGGGGTGTGCTGTTGTCTGAAACACACCCATTCAGAGTTAGATAATAAAGGTGATGACCAAGGCGTAAATTGCAATTGCTTCTGCAAAAGCCATACCAAGTAGCATTGGTACGAATAATTTATCAACTGATTCTGGGTTTCGACCAATTGATTCCATGGCTTTTGAGCCAATTTTCCCTACTGCTAAAGCAGGCCCGATACCGCCAATTGCGATAGTAATTGCTTTAGCTAGTAATTTCATAGTTTCCGGTTCCATTTTTGTCCCTTTCGCTTGCTAGCCTTGACTGGATTAGTATTTAAAGTCAGGAGCAAACAATTAAGTATTAAATATCAACGTTCCATTCATACCTCTCTACGTATTAGATAGTAGATGAAGCGCTGATTTAAAACACTTACACAGTCGGGGTTGGTTCAAGATCTTCTGGATGATTGCTATGGTGACTAGCTATAGGAGTGGTTGCTATAGTTAAATATACTAAAGTCAACATAGCAAAAACTGTGGCCTGAACAATACCAACTATTAATTCTAAAGCCATGAACGGGAGTGGTAAGAAAACAGGTAATATCCCCGCCAGCACTGATAATAAGACTTCTCCTGCAAATACGTTGCCAAATAAACGCAAAGATAGCGACAGTAGTTTTGCAATCTCAGAAATTATTTCGAGGATGCCGACAGCAAATTCAATTACAGCAGTTAACATTTCAATTGGTTTCCCAGATTTAAAACCATGCCAAATATCACCCAGCTTAATAAACTTATTTGCATACCTAAAGAAACCAATAACAACTACACCCAATACGTTAGAAGCAAGTACCGAAATAATAGCCATAATAATGGTCATATTTATGTCTGCTGTTGCTGGACGAAACATCGGAATCAAAGTTATTTCCCCATGGTGCATTAAAAATCTACCGATACTACCCACTCCTGGTAGTAATCCTATCCAGTTTGAAACGAGAATGAATAAAAACAAGCCACCGACAAGAGGCATAAATTTGATGGTTTTTTTTCTATCATGCGTCACAGAATCAAAATATTGATAGAGTATTTCAATAATATGTTCAAAAAAATTTAGGATTCCTTTCGGAGCCTGACTTTGATATTTTTTTACAGCTCGCTTCACAACTAATGCGAATATCACAAAACCAACCATGGTTAGAGTGGAGTTAATATAACTATTGGTGATTGGGAGTTGTCCTATGTGGAAAATAGGTTCAGCAGCAAGTGGTGGTAAGGCAGTGATCATTGAATAAATTCGTTATAAATATCATTAATTCGTCTATACAGCCAGATACAGCTAGTTATCAGGGCTAGAATCAACCCACCAAATAAAAATCCTTTATTGCTGTAATGCTCTGCAAGTTTATTTCCCACAAAAGCAAAAATTAATAATGGAATGGCAATAATAAAACCAAATTCTAAAGCAAGCGCTAAGGATTTTCTCGTAGTGATTTGTTTTTTTTCCGCTTTTTCGTTGGAATTTAATTTTTGCATTATTTGTTTAGTTAACGGAAGAATTCTAACAAAAAAAGCCGTTTTTGGCAAGACGGTCTTTTTTTGAGGGGGTTGACTTTTCCTGTAGTTAATTGAATTTCAGTAATTTGATAACCCGAATGTTATTTGATTGACTGGTTAACCAGTCAGTGAATCCAACTTGTTTGACGAAAATCTGTTGGAGATGGATTTGTTTTTGACCATCTTGGCCATCGTTATTTAGTTCCAAAACTTTCAAAATATGGTTGCCGTATCGACTAACTACCATTTTAATATCTCCAACCTTGGCATCCTGCAGAGCAGTCCTAAACTCTGGCAATAAATCATTGAATGCAATTACGCCACTATCACCGGCGAAGTCCTTTGTGGACTCATCTTGGGTAAATTGCTTTGCGACATCATCAAAACTCTGGCCATCGTCTAATTTTTTTTGCAGCTGCGCAGTGGTATCATATGTGGCTTTGTTTAAGTCTTTTTGCTGATTGTACCAAATAAGTAACTGGGATTGGAGCAGTTCTTGTTTGATTACTTCATCCTTAAACTCTTCTGGTGACATTCGGTAAGTTTTTTCAAGCTCAGTTTTAAACCCTTCTTCATCTCCGTTTGCATACTGTTTAATAATTTTTTGGTATTCTTCGTCTATATCAGTTTGGCTCACTGAAAGTTTGCGATGGTTGGCAAGTGTTTCGATTTTCTTGACATCTAACAGTTGTTCAAAAATATCTGAGTTATTGACTGGTGTTGTGGAGCCTTGAGCTGTAGATAGTTGTTTTGCGAGATCTATCCTTTCTATAACAGATTTTGCTGAAACTGGTTGCATATCTACTAAGGCAGCAGGTAATGGTACAGCTTTAAAAATTTTCTCTTTTGCACTGGATAGCGAGCCCATATACAACCACGCAAGCCCACCAGCAACAACCACTGCAATCGCAATAATAGCTCCAGCGGTGAAATATTGTTTTTTGGAAGCTTTGTTTTGAGGCTCTAAGGTTTCCTCGGTTACATTTGTTTCATTTTCCATAAAATTAGTTTAAATTAATTACTTTTAAAAATATATTCCCACCATTTTTGAAGATTATTTTTTGGAACTGGCTCAACTTCCTTTGTCTTAGTAACCAGACCACCGTCTGGAAAATTAATGACAATTTCTCCGTCTTTCTTTAACCCCAGCTGTTCGCGAGCTAATTTTTCTTTATATTCATTTGAGGAAAAATATTTTAAAGATTCTTGGAGATCCTTATTTCTTTTTTCAAGGTCAGATTGTTCGGAAATTAGTTTATTTATCTCCATATCTATCTTCCGTCTTTGTTGCCATTGTTGTAATTCTAGCGCAAAAACTCCCAGAAGTACAATTACTACTGTGGTTACAAACAATTTTGAATCGAAAATTTTAGGGAGTTTCATTTACTTTTTGTATATCCTAGTCGTTCTTGCATATGAGTTGCATCTGTGTCGGCGAATATGTTGTTCTTTTTGTCTTGGGCCAATCGCTTATGCATTTCCCATAGGTAATCTTTAATCTCCATCGGCCTAGAAATATTTTTAAAAATGATTGGATTGACCAGCCCGACTACTTGAATAATAACATCTCCAAAACCCAGGATAGTTGAAAATGCACCTTCTGTTTTATAGCTGACATTCAGAACCCTTTCATGAGGCGTTTCAACTACTGTTTGATCAAAAAATCCATGTTGTCCATAATGGAGCAACCTTTGGTTTGTGACTACATATCGATTTAACCGCCACATCAAAAAAACACGAAATATGTGTCCAAAGACTACAATAATCCAAAGCCATAACAGAGTATGCATGATTGTTGGTATGTCGTACTTAAAAACAAGGTATGCTGGGATTATTATCAGTAAAATCGACACTGTTAAAGGATGGAGCAAAACAAACCCGTTTTGCCGATATATTTGCCGGATATGTTCCATGTCTTTAAGCGCAATCTTCATTTGTTTATACAGAAATTGTCAGTTTTAGAATGAAAATGCAAACATACTACCCACCATAGAAACAACTATTAAGATGGTAACGACAACCAAAATTTTATTCAAAAGTTTTCTGTTTCTCATAGATTAATTAGGTAAGAAAATAAAATTATTTTTTTAATACAGCCAAAAATGCTTCTTGGGGGATATCAACTTTTCCGACTTTCTTCATCCGTTTTTTGCCTTCCTTTTGTTTCTTTAGGACTTTCATTTTGCGAGTTACATCACCGCCATACAAACCAGTCGTGACATCTTTGCGGAATGCAGATATTGATTCCCGGGCAATCACTTTTGCCCCTATTGCTGCTTGGATAGCAATTTCAAATTGTTGACGCGGGATGAGGGTTTTTAGTTTCGCTACTAAGGCACGGCCCTCGGATTCAGCAGTAGATTTGTGCATAATTGCCGCAAGGGCATCCACTTTTTCGCCTGCAACAAGAATATCTACTTTAACCAGGTTTCCAGTACGCATGCCGAGAACCTCGTAATTCATTGAAGCGTAACCACTAGAAACACTTTTAAGTTTATCATAAAAATCAATAATAATATTTACCAATGGCATTTCAAACAACATTTCCACCCGCTCGTTCCCTATGTATTTGATATCTTTGCTGATGCCACGACGTAGGGTGACAATTTCCATGATTGGTCCGATATATTCAGCAGGGGTTAGCAGGGTAATGTTTATCCAAGGCTCCCTAATTTCTTTTATTGTAGAGGGGTCAGGGAATTGTGCTGGCGCGTGGATTAATTTTGTTTCATTGTTCATTGTAATGATTTCATACGCAACACTTGGTGCGGTTAACACCAAGTCTAGGTCATATTCTCTAGTTAATCGTTCCTGGACGATGTCCATGTGGAGCAGGCCAAGAAAACCAGTACGAAACCCAAAGCCGATACTGGGGATGTTTTCTGGCTCAAATTCTAACGATGCGTCGTTGAGTTTTAATTTTTCCATGGCATCGCGGAGTAATGGATAATCATCCCCACTTACTGGAAAAATTCCGGCATAAACCATCGGCACAACATGTTTGTATCCAGGTAGTGCTGTGGTTGTTTGTCGTTCAGAGAATAGTGTGATGGTGTCCCCGACCCTGGCTTTACTGACCTCTCGTAATCCAGTTACTACATAACCTACTTCGCCTGTTTGGAGTTGCTCACTTTTTTCTTTCTGTGGCTTAAAAAAGCCTACTTCCAAACTTTCCGAATTTGCGCCACTACCAATCATGAATAGTTTTTCACGAGAAGGTAGTCTACCGTCAATCACTCTGACATAAGAAATGACACCACGATGTATGTCGTAGAGTGAGTCAAAAATGAGCGCGCGGGTTGGAGCGTTTGAATTGCCACGGGGTGCTGGTATTCTGTTCACGACAGCTTCTAAAATTTCCGGCACTCCTTCCCCGGTTTTTCCTGAAGCGTAGAGAATCTCTCCTTCTTTAAAACCGAATACAGAGATGAGTTCTTGAGTAGTTTTTTGCCGATCAGAATTTGGCAGATCAATTTTATTTACTATTGGAATTATTGTCAGTCCATGTTCGACAGCCAAGTAGGCATTTGCCAGGGTTTGGGCTTCAATACCTTGGGTACTATCAACTACTAAAATTGCTCCTTCACATGCTGCAAGTGAGCGAGAGACTTCATAACTAAAATCAACGTGACCAGGGGTGTCTATTAAATTCAAAATGAAGCGCTCTTTGGTAGAAGGCGCTTCGTAGACCATGCGAACAGGCTGTAGCTTGATTGTAATTCCCCGTTCCCGCTCTATGTCCATTTGATCAAGGAGTTGTTCTTTCATCTCTCTTTGGGTGACCGTATGGGTTGTTTCTAGTAAACGGTCAGCGAGAGTAGATTTGCCATGGTCAATATGAGCAATTATGCAAAAATTTCTAATCTGATCTTGTAAGATAGCCATATATACACAATTATAGCAGGCTCAGACTTACAATTCAATTTTGATTTCGGGCTTTTTTATGCTTAAATAGATTCCAAATTTTTTGCATTCCTTTAAAAATTGCTTCGGATTCCTTCAGTCCCAGAGACCGAGTCAATAGAATATAAACTAATACCCCTGCCGTAGTTGCAATTCCAGCTTGTGCGAATATTCCGAATACTGTATGAGTATTCAGTATTGGATTGACTAAGTAAAGGGTGCCATAAGAAACCAGCCCCAGCACAATGCTGGCTAGCAAAATTTTCAGGCATTGGGTAACAATTGTTGCATCAAAGACATGTAACACTTTTTTTGTAACATCATTTGTTTGAGACAATGTTTTGTGCAAGGCTGAAAACAACAAAATGCTTTGTATAGTATTACTAATAACAAATCCAATGGCGATTCCGATCACCCCTAAACTCTGCGCAAACAAGTACGAAAATATTATATTTATTATCATACTTATCAGACTGATTATTACAGGAGTTTTAGTGTTTTGGCGTGAGTAAAATGCTCTAGCAAACAAAGGAATTAAACTTTGAGCAACTAGTCCCAATGCTAAAACTCCTAAAGTATCAAAGGTGGTAATGGTACAGTTCCAATCACAATTGCCATATCCTAGTAGAATACGTACTACATGAGCACGGAGTAAAAGTAAAAGGATTGAGATTGGCACTATGAAATATAGTACGCGAATAATGGTATGTTGTAGAGCATTGATGAAACCTTTAGCATCAGCCTTGGCGTAATGTTCTGATAGTACAGGGAAGATGGCTATTGCGCTAGATAATGCAAAAATACCTAACGCTACTGCCTGAATGTTATTTGCATAGTTAAAGGCAGTGATGGAGCCAGTAACTAAAGTTGACCCGATGATAGAAACGATGATTAGATTTATGTAAGAACTGTCTAGACCAAGAATACGTGGTAAAAATAAAGCGCCAATCTTTTGCACCGCTTTATCTGTATATGCAAATCGTGGTCGCCAACGAAATCCATGTCGGAACACTTCGGGAACTTGAATACTGAGATGCATTAGTGCTCCTAGGATAACGCCATAAGCTAATCCTGATAACCCATATCTTGGGAATAAAAATATGATACCAATGATAATCCCCGTATTATATAAAATTGGAGCTATATTTACGATTAAAAACTTTTTCATACTGATCAAGACACTAGACATCACGTTAGAAATTGTAAAGATAATTGGTGATAGCATCATGATCCTCGTAATAAGGACTGTTTTGTCTATTTGTTCTGGACCGAATCCTGGGACAATAAGCTCAGTGAGCGGTTTGGCAAGAACAAAAATAATTATACATACTAATGTCATTCCAATAGCAGAAATATTCAAGATACTGCTTGCAATGACAAACGCGCGTGGCTTATCTTTTAGATAATATTCGCTGAAGACAGGAATAAAAGCGACCCCCAAAGTCCCTAGAATGAGGAGGTTATAAACTAGGTCAGGGATCCGAAAAGCTGTGAAATAGATATCTGAGTCAGCACTTAACCCAAGCTTGCTGGCTAAGAGGATGTCGCGTCCAAAGCCCGTAATCCGTGAAAGGAGTGTAAAAGAGGCGATAATTAATGTTGCCTGACCAATATGAAAAGTAGATTCAAATTGTTTTAATTTATTCAGCATTTACTTTTCTTCCAAAACTAAACCGATAAACATATCGTTCATCAAAGCTTGATTAAATATTAGTTCTCCCCCATTTACGGAAGCTGTATTAGATTTCCAAAGACTGCTTCGGTGACCAAAATTTATTTTGTAATTAAAACCTTCAATGGTGCTACCAGACTGTTTTTGTACAAGTAGGCTGTATCTATCAATACTTTTGATTGTAAATGGTAATTTGTATTTCAGAGTGATAACTTTAGTTTGTGATGCAGGGGTATCTAGCCAGTTTCCAAACCAAGTTTTCCCAGCCTCAGAACCGGTAAATGTTCCCGAAACCGTGTTTTGAATCACTTTTTTTTGCCAATTTTGAACGTTTTCATCTTGGGTATATTCTTGTTCTGGTAGTCTCGGCAAGATAATGTCATTCGTAAACCCTTCACTAGAAATAAGCTTAGATCCTTCTGGAACATAAAATCTGATAAAACTCTTATTATTTAAAGCAGTTTGGGTATTTAAATTTTTGACTGAATATCTCAACGTGTTAATCACTTCCCCATTAGAAGTTATGGTTGTTTCTAGATCGGTAGAGCGTTGCATATCTAGGTCTGATTTTGTACCACCGAGGTTGGAATTTACAATGCTCAAATAATCTCGGTCTGTAGTTCTTAATTCCCCACCCCAATTAAATTTTAAAATTTGACGTTGGATTTCTGGGTTGCGTGAGAATAACAGAACATTTTTTTTATACAGATTATCTTGGAAGATTTCTAGGAATGTCATTAAGCCACCCTTTTCACCAACTTTTTCCATTAAAATTGGGAAGAAATCTGCTAAAAATTGTTTGGGTTGATTTTGTTCTTTATCATAGTTAACTGATGTTTCTATTTGGGTGGTTTCAACAAAATTTTCTTTTGTCAGGGTTATATTATGTTGAGGCAGGGTAATTGGACCGGTCCGATCAAGCATGTCTAACACAACTTCTGGCGTCATGGCCACTATTAAGTCAGGAGTTTCTCCTCCTTCCTTTTCAAACATTGCACTGATGCGTGAGGCAGATTCTGGAAAACTGGCGAACCAGTTACTGTCACGTAAAAACCATTGATTATTCACTAAATACATGGGCTGGGGAGGAAGAGCTTTTTCTTTTAGCTGACCATCCCAATCATAAACACTTCTGATATCAAGGGAGTTTAAAGCACCATCTTGTAATTTAGCATTTCCAATAGTCCCCATAAATCCACCAGTTGCTCTAAGTTCGTTATTGTTTTGGAAAACTATTAAAACGTTTTTTTGTCCCAGAACTAAATCAAATAGCAGTGAACAAATTTCTTTGAGAGACGTCACATTATTTTGGAAAATCTTCGCCATGTCTTTAGCAGAAACAAATGCTGGTCGGTATGATTCAGGGATAGAATCAATGCTGACCCTATCAATTTCATTTGCTGCTTGATTGGCGAGAGTGACGCTGTCGTTGAGTAAGGTTTGCGCTTGAAGCAATGAATCTTTATTTGTCCCAGCTGAGTTTAATCCAATGGCGCTGAGTTTCATATTTTGAGTGAGCTCAATTAATTGAGTTCCTTTTATGCCGACTTGGGTAATTAATTCAGCAGCAGATAGAATGGCTTCGGCATCATGTTTTTGTGGCACCACTGCCAGTAGACTGCGTAAAGCAACATTAGTGGAATTTAAAGTATCTTTACTATTACGAAATTGTTCTAGAGCTTTGTCGAAATTTACTTGGGCTGCGTCAGTGTTTTGTTCGTCTAAAGATACTTTCGCATCTTTTAAATAGTTTAAACCAATATCGCTAGCACCAAGGACTTGTCCTTTGATGTTTTGCCCTGCAGCAATTAATTTGAGTCCATGAATGCTTGCTCCAGCTGTAACGGCTAGTATCATGAACACAGCCATTGCTTTTTGGAATTTTTTATCATGGATTTTTTGAGAAATATTTAGATTCGTATTCGGGAGATTTAGGAATGTTTTGATGACTTGGTAGGGAAATAAAATTATTTGTAATAAGGCAAACCCAACACCATAGCAAAGAGAAGAGATCGCATTTATTAACACATTGAAGACACCAGTCTTTTTTTTGTACAAAACTGGTTCATAGTAGTTGTGGTGTAAATAAATTTTCAATTTCTTCTTCATGCGTGTTTGGATTGACGAGAAATGTTTAAGAGGATACCACAACCTGCCAAGGTAACGATCATGGCGCTACTTCCATAACTAAAAAATGGAAGCGGAATACCAGTTAGGGGCAGTAGCCCAGTAATCGCACTGACATTAACAATCACTGCTGAGCCAATCATCCCGATGATGCCCACTGCTAATAGTTTACCAAATATATCAGGTGCTCTTAAACTGATGCGAATTCCCCTTAAAATAAACCAGCCAAATAATGCCAAAATGAGGAAGACACGAATAAAACCTAACTCCTCAGCCATTATTGCAAAGATAGAGTCATTAATGGCTTCTGGCAAATATGAGTATTTTTGTCTGGAATGACCGTAGCCATATCCAAACCAACCACCACTACCAATAGCTAACAGCGCTTGATTAATTTGATAACCAATACCCAATGGGTCAACTGATTTATTTAGGAAGGCAGTAATACGTTTGACTCGATAGGGCTCTAACTTAATCAATAATAACATTGTTCCGACTCCTAAAGACGTTAGCCAAGCAAAATAACGCATTTTTATTCCGCCGACAAATAAGATGATGGCCGAAGTCAATACTAATGCAATCATTGTGCCTAAGTCTGGTTGCCAGAGAATAAGGAGACAATATAGACCGATAATTAGCACTGGTGGGAAAACAGACTGCCAAAAGTTGTTCCGATGACCTCGTTCACTCATCCAGCTGGCTAGATAGGTAATAATAGCCAATTTTGCTAATTCTGATGGTTGGAAAAATATCGGACCAAAGTGTATCCACCGGGTGGCGCCATTCGCTGAAAAACCGATCCCTGGCACTTTCACAAGGATTAGCGCTAATAATGTCCCACCTAATGCGAACGGTACCAGTTTTTTCCAAAGATGGTAGTCTATTTTCGATAGAATATACATACCAATGAGCCCTATCCCCACTCCGTATAAAAGTTGGTGGATAAAATAATAACTTGTGCTACCGAAATTTTGTTGAGACTCAACAGTTGATGCTGACCACAACATTATTAATCCAATCCCGAGCAGTAATCCGAGTAAACTGAGAAATACATAATCAACTGGGTGTTTTGTTCTCGTCATATTATTTACTTACCAGCTTTACGAATTGTTCTCCGCGATCAATATAATTTTTAAACATGTCAAAAGACGCAGCGGCAGGACTTAGAATTACTACATCACCAGGGTGAGAGCATTCTCTGATTGCTAAAATTGCTTCTGCTAAGTCTGTGTATGGACCCAATAAGGGTGTTTTAGAGGAATTTGCAAGCATTCCCTGGATATTTTGCCCCACTTCTCCAAGCAAAGTAATACTAAGGATATTTTTGCGAGATGCAAGCTCGTTGATTAAGACCGTGTAGTCGAGCCCTTTATCTGACCCTCCTAGTATTAAATGGGTTGGCTCAGAAAATGAATTCAATGCAGCAATAGTTGTTTCAGGAACGGTGGAAATCGAATCGTTGTAATAACCAACACCGTTAAATGTTCCTACGTATTGGAGTCTGTGGTCTAGCCCTGAAAATGATTTACTAATAGCTTCTATGTCAGTTACACCAATCCCTAAAATGTAGGTAACTAAAGACGCAGCGGCAATATTTTCTAAATTATGTGCTCCTCGTAAATTTCTATTAGTGCAATCTATGATTTTTTTATTTTGATTTTCTAAATCTGGTAATCCAATTAAGGTAATAGAATTTTCTGAAATGAATGCACCATGTTTGGGCTCAATTTTGGAAGAAATTATTAGTTTGGTGCCATCGCCTTGTTGTCCAATCTGAGCAGAAGCTGGATAGTCAGCGTTGTAGATCATTGTATCTGAAGGGGTTTGAAATGAAGCTATGCTAGATTTAGCTTGATGATATTCCTTTAAATCGGAGTGATGATTTAAATGGTCAGAAGTGACCATCAAGCACACTCCGATATGCGGACTAGTGGTTAAATCTTGGAGTTGAAAACTAGATAATTCAAAAACAACTACATCATCTGCAGTAGTTTCATCCAGAAATTCCAATGGTTGAATTTTGCCTATGTTACCTGTTAAATATGCAGTCTTCCCAGAGTGTTTTAATATCTCGTAAATTAATGAGCTCGTCGTTCCTTTTCCTTTGGTGCCCGTTACTCCTACTATAGTTGCATTTGTATTTTCAAAAAACCATTTTGTTTGACTAGTTATTATGGCACCTTGATTTTCGGCAGATAAGATTTTTGGGTGATTCCGCCAAATCCCCGGACTTCTAAACAAAATTGAGCATTCAGAAATTGTGTCCAGATAATTTTTACCGCTTACAACTACTGAACTAAAAGTATCGGCTAGATCTCGTGCTTCATCTGACCAATCTTCTCTTGGTTTTTCGTCATATATTGTGGCTTGCAAGCCAGATTTTCCTAAAAAATTTAAAATAGCTTGACCTTCTTGTCCAAACCCAAGAATTCCTATTTTTTTTGATATTAAATCATTAATATTCATTAGGCTCTCTTTAAGAAAACTCCAGACTGGTTACCTGTCATAGTCTTGTTGGTTACAGTTAATGTTCCATTTACCCAAACATGAGAAATCCCGTCAGCATATTGATATGGATTTTCTATACTTGCTTGGGAATTTATGATTTCTGGATCAAATAATACTAAATCAGCTTTAGCATCAATCGCAATTATACCTCTATTTAGGATGCCGGCTTTTTTGGCTGGTCCGGAAGTGAGCTTGTAGATAGCATCACTTAATGAAATAGATTTGTCACGGAGGACATTGTGCAAGAACTTAGGGGCTGTTCCAAAACAACGCGGATGGATTAGTTTGTCAGTATCAGCAATTGAATACCCACTACCATTAGTACCAATATAACCAAGCGCATGGTTGCAAAAATCTTTCACAGTTTTTTCGTCCAAACTAGTATCAAAAACAAGAATTTCGCTACCGCCATTTTCAATTAAATGCAACAGAGCTTCTTCGCTAGTTGTTCCAAAATCACTTGCTATTGCGGATATCCGTTTCCCTGTCACCATCAGCTTTGTTGATGTAGAGGCAATCATCAAATTTGGAATGTTACTAGGAGAGTTAATGAGAGCAGATAATATTTTGGTTCTCTGAGTGGGTTCTTTTAGAATTTTAAGTAAGTTTGCTCTACCACCCATCGTTGCCCATGATGGCAAGTAAGTATAAAGCGCTTGCCAAGTAGAAGTATAGGGATATACATCAAAATTTACATTTAGCCCTCTGTGCCAGGCGGATTCCAATTCAGATAACACATTACTAACTAGTTGTTGATTCTTTTTGTGTCGAATCTTGAGATGTGAAATCTTTAGATTAGCCTTTGCTTGTTCAGCCGCACCGATGACTTCACGGACGCTTTCAATTACACTCTCGCCTTCATCTCGGAGATGAATTGCAATGTAGACATTTTTAGAAGCTGCTACTTTAGCTATCTCGTAAAGCTCAATATCAGAAATATTTGCTTCATGAGCGTAAGCAAAACCAGTCGAGATTCCAAAAGCACCTTCGTTGATAGCATCCTCGGCCAATCGTTTTAAGGTTTGAAGTTCTTCTACGGATACAGCGCTTTGACGATCGCCGATGAGACCCCGTCGTAATGTAGAATAGCCAACTAAGCTAGCAATGTTTGTCCCGAATGTTTTTTGAGACATTGTTTCTGCAAATTCTGTAAAGCTACGCCAATTGATGTTAACCCCTTCTAGATGATGCCATTTTTGAAGGCTCATTAAAGACTGGTCAGAAATTAAAGGCGCCAAGCTTGCCCCAGAGTTCCCCACCATTAATGTGGTGTATCCTTGAGTTACCATACTCTCTAATAACGGTCCATCAAACAAGCGCCAGTGGCTATCGCTGTGATTTTGCAGGTCAATAAAACCAGGAGTTAAAATTTTCCCTTGCGCATGGATGACTTCTTTTGCTGGTGAATTAATATGCGAGGCGATATTGACAATCAAGTCATCGTTTATGGCGACATCCGCCAATACTGGCGCACTGCCAGTGCCATCGATTACATTTGCATTCTTAATGAGTAGTGAATACATTTATTTATCTATAAAGTAAATAATGACCCCGATAATTCCAGCAACGACGCTAAGAATCCAGAATCGCATAGTGATTTTTGATTCTGGCCACTGGAGTGCTTCTAGGTGGTGATGTATTGGTGCTGAAATAAAGAATTTTCTTTTGAAAAATTTTCGCCAAAAAATTTGAATAAAAAAACTCGCTGCTTCAATAACAAAAATAATTCCGATAATTGGGAGTAACAAAACGCTATTCGTTAAAAAAGCCACAATAGCCAAAAGCACGCCTAGAGCCATTGATCCAGTGTCTCCCATAAAAAACCTGGCCGGATGGACGTTAAACCAAAGGAACGCTAACAGCCCTCCACAAATAATACCCAACAAAGTTGCCAAATTTTCTCGGCCTTGCACATAAGCAATAATTGCAAAACAAAAAAATGCAATCGATAAAGTACCACCTGCTAACCCGTCTAGGCCATCAGTTTCGTTCACTGCGAAACTTGTGCCGACTACAACAAGTAAAAAAAATGGAATGAATAACAATCCTAAAAATATATCACCGTAGAAAGGGATATGCACAGAATCAAACCCTAGTTTGACATAAAACCACCACGCTCCGATGCTAGCTACGAGTAGGTATAAAAAAACTTTTACTCGGAATCTCAACCCACGCCCCATGTGTCCTCTGCCACGGATATCTAAAAAATCATCAATAAACCCAACAATGGCCGCACCAGCCATAGCCCCGAGTGGTAGCAGGGTTTCTTTACGAGTGAGGAAATTAAAAATATGGAATTGTCCTAAATTTAATATTCGATCTAAAAACCAAAACCCTCCAGCTAACACCAAGGCTGTACCCCAAATCAAAACCCCGCCCATAGTGGGAGTGCCCCGTTTTTTGGCGTGCAACTCAGAATGGACAGGCGTAGATCCGTCAGAACGGATTTGCTTTCCTAAATTAAATTTGTAGAGCAATTCTGTAAGCAGTGGAGTGATAATGATAGCAAACAAAAATGCTATCGTACTCATGCTGAAAATTTTGATTAATATATCAGTTGACATAGATATATTATACCACATTCAAGCCTGCGTGTAGCAATAAGACTATTGGTCTAGTTCTTGAATCACCTGTTTTTTGAGTAGCTCAGTATCGTCTTCTCGATTCGTACTGCCGAGCACGATAATGACAAATTTTTTATTTGCATGATAAATGGCAGTGATCATTGCCCCACCAGCCTCATCAGTAAAGCCTGTTTTGATTGCGTGAATTTCAGGATCAGTTGATATTAGTGTATTTGTTGCTTTGATAAAATACTGATTACCATTTTCGCTAGTGAAGTTGTAAGATTGCTCTCGGTCTAAAGATGAAAATAAAGTTAGGGGACGAATCGCTGTTAATAACAGTTTTAAATCTGTTGCGGTTGAATAGTTTTGCTCGCTATCAAAGCCGATGGGGTTTTCATAATGAGTTGAACTCATTCCCAAGGTTTTTGCTTCGTCATTCATATAATCAATGATGGAACGATTTTTGATCGTGGTTAAATATTGGCCGAGTGCCGCAGCAGCGTCATTAGCTGAACCGACTAACATTGAATCAATCAAGTTTTGTACTTTCACTCTATCTCCTATTTTGAGTTTCAAAATTGGACTTATGTCATTAGTACTAGCTGGAGTGATTGCCCAAATGTCATCTAGATTACCGTATTTTTGAACAACATAAGCGGTCATTAGTTTAGTAATACTAGCGATAGCCACTGGGGTGTTTGGGTTTTTGGCAGCAATTTCCTGGCCACTGGATTCATTGAACACAAGGAAGCTGTCTGCTTTGACCCCTGCGCCAATTTTCCCTATGTTCTCTGGTGAAAATATCATCCCCTGGTCAGAAGATTTATCATCCGCACTTTTAATGCCTAACACCCCTGGATTGAATCCAGGTGCCAACATTGGTCTCGCCAAGGCTAATGCAACTATTGCAATTACAATCAAGGTTCCGAACAACCAAGCAGTATGTTTAAAGACCTTACTTTTTTGCATAGATATAGTATAGTGTATATTTCATTGACAAGCTACTAATGAAAAGCTATGCTAAACAAGCAAATCAATTATAATTTTATAGTAAAAAGATGAAAGAAGTTACAGTTACTTTAGATAATTTTGAAGAAGAAGTGCTAAAATCAACCATTCCTGTACTTGTGGATTTTTGGGCGGTTTGGTGTGGTCCTTGTAAAATTGTCGGTCCGATTTTGTCTGAGTTAGCCGAAGTGTATGATGGCAAGTTTAAGATTGCCAAGGTAAATGTTGATGAAAATGCCGAGCTAACTGGTCAGTTTAATATTATGAGTATTCCTACAATGAAATTTTTTGTAAACGGCTCGGTTGTCGGAGAACTTATCGGCGCAGCTCCCCGAAATTTGATTGAAGCAGAAATGCAAAAACATTTGGCATAACTACCAGCGTAGATTTTTACTGGTTTAGATTTTCAGCAGGGTTGATAATTATAGTTGATGGGTCTCCCCTGGTTTCAATATATGTTGACCGCTTGATGCATTATCTATGCTAGATAAATGCTTAACTGTTGTTTTCGAAAAATTTATATCTTTTGTTGCGTTTTCCAACGCATTATTTTGTTTGTTTGAATTTATCGATGCCGCTGTATCCCAAATTGGATTGATTTTAGCTTTGTTTATTGGTTTTTTATTTTGGTTCTTAATAGGTTTGCGGATATTTTTGGGTTCATTGCTCATGTTCTTTACCCGCTCTTGGAAAGCAGTTGATATTTTTATTTTTGGTTGTTGCGCGGGGATATCTTGGTCAGGTTCATTTTGTGGTTCAGTAAGAATTGGAGCAATATTGTCTTGTTTATTAGCTTCCTCTGCGGATGCCTCATGGAACTCTGCTCCCATCCAGCGATTGATTTTATCCTCTACTTCAGAGCTTGGGTTGGCGTAACGTTCCCGCGACACCTTAATCACTTTTTCGGAATTTCCAGTAAACCAATTTTCGTCAACTTGAATTGTGGTGGCTGTAAAAGGATCGCTAGCCACGCCATTTATCATGAGTTTTAAAATAACATTGTATTTTGGAATATTTACAATATCATTTGGTGTGAATGCAGGCTCAAACTCAGTTTCTAAATATTCGGCATCTGCTCCACCGACCCGGAATACGACCATTGTTCCGACGTTGCCGAATACAGCGTCACGCATTTTAGTATTGTTTTCAGGCATGAGTTGACCAATATATTGATGCCCCATAGTTAAGTTTAAGCGATACTTGCGAGCTTCACTTAGAATAGTAGCGAAAGAATCTGTGACAAAGTTTTGGAATTCATCAACGTACAGATAAAAGTCCTTGCGTTTTTCCTCTGGGATGTCTACGCGCGACAAAGCAGCTAATTGTAATTTAGTAATTATCATTGCACCTAAGAGCGCTGAATTGTCTTCGCCTACTTTACCCTTGGATAAATCTAATAACAAGATTTTCTGTTCATCCATTATCTCTCTTAGGTCAATGGTCGATTTGGGCTGGCCAACAATATTGCGAATAACTGCGGAGCTCAAAAACTGCCCAACTTTATTTTGAATAGGGGCAACAGCTTCTGTTCGATATTTTTCTGCGTAGTTAGCAAATTCTTCAAGCCAAAAAGCTTTCACCATTGGATCTTTAATTCCATCCACAATTTTTTTGCGGTATTTTTTATCAACGTACATGCGAACAATTCCTAGCATGGTATTGCCCGGGCTATCAAGTAACGCTAGAATAGTGTTATTTAATATGTACTCCATTCGACTTGACCACATGCTAGCCCAAATTTTTGTAAATACACCCATTAAACCAGACGCCACCAGATGTTTATATTTGCTATCAACTGCTTCTAAAATATTGAAGGCAATCGGATGATCCAAGTCTGCTGGATTAAAATAAATAACATCATTAATGCGGTCGTTAGGAACATAATCTAAAATTTTACGAATGGAATCTCCATGCGGGTCAATATAACAGACCCCTTTACCATTCCGAATATCTTGAATAGCCATGTTTTCCATCATGGTAGTCTTGCCCATCCCAGTCTTACCGATAACATACATATGGCGACGACGGTCATCGGTTTTAATGCCAAAAGGCACTTGCCGATTACGGAAGTTAGTTTTAGCAAAAAAATTGATTTGTTCTTTTTCTTGGTCCATATAAATATTTTATCAGATTGGCAAGTTTGCCGGGGGTTGGATTTTTTTGAAATCAACAGTTTCTACAGATGGGATTTTAACATCAGCCGTAACAGGAAAATGGAAAAGAGTTGCTAATTCTTCGGTATTTAAAATATACATTGGCTCCCCAATCCATGTACTCCGGCTTTTGAAGGCGTTAAAAATAGCAATTTTGCGTTTACGAACCCAATAATCAATATAAGGAGCTTCAAGAGTTGGGGAAATTTGGTAGTTTAGTTTAGGCGAAAAAGCTGGTTTGAAACTATTAAAATTTGTGGAGCTAAAAACCTTTAAAGGACTTAGGATGAGCTTTTTAGCATCGGAGTTAAAATGTTCTTTAGTGCCCATGTGAAGTAGGCGAATTTTGGTTTTGAATCCTGGCTTCCCTAACTTTGTTTTGATAGCGGTAATCCTCAATTTAGTAATGTCGTCTAGTTGTTGAAAATCTTTTTCTCCCGCTAATTCTGTGACTAATTTTTCCGCTTCGCTTTTCCAAGAGCCATCAGCCTCTGGTTTGATAATAATTTGCAATGCATACATTTCACCAGAACTCACCCGACTAAAAACTTCTAGGAGCGGGCTCAATGGATCTACCACCTTTTCACTGGCATCAGGACCTTTTAGGCTGATGAATTCTCGGTAAGTTCTGATTGGGATAACCTCTTTTTCCACCAACACAAACTCCGTACCAAACATCTGGTATTTATCATCATCTGGGTTGTAATCAAAATGAGATAGATAATCCTCAATTTCATTTATCTCAATATCCTGATAGTTTGCGTAGAAGGAAGCTTCAACCAAATCTTTTTGTTTGGTTGGTACTCGTAAAACAAAGGAGATTTTCCCACCAAGGCTGACTATTTCTAGTGAAACCCAAAATACCAATCTCCCTTCAAGAAATTTTTCTTGTGAACTCCAGTTATCAAATAATTGATGGAGCTGTATGAAAATTTGTTCAGCACTATAAAAACTAGATAAATTCTCTTTCGGTGGTTTTATTTCATAAAAAGTCCAAGAAATACTTTTTTTGTATTGAGTTTGGATCTCATTCATGTACAACTTGAACAGGATGTAAATCAGAAGTAACACAAAAACTATCCAGCCACCACGACTGAATAAGAACCATATTGTCCCAAAAACTGAATTAATATTATCAAGAGATCCGTTATTCATGTGTGATTTTAATTTTGTTTCTTAGGTTGAGATTGAAGTACTCCGGACTGTGAGTTGAGTTTAAGCTAAATTTGACTATACAGATTCTTGCCCACTTTTTTTACCAGTTTTTTATTTGAAAGACCAACTAAAATAGTATTAGGCTTCACCATTCGGCGCTTCAACACCTCTTCAATAATTGCTTCCCGAGTCATCGGCCCATTGGCTTCTTTTAATACATTCACAATAATATCAGAAACAACTCCTGGCTTGTAGCCCCATTCGGAAAGGGCATAGATTCCCCTACCCACAAGCACAAAACGCTTATCTTTAATCAGCTTGTTATGCACTGTTTCTTTATATGCTGTTCGTTTATCTAAACCATGTTGATTGATTAAGTCTGTAATAACAGAATAATGCTCAGGTTTTTTATGATGCTTCATCACCAAATATGCTTTGTCGCCAACATCTTTTGGACGAATTTCGTTCCAATGGTGTAACCCAAATTCACCGAACGGGTTTTTGTGAACCTTTGTAGCAGTATTTAAATAATTAATAATTACTTTTGGTGGTAATTGTGATTCAAATTTTTGGAAAAAATCTGAATTGACGAATTTTTGAATAAATTCTTCTGGTTGAAGCGGTTTACCGTGATTATTTAGAATTTCTTGAGTAGTTTTGATAAATTCTTTCAAAAAGTCTTTATCAAAGCCAAGACGATACCATGATTGTTTCATGTGTTCATCTTGACCATGCTCTTCTATTTCAGTAATCAAGTTAAGTAGGAATTTTAAAGCATTGGATTCTTCAGTGGATTCTGCACCAAGATGGTCCATAAGGATGTTCTCGGACATAATTCCACCATGCTCAGTAATTGTTGTCAGTAACAAATCCCGCGCACTAATGAAAGAGTCTAACTGCTGTACTCCATGTCTAAGATTTTTCAGCAAATCTTTTTCAATTTGGCGCACACGTTCACGTGTTAAACCTTGTTCTTCACCAACGGCTTTAAGAGTTTGCATTTCTTCACCTGAAAGACCATAACGCTTGGATAAAATAGTTTTCTCTCTTGATTTAAGAGGTTCAAGAATTTTGCTTATAATCAAATTCAGTTCAAATTGTTGTAAAGATTCTTTTTGGTGAGAATCAATGATAGTGTCTAATATTCCCATAATATGACTGTATTCACCTATTTTTAGGATAAATTCATTAGCTCAACGATTATACCATACTTTTCATAGAGTGTCAAACTTTATGGGATAATAAAAAACTGCCTCATTTAATTGGCAGTTAGTTATTATTTTGTATTAACGTTTTTTAGTACGCCAGTTTTGCCACAGGACGAGTATTGGTGAGGCTACGAAGATCGAAGAATATGTGCCTGCTGCGATACCAATAAACAACGCTAATACAAAGTATTTGATTGAAGCCCCGCCAAATAACAACAGAGCCAATAAAACAAATAACACGGTTAAGCTGGTGTTTAGAGAGCGGACAAGTGTCTGAGAAATGCTGTGGTTAACAATAAATTCAATTGATTGCCCTGCATAAACCCGCAGATTCTCACGAATACGGTCGAAAACAATAATGGTGTCATGTACAGAAAAACCAAGGACTGTGAGCATGGCTGTCACAAATAAACTGTCTATTTCAATATTATAGAAGTGGCCTAATATAGAGAATATTCCCATCACGATTAACAAATCGTGAACTAAGGCTATAACTGCCGCCACACCAAATTGGATCGGTGTGATTGGTCGGCTGACTTTACGAAAAGCATAAGCGATATATACAACGATTCCCAAGGATACTATTACTAACTGGTAAAGAGCCTTGCGTTTTAACTCATTTCCAACAACTGGTCCAATGGAATCAAAGCGCTTTTCCTGAAATTCCCCTACTTGAGTGCGAATTTCTGCAGAAATCTTGTCGTATTGCTCTTTGTTGAGGGCTTCTGTTTTGATAATCAACCCATTATTACCAGCTGGTTGTAGTTGGTAGTTTTTCAAGCCATTACTGTCTAAAACGGAGCGGAGCTTATCTTGATCAAAAGACTGATTAAAAGTTATCTCAGTCACTGTCCCACCTCTAAAGTCTACCCCAAAGTGAAAACCAAAGATCGCCATCGAGGCAATGCCCAAAATCAGAATTATACCAGATAGAGCAAAAAGATATTTGTAATAGTTTAAAATTTTCATGTTTAGTAAATTAATTCTGTACTTCTGTTAACTTCTTACGCATACTTACTCCAAATAACCACGGGTGCGACATTACTTTGCTGGTAACAAACAGTTTTAAAAAGGTCCGAGTAATCGTAATTGCAGTGAACATGGAAATAATGATACCAATTGCCAAAGTAACGGCAAAACCTTTAATGGAAGGTGTCCCAAACATGTATAGGATTAAAGTGGTTATTAAACTAGAAACGTTGGAGTCTCTAATAGATAACCACGCTCTCGCGAAACCATCATCAATGGCTTTATTAATGTCTTTTCCAGAACGAATTTCTTCTTTCAGGCGTTCAAAAATCAAAATATTTGCATCTACCGCCATACCAATCGAAAGAATAAAACCAGCGATGCCTGCCAAAGTCAAAGTGACTGGGGACACCCCGTTAAGGAATATTAGCCCAACATAGCTAATTAGAGCCAAAAAACCGAACCAACGACTAACTGTAATGCCTAATAGGAAGAATACACCAACTAGAATGACGGCGGTAATTGAAATACCGATCTTAAAAATCGCAATGGACATTAAAATATATATCGCAAGAGCAATAACAGCCAACACTCCTGGGAAACGATAATTTGCTAGCATGAAAATAACTATCAAAATTAAACCAATTAATCCTGCAATTATTGACTTGTTAATTGATTCCTGGCCAAGCGTTGCGCCAACATTTTGTTGAGATATTAATTCAATTGGCACAGGTAATGCACCAGAATTTAAACGGGTTGCTAATTCTTTTGCTGTATCAGCTGTAAAGTTTCCTGTGATAACGGCTTCACCGTTAGTAATTGCATTCTGGACAGTTGGAGCGCTTAAAATTTCCCCATCAAGGAAAATCGCAATCTGCTTCCCAACATTTTCAGAGGTTAATTTACCGAAAAGTTTAGTTCCTTCATCGTCAAATTGCAATCTGACTACAACTTCACCACCCAAGGAGCCGGTTCCTTGTTGAATATCAGCAGTGGCACGTTTTAATTGTTTTCCAGATAAGCCAGTTGATTCAAATTGATTTTTTAATGCCGCATTTTGATCTATCACAACCTTGCCGTTTGAATCAACAGTTGTTTCGGGTGTTTTTGGGTTAGGCGATTGTGTTTTAAATTCCAAGAGTGGGGTTTGACCGATTTGCTCAATAGCTTTATTGACATCACCTATTCCTGGAAGCTCGACAACAATTTGATCACTTCCTTGGATTTGCACTAATGGTTCTGAAACACCGAAACTGTTTACTCGACGCTCAATTGTATCGCGTACAGAATTTAATGCTTCGCTACGATCAGCTTCGCCAATGTCCTTAAAATTGGCTTTATAAACTAATTGTGAACCTCCTTGAAGGTCAAGACCCAAGTGGTTGCTAAATTGTTTTTTATAGTTAATCCCTAACTTAGTGAGGTCGATTCGGCTTCCTGATGGCCACACAATCCACGCAGCTGACAATGCAATTAAGCATATTCCAGCCAGCAATAGTACCTTTGTCAATATAGATTTCATGCAGTAATTAAATTAATTTCCTAAATATTATAACCCTCTGAGGTAATTTACGCAATTAGAGATATCATTTTTATCACGTTTATACCAAGCCGAGTTTAAGCTAATTTTCTCAAGTACTTGCTCCACAGTCCTGCTAGCAGAAGGCACTGGATTTTTGCTAAAGAAGCGCTTTATTTCCTGAAGTGTTTTTAAGTCAGTAAAATCTCCTAAAGGTTTTATTATCCAAAGAAGCAGATGGTCTTCGTGGTAAAGATGATGAAGTTTTTGCCAGTTTTTTTGGAGCCATCTCCAACCAACAATTCTGTTTTTGGTGTTTGTGAGTGCAGATGCAATAAGCAACGGCGCATCTTGTGACCTGACATTATTAGAAAGGGTGAAATTTAAGTTCCGGAGGTAAAGTTTTTGAGATTTTGCAAGCATTAGTGCCCTGCCAATTCGACGTTGTTCTTCCTGTAATTCTGCGGAAATGAACATTTGTTCTAACTCACGCATTTGTTTCAAATCGGCATCAATGGAGTTTAAGGCGTATACAGTAGCGCGTAGGTCTGGATTAATTTTTTTCCGCTTTCTGTTTATGAATATTTTCTCCGCGTGAAGAACAGTAGCAGTGTCCCCATAATTACCGTAAGCATATAAAACCGCGCTACGCAATAATGAGCGAGCCTGACTTTCATTGTGATCCACAGACCACCCAACCTTATCTACGATTGTTTTTAAAATTTGTAAATAAAATTTCTCAAGTCTGTTTTGCAAATTCTTTTCAACAGAGAATAAATTGTGAATTTCTGCCATTCCTGAGAGAATCTCCGTCCAAATAATGTAGCTGTCTTCGTTCTGATAAGCTGTCAGAAATTCCAGATAGGCTGATGTTGGCAAACGGCCACTTTTTACCACTGCAAACAGATCACGAATGATCCCAAATCGATCAATCACAGAAAGCTCTTGGTTTTTTATTGGCTCATAGAGCTTGGCCAACAAGGATGGGCTATAAATTGTTCTATGAAATCCAGTCTCTTCCGGATTGGCCTTAATAAATTTACTGTCAATGGGAAGACTAAATTGCTTTGATTTAACTTTTAGTAGGTCAAGGTTGCTATATTCGTTTTTTTTCAGCTCAAATTGCAACGGGATTGGCCATTTTGTTTTATCAGTCGTGAGTTGAAATGCAAATCGTTCCTGAGACACTAGGACTTTCCCAGGCTTTTGTTCAACAACCGAAACTAATGGGTAGCCTGGTTTAGTTATCCATTGCTTCATAAATTGCCTGACTGGTTTTTTTGAGATTTTTTCAAAAGAATCCCAAAGGTTTTTGGACGAGGTATTTTTATAACGATATTTTTTTAAGTAGTGCCGCAGTCCATCACGAAAGTTATCATGACCAATATAATTTTGGAGCATACGAAGCACGCTGGCTCCTTTGTCGTAACTGATAGCATCAAAAATCTCTGAGATTTGGCTTGGATGCTCAACCTCCACCTCAATCGGATGAGTATTTTTTAAGCCATCTAATTGCAATGCATTGGCATGATCATGCATCACAAACCGGGTCCAAAATTTCCACTCAGGGAATAATTTATCAATCACCACATAGGACATAAACGCTGCAAAACTTTCGTTAAGCCACAAATGTGTCCACCACTCCATAGTGACCAGGTTTCCAAACCATTGATGCACAAGTTCATGAGCGATTACCTCAGCGATATGTTGCTTGTTAGCGAATGCAGTGTGTTCTTCATCAACTAATAATGCAGATTCACGGAAAGTAACTGCCCCCCAATTTTCCATTGCGCCAGCAGAAAAATCTGGAATTGCAACAAGATCTAAAACTGGCAGAGGATACGGGATTGCAAAGTATTCATTTAAAAAGTCCAAGCTTTTCGTTGCGACTTCTAAAGCAAATTTTGCTTGATGTATTTTCCCAGGCGTAGTAAATACCCTCATTCTTATGCCAGATTTTGTTTTTGCCTCCAATGATTCAAACTCCCCTACTATGTATGCCAATAAATATGTGGACATTTTCGGGGTGGGAGAAAATCTAACCACTTTGTAGCCAGGATCATGTTCCACTCCTTGTGGTGTAGCTGTTTCAATAGTATTAGAAATTGCTGTTAGCTCTTTTGGTAACACCAAAGTTAGTTCAAAAATTGCTTTGTGCGAAGGTTCATCAAAGCAAGGGAAGGCGCGTCTGGCATTAGTGGCCTCGAATTGCGTTGTAGCTAAATGTTTAGTTTGTCCTTGGTGCGAATATTGGCTACGATAAAACCCACGCAAGTCCTCTGCAATCAATCCGCGGAAATGTAAGTGTAGCTTCCCCTTTCCTGGTATCAGCTTCTGGGTAAATCGTAACTGAACAGTTTCTGTTTTCTGATTATAAGAAATGTTTTGAATGTTAGTTCTGATTTTCCCATCAACAAAATACCCTCCGAGCACTTCAATATCTTTACTATGTAAAACTATTGTTTGAGACGGCTTTTTTAGGTAGAGATGGATTATCTCTTCGCCGGCAAAAGTAAAGGTAGTCAGGTCTGGACGAATGGTTAATTTGTAACGATTTGGGGATACATTTTTAGTTAGACGGACTTTTTTTGCAGGCATTATTTATTTTCAATAATTTTCGCCGACCCTGCGGCAATTTGTTTTTCAGCAATATCCAACAAACTACGGTCAGTAAACTTTACTTCTTGTCCCCATTCAGTTATTGGAATCACCACTGCTTGATGGTTTTCATTTGATTGCAGTTTAAACTCCACACCCTTATCTTTTAAAGCGTTCTGAATCGGACCCAAGTCAGGCACAAGAAGTTCAATATGGTCAATCATATCGTAAGTAGTTGCTATGGTATTCGGTTTGGGTTCCATGATTTCCAGAAGGTTGGCTTCTCCAAATGTCCCCGCATCAAGTGGTTTTAAAAGTTCAGCAGTTGCTATATCTCTGGGTCCAACAGGTTCATAAGAAAGCCTTGTACTTAAAGGTCCATAAATTGCCAAATATTGTTCATATGTTAATCTGTCTAATGCCTTAATAGCAACGTGATCAATCGGAACATCAACCACCAGGTGTGCTAAACCATAAGAATAGAAGAACATTTTTACTTCTTCTGCGTAAGTAATTAGTAATTGTTGTAGTCGCTGTGGTTGAATCATTTTTCCGCCAACTTAACCTCCAATAACAGCGTGTTTTGAGGAACCACCTGCTAGATTTTGTTGGTGTTCGGAGGAATTAACCAAACCGCATTTCTTATACTTTTTCCCACTTCCGCAATAACAAAGATCATTGCGACCAATTCCTACTGCGCGAGGATCGGCATCTGCTGGATTATTAAGTTGTGCAACAGTCGAATTGGATTCACTTCCAGATAAGGTGATATGTGCTTGTGGTTGTTGACCATCATTTCCTGGATGAGTATGAACTCCCACCTTTAAAATTGAATAGACAACCTGCTTGTCAATTTCATCAAGTAAGCGTTGGAATAAGGTAAATCCTTCTCGTTTATATTCAACAAGAGGATCACGTTGTCCGTATCCGCGTAATCGAACTGAATCTCGTAGATGATCCATAGTATCCAAATGTTCCATCCATAAAGCATCAATTGATTGCAACATCACAAACCTCATTACCTGCTCATACATCTCTACGCCCATCTCTACTTCTTTAGCTTCAACTATTTTTACCGCACGGTTATACAGCTCGTCATTTAATGCAAATTCTAGATTGCCTGAGTTTTCTAGCGTTTGGGAAATTGTATCTCGTTCTTCTTGACTGATTGGGTAAATTGTGTGGACAGTTTCAAAAATTTCTTTCAACGCATCTGCCGAATTTTCGTTAGCAGCAAAGTTTCTTTCAACAATGTATTCAAGTTCATCACGAATGAGTTCTAAAATATCTTCTTTGATATTAGTTGATGTATCAGCTGTACCAGCTAGATACTGGCGTCGGAGTTTGTAAACAACGCCACGCTGATGATTAAGAACATCATCAAATTCTAAGACATGTTTACGAGTATCAAAGTTCAGTCCTTCAATTTTCTTCTGGGCTGATTCAATTGATCGAGAAACAAGTTTTGCTTCTACTGGTTGATCATCTGGGATACGCAGGGTTTCCATCATAGATTTCATGCGATCTCCCCCAAAGAGCCGCATTAAGTCATCTTCCATTGAAACGTAGAATTGTGACGAGCCAGGGTCACCTTGGCGCCCAGCACGTCCTCGTAACTGATTATCAATACGGCGTGATTCGTGTCGCTCGGTACCAATGACGGCTAAACCGCCAGCCTTCCGCACTGCTTCGGCATCTTCTGCGTTAACAGGGTTCCCTCCAAGTAAAATATCCACGCCACGACCAGCAATGTTGGTCGCCAAAGTAATCTGACCCGGTTTACCAGCTTGAGCCACAATTTGAGCTTCGCGTTCGTGGTTTTTAGCATTTAATAATTCAAATTGCAAACCTTCTTTTTTTAAGGCTTCCGCTAGTAATTCATTTTTTGCAATGCTAACTGTACCAATTAAGACAGGCTGACCGTTCTTATGGCGCTCTTTGACATCCTTGGCGATTGCAGCAAACTTACCCACTTCATTTTTGTAGATCAAGTCTGATCTATCATTACGCACCATTGGCTTATTGGTCGGAATCTGAATTACTTCTAACTGATAGATTTTAAAGAATTCTTCTTCTTCAGTCTTAGCAGTTCCTGTCATACCCGCCAGCTTTGCATACAATCGAAACAAATTTTGGAAGGTAATGGTAGCGAGAGTTTTGCTCTCCTGTTGGATTTTCACATTCTCTTTAGCTTCAATCGCCTGATGTAAACCTTCCGAATACCGACGGCCAAACATTAAACGACCAGTGAATTCGTCTACTATGACAACTTCGCCATCACGGATTACATAGTCACGATCCTTTAAATATAAAGTTTTTGCACGCAGAGCTTGTTCAATATGATGTAAAGTTGCAACACCCTTAGAGGTGTCGTAAATATTATCTAGTTTTAAAATTCCTTCAATTTTATTAATACCATCGTCCGTTAGGGTTGCTGCTTTATGTTTTTCATCAATGTTGTAGTCATCATTTTCAGTGAGTCGACCAACGATTTTAGCAAATTCGTAGTATTTATCAGTAGGGTCAGTATCAGGCTGGGAAATGATCAAAGGAGTTCTGGCTTCGTCAATCAAGATACTGTCAACTTCATCAACGATTGCGAAAAATAATTCACGCTGACGCAACTGAGAAGCTTGCTGGACCATGTTATCACGCAAATAATCAAAACCATATTCGTTATTGGTTCCATAAGTAATATCTGCAGCGTATGCGTCTTGGCGAGAGATGGGACGCATATGCTTAACATCCAAGACCAAACCTTGAATTCGTCCCTCTAGTTCATCAATTTCTTCTTGTACTGGTTGAAAAGTTGTATCATATTTGAATGATGCTTCATGTTGAATGCTCGCGACTGTTAACCCTAAATGTGAATACACCTGACCCATTAGACTAGCTTGCCAACGCGCTAAATAGTCATTAACTGTTACCAAGTGTGCTCCTTTGCCAGCCAAAGCAAAAAGCACCAGCGGCAAAGTCGCGGTTAAAGTTTTTCCTTCTCCAGTTTTCATCTCAGCAATTTTGCCACTCGCCAAGGCAATGCCCCCAGCCAGTTGGACATCGTAATGGAATTGACCGATAGATCTTTTTGCTGCTTCCCTAGTTAGAGCAAATACACGAGGTCTGATTTCAACCAATTTTTTAAAAATCTTTTCACTTTCTGAGATTCCGCTCAAAACATCCTTAAAGCTTTGAATCTCAGATTTAATAGCATCATCAGATAAAACTGAAATTTCTTCTTTATAGCTATTAATCTTTGATATTTCTGAATGGTAGATTTTTAATGGATCCGAACTAACTGAAGAGAATATTTTTGATATAAATGACATGCACGATCTGCTTAAAATGTATGTAAAGATAAATAATTATAGCACTATTTCAATGTTATAGCTATTGACAAACATGATGATACGTGACGTAATAGTTTACTCAGTGCTTCAAATATAAAAGCCAAAAATTCCGTTTAAACGGCTTGCCTTCGAATATGGTATAACTGCTTTTGCGTTCAAAGTAAAGAAATTCAAAACCACAATAAAAATTTGTTATGTCTTCTCTAGACCAAACTCTTTCTACAATTCCTGTCCTAGGCATTACGTATGTATCTTTCTCTTCTCCAGGAAATTTTTCGATTAAGTTTTGAGCATTTTTATCACCGTCCTTGCATAAGGCTTTTACAAAAACATAGCCACCTGGTTGTAATATTCTTGAAATTTCTTTGAGGTATGTACCTCGCTCTGACTCGCTTAAGGAGTTAGACGATACTACATCAATAATTAAGTCAAAGCTAGCGTTTGGGTATGGTAAAGTAGTGCCGATGTCGCCTTTAGTGAAACTAGCATTAACGCCACTAGCCCCAGCTCTTTCGTCAGCTAATCGCACAGCGGTACTTGAAAGCTCAATACCAACAACATTGCTTCCCCGCTCAGCCAAAAATATACTATTCTTTCCTGTGCCTGAGCCTAAATCTAAAACACGTAAACCATTTAAATCTACGTGCTGGCTTTTTCGCAACCATTTAATAAAATGCTTAAAGTCCAGTTGCGGTTGATTAGAATTGGTAATTAATTTAGGGTTTTTATATTCTTTCTCCCAAATTTCTTCCTGTGCCACTAATCTTGATTTCGTTTAAATATACGTCCAATTCGACGTCTCAAGCTCACCCGTTTATCTTTTGCTCTAGTGAGTTGTTGCTTGATTTTTGGAATTACTAAATCAATCGCTTCATAAAAATCATTGCCAACAGCCTCAGCATAATGATTATGGGGTGTTATATGGACTTCTACACGGCTAAACAATCCAGAATTGTGATGTTTATCCTCAGCGATTTCTACATGTACCTTATCTTCTGAACGCAAAAATGGTTCAATGACACTTAACTTTTCTTCGATTGTGCGACTTATGGCTTCTGTCAGGGTTGTATTGGTTGCCTTGATATTTATATTCATGATGAAATTTCCTTCTGTATTAATTATAACATCAGGTCTTGCGCGAGTAGATTAAAGTTTCCCACAGCCATCACTATGACCACGTCTTTGGGTCGCAACTGAGCTTTAAGTAAGAGCAAAGCCTCATCCTTGGTTTTTACCAGTGAGACATTTTGATGATGTTTACTAATGGCTTCTAGGACTTGTTCGCTCGTAATACTTTGAGTAGTTGGTTTTTCTCGGGCTGGATAAATTTCCGCTAAAAGAACTATATCCGCAGAATCAAACGACTTAGAAAGATCCTCTAAAGTTGCTTCTGTTCTAGAAAAAGTATGGGGCTCAAAAACTGCCCATATTCTTGCATCAGGGTATTTAATTCGAGCGGCTCGTAAAGTTTCTTGTATTGCAGTTGGATGATGGGCATAATCATCATAGATGATAATGTCATTTTTTTTGCCAATCAGTTCAAAGCGTCGCTTTACCCCATGGTATTGTTCCAGACCAGCTTGGATTTGAGTTTGTGTAAATCCTAGTGTCCTCAAAAGAGCAATGTTTCCGAGTGTGTTATAAACATTCATTTCTCCGAAAAGATTAACTTCGTAACTTTCGATGACTGGTTGTGGATTGCCTTGCTTTGTCCATTGGACATCAAAACTTGTTCCTTTGGTTCCAGATTTGATATTGATTGCCACAAAATCAGCTGGGTTGTGTAATGCAAAAGAGATTTGTCCAGCATTGCTTTCATGCATAATCTGGGCTAATGCATGGCTATCAGCATTGTAAACTACTAAACCATCTGTCGGTAAATCACTAATTAGCTGTCGAAATTCATTTTGCATTTCTTCTAAATTGGAGAAAATGTCGGGGTGGTCAAACTCTAAATTCGTGAGTAGTAAGATATCCGCTTTGTATTGATGGAACTTCGGAGTCGGGTCATCATATAAAGATTTGTATTCGTCTCCTTCAAAAACAAAATAGTGGCCATTGCCAACATAAAAATTGGTTTCATCTACTTGGAGCACAGCGCCAGTCATGTACGAACTATTATCGATTTCTTGCATGATCTTGCCGAGCATACCGGTAGTCGTAGACTTGCCATGAGTTCCAGCAATGACTACACGGATTTTGTCTTGTGCCAAACTTGCTAACAACTCACTAAATGAGTGAGCGTTAATCCCATTTTCACTTAAGTATTGCATTTCTGGGTTGCTCAAGTCTTCCCCTGAAGAGGCGATGTATAAATCTGCTGACGCTTGTTCAATATTAGAAACAGAATAACCTGGTACATAGCTAATTGAATTTTGTTCCAATACAGATTTCGCTGGGTCGTACAATGTTTTGCTATCACTACCAAATACTTCAAATCCCATCTGCTTGGCAACCCCAGCAGTTGCGGACATTCCCGCTCCACCGATCCCGATAAAATATATTTTTTTAACGTTTTCTAAATTCAACATAAATTTATTTACTTTGCAAGAGATCTGCTACTTGCTGGTTAATATTAGATAGTTGTGTTTCTTTTTCCGAAAGCAATTGCCATAACTGTGGTAAATATCGACTCGCTGTCTGACGCCCAGATTTGTAATACTGCTGTGTTTTACTAAAATCAGTAAAGTGTAAGAATAAATATCGCTTCCAAAATGATAACTCAGCACTTTCGGGCACGATGAGTAAATCGCAATTAAACTTTTCATCTTTGTCAACTCTTTGTGCTTTAATCGCAATATCCATGGATTTTCCTAACACGGAAAACATATTGGGGCTTGCTTTAGCCTGATAATCTTCATAAATATCATGATAGTCTAAAAAACTTCCTAGTTTTTGCCATAAGGCATCTACTTGGTTTGGCCAGATCAAGCGTTTAAATTGATTCCAAACCCTTTTTAGATTAATTTGCCAAGGGCTAAAAATATGTCGGGTTGCGCGCATATCTATGCCGATTACGATGTCCACTCCTGCCTCACGCGCCACATTACTAGGAACGATATTAACCACACCACCGTCCACTAGTTGTTTATTCCCCCATTCCAGAGGTTGAAAAATTCCCGGGAGCGTGCATGATGCGGTCACGGCTCGAGCAATATCTCCTACCTGAAGAACGACCTCACTTTCTGTGACCAAGTCGGTGGCGACAAATCCTAGTCGAGGCTTAACTTCTTCAAATTTTTGATTTTTTGTGTACACCCGTAACATACTCTCAACCTTATTTAGCTGATACAAACCCCCTCGACTGCGACTACGTTCAATGAGGTTAAAAACTAGTTCTTTATCCATGCTTAACGCCAGCTTCTTTAACTCTGGTAAAGTGCCGCACGCATAACTTGCTGCTACAATTGCACCGCCCGATAATGCGGACAAGTAATCAATTGGGAAGTTATTTTCTGATAGCACCTCTAAAAAACCAATATAAAAAATACTTCGCGAGGATGCCCCACTAAATGCAAAACCGACCGTTGGCTTATTGGTGTTAGTCATTGTTTATAACCTTTTTAATTACTGTAAGCATGCGCTCGGTTGCTCCTGTTGGCATAATTGCTTTCATCCCTTGTTGTAGTTGCGTTTGTAATGCAGAGTCAAAAAAGACTTTCTTAATTACTTGAGCAAATAATCCAGGTGTAATATCTGATTGATCAATAATGATAGCTGCTTTATTGTCGTAAAGATACTGAGCATTGTCTTCTTGGTGAGAATTTGGCATTGGCACAATAATACTAATTTTCCCCAAAGCAGACAACTCAGTAATAGTCCCTACCCCTGCACGAGCAATGACCACATCTGCAACAGCGTAAGCCAAATCCATCCGATCAATAAACTCATACTGGTGAAACCTTGAAAGTAATGCTGGAGAATCCAATCGGGGCTGAATCATTTTTTTCCGCCCAGCACTGTGAATGACTTGAGCTGTTTTTAACATATCAGGGAGGTTATGTTCTAAAATCTGATTTAAACTTGTGGCACCACTACCACCACCAATCACAAGAACCGTTGGCCAGTCGTTATCTAGTTTGAAAAATTTAATCCCTTCTTCTTTAGAAGCTATTTTTGTAAAACAAGGATTGCCAGTCCATTCTATTTTTGTATATCTCTCGTAATTTTTAGAAAAACCAAGTCCTTGTGAAAAATCTGTTATGGATTTTTTAAACGAAGTGGTGATTTTGTTTGCTATTGGAGCAATCAGCTTATTAGATAAGGTCGGCACAATATCTTGCTGGTGGAGGACTCTTGGAATTCCCAATATCCAAGCAACAATCATAACGGGTACTTGAACATACCCGCCCGCTCCTATCACTACCTTGGGTTGAACTGATATTATTAGAAACAAAGAGCGGAATAAACCGATTAGGATTTGTATCGGTGTCAGCAAATTTTTTATGGATCCGTATCTTCTGAATTTACCAGCAGTCATAGTGCGAAATTCAAAATTATGTTTCGGCACCATATACCTGGCAACTGAATACTTGGTATCTAAAAAGATTGGCGTGATAGAAGGATCCTCCGCTTTCCAGGCAGTAGCTAACGCTAAAAGTGGCGTGATTGGTCCAGCAGTTTCCCCACCGACAAAAATAACAAATTGTTTTTGATTACCTTGCTTTTTATTCATCATCATCTTCTGGTTCAAATTCCTTAACTTGTGAGCCATTACTTTGATAGAGAGCCAACGTTTGTTTTGCTGTGATTGCCCAATCGAATAATCCTGCTCTGGCGATACTCTTCTTTTGCATTTGCGCGTGGAATTGGACATCGCTAGCAAGAAGATTCATCTGCTTTGCAATATCCTCAGGATCAAGTGGATCAAAGTAAATTGCGCCATTATCATAGACCTCATTAAAAACTGGTGTATTTGAGGCCAAAACTGGAATACCATAGCTCATGGCTTCCAAGCCAGGCAAACCAAATCCTTCGTGTAGAGATGCTGTGACAAATGCGTATGCTCCTTGGTATAAAGCCACTTGCTCATTGTCCTCTACAAAGCCAGTCAGCACCAATCGATTATTATGAGAAGAATTTAGAATTTGATCTCTGACTTCTGGATAGTGTCTGTCTGTTTTCCCAGCAATAACTAAATCCATATCAAATTTATATTTTGTTAAAAACAAATCAAACGCTTTTACTAGCATTGGAAGATTTTTTTTCCTTTCCAGAGTTCCTACAAACAAAAAGTACGGGCGCGATAACAGATATTTCTCTTTTATTTTCAGTACATCTACAGGCTTAGCATCATTAACAGCAGGAGCTTCATAGGTGACTATCACTTTTTCAGGCTCCACTCCTAAATAATCAATGATTTCTTTTTTGGCTGTTTCTGTAACGGAAATTATTTTTAAAGAATTGTGCGCTGCTTTTTTAATGATATATTGATAAGCATAATATTTCCAAAGGCGTGATTTCTTGTGCCCACTGATTTTGTGATGAACCATGTCATGAATAGTCACCACAAATGGTTTCTTATACCGAATGGGAATATTAAAATTCGGAAAGTGGACTATATCTAAATTATAGGAATTTAGTAACTTTGGAAAGAATAACTGTTCTGCAAAAGAGTAATGCCGATAATTGGCCGGGACAAGAGTTGCTCCTAACGATTTAAGCGTGTTGATGTCTTTTGGGTTGCTATTGTGTTCATTGTAAAAAACTACAAAAACATTACCGGAATTCTGCTTTAACATTGCTACAAGCAACTCTAAACTATACCGACCAATGCCCGCGTTTATGCTTCCACCCATTCTAAAATCAAACCCTATCTTCATAATACAAGTAAAAAAATCTTTAGTGTAAAACTGTCTTAATAATTGAGGCGCATTTATCCCAAGAAAACTCTTGGCTTCTCTGTAATCCTTTAGTGATATAGGTCTCTCGCAAAGATTCATCTTGATGTAGCTGAAGAATTGCCTTTGCGATGTCTTCTGTATTATGCGGGTTCACTAAAATAGCGCTATCTCCAGTGACTTCAGGTAAGCTCGAGACACTAGAGGTGACCACTGGAGTTCCCACAGCCATTGCTTCAAGTATTGGTAAGCCAAATCCTTCATACAAACTAGGCCAAGCAAACACACGAGCAAGCTTCATGATGTATGGCTTATCATTCTCTGGAATGTAGCCGATCAATTTGATAAAACGTTGCTTTGGACTGTTGGCGATTTGTCGTAATAAGGCATTATATTTCCAACCCAGTTTTCCAGCAATCACTAAATGGATTGGTGCATCAATTTGCTCAAAAGCTTCAATCAATCGCGGGAGGTTTTTTCGTGGCTCCACAGTCCCAACGAATAGCACAAAGTCTCCGGGTAAATCATATCTATTCCTAACTTCTCTCAGCCTTTCTACCTTTAAGTTAGGTAGATAATTATTATGATCAACGCCTAATTGAGCAACCGTAATCTTATGAGATGGCACCCCCATCTTTTCAATCAGGGACATCTTAGTAAACTCAGAGACAGCTATTAAATGATTGGCTCGATTTAATAGTTTAGGAATATTCAACAGTCGGTGCCATATACGGGATTTCAGGCTATAATATTCCGGCATCAGTTGCGGTGATAAATCATGGACAGTCAAAATTACTCTAGTGTCAGGTTGAACAGCTAGGGTGTTCCAATTAGGCATTAATATAGTTCCACGAGTACCAACAAGTTTTTCCAATTTTGGATAACTGAACAGTTTTAGACTTAAATTTAATAGGCGATTTGGAATTCTTGTTTGAATGTACCGTGCATTTATAAAATGAAAGAAGTCAAACTTTTTTTTGAAAAATCCGTTGTAGAATAATCGATAAATCGTGTCGTGATCCGATTCTAGAAGCTGCTCAAGCACACGCACGGTATAATGCTCAACTCCACTATACTCGGAGGAGTGCAAACTTCGTAAGTCAACAATTATACTTTTGCCACTATTTTCCATGCTGGCTCATTGTTAATTGAATAAAGTCTGCTAACTTTTTTTGAAAAGCTTCTTTACTAAACTTTAATGCATGCTCAATTAAGATTGATTGATCATATTTATTTTCATCCCAACTTTTTAAGGTTCGAATCAACGAATCAGTGTCGACGATCTCGAGTAGCTCGCCAGTTTGCCCTGGAATGATTGTTTCCAAAGAACCACCCTTTGCTAATCCCAGAGTCGCTGTTCCACACTTAGCTGCTTCCAGTGGCATCATCCCAAAATCCTCAAGCTGTGGGTAAATAAAACCACGCGCCCCACTATACTGATAACGCAGAGAGATATCATCAACTTTTCCTAAAAAAGTGATGTTATCTTTCGAAATAGAACGCAAGTAATCTTCATAACGACCAGTTCCGATGACGTGGAGTGGCCAGCCCAATTCGTTGAAAGCTAAAATCACTTTGTCATAGTCTTTGTATGGTGTCAGACGTCCAGCAATTAAAAAATAATCCCCTTTCTCTCGACTCGGTTTCCAAAAATCATCATTAATAAATGGGTGAATTATCTCACTATCTCGATTATAGTATTTTTTAATACGACCCTGAACTTCATGAGAACTAGCGATGAAATAGTCAACAGTTTGAGCAGCACCATAATCCCATTTTTTTAGCCACTTTAAATACACGCGTGCCAATGGTCTCAGCAATGGAGTCACCTCTCCCAGCGCGTAAACGTAATCACTCCAAATAAAACGTGCTGGGGTATGGCAATAATTTATATGGATAGTTCCAGGTTGTTTTTTTAAACCTTTAAGAAAAGCTGAGCTGGATGTCAACAACAGATCTGCCTTCTCTAGACTAAAAAACATTAATGCGAATGGTACGAAAGCAAAGAGATGTTGGAGATTCCTATAGTGGTTATAAATTTTTTGCAATGGACTGACCTTAACATCCCAATTACTGATGTTAGCCTTAAGTTTTTTATCAACTACTAAAGTGTACACAGGGCTATTTGGATACAATTGATGCATACCTTCAAAGACGCGCTCGGCACCACCATATTGAGTATATGAATCATGTCCAGTAATAACTTTCATGTAAATAGTTAGTAATTATCCTTTGACTTACTGCCAAATATCAACATGTAAAACGATTTGATAATAATTTTAATATCCCAACCTAAACTCCAGTTTTCAATATAGTAAGTGTCGAGACGAATTTCTTCTTCAAACGGTAAATCTGGTCGAGATATTTGAGCTATTTGAGTCAAACCAAAAATGCCTGGCTTAATACTAAAAACTCTACCATAGTATTGCCGATATTGCTCTACTTGCTCGGGTAAATGCGGGCGCGGTCCTATCATACTCATATTTCCAATCAAGACATTCCAAAATTGAGGGATTTCATCTAACTTAGTCCGACGCAAAAACCGCCCCACGCCAGTCACCCTGGGATCATCCTTTATTTTGTACAAAGGACCATTACGGTCTCCGTCACCGCTTTGTGCGATTAAACTATTTAGCATTTCGTCAGCTTCCTTGCTTCCATACTGCTCACCAGTACTTAGGTGTGTATACATGCTACGAAATTTATAGAATGTAAACTCTTTCTTATGACCACTGCGAGTGTGCTTATATATCGCTGGGCCTGAGCTTGTCACTCGTATTGCAATATAGATAACAAGAATCAAAGGCGCACTCAAAATTAAACAGATCACACTGATTACTATATCTAGTAATCGTTTAATAACTTTCCCCCATCCTTCCAATGGTGTATTTTTTAACTTTATAACTGGTATCCCTTTCAAACTATCGAGCTCAATACTATTTCTTTGAACCTCAAATAAATTTGGGACAAAGCTAAAATGTAAACCTTTCCGACGTACAAATTCTAGAATTTGTAAATTCTGTTCGCTATTCGCTTGAGTATTAGCTTGCATTACTTCATCAATCGTCACAGTTGCGGAAAGTTGTTCAAGCCTACCAACAGTTTCATCATTATTGGCGATCTCAGCCACCACTTGATAACCATGAGATTGATTTTGCAAAAATTTTTCAATCACTCCAGCTTCACTACCACTGCCATTAATCACAACCAATTTATGTAAGCCATAACCTTTGCGAAAAAATGCTTCTTGAACTTTTTTAAGTAAAATGCGACCGAACAACACGGCAATCATACCTAAGCCCCAAGCAGTTAAAATGATAAACCTAGAGGGGAAAATGGATTGGTCAAAGAAAAACAAAATGACTGCAAATAACATCGCCAAAGAGGTGCCGGCAAATATGCGATTAAATTCCCATGTTAACCGGCGCGTGCCACGGAGATTGTACAAACCCAACAGTGCGAATACTATTAACAAAATTGGAATCACTTTTGCCAATACAATCAAAAATTCATGCAATTGTAGATCAAACAAAATTGGGCCCACATATGTAACTGTATGTAAACGCAAATAAAAAGAAACTATGCCAGCAGTGGCTAGCATAAGGATGTCAATCGGAATTGAGATTAAATTAAACCAAAGCTCAGATCGTTTCATGAATATACGCTCTTCTAAGGGATTATATCATTTTTTTGAGAATATAGCTACAATCCCCACCTTAACAATTTAGGCAAATTCTGTTAAAATAATGGAGATTTATTACACTTATGGACGAACTAAAATTCAAAAACTGTATATTGTTCGGTGGGAATGGTTTTATTGGTAGTCATTTTGCAAATTATTTATTGGAGCGTAGGATAGTCGACGAAATAATTATTGCCGATATTAACCCAGTCAAACCTGATTTATGGCCAAAAACTTTACAACAAACCTTCTCTGCAGGAAAGATCAAATACATTAAATTAGATGTCCGTCAACCGTTAATACATCCAGACTTACCAGCTCAAGTTGATTTAATCGTAAATTTAGCGGCAGTGCATCGTGAACCAGGTCACAAACCTGAGGAGTATTTTGCAACTAACATTCCTGGGGCAGAAAATGTCTGTGCATGGGCAGAAAAGATTGACTGTGATCGGATTTTATTCACCAGCAGTATTGCAGTGTACGGCGGGAACAATGAAGTCAAAGACGAAGACTCATTAACTATGCCGTTAACTCCCTATGGAATTTCTAAGCTCACAGCGGAAAAAATCCACATTGCCTGGCAAGCAAAAAATGAGCATCGCAAATTGCTTATTGTCAGGCCAGGGGTAATTTTTGGATCAGGCGAACGTGGCAATGTTTCAAGAATGGTTAAAGCAATTTTGGGACGTTATTTCGTTTACACTGGCAATAAATCAGTTCGTAAGGCTGGTGGCTATGTAAAAGAACTCTGTAACGCGATGGGGTTCATGTTAAATTTGCAAGAAAGGCTGGGAAAATCATTTCTTTTATTCAACTTTACTATGGACCCCGCGCCTACTTTACAAGAATATGCTTCGGCCATCACTCGGGTAGCGAATATCAATAGAATAATCTTAGATCTCCCTTTTAACCTCTTATTATTGGCTTCATTTTTTACTCAATTTGTAAGTAGCTCTATAAATCCAACCCGCATTAGAAAACTGCTACGGTACAATGATATCTCTGCTAAGAGATTGCGAGAAGCTGAGTATGAATACAAATATACCTTAATTTCCGGGCTAGAAGATTGGCAGAAAGAACGTGCAGAGGATTGGTAATTTAAAAAACCAGTTATTTAAAGGGCGTCAAAATTGACATTTTCCCAGAAATATGGTAGTATAGTTAGGTTCCAAGCAAATCGAATGATCGCCCAGATCACAACGCAAGTTGTTGTGCGGGAGGAAAGTCCGAACACTTAGTTGATGGCATCATATGAGCTATCAACATTAGTAGCGGGTAACACCCGTCGAAGGTAACTTCAGAGATGCGAACAGAGACGCTGAAGCAGAGATGCAACAGCATCCCTCATTCGGGATGAGTGGGTACAGTAATGTACCTGGTGAAACGGCTAAATTCTTACTTGAGTGCAATGCCAAATTTGGTAGGCAGCATTGAGGCTCGATAGCAATATCAGCCCCAGATAGATGATCATTTAGAAACAGAATTCGGCTTACGAGTTTGCTTGGAGCAACCAAAAATGCGTAATTTGTATTACGCATTTTTTTGTACCTTATTTTCCATGTCGTCGTTCACGTTTGTTAAAAATTTCAAGCGATTGTTGGAATTCTTGAGTTTTGAAGTCTGGCCACAAAGTTTCCGTAAAATATAGTTGGGAATTCGCAGTTTGCCACATCATAAAACCTGCTGACCAATGAGGCTCACCGCCAGTACGAATAACAAAATCTACTTCTGGTAAAGCCCCTGTCCACAAAGCTTCATGTAAACCCTTTTCACCAACTTTCTTACCCTCTACAACTAAACCATTGACAGCGGAAAGCATTTCCCTTTGACCGTCGTAACCAAACAAAATGGTTAAGTTTGAATTTGTAAAATTCTCAGTGCTAGATTCCAAATCAAAAATAATTATTTTTAATTTTTCATCTTTAATAATTTCATTCCACTCACCAATCACCCGAAAACGAATCCCGTTTTGAATTAATTTTGATTTCAATTCAGGCTTACTCAATTCTAGAGCTAGCAATTCCACTAAAAATTTTACTTCTAAAGCACTTCGCTTCGTTAAATTTCCATGTGATGCAGCCCAGAAAGTCAAAAATTTTATACCTTGTAAATTTGCAAATTCTGCAATCTCCCAAAAACGCCTCACTCCCTCAGTATGACCGTCCCACGGATTTAAAAGACGAGCTTTCGCCCATCTTCGATTTCCATCAGGTATAATTGCAACATGATTTGGTAAAACGCTCATAGATTACTGTGTTAACTCATAAATATCAGACGGTTTGATTTGCTCAATCTGTTGAGGGGAAACGCCTGCGCCAGAAAAAATAGCTTTGATAAGTATAATGGATATTATCCCAGAAATTGCTGTGAGAATCAAACAAGTAAGAGCTGTGGACTTACCATCATCTGCATCAGTCCAATAAAACCAAGCAGCAAACAACAATCCAAATGGTGGTAAGCCGATGGAAATCAAATACGCCCATCGTTTTGTACTTGAACTTAGCTTATTTCCTTGTTGTTGTTCCAAAGCATTAATAAGCAATGCGCTAGCATCTATGTTTTTGTCTTTGGCCAAGTCTGCATATTCTGTAACTATTTGTTCTAATTTTTCATCTGACATATTTTTGGACTTTTTTTATTACCTTTTGCAAGCATAAAAAAGAATACCTATACTGATATAGATATTCTAACACACTGAGCCAAATATTTAATTGAAAAATAACTTGCGTTTTCGAACTAAAATGAACCCAACGGTAATTAAGCCAGCGAATATGAACGGAGCTGTTTTGTTTACACCGGTGGTTGGGGCAATAAAATGAGTTTGATATCCGCCCGATTTGTAGGAAACCGAAGTGCGATTTACCATATCACTATCACTCCCATAATTACTATTACGGCTAGTAGAATAACCACTCTCATTGAATTGATCAACGGAATTATTTACCCCATACCAATCTCCAAATGGATCGGTAGAGTTTTTGTTTGAGCCATCTGACCGTGTGCCAAAAGCAGTAGAAATCGTTTCACCAGGCTGCACCCCATACCAATCCCCAAATGGATTATTCGCATTAACTGGTGTCGTTGTGTGCGAAGTGATGCTTGTAGCGTTATCAACTCCAGCCCAATCACCAAATGGATTGTTCGTCAGCTTGGGGCTTGTCGTGACATTTGGAGCTGTTGTAGTCGCAGTTGTCAAATTATTCACTCCAGCCCAATCACCAAATGGATTGTTTGTACTCATAGGAGTTGATGTATTCGTGGTGGTATTCGTGGAGTTGTTAACCCCTGTCCAGCCACTAAAAGGATTATTAGAATAACTAGTATTGCCACTGCTATTATCTTGGAATTGCGCGACACAACTATAAGTCTGGTCATAATAACCAACGCTGAAGTTTTCGGTATAAATAATAATAGCATCAGTTGCCGCACCAATACTTGGCGCAGAAGCATAGGCACGCATTGGGTAACCAGTACCACTACATACATTCATCTGATAGGTGATTACAACTTTACTTTTTGCAGGGATGTTTATACGTAATCCAGTTGATGTTAATCCAGGTTGTGAAGCCTGTCCATTTACACGCAAAGAATTTTTTACATAAACTGTGTTTCCGCTAATCTCATCCCGAATAACGGTATCAGCGGAATAACGTGAGGAGGTATTTTTGACTTCTATCCAAACTTCCACTGCTGAACCAGAACGAATGGAAATTTTATCATGATACTTGCTATTGCCTACCAGGCGAACCTCTTTACTCATTTTGATATCGCCAGTGTTACTTGAATCAGTAGAATTGTAATCAAAAGAGTTTTGATTATAATAGTTATTAGAATAATGGCTCTGACCCATTCCACCAATCCCAATACTCCCTAAAATATCAGCCCAATCTGCTTTAGCAGTACTAGGCATAACAAAAACACCCATATTCAAAAGGGTTATTAGAAATAAAGCAACGACTTTACTATTTCTCATGTTTTTCATAATATTCAACAAATTACAGATAAAAATATCTGATTTGCTAGTATATCATTTTTTTAACTTTTTGTCAAGAGACAATGCTAGCATTTTAAGACCGTTCCACTATAGTGGTTTCGGCAAACTGTTCCAAAATTTTCCAGTATCGCTTATCCTGTAAATCTTCAAAAAACATGTCACTTGTTCGGCTCTTTAGATGATTATTAGCCAGGAATAAAATACCCCCTTTTTTTAACAATTTCTCGTACTCAAAGATGAATTGATAATGAATTTGAAACCCGTCAAAAAATATAAAATCAAATTGTTGTTTTAATTTTGGTAACAATAATTCGGCTGAGTCATTAACAACAGTTACACGGTCTGAGACATTGTTTGCCAACAAAAACTGTTCTGCAGTTAAAACGTGCTCATTACTTTTTTCAATTGTCAGAATTTCTGATTGTGGTGAAGCTAAAGCCATAAGTACTGCCGAGTAACCGCAGCCTGTGCCAATTTCTAATACCCTCTCGGGTTGATAGCGCTCGACAAACTCCACCAATCTCTCACCAGATTCATACGGACTTGCGCTACAATCGTGAATAATTTGGTGATTGATAGCATTCTGGTAGAGTTTTTCTAACTTTGTCTTTTCAAGCATTTGAATAGCATTGATTAATTGCTTGCAAAACGAACAAAACCAATCACCTGGATTAAAATGAAAATGGCATATATTGCCAGTAAACCAAGACCTTCTTTTTTTGACAAAAAGTTTTTAGTCTGAGCAAAAAAGTACAAAGCCGCCAAACCGATACTCATTAAGACAGCTGTATAAACAAATTCGGTACGCTCTACAACGAAGCCATTATTTAAAATTGCCAAAACTCCAAAAATGAAGGTGTTGGCCACAGATGACCCAAGATAATCACCCAAAGCGATGTCAGCATGTTTTTTGCCAATAGCGCGAATTGCAATAACGATTTCTGGAATATTTGTTCCAATAGAAAGTATTAAAAGACCTATCATTGAACTGGGCACGCTCAGCACCTTAGAAAAGTATATTGTTTCCTGGATCAAATAGTGGCCTGCCAAAAAAATCAAGACTCCACCGATTATAATTTTGAACAGATCTTGCCTGGATGCCTTTGTTTTGTGTAATAAATCTTCTCCTACTTCTTCAACTACATCAACACTTTTAACTTGGCCTCTGCGAATCATGTATCCTAGCACAATGTAGAGCATTAGAAGCAAAAGTCCCTCGCGAACTCTAAGCTGACCATCTATCAAAAGCAGTACTGGAGCCAACACCACGACCAATGCCAGCAAAAGAGTATTTGAAGGGATTGAACGTGAGAACTTAATTCCCTTGCCAGCTACCGCTAACAACGGGACCAAAAATAATAATATAACAAAAGATGCACCAACTAAGTTTCCTGCCGAAACCTGGGGATTGCCTGTTAACGTGGCGTTGATCATTATAGAGATTTCACTGATTGAGGTCATGAAACCTAAAACAAAAAATGCTACTGTAAAACCAGTTCGGTGAAACCGCTTTGCTACATGGTCAACGGAGTCAATTAAGATGCCTGTAAAAAACCAGACTACCCCAGAAGCAATCAAAAAAATTAAAACATGTGTGAGAATATTCATAGTTAGTTAGCTTGCGTTAAATATAGGCGGTACTGAAATGAATCCCCTTTTTGAAAACAAAGTTTGAGAATTGTAGAATCATCAGAATAAAAAGAATACCCAATCTTAGCGAGTGGACGGACATACGCTTGGATATATTCATCAGGAGTTACGACAACAGATATTTCCATGCTAGTTTCAGTTTCGTGGACTAGATTTATTTCTAAGATTTCGTCTTTTTCCAAAACTGTATTTATTGCATGGCACTCTGCTTCAAATTTGCTTGATATCATTTTATCCATATTTATTCTTTAAAATTATACCATTTTTAGCAGGATTAAACTTTCTTGAATTAATGTTGATGATTCAAAAAACCATCCAGCTTTTGTTGGATGATTTTTGGCAGGGGCTGTAGGAATCGGACCTACGCTAGCGGTTTTGGAGACCGCTGTACTACCATTATACGAAGCCCCCAAGTTTATACTCACACATTGACAGTCAAAGGTAAGCTTAAATATTATAGCAAACCCCGCAAAATGCGGGGCGTTCTACACTACTTAGTCTCCTTATGAGGAGTTTGCTTGCGACAATGCTTGCAATATTTTTTAATCTCCAGACGGGCTTGAGTATTTTTTTTGTTCTTGGTTGTTGCGTAGTTCAGATTATGGCATTCAGTACATTCCAAATCTATACGGTTATCTTGTGACATAAAATTCTTTCTTTATATAACTGGAGCCGGCTGTCGGGCTCGAACCGACCACCTACGGTTTACAAAACCGTTGCTCTACCAGATGAGCTAAGCCGGCCTAACTAACCTAAAAATATTAACATAATATATGACAATAGTCCAGAGTAATTTAATGGTGGGCCGAGCAGGATTCGAACCTGCGAAGGCATAAAGCCGGGAGATTTACAGTCTCCAGTGTTTGACCGCTCCACAATCGACCCAAATTTTATACTCAATGACTTGCATGGAGCCGTTGTGCGGAATCGAACCGCAGACCTTCTCCTTACCATGGAGATGCTCTACCTACTGAGCTACAACGGCGCACAACTAGTATATTCTAAACTTTTTTATGAATTTTTTCAACCGGCACCGCAGTTTTGGCTTTAGACTCTAATTCAAACCGTAAATCTGCGTATTTCTGCTTCTCAGGATCAAGCTCCAGGGCTGAATCCAAACATCTTACCGCATCTTTCCACTTCTTCTGTCCTTGCAGAGCTAAGGCTAGGTTATAAAAACGGTTTGGATGGCTTGGATCTAATTTAATAGCTTGTTTGTAAGCGAGTTCAGAACGATTAAATTCTTGCTCATGTAATTGAGCTAAACCTAATTTCGCAAAAAAATTACTGTTTGTTGGTGCGTGCTCGGCTAAATATTCGTACACGTTAGCTGCATCTGAATATTTACGAGCCTCTAGATAAAATTGTCCCAACTGATCATAAGCCTGTAAATCCTTTGGGTGTCTCTTGATTAATTTAATATAATAATCTTCGCCTCGTGCGATAGGTTTTTTAACTTCTGGTTCGTGTTCTCTTCTGAGAATTCTTTTAAAATTGTAATTAATTTTCGGGGCATGTTTTAGCCCTTTCGCTTCTAAAACAAATTGCCATACCCGATGCCATATAATTTTCAACGTCGCCTTAATTTTTGAGACTGCTTTAGTAGGCAAGCCTTTTTCGGCCAAAGCTTCCCCTGCTTGCCCAGCCTCACTAGAGGCTAAATCCTCATTGTGTTTATCAACTGCTTGGGGCAACCTCCTCATTACCAAGATAATAACGATCAAAATTGAAACAATCAGTATTAAATTGGCAACGAGGTTATAAGGCATTTAACGGTTAGTTTTAGTTTCCAAGATGGAATCGTGAGAATCGACGTACTTGAACATTCTCACCCATCTTAGCAGTGCTTTCAGCGATAAGATCAGAGATTTTCTTATCTGGGTCCTTCACAAACGACTGCTCCAATAAGCAAGATTCTTGATAATACTTATCCAATTTTCCGGTCAGCATTTTCTGCACTATCTCTTCAGGCTTACCCGCAACTTGGTCTTTTATCTGTTCTTTATAAATTTCCAATTCCTTCTCCACTACTTCTGATGGAACTTCTTCTCGATTAACATACAATGGATTGCTTGCAGCAATATGCAGGGCGAGCTCTTTAGCTAAGTTTTGAAAATCTTCGGTACGAGCAACGAAATCTGTCTCACAGTTTAATTCCACTAAAGCACCAATTCTACCGCCAGCATGGATATAACTTTCTATGATACCTTCTTTTGCAATACGATCAGCTTTTTTTCCCAACTTCGCTATACCCTTCTTACGCAGTATTTCTAGTGCTTTATCGCGATCATCACCACCCTCAGCCAACGCTTCTTTTACATCCATTATTCCTGCACCGGTGAGCTCTCGGAGTTCTTTAATTAAATTATTATCTGACATAAATTATTTTATTTAATAGTAGGAGTTTTTGATTAATTTTAAGCTTGTACTGGCTCTTGTGTAGTTGGAGTTACTGACTTTTTCTCTTTAACAGCTTGAGCAATTGTAGAAGTAACGAGATCAATCGCTGCGGTTGCATCATCATTGCATGGGATCGCATAATCCACACCATCAGGGTTAGAATTAGTATCAACAATTGCGATTATGGGAACTTTCATCTTACGAGCTTCAGCCAAAGCAATATCATCATAGTTGATGTCTGCAATGAATACAGCCTGAGGAATTCGCTTCATATCCTTCATCCCAGTAAATAACTTTTCAAGTTTTTCTATTTCTCGTTCAACCATTAATCGTTCTTTTTTTGTATAACGACTTTCTAACTGCCCAGAAGTTTTTAACTCCTGGAGTTTTTCTAACTTCCGCACTGTTTTTTGAATAGTTTTAAAGTTTGTGAACGTTCCACCTAACCAACGCACGTTAATGTAAGGTTGCCCAGCAACTTTAGCTTGTTTTTCAATGATACTGCGAGCTTGACGCTTTGTTCCAATGAACAAAATAGTACCGCCAGTTTGGGCAATATTTCCAGCAAATTCAATGGCTTCGGATAAAGCTTTACGGGTCTTTTCTAAATCCAGAATATGAATATCATTACGAACCGTAAAAATGTATGGCTTCATTTTGGGATTCCAACGTGAAGTCTTATGGCCAAAATGTGCACCACTTTGTAGTAACTCTAAAAGAGATATTTCTTTCATTTTGTTACCCTTTCTCTTCTATTTCGCGAATCGCTTCAGTGCCAGATGGCCACTGAGGACAGGGAATCAGGCGAAATATGATTAATTTATTACTAGGTTATTCTAACACCTATTGACTATTTTGGCAAGTTTGGTTATAATTAGTAAATATTCAGTCTGAATATATTATTTAAACCTGTCATGTATACTTAGCATGACTAAGAAAGGTTCCAATGAAAGACGGAATTCATCCAACCTATAATCAAAATGTGAGCGTTACTTGTTCATGCGGAAACAAATTTACAACTGGTTCTACCGCATCAGTAATTGATACTGAAATTTGTAGCAACTGTCATCCATTTTATACTGGTAAACAAAAATTGCTTGATACTCGTGGTAATGTTGAACGCTTTAAAAAGCGTCAAGAATTAGCTGCTAAGACTGCTTCTGAAAAGAAAGAGAAAAAGCCACGTAAGGCCCGTGGTTCAAAATAGAGAATAGAAAAAAGCGAGAAAATGCTATCTCGCTTTTTTCTATTATGGCCTTGCGAGCAATCAACAAAAACAGTACAATTACAAAGTTATGAAGCCTGGATTTATCAAAATTTTAGATGAATACAATACACTGACAGAACAAATGAGTTCTGGGGGTGATTTTGATATGGCTAAAGTTGGTAAGCGTCAGTCTGAGCTTTTACCAACAGTGGAGAAAATCCAAAGCTTGCAAGAAGCGGAGAAACAAATAGAAGAAAACAAGCAACTACTAGAGAGTGATGATGAAGAAATGCGAAACATGGCTGTTGAAGAAATAGAAATGTTGGAGTCAAAAATTATCCAACTGACTGAATCAGTAGAAACTGACTTGATCCCAAAAGATGAAAATGACGACAAGAACGTGCTAATAGAAATGCGAGCTGGTGCCGGTGGTGATGAGTCTACTTTATTTGCGGCGGAAATGTTTCGTGCGTATGGCAAATACGCGGAAGGCCAAGGCTGGACTATCCATATTGACTCCTCTTCCAAATCTGACGCCGGTGGTTTTAAGGAAGTAATTTTTGAAATCAACGCCCGGGGAAACCCAGTGAAAGGTCCATACAGTAAATTCAAGTATGAGTCTGGTGTGCATAGAGTGCAAAGGGTGCCAGAAACAGAAAAGCAAGGCCGTGTTCACACTTCTACCATTACCATTGCGGTCATGCCTCAACTGGAGGCAAAGGATTATATTATTGCTGATAAAGATCTGAAAATTGAAGCGACAACTTCTCAAGGCGCTGGTGGTCAAAGTGTAAATACTACGTACAGTGCTATTCGCGTTGTCCATATTCCCACTGGCATTGTGGCCCAATGCCAAGATGAACGCTCTCAAGCTCAAAACAAAGAAAAGGCTTTGGCTGTTATTCGCGCTCGCGTTGCTTCATATTACCGAGAGATTGAGGAGAAAAAAATTACTGATGCTCGTCGCAGTCAAATTGGTACTGGTGATAGAAGTGAAAAAATTCGCACATACAACTTCCCTCAAGATCGTGTCACTGATCACAGAATAAATCAAAACTTTAACCAAATAAATTTGATAATGGAAGGACAGTTCGAACCTATTCTCTCTGCATTAGAAAAAGCTGATTTGGAACTCCGTCGGGAATCAGTTCAGGCATAACAAATCCCAATCTAACCCATGAATATTATTGAAGCTTTAAAAAAGTATCCTGATATAGAAACAGATTTACTCCTTGGGAACATTCTAAAAAAACCCAAGGAATTTTTGTATTTATCTGGAGAGACCAAGCTCACCAAAGCACAAGCGTTAAAATTCGAAGATTTATGTGCCGAGCGAATCCAGGGCATCCCCATAGCGTATTTAGTGGGTTACAAGTTTTTTTATGGAATGAAGTTCAAAGTTAGTAAAGACGTACTTATCCCACGGCCAGAAACTGAATGGTTAGTAGGTGAAACTTTAAAAATCATTGGGCAAACAAATATGTCAGTATTAGATGTTGGAACAGGGTCTGGATGTATTGCCATTTCTATCGCCAATCATTCAAGGGCAAAAGTTACAGCTTCGGATATTTCTAAACGAGCCCTGAGTATCGCCAGATCAAATTCTAAAGCAACTAATCAAATTAAGTTTATTCAATCTAATTTATTCAAAAATGTGAGAAGCTCATTTGATATAATTATTGCGAATCTACCATACGTTCCAGCAAGCGACTACCAAAAACTTTTTGATAATCTCAAATACGAACCAAAGCTGGCTCTAACTGATGGTACTGATGATTTTGTTCTAATCAAAGATTTCATTTTGCAATCAAAAAACCATTTGAACCCCGCAGGCAAAATCTTAATAGAAACCGACCCGGCTTCGATCACTGCATTACTGAAAATCGCCAAATCTGAATTTCCAAAAAAGAAAATAACCATTCATAAGGATCAAAGTGGTTTAGCAAGGTTTATCACTATATATTGACGAAAGGATATTGACAAAGCACAAAAAATAACAAAGAATGCCTGTATTGGAGGAATATATGAAGACAGATAATCGAGTGGAACAACGAGCAGCTCCTGTGGTGAAAAAGCTTTCCTGGAGGTATTACGTCATGATGAGCTTGTCGTGGATTTTCTTTAGTTTAATACCATATTCTTTTTATTGGTATGCAACCGATGCTACGAAAGAAAGCGCGCAAGCTTTTTTGGGAGCTGGAGGGGTATTTGTCTCCTTGATCTTATTTTTGGTATTTTTCCTACATGCCGAAGAAAGACAGAAAGACATTGACTACGGACTCTACATACCCCCAGACAGGGTACCACTACCACCAAACAGGCATCGCCGCTGATGACAGTTAAAAAAGCCGCAAGCTAACTACTTGCGGCTTAAATTTTTACATTATTCTTTCTGATCTGACCCTGGTTCAGCAGTTGTTTCTGATGCTTCTGGACCCACAACTGCCGCGACAGCTGCCGCTTCGTCAATATTTGAAGCAAGCTCAGCTTCAACATCACGAGGAGGTTGTACTGCTGCGATCATCTCTTCTGGATCAGCCTTAATTTCTACTTGATTTGAAACCTTCAAATCCTTCACTAGAATTTGTTTTTCAAAATTATCAAGGCTAGAGATATCTACTTCAAACTGATGAGGTAAGTCACCTGGCAAACATTCCACCTCAACTTCATTTAAAGCCTTTACCAAAGTTCCACCCAGAGCTTTAACTGCGTGGGATTCGCCGATAAACTCGATTGGCACATTAGCTGTTAGTTTTTCAGTCATTTTAACCTCATAGAAATCTATGTGGATTGGTTGGTTGGTTAAATAATGACGTTCAACATCTTGAATCAAAACATTGCGCGGGCCACCTTCTGGCAACTGAAGCTCAATAATTGTGCTCTCCCCTGCTCTACGAAGTACTTTTTCAAACTCTATTTGATTCACGCTTAAATGAAGGTTCTTTATATTGTGGCCATAAAGCTCTGCTGGAACTAGCCCTTCTTTGTAAAGAGCTTTTGCTGTACGATGTTCTGTATCGCGTTGTAATGTTTTTAATTGGATTTTTTCCATAAGTTTAAATGAGTAAGATTGAAATACTGATATATTTTATCAGAGTCTTTATAATTTGACAAGCCTAAAATTTTGATGATGATCTTAGCAAAAAAATGACAGTTGGCGCTGCTCCAACTGTCCAAAATCTTAGTTTAAATGTATACGGAAAATTTATTTTTGCGCCTTGAAAGCTTTAATAAAATCACCATTAAATTGTTGTAAGGAACGGTGAACTTGAATACAATCATTGACGTTCAAAGATGGAAAAGCACTAAATTTATCAGTATCTTTGCTCGTTAAATCAGTTTTAGCAATAACAGTAAAAATGTCAGGTCCATTAATATCTATGTTAAACATTACCGAACTTTTACACTTATGACAGTCTGAATGGATTAGCAAGCGAGCTTCCGCCGTTTGTTCATCTTGCTCGCTATCAATTATTTTTATATTAGAAAAATCATACTTAACGTTACAAACCGGGCAATGTAACATAAACCCTAACCACGTTAATACTTTTTTCAGATCAAATTTCTTCATAATAATCCTTTTATATTTCAATTATACACCCGAGTCTTAGAAACGCAAAGTTTTAGATTGGCGGGCAATATTTTGCACTATTCCTAAGGCGATACAAGTCACCATTAACGAACTTCCGCCATAAGATAAAAACAATAATGGAATACCAGTCACAGGCAACAATCCTAAATTAATCCCAATATTAGCAGTGGTCTGGGAAAAGAACAAAAAAAATACCCCACCCGTTATGTATACTGCTAAATCATCGCGCGCGTATTTCATTATTCGTAATAGACGCCAAAATACAATGAAAAATAAACCTAAAATCATTGATACGCCAACAAAGCCGATCTCTTCTGCAGCTGAAGCGAAAATAAAATCAGTCTGCCGTTCAGGGAGGAATTTTAATTGACTTTGCAACCCACGACCTAAGCCACGCCCTAAAAACTCCCCGCTTCCTACTGCTATGATTGCCTGCCTGACATTATATCCTTTTCCCTTTGGGTCTTTGTCTGGATTTAAAAATACTTCCACACGTGTTTTCTGATAATCCTTCAATAAAAATTGCCAAGCCACGCCTGCGAAAATAACCGCAAGGATCAAAAACACAATAATATACATTTTCCGTAGAGGACTAATTAACATGATCCCAAACCAAATAGCCATAATAATCACTGTTGATCCTAAGTCTGGTTCTAAAAACACTAATGATGCTGGGATAGCGGCGCATAAAAAAGTAAGACCAAAATTTTTCCAACTGTTGATCTGTCCCCTATTTAGATATAACCATCTAGCCAAAGCAACTACGATAATGATTTTCGCCAACTCTGCTGGTTGTAAGTTAAAAAAACCAAGTTCAATCCATCCAACAGTACCACGAATCTGGTCACCAAAAATCAATAAGTAAATCAACGATAAAATTAACAACACATAAGCAATGCGGTTTAACTTAGCAAGACGATGATAGTTATAAAAGGCAAATAAAAAAAATAACGTTATCCCTCCGGCGGAAAATGCTAGCTGGCGGTAGAATATCTCCATAGTGCCGCCGGATAGAGAGACAGCGTACTGAATAGCTAATCCTATTAAGAGCAATAAACCAGAAGTGATGAGTAACGGTACATCAAAATATTTTAATCGAGAAAAACTGGGCATAAATAAACTAAAAAATAGGGGTATTACTATCTGAGTTAGTTGACTGAAGGGTGGATTGCACGCTAGTAGAAATATTGAGCGGGTCTAAAGTGTTTGTAAAAACTATTGCCTGAACTTTACGAATTTGACTGCGGTATAATCCTGGCCAAAGTTGTTTGTAAGCACGACGGCCAAATGGTAGCAAACTTGATTCATCTCGTTGGCTAACACCGATGATTTTATTGTTGTTGTCAAAAAGTAGAAAAACAATCCGCGCTTTACGAACTTGATAAGGACTATTGTTTATAATCGAGCCCTCAGCAACGAAAGTTAATGGATTAGCTTGATCATACATCAGTGGTTCCGATGCGCGTAACTCCACCTGTGGTGTATTTAATCGTTTTTGCCAATTAATATTGCTTAGTTCCAAAGAACCGCTCACCACTACAGCAGACCCACTCTCAATTCTGGGAAAAACAATATATTTTTTTTCGTTCGGGAGTAAATAAAATTTATCATTCGTCGAATAAACTGTTTGCTTTTCGGAATTTTGAAAAGTGGCTGTGTATGAAATATTATCTGCTGACAATTCTATATTCGGATTCGATACTAATACGACTGCACTGTATGTATTGTTTGGGTTTCTGATAATCTGCATTGTATCAACGACAGGGTTTTGAGAAACCTTAAAAGCAGGCTGGGCTGTAAGAGCAGTGCGACCATATTTCTGAATTAAATATTGTTCAGTCCCAAATCTGGCTATTAAATAAGCAGGGATAATCGCAATAGCGATTATTAGAATTATAATCCTTTTCCATGTCGGTAAATCCCCAAACTGATTAAGAAATGAAAATCCACCCTCTTGTATGCCCAAAATTGCGCTTTGACTATTTACTTCTATGATTTCTTTTATTCCTGTCATCTCTCTATGTTATGATAAATTAAATACATGTGAGCCCCAATTTATTATATCAAAAAAGTCATCACCTCTCTAATGTTTACTCACCTTCATTGCCATTCTCATTATTCCCTACTAGATGGGTTATCCAAAATTCCCGATATAGTTGAGGCTGCAAAAAATGACGGCATGACGAGCATTGCTATTACTGACCATGGGGCTATGTACGGTGCAGTAGAATTTTACAACGCCTGTAATTCGGCAGGAATAAAGCCAATTATTGGGCTTGAGGCCTATGTTGCCCCCAGACTTCTAACTGACAAACAGGGTAAAAATGACGCTGATTATTTCCATATCACTTTGCTCGCAGAAAATTACGAAGGCTACCTAAATTTAATAAAACTGACCACTATTGCTCATGTTGAAGGATTTTACTACAAACCCCGTTTGGATCTGCCAACTCTAAAAAATCATAGTAACGGTATAATAGCTTTGTCCGGTTGCCCACGCGGTCATATTCCTCGAGCTTTACAACAAAGCACCCCAGTAGCAGAAGAGCAACTCAAAATTATGTTGGACATTTTTGGTGCAAATAATTTTTTTCTTGAATTGCAACGCAATTCCAATCACGGAGCAGAACTGCAACCAAATGATAAACTCATTGCTCTGGGGCAAAAGTTTAGCATACCAGTTGTTGCGACTCAAGATTGTCATTATATTCATAAAGACGATGCAGAGGCGCAAGATATTATGGTTTGTATTGGGACAGGCAGAACCCAACAAGATGAGAAGCGACTGGATATGCGTGGCCATGATTTAAGCCTCAGAACGCAAGCAGAGATGGCCAGTGTTTTTGCGGACATTCCAGAAGCAATCGAAAATACTCAGGTCATTGCTGATCGTTGTAACGTAGATATTCCAATTGGCCAACGCCTGTTCCCAAAAGTAAAACTACCGGCAAATACCAACCCTGAAGATCACCTCATTGCGGTAGTGAACAAGCTTGCGATTCCTCTATACGGTATTAATGGTCAAGTTCCAAAAGAGATCCAAGCCCGTATTGATTATGAATTAGATATTATCAACTCCAAAGGATTTGCTCCATATTTTTTAATGGTGGCGAATGTCGTTAAAGGTGCTCATGATATGGGCGCCATTACCAATACTAGGGGAAGCGCGGCAGGATCCATAGTAGGAAAAATCTTAGCTATCACCAATATTGATCCACTTTACTATCAATTACCATTTGAACGATTTCTTACCAAAGACCGACCAACTCCACCAGATATAGATTTAGACATTGCGGACGATCGGAGAGATGAAGTAATTGCCTGGATGACAAATGAATATGGTCATGATAATGTAGCGCAAATTATTACCTTTGGAACCATGAAAGCTCGCGCGGTTGTACGAGATGTGGGTCGGGCTTTAGCGATTCCTTACGGGAAATGCGATAGAATCGCAAAAATGATCCCTGTAGGAAAACAGGGATTTGAGATGACCCTGGATAAAGCATTAGGGCTGAGCGCAGAACTCAAAACAATTTACGGCACTGACGCAGAGACTAATCGAATAATTAATATTGCAAAAAAATTAGAGGGTTGTGTTAGACATGCGTCAATACATGCAGCTGGCATTGTAATCACCCCCACCCCGCTGACCGACAATATCCCCGTACAAAAAGAGCCTGATGGCGAACGATATATTACTCAATATGACATGTATTCTCTTGACCCAAACGCCAAGAGTGATGCAATCGGAGCAATCAAACTAGATCTTTTAGGGATCCGAAATCTATCGATACTAGAAAAGGCAGTTAGATTAGTGAAAATTAGGCATGATATCGAAGTTGATTTAAGCAATCTCCCCCACCCTGACCCAAAAACTTTCGAGATGCTTTCTCAAGGCTTAACCTTTGGTGTGTTCCAACTGGGCTCATCTGGCATGACTCGGTATCTAAAAGAACTACGACCAAGTACAATTTTTGATATTTCAGCGATGGTGGCGTTGTACCGACCAGGCCCCATGCAATTTATCCCTGACTACATTGCCAGAAAACATAACCCCAAACTAATATCCTACCTTGATCCTGCTCTAGAAAGAATTCTAAACCGTACTTATGGGATTCTAGTTTACCAAGATGACTTGTTAATCATTGCTCACGATCTTGCTGGTTACTCATGGGCAGAAGTTGATAAATTTCGTAAAGCAGTTGGTAAAAAAATTCCAGCTGAAATGGCCAAGCAAAAAGAAAAATTCATTAAAGGTTGTATGGCGACCTCTGGGTGGAGTGAGGCCAAGGCAACTCAAATTTGGACATGGATAGAGCCCTTTGCTGCTTATGGATTCAATAAATCCCACTCTGCAAGCTATGCACTTGTTGGATACCAGACTGCATACATGAAAGCGAACTTCCCGGTCGAATTTATGGCTGCGGTTATGACCGCGGAAAGTGGTGACGAAGAAAAGATTTACGCGGCAGTTGAAGAGTGTAAAAAGATGGGGATTGCTGTTCTCCCTCCAGATGTTACTGAAAGTTTTGGTGACTTTACCGTAATTGATGACCACCGTATCCGATTTGGATTACGTGCCATAAAAAACCTTGGTTCAGATGTAGTGCGAAAAATTATTGATTGTCACAAGAGCAATATTAAATTCACAAACTTAGAAGAATTTCTAATGCATTGTTATACAAAAAATCTCAATAAAAAATCTTGGGAGGCTCTAGTAAAATCAGGAGCAATGGATAAATTTGGGAATCGCTCACAACTACTAGCAAGCACAGAACATGTATTAGACTTTTTGCGTGAACATTTTAAAGAAACTAATCCAGGTCAAAACTCTTTGTTTGGGTCAAGCCTACAAATTGGCAGATTGCGCTTAAAAGAAAACATAGCCCCTGCTAATGCCCAAGAAATCCTCGGATGGGAAAAAGAACATCTGGGATTATTCGTATCTAGTCACCCCCTTGAATCATATAAGACTGTCTTAAGAGGCTTTACAGAAATTAGCTCCTTAAATACAAAGAGCAACGGCTATAAAGTACAACTCGGCGGTTTAATCTCCAAATTTAAGCGAACCCTTACTAAAAAGAATGATCCAATGGCCTTTTTCACTTTGCAAGATATGTCTGGCAGTGCAGAAGTCTTAGTCTTCCCAAAAATCATGCTTAATGCTCTTCCGTATTTAGATCTAGATAGAGTTGTTAGGGTCACTGGAAAAATTTCAGACAAAGATGGGGAGCGAAAAATTATTGCGGAAGAGGTTGCTGATATAGTTAGCGATGAAGTTTATGATTTAGCAATATCGGAGATGCAAAAACATAAACAATTAGTCATCCATATGGCTAATGCGCATGACTCAGATGTTCTGAATCAAATCAAAAAATTGGTCACTGCCAACCCTGGGAATGCCCAAGTCTATTTAAGCATTGGGCAAAACGGCACAGGAAAAACTATCAAAACTAAATCCCAAGTACGCATTAGCCAAGAATTACTGACTGCACTGCAACAAGTACCAGATGTAATTACTATCACTGATTCTATTTCTAACGCCTAAGGTTGACAAAAATATCAAAATATATTAAAGTACAAGTAAATGAAGCAGGTTGCTCCATTTCTCCTGTCTTCTGTTGTCTTAGTGCAGAAGGCACCCGCTAGCCCCAAGTCGATACTTGGGGCCTTTTTTCTTTTATTTTTTGACTTTTTTTTTACTTGAGCTATAATTCATGTGAACTTTTCGAACTCTAAAGCACTATTAATTGTTGGGTTTGAACGAACTGACTATATATGAATGATCTAGACAATAAGCGCCACTCACTTGCCCACCTGTTGGCTAGTGCGGTCTTAGAAAAATTTCCCGATGCGCAACTCGGAGTAGGTCCAGTCATAGAAAATGGTTTTTATTATGACTTTTTACTCCCCCAACCATTAACACCAGAAGACCTGCCTCAGCTTGAAGCTCGAATGAAAGAACTTGTTCAAGCCAATCTGGCTTTTGAACGCGAAGACAAATCTTTTGACGATGCACGAAAATTTTTTGAAGAAGTTAATCAGCCATTCAAGATAGAACTTATCAATGATTTAGAAAAAGCTGCGGAAGTTTCCAGTGTTAGTTTATATCAAACTGGTAAATTTATTGATCTGTGTCGAGGAGGTCATGTAGAGAAAACTTCCGAAATTGATCCAGACAGCTTCATTCTTGACCGCATCTCTGGCGCGTACTGGCGTGGAAATCAGGAAAATGCACAAATGCAACGCATTTATGGATTAGCATTTGATACAAAGACCGACCTTGATGAATATCTCGCCCATCGAGTAGAAGCAGAAAAACGGGACCACAAAAGACTAGGAAAAGAAATGGGGTTATTTACCTTTTCCTCACTTGTGGGGCCTGGCTTACCGTTGTACATGCCAAATGGAAGTGTTGTTAGAACCACGCTTCTTCAATACATCACAGAGTTAAAAGAAAAACGTGGGTACAGCTTTGTTTGGACACCACATTTAGCCAAAGAAGAATTATACAAACAATCTGGGCACTTGGGTAAATATGATGCCATGCTACCGTCAATCAACGCTGATGGCGACAAGCTTGTTTTGAAGCCAATGAATTGCCCACACCATTTTCAAATCTACAATGCGGAACCAAAAAGCTATCGCGACTTCCCTATTCGGATTGCGGAAAATGCCACAGTTTACCGCAATGAAAAATCTGGCGAATTAAACGGCCTCTTCCGCGTGAGATCTTTAACCCAAGATGACACTCATCACTTTGTGCGTCATGATCAGATTCCTAGTGAAATTGATATGATCCTTCAGTTAACCCAAGAAGTTTACGAAAAATTTGGATTCAAAAATTACCATGTAGAAATTTCAGTCCGTGATCAAAAAAATAAAGACGCATATTTTGGATCAGATGACTTATGGGAAACAGCCGAAAAAGCATTGATTGAAGCAGTGGAGCGTTGGGGTGTATCCTACCAAATAGTTGAAGGAGAGGCTGCCTTCTATGGTCCAAAGATTGACATTAGAGTGCAAGATGCACTAGGTCGAACTTGGCAACTGACTACATTACAGCTGGATTACAATCAACCTGAAAATTTTGATATGCAATATGTGGCAAACGACGGGACAAAACAACGCCCGGCTGTCTTGCATGTAGCAATTCTGGGGTCTATAGATAGATTTATGGGCATATTAATTGAGCAGTTTGCCGGTGCCTTCCCAATTTGGTTGCACCCTACCCAAGTAGCGGTGTTGCCGATTTCAGAAAAACAAAATGAGTACGCACAATCCATTATTGCAAATCTAAAAGAAGCGGTTCCAAATCTCAGGATAACAGCTGATGGACGAAACGAATCCATAGGTAAGCGAATCCGTGAACAAAGCAAAATGAAAGTCCCTTACATACTAGTGGTTGGTGATAAAGAACTGCAAACCAAGACCATAGCAATCCGCGGACGCAATGATGAAGACTTAGGTACAATACCCATAACAGATTTCATTGCCAAAATTAAGCAAGAAATTGAAACTCGTAAATAACAAAAAATACTGCTCGTTTGCAATGAGCAGTATTTTTATATAACAAGTAATATTTATTTTTTTACGGAAAACTTACTGGGCTAACGGTACTGGATTACTATCTGCCGAGACCACCCCACTTTTTACACTCTTAATATTTTTGTATAAGTCATACTGATACAAAACCGCAAAAGGGATCAAGCCAAGGCTAATGATATCCTGAACCAACATCCCTAGTCGATAACCTAAAATAGAGGAACCAATTGTACCAATAATGCCACTAAATAGGCCAATAACTACCCCAATAAGTAACAATCGTCCAAATACTGGCCACCAATATCCTTCCACATAAGCTTTACTAGCCTTCAAGGCATCTGTACCACGCTTGTTTTCTTCAATCACAATGAAATATGAAAAAGAAAGCCAGACTGCAACAATAATTCCAGGGATAACCAACAACACAAAACCAATCATAGTCAGAACTCCGGTAATTAATCCCACTAAAAGCATTGGTGCAATGAATGGTTTAGCTGATAAAAATGCTTGTTTGACAGACATTGGTTGATCAAGTTTAGTTGCCCGATTAAAAATGGCTGTGAGACCCCAAATTAGCCCAACAATGTAAATTATAGTTGCAAGCAAAGCCAATAGTGTTTGAGAGCTGTTCATGTGATAGCTATTTTTCACAGTGAACAAAAATATTGTTTGTAAATATAAACCGATACCAGAAATTAACATGATTGAGACCAGCTCATTGAAATGCTTGCTGTATTGCGCCCAGGCTTCTTTGAAAAGCTCAGAAACCGGCTTAAGTTTTGGTGTTTGGACACCAACAGATTGTTGATTCATTTTGAATATGATTAATTGTTTTAATTATAACAGATTTTGATCTATGTCAAAATTCGTACCCCTGTTTTAGTCACAGCAATTGTATGCTCAAAATGAGCTGCTAAGCCATTATCATGGGTCCGAATAGTCCAACCATCTGTATCAAAAAAGATTTTTGGCTTGATTTCGCAAACCATTGGTTCAATGGCCAGCACCATATTTTCCGTTAGCACTATCCCCTTACCAGGTTTCCCGTAACAAGGTATGGCTGGATCTTCATGGACAGCATAACCCACGCCATGCCCCACTAAATCACGAACAACACTAAAACCCACAGATTCGGCTGTGGTTTGTATGGCGTACCCGATATCACCAATTGTATTTCCAGGTTTCACCTGCTTCAATGCTTCTTCTAAAGATTGCCTGGTTACGTCAATTAGTCGCGATGCTGTCTCAGAAACTTTGCCGACAGGCACTGTGATAGCTGTGTCAGTAAATAATTTTTTATATTCCATTCCTATATCCAGGCCAACAATGTCACCCTCTCTTAAAATTTCTTTTGTTGACGGCACACCATGCACAACTGCATCATTCACAGAAGTACATAGTCCAAACAAAAATGGATTTTTCTTACTACCATAACCAATAAAACTAGGCCGACCGCCAGCTTTCAGCATTTCTTTTTCAGCAAAATCATTGATTTCAGCAGTGGAGACCCCTGGCACTGCCATCGCTCCAGCGCGTTGCAAAATATCTCGCAGGATTTTCCCACCTTCATTGATAATCTCTATTTCTTGTGAGGTTTTAGTGTATTTTTGCATTCAATCTGAACTTAACTTAAATTACTTTTTAGGAATTTATCTATTTCTTTAACAATTTTTGAGTACACTTCTAGTTTAGTTCCAGAAGCATCGATCCGAACAAATGTATACATCTTCTTAAAATATTTTACAACTTCTTTTATATTCTTCTTGTAATATTTAGCGCGATTTTTTAAAGCCATAACGCTATCATCGGAGCGCTTGCTGTATTTTGTCTTAAAATACCCCTTTCTAGCCATCACTCGTTGAAAAATTATGGATTGGGGAATGCTCAAATACATTACTATCGGTTTGGGTCGTAAACTTTTTTTAAATAAACGAGTAACGAGCTTTGCCTCACCCAACATCTTTGGCGTGCCATCAAAAACAATTCCCTTTGTGCTGGGCAAGCTCTCTAAGCGATCTTTGAAAATTTTTCTCACTATTTTCGTTGGGGCTAAAATACCCTTATCAACCGTACGTTTGAGAATTGCATCAACTTGAAAATCATTTCGTCTTGCCAATGCTAATTCTCGTCCCATATCAAAATCAAAAAATGCATATTTTTTTGATAACCGACGAGATTGGGTCGCCTTACCAGCACCAGGGTCACCCAACAAAATTAAATTTAAGCTCGGCTTTCTTTTTTTTTGCATACTAAGCCCCTAGCGCCTGGTTGATACGTTTTGTAATCTCATTAATACTACCAACACCATCAATAGTATATAACTCGCCAATACCATTCAAAAACTTTAAAACTGGTTTAGTTTCTTTGTCATATAAATCTAAGCGGTACGAAATTTTTTCTGGGGTATCATCTGTCCTAAATTCATGGTGCGCCCGTTCCAGCAAACGTTTAACCGACTCTTCTTTAGGTACATCAATATGAATAGCGCCAAATTGTGTAAAGCCATTTTGTTGCAAGTAGTGAACTAGGTGTATCCCTTGCGGAACCGTACGAGGAACACCGTCAAACAAAATCCGCTTATGCTTAATGACCTCTGGAAGTTCTGTTTGTAATACTCTAAATAATTCTTCATCCTCCAATAAATGTCCATCATCGATTAGAGATTTAACTTTACGCCCGAAAGGAGTATTTTTTTTTGCTTCCTCGCGGAGAATGGCACCCATCTCCCAATAAAAATACCCCAGCTTCTCAGCCAAGATTTTTCCTTGAGTCCCTTTACCTGAGCCCTGAGGCCCAATCATAAAAATTGCGTCGTATTTGGGGAGTTCCATTAATACAATTATACAATTTTCCTTCTACATACGCAACATTACAACATTTGTGTTATAATAAAAAAGACAATCAGGTTTTAGATACAAAAATAAAAATGAATCCATTATTTCTAGAGCTAACTGGGATACTTATTGCAGCAGGGTTGGTTGCATACATCCTGCATTTTTTAAAACAACCGAGTATTATCGCTTACATTGTAACTGGCCTACTTATTGGCCCATTTGCACTATACCGTTTACAACATGGTGATATTTTGCATGGCTTAGCTGACATTGGCATCACCTTACTGCTATTCACAGTTGGTTTAGAACTGGATATTTCTCAACTCAAAAAAATTGGAAAAGCTGCTATCTGGGCTGGTTTAGGACAAATTTTATTCACCGCCGTGATTGGATTTGGAATTGTTACTTTACTTGGATTCACCTGGTTGCCAGCGTTGTATATCTCTTTAGCACTCACCTTCTCTTCAACAATAATTGTTGTGAAGCTTTTGTCAGAAAAAAAAGACATGCAAAGTCTGTATGGCAAACTGGCTGTTGGGATTTTTCTTGTTCAAGACATTGCTGCAATCATTATTATAATCTTTCTAGCTGGCACGACTGGTGCTGAGCAAAACTTAATCGTAGCTCAAAGCCTAAGCGGCAATATCATTCTTACTCTAGCTAAAGCTTTTATGATCGGAGTTGTGGTGGTAATGTTGAGCCGAGTGGTTTTCCCAAAATTAGTGAGATCTCTACAAAAGTCTGATGAATTACTACTGCTTTTCTCGCTCGGTTGGGCACTAGGTCTAGCGACTTTGTTTAGCTCCTCGCTCATTGGATTTAACCCAGCAATCGGCGGGTTCGTAGCTGGCTTAGCCCTAGCAAACTCTGGGGGACACTTTCAAATTAGCGCTCGAATAAAACCACTGCGAGATTTTTTCATTGTGATTTTCTTTATCATGCTGGGCTCTCAATTAGTCATGACTGAATTTACATCTGCTCTTGTTCCAGCACTCATCCTAAGTTTGTTTGTCCTAATCGGTAATCCGTTGATAATTACTATTATCTTAGGTTTACAAGGTTATAAAGTACGCACATCTTTTATGACCGGAGTAACAGTAGCCCAAATCTCAGAATTCAGTTTAATTTTGATGGCATTAGGCTTGGCTGCTGGTCATGTCAATCAACTGGCTGTAACAATTGTGACCATGGTGGGAATTATCACAATTGCGGTTTCGTCTTATGGGGTGCTTTACTCGAGCAAGCTTTACGAAAAAATCATTGCCCGCATCGTTCACCTCCTAGAGTCAAGACAGAAAAACATAACAGATGAGAACCTTGGTGAGGCTGTGTATAAAAAACACATAGTGGTAGTCGGAGCACACCGCCTAGGTAGTCATATTGTCGCAGGTCTGAAACGTCAAAAAGAACAATTCATTGTAGTTGATTTTAACCCAGACGTTGTTAGCCACTACAATCATGCAAATGTTACAGCAATCTGCGGGGATATTTCTGATGAATATATTCAACACGTCGCACATCTTCCTGAAGCTCGAATGATAATTTGCACCATCCCAGACTACCACGACACGATTTCCTTAATTGAATCACTTCGTAATGGAAAAAGGAAAGCTAAGCTAATTGTGACAGCTAGTGACGAGCAAGAGGCTATCGATTTATACAAACAGGGCGCTGATTATGTCCTTCTCCCTCACTTTGTCGGCGGAGTTCATTTAGCGGAAATTGTTGAAAAAAATACTGATACTCGCAGTCTACACAAACTCAAAGCAAGACATTTGAAAACATTACACAAAACGCTAAAAACCAACTAAGAAACAGTTCTGTGTCGATTTCCATAGATATGATTTTCTGGTACAATTCCCCTATCATTCTGGTTCTATTCTATGCAACTATACAACACTCTGACTCATAAAATTGAAGAGCTCCAACCTCAGGACGGCAAAACCATTCGGATGTACACTTGTGGCCCCACTGTTTACAATTATGTTCACATCGGCAACCTGCGCAGTTTTATCTCAGCTGACCTACTTTACCGCGCTTTAAACTTTGATGGTTTTACAGTTAACTATGTCATGAATATCACAGATGTTGATGATAAAACTATTAAGGGGGCGGTTGCAAAGTATGGGAAAGATGCTACTGTAGAAGATTTACACAATTACACCACTGAATATTTAAATGCATTTTTAGCAGATTTAGCATCTGTGAACATTGATACCTCAAACATTAAGTTTATTCGTGTTTCAGAAGTCATCCCGCAAATCCAAGAGTTTATTTTAGAACTTATCAGCAAAGGTTTTGCGTACCACGCAGACGATGGCGTTTATTTTAATATTGAGGAATATCAAAAACAGTTTCATGACTACGGGGCATTAGTAGGCGAAAAGTTTTTGACTGGTAAAAAAATTGGTGCGCGCGTAGCTGTGGATGAATATGACAAAGAGAATTTGAGTGATTTTGCTCTTTGGAAAGCACATACCGAAGCAGATGGTAATATCTTTTGGGAACATGAAGTCTTAGGTAAGGGTCGACCAGGCTGGCACATTGAATGTTCGGTAATAAACAAAGTAGCTTTTAATGACAAGCCAAGTGATCAGCCGATAGACATTCACACTGGTGGGGTTGATTTAATCTTTCCCCATCATACAAATGAAATTGCTCAGTCACAGCCACTCGGGCCATTCGTTAAGCATTGGATGCATCCGGAACATTTAATGGTTCAAGATGACAAAATGGCGAAGAGCAAACAAAACTTCTTCACGGTTCGTGACATTGAAGACAAGGGTTTTACAGGTACTGACTTACGTTATTTGTATTTACAAAGTCATTACAAAACACAAGCCAATTTTACATGGGAATCACTGGGAGCTGCGCAATCTGCAGTAAAAAAACTGAAAGTTAACACTCTACCAATTACCAAAGAAGACACCTCTGAAGAAACAAACTTCAGTCAAGCAATTAATGACGACCTCAATATTCCTAAAGCGTTAGCTTGTGCGTGGAATGATAAACAAAATTTATCAGTTTACGATAAAGTCTTTGGCTTAGGATTAAGTGAAACTGAAATTCAAGAAATCCCCCGAGAAGTCAAGGCGTTATTAGAAGAACGCCAAGTCGCCCGTGATAATAAAGACTTTACCAAGTCAGACGAACTCAGAGATGAAATCGCAAAACTCGGATATGAGGTAAAAGATACAAACAACGGGCAACAAACAAATAAAAAATAAAACAGACTTTGCATATTTCTATGCAAAGTCTTTAAAGTCTTTAATGAAAACTATGAGAGGGTTTTCCAGAGCAAGCCTGTAATCTCGCTATCAATAACGAAAAGCACCTCCTGAAGATGTAAGTATATCAGGTTTTGATCGTTATCAGAAATCGCGGCCGACAAAAGTTCCAACCTGCGATCCAATCCAATCATTTGATCTATTTCTCGTGGACCAACAAAACATGGATCCGCCGATCCTTCAGGCAAAATCTCATCATCGAGATCGGAATAGATGTAGAAATTGTGTTCGAGAAAGCTGCTACAGAAACTGTGTAGCTTCGTTATCGATGTCCGTTCGTCAATCAAGGCTTGGATTAAGCGTGTTCGTCTCATGCGCTTCTCCCAATACCTTATTAGTTGGTCAGCTCCTTGAGCACCTATCAAAGTCACTAACTTTTCTAGTGCTTTATCCCTTTCACTTTCGTTGGGGCCCGTAAGCAGTGGAAGGGTTGGAATACCTCCGAAGCTGCGCCTAAGTTGCTGCAGATAGAAGTTCTTGTGCTCAATATACCTAGCTAATTCATTAGCTTCATGGTTGATCGACATTTTATTCCTCCTTAATCCTACTATTTTTAGCGATAGGATGCGTCAAATATTTTTTTCTATTATATCATATTATATAAATAATGTCAACTAGTATCATTAATTGAAAAAATCAGCTACAATAACTTCACTGACTCTAAAAGTCAAAAATATAGCCCTAAAATCCATGGCGACCACTGAAAACAACTCATCAATAAACCGTCTCCCTCCCCAAAATCTAGAAGCAGAAACTGCTCTTTTGGGCTGTTTAATGCTTGACAGAGACGCTATTATCAAAGTTGCCGATCAGCTTATCTCTGATGATTTTTATGATTATCGCCATCGCTTGATTTATGATGCTGTATTAGCTTTGTTTGAAAAAAATACTTCTATAGACGTACTTACTGTTTCTAACCATTTGGACGAGAAAAACCAAACAGAAAAAGTTGGTGGCTCAGGATACCTTGCAACATTAGTTAACTCTGTGCCATCTGCAGCGCACGCCACTTACTACGCCAGCATTGTTCGCAAGAAAGGCACACTTCGCAGACTAATTCAATCTGCTGGCGAAATTACCAATTTGGCTTTTAGCGAAGAAGGTGAAATTGAAAATATTTTAGACAGTGCGGAAAAGAAGTTATTTGATATTTCGCAAAACCACTTAAAACAAAACTTTGTCCCAATTAGCAATGTGTTGCACGAAACCTTTGAACGCATTGACCTACTTCATAAAGACAAGGATCACGGCCGTTTGCGTGGCTTGCCAACTGGATTCTTTGAATTGGATAAAAAACTAGGGGGATTACAAAAATCTGATTTGATAATTCTTGCGGCACGCCCTTCTGTCGGAAAAACATCTTTGGCTCTGGATATTATGCGTTACATTGCTGTACACACCAAAACCCCAGTGGGAATTTTTTCCTTAGAAATGAGTAAAGATCAACTGGTAGACCGTTTACTTGCTGCACAAACGGATATTGACTTCTGGAAAATCAGAACGGGACAGTTGGAAGATGATGACTTTGAACGCCTGCAAGAAGGTATGGGTATTTTAGCTGACTCACCTATTTTTATTGATGACGCGGCTGGTGGAAATATTATGGAAATCAGAACCAAAGCTCGTCGTCTGCAAGCAGAAAACAAGCTGGGGCTAATCATTGTAGATTATTTACAGCTCATGGCCGGTCGCAATACCGATAATCGTGTGCAAGAGGTGTCAGAAATCTCTCGTTCACTAAAAATATTAGCTCGGGAACTAAATGTTCCTGTCTTGGCTCTGTCCCAGTTATCACGTGGCGTAGAAAATCGACCAGATAAAATGCCTCAACTATCAGACTTGCGCGAGTCTGGTTCCATTGAGCAAGATGCTGATGTGGTGATGTTTATTTACCGTGAAGATATGTATAAAGCACCTGATGCTCCTGATACTGGAATTGCGAAAATTTTGATTAAAAAACATCGTAACGGCCAAACTGGTAATGTAGATTTACATTTTGAAGGAGCCCGAACATCTTTCAGTAATTTAACGACTGCATTCGACACAAGCCCGCAAGCTGTTATGCAATCCTTAACTGCCGAACCAGAAGAAATCTAAATATTACCGTGTTAAAACTCCCTACTTCGCTTGAGCGCGTTATAAATGAATTTAGTAAACTACCAGGCATTGGCCCCAAAACAGCCCAACGCCTTGCTTTTTATTTATTAAAACAAGGCTCTTTAGAGGTAAGTGCCTTGTCTGAGGCAGTGCGCAATCTTAAATCTGATATCATCTTTTGTTCTCAATGTCATAATATGGCCGAGACTGACCCCTGCAGTATCTGTGCTGATGTCGCCAGAGATCACACGCTAATTTGCATCGTTGAGGAACCACTTGATGCCCTAGCTTTAGATAAAACTGGCCAATTCAAGGGTGTATTTCACATCCTGGGCGGAGTCCTTAATCCTATGGAGGGAATTGGCGCTGACCAACTCAATATTACTGATTTGCAAAAAAGAATTGAAGATTTAAAAGTTCAAGAAATCATTATTGCGACAAATCCAACTCTGGAAGGAGAAACCACTGCTATGCATATAGCAAAAATTATGCAAAAACATAATAACGAAAAAGGGACTTCCATCAAAGTCACCCGCATTGCGCGCGGACTACCAATGGGCAGTGACTTAGAATATGCTGATGAAATCACTTTATCGCGCGCGCTGGAAGGTCGTCGCGAATACTAAATACCAACCAAAAAAAGCTTGGAATATCCAAGCTTTTTTAATCTCACTCCAAAATTTTAGGAACGATCATTGCAGTGAGGGTCTGACCATTTCTGAAAATCGTCAGGGTTGCAGTCTCGCCTGGAACTAAAGTAGCAAGGGATGATTCAAGTAAATCATCATCACTAACTTTAACGCCATTAACTGCTGTAATAACATCCCCAACTTGTATCTTGGCAGTAGATGCAACACCCAAAGGAGTTATTCCAATAACTTGCGCGCCAGCTACAAGCTGTACAGCACGAGCTTCAGTAGTAGAAAGCTCGCGATAAGTAAAGCCATAGCTTGGGCGAATCACTTGTTTGTTATTCTTAAAAAAATCATTAGCAAAAACCCGAATTGCGTCAATACTAATTACTCTACTTCCATCCCATATCCCTGCCAGGCGACCACTTAAATTAATCGCTACGTGTCCAGGGGTCAACGCGCCAACTGTTTGAACAGCAACCGTTCTACCAACCTCATCACTATTTAATCCCAAACCTGTCAGGTCCGAGGCAAACTTGTTAACATAGCTTTCTAAGAATGTAGTTTTGTTAACACCGATGGAATTTAACACCATCAAAATTTTCTCCCCTGGTCGAAGCTCCTTTGAATCCACTGGTTCAATGGTCGCTAAACCGCGCGCATCGGTTTCTAAAATAACTAATTTTGAAGCAGTATCAAAATATGCATTCTTGATTGGAAAAATATCCCCATTATTTAAGATAATCGCATACGTTTTATTAGGAACAGCCATCGCCGTTGCTGTGGATACAAAATAACCATCAGATGTCCAATTCACAGCACCACCGCTAACTACTACATGAGTGTTTGCGCCAGAACCATCATAATAAATAACCGTAGCCAATTTATTTTTTACTGCATTGGTTGTTTCTATAGCATCGCTAGAATCACTCACCCTGACTGTTTCTCGGTTAGTGACCACAATTGGTGCCCGGGGGTTAAATAAATCCCAATTACGTAAGTATGGCAAAGTTGATAATCGAGCAGAGATGAAATTACCAAACATGACCTGAATCAACAAAGCAAAAAAGGTTGCTATTAAGATAATTATGAAGATACGTAATTTACTCATTGAATGTTTAAGTTTATGATTGAATGGTCCAAGGGGTAGACATGAATATCACCACAGCTAAGACTAAAGCGAGGATGAGATGAAAAGTTATTTGTTTGCGACTTAAAGTTTTATATAGATAATGATAATAAATTATCCAGAGAACGTACAGAGCATTGAAAACGAATACCGCTAAAACAGAATAATGTAGTGGTAAAAAGCTGACTGCCCAAAAAAGTTCAGTCGTGAATAACCCTAACGCTAATGCAGCGACCCACTTTACCATCGATTCATGGGGTACTAATTCAAAAGAGGCCCGGACTACTACAACCACTGAAGTAAAAACTAATGCCAAATATATTACCCCAGGAATCATAAAGTAATAACTAAAGCCAAACAAGCTAAGTAATAGAGCTATCATTGTTAACAAAAATTCGTTCCAACCCAATTGTTGGCCGTTGTTACCTACTAAAGATTCAAAAAAGGTAATAATCGGCAAACTAGTTAGCAAAAACAGTCCCCGACCCAATCCTGATGGAATCATAAAAAACAACCCAAACCATGCTAATAAAAATAGAGGGGTACGTACCCACAGCCAAAAATTGAATTGCTGATTAAATTTTAACCACCAATAGTTATAACCAGCCACTGCCAAAAGATACAAAATAAATGCTGGCACCAAAAACCGAAACACCGGCAAAGGTGAGGCAAAAATCTGCACAATCACTATAAAGACTGTGGCGATCGCAGCGCTAATGACAATGTGGATCCGATTGATCATTTTGTTTACTATTCCAAAGTTTGTACGAGAAATATAAAGCACCCAAGACAAGAACTAATGAGACAAGTGCATTCACCCGAATATTACCATAAATAACACTCTCAACTCGCAACTGTTCTAAAAAAAACCTCAATATATTATACAAGAATAACCACAACAAGAAAAGATACCCAGTTTTAAGCCTAAGCCTCAATAACAACACCAAAATCACCAAACTACCAGCAATTTCATATAGAAATAAAGGGTGAAAAAATTGATTGAGTTCATACGGAGGGACCCGAAACTGAACAGGTATAAACATTTTCCAAAATAGTTTGGTCGGAGTCCCATACAATTCATAATTCGCAAAGTTTCCAAACCGACCGATGATTTGACCAAGTACGACACTAGGCGTCAGCCAATCTAAGATTTGTAAAAACGAATATTTTTTGTGAAACTTCACAAAAAAATAAACTGCTAATATTCCGCCTAGTGCGGCGCCATAAATACTTAACCCCCCCTTCCAAATTTCAAATATCTGGATGGGGTGTTGGAGATAAAAAGTGAATTCAGAAACAACATGATATAACCTGGCGCCAACAAATCCAACGACTAAGGCAATAATGATCAGCGATTCAGCGTCATCCTTTTTAACCCCGTATCTATTTCGTCTTTTCATGGCTAACCAATAACCACTCAACACTGCTAAACTAATGATTGCTCCGTACAAATGAATCTTCAGCCCAGCAAAGACAAAACTTTGTGGTAATATGATTCTTCCAGAAAATATTGGTCCCAAAACCCAAGCCACACAAAAAAAGCTAGCAATTCCCACTACTAGCGCTAGAAGAATAGTTTTCAATATGCCTTGTTTATCATTAATCACGGATTTGGATTAAAATAAAACTTCTTGTTTTAAAACCCCTGTACGACTGGTTGGCTCCAAACAAATAATAGGTAATTCACGGACATTAAAATAATCTCTGTAAAGCAACTTTTGATGCTTTAACGCAAACTCGTAAACTGCCTTAGTCACTTTTACATCATCAAGGCAGTATTTTTTTAAAAGATCTATGCGACCATTTCGGTAATAAAGCAAAGCCTCTAGTCCATTACCTGACTTACCACTACCAAGTGTGCCTTGTGCCACTGATTCTAATTTCAATCTATGCCCAATGACTTTTTGGATTTCCTCTAGAATATCAAAGTATGGGATTGTGTGAATGTTAAAGTTCAGATATGGCTGTAATACCTCAAAATCAAAATTTTTGATATTATATCCAATAACCTGATCTGCAGATTGCAATATGGAAGCTAAGACTGGCAATTCATGTTCTTCAAATATAGAATACTGATTTGTAGAATAATCAAAAATACCGCAAACTGAAATTTTGAGTAAATTATTTTTACCTCTTCCCCCAACCTCTTCAAAAGATTTTTGGGTTTCTAAGTCAAGTACTATCTTCTTTTTCAGCATTTGTCTTTTTGTTTCTTGAATTTTAATTGAACTCAAATCCATTCAAATAAATTATACATTACCTGGTCGTGCTTTTGTCTGTGGATAGTAATTTCTCCTATATTTAGAAGGGTTTTTATTTTTTCTGTTGGAACCATCGCTGGTTGACAAAATCTAACAGAAATGGTATCATGGATTCGGTCGTGGTTATGGCAACGCATCGGATTCGAGTCGGGTGCGTAATTCGCTAGGGAAACCGCGGCTTTCTGGGAGGGTCGGTTTTTAGAAACCCTCCCACAAATTTTAAAAAAATAGGAGGAAAATCTTTTTCAGACAGCAAAAAACTGAAACAAATTCGAGACGTAGCCGGGATGATTTCTATCCCGGCTTTTTATTTTTGCCCGAATTTCTAGTTTTTGCTATAATTATCAAGATTTATTCTCAATTTATGAAAAGAACCTTAGCCCTAGAAGCTTTAAATAAAATCGGTGACGAAGTTCAAATTTTAGGCTGGACAGCAAACTACCGAGATCACGGTGGCTTAATTTTTATTGACCTTCGTGACCACACCGGCATTATCCAACTAACAATTTCCCCAGAGCAATCAGAAAGTTTTGCACTAGCTGGGACTGTACGTGACGAGTTTGTTATTAAAGCTACTGGCGTTGTGATTCTACGTGATGCTAGTTTAGTAAATGAAAACCTTCCTACTGGGACGGTAGAGTTAAAAGTTACACACTTAGAAATCTTAAATAAATCAAAGGCACTTCCATTCCCAATCAACAACCAAGTTGAAGTCAATGAAGAATTGCGTTTAAAATTCCGTTTTTTAGATTTACGAAGAGAAAAAATGCAAAATCGCCTGCGTCGTCGTGACGAGTTTAACCGACAAATTCGGAAATATATGCATGATCGCGACTTTGTAGAAGTGACAACTCCAATTTTGACCTCCAGTAGTCCGGAAGGTGCGAGGGATTTTCTCGTTCCATCACGACTCCACCCTGGGACTTTTTATGCCCTTCCCCAAGCTCCACAACAATTTAAACAATTATTAATGGTTGGAGGCTTACCTAAATATTTTCAAATTGCCCCTTGTTTTCGTGATGAAGATCCCCGGGCCGATCGCCATCCTGGTGAATTTTATCAACTTGACCTTGAAATGGCATTCGCTACTTCCAGTGAAGAAGTTTTCGCAGAAATAGAACCTTTGGCAATTTCTTTGGTAACAGATTTTGCTGGTAAAAAATTATTGAATGGTGTTGTCCCGCGCATCCCTTACCAGGAAGCTATAGAGAAATACGGTAGCGACAAACCTGATCTGCGTTTTGGAATGGAATTAATTGAATTAACACCGGAATTAACGAACACAAAATTCAGTGTTTTTGCTAATGCAATAACAAGTGGTGGCTGTGTTAAAGCCATTTGTGCGCCCGGAGCCAATGCTTTAACTCGCAGTCAAATAGATGCATTAACAGAATTTGCAAAAAAAAGTGGTGCTGGTGGATTGGCTTATATTACGATGAATGAGGATGGCCCTAAGTCACCAATTGCAAAATTCCTAACAGAAGCAGAAATGAACACCATCATTTCTAAAACTCAAGCCAAAACTGGCGATATGATTTTCTTCGGTGCTGATGATCGCGCTATCGTTAACAAAGTTTTAGGAAATTTGCGTTCTCGGTTAGCGGATGATTTTAACTTGAAAGACCCCAACATCATAGCTTTAGCTTGGATTGTTGATTTCCCAATGTACGAATACAATGAGACAGAGAAGCGAATAGACTTTGGGCATAATCCATTTTCAATGCCAATCGGTGGAATGCAAGCTCTTAACAACGAAGACCCATTAACAATCAAAGCTGACCAATACGACATGGTCGCAAATGGTTACGAACTTTGTTCTGGCGCGATCCGTAATTTTAATCCAGAAGTCATGTACAAAGCTTTTGAGATTGTTGGGTTCAGTAAAGACCAAGTTGACGAGAAGTTTGGTGCAATGATCAAAGCATTTGAATTCGGAGCTCCTCCGCATGGTGGTTGTGCTTTTGGACTAGATCGCTTCTTTATGCTTCTTGAAGACGAACCAAATATCCGCGAAGTTATTGCCTTTCCAAAAAATGGTTCTGCTTTGGACTTGATGATGAATGCCCCTTCTGAAGTTGATGAGAAACAGTTAAAAGACTTGCATATCAAACTGGATTTACCAAAAAATTGACACAAATCAAACTCCAACAATTTGAAGGACCCCTGGATTTACTGCTTACATTAATTGAACAGCAAGAACTGGACATCGCTCAAATCTCTTTAGCTCAAGTCACTGAGCAGTTTTTGGCATTCGTCAAACAACTAGAGCAAGTTAATGCCACTGCCCTAGCTGATTATTTGACTATTGCAGCCAAGTTGCTAGTCATTAAATCAAAAGCAATCCTACCGAGTCTGGAAGTAGAATCCATTGAAGAAGAAGGAGAGGAAAACCTTGCCGAGAAGCTAGTGCGGTACAAACAATTTAAAGAAGCGGCAAAATATTTTAAAGAATTAGACTCTCGAGGCTTGCAAAGTTTTACCAGAGCAAAAGTATTTAGTCAACGTATTCACTTTTTTCCAGATCCGACAGTAGATAGTTCCACTTTACGTACAGCAATCAGTTCTGTGGTCAGCGCATTAAAAGAACTGGATAGTTTGCCAAAAGCGAAAATTCGCGAGGCTATCTCAATTCAAGAAAAAATTAGTATATTGCAACTTCAACTCTCCAGTCAAATTGAAACTAAATTAAGTGATTTGATCTCAGGAGCAAAAAATAAAGAAGAAGTGATTATTACCTTTTTAGCCTTACTAGAATTGATTAAACAAAAGATGTTCACTGTTGACCAAGATGCATTATTTATGGACATTACAATAAAAAAATATACTCTCAGCCCTACCAATGCTCTAACACCAGAAAACGGTAATGAAGATAATCAGCAATAATGATATAATTTTTATATGGATGAATTGATTAGTAAAATTGAAAGTTTATTATTTGTCTCAAACAAGCCACTCAGCCTAAAACAACTAGTCAAATTTAGCAATGGTTCGGAGGTCGAAGTACAGCAAGCTATCAAGCAAATATCAGCAAAATACACTACCAGCGGCATCGTGCTACTAGAAGCATCGGATGGTTATCAATTTGCCACAAGCAGCACTAACTCAGAAATCGTCAAAAATTTCCTAAACGCTGATCTGCGCGAATCGCTAACTGAGGCAACGGTGGAAGTGTTAGCAATTATTGCCTACCGCCAACCTATTTCTAAAGCAGAAATAGAGTCAATCCGTGGTGTAAATTCACAGTACAGTTTGCGGGCTTTGTTAATGAGAGGTTTAATCGAGAAAATTCCTAACCCGAGTGATGCGAGGGGTTCTGTATATCAAATTACCACAGAATTTTTACAACAACTTGGGCTTACCTCTGTAGCAGACTTACCCGACTTTGCAGAGTTAGTGTCAAAAATCCAACTCCCCGAAATAGCAGAACGGAATGCGGAATCAATGGCACAGGAACCAATTATCCAAGAATAGAAAAAGACCACCCAAACTTCAGGAGTATGGCAGGTAATGATGATTTAAAAATGAAGAACTACCTAACGTGGTAGTTGCTCATAACTTTCTTTTGGTGATGTAGGGACTTCGTGTTTAAGCTCTACATTTTGACAACTAACAGCTAGTAAAGCCAAAAAACCAAGTATTATAAAAATAAATTTCATTGAAAATTGATTATAAACTTATAATGCCAATTTTTTGTGTAATTTGCAAATCCCTATTGAAAAACTGACTCAGTTTTGCTAAACTATACGAAGCTAAAAAATATCCGGCGATATCGTCTAATGGTTAGGACGCGTGGTTCTCATCCACGTAATCGGGGTTCGATTCCCCGTATCGCTACCAACCTACTTATATGATCAAAAATGGTTACCAATGTGATATAATATTGGCAATGAAAAATTAAAATTTAACATCCTACAATGGCTAAAGGCAATAACGCTCAGCGAAAAGAAAAAAAGAAACCTAAAAAAGACAAAAAGAAGTAGTGAATGCTACTTCTTTTTCACGACCTCTTTGTGAGCTAATCTAATATTTAAGATCCAGTATCCAATGAAACTCACCTCCGCTCAATTAATCGCCAGAGTTACAACCGGAGACGATATCCCTGAACAAGACTTAGAACATGTTGCCTTCATAGGTCGTTCAAATGTGGGAAAATCAAGCGTCATAAATACACTCACCACTAAAAAAGATTTAGCTAAGCCCAGTGCAACGCCTGGATTTACTAAATCAATAAATTTTTATTTAATCAATAAAAAGTTTTTTTTAGTGGATTTGCCTGGTTATGGTTATGCACAAGGCTCCTTAAAAGATAAAATACGCCTCCAGCAACTGATAGAGTGGTACTTAACATACCCTGATTTAACTCGCAAACAATTGATCGTTTTAATTGTAGATGCAAAAGTTGGACTGACTGAACTAGATGAGCAAATGGTGATACTTTTACAAAAACTTAATAAGCGTGTAATAGTTTTAGCAAATAAGATTGATAAGCTAAAAAAGAATGATGTTGCTAAACAAATCAGTGCTATTAAACTAGCGGTAGAGCCTTATCCAGTAATTCCATTTTCTGCTAAACAAAAAGTTGGCATTCCGTTGGTCAATAAAGAAATATTTAATTTTTAATACATTTAATCTTAAATTAAACTAGAGGGAATTTAAATCTAAGATCTGATCTATTCTCACCTGAGCAACAAAATCAGGGACATGAGAAACCATCAACATTGCGCCTTCGTAATTATGTAAGGCTTGCGCAATGACTGGCAAGTGCCGGAAATTAATATGGTTCGTCGGTTCATCTAGAATCAACAGGCCAGGCTGTTGCAACATAAGTCGACAAAATGCCAACAAGCCTTTTTGCCCCTCGGAAAGAGAACCAATATGAGTGCCCAAGAGCTTTCCATCTAATAAAAACCCAGCGGCAGTAGAACGGAGAACATGCTCATCAAAAAGAGGCATTACTTCTTTTAACGCATCAAATCCAATCTGGGTAAAATCAAAGTTGCTAAAGTCTTGTTTATAATAGCCCACACGGACACCAGGAGCGATTTTAAAGCCTGTTCCTGTTGCTGTAGCTATGCTTTCTAGTATTGTGCTTTTGCCGATGCCATTTGGCCCAGAAATCAAAATATGAGTGTTTTTGCGAATAACCTGCTCAACAGGAGCAGTGACAACTGAACCATTTTTAAAAGCAGACAAAGAGGTTAATTCCAGAATCTTACCGTCAAAAAATGAATCAAATTCCTGCGTCGGGATATCAAAATCCCGAATCGTTTTATCTTCCCGACGCACGTCAACCATATTCTCCTCTGCTTCCTCTACTGCTTCACGCATGCGTTTGGCCACTGCGCGGAGCTTGCCACCTTTATGTGCAAATACTTCAGCCTGAGAACGCTTTTCTTTAATTTGAGTTTGCATACGAGCATTTTGAGCGTTTTCTCGTTCTATCCGTTTTTTAATTTCTTCCACTACATCATAATAGTTACCAGAATATTGTTCTATCTTCTTAGTAAATGTATCAAGATATAACACTCCATCAGAAAATGCATTTAAGAAGTCGGCATCATGAGAAATAACTAAACAAGTTTTTTCGTACATCATTAAAAACCCAGTCAAATGCTCAATGCCTTGTTGATCCAAATTATTTGTTGGTTCGTCGAGGAGTAAAATATCTGGTTCTTGAATCAATGCGTGAGCTAACAACAGGCGCGCTTGCTGACCCCCAGAAAACTCTTTGATAGTCTTTGACCCATACACATCTTGCGATAGGTCTAAATGCACAACCTCTAGAACGGATTTGATGTGCTTATCTAAAGCATATTCTTTTTCTTTAAACGCTGTTGCAAAATAATCATGAACGGTTAAATTAATTACCTCTTTAGGCATTACTTGACGAGCAACAGCAATACTTGCATCTGTTGGCGTTAGGTAAATATCCCCTTCTTTGGGCTTAAGTTCTCTGGTAATCATTTTAAATAGTGTACTTTTTCCAGCACCGTTCTGTCCCATCAAAGTAATCCGCGAACCAGCGCGCAACGAAAAACTAGCCTCATCAAGCAGAGGCTTATTTGGGCTATATTCAAATGTTACTTCTGAAAATCGTAAAATTACGTTATCTGCCATCTATGTTTCTGAAAATTTAATCTTTGAATTACCCAATCAAACTATCTAGCTCACCCTGGTTTTTTCTTTATGCCCCAACTCTGGGGGACACACAAAATCATTTCCAAGTTTATCCTGACATTCTTGACAGGCGATCATTTTGCGGTTGCAATCATTTACAACACAGTTTGTAAATCGTTCACAGGGTTTGCGACAGACCCAACACTTCCCTACAATCTGATGCTTGGGGTCATCGGTATAAAACCCAACAGCAATACGTCCGTCAAATACATAAAGCTTTCCTAAAAAGTTTTCATTGGGATACGCTTTCATATAGGAAACAATTCCTCCGTCTAACTGATACACATCGGTAAAACCATTGTCCAACAAATAACCAGAAGCTTTTTCACAGCGCACCCCGCCAGTACAAACAGTTAAAACTGTTTTATCTTTTAAATGTTGGATGCTATCCAAAAACTTTGGTAAATCGCGAAAATTATCCATGGCGGGAAGGATTGAACCTTCAAAATGCCCGACTTGATGCTCATATGCATTTCGCATATCAACAATATAAAACTGTTTCCCTTCAGCAAACCACTGATGTAATTCCTGTGGCTTTAAATGAATCCCCGTTAACTGATTTGGGTCAATATCACAAGTCTCACCCAACCCCAGAGAAACAATTTCATTGCGAACCTTAATAGATGTTCTAGGAAAAGCATTGCCAGTTCCAGGGTCACGTTTAATATGAGTATCTGCAAAACGTGGATCGCTTAAGAAATGATTCAAATACTCTTCTATGTTCTCCGTCGTGCCTTCTAGGGTGGCATTAATGCCTTCTGAGGCAATAATTGTACGTCCTTTTAAACCTAAGCGCTCTTGTAGTTTTTTTTGCTCACGCATTAAACCAACAGGATTATCAATGTGCGCATACTTATAGAAAAGTATAATTTCATATTTTGGTGTTGTTGTGATCATATATTTCAGACTACATTGTACTGTTTTTAGCCAATTCAGTCAATGCGCTGGAGTTTGATAAATAAAAATACTCCCTTTTGAGGGAGTATTTTTAGACCGGATTGACTGTAGCTTAAGCAAAGATTGCTTTATACAGTGAACGACGATTACGGAATGCTACAGCACCAGCAGTAATTAAACCTGCGAATGAAGCGGCAGCAGTACCAGCAGCACCTGTCTTGGGGGCTTCGTAAATCTTTTCGCCAGGGATATTAATTACGATAGTATTACCGTAAGTATTTTTTAACTGGTAAGAAAGATTTTTATCAAGCGTTTGCTTGATGCGGACTTTGAAAGTCTTTACGATAGTTTCACCAGGGCGAATATCCATTGATGGATAAGAAATTACATTACCTGAAATAGTACCACCATTGGTAGACACTACATCAGCTAGAGGAAGCACTTGTGATAAATCATCACGAATAACATAGTTACTTTGAGTAGCAGTACCATTATTGGCTGTTATTAACGTATAAGTAATATAATCACCACGAGTTGCATTAACAGTTGTTGCGTCTATGTTTTTAGTGTCATTAAAGGCACGTTTAGATATAACAATGTTTGGTGTTCCTGGTGTAGAGACTGTGTAAATTTTTACACAGGCATCATCCTGAACTTCGTTTACATTATCAGCTTTAGCTTTGGCAACGTTACAGATAGTGTCTGAACTCGCGCTCACCACTTTAGCTGAAAATTCAACAGTCTTGGTTTGATTTTTGTTCAAAGAACCAAAATTGACTGTAAAAGTAGAATTGTTGTAGCTAGGCACACCATCACCGTTTACTGAATCATCAAATTGAAGACCAGATGGGATGCGGTCAGTCATTACAACATTACTCAAATCAGTATTACCAGAGTTAGTTACTGAAATCTGGAAGCGAACACGTTCGCCAGTACGGGCATCTACCGAAAAGTCATTGTATGGTGAATTCGTAGATGCGTTCTTGACCGATTTCGTAATTGTTAGCTTTGGATTGCTTGGATTTGGAGTAGAACAAATAATCTTGACTGAAGCAGTACTGGAGACAGCCGGAGCATTAGAAGCTTGAGCAGTGGCAGTATTTGTTAAAATACCACAATCATTTTTTACTACGCTACCAGTGTACGAAATAGTAATCTCTTGTCCAGGTTGCATATCCCCTAGCTCTAAAGTACCGGGGATAATTCCTTGATGAAGTGAGTTACTAGAAGAAATAACAGTAGAGCCTGGATCAACATTAATACCAGATACGCCGTTATCAGTTAAGGTAACACCACGCGCCACTGTTGGCCCATTGTTTTTTACCTTGATTTGATATCCTACTTTATCGCCCTTATCAACATTTACCTGATTTGAATAATCAGTATTATCAGTAATATTTTTTACCTGCTTGCTTACTGACAAAGTTGGGTTCACTGAAGAAGTAGGAGATGTAACAACTTTGAACTTAAAGGTAAAAAATAGGCTGTACTCAAAACAAGCATCTAAATTACCAAGTGTGAAAGTAGAATTACCTAAATCTAAATTTTGTTGATCTAAAATAACTCGGCCTTCATAGTTATACATAAAACCACTATTGGGAATTACTTCTAACTTGGCGTTTGCTGGAGTGTGGATGGTAAAACTCTTGTTTACTGTATTTGTATTTGAGCCCTTGAAGGTTACATCAATACGGTGAGTTGGACCAACTTCTGTTTGCGTGTGAGTTGTAATCTTTACATCTCTCGCAGTAGTTTGCTCTGGGTCAAGATTGTTTGCTGCACCGTTGTGCAAATACATCAAAGCTACACCCTGTTGACCATCGGTCATTTGCAAACCATTAGACCACTCAGATTCACTTTGTGAGAACTGAGGGTTTGTTGTATCAAGAGCAGCGTCAATTGCTGGAAAATCATGACACAACGGGGTATTTACGTCATTGTAAGTAACAGGCCAGTAGTTCAGGGTCGGGGTAGACGGCGGGTTAGCACATGTTTCAGCCAAAGTATTAGCTGCGCCATGAGTAGGCACAAAACTAAGTACAGTAGCTGCAACCGCAACCATAATCAAGCTAGCAATGACGCTACGACCTGATTTTGAACTTGCCTTAAACATTTTGCTGAATTGCATTATGTGTTATTCTCCTTGCCTTTACATACTGGCGGACCAACATGAAAAGTTAAGATAATTAATTAAATTCTGATTTGCTAATTAACAAATCCAATAAGTATACCCTATTTATAAGTTTTTGTCAATAGTGCAATCAAAAAAATCTGATCAATTTTCAAACGTAAAGTGATAAAAAATTGGCTTAAATAAAAGAGAAAATATGAAAATGGGAATTTTTTTGTATCAAAAGTAAAAAAACCATGCAAGCATTTGCATGGGTTTTTGTTAAAAATTAGCTAAACATGACGAATTTGCTTCCACAGCACACCTTTAAATTCATTATTCACTATTAAAGGTACACCTGAGATGGATTTAACCTGCTTAGCGATGGCTTGTAGCGGACAGCTATGGTGTGCTCTAGACTGGCAGTGCGCGCACAAACTTCGTAGTTGATTGACTATATTCTTTTTTGATGATTCTAGTTCTGACATAATTACTCCTTATTCTAAATTGCGGATTACCCCAACCACTTTCCCCTGTACCATCCATTCCTCTTTAGGGTAAATATTTTGATAATCTGGATTCTCTGCTTTGAGGTATGCGCGATTCTTAATTTGAACGTACCGCTTGACTGTGGCCTCGTCATGCAAAAGTGCAACGACTATGTCATTATTTCTTGCTTCACGAGTCGGACGCACAATTACCAAATCACCTTCATGAATTCCTGCGTTTATCATGCTATCCCCTCTCACCCGCAACAGGAAAACATCCCGACGACCTTTAACTAAAGACTGAGGCAAATTTATCCATTCTTCAATGTATTCTTCTGCCATATGAGGACTGCCGGCCTGAACTGAGCCAACAAGGGGCACTCTGATTAAACCTTTTTGGATACTGTCAGACAAACTATTTAAAACAGTGATCCCGCGCGCCTTGCCATTTGTTTCAATGTAACCACCGTCTTCTAGTGCATCAAGCAATTTTGCCACTGCATTTTTTGATTTCACCTCCAGAAATTCTGCCATCTCGGAAATAGACGGTGGGATATTATACTCACGGATCTGTTGAACAATGAAACTCAATAGTTCTTTTTGCCTTGTTGTAATTTTCTCGGTAATGCTCATAGCAATTAAATTATTTATCTATACTAATAGTATACGCTCGTTCACCTTTAGTCAAGGGTGTACAAACGTTCAAAAATCTAACAAAAAACCAATCCTTTCAGATTGGTTAAAGAGTTATCCACAAATGGTTTACATACCCAATAGGTATTTGATAAAACTTATCAGAATATCTACTACATTCTTTAAAATTGGTATGGAGGCTGGTAGAAGTACTACCAAAGCTATTAAAAATACAAAATTTTTCTTTAGGGTTTGAACTATTGAATAGACTAAAAAAATTACGACTCCGACAGAAATGAATGGGTGTAAAAAGTCCGGGAAAATTCCTAAAAATTGCTGATAAAGTTCAGTTAAATAATCCATAAATTATTTAGATTTAACGTTCTTTTTTCCCCCGCCATTCTTTAGATAACCACTTGAATGTTTGGCAGGTTTTGAGGTTGTATCCATTACTACAATATGAGGATAATCAAAAATATCTTTAATGAAGCGGTCAAAGGTATCACTGCGCAATCGATATTCTTCTACGGACATAACACTGTAATTTACATCTACACCCATCATTATCTTGCATTGTTTCAGGAATATATCAAGTTTAGTTAAGCTAATCTTACCAACTAACAATAAATCCACTGGTAGTTGTGGTTGTCCGGTAAATACACCTGATAGAAACGCGGCCTTTACTTCACCTAACTTTTTAATGGCAATGAATAATTCATCTTCGTAAGGCTTTTGGTTTTTTACTAAAGAAGTCTTGATTTCTGGAAAAAGTTTGTGCTTTTGATTAATAATGAACAGTCTATTTTTGCCTCTACTGAACTGTGTAAGCATGCTATCATCCACAAATTCTCGGAGGACATTGGATAATATCTTCTCAGAGATATGTAAGCGCTTTGATAGCTCTTTAGCAGAAAAACTGCGTGCTGGCGCTAACAACAAAAAAGCTAAAAGTGTTGAGCCATATTTAGAATCAAGAATATCGGAATGTGTCATCATAAATGTAAGTATACCACACTAGTTTTTGATATTTGCCATCTTTCCCCTATTTTAACCCAAATCTCAAATAGTGGTATAATAAATTCAATATGACAGAACTTGAAACCCAAGTCGTTAAAATCCAGCTAGGAGATACAAAACAAGCCACCAGCTATGTATTTACGCTAGCTGAAACCATAGACAGCTCGCAAACTGAGTTGTATATGATTTGTGAGTTACCGCTTTTTAACCCGGCTGCCGCTACGGAATGCCAACGCATTGCTGAGGCAATTGCGGGTGCGCTTCGTCGTACCTATCGTCGACCAGCAACTGCGAATACTTTTGAGAATGCATTGACTGTTATAAATGAAGAATTAGGTAAGTTACAAAACATTGGCAAAACTCATTGGTTGGGAAAATTAAATGCGACAATAGCGGTTAAGTCCAAGACTCGCTTATCCGTAACCTCAGTTGGTAAAATTACTGCATTACTTTATCGCGACAATGGCTTCGCGCCAATTGCTGAGCCAAGCACACCTCATCACCCTCTAAAAACTTTTGAAAACTTTGCCGAAGGCAAGCTCCACTTAGGAGATTTACTTGTTTTATCAACATCACAATTATTCAACCATATCTCCATTGATCGTTTCAAAAATATTTTAAAAAGAAACGACTTACCGGACGCTGCGCAGGAAGTAATCGCTACTCTCAATGACGTTATGGGTCCAGAAGTCGCCTGCGGAACAATTTTAGCTCAACAGGTTGCTGTCGGGAGTTTAGATAATGAAGAAGAGGTTGATTTGGGAGCATACATGATCGCTCCACAAGTAAATTCCACCAAACAATCCGCAGACTGGCTAGACAAAATCAAGGACATGGGATCAACAGCTGTCACAATTGGGAAGAATGTTCACAAGAGTGTAGCCAACAAAATAAAACAGGCGCCGCGAATTGCTGAAATAGTACAAAACAAAAACAGTGCAATGTCTGTCGTGCAAAATCAATTCAAAAAAGCTGCAAAAAAAGTCCACCCTGAAACAATTAAAGGCTACAGCAAGCAAAAAAAAGTGTTTATGATTGCGGCTGTTATTTTATTAATTGTGGTTATCGCGAATGTGGCTATTGCTAAATACTTCAACAGTAGCCCAAAAACAGTGGCAATATCTACAGAACAAATCACTGAAATGGAAAAACTGGTCAATGATGCAAAAGCCAAGATTTTATATAATGATGAAGCTCAGGCCAAAAATATGTTAGTAACTCTTAAAGAAAAACTGAACAATCTTGGCGATGTACCTGAAGACCAAAAAGCAAAAATTGATGATATCCGCAATCAGGTAGAAGTTCTGGATAAAAAGCTTAACAACACAGCTGAGGCCAATGTAGAAACCATTGGCACACTTAGCAATTCAGATAATTTAATTGTTCTGCCAAACTACCTTGCCACCGAAAGCAATCGCACAGTAGTAAGTTATAACCGCACTTCAGCAAGTGTGCAAGATAATACTTTGCGCACTAGCGAACCAATTTCTTTATCAGCATACACGCAGGGTAGCCAGGCAGTCATTTACAATGGCTCTGAGTTATTGCTCTGGAACTTCCAGACTGGAGTTATTGGTGGCGCATTCTCAACTGATGTCCCAACTAGGGACGAAGCGGTCGGGCTGACTTTTTACAACAACCGTGCTTATATCTTAAATAAATCCAAGCACCAAGTAATGCGCTTTAATGTCAGCGCCACTGCATTCAGCCAGCCTGCTGTCTCTATTGATAACGTTAATGAGTTTGCCAAAGCTTCTGATATGGCAATTGATGGTGATATTTATATCGCCACTAATGGCACAATTCTAAAATACAATTCTGGGGTAAAAGTAGATTTCCCTATCGGCATAAGTGGGTTGGGTGATAAAACCAAAATCTACACTAATGCTGATGTGACTAATCTATATGTATTGGATCCAACAGGAAAACACATTGTCATCCTCAACAAGTCTGGCGCAATCATTCAAACCTTGACCAGTAGTCAGTTTAATGACTTAAAAGACTTTGCAGTTGACGAAACTTCCAAAATTATTTACGTCCTAAATAACAATCAGCTACTAAAAGTTAGTTTCTAACCATTACAAACCTTATCTTAAAAAGACTCTTTTCCAAGAGTCTTTTTAAGATTTAAAACCAGATTAGATGTAATTACTTAAGAGTAACTGTACCGCCGGCTTCTTCTAATTGCTTCTTTAGATTTTCTGCGTCTGCTTTGTTGATACCTTCTTTGATTGCTTTTGGAGCACCATCAACGATATCTTTTGCTTCCTTCAAACCTAAACCAGTAACTTCACGAACAACTTTAATTACATTGATCTTGTTATCACCAGCTGATGTAAGTTCCACTGTAAATTCATCCTTTTCTTCAGCACCTGCTGCAGCGCCTGCTGCTGGAGCGGCCCCCATCATCATAGGAGCAGCTGCTGATACCCCAAACTTGTCTTCTAGTACTTTTACTAATTCTGAAAGTTCTAAAACAGAAAGCTTTTCAATGGAGCTAACTAAATCAGCGAACTTTGCTGGGACTTCTACAGAAGTCTTTTCTTCGTCTGCCATATGTTTAAATTATTTACTAATTAAATGCTATTTGTACAATTATTTTTGTGCTACCGCGTTTAATACATTAATCAAACCACGGATATTTCCAGCGAGTACGTTAACGAATCCAGATACTGGTGCGTTGATCGTACCAACAAGCTTAGCACGAAGCTCGTCTTTGCTAGGAAGATCAGCCAAAGCGACCATTTGCTCTTTTGAAGCGAAAACGCCGTCTAAAACTCCGGAAATTATTCCCACAGTCTTAACTTCCTTTGCAAAAGTTTTAACAATGCGTGCTGGGGCCACTTCATCTTCACTGGAAACAGAAACCATGATAGGTACTTTATAATCCATAACCCCTGATGCTTCAATGCCGTTGGCCTCAAAAGCTTTCTTAATCAATGGAATTTTATATACCTTACTTTGTACGCCTTCCGCTGAAAGGGCTCGTCGGAACTTATCTATGTCTTTGACTGTTGTACCACGGTACTCAGAAAGTACGATAGATTTTGCACCCTTTAAACGTTCAGTAAGTTCTGTTAAATCCTGTTCTTTTTGTGCGCGTGTCTTTGCCATATATGTATATTTCTTTTATATTCGATGCGCTATCATAACGACCGAACCGACCTTTAATTTAGCTACGATATCTTTGAAACACTGCCTGTATTATGTATACCAAAGGTAAAAATAAACAAACTCGGTAGTCTGATGACAATCCGAGTAAAAATAATAATTCTTTAATTCTAAAGAATCAGCTTGAATTCCTCGGCGGGCTAACGCTATTATTTTGCTGTGAAGCATTTTAGAGTTATTTAAGGCCATTTTCCAATGAATAGGCCACCAACTGTCTGTGGATATGTAGTTGAAAGTATTATATAGGAAGTTCTCAGATTTGACAACCCTTGACAAAATTTTATTTTTTTGATATAATCAGTAGCATTTAAAAAATATTAGGAGGTTTGATATATGATTTTCGAAGAGATTGGTAAGAGCACCTTTGTCTTTAGGGTGGAGATTCCGAGAGACAAAATTAACGATGCTGTTGAGGATGCGTTTGAACGTTTTGAAACAACCCACGAATCTTATAAAATTCGGGTGTTTAAAACATCAGAAAATCTTAAGAGGGCTGGGACGGTCGTTGAGGCTCATTTCTTAACCATCAAGGTTGAGGCAGTCAACGTTCGGATTTCGGCGTACGCAATGACGCCAGTTTTGAACTATATCCTGCTATACGACTTTGGTCTAAGAGCCAAAGATGACTTCGAAATTGACGCTGAATCCAAAACCATTGAGATGTTCAAATCTCATGAAATTTTGGATCGCAAAGGAATTCTCAAAAAGCCTTTGCAGGCGCACGAAGCTAGTGCATAGCAAATCAGGCGTTGGTTATTTATAACCAACGCCTGTAACTTTTTATTGACCCCCAATTATGCCCGACTCAATAATATCTTTGCCAATCACTAAATCACCCGCATTAACACCTACCTCAAAAATCCCAAAGAATTTTGATTGTCCTTTTTTGCCATGTTGGGTGAAACGCGGACGTAAAACTACTTGTGGCATCACTTCAAACATCACACGAGGTACATCTTCATGCCCAGAGTACGCACCTCTGATACTTCCACGAACTGCCTTTTCATTATCCCATGCCATAAGTGCGCGCATTCTTCCATCTTCATGGAGTTTATCAATATATTTTTCTGGTACCGTGATTATTGGTTTCCGATATTTGCGCAATTGATCCAAAACCATTTGCGCTGGCTTTAGTTCGCCAATTCCCTGTTCTATTGCCCAGACTAGTTGTGACTCGGTCAACATCTCGCCGTCTTCTAAGTCATTCATTAAATCATCAAAATCAAATTTGCTTTTTTCAAAATCGACTTCAGTGTCTTGTGGTAGAAAGTTGGTTCCTGTCTCAAAATTTCTTCGCATAAATTTCTATTAGACTACATAATCTTGATATTAGTATAACATTTACCCGGAAATAAACTTAGGGATATAACTAAGCATGGCGAAGAATTCCCTAACATAATAAAATCTTAACTCTGGTCGTTGATAATACCCTGAACTAGGAGCTTGCCAATACACAGTCTCAAACCCAATGCGTTTGGCGAGGAGCACGGCCCGAGCCAAATGGAACGCATCGCTGACAATTATTACCGAATCTGCCCCTGGTTTTTTGATATCTAACTCGGCTTTTGAATTTTTGAGATTTTCGTATGTATTGTGCGATTGATCCTCTAGCACATATTTCACCGGTGCTTCTTGATTTTGATCTATCACTTTTGCCATAAACTCTGCTTCTGAAATATCTGAGTCGGCAATTTTACCTCCAGATAAAACCATTAAGTCGGATTTACCATCCTCATACAACTCTAAGCCTTTTAAAGTCCTATTTTTTAACGCAGGGGTATTGATCGCTGCTCCCAACACAATAATTGCATCAGCGTCTTTAATGTCTGGGCGGATGTGTGCCATCCCCCATACCAAACCCACATCTGCCACAAACAGTAAACCTAAAAACAATATCCCGAAAATCAAAATTTTCTTTATCATTTCTTTAACGAGGTTTTTCATTTTTTTTAAGACCAGAAGCAGAAAAATAATTGTAACGATACTTGTTGATATCTATTTTATAATCATCCGAAACAATAATTTTTTCTTGTTCCAAAAATTGTTTCTGCACTTGAGGTGTGCTGATCATATTTCCCTTAATGGAAATTAAACCGAGATTATTTATCACCCTCCACCAAGGAACAGAATTGCCTCCATCTAAAGTATGGAGCACCCAACCCACCTGACGAGCAGCGCGTGGACTACCACAAGCTACAGCCACTTGTCCATAACTCACCACCCGGCCCTTTGGGATCATCTTAACTGCTTGGACAACTTTTTCCTTAAAGTTCATATAACTTGAGTATACCAATTTTTTCTGGTCTTGACTCCCCTTGCCCAGCCAAATTTCTCGGGTTATAATTACACTACATAATTAGCGTATAATTTAATTTACAGAATCTTTAACGAAATTTTATGAGTTTAAAACACGTCCCTTTCGGTTCAATTGATAAATTTAATGTGATAATTGAAATCGCCCAAGGTAGTCAAGACAAATATGAATACGACGAAGAGTCGGATGTTATTAAACTCGATCGTGTTCTGTTTTCTGCACAACGTTACCCTGCTAACTACGGATTCATTCCAGAAACTCGAGCCGATGACGGTGATCACACCGATGTCTTATTATTTTCTACAAACCCAATTCTCCCAGGCGCGGTGGTTGAAGCGAGAGCCATCGGTTTTATGAACATGGAAGACAACGGTGAGATTGATAATAAAATTTTGGCAGTCCCCACCGAAGACCCACGCTTTGCCCATGTCCAATCATTGGCCGAACTACCAGAACATTCACCTAAAGAAATTAAAAACTTTTTTGAGACTTATAAAATACTTCAAAACAAGCCTGTTACCGTAGGTGAATTCGAAGGTACAAACAAGGCTTTGGAGTATATAGAAAAAACTCGCGAAATTTACCAGCAGGAAATGTCTAAATCCGAATAGAATCATTAGTTATTCTTAAACGCCTTACGTAAAATAAAAAACTGCTCTCAATTTAGAGAACAGTTTTTTAAAAACCCCGTTATTTTAGTCCTGCCAAACATTGGCTCTTAGACGGCTCAGGCAAATTGTTGCACATGGCCTGTTGTACGGCTTTTGTGTCAGTGCTAGTCGGAATGTTTGCAGATGGTGGCAAAGTTGGCATTTCATCAAAATTTACACCAGCTGGAACATCGAACTTACTTTGATCAACTGTCCAACTTTTACAATCAAATTTAACGTCTTGGTTGAGATCCATCCCTTGACTATTTTGCGGTGGTTGCTTGGCTTCGAGGGCATCCAGATTCATTTTAAAGCCATGGTTTGTGCCATCACTCCAAGAATACATAGTGGTGCCATCATTTAGCATGTGGGTTTGCATGGTCACATTATCGTTTTCAACATTGAAATCACCACGCATTTTCTTCTCAGAAGAAACATAAATCACACCGGAAGTAATCGATTTTTCATTGGTCGTAGTAAAATTACATTGTTTATTCTTACCACCGTCAATTAAAGATTTGATAGAACCGGTCTCCGCTTCAGATTGGTCACTAATTTGATCTTTAGAATCAATGTTCTTAGTCTCTGAAGCCACTCGATCGCTGGAATTGTTGCGTGTAAAATAAAACGCTCCCCCAGCAACTACTATAATTGCAATCATTATTGCAATAGCTTTAGTATTCATGATTTTATGAATTATTATTCTTGCCTAGATTATACCCTAATTTACTCATAACGCAAAGCTTCCATTGGGCTTTTTTCTGCTGCGCGTTTTGCAGGATAAATCCCAAACACCAACCCAATCGCACCAGAAACCCCTAATCCAAGAAGGGCCGCAGAGACAGGGAAAGCAAATGTCCAGCCATTTGCTACATAAGCACTCAACGCAAGAGATGCCACATATGATATACTTGCCCCCAGAATGATCCCGATAACTCCGCCAAGTGCTGTTAACATCACGGACTCATACAAAAATTGAGTAAGGATATCACGGTTTGTTGCTCCCAAAGCTTTGCGCAAACCAATCTCTCGAGTACGTTCACTGACAGACACTAACATGATGTTCATAATTCCAATTCCACCAACAACTAGAGATATCCCAGCCACTGAACTTAATAGAACAGTCAAAATTGTTGTAATAGTTCCCACGGTTTCTGCAGCATCAGCCTGAGTGGTCACATTAAAATCATCATCCTTCGGATCTTCAATATTGTGAGATTCTCTGATTGTCGCTTTTATGTCAGCAACAGCTCTATCTAAATTCTGTTCCGAATCAATTTTTAAAGCGATGGAGTTAAAATAATTAGTCCCAGAAATATACTGTTGGACTGTTGTATAAGGCGCAATTGCCATTTTGTCCAAACTAATAATTGACTGACCTTTCTTTTCTAGTACGCCAATCACACGAAAATTCTGGTCTTTGATTCGGATATTTTGCCCAATGGCATCTGACAAACCAAATAAGTCATCTTTGATTTCCGCCCCCAACACCACAACACGCGCATGCTGGTTTACATCAGCTTCGGTAAAAAACTGGCCATATTCAGGATAAACTTTCAATATGTCCGACATGCTCTCGGACACACCTAAAACAGAAGCTCGGGTAGTTTCGTTTTCATATACCAGTGCGGCTGGTTGAATCACCTCAGGAGTCACCAATTCTAGATTTTGAACATTTGACGGTTTTTTTAAAGCAGTAATATCTTTTTCTCCTAAGGAATCTGTATAAAGTTCTGCGAAATCAGATGGTCCGCTAGCACGCTTACCTGGATCAATGCTAATCGTAGTAGAACCAATACCATCAATTTCTCCAAGAATTAAATTCTGAGCACCCTGCCCAATGGACATGACAATGATAATTGAAGTAATTCCAATCACTATCCCAAGAATTGTTAAAAGCGAGCGAGATTTATTCGTTAACAATCCGATTGATGCAGTTTTTACTCTATGTTTAAATAACATTATTTTGTGTAATTCACTGATGCCCGGCGACGATTTAGTATTGGTTCATCACTTTCAATCAGACCATCTTTAATATGTATGACTCGCTTGGCATGTTCAGCTGTATTAGTTTCGTGGGTAATCAAAACAATAGTGTGCCCATTATCATTTAAACCCTGGATTATTTCCATAACAATTTGTCCAGATTTAGAATCAAGATTACCAGTTGGTTCATCTGCAAAAATCAAACTTGGTTCGCACACTAATGCACGAGCAATGGCAACACGTTGTTTTTCCCCACCAGATAACTGAGCTGGTTCATACTCAAGACGGTGTGCTAACCCAACAGCCTTAATTGCCTGCACTGCTCGATCTGTCCATTCCAATTCTGGAATTTTAGAATACAACAACGGCAATATTACATTTTGTAACACCGAAGTCCGAGCCAATAAATTAAAGGATTGGAAAATAAATCCGAGTTTTTGATTGCGAATCGCTGCTACTTCATTATCAGTGTACTGAGACACTTCTTTCCCTTCAAACAAATATTCACCACCAGTGGCTTTGTCTAAAAACCCCAAAATTTGTAATAACGTAGATTTACCAGAACCAGACGGCCCCATAACTGACAAAAACTCACCAGACTCAACTGTAAAATTTATCCCGTGTAAAACTGGTGTTTCGGTTTCTTCCTGAAAGTAAGTTTTTTGAAGATTTTTGACTTCCACTAGCGTCATACCTACTCACTTTCTGAGAATACCAAGACCTGATCTCCTTCAATGAGTCCAGAAATAATTTCAATATTCCCATCTGAACCACGCAACCCAGTACCAACTGGTTTATCTATCGTCGATTCACCAGATAAAACTTTTACATACTTTGCGCCATTTTTGGTTATAACCGCGCGCTGTGGAACCGCCAATACATCATCATGATGATCCACTTTTATGATGATGTCTGCAGTCAGACCAGATTTAACCCGATCATCTGCCTTAACAAATTGCAACACCACCTTATATACAGCAACGCCCTCAACAATTGATTCAGCGGGATTTATTGATGTAACAATCATCGGGAAAATGACATCTTTACCATAAGCGTCTAAAGTTACATCTGCTTCCATACCGACCTTAACTTGCGCCACATCAATTTCTGGCAAGTTCGCTGACACCTGGAAATTATTTACAGAAATGATAGACACCGCAACCACGCTTGGGGAAATATTTTCTCCTCGCTTGGCAATGACATCGGTGACAATGCCATCCATCGGGGATTTAATAGATCGTTTATTAATTTCATCCTGAGTATCCTGTACGTCCAACTCAGCTTGTTCTACATCAATCTGAGCCTTTTCCACATCTAAATCATCTACTGTCACCAAATCACGATTAGCTGCATCCTTTTCGCCAATAACCCGCACTGCATCTGCAATGGCCTGCTCATTAGTAGTAATGCTGTTTTTAATAGCTAACAGAGCTGATACATGGGTGTTCATCGTTCTAGTTAAAGCATCTAACTCTGTTTGATCGGCTTCCAATTGAGTTGGAATACTATTTGGATCAGAACGACGTTCAACATAATCAATTAAGTTACGAGTCACTTTAATCGCATCGCTTAATTGTTTGGTCGCCTCATAGGTATCCAAGATTAGAGTTTTAACAGCTTGCTGATCGGATTCTCGGCTTGAGGCACGATACTCTTTTATGACGTCATCATACACATCATTGGCTCCATAATATTTTTCCATTGCGTCATCACGATAATCTTCTCCAGTTTGACCGAATCGAATGCGCAACATATTGGCAGATAAATAACTGTGGTTTAAGGTTTCGCGCAAGGTAGTCAAAACATTAGGTAAATCTAAAAACGCATCTGATGTGACGTTATAGCCTTGATCAATTTCTTCTTTTAAATCTGAGTCAGCGTTAAAACGCTTTTCATAAGCGCGCTCTAAATCATTTTCTGACTGAAGTCTGGTTGCATCTTTAGGACCTTTTTGCGCCTCTTCTAACGCCAATTGGGCTCGTTTGACAGATAACTGTTGCTTCTGCAGGCGTATTCGCAAATCTGTATCATCAATTTGTACCAAAACTTCACCTGCTTGAACTTTGTCCCCTATTGCAACATTTACAGCGCTAATTTTCCCAGAGCTTTCTGGGGTTAGAGCAACTTTTTCCGCTGGCTCTATTCGACCGGTTACATCAACTTCTTGAACAACATTGGTTTTTGTAACTGTTACAAAATCGCCTTTTACTACCGGTTTCTTACGAACGAAAAAAATAACCACGCTAATTATGGCTATACAAATCACTGCGGTGATGATTTTGTGTCGTTTAATTAAATTGAACATGTATATTCCTACTATATTTTAACAAATCTGAAAACATTTTGCTAGGATTAATAGACATTGACAAATACCATTAGTTATCCTATAATGAAAAATACTTTTAAAATAATATCCCCTATATGAATGTCGACACATCAGCATTAGATTTGGAAATTCAGAACAACCAAACTTCGTCACAACTGGAACCGAACATGGAACCAGACAATATTCCGGATCAATCCTTCCTCAGAAAATGGGGTGGTTTAGTGGTCTTGAGTTTGGCCTTGGCTATCATCATCATAGACACTACTCTACTAAATGTTAGCTTGAGGGCAATCATTACTGATCTGCATACAGACCTAAAAAGCATGCAATGGGTAATTACAATTTACTCATTGATTTTAGCAGCCTTCACAATCACTGGTGGACGTTTGGGTGACTTGTACGGACGAAAGAAAATGTTTTTAGTTGGTGCAATTATCTTTGCTGTTGGTTCTTTTATTGCTTCTATTAGCTCAAACATTGGCATGATGATTGCTGGAGAAGCGGTTATTGAAGGTATTGGCGCTGCACTGATGATGCCTGCAACGGCATCCCTGTTAATTACCAATTTTAAAGGACGCGATCGTGCGCTTGCATTTGGCGTTTGGGGTGGGATAGCCGCAGCCTCATCTGCTATTGGGCCAATTATTGGTGGCTGGTTAACTACAAATTATAACTGGCGTTGGGGCTTTCGCATAAACATTGTAGTAGTTGCCTTAGTGTTAATTGGGGCATTTTTGATTAGAGAGAATCACCAACTCCGCAGCAAGTCTAAAATTGACTTTGTCGGTATTCTGCTCTCTTCTCTCGGTTTGCTATCAATTGTGTTCGGTTTTATCCAAGCATCTACTTATGGTTGGTTTAAAGTAAAAGAGCAATTAGTGTTTTTGGGCCACACCTTAAATTTAGGCAGTGTCTCCGCAACACCATTATTCATAGTGATTGGTATTTTAATTTTAGTAGCGTTCATTTTCTGGGAACGCTATACAGAGAACCGTGGCAAAACGCCTTTGGTGTCTTTAAAAATCTTTAAAAACCAGCCATTCGTAGCAGGGATTTCCACAATGGGCGTGCTGGCCCTTGGTCAAGCTGGGTTATTCTTCACCATACCAGTATTCCTGCAAGCAGTACGACATCTTGATGCTTTGCACACTGGCTTAACATTACTGCCGATGTCAATTGCGTTATTGATCGCGGCTCCGTTGTCTGCTTTCTTAAATAAATTCATCAATCCAAAACACTTGGTGCAAATTGGGCTGGTGTTAAGCGTGATTGCCTTTATTGTGTTGCGTGCAAGTTTGAGTGTAAATGCAACTACTTGGGATCTCGCACCTGGATTTATCTTATTTGGTTTTGGAATGGGATTATTAATGGCGCAAGTGAGCAATTTAACTTTATCATCTGTTTCGCCAGAAGAAGCCGGAGAAGCTTCTGGGGTAAACAATACCACTCGCATGATTGGTCAAACTTTAGGCTCTGCCATCTTGGGGGCAATTCTACTATCAACGTTGATCACCAATGTTAATGATGGTATTAGCAAAAGCAAAGTTATCCCAGATCAAGTTAAGCCAGTAATTGAACAAAAGGTTTCTGAACATATTTCAGATATCTCTTTTGGCGAACAAGAAAACGCCTCTGCAGAAATTCCGCAAGCGATTGCGAGCGAACTCAACCACATTACAAATAATTCAATTGTTGATGCCAACAAAACCGTTATGGTATACGGTTTAATATTTATCTTGCTTGGTTTAGCCGTTTCCACACAACTTCCTAATTCAAAAAATGAAAACGAACCAGCTGGGATTCCAGAAGCAACTGATGAAGAAACAGATAAGCAAGAAATAGTAATTTCCAAACGGACCGCGCGCTGGTTAATGGCTTTGGGTGTGGGAATTATTGCTATGATGGCAATTATACTTGCGAATATTAAAACTGATAAGTCTAAGAATGATGAGTCTTCCGCCGTCAACAGCACCAGGCCACAAACCGATTCACAAACCCAAACTACACCGAACTCAGAACAAAACAATCCAGACAACAACAATGTTGTAGAGGAAACTCACCCCTCTACCACAAACACCGACATGCAAACACAGACCAATGTTGAATCTAGTACAAGTGAACCTGCTACTGATCTCTCGCCACTCACTTCAACAAGCACTTCCCCTTATTCTAACCATGACTTACATTTTGCTTTTGAAAAACCTGCAGACTGGCAGATTGTTAAAAATAACAATGGCGAAGTTGTATTTAAATCAGGGGCAATGATGTTCAATATACAATCCAGCGAAGCTGTTAACGGTGATTACGAAACTTTAAAAATGTTCTTAGAAGAACAACCGAATATCCATAATATCAAAGTTGCAAAATTCGGCAACCGTGATGTATATCAATTTAACATTGACGGCTTATATAAAACTGGATATGCTTTCTTAGAAAATGGGCGGCTATTCTACATCCTCGGACCAGGTAGTGAAACTACTCCGCTAGTGGATATCAGAACGTTTTAACTTACATACATTGATTGAATTAATTCAATTAATTAGCTAAATTCTGCATCCTACATTTTTAAGAACTTTGTCTAAGTGTATGTCGGATCTTCTCAGTTAATTCTTGAGTGTTAAAATCTCCGCGATTCTCGATTCTCAATAAAGGTAATCCAGCGACCTCCAAGATTCTTTCAACTTCTTTATCACGTTCTTGTCTGTCTAGTCTTTCGTGACTTTTATCGTCAAGCTCAATGGCGAGTTTTGGTGAAATGTATATTTTGTCACATAATACAAAATCCACTGATTTTCGATTGATATGCGCTAGAGATCCACGCCAGTCCTGCCCGACGACCTTATTATCAAGTATGGTTGGTAAGTGAACCTGCGCAAACACATGATACTCATTTCCCACTACTGAAAGTAGTGCATCATAAAACTCATGTTCCGCGCGCGTTAGGAAAAACTGTTTACGCTGGTATTGGTATTTTGGCTTTTCCTTGTTGTCTTCACTTTCAAAACTAGCTTTGAACAATGTTATGATAATCCCAACAGCGAAAATTATTCCAATAAATACGTAAAGTTTCGTCATAGATGTGATGCCTTGGAAATGTTTATTTTTTAAATATTAAGAATTTTTTTGACGATGCTAGTCCGCACAGAAAAAGTCTTGTGGCTGATCGTCTCGGGCTATAATCGTGGTTCTGTCAAACCACAGTTGACTTGTCAAGTTATTTTTAATTGGGTGGCTGTAATTTTCCACATGCTATTTGTTTTCTTTAATCAGTTTGAATCGTTTGACTTTTTTGTTTCCAATGTCGACTGTTTCCAACAACATTTCGAATGGCCTGATCCATAAGTCGTGCTCACCATACAAAGCTTGATAGACAATAAATTCTTTCAAGGTCTCACTGTGCTTTGCAACACCAATCACTTTGTAATGTTTACCTTTATAATGTTCGTATACTCCGAGTGGTATTTTTTTTATTTTCATAATTACCTGGGTTAAATATATTGTTTTTTGGTCAAATGTCATTGATTACAAATCAGATATACGCGACTTGGGTGCACAGGATTATTCTGTGGAATAACGAGAAACATCATTCACTTTAAGCTTCGACGATACTGGATTTTCCACTGATCCTAATACTAGGTTTATCGTTACGCCAGGCATTAAATTTTTGATAAATTCAATAACTCTAGAAGACTCATCCCCTTCCAGCAAAGCAAAACGAACTGTATTTTCTTTATCAGAAGCATTTTCTGCCAAACAGATAATATTATTCTCTATAGTAAATTTTCGAATTCTTCCACGAAACATAACCCCATGCAAAGTATCTGTATTACTTTCAATTTCGTAAATATCCCAAAGTAGTTTCATGGCTAAATTATACCAAAAATCCGCCAATCGAGGGAATTACCTTTCTAACACGTCTCGTGTGCCCGAGACGCGTACGCTCCTCGTGCTAGCTCTTATTGGCTGGGCTCCTCGAGCTAGAACCATGGTTTGCTCAAGTCCATGGTTGGCTCTTCTTAGTATTTCCAGTGAGCTCGGATCTACGAAACTCGAGCATTAACTTTTTAAGTATTGTTCTGAACTATTAGCGTCATGGGAGTCAAAAGTTTTGTAGTTTATTAAAAGTTCTTCGCCAATTTCTATATCCCTATTTGCAATGCAATCTTCATCGCCCTCAAAGTCTCTTGTGGTGATATTATCATTTTCCGAGGAATGATTTATAAATCTACCGTTATCAGCACACAAAACATACTTATTATACAATGGGGAAAAATATGCATAAATCATTATAAATTCTTTTTGTACTTCATTCATTAAATTCAATTCTTCTTCTGAGAACAGAATTTCCCATTTAGGAGCAAATTTCCATACTACAGTTCCTTTTGGAATTCTTTGTTCAGCGAATACCCCTAAACCTTGAATCTTGCTTTCTTTTACTGAAGTTTTTACTAGCATCATAAGCTTATTAGTTTAATTCAGATTTGATAGCACCGTTCGTACGCCCGAGACGGGCACGCTCCTCGTGCTAGCTCAAGTTGGCTGGACACACCGGTCAAGCACTGTTCTTTAGAGGCATTATAAGGCTTTCTGAGAGGCTTTTCCAAGGTGGGACTGATACAGTTAGGTCGGGGCTGTTAAATGAAAATTAGACAAATTAGACTCTTCCAAGCCTTGGAGGGAATTTAGTCTATTTTATGGTAAATCGTATAATACAAATTATATGTTCGCTTTGAGCTTAGCGATTAAATCCTTAAATTCATCAATTGAGTTTACGTAATAAACCCACTCACTTCCTGAGGATTGTTCTTTCATGTCTAAATTTTTGATGATGTTGGCAACTATTTCTTTCCAATCTGTTCCGTCAGGGGTCATGAAAAATATCAACGGCTGAACTTTGCGCTTTAAGTATTCTTTAATCTGGTTTTCGTGAAAAACCGTAGTCCATTCAAGCTGAGTTCCAATTCCACCTTTTGGTAACACCACAGCAATATCGCTAGTGGTTATCATACGCAACCGATCAAATATATCATCCGCAGTGTTAGTAAACTGAGCATCTTTTACTCTTTCCCAATTCGCATCATGGTCTTTCTGAGGGACTGCAATGTGCATAAACGGAGATAGGTTACTTTTACTGATCACTTCTGTAGCCATATCATTGATCGCAGACATCGCACCACCGACATAACCTCCATGCATGACTCCAATACCAGACTCTAATAAATACTGAGTTATTTCTTTGATAGCCGTATATTCGCGGCTATTCTCATCAATTACAGATTTTCCGAATAAAGAAGCATAATATTTAACGCCAGATTGTTGTTTTAATTCGTTTACATTATTTATCATACATTTTTCTTTAATTCATAGACGAACGCCATTGGTTTATTTTTCCAATAATATCTTGCATATTGTTTTTTGAACTGATTACTTATGGGCATACAAGAGACAACATTCACGACTTTAAAATACTTCTTGAATAGATCTTCGTATTCATTTCGTGTTTTATAGTAGTGATAAAATACTCCGTTTTCTCCAGTGGCACCATGTTGGAATCTGTACCTTTGATTACTCGTCAATACTTTACCTGTCGCATCTGAATACTTTTGCAGTTCATATTCTGGATTTAGAGTGGCTAAAATATAAGAACCGCCTCTCGCAAGAATCCTATTAACTTCATTCAAATGAAAATCTAAATCTTTAATTGAAAGGTGCATCAGAAAATTTCTTGAAGTAGCCAAATCAACGCTTTTAGTTTTGAATGGGAGTTTGTGACCACTCACTAAATTCATTCGCTTGATATCAATGGAGTTAGGGTAACCTAAGTCACGGTGATATTTCTTAGCTTCTTTTACTAACGACGGAGATTGTTCAATACCAATAATGCGCTTCACATTTTGACGAGCTTCATCTAATTTTTTACAACACATCAAAGCTGGAATATTTTGCTCGTAACCAAATAAAAATTGAATTGCTAAAATATTGGTGCCCGCGCCAAAATCAACTACCGTAGCATTTTCGGTAGAGTTTAATCTTTTACACAATTTTGGATATAAGACAGGATTGATACAATAATCTAAGCCAACATTTCCTTGTTGCTCCAATTTCGACCACAGTTTGACCCAGTCTTTACCACCATATAGATCTTTACTCATCAGTTACTATTTCTTGGTTTTAGGAAGAGTGTCCCACAACAAATCAAAAGTGTCATGAAATATATCTAACATAGGTTTCATGTCGATAACTAATCCAAGCACTTTTAAAGATGGGTTCATAATTAACAGCTTGTCGTCTAAAATATCAACACTGCTACGAAACTTATAAGTAGCTGGTATAATTTTAACCTCTCGATACTTTAAACCTTCGGGCTCATATTTCAAACCAGGCTTTTTGAATATTACCTTTGTTTTAATTTTGCGTTTATCTAACTGATGACGAAAGTCTTGGAGGAACTCATCATCTACCGGGAGCCAATCTTCAATGCTGGCAATGGCTTTCCATTGCTTGTATTTTTTCAAACCATCAAGATAGAAGTTCTTAAGTTCCTGAGTCGTATTCAAGAAGTAAACTCCACGCTGTTTGGTTTTACCAAGCTTGATAGCATGGTTAATAAGTTGGTTCATATTTTATATGATAATTACTATAATTGTAACAAAAAACCGCCACTTGGGCGATTCCTCGATTCCTTCGATCTTAAGGGCACTTAGGTCACTCGATAAGATTTTAATTGGCTGGCCATTTAGAGCTAGAACCAAAATCGGCGTTGCCCTGGTTAGCTTTTCTAAGTGATTTTATTTTATCACATCGACGGCATTAGAGCTCATCTAAAAAGTGACAAATGTGACAGTCTATCAGCATTCCAGATTCAGTCTAAATCTGTTACAATTATGAGTAATTAAGTACTTTTATTATGAAAAATGAACTAGAAGCCAAATTTTTATCAGTAGATAAAGAACAAGTAAGAACCAAATTAAAGGAACTAGGATTTACCCTTGATACCCCTGAATATACCATGAGACGCAAAACTTTTGATTTTTCCAAGGTTGATCCTGGTAAAAATAAATGGGGACGTGTTCGACAAGAAGCAGATAAAACCACTATGACTATTAAGGAAGTAACTGGTGACGGAGTTAACGACACTTTCGAAGTTGAGTTAACCGTCAATGATTTTGATACAGCGGCTAGTTTTTTCGAAGCTTGCAACATACATGCTAAAGCATTTCAGGAGAATATGAGAGAAGTATGGAAAAGAGATAACGTTGAAGTTACTATTGATACTTGGCCAGGTCTGCAACCATTTATAGAAATAGAAGGTCCAACAGAAGATATACTCAAGGCAGTTAGTGAAGAGTTAGGGTTTGATTATGCAAACGCAGCATTTGGCAGTATCGATATGATATATGAAAAAGAATTAGGAATCCCCGCTTCAACTATTATCAAACTTCCAGAAATTACCTTTAGCACTGTTCCAACAAAATAATATAAAAATTAAAAGCCGTTGATTTTCATCTTCGGCTTTTATCTTTTTAGTTGAATTAAAGTTGGCTTGATTGGCGGATATCTGTATTCTCCAGGTTCCTCCATACACCAACCATGAGTTTGACCAGGTGTTCTGCAATTGAAATTGCAAAACGGAACCACGGTTAAACGAAGTGAAGTTTGGGAAAGCATTTCAATGCTATCTATTTCACCGATTGACCCTTGAAGTGTTTTCTTGAAACCAGTGTTTTCATCTAAATAATTGGATACAGAAAATCCAATATCTCGACGTAAGTAACAAAAGTACATATTCAATGAAGGGTCAACTCTCACATAATCACCAAACTTTTCTTCACAGACAAGTTGATGTTTGCATGAATTGCACGGCTGCATACTTCGATCAAGCTTGTCTCCAAGTTTTACTTCAACTAGACCACCACCTTGTAAATGGAATTGCAAACGCTTTCTGCCAATATCTTTTTTCACCCTTTGGATCGATACAGTGCTCGGAAGTATCTCCGATTTGACCACTGGTCTCCAGTCCTGATATTGCGACTTATAACTCTCATCGCTCTCAGGAGTCCAAAGAAGTGTGAAAAGTTTGAGTCGGCATTTGTAGGTATTCAAAAAAGATAGTTGTTCAGAGATGTCTGAGGTAAAACCCTTTAACAAAACTCTGTTGAAATCTACTTTAATACCCAGTTCGGAGGCTTCTGTAATTCCTGCGATAAACTTCCAGTAGTCTCCGTAACCACCAGCAATTTCTTTGAACATGACAGGGTTGGTAGAATGCCAACTAGTACGAATCAAACCTAAGCCAGCTTGGCTAAGGCTTTTGGCGTACTTATGTAGTAGTTGCCCATTGGTTGTCATGGAGACTTTGAATCCCAAATCTACCAATGCTTTCACCATGTCATCTATGCGATAACTCCCATCTGCCCATAATAATGGTTCTAAAGCCCCAATCTCGATATTAGAATTTCCACCTGACTGTAGCCATAGTTTACCAATCCTGACTATATCATTGAGTGATAATGGCTTCATTCTTACCTCCTCGCGATACATAGTCGTTAATCCAGTCAGACGTTTCTTTGGCAGTCATAACACCTGTATCAACATGGATCAAACCGAACGAAAGAAATACTTCATTAACTCGATCCAAAAATCCACTATTATTTTCCAGCTTTACATCGGACACACCGACATTACGATCTTTGATTCGTTTGTCACGAATCGCAGTCTCGCAATTTAAATGGAACGAAAAGTGTGGTTTTAGAACCCAGGCGTCATTGTGAATCAAACGTATTCTTTCGTCTAAAACGAAATGGTACGCAGCCGTACTGGCAACATATCTATCGGCAACCACTGGACCATTTTTCAATAATTCAGTAATAACCTGATGATCATGCTGCACAGCTAACATATAGAAGCAATATCTTTCTAAAGCTTTCGCCCCGAAATCAACTTCTTTCCTTAACTCAGAAAATATTCCTGATGGTGACTTATGATATTGGAATCCTTTCTCAACAAGCATCAAAGCTGTCGTAGTTTTTCCAACACCGTCTACGCCATCAAGACTAATAAAGATATTAGTTTTCATACCACCTCCAAAACTAATCTATAGATAAAATCAAAAAATTCCTTTTGGAGTTTTTTAATTTTACCGTAACCTCGTCATCCTCATGCTTGCCAATTAGCGCAGTGGCTATCGGTGAGCCAAGAGAAACAACAGTGATGGTTTTATTGTCATACTCATGTTCTGTTCCCCCGCCTGCCGGCAAAAGAAAATAAAACATTTTCTGTCCCGTGTCAGAATCTTCCAACTTCACAAGTGCATAGATGGAACCGTGTTCCACTTTTGGCGGATTGTTCTTTAAAACTTCTAAACTGCTCAGTTGCTGACGCATCTCTGAAAGCGTCCGCTCAAGCGCACCAGCCAAATACTGAGCTTCTTCTTTGAAGGTGTCATAACGAGACACCATTGCTCCTTTATGGAACTTGGATTCATTTTCAGCCGCTGTGAGACCACTTTCAGAAGATTCGATGTTTGAACGAATTTCCGCAATTATGGTATCCAGAATTTTCAACTTTAATTCTTCCATATTTTCTCCTTAAAAATGTAAAAGTAAGCCATCTATTAACTATAAATGACTTACAATTATGGGATATTTTTATAGTTTTGTCAATGGTTTTAAATTCTAGGCAAATTACTCCGACCCTACTTATTTATCATTAAACCATCTATGAAAATTTATTTGAGAATAAATAAACTTACAGAGACAAATTAATGCGTTTAGTAATACTAAAGTCAAAATGACAAACGGTACTAAAAGCAAAACTACAACAGAAGTTTTTAGTGCTATTATATGCAGCCATTGAGCAAAATCGATCTTCGCACCAACGACACTCGCTATATAGGTAACCGCAATTCCATAGCACAAAAAAGCTGACAATAAACTGTAATTGATTAATTTTATTATCCAAGAATTGAAGTCTTTTTGACTTACCTGCAAGAAAAAATATCCCAATAGATAAACTCCTATACCAGCACTCCAACTCAAAACTGTTTTATTGATTTCCTGGTCAGACTTATTAGCTATTTCTAATAAAACTAGAATAATAGTGGGTAGAAAAATTGCTAGAGAGATAACAAGCTCAAACCTCTTTTCAACATTGTGCATTAATTCGTTTTCTGCTTTTTTCATAGAAAATTTTTTATACTTAAAATCCTTTCAATTAAGCTAAATTTTATCACTAAAAAGAGTAAAGTGTAAAGTTATCCACAAGCAAGCCTTGAAAATAAGTGCTATTATCTGCTCATGGAGATCCATATCAGCAATTCTAAAGTCAGTTCTGTTAGTTTTCCTAAAAGGAAAAACCAGAATGTGACTGAGAAGAATTGGGATAGCTCCAAAGACAACCGAATAGTTTTAGAGAAAAAGCAAGTCTACATTGACGGCAAAGACGGTGAAGTCAAAGTCGATTACAAGGTTCCACCGCATATTATGAAAGATATTGCGAATGGAAAAATTGACCTAAATGGAACCTATTTTACCGAAGATGCTGACCACGAAATTGAAACATTGCTAGACATAGCCTTGGAACAAAAGTATGCTCAAGCTACTTCTGAAAGCCATAGAAAAGTCTTAATGCTCTTGGATGGGACTTTAAAACTCTAAAACAAGAAGTTAGTGCCGCTTAAATAAGTTTATTTAACTCGCCTGATTTCATAGAAGATTTTAATATATCATTTTTTGATATGTTGAGATTTCTTATGAAGTCAGGTTTTTTTATTTTTAATAATTAAACAGAACAAAAATGCAAAAACTTACTTGGACAACGATCCAAAAACGGGTTGATGATCTTATCCCTCAAAAGGTCAATCCTCGCAAAATGTCTGATAAACAAATGTCAGACTTAAAACGCAGCTTAAAAACTTACGGGCTTGTAGAAATTCCTGCTTTGGATTTAGACGGCCGAATTTTAGCTGGTCACCAAAGATGTACTGCTTTAAAACTTCTCGGTCGTGGCAAAGAAATTATTGATGTTCGCATTCCAAATCGCAAACTTACTAAAAAAGAAGCGGATCAATATCTTATAGCTTCTAACAAAATTCATGGGGACTGGGATATGGAACTGCTTAAAGAGTTCGATTTCGGTACTTTAGAATTCGCAGGTTTCGACAAAGTTGAACTTGGTGATATATTCGATCAAGACAAAGAAGTTCAAGACGATAATTTTGACATTGAAAATGAGCTGAAGAAAATCAAAAAACCAACAACGCAGTTGGGAGACTTAATATACCTCGGTAAAAATCGGCTTCTTTGTGGCGACGCTACTAAACCAGAAAATCTGAAACGATTATTTGGCAAAGACAAAGCTAGTATGATCTATTCTGATCCAATATATAATTTACGAATAAATTATCGAACAGGTATTGGTGGTAAGCAAGACTACGGAGCTGATGTTGAAGACGACAGAACTCACGAAGAGTATAAAAAATTTCTCAAAGACAGCCTTGAATGTGCTTTAAGCGTAGCGCAAAAAGATTTACACGTCTTCTACTATTGTGATCAAGTACATATAGGAACGGTTCAAGACATTTACCGCTCGTTAGGGATTGAAAACAAGCGTGTTGCCTTGTGGTTGAAAAACTCACAAAATCCTGTACCTTCCGTTTACTGCAACAAAGTTTATGAACCAGCAGTTTACGGTATCCGAAACAAACCATATCTATCACCTTCCGTATCTAACCTTAACGAGGTTATGAATAAGGAATTCACCACTGGTAACGACCTAATAGACCAGGTCGATGATTTTCTTGAGATTTGGACTGCAAAACGATTGTCGTCAAAAGATTATCACCATGCAACCTCCAAGCCTCCTCAACTTCATCAAAAAGCAATTCTAAGATGCACTAAACCAGATGATATTATTCTAGATAGCTTCATGGGTTCTGGAAGCACCTTAATTGCAGGAGAATCTTTAGGTCGTAGAGTTTACGGCACAGAACTTGCTCCTGCGTTTTGTGATCTCATTATCCGTAGATGGGAAAAACTGACAGGCAAAAAAGCTAAAATAGAAAGAAATGAAAAAAGACAGGAAAACAAAATTTCTAGAGGTGCTTGAGAAAACTCCTATTATTCAATACGCCTGTGATCAAATAGATATTTCCCGCAATACTTACTACCGCTGGATGGAAGAAGACTTAGATTTTAGGATGCAAGTAGCCCAACGAATGCAAATTGGTATTGATCGAGTAAACGACTTTGCAGAGAATAATGTTCTCAAAGGAATTAAAAACGGCGATCCTGGTATGACTAAGTATTGGCTTGGTTCTAGACATTCTGCGTACCGTAGACCTTTTACGCTTCATCTACAGAAGAATGAGCAACAAGCTAAGCTTGATAAAGAGCTTGAAGAAGCTAGACAAGAAATAGCTGCCTTAGAGATTGAAGAATGGCAACTTGGTTGGCTTGAAATAGGTATCCCAGATGGTAAGACAAAAAGACCTCTCACCAAAGAAGAAATAGATAAAAAGCGAAAAGAGCTTATCAAGAGACGTAAATATCTTGAGGGAAAGTACGGGATATCTAATTAACTTTTACGAGCCAACCACAGGCAGTCCAGCCTTGTAAGTTTTTGTATTTAACAAGACAGTAATCAAGACTGCCTGTAAGTTGATGTTCAGTCACCTCCACTATATCGCCTTGCTTTAGCTTTCCTACAACAGTTCTGTCATTGTAAGAGCGAAATAGATTTAGCTCTTTAGGGTTTATATATTTGAACTCTTCAGACTCCACTTTATAAGTACCCAGTTCAAAGTTTGGCTGTGATACAACCGGTGCAGCAGTACCCACTGATTCAATCGGTGATTCTTCTACTATTGTATCTTGCTCGATTAGTATTGCTGTACCAATTATCATCACGATGATTGCAATAACAACTCTAGCTGGTCCAGAAAAATTTACATTCAAATATTTTTTGGAAAGCGTATTAGTTATTGGCAATATAATTGCTGCAGCTATTATTAAGGGAATATTCATTATGAGTAGCCCGGAAATCATGAAAGCGATTCCGATTAAATACATAATGATTATTCCCCCTGTGACTGATTTTGCAGTCTGTGTATTTTCTTGATCCATTTGCTTGATAGGACTTAATTATTAATTCCGTATGCGGGATACAAAAAGCCCGCCACGGGTAGAGGCCGAACCTCTCGTATCCGTTTCCAGATACGGCCTATCAAGCAAACCCCATGACGGGTTTATTATGCTTGATAGGTCTTTCAACCATATCCCAAAGAAAGCCTTTGGGGGTTAGGTTTACTATAAGTTGTAAGGAAATAATAGCAAAAATAAGGCTATTATTCCAGCCATATTGTATCGCATATCTTTAATTTTGCTAAGGCTAGCTGTTGGCAACTTGTTGGTAACTAACCTTAGCAAAACCAGTGGACTCTGGCATCAATATAGGTATGCAAACAGACCAAATTTCAGCCCTTATTGGGAAGCCAGTAGAAATACCAACTACAGCCGTTAAATACGTCTTATATGCCAGAAAATCAACTGAGCAGGACGAAAAACAGGCCTTATCCATAGATAGCCAGGTTAAGGAAATGCTTGCAATTGCAGAAAAAGAAAACTTGGATGTTATAGATATCAGGCGCGAAGCTCATTCAGCAAAAGATTCAGGCGAGCGTCCCGTATTCAAAGAAATCTTAGAAGATTTAAGGCGAGGACGATTTAATGGAATACTGGTTTGGCATCCTGATAGATTGAGCCGCAATGCCGGCGACCTTGGTTCCATAGTGGATCTTATGGATCAAAAACTATTAGTTCAGATTAGAACTTATGGTCAGACGTTTACCAACACACCAAGTGAAAAGTTTCTACTCATGATTCTTTGTTCGCAAGCCAAACTTGAGAATGATAACAAGAGCATTAACGTAAAACGCGGACTAAAGACCAGAGTTGAAATGGGATTATGGCCCGCTCGCCCACCGACTGGATATTTGAAAGAGAATCGATTAGATAGAAAATGCGAAACATTAATCGATCCACAAAGAGCACCTATTATTAAACAAATGTTTGAGAAAGTTGCATACGAAAAATGGAGTGGCAGAAAAATATACAACTGGTTAAAGTTTGAGATTAATTTCAAAACTTTATGCGGAAATAAAAGTTTAACTCTAAGTAATATCTATCACATTCTTGAAAACGAATTCTATTACGGAATATTTGAGTACCCAAAGAAAAGTGGTAATTGGTACACAGGTAAACATGAGTCAATAATCACCAAAAAATTATTTGATCAAGTTCAAACCCAGCTTAAAGGAAATGAAGCAAAAGTTTACCAAAAGAAAGAGTTCGCTTTTACTAAATTAATTACTTGCGGCTTATGCGGCTCTGGAATTACAGCGGATGAGAAATATAAAAAACTAAAGAGTGGTGAAATTAATTCCTATATTTACTATGGTTGTACTAAGACCAAAGATTTAAATTGTTCATCTGGATATATCAGAGAAGAAGAATTAATTAAAGAGCTTTTAAGAATAGTTGACGAAATTGAGATAGACAGACTGGAATTACAAGATAAGATAAAATCTGAAATTAAAAGGTATGAGTTTTTTACCAATGACGTGTTTGGTAAAAAAAGTTCTAAATTTGATACTAAAATCAACGCCAAGCTGTATATAAAGTATATACTCAAACATGGACAAAATTCAGAAAAAAGGGATTTATTGTTAACTCTAAAAAGTAAGTTACAAATTATCAACAAGAAAGTGAAATTATTGTATATGTAAAAAGACTCCTTATAAGAGAAGCTAACGCCACCAGCAGGTTTTCCATTAAAAAAGCGAGCTAAACAACAGCTCGCTTGAATACTGAAAAAATACATCAATGACTTGACCTTTCGATGGTAAAATTACCAACGTAATTCGGATCAAATGCCCCAACAGTGCAATTTACAGCTGAATCTAGCCTAATCCCTGTAATGGTACCTGACCAGTTAGCATTAGAACTCATGTTAACATGAATATCACTTGCTCCCCATGCTGGTAGGTTATACGACACAGATTTTGACTCTGACCATCCCGATGAGCTACTTGTAGTAAAGTAAACTTTTAGAGGATTGTTATAACAATGGTTGTACATATTTATGTGCACCTTATTATATACACTTGCCTCAGCAGAAATACCACCATCACAAGGATATGTGTCACAACCCCTTCTAATGAAGGGATCAGCATTTCCGTCAGTCCATAACGCTCCTCCAGAAACCCCCCAGCTAGAGAAATTGAAAAGATCCCAACCTTCTCGATCACCATTGTTATCGAAAGTCCACCTATATCCCCCTACTGCAAACACTACTGGATTATAAGTCTTGTTCGCAGCTTGAAAATCAGAATCTGCAGTATGAACCGACCTGCCGATCATTGAAGGAAACCAAGGTTCATTATTACCGTCGTTTCGATCAATTTGATAATGCAAATGGGGTCCTGTGGAAGCACCCGGACATGTATCTCCAGAACCGCCGCCGCTTTCACCAATTTGGGTTCCAGTGGTAACTGTTCCGCTTGAATAATATCGACTACGCAAGTGTGCATAAGTGAAATAAATCGTCTCACTAGTATTCCAAGGATTGGTAGACGCAATAACTATGAGTCCTCCCCAACCACTGGTATTACATTCAGAACGAACTATTGTTCCACCTCTTGTCGCATATACCGGAGTTCCGCTATTAACTGGGATATCTACCCCCGGATGACTTCCGCAACCCTCACCTTCGCAGCCCGATGTTGCGCCGCCATCTTGATTATCACGATACAAAGTTCCGCCAGAATACCCTTTAGTGCCTGTGCCTGGAGTACCGTAGTAAGTACCATTGTAATCTCGCAAATCAGCAATTGGCTTTGCCATGCCCGTAGCCACCAAATCAGCTCTCACAGGCACAGTCGCAGGGATTAAAATTAAAGCCAGCACGAAAGCTGACTGTACAATTTGATGTAAAGTTTTTCTCATTTTTCCTCCTGTTATTTTCTAGCAGATGCTAGATATGCTTACGCATTTCATTATTTTATACGTAAATATTATTAAGGTCAATAAATATAAAAACAAACACATCATTAGTATGTGTTTGTTTTTATATGTTTAATTCATTAGCCTAAAAGTGCCGATAACCGAATTAGCTTCTTCCGAAGTGATATTTTGACTATCTGATCGACTATACACTACTTGAACTACCCATCCATTATGTTCATAAAAATATGAAGTGCTATGCTCTAAATCTAACTTATAAACTCCGATACCGTTTAGTGTTGTATCAATTAAATTACTACGGTTATCGCCCAATCGTTCTAAACGCTGATGTAAACCTTCTTTGTGCACTACTATCTGCAACAAGTATGGTGCTGTACTGTAATTCACTGCTTTCTCTTTTGTAATATCATACACGCTTGATGCATAAGCCGTTCCCTCAGTTTCATCTTGAGTAAACCAGCTTTGTGGGTACGCAATTTGATAGCCAGCAGGATTACTATAGATTATCCAGCCTAATGGAATTCCATTATTCGGATCATTATTTATTTTAGTTGTACCAACTAAAATCTCTCGATTCGAATCAACTGGAACTCCTGGTTTATAAATAGACTCTTCATACTTTTTTAAGTCTTCTGCCAATTTTTGAGAATCAGATTGACCTTTTTGCAACCATTCTTCTAAGGTCATATTAGGGTTACTAATAGCTACTGCCAATACAACATTGTCAGCCGTGATATCGATTGATACTTTTTCTCCTTTTGCATTTGTATACCCAACTCTTTTTAATACTGTTTTATCTTCGCCAATGAAAGTTTCATTGTCTTCATAAGTAAGATCTTCAGCATTATATGCTTCTTCTAATATAGCCTGAGGATCAGAACCTAAATCATGCGCCAATGATTGTTTTTGATCATCAGTTAAAGTATTAAGCCTTTCAATAGCTCCTTTAACAATTTCTTTTGCTTGAGCTTGTTTTGTATTTACGTTTCCACCATTTAATGTGAAGGTGGTAATAATCAATGCCACCACTGCCAGAGCCGCTCCTAATGGTAAAAGTTTTTTAAAATTCATAGTGTTTCTTATTCTTTCCCAGAAACTTTCCTTTTTATTAAATACGTCAGAATTAAGCAAAGCTCTACGCAGATTCTGCCTGTGCTGAGAATTCTGAATGTTTGGTACATCCAGTTGTTCTAAAGTCTTGTTTAATTCTTCTGTATTCATTGGTTTCTGAACTTAATTTAATATAATTTCGACCTATAATAATACAACGGATTGGGTCGAAAAGGGTTGCACGGTTCTACATTAATTCTTTTAATTTATCTATTCCGCGGGACAATAAGGATTTAATAGTGCCTTCTTTTTTATTTAGAATCTCTGCTATTTCTGAAATCTTTTTCTTTTCAAAATACTTCAAAGCGATGACTTCCTGATATATGTCGGGTAACTCCTTAACTTTCTTATGCATTTGTATAAATGACTGATGCTTTTCCAGCTCATTCTGTTTTTCCATCAATTCAATTTCTAAGTTAGATTCTGATTGAATATCAAATCCACTATTTTCTTGTAATTCATTTAATGAAAGGCTAGTCTTTTGACTGACTCTGAAATGATCATTAAGCTCATTAATCGCTATACGATAAAGCCATGACGAGAAAGGCACTGCTTGCCATTTAAACTTCTTTAAGTTATTTAAGGCCTTGAAAAATGTTTCAGAAACTATGTCTTCAGTAAGTTGTACATTTATAGTTCTTTTCAAAATATACCCATAAATTTCTTGGTAATACTTATCAAAAAGAAGCCCAAAAGCTTCTGGGTCTCTTTGGGCTCGAAATACCATTTCTTTCTCTTGATTCAAATCCATCCAATGAGTAATTTAGTTTAGTTATATTATAACGCATCTGGGTAAAAAAGGTTGCAAAAATCAGCTTAGCAACGGTATCACTACGGTCTCCTAAGCGGATAGTCCGAAAGCCGAATATAAAAAGACCTCCATGATACAGGAGGTCTTTACAAGATTAATAGCGTGGCGCTACTAGTTGGAATCGAGTGTCTTAAGGTGGCCACCTTATTTGAAGTGCGAATTCAAATTTAAGACCTCTCCGCCGGTAATATTTCACGCTCTTAGCAGACTTGTTCGGAGGGATTACTCCAACCCCGTTAGGCAGTTAGCCACATAAAGTGACGCTGTCGTGCAGATATTATAGCATATAGTGTAGTTAACACCAAATTAATATTTCAAAAAAACCGCTTCTTCGGCGATCTTATCACGGCACTCGTGCGCCCTAATTCCATACGGTATTCGTGCTAGCACCAGTTGGCTGGGGTACCAGGATTCGAACCTGGGAATGAGCGGACCAGAACCGCTTGCCTTACCACTTGGCTATACCCCAATGTAGCTTCAATTATATAAGCTATTTAAAACTTTGAGTAGTTCTGGTCCGCTTGGCGGACCTCTACTATTAACGGCCTGCTACGCAGGCCTATGGCGCTTGCCTTACCACTTGGCTNNTTGCCTTACCACTTGGCTATATAACTAGAGCATTATAAGAAAAAATAAACTTTTTATCAAGAGCAGTGCAATTTCACAAAATGTGATATAATATAAAAAAGTACCGAGACTAAGAGCTAGAAACAAAATGTTGAAAATTGCAAAGTACGTTATATATCTGGTGATTGCGTTAGCGGTGGTAGGCTTGTTTTGGTTTTTACCCAAATACTCCTATGTGCAAAAAAATCCTGGTTACTGCGCTAACCTAACCAAACATTTATATTACTGTGGCACCCAAGCAGATTTAAAACAAATGTTTGAATCAACTTTGCAAAACAAAGATGAAATTTTGCAAAACAAAGATGAAATCAAAAAACAAATAGAAGCACAACAATGAGGCATATTCCCCACACTAGCCGAATTTTTATCGGCCTACTAATCATCACCTTGCTACTCACATATATCGTAATAACGCTTTCATATTACCAAGAACAGCGGAACTTTGATTACAGCTCAATTACAAACAAACCAGGCTCCCACGCCCAGCCACTTTCTAACATTGATACCAAAGATTGGAAAAACTACCAAGACAGGGCATACCCAATCGCCTTTTCCTATCCAGATAACTGGATTGTATCCAGCAAATTAACTGGTGATTTTTACGACATTCTGCTGAACATCCCTAAAACTAATGCTGATATCCACATCTACATTAGCGAGAATAGTTTTTACGGATTAGACGGATTAAAACAAGAACCTTATCAACTTCGTGGCTTAAAAGGTACTATTGTAAATAATAATTTAATTGGAATTAAGACAGGGGAGTATTATTATACTTTTGATGCAAGCCTTAATTCAACTCAGCTAGATGAGTTTCATGCTTTAATGCAAACTGCTACCTTTGAATAGGCGCTCGATCAATCACGCGGTCAGCACTAGGAACCCTATTGATAGAACGCTGTGGCTGATATTTTCCACCGCTATCCCATAGCCCACAAACAATTCCCCAGAACCCAAGCACTAATGCTCCGCCCAAATATAAATCTGGTAAAGATCCGTCAGACCTAAAAGCGAAGCCAATCAACCCTATAGCAAACAAAATCACACCCACTAATCTCGCGTAGTTTTTTGTTTGACTTAAGAATGGAAAGATTATAGATAAAACTTTTGATAATTTCATAGCAAACAGATAATAACACAAACCCCACCAAGTGGAAAGGTAAGGTGGAAAGATGAGCTTTAAAAACAAAGTCAAAAAATTTTACACTATTACCCCACCGCCTACACAAATTTTCCCATCATACATCACTAAGCTTTGACCACTCGCTACCGCCAGTTGAGGAGCCTTAAATTTGACTATGAAATGTCCTTTGGTTTTAGATGGAGTGACCGTGACTGTCTGTAATTCACCTTGGTGTCTGTACCGAGCTTTAAATTTTGCTGGCCGATCAGTCAACCAATTCACAGAATGGATTTCAATTTCCTGAGTTTCTAGTAACTTATCATGTGGATTGTTTGTTACTATGAGTTGGTTTTTCTTTAAATCTTTACCAACCACAAACCAGGGCCCACCTTGCCCAACGCGCACGCCTTGACGCTGGCCAATGGTATAAACAGCCAATCCTTGGTGTTCCCCAATTTTTTTATACTCACCGATTTCATTCATAGTCACAATTGCACCAGGTTTGGGTTTCAATTTTTGCTCCAAAAATTCTTTTAACCGAATTTTACCTACAAAGCATAAACCCATACTTTCCTTTTTATCAGCATTAGGCAATCCAATCTTTTTTGCCAAACTCCTGACTGCAGATTTTTTCATTGAACCGATAGGGAATAGGAGATTGGGGAGTTGGGGAGTGTGGATATTATAAATAAAGTATGTTTGATCTTTAAATTCATCAACACTTCGTTGTAAGGTGAAAGTAAGGTCAGTCTGCATTGCTTTGGGTTTTATTCCTGCTTTAAAAGTAGTAGGTTTTTTTGTTGTGCGCCACTTCCCTACCTTTTTTTCATTTTTTGAGTTATCCACAGGTGTCGCTTTTTTTGATACAACTTGTGCATAATGCCCAGTGGCTAAATAATCAAAACCATGATTCATTGCCCAATTGTATAACAATTTGAATTTTATCTCTTTGTTGCACATTACATCTGGATTTGGGGTTCGACCAGCTTTGTACTCATTAAAAAAATAGTTTAAAACATTTTTCTCATACTGTTTTTCAAAGTCTACCGTGTGTAAAGGTATCCCTAAAAATGCTGATACACGCAACGCATCTTGGCGGTCTTGGAGCCACGGGCATTCGTCATACTTGAGTCCGTTAGTTGATGACCAATTCTTCATGAATACTGCTTCAACTTCATAACCATCTTGAATTAACTTCCACGCAGAAACAGCAGAATCTATTCCACCTGATAAAGCCATTAACACTTTTTTTGATTGTTTTTTGGATTTTTTGGCTTGAGATAATTTTGATGTGTGTTGAAATGTCTGCTGATTCATATATTTATACGCAAAAAATTGTATGTTCTGATTCGCTATTCCAATATGCCTAGAAGCTAAATTATACGAATTTTGCGAGGTTTTGTCCATAGAATTGATGGGAATTGACATTTTTGGGGATTTATGATATAATCTTGAAAGTGACCCATTCTAGTGATAGAGATGGGTTAAAATCAAAAGCGGAGGAGAATAAAAAATGTCACTTAAGAGAATTCTGTTGATGATGATCTGCCTAGGAATCGGGGCATGGTTGATGCTTGAGGCTGGGTATACCAAGAGTTACGGGCAAATCGCCTTTCACTCTCACGCTAACGGCGAAATAGCCATCAGCATGCTGTTCGCCATAATCGTCTGTCTGGCGATGGGCTTCTTCGCAGGGCTGACCCTGCAAATTGTAAAGATCGCCATTAACGAACGGCTCAGGGTAAACAGCAGTTGGATGCTGTATGCCTGGTCAGCGATCGCAGGATTCCTGCTCATGGCATTCGCCATGACAATGATAGGTGCCTGGCGAACTGAGTCAACAGCGAACGCATCGTTGCTAGCGATCGTTGCGCTGTCAGCAATGTACGGAACTCTGTACTGCGCAGAGTTCTTCGACAAAAAAAAATCCGAGTCAGATTGGAAACAATCATCTAACCAAGATGCATCCCGATGATGATTAAAACAATCATTGCCGGGTACAACAAGAAAGCGGTAGAGAATAAATTCTCTACCGCTTATTTATATCTTTTTTCAAAATAGTATTGGTAAACAACAATGCGAAGTCTTCAGCAACTCCCCTAGCCCATCATACTACCAAATTTGGATTGCAACATTTTTTTGTGTTTATTGTTTACATCCTCAAATGCTTCACGAATATTCCGCGCAATTTCACCGCGATCACCCACAATAGCATCAGAAACTTCAACGCTCTTAACCTTGTGATTCCCATCAATGGTGATTTTAATCTTTTCGCCAGGAGACTTTCCTGTTACTTCTTCTTTTGCAAGCATCAGCTCAATTTGTTTAGCTTGCTTGCGCATCTCATTGATGTCTTTAATTTTATCAAATAGTCCCATAATAGAAGTATTATACCAAAACTGCAGAAAATATCAATGTTCAATTTTGTTAAAATGAGAGTTTTTCTTCCCCTAAAGCAATGACGGCTGGGCTGGCTTTGTTTTAGTTTTTGCCAATTTTATGGTTTTTTTACGAGGAAGTTTAGATTTTGTTCCTGAAGCTGGGGTTTCTGAGGCCGGCGAATGTGTACCTTGCGTTTCTAATTCAGTACGAGCATTAAACCACATGCAATATTCGCAGTTAGAACCAGATTGCGGGATCACATCACTTTCCAAACATTTTTTGATATCTGAAATTGTTTGCCCGACCCAACTATCATTCCCAGTATAAGGAATAACGTGTACGTCAAACTCAATTTTTTTATCAAAAGTTTCTTGGTTTGCCCGCCCGGTACAATACACAAAATAACCAGTATCAGAAACTGTTAAATTATTTTTACGCAACAACCACTGATAGATTTCCATCTGCTTGCGATAAGTATTATGCCAGCCATCATCTAATTCAGTTACTGGTGCATCTTTGGCCGTTGCTTTGTAATCAACTACAATGTACTCCCCCGCTGAATTAATCCAAAGGTCATCAATCGCACCAGAAATTGTCATTTGAGTTTCTGGATCAAAATATATTACTCCTTCAAAGTTTTCACGCCATTGATTGAGCAAATCATGTGGGGCTGGTTTTGCATCAATCTGAAACTCCTCCTGAAAAGGATGAGCTCTGCCTTCTCGGCGATATGCATCAAACTCATTTTTTAATTGTGTGTCAACAGCTGTATTAATTAAAAAAGATGGCATTGAAGGCCTCTTGGTACCAAGTTTATTATCTATATAAAAACACCTCGGACAAGTAGTAAACAGTTCTATTTTTGACCTGGACAGCTTCCACTTTGCGCCTCCATAATTCCATAACGCAGAACGTTTGGGATTATAAGAATTATAAGATGATGTTTGAACCATAAAAATCAGATTATCTATTTGAAAATTATGACAAAATTATATCATAATTTGCACTTTTATAACTTGATAAAAGTCTGGTTTTCGTCTATAATGATGAAGATTTTTACTATCCGCGTGATGCAAATTATATTGTTGGGGTATCGCCAAGTGGTAAGGCAGCGGCTTTTGGTGCCGCCATTCGTAGGTTCGAATCCTACTACCCCAGCCACCTCGGGCTAGCATGAGGCACGTAAGCGTCCCGGGCGCACGAGAGCCGTAGGAAGATCACCGCGAAAGCGGTTTTTTTGTTATTAAAAATATTACTTAGTAGTTGCTGTGATACCGTTTAACTCTTGGATTTTATCTATGGTAGATTTTTGTTTCAATATTAAGTTCATATATTCATTAAATATCTGTGTATTGTTAGCTTTCTCCGCAGACCAACGTTGGGTAAAATAATCACTCCACGCTTTATCATCTACAGGAAACAAGACATTAGTTATATAAACTAAATATCTGTTGTTTACCTCTGTTGCTGTTTGATATATACCTGATCTTGGAATATCTGGGAAAACTACAGCTGTCAAGTTATAAATTTAACTGGTCTGGTGTTCTGCTGTGCACAACTCCAGTTATTTGCGTTTCAAGGTCGAAGCTGTTGGCCACAACAGCTTCTCCTGTCCAATATCCCCAAGAATTAAATACCTCCATACTAGGAAAACCCTTGCGTGCACCATTTTTCATGACATACAAAGTACCATTATCTTTAATTAAAGTACCGTCAGGATGTTTTTGAGAAGCTGATTTGATAGGATCGAGTGTTTGCATAAATGAAGTATCTCCGGGGCGCACAAAATTATACGTGTAACCCATACCCGTGAACACAGAGTTGGATACGAATCCTGATCGCTTACCATTTGATACCAAATAAACCGTACCTTTGTCATTTATCAATGAGCCATCCCGAGGAGGCGTGTAAGGCGACAAGGGTTCTAGAACTGTATCTGTTGGTTTAGGTAACAAAACTTCTTTCCATGAATTAAATTTATATGACAGGAAAGCTCCTGCGGATGTATAAGCAGATCGCGAATTATCTATTAAAACCCGGTAGATTGTACCAGTTATGTTGATATTGCTACCAACGGGATAAAAAGTCAGTGGCTGAGTCGATTCTGATGGACTTTGGCTACTACGCTTTTGTTTGATTCCCTGCGACCCATAAACTACACACCCAGAAGTAGAAAACACATCACCACTGCCATAGCTAGTGCCGACAACGCTTGTCGCAAAAGCTCTAAAGTAATATTGCGTACCACATGTAAGACCGCTAATTGTCATAGCAAAGCTCCCTGTGCTAAACCCAGCACCAGACTCGCTGACAGTCGTACCATAGCTTGGGCTAATGCCATACTCAAATCCACGGGTAGTAACTGGACTTGAACCCAAATTGGTTAAATCTCCGTTTAACTCTGCCTCTGTCTTATCAATATGTGTTGTAGATAACTCTGCAACCGCAGGAGGGATTGGAGCTAATAGTTTAACAACATAAATATCGGCAGACCCAGCGGAAGTTAAGTTAACTACACCAACACCTGGATCAAAATCAACAGTAGAGTAAAAAGATCCTGTGGCGTACACATTTTTAGATGAATCTAAGGCGAGACCATAACCTTCATCTAAACTGGGACCAGCAAAACCCTTTGCCCACACATAATTACCACTAGAGTCTAACTTAGATACAAAGGCGTCGGTATTACCACCTCCTGATATATTCGCCACGCCAACGCCGGGATCAAAGTCTACTGTTCCATAAAAATAACCGGTTGTGTAGACACTCCCCTCTGCATCAGTCAATATATCCTGGCCCTCGTCTGCATTACTACCACCTCCAAAGCCCTTTGCCCATACATAATTACCATTTAGATCAAGTTTCAAAATGAAGATGTCTTTAGCAGAAACAGTAGGTACATATGCCACGCCGACACCTGGATCAAAATCCGCCCCAGCAAAACTGCCAGTGATATAAATATTTCCCGCCGTTACTGCAATAGCCTTAGCGTCTTCATTACCAGAACCGCCTATTGACTTGGCCCAAATAAAATTTCCAGAACTGTCCAATTTTAAAATATAAAAATCATACGAAGAGCTAACTGAAGTCATGTTAAACACACCCAAACCAGGATCAAAATCTACGGTCCCGATATAGCTACCAACCGCATACACATTTCCACTGCTATCGGTTGCTATATCGTAACCATAATCATAATTGCTACCTCCCACAGACTTGGCCCAAACAAAATTTCCAGATGAATCTAGTTTAGTTATAAAAGCGTCAGAATATCCCACCACAGACAAATTGGCCACACCTGCACTCGGGTCAAAATCCATTGTGCCATAAAAACTGCTTGTGATATATACTGACCCAGACGAATCTACAGTCAATTTTCTGCCATACTCATACTGAGCGTTGCTGAATGACTTAGCCCAAACAAAATTTCCAGATGAATCTAGTTTAGATACAAAAATATCGTTGTACCCACCAGAAGTTAAGTTAGCAACACCTGCCCCTGGGTCAAAGTCCGTTGTCCAGGTAAAATCACCGGTAGTATAAATATTCCCTGCTGTGTCTATGACCATTGAGGTTATTTGAGTAGCGCCGTTACCTGTAAATGCCTTTGCCCAAATAAAATTACCCTGAGCATCTAGCTTCTGAATAAATCCACCGCTTCCGTAAGTAGATGAGAGGTTAAACACAGCTGGACTAGGGTCAAAATCTACTGTTCCGCCGAAAACTCCGGCAGTGTAAACATTCCCCGAAGCATCAACCGTCATACTATTGCCTCGGTCTAAACTACCAGCCCCCATCCGATATGCCCAAGAATAGCTCACATCATCTGCCTTGACAGTAACTGGGGGGAGAAAAACAAAAATTACAGCTATCATTAAAATAGATGAAAAAATTTTAACAAATTTCATGATTAATATTTTTTTTATCCATTTTATTATAACATGTTTATTATAACATGTCATTGATTTAGATATGAAAAATAATTGTTTTGTTATTCAACTAGAAGGAGTATAATACATTTATGAAACAAATCGTTATCCTTGGTGGTGGTTACGCTGGTATAAATACTGCTCTGCAAGCAAATAAGCTCCTGCAAGAAAATGAAGCACGAATTACTTTAATAGACAGTCGTCCTTACCATTTGGCGTATACATACCTATATGAAGTGGCTAGTATGCCAAAAGGCAGTGCAAATTTACCAGATCTAAAAGAAAGTGTCACAATTCCCATCGCCAGTATCATAAAAAACACTCAGATCAACTTTATTCAGGCGACGGTAAAAAATATCAATAACAAAACTCAACAAATATTTTTAGAGGGAAAACAAGTTATTCCATTTGACTACTTAGTGATGGCTTTAGGTTCTGAAACTAATTTCTATAATATCCCAGGCGCAGAACAATATGCTAAAACTTTAAAATCTGTGCAAGACAGCTTAGAAATTCGCAGTCAAATTCAACTCCTCGTAGACTCTAACTGCAAGGCACTTACTATACCCCTAATTCGGATTGTAGTTGCTGGTGGTGGATTTGCTGGAGTAGAGTTAGCTGCGGAACTAAAGGGCATGTTAAATCGTTTAGTTGACCAAACTGGCTACCCACTAGAAAAATTAGAAGTGCGAGTTATAGAAGGTGCAAACCAACTAATGCCAGGACTAGGAGTAAAGGTTGGCAAAACGGTATACAAGCGACTAAAAGCTCTAAGCACTGAAATACAATTAGACTCTTTTATCACCGAAGTAAGTGATAGGCTAATTACACTAAAAAACGGGGAGCAAATTCAATACGATTGTTTAATTTGGACAGCAGGAGTAAAAGGTAAAACAATACCATTTGCAACACCCATTGAAACAGATCATAGCGAGAGGATTATTGTTAACTCAAAGCTACAACTCAACAACCATAACAACATATTTATCGCAGGAGATGTTGCTGCTGTTAAATCTGCTGATGGTACTACCACACCAGCAACGGCCAGACACGCTATAGCTCAGGGCAAATACATTGGGCAAACCTTAGCCAATATTGTAAAAAATAGACCGCAATTACCATTTAAACCAAAAACTCTTGGCTATATAGTCCCACTAGGTGGCAAATGGGCTATATTCAAAAGTCCAAAGATTTTTTTGTCAGGCTTTTTCCCATATGTTGCTAGGCAACTTGCTATGTTTCATTATTTTTATACAATTCTAGGCTTAACGAAATCTTTGAAGCTGTCATTTTTGGAAAACAAAATATATAGAAAAAATGATTAAACTAAACAAACTAAAAATCAAACAATATGTTATTTAAAATTGCTTCAGCACACGAAGCCTACGTCCTTCCAGATGGCTCATTTTGGGAAGGTATTAAAGAACCTTTAAATGCACATGTATTTTCTTCCCTCCAAAATCCGAACAACCTTAAAGTGACAATTATTATTGCGGTGTCTGTTTGGCTACTTTTAGGTTTAAATTTCTTTTTTAGGAGAAGCCAGATCGGGCAAAAAACTCATATGTTTTTTGAACGATTTGCCAAATTTGGTCCACATTTCGTCAGAATTGCTATTGCCGCCGCACTGTTTTTTTCTGCTACTAGTAACAGCTTCTTAGGTCCCGAACTACATGCTGGCCTTCTCCCCTACGCCCAGTTCACTAGAATCGTCTTACTTTGCATAAGTCTAATGATTGCTGTAGGTATTTTTACAGAGCTTGCTGCTTTACTGGGTATTGTTATTTATATAGTGGGGTTGTTTGTATACGGACCATATATATTTACCTACTTTAATTATTTAGGCGAGCTAATTGTCTTACTGCTATTTGGACTGCGTTCATTTTCTGCAGACGGCTATCTATTTGGGCCATTAAAAAGATTTGGGTCTTTGGCTAAATACGAAACGGTTATTATCCGAGCTTTCTACGGACTAGCTTTAATTTACGCAGCAATCACTGTAAAATTGCTCCACCCAGAGTTAACTGTCTCTGTGGTAAACATCTGGCATTTAAACCAATACCACTGGCTATTCCCTTCTGATCCACTATTAATCACTCTCGGTGCAGGAATTGTTGAAATAGTAATTGGCCTATTTATTCTTGTTGGTTTTCAAATGAGACTGACTATTTTAATTAGCCTCTTTTATATCACTTTGTCGTTATTGTTCTTCCGTGAATTGGTCTGGCCTCACTTCCTGCTCTACGGTATTTCTCTAAGCTTACTTGTTCAGCCTGAAATATTTGCAATTGACAATCTGTTGTTTAAAAGGAAACTTAATAACCCGTCCCCAGTTCCGGCCGATTAGGCAGTTTAACTTGTGGCTCCGTCGGATAGTCATTAGGTAGCCCGCCATAATCTTGATACGGTGAATTTGTAGAAACAGGATTTTCTGGTTGTTCTGTAACAATGTTGGTATTTTGTTGCACCGGTAAATTGGAAGGTTCTGTTAATGGAGAAGTTTGATTTTCATTGGTGGAAGTTACTGGCGTGAGCAAATTTTTATTTAACGAACGTGGCGCAGCGGAAACTTGCGCCTCTTTTGGTAACGCATACCAAGGGAAAGGTTCCATGTGTGTATTTTTACTCACGCGCGTTGCTGGCCTACTACTTCCTTGGTCGTATGCAATCTGTACAATTCCACTAGGCACAGGGAAATCAACGGCTGGAACACCCTTTAGAGCCTCTTCCATAAATTTGTGCCACATAGGCGCCGCTACAAATACCCCATCCGCTCCTGCACGCATTAAACTACTGTCGTTGTTTCCTGCCCAAACTCCAGCAGCTAACTGAGGAGTAAATCCTATAGTCCAACCATCTTTCCAATTTTGTGTTGTCCCAGTTTTGGCAGCAACAATGCGGCCTGGTAAAGTTAGAGGATTTTTTGGTCCAAACACAAACTGTCTAGATTTATCATCAGTTAAAATACTAATTAGCTCATAAACCGCTTCTGGATTAACGCTTTGCACGGTAGGTTCTTTGTATTCTTCTAAAATATTTCCATTCTTATCTTCAATCCGATTAAATGGTGTTGCACCTGAACCTTTGCCACCGTTAGCCAAAACTGCGAATGCACCAACATGATCTACCAACTTCACTTCGCAACCTCCCAACACTAGCGAAAGACCGCAATTCTTTAACGGCGAAGTAATGCCTAAACTATGCGCTGTATTTACAACATTTTCAACACCAACTGTTGCCAAGGTGCGGACAGCAGGTACATTTAGACTTCCAGCCAAAGCTTTACGAATAGTTATTAATCCGTGAGAACTGCCGTCATAATTACGAGGGATGTACGGCCGGCCTCCAGAATAGCCAAAAGTGGTCGGCACATCTAACACTTTAGACATTGGGGTTAATCCATGCTCAGGTTTAAAGGCGGTTAAATAAGCATAAGGCTTAAAACTACTACCTGGTTGACGTTCAGAAGTGGCCACATTTACATTAGGTTCAAATTTACAATTCACACCTGGTCTACATCCTGCAGGCTCAGGACTACCAAAATAGTCCTTTCCACCCGCCATAGCTAAAATTTTTCCACTGGATGGTTCTACAGCAACGAGAGCAGCATTATATGCACCATATTTTTTATTTGCCTCAACCCCCTCTTTGACAACCTGCTCAGCTAGGTTCTGTAGGTTTAGATCCAAGGTTGTATAAACTCGCAAGCCACCTTGTCGCAAAAAATCTTTACCATATTTCTCAGTCAAATAATTTTGTATCCAAGAAACAAAATATGGTGCAAGAATCTCGGTTTTTGGCTCACGGAATACTACTTTTTGATTTAAAGCCTGGTGTCTCTCCAACTCCGTAATATAGCCTTGCGATAGCATTTGATCTAACACAAACTCTTGACGCTTTGCCAGTGCATCAAAATTTGCCCCAGTCGGACTGTAATAACTAGGCGCTTGTGGTAAGGCAGCCAAATACGCACTTTCTGCTAAACTTAATTCTCCAGCAGTTTTGCCAAAATAACTTTGCGCTGCAGCTTCTGCGCCATAAGCATTTCGACCATACGGTATTTCATTCAAATATAATCCTAAAATTTCATCTTTTGTAAAATGCTGTTCAATTTTGTAAGCTAATAGCACTTCTCGAATCTTACGCGTGTACAATTTTTTTCTATCCAACAAGGCGTTCTTTACAAACTGTTGAGTAATGGTACTACCGCCCTGCGCTGGACTACCAGTTTCATAATTGGCTTTGATCGCTCTCGCAATACCAGTAAGTGACACCGCTCCGTGTTTATAAAAATCTTTGTCCTCAACAGCTAGAGTAGCATTTTTTAAAAATGGGGAAATTCTGTCTAAAGGCACACGAGTACGATTGTATTCGCCGTGGAATTCATACAATAAAGTTCCGTCACGGGAGTACACTCTACTAGACTCAGCAACGTCACGCTGAACTAGTTCATCATAAGAAGGGAGAGTTGAGTTTACGTAAATTAAATAACTAGCACCAACAACTCCGATTACCAAGAACACACCAAAAAATCCTAACGCGACTGCAAGAGAAAAATTCATTACTGTCCAGCTAATTTTTTTTACGATTTTTTTTGCTCTCATAAACTTAATTTATACCTCTATTATATAGAATAACTTTGATAAAAACAAAAGCACGAGGTGAGGAATATCACTCGTGCTTACTAACGGTATTTCAGAACTACGATTTTCCAAAATTCCCGATCAAGGTTCTTGAGAAAATGTTCGCTCACATACCACCCCAACCAAGTTCCCGTCAAATGTAGAGCGCGCATTTTAACATTGCAAGGATTCGGTCCAAAAAAGAATTGATAACTTCCCTCCTGTAAGGGACGTCTGGTACGATCATCATCAAAAGCAATAACTATATGACTGTCATGGGAAACATTCAATACATGTGTTGCCTTTTTTGATAAAACATTAGGCTTTTTACTCATTATAACCTCCTTACTGCATTATAATGCCGACCATTGATGCCGCAAGAATAATAAAAATCCGCTATTTTGTCAAGGCTATAATTTTTATTTTTTGATAACTTGATCTTGTCGTGTAGGCACCACATTGTAATACTGCAAAAGGAATTGTGCCATTTTCCCAAATGTTGGAGCAGCTGTAGTTTCTGCGTACTTTACCGTGCGAGGATGATTAATTCTCACCAACATTACAAATTTTGGATCATCAACTGGAGCAAAGCCGGCAAATGAACCAATGTTGTTATTTTCTTCATAACCACGTCCATCCTTGCGTGGAACTTGGGCGGTACCAGTTTTGCCAGCGACATAATACCCTTTTACTGCTGCCTTAGCGCCATGGCCGTGCTCAACCACATTGACTAACATTGCAGAAACAGCACTAGCAGTCGCCACCGAAATTGGACTCCCGACTTCTGTTGGTTTGGTCTCAATGATTTTCCCATTCGCATCAATACGTGAATTTACAACATAAGGTTGCATCATTTTTCCGCCATTAGCCAAGGCTCCGTAAGCCTGAACCATTTGAATAGGAGTCACGCTAATCCCTTGCCCAAAACTCGCTGTATGAAAGTTTACTGCAATATTACCACTCAAATTATCCAAATTACCCTTTGTTTCTGAAACCTCTACATTGGTTTTCTTGCCAAATCCAAACCGTTGAACATACTCAGCAAACTTTCTGTTGCCAATTGTTTCTTTAGCAAAAATCATCCCAGTATTCAACGACTCCTCTAACGCATAAGTCATAGTTTGTACGCCATGAGCTTTTAAATCAGAGTTCTTGATTTTATACCCATCAACATCTACTTCCCCAGTATCATTGTATGTGGTTAATGGAGTAATCTTCCCTTCATTCATTGCCGCAGCAATGGTAATTGGCTTAAAAATGGAGCCAGGTTCATATGCCCCTAAGGTCGTTTGATTGTTGTATACTGTCGGATCTTGCACATTGGCGTACTCATTTGGATCAAAAGTTGGGTATGTTGCCATGGCAATAATTGCCCCGGTTTTTGGATCCATGATAATAATAGAACCACTGTCTGCCTGATTATCATCGACGGCAGACTTCAAAATACTTTCAGCCTTAAACTCAACCGTTTTATCAATCGTCAACAAAATACTTTCCCCATCAACTGCTGGTTGACTATCTCGTCTTGTACCAAAAATCCAAGCACCACTCGCAGAACCCTCTTGAGCTAGTCGACCAGGAATCCCAGTTAAATACTCGTTAAAAGCCTGCTCGATTCCATAGGCTCCGGTTTTAACATCTCCCTGATAACCGACAAAGCCAATTAACTGACTCAAAAACGAGCCTTCTGGATAGAAACGAATTATCTCTGTATCAAAAGCAATGCCTTCTAGATGTAAATCTTCAATTTTTTGTTTAACTTCATCACTAATCTGTTTTTTTAGAGGTACATATTTTTTTGATGTGTCGGCTGTTTTGTCTAATATTTCCTGTTCCGAAATCCCTAAAATGGGAGCCAAAGCTTTGGCAACACCAACCCTATCTACCATCCCAGATGGGATAGCATAAACTAAAGGTTTTTCTATTGATGTAGCAACAGTGGCTGGATGACCAGAAAAACGATCAGCAATTTTAATCTCACCACGGGTCGGTGTGATTGTTCGGATACTGGTCCTCTGACCATCAGCCTGAGCTCGATACTCACCGCCTTGCACCAATTGTAAGCTAACAAGTCGTGTAGAAATTACCCCTAGACATAGCAATAAAAGAACAGTCATCCAGACTATTCTTTTTTTGTATATTTTATCTATTGAATATGATTTGGGAGCCATGGATACTAGTAACTACTAACGTGCGCTCACTTGGTTTGCCACTAAAAATTCTTCTCCTGTCACAGGTACCATATGAGCGGCACTAGCAACATCATTAATTTTAACGATAGAGCCTAAAGCCGATTGCTCAACAACTAGTCGTTTATTCGTCTCCTGTAATTCTTGTATTGAGGCTTGGTGCTTTTTGAGTTCATAGCCCTTAGAGGCATATGCATTTATCATAAATACATAAAAACCAAACGATAGCGCAAGGGTGGCAATGCCAACTACACTTACGGTACGAATTAAATTTACATTGTTGATACGGTTACGACTTACTATCTTTTTTGCAGTCGGACGCACCATTAACACCCTACCACTTCCGCTAGCAGATGCTCGCTTATTATTAGTTTTAGAAGAAACGTTAGACTTAGTGACAGATGTTAAGCGTGGAATTGTCAGACCGAATGATTTAGACATAGTTTGTTTTTTATTTTTTTGAATTCGGATTAATTTATAATTTACGAATGGCACGAAGTTTAGCAGAATTACTTCGCGGATTTTTAACAAGTTCATCTGCTTCAGCGATAATTGGCTTCTTCGTAAGAATCTCCGCTTGGGGCGTTCGGTTGCATAAGCAAATAGGGAAATCTTTTGGACAGATACAACCTTTGGCTGACTCTAAGAAAAATTGTTTAACCATTCGATCCTCCAGCGAATGGAATGACACAATGACAATTACACCACCTGGCTTCACTAAATCCAAAGCTTTAGGCAAGAATGTCTCTAAATTCTCCAGTTCATGATTGACAGCAATGCGCAACGCCTGAAAAATTCGACGAGCAGAATCAGTCCATTTATGACGAACTGGTTTTGGTAATGCACTCTGGATGATTTCAATCAAATCAGTAGTATAGTGAAGTTTTTTGCTAGTTCTAAATTGAACTATTGCTTTAGCAATTTTTTTGCTCTCTTTCTCTTCACCGTAATCAGAAAATATCTTAGTCAATGCTTCTGCTGAAAATTCATTCAGAATAAAACGTGCATCTGGTTCATTGGAAGATAAGTTAAACCGCATATCCAAAGGTTCCTTCTTCTGAAAAGTTATTCCCCTGCCGGACTGATCTATCTGGAAACTGGACAGACCGATATCTGCAACAATACCGTCAATTGCATTTACGCCCGATATTTCTTTGTGTGCGATCACAAATTTATCAATCTGCGCAAAATTACCATGGGCTAAAATCAAATTCCGTTGTTGGATTGCTTTAGAGAAGCTTATTTTTGCATTTTTTAACGCAAGACTGTCTAAATCAATCGCTAGCACTGTGCCGTATGGCTGAACCTTTTTTAGCAATGCGTCAGTATATCCACCACCACCGAGTGTAGCATCAACAAATTGATCGCCAGACTGAGGATTAAGAAGTGTAATTGCTTGTTTTAAAAGAACTGGGATGTGGAAGTAATCGCTTGATTGTGTAGAAAGAGGTTTTGTCATCACCTAAACCCCTAAGTCCCCAAGCTGTTCAGCAATCTGATTGCTGTTTTTTTCTGTTTGTTTCTTGTACTTAGTCCAAAGCTCTTCGCTCCAGATTTCAATGCGATTATAGATACCAGCAAAAACTAATTTTTTGCTGATCTTCGCAAATTCTTTTAAGTACACCGGCAGGATAACACGGCCTTGCTTATCAATATCGCAATCCATTGCTCCTGCAAGCATCAGACGAGAAAAAGCCCTGGTGTTAGCTGTAGAAATTGGGAGACTGGCCCATTTTTCAGCGAGCTTTTTCCATTCGTCTAATGTATACAGAACCAAAGAATTATCCAACCCTCGGGTAATAACGACTTTGTTTTTTAAAGAGCTACGAAACTTAGCTGGGATGCTAACACGCGCTTTATCATCAATTGTTCCATTGTATTCACCAATAAACATATCAGTATTTTCTGGCTTTCTTAAGCTAAGTTAATTTTGATACAAGTCTAGCTGTCCACTTTTCCACCCACTTATCCCCACTTTGTACCACTTTCTTCCACTACTTAATCATTATATCCCACTCTAGCCCATGAAGCAATAAATCATAAGACAATGCAAATAAAAAACCCCTTATATCTTAAAGGGTTTTTGAGTATGAAACAAAAATATAATAGAACTGGACGAGTTATCCACGAAATCGTTACATTGGAGTTAAGTCTTGTTAAGTTATGTTAAATTTATTGCTTTCTTTGGAAAAAACTTGTTTACGCTAATGCCATACAAAGCAATCCCGCAAGCCACAGAAACATTTAGACTCTCCTTTTGTCCTGACATAGGAATTTCAATTATATCATCAGCTAAATCTAAAATTTTTTTTGTATTACCATTAACTTCCTCGCCAAGTATTAATGCCAAAGGAAATCTGGGTTTATATTTACTGAGGAGCGTAGTTTTGCGGTTAATGTTGTTTTCCAGTACAACAATATTGACCCCGTCTTTACGAAGTTTTGTGACGACACGAGCCAAAGATTTATTGTGTTCCCAATGAATAAAATCCTCTGCGCCTAAAGCCACTTTTTGAATTCTTGAGTCCGGAGGTGTGCCAGTATAGCCTGTCAAAAAAATCTTTGCAACACCAAAAGCGTCGGCATTGCGAAAAATTGCACCAACATTATGCATTGAGCGAATATTGTGGGCAATCACATATAATTCAGGCTTTATGCGAATTTGGGGTTTAACCTGTTTGTAAATCAACGAGCAATCACTTCTTTAACTTTTTCAATAATTTGATCAATAGTCTGCTCACTCTTAAGTAAGTAATCAGTGATCCCAGCTTCCAAAATCTTACTCAAAGTTTCTGGATCGCTCAAGTTAGTAAGCATCACTACTGGTAAAGAAACTGTTTCTGGATTGGCCTTTAACTCCCAGACAACGCCTAAGCCATCAAGTTTGGGCATCATAATATCTAACAATACTACATCGGGCTTCACTTCTTTGATTTTGGTAATTGCTTCCTCACCGTCATACGCTGGGGTAACATCAAAACCAGCCGATTTAAAACCCTCAACAAGTGATGCGGAAATTAATTTATCATCTTCTGCGCAAACGATTTTAGGCATATTTTGTCAAAATTGTTAATTTATATGTATATAAAGGTATTATACGCCAAATCTAAAAAGATATCCACAAACTGATCAAATTGGTTTAAGTAGTTGGCAAACTAAAATAGAACGTTGAACCAAAATTTTCCCCTGAGCTTTCTGCCCAAATTTGCCCACCATGGGCTTCAACAATCCCTTTACTAACAACTAAACCTAAACCAGTCCCCTTGCGAGATGAATCAAAACTCTTTAATTGTTTAAACTTTGAGAACAAAACACTTAAATCTTCATGACTCACTCCGATACCACTATCCTTCACAGAAACGACAATCTTTTTTGCTTCTGGTTCAAAAGCAATATTTAAGACAATTTCGCCACTATCAGTGTACTTAATTGCATTACTTAATAAATTAGTGACCACTTGAGAAATACGCACTCTATCAAATTTAGCTAATTGCTTTTCAGGTCCAATATAGCTCAAACTTAAATGCTTGGCCTGTGCCTGAGGTTCAAATGCCTTTAGTTGTTCCTTAATACTTTCCACTAAATTATACTCTTGTATGTTTAAGTCAAACTTTCCTGCTTCGATTTTTGCCACATCTAGTAAATCATTTACCAGCTCAAGCATATTGGTTGCCGCCAAGTCTATGGTCGTAATGCCATCCTCCAGTTTGGCTTTCTCTAACTGAGCTTTGGCATCATGCAAACTTTTTAATAATGCTTCGCTGGACCACCGCACTGCGGTTAATGGTGCTCGCAACTCATGCACCATCATGGCTGTAAATTCCTGTCTAAGTTTTTCTAAAGATTTTTCTGTGGTAATGTCATGCAGAATCACGGCAACGCCACGGTAAATCCCGGCTTTGTCCCGCACTGGCGTAACGGTAATTTCAATAACTTTATCGTGAAGCAACAGTTCTGGTACAGATAACGGTATGTTTTTAGCCAATGATTCATCAATTTTTGTTCGTAGATCAACTTTGCCAGCCAATGCATCTACAATATCAAAAGTTGTGACTTCTTTCCCAACAGGTAACTGAAGCAGGTCAACCACCGAGGGGTTAGAAATAACTAACTGATACTCTAGGTCAACCATAAACACGCCGTCAGTCATGGCTGCGATAATACCAGATAGTTTTCCTTTTTCATTCTCTAGTACAACCTGTAATTGAGAAACTGCAAAAGAGGCTTGGTTAGTGATGGTGTAAACAACAGCAGCCTGGTCCTTGCCAAATAAACCAGGCTTAACAGACGAAATGTTAATCATGCCCAATAACTGTCCGTCAATAATCACAGGAATGTTTAAATACGACGCCACTTGCACCCCCAAGCTATCATCCAAAATTGCGCCACTCATTCGTTCGTCTACTTTGACGATTTGCACATCTTCATTACAAATGGCAGTAATCGCAGCCTGCATCTTATCTTTTACTTGTGAAATGAATGCATGATTAACTGAATTATGAACATGACATTTAAATATGATGTTTTTTGGATCCGTTAACAACATGAACGACACTGTCTCATACTCCAACAAATAACCAATACTGCCTGTAACAATCTCAATAATTTTGCTAGTGTCCAGCGTATAACCAATACGCTCATTAATTTCTTGCAATACCTGAATTTGATATATTCGTTGCTGTAGTTCTTGCGACTTAGTGGTAGCTCCTTTTGTTAACGCTCGTTCACGCATCAACCTGCGCGCCATGAAAAATGACACCACTCCAAGCAAAATAAAATCAGACACAAGTAAAATTACTATTGTCATTGCTTACGATTTATTAACGAACAACTTAATTTGACATTCGGGAGTGGCTGGTTGTATTCAAGGAAAATATCAGAATATTGATCAAGTAATAATCGGAATTGTAATAACGCCACCGGCTCTGATAGCTCTTGATAACGACTGACCAATTTTTGCATTGCAGTTAAAGGTTGCCCGGCAATAGCAGATATTTCACCAGTGTCATCCACAACTAAACCCGGCACCGATGATGCAATTTCTCGTGCAATATTTGCACCAAAAATCACCATATGCCTACGCACTAGCTCTGTTAAAAACTTCTTATATGTTTGGACTGGGACCATTTTATTTTTATCACTCAGGGTGATTTTTGTATCTTCTAGCTAATTCCTCTATTAATTATACCATACCTGTCTCTGCTCAGCCAAATTATATGTGGTTGTCTAGATTATCTTGTAACAAAGTATTTTTAAATTCTTTCATACGCCCAAACCCAATAGAATCACGCAAAACATCACGTGCTAAAAAAGCTGGCACACGTGCCACAGTAAAGTCTGCATATTTTGTGTTAATTTTGTCTAAAGCTTGAACTAAACGCAGTCCTCCCCCTTTACTTTTATCGAACAAACTTACTTGCCCGGAACTCAGCACTAACCCGAACACGGTGACCCCAATCAAATAAACTTCTTTTTCTAAATACTCTAAATTACTGCTAGATTCTAGTAGCTTGATTGTTTCCAGATAAATATCTCGTCCGTCCTGCAAATAATACCCCAACTGTGAACCTTTACTAATTCGATTGGTATGATCTTTATTATGTATATGTACATGTACTCCGTTGCCCATCACTTTATTCACACGCAAGCGCGTTGCTACCATTTCGCATAACTTATACAACACTGGACGCATTGCATGCTTATCCCGATATTCTTGTGGCAATGTATACATATGTCCAATTGATTTCATAGCCGAAATATCATCACGGGCGTTGATTACCTCATTGAAATTTTCTTTCCAACTACCCTCCAATTGACCCATGCTATGCAAGTGATATCCAGAGATACCATAACGCACCACCAGTTTGGTTAATGGATAATCTCGCAAGTCAGTCAAATTATGTATTCCTAACTTTGCTAGACTATTTTTCGTACGAACACCAATGCCAGGGATATCTGTTAAATCTAACCGTTCATATAGCGAAGCTTTGTCTGTCGGCCGAACTATAGTTAACCCATTTGGCTTTTGTAAATCAGATGCAATTTTTGCCATCAGCTTGCTATAACTAACCCCAGCCGAACACTTAATCCATTCCCCGACTTCCGCAAGCATGCGAGTTTTAATTTCCTTGATAATTCGCTCGGCTTCTTTCCATGGATCAACCAGACGCCATTGGCCATTTTGCTTGGTCCGCACATTGCAAGATTTAGTTAAATCCAAAAAGGCCTCATCAATACTATATTTCTCAATTCTATCAGTGTAATCTTCAAACACCTTTAAAAACCGCGCCGTGTAATATCTATACCGGGCTGGTGTTGTCGGTGTCAGAATGATTTTTGGATAAAGTTTTTTAGCCTCCCAAACCGGCATTGCTGTTTTTATCCCCCACTTCTTTGCTTCAATGCTCGGAGCAATAATGATCCCACCCAAATGCTCACACACACCGAGAGGCTTCCCGCGCCACTCAGGCCGATCCTGTTGTTCGCAAGAAGCAAAATACGAATTCATATCTATATGCGCAATGATTGGTTGCGGTATCGGTATACCAATTTTTGTATCCATATCTATATGGTATACGATTGTTCACCTTTTATCAATAGGTAATGACCACTGCCGCCCCAATCGTCAACCAAACAAACAAAAAGCCACAACAAATGAGTTGTGGCGATGAATCATTCTCTATTGATTGTTATTCGACCTTCTGGCTTCCACATGTATTTTTTTATGAAAAACAAACAGCACTATCCCAATTAATACATATGTCAGCCAAAAATATCCACTTGCATAAACACTACGACCAGTAAAATGCGTAGTAACGACAATGTCAGCAATCAAACCAATAATTGTCCAAACCACAACCAGCAAGATTCCTTCAAAATAATTTAATGTGCCCATGCGTCGAGAAATCGCTATAGTAATGATTGCCAAAGCAACATAAAACAAAATAACCACTGTCCAACTACTGATATTCAAGTAATTAATGAAAATGATTTTAGTAATAACAAACAGGACTTGTGCGGAGATGGTTCCTAAAAGTAACGAAGCAATAGTCATTATTCGGGGATAATTTTTACGGCCTTCTTTGCAACAGGCTTACGAGCAGTTTTTGATTTACTGCTCTTTTGAACAACTGATGACGCAACTTTTGAAGTCGCTTTAGATGCTACGGTAGATTTTTTAATAGTTGCACGCTTCTTTGGCTCTGGAGTGGCTTTTAAAAAGTCTTCAAAACTCCAATTATCACCGCTAACCACAGGAGATTGTGATTCTGATTTAACTGCCACACTCTCTACGGCTTTTGGTTTAGATGTTACTTTTTGTGTTACTTTAATTTTTGACTGTTGCGAAGTAAGGTTACTTGCAGGCATGAGATCTGACTTCTTTTGCTTCTCGCCAGCGCGCCAATTATGTGGTACAAAGCCATGGAACAATCCTGCCTTAGCTTCTGCACTAGCTCCATAGACTGATGAATACCAGTCCATACCAAGCACAATTCCATACCACCCACCAAAAAATAGCGCAATTAACATCGTAAAGAAATCAACTACCAAGAGAGTCGCCTCGCTCATTCCTAAAGAATAAGTATTAAAGTCTAGAATTAATACTAAATCATACAGAACAAAAATTGCTCTGTGCAACATTGCAAAAAGAACCATGCCTAGAATTGAGCATAGAAACAAATACAGTGCTTTGGTGACAGCTTTACGCATAATTTATTTTTATTTTATGATAATTTATTTCAGATCCAAACGTTCGTTTTTATTATACCATATTTTTCATTCATAACAAACTTTTTGGTGGATAAATGAGAGAGTTTAATGAGATATATTCTTCAAGTAGTTTTTTACTTAATAGAAAGTATGCTCTTCTTATAACTATCTAAGTGATCGAGCGCTACTCCTGTACCTTTTGCCACACACAATAACGGTTCTTCTGCGACATAACAAGGCACGCCAACGGCTTGAGAAATATAATGATCTAGATTACGCAACATTGCAGTTCCTCCAGTCATAACCATACCTTTATCAATAATATCACTAGCCAATTCAGGCGGTGTGTCCTGCAAAACAGCCTTAACAGCACGCACCATCTCCTTTAGGTCTTCTTGAATTGCCTCTACTACTTCATTAGTCGATAACGTCACAGTTTTGGGTAAACCAGTGATATTATCACGACCCTTGATTTCCATGACTTCTTCTTCTGGCAAAGCTAAAGCCGACCCAATTGTAATTTTAATTTCTTCAGCTGTCCGCTCGCCGATTGCTAAATTATATTTTTTACGAACATATTCAATAATGGCAGCATCTAGCTTATTTCCAGCCACACGTGCGGACGTTGAATTAACAATTCCGCCAAGACTCAACACAGCAACATCAGTGGTACCACCACCTATGTCAATTATCAAATTCCCGCTGGCAGAAGAGATTGGTATTCCGGCCCCAATTGCCGATGCAACAGTTTCTTTGATAACGAAAGCAGATTTTGCACCAGCGGCAACAGCAGCGTCAATTACAGCACGACGCTCAGTAGAAGTAATGCCTCCAGGCACGCTAATCATAACTTCGGGTCGAAAAAAACGCACCTTACCAAGAGATTTATTGATAAAATAACGAAGCATTGCCTCTGTAACACGATAGTCAGCAATCACCCCATCCCGCATAGGACGGCTGGCAACAATTGTCTCTGGAGTGCGCCCCAACATCTCTTTAGCTTCTTGGCCTACGGCTAAAACCCGGTTATCATCCAGGGAAATTGCCACTACAGTAGGTTCGTTTATAACGATACCAGTTTTGGGGAAATGAACTAAGGTATTTGCAGTACCAAGGTCTATTCCGATTTTACTTTGGAACATATACATACCATTATAGCCTGCCAAGCCTGCTTAAGCAATGGGGTAAAATCTGCTACAATGATACTAGAAAATAGTTATGAAATCATCTACCCGTTATTTGTTAATAGCTTTTGGCTTTTTTATTTTTATAATTTTAGCCCCATTATTAATTCTATATGTCAGTGGCACTAGACTAAATTTTAGTAGTCGTAACACTGATAGTACAGGAATTCTTGATGCAAAAACTAATCCATCGAATGCCACACTGTTTATTGATGGAAAAGAACATAGCAAAACCCCCGCCATTGCCAGATTTTTGGATCAGGGTGAATATGTATTTACTTTAACCAAAGATGGTTACTATGATTGGAGTAAACGTTTACCAATCGAATCTGATAAAGTAACTTATGCACAAAGTGGTGTTGAAGTGATTCAGCTCATCAAGAAAAGCCAACCAACACTAATTGTCCCCAACGGCGTCAAAAGTTTTGCGCTAACTAATAACGAAGTTTGGTTTACTGAAAACAACAGTGTGGGCTATGCACCAATAAATGATTTCAGTAACCAAAAATTCATTCCGCTAAAGTTTACCCCTCAAAATATTCAATCACTCCGAGACAAAGGTCATTTATTTATATCTAACAAAGATGCCTATGCCGTAATTGATACCCAAACACACTCTGTTTTTCCAATTGATTTTAATTTGAATCCTGATGATGCCGTAGTGATTGGAAACGTCTTAATTTTCCAGGCTGGCACAGAATTACAAAACTACAATCTGATTACTAAAAAATCTGTTACGATAACGAACGATATTTCTGGCTTTACGATGCTTGGTAATACTGCATATTTTGCCGATAATTCAGGGAATATCAGTATTGGTGTTTGGGACGGTCAACGATTAAAAGATATACAACCAATTGTTTCTGGGCAGGCTATTGCCAAAGGGCAAAACCAGTTAATAATCACAAACCAGAAACGACTATTTTTACTAGACAGCTCAAAAAATCTATATCGCGTAAACCAAACTCTAGAATTAGTCGCTAGTCAAGTTGAAGCAGTGAATTTAGATTTAAAAACTGATGAACTTGTCATCAGAACTTCAAGTGAGTTAGGGTTCTATAATTTTTTACAAGATAAACTACAATTACTCACTCGTAGCACCAACCCAGCCTTAAGCTTTTTGATCAGATCAAATATTGGATATGGCTTTGTTGGAACATCAACTGGCTTAGAAGCAATTGAAATTGATTCTCGGGATCAACAAAATCGTTATCAACTCCTACATAATGAACCAATATGGCAACTGGCGATCACAGATGACCAAAAAACGATTATTGCATTACAAGGCGATTCTTTGATTTCAATGGAGATAAGAAATTAACTTCCCGCTATAGCATCTAACGCTTCATTAACTTTTGCATCGGCTTCTGTGTTAAACTCACGACGCACATGCACAAAATTATAGCCTTCAAATTTTCTTAAAAGACTCAAGACCTGAGTGGCTAATGTTTGTAACACTGGTTGTTTGATTTTATATACACCTGTCATTTGCTTAACAATCAATTCGGAATCCATCTGGATCTTCACCTGTGTTGCCCCTAAATTTATTGCTTCCTCCAATGCCTTGACCAAAGCGCTATATTCTGCGACGTTATTGGTTGTAGTACCTATATATGCACCATACGAATAAAGTAATTCTCCAGCTTCGGTTTTTATCACAACACCAATTCCAGCTGGCCCAGGATTACCACGCGCTCCACCATCTGTATTAATTACTAAAAGTTTTTTCTGTTTGATCATTTTGTTGTTTAATTATCGCTTGAATTGTGTCTTCTGGGAAATGAATATCTAATAGTCGCATTTTTAATTTTTGGTGCCCATTCCACGAGTCTACCATAAGCTCTCCGGCAATGGAAATTTTACTCCCCAAATCTAACTTTGTAGCCAAATATCCCATGCTAAACCCAATGCAATCTAACATTGATTCTCCTAGCAGAACTCTCAACTGTAAATGTTGCTGGGTTGACCCAACAACCTTGAAACTTACTATGCGTACATCCTCTACTGAAAAAATTGGTCTTGTATTTCCAGCGCCGTATGGTTCTAGATTTTCTATCTCACTATATACGGAAAGTGAAATATCTTCTTCTTTTAACTGCCCATCGATCATGATAGTTGGGGCGTTAGATTCGATTGGGTGATTATCAACATAGTGCAGAATTGCTAAATACAGGGCGTCAAGTTCAGATGTTTGCGCGGTCAAACCTGCCGCTTGCTTATGACCACCAAACTTTATCAAGTGTGATTGGACAGATTTCAGACACTCTACAATATTGAACTCTGCACTGCCAACACGAGCTGAACCAGTGCTCTCAGTTTCACCTCGTTCCATAATTATGGTCGGTTTATTGTATATCTCGGCAACACGACCAGCGACAATCCCAACCAACCCCTTTGCCCAACCATCACTATGTAGCAACAGCACGCTCCTATCGCCTAACAACTCAGCTTGTTCTTTTGCCTCAGACACAATCCTATTAGTTAAATCACGACGCCTGCGATTAATGTCTTCTAAGCGATTCGCTAAAGTAATCCCCTCAGCAAAATCGGTCGTAGTCAGTAACGCCAAAGCCACGTCAGCATGCTCTAAACGACCTGCTGCGTTTATCCTCGGAGCAATAGTAAAACCAATGGTTTGGGTATCTAAAATATCTTTCTTCAAGTCTATACCTGCATTCTCAATCAACTGCCGGAGTCCCATCCATTTACTTTTTTGCAAAACCTTCAAACCAAATTTTACTAAAATCCGATTTTCACCCAATAACGAATGGCAGTCTGCCACCGTTCCAATAGCCACTAAATCCAACAGCCATTTATCCCACTCAGGCTGATAGTCTTCTGCTGGGATTCCTTTTTGTTGGATGACTTTTTCAGGAGACATCAAGATTGCTTTCGCAACTTTATAGGCAACTCCAACACCTGTGATTTGATCGTCAGGATAAACTTCATTTGGGTTTTTGGGGTTTACTAATGCAAAAGCTTCTGGAATCTCCCCAGTAATTTCATGGTGATCAGTGATAATCAAATCAATGCCATTCGCTCGACAAAACTCTGCCTCCGCAACTGAGTTGGTGCCACAATCTACAGTAATGACCAATTGAATCCCCCGTGCTTTGATCTTTTGGAAAGCTTCTAGGTTTAGACCGTAGCCTTCTTTGAATCTATCAGGAACATAACTACTCACCTCAACACCTAAATATCGAAAAGTTTGTTGGAGCAATGCATTAGCTGTAACCGCGTCAGCATCATAATCGCCATATATAAGAATTTTCTCTTTCTGTTGTATGGCCTGCCAAATCCGATCCACTGCAGTCTGCATCTCTGTAAACAAAAAAGGATTATACAGATTTCGATAATCTGGATTTAAAAATCGCTCTACTTGATCAGTAGAATACACTCCGCGTGAATACAACAACTGCACCACTAAACTATGTAATTCTGGAAATTGTTCAAGAATTTCGCGTGGGGCGGGATCAAAAATTTGCCAGTGTTTCGCCATATAGGCATGATAACACACCAAACTAGTGCAGAACAGACAACAAGCTTACGCCATTCATTTCTGGTGGTTTTTCCAACCCCATCAACTCTAGAATAGTTGGAGCGATATCAGAGACAACTCCAACTGGCACATGACCAGATAGTGATAGATAGTCACGGTCCTTTGGAGGGTCTATCTCAAATTCTTTGGCCACTAAGATAAAGGGCACTGGACTAGTAGAGTGTTCTTTATCTATTTCTCCAGTCTTTACATTTACCAAGTTCTCAATATTGCCATGATCAGCTGTGATAATCAAAGCTGCCCCAACAGATAAAACTGCCTGCGCGATCTCGTGTAAAAACCTGTCTATGTATTGAACGGCCCTGATACCAGATTGTAGATTACCAGTATGGCCGACCATGTCTGGATTTGCAAAATTTGCTAGATAAAAATTGAAGTCAGAATTTTTTATTTTGTCTATTAAAATTTCGGTTAATTCAGCGCCAGACATTTCTGGATGTAATGCATAATTTTTATTATTTTCTGGGCTAGCCACGATTTTTCTTTCTTCACCCTTAAAAGCTTCACTTGCACCGCCATTAAAGAAAGAGGTTACGTGTGCATACTTTTCACTTTCAGCAATGTGGAATTGTGTTAAACCATTTTGGGAAATGTAATCAGCGAGATTATTTTTTAAATTCATCGGAGGGAAAGCCACGTGCACTGGTAAGCCAAAAAAGTATTCCGACATAGTCACAAAAAACAAATTCGGGATAACATTATGTTTCTTTGGAATATCCATCAATTCTGGCTGAACAAATGCTTGAGTTATCTGAAGCGCCCGATCAGAACGAAAATTGAACATGATACAAGCATCATTTTCTTCAACTTTTGCGACTGGATGCATTCCACCATGCCCCTCCTCACGAACGATTACGGCAGTTGGTGGAATCATCTCATCATAAACATTCTGATTGTACGAATTCAATACTGCATCCTCTGCGCTATCAGCAGCTACCCCAATTCCGTTTACAATCGCCTGATAGGTCATTTCTGTCTGGTCCCAGTGATTCGCACGATCCATAGCGTAAAATCGACCAGAAATAGTTGCAATTTTACCAACACCGATCTCAGAAATTTTTCTATTAACTTTTTTTACAGTATCAAACGCTTCCTTCTCTCCAGTGTCACGTCCATCTGTAAACATATGTACATAAACTTCTTTCACCCCTTGCTCCACTGCCAAGCCAAGTAATGCGTATAAATGATCTTCGCTACTATGAACACCACCAGAACTAACTAACCCAATCAAGTGTAACTTAGAATTATTTTTCTTAACATGCTCGCAAGCATCAATTAAAGCCTGATTCTTAAAAAATGATCGATCTTGAATCGCGGCATTAATGCGAGGGAGATCCTGACCAACGATCCTCCCAGCGCCAATATTCAAATGCCCGACCTCAGAATTACCAACTTCACCCCAAGGTAAACCAACCACTGGACCAGACGCTAAAATTGAAATCGTGGGATAAGTAGCCACCAAATGATCCAAAGATTTCGGTTCAGCTAAAGCAATCGCATTCCCATGACTAAAAGAAGCAACACCAAAACCATCCAAAATTACTAGCACGACCTTTTTGTATGGTGGAAAGTTCATTGTTGTTACCTATCTAATTCAGATTCAATAGCCAAGAGGCGATTATATTTTGCCAACCTTTCACCTCGGTTAAGACTGCCAGCTTTAATGTATTTTGCTCCCACAGCGACACTTAAATCAGCAATAAAGTCATCTGATGTTTCTCCACTCCTATGAGAGATGATTACTTCGTAACCATACTTCTGAGCTAATTTAATTGCTACCATTGTTTCGCTAACTGTCCCAATTTGATTGGGTTTAATCAAAACTGCATTAGCAATTCCAGAAATAATTCCTGATTCAATTCGTTGAGTATTTGTCACAAATAAATCATCCCCTACTAAAGTTGTTTTATGCCCAAGTTCTTCGGTCAATTTTTGCCAACCCAAAAAATCATCTTCTGCACATCCATCCTCAATGATTTGTAATCCAAAAGCCTTGATCCATTGTTGATACAACCTGTACATACTAGCCGGTTTAAAATGCTTGCCATCACCTTTTAAGCTATAAATTTCTTTATCTGCATCAAAAAATTCACTAGCAGCTGCGTCGATCCCTAATGAGAAATCCTTGCCAACACTAAAACCTGCAGATTTAATCGCACTTGTTAAAACACGCAAAGCTTTTTTGTTTGAACCAATTTTGGGAGCAAAACCACCTTCATCGCCCACACCAACACTCAGACCCTTTTTAATCAAAATGCGTTTCAACTCGTGAATAACAGCAGAAGATTTTTGAATTTTATCAGAAAATTTCCCCTTTATAGGGATGATAAAAAACTCCTGAATATCCAAACCAGAATCAGCATGCACGCCACCATTAATGACATTTAATAATGGGGTTGGCAAGGCAAGATGAGAAAAATTATATTGGGAAGCCAAATATTTGTACAAAGGTTTATTTGTTAACTTTGCCCCAAGTCTGGCACAAGCCAAAGATACTGACAAAATCGCATTGGCTCCTAATTTGGATTTATCTGAGGTTTTATCTAAGCTCACCATTAATTCATCAATAGTCTTCAAATCAATCACTAACTTTCCTTTTAACAAACGTGCTATTACTGTATTTACGTTTTTACAAGCTCGTCTTACTCCTAAACCTGAATATCTATGTTTAATTCCATCGCGTAACTCCAAGGGTTCGTGAGTTCCAGTCGATGCGCCACTCGGCACACTGGCAATTGCACACACCAAACCTGACCACACTGTGGTTTCTACGGTTGGGTTACCACGACTATCCAAAATCTCCCTTGCTGTTATGCGAGTGATGATATTTTTCATTCTGATTTCATCTTTTTAAAGCTTCTAGCCCCGGCAATTTTGCCCCAGATAAATACTTCAACATTGCCCCTCCGCCAGTGGAAACGTGATCAATATATTCAAACTGATGTGCCTGGCGGATGGCAGCAACGGTTTCACCCCCACCAGCAACGCCAAAAGCTTTTCCGCTACTTACTGAACCAACAATTTTTGCCAAAGCCATAGTGCCTGTCCGAAATGGTTTTTTTTCAAAATATCCCAAAGGACCATTCCAGCAAATAGTCTTGGCTGATTTCAAAATTTTTGAATATTCTAAAATCGTTTTAGGGCCAATGTCACAAATCTTCTCCGTGGGTTTGATCTCATAACGGTTTTTCACAATGGCTGTTTCTTTTGGATTACTAGTGTCAAATACTGCCACATCTTTGGGCAACACCAATTTATCTTTAAAATTTTGTAGTAACTGCCAAGCTAATTGTTGACTTTCCTTCTCTATGACTGATTCACCTATTTCTAAACCTTCCGCTGCAAAAAATACATTAGCTAAACCGCCGCCAAGTAAAATATAATCGGCTTTTCTGCCCAAGACTTCTAACGTCTTAGCTTTGTCCGAAATTTTTATTCCCCCCATCATTAAGACAAATGGGTGTTGCGACTTTGTTAGTACATAATCTAAATTTTTGATCTCCTTTTCCAACACAGGGCCAACAAAGGCAGGAAGTTCCTGAGTGATTGCCACTACCGATGCCGCTGTTCTATGGTCAACGGCGAAAGCATCATTAACATAGACATCCCCCAAAGTAGCCAAAATCATTGCAAAATCTTTGCTATTATTCTCTTCACCTGGATAAAAACGCAAATTCTCTAAAACTGTTATATCTTTAGCTGACATCTCTTGAACAGCTTGCCGAACATTTTCTAGCTCGATATTTCCATTTACAAAGACAACATGCTTAATTGGATAAGTAACAGGGCGATCTTCAGTTTCAAGAAATTTTACTTTCAATAGCTCTGCCAGACGTTCCGCCATTGGTTTAAGTGATGCTTTTTTTACCCATCTACCATCTGGGCGACCAGTATGGGAAAGGATTACAATTTTAGCATTGTGCTTCTGCAAGAATTTTATCGTTGGTAAAACCTCTTGAATTCTGAAGTCATCTAGCATTTTTCCTGACTCATCAATTTCCTCATTAAAATCAACACGTAGTAATACGGTTTTATTTTTGATATCAGTTGATTTTAGGTATTTATAAGCCATTTTTATTTTAGGGTTGACTACTATGCTTTGCTATTCCGCCAGACTCTTACCAACAAGAATCGTTTGTTCAACCAACCTATTAGAATACCCAAATTCATTGTCGTACCAAGCAATGACTTTCACAAAATCGCCATCTACAACCTGAGTCAAGGATAAGTCCACCACGCAACTAGCTGGATTACCAATGATATCAGAAGACACCAATGGTTCATTACTAACGACTAGTTTATCTTTATATAATGGATGAGAACTCGCATCAATAAATGCTTGATTTACTTCTTCAACAGTGACTTTTTTCTTTAGAAGAACAGCGAAGTCTGAAAGACTGCCAACTGGAGTAGGTACTCGAAATGCAAGACCATTGAATAAACCTTTCAATTCTGGCAAAACTTCTGTCGCAGAAATTGCTGCACCTGTAGAAGTCGGAATGATGTTTACCGCTGCAGCTCTTGCTCTACGCAGGTCATTACTCTTCCCACCAGGAGGTGGTCCATCTACTAAGTTCTGCTCGGCGGTATAGCTGTGTATAGTACTCATCATCATTTTATTGATTCCAAACTTGGAAAGTAATACCGCTGCCACAGGAGTTATACAATTAGTAGTGCATGATGCATTACTAATAATTGATTGTCCTTTGTATTGATCTTCATTCGCAGCGAGCACAATCGTCGAAGTTAGTCCTTCATCTTTCGCAGGGGCAGAGATAATAACTCGTTTCGCACCAGCTTCTAAATGTGCGCTAGCTTTCTCACTATCTGTAAATCGTCCAGTACTCTCAATTACAACCTCAGCACCAAGTTTTGCCCAAGGCAAAAGCTTTGGATCTTTTTCAGCAAATACTGGGTACTTTTTCTCGCCAATGATAACATGATTCTCGTCAAACGAAACCTCTCGATTAAAACGACCATAGTTACTATCATACTTTAACAGATGCGCCAAAACCTCTGGACTGGTTAAATCATTAATCCCAACTATTTCTAATTCTGGTTTTTCTAAAGCAATTTTAAAAGCCTGTCGACCAATTCGACCAAAGCCATTAATGCCAACTTTAACAATATGTGACATATCTTCCTTTATACCCTATTGGGTGGTTTAATTTTATTTCTAGTTTACGCTGGGCGATGCCTCTTCGACATCAATCTGATATTTGTTGGATCGCAGTAACCCAGAATTTTCACTTTTCTCACTTTTGTGAATATCAAATTGCACATATTCCGCATTTGATAACTCTGCCTGCCTCCAATACAAAATAGCGCCGAACGCGATGATTCCACAAAAAATCAAACCGAAAAAACGCAAACGCACATTTTGTTCAGATAGCCCTGTACCTTGTATTCCCATAACTTTATTATACTATAATAATTAGCTTTTAATTAAATTTTGTGTTTTAAACGACTTTAGCTTTTTCATAGCCACTTGTTTAACTCCTTCAATGGCAGGATTAAGGTATTTGCGTGGGTCGACTTCATCCGGATGTGAAGCCAAAAACACCCGAAGCTCATGCGTAAAACCAATGCGTAATTCTGTATCAATATTGATAATTGCAATGCCAGCCTGAATTGCTTTCTCAATGACATCATCAGGAACGCCACTGGCGCCATGGAGAACCAGCGGAACATTCGGAACAGCTTCACGAATTTTTTGAATACGCTCGATATCTACGTGCGCCTGCACTTTGCCTGACATTTTTATAATTCCGTGGATAGTTCCAACAGAACTGGCTAAAGTGTCTACCCCAGTGGCTTCAAAGAACCGCTTCGCCTCACTTGGGTCGGTAAGCAATGCCTCTTCGTCGGAAACAGACACCCAATCTTCACTACCACGCATTCGACCAATTTCCCCTTGTACCCACGCGCCTTCATTGTGGGCAAACTCTACCATAGCCTTCGTATCTCGCACATTTTCTTCAAAAGACAAACCAGAATGATCAATCATAACGGACGAATAACCAAGTTCTATGCCACGTTTTAACTGCTCAGCGTTTTTACCATGATCCATATGCAGAGCAATCGGCACTTTAGCTTTTACGGCTAGAGTTGCCATAATTTCATACAAAGTCTCTAAGCCAGCGTACTTAATAGCCCCTTCGCTGGTTTCTAGAATTACTGGCGTATTCATTTCTTCTGCAGCAGAAATAATCCCAAGAGTGGTCTCTAGGTTCATGGTATTAAAAGCAGGATAAGCAAATTTACCTATCACATTTTTACCATTCTCAGGAAATAATTCTTTAATATGTACGAGCATTTAATCTTTCTTTTTACCAACCATTGCTGCGACTTTTGACTTTGCTTTCTCAGAATCTAATACAATGGCTTTAAAATTTTTCATTTTTGATAACCGACTCTCAATGTGTTTGCGAGTCATTAACCCTTCTTGCGGTCCGACTTTCATCACCACGCTACCGGCATTAACTGGTCCCCACTGCAGAGCTACACTGTGTGGTTTGCCATAAGCCAAAGCAGCTACGTAAGCAGTGGTGAAGCCGTCGCCAGCACCAGTTGCCTCAAAACGTGGACCAGGGAATTCTGGGATATAAAAGTAACCTTGATCACTACAACTATAAGCACCACGGCGACCATCAGTCAGCACCACTGCCTTTGGACCAAGCTTGCGTAAGCGTTGACAAAGCTCCTCGGGATCTTCGTAATCTCCAACCCAACTTTGTGCTTCTTCTTTATTCAAAGACAGAATTGCCGTACGTTCCAACATCAACTTGTTAAATTTTGGACCTTTTCGCAACTGGAATGTACCAGGATTAAATGCCAATTGTGCACCAGTCTTATCTAAATATATAGCTAAGTCTTTGTAAATTTTTTCAAATCCTGTGCCCATGCTAGTCAAATAAACCCATTTACTAGGAGCAAGTTTTGGCAACTTATACTTGCGATGCTCATGATACACCAAAATTGTTCTCTCACCTTTGTAAGAAATTACCGTAGAAGCATTGGTAGAATGCTTGTCATCAAGCATAATATATTCCGTCGCCACTTTTTCCTTCTTCATTTTATGGATAATTTCACGGCCACCAACATCCCATGCCAACAAAGTATAGTATGCTGTTTTCAAACCCAAACGAGCCGATCCAACAGCATTATTAGCGGCATTTCCAGCAACAGTTCGATAAAGTTCATCTACCGGTAATTTATCTCCCCAATTAATCATTGCCTTGAGCTGTTTTCCAACTTTTTTTATCTCAATATCATGAATAAATAAAAATGTGTCTATCGTTGGATCCCCAATGGAGATTACATCATACTTGGTTTTCATAAGCAGTATTTTAATTTCTTGATTAATAATTTAAGTCTACCGAACTATTCGTTCTCAATAATTTTAAACAAAGCAATGTAATTTTTTTGCAATGTTCCTCCATCATTTAGTTCTGGATGAGGAATCAAGTCCACCAAAGCAATATTCAAACTCACGTCTTTTCTGTCGTCACCTACAGGACCAGTAATTTTTAATGGCTTAAATAAATTAGGCTTCAACTCACCAGTAGGTGGGAAACGATTCAATCCTTCTACTCGCATTTCTTCAAAGTAAGCCTTGGTGTAATCAACACCTATTTGCTGAAACTGTACCTTTACGATAGCCTTCCCAGAAGTCTCACAAACAACTCGTTCCGGACAACGGCTATCACTTAATACAGAATCTACCCGTAGTTCCCAATTTTCATTCACCTTTACCCAACTACTACCCATTGGAGCAACGATATACCCTGTTTGATACCCTTCGGGAAATAAACTTTTGCTTTCTACCGGTGGAGGAAAATCTGGTTGGTTAGACGCGGGGTTTTGATTTGCCATATTATTTGCCATATCATTCGTTCGATTAATATTCTGATTATTAAATTGATTGTTAGGACCAAAACTAGTGTGCGGGCGAAATAGTAACCATCCAGCCAAGGCAATCAAAGCGATTAAAGCAATTATACCAGCTGGGTTAAGTAATTTATCAGTTTCCATTTTTACGCTCCATAACTTTTTTTATTGCTTTTTTAATAGTATTTACATCCATGCCAAATTTCTTGACCAGCTCATCTGGCTCACCACTTTCACCAAAACTATCTTGCATGCCAACAAATTCAACTGGAACTGGATAATTCTGTGCCAATACTTCTACTACTGCTGACCCAGCGCCTGCTGATACCTGATGTTCTTCCAAAGTTACCACTGCTCCAGTCAACTTTGCTGACCATATAATAGTTTCGGAGTCAATTGGCTTGATGGTATGGTTATTTATCACCAACACACTTATACCTTCTTTTTCCAAATCCAAAGCTGCTTGTAGGCCGTGATATAAAATTGGCCCCGAGCCGATCAAAGCAACATCCTTACCTTCTTTAAAGATGCTCGCTTTACCGACTGCAAATGGAGAATCTTCTGTGGTCATCACAGGAGTTTTCTCACGTCCCAAACGAAAATATGCAGGCCCAATAGTTGTTCCCAGCGCTATAGTAGTTTTACGAGCCTCAATTGCATCACATGGCACCATCACCGTCATGTTTGGCAACACGCGAGTTATCGCGATATCTTCTAAGGCTTGATGAGTTGCACCATCTGGGCCAACCGAAAGCCCTGTATGAGAGCCAGCCACTTTAACATTGGCTTGACTATACGCAACGGATACCCGCAATTGATCCCAGCTACGACCAGGCGAAAAAGTAGCGTAACTAGCAATAAACGGGGTTTTGCCTGTTAAAGCCATTCCCGCTGCAACACCCATCATATTTTGTTCTGCAACGCCACACTCAATAAAGCGTTCTGGGTATTTTTTTGCAAAGTCTAGAACACGTGTGCTTTCTGCCAAGTCCCCTGTTAATGCAACAACTTCTGGATTATGTTCACCCAAATGCAAAAGACCATCACCAAAACCATTTCGGCTTGGGACTTGTTCAATATCTGCTTCGCCAATTTTTGGATTTAATTTTTGCTGTTCGTTTAACATTTCTTTCCTAAATACACTTTAATTAGACTGCAATCTATTATTCATGCTCGCTAGTAATCTGCCCGCGCAAAGTACGCAAATCTTTTAAAGCTTCCTTTGCTTCATCTTGGCTAGGTGGTTTTCCATGCCATTCGTACTTTCCTTCCATATAATCAACGCCTTTACCGGGAATTGTATGCGCAATAATGACAGTTGGTTTTTCATAAATCACCTCAGCTTGTTTATACGCGTCAATGATCGCTGGAATATTATGTCCATCAACTTCTAAAACATGCCAATTAAACGATTCATACTTATCACGTAGTTTTTCTAACGGCATTACGTCTTCTGTATAACCATCAATTTGAATATTATTACGGTCAATAATTGCAGTGATATTATGTAATTTTTCTTTACCTGCTAGCATTATAGCTTCCCAAATTTGTCCTTCTTGTTGCTCGCCATCAGACATAACTAAATACACTCGATTTTTGAGATGATCCATGCGTAACGCTAATGCAATCCCCACTGCTTGAGATGCACCCTGTGCTAATGGGCCACTACTGGTTTCTATCCCAGGTAATGCTAGGTTGTGCGGATGTCCTTGCAAACGAGTTCCTAATTTACGCAAGGTCTTTAATTCCTCAACAGGAAAATATCCCGCTTCAGCCAATGTCGCATATAAAACTGGGCAAATATGACCGCAAGATAAAACCAACCTATCGCGACCATGCCAATTTGGATTCTGATGGTCATGTTTCATAACCTTAAAATACAGAGCAGTAAATACATCAGCCATATCTAAAGGACCAGCACTATGACCAGAGCCAGCCTCTACAAGCATTTTAATAATATCCTGGCGAATATCGTTTGCTTTATATTGAAGTTCCTGCAGATTCAATGTCTTGAAAATTTTGTTTGATATCTTCTGTTTCAAATAATGCAGAGCCGACCACTAAATAATCAGCCCCAGCGTTAATTAACGCGGCTATGTTATGCGCATTTACCCCACCATCTACTTCAATTATAGCATTTGGGGCCATTTCCCTCAATTCCCTCACCCGGTCAATTGATTCTGAGATAAATGGATTTCCTTGCCTGCCAGGATGAACTGACATGATAGTGAATTGTTTAATATTATCTGTAAAATATCTGAGTAAAGACACAGGAGTATCTGGATTGATAGCAATCGCTGGTTTCAACCCCAAATCAGATATTAATTCTAATTTCTCTTCCAGCCCAGCCTCACCAGCAAAGGCTTCGTAATGCAAAATAATTGTGGTAAAACCGGCATCTTTGTATGCCTGAAGATTGCCTGGACTATTAACCATTAAGTGAGCTTCCCAATCATATTTTTTGGGAAGATTACCGATTAACCCGAAGTCTTGAATTAACATTGTTTGGTTTTTCACAAAAATTCCATCACAAAAATCAACTTGAATCTGTCGTATATTTTTTAAGGTTTGGATTTTCGTTATTTTTTCTCCAAACCCATGGGGATTTTTTTCTAAAATAGCCGGAATTATCATGTTGACAAAATTATAAAAATATGGTTTACTATTGATGGTCAATGGTGGTTTGCCACCAAAATAGCAAAATAAGAGGAGAAATATAATGGAAACCGAAAGCGCAGAGTTTTTGTTAACCGAACAAAAATATCAGGAAATCCGCAATAGCTATCAAAAGCTGTTGCAGGAATCTATGGAAAAAAGTCGAAGGGAAGATTTGACAATTCAACAAATTGTCTCAAAAGCTCTAAGTTTTAGGGGATCGTCCGAAATGCAACTTAAACTTGGCATCACCGAAGCCGAGTTTAAGGAATTTTGTTGGCGACGAGACGAGGAGGTTTTAGCAGAAATCCACGCCAGCTAGCATCTCTTTTGCCAGCTAGCATCTCTTTCTGTCGTAGAGATTCATCTCCCATGAATCTCTTTTTTTATTATACCAGTTTTGGCTGTCGGTGTTGACGAACTGGTTATTTTTCTAACAGACTAATTTTTCTGATTCTACGTAAATGACGAGAATCTGTAGAGTACGCTGTTTTTAACCACATCTTCACTATAGATTCAGCTTCTTTTGTAGTAATGTAATCGCTTGGCAAACACAATACATTAGCCATATCATCATTTCTACTCATCTTTGCTTGTCTATCGTTCCAAACCAAAGCTCCGCGAACATGCCGAAACTTATTCGCAACAATACATACCCCCTGACCACTACGACAAATCAAAATCCCTAGGTTCTGCATTGGATTCTGCGACACTTTTTTTGCCACTAATTTTGCATAATCAGGATAATCATCACCTACCTTTAAAGTTTTTGCCCCAACATCAATAAATTCAAGGTTTTTTTGTTGCAAAAACTTTTTTAAGGAAGCTTTCAATTTGTAACCACCGTGGTCTGCCCCGATATAAATCATCATAAATTTTATTTATTCATTATTTAAAGCGCAGTTATTTTATTAAAATCATCTGCCAATAAGCTAGCGCCACCTATTAACAACCCAGCAATGTGTGGCTGTGCCAAAAAACCAATGGCATTGGCCCCATTAACACTCCCTCCATACAAAACGCGCTTTACACCATATTTTGTGCTGATAAATAATGCAACCTGTTCCGCATGATCAGGAGTTGCTGGGTTTTTAGAACCTATTGCCCATACAGGTTCGTATGCAACTACAACTTTACTAGAATCAATTTCATCTAAGCTTCTTTTTAGTTGTTCCCCTACCACATCCATCACCTCAAGCTCGTCCTCTTGTACGGTTGTCCCAAAACCGACACAAAGTATGGGCGTAATTTTATACTCCAATAAAGATTTTATCTTGGCATTTATCAGCTCATCAGTCTCACCCATCGCGCGACGTTCACTATGCCCAACAATACAGTACTTAACACCCATGCTCGCCAACTGGGCAGGAGAAATCTCTCCGGTATAGGCACCTTTAATGTGCGGTGAACAATCCTGTGCCCCAACATGTGGATATTCAATACTTTCCAAAAAAGGCATTGGTGGACAAATTACGACATCATTTGTGGTGGAAACTTCAATTTTGGACGCCAAAGCCACTGCTTCGGTAACAGTCATTGGATTCAGTTTCCAGTTTCCTACAATTAATTTACGCATATTTTAATATTTTAATCTCCTCTGAGAAACTTAGCTGTTTCCTCAGGTGGCATTGGATTCACAGGAATACCTGTTGAATATTCAAATCCCGCCCATATAGTTAGGCGTGGGAATACTGTTAAGTGCCAATGGTAACTTCCTTCTTCACGCATGGTATGACGATCTTTTTTGACTGGCATAGTATGAATATAAAAATTCAGGGGCGGATCAGACAGTTTGGTATACAAAGTTCCGAGCACGCGTTTTACGGTATGGGCTAAATGAGTAATTTCTTTTTCAGAAATATCTTCATAACGAGCAGAATGTCGTTTAGGCAAAATCCATGTCTCAAAAGGACTACGGGAAGCATAGGCAGAGATTACCATAAAATGATCATCCTCATAAACTAAACGGTCTTTAGCAAGCGCTTCTTCCTTCATAATATCGCAATAAATACAAACACTATTATCTTGATAATAATGATATGCTCCAGAAATCTCCGCATGAATGTGCGGGGGAACCATTGGTGTTGATAAAATCTGATAATGCGGGTGGACTAAAGACGCACCAGCATCACGACCGTGATTATGAAACACTTGGACATAAGCAGTTTTTTCATCTTTGGATAAAGCGATTATCCGATCTTTGAAATTTTGAAAAGATAAAGCAATCAACTGGGCTGACTGCATTGCCACAGGCTCATTGTGCTTACGAGTAACGATTACCTCATGATCACCATAACCAGATCTCGAATGATAAAAATCTCGGTTAGAGTATATCTTGGCGTGATCTAGTGCTTTATATTTGTTAGGGATCACACGTAACTGCCAAGCATCGTTATTAGGAATACGGCAAACGTCATCACATAAATCTGGATTTTTATTTTCATTTCCAGGACAAAACACACAACTAGGGTCTAGCTCTGGCAGACCAGACATTACGCTGTAAGTACGAAAATCTTCCGGACGCTTCGCACGACCAGGAGCAATCAATACCCATTGTTTTGTAATTGGATTCTGACGAAATTCAGACATTGTGTTTTTTAAAATTTTTTGATTTTCTGTCTATTCCTTGATTTTATCAAGATAATTTTGCAGTATAATTTGAGCTGCCAAACTATCAACATTTTTTTTGCCACCAGGTAAATTCTCAGCCATAACGCTAGACAATCGTTCATCCATATATTCAACTGGTATATTCAACTTCTCTTCTAGGGAGTCTGCAAATTCCTGCACTCGACGAGTAGTTTCTGTCTGTTCACCAGACATATTCAACGGCAACCCAATGATAATCCGAGTAATGGTTTCAGCTCCTACTAAATCTTCAATTTGTTCCCAAAACTCTTTCGGACTCACAATTAGTAATTCACGCGCTAAAGTTAGAGATTCGTCTGAAATTGCTAACCCAACGCGCTTGCTACCATAGTCAATGCCCAAAATTTTCATTAATTAGTCTCTCCCAAAGTTAACGGGATGGTTTTTTCAACGTCGCCACTAAATACTTTCAGCGATATCTTGTCATTTGGTTTATATTGTTTCAGGACTTGAGGAAGTGGATTATCTTCATTAATTTGTTGGCCATTTACCTCTAAAACAATATCCCCTTCCTTTAGCCCAGCCTTGTCTGCTGGACTGCCTGGCACCACTGCAAAGTCAGCGGTAGAATCACCCCGAATAAGCAAAGCACCAAAGTCACGTTTTAAATGCATCTGTTCGGCAATGGATTTGTTTAACAATAAATACCTAACGCCAATAAATGGTCGAACAATCTTACCAACACGCAAGTAGCTATCTAGTGCAACTTTGGCATCATTAGACGGAATAGCAAAGCCCAACAACTGCCCTTCTCCTGAGACAGCTGTATTCACGCCTATCACCTGCCCAGCAATATTTAGCAATGGTCCGCCAGAATTACCTGGATTAATCGCAGCATCAGTTTGAATTACGCCCTCTAACTGTTCACGTCCAGTCCTATCTCCTGCTACAATGCTACGCGACAGTCCTGAGACAACACCAGTGGTCACCGTATTCTGAAATTGGCCAAGCGAATTCCCAATCGCAATAACATGTTGACCTAGCTCTAAGGCACCAGAATCAGCAAATCCCAAATATGGAGCATTGCTAATATCTACTTTCACAATTGCTAAGTCATTTGATGGATCTTGCACTAAGACCTTTGCTTCGTATTGCTTGCCGTCTGTTGTAATCACTGTATACTGAGCTCGGCTATCGCTTACTACATGTTTATTAGTCAAAATTAAACCATCCGCACTGACAAAGAAGCCGGTTCCAGCACCAATCTGTTGGATACTCGACCCAGACTGATTATCTTGTTGCCCAAAAAATGGAAATGCATTTGCCACGTCTTTGGAAATCACTATGGACACCACTGCTGGGCTAGTTTTCTTTACTACTTCTGTAATGGCCGAGTCCTCATTCAAAATTATACTTTGATTCAAAGCTTGGTTATTACTAGCAACTCCTGCGTGATTGAATAGTTTTTGAAAGCCTGGTCGATTCGTTAAATTCAAAGCACCATAAACTCCGCCAGCCATTCCAGCGACTAAACTCACGACAATGATAATCAGAAATATTAATTTTTGTGATATTGGTTTCTGGTCAGAAAATTTATCCTCCTTCAAATCATCAATTCTATTATTTATTTCTTCCATATATTTTACTGAATTTATCTAACTAATTATACCATATTTAAATACCCCAGTTTTTCACTGGGGTGAAACGTTAATTATCTAGGATTAAATGGGGGCGTTGTTGGAGTTGTTGTGCCAGTTGTTTGAGTTCCTGTGCTTGGGGTACCAGTACTTGAGGTGCCGGGAGGTGTTTCGTACTCTGAAGTCGGCAATGCAGCAATTGGCTTCATCTTAGGGGTTCTTAAGCAAACATTTTGCTCGGCAATCACACCAATTCCCCCACCACTTGATGTTCCACCACCTATAGGCGTGAAGACAAACTTGTTCACCAAACTTTCAACAACAGTGGCCACTAATTGACTAACTGCATTCTCAGTGTTATTTGTGCCTAAATTGATTGTGCCACTAATAGCTGCCTCTTGGACATTAAAAATTGAAGACATGGTTTTCTTAATCTGACCATCAACTAAATCACGTCCGCTCTTTAAACCAGGACTCAAAACTTCTTTTGATGCTGCTGATTCTGCCTCTCGTTGCGTTTGCGCTGCCAAACTAGTGTAGTAATCTTCCCACCAACCAGCATAATTCTTTTCATCGCCACCTAAACGGGCTAGCTTATTCAAATATTGTGGGTCAGACGGATCAATAACAATATCTGTCCCCTGATTCGTTTGTGCCTTGGCTGTGAAAATCTGTTTGAGCTCATTCCCCGAAGGGTTAATGCAGAAATACTGTGGTAAAAACTTCTGAATAATGTCTTGATCAACTGGGTCAGCGACGAATTTTTTCATATACTCTACCGAGTAAAATCTACCTAAATCCTGAGAATAATATAGTTGACTGGCAATCGCAAAACTCTTTTCAATATGCCCAACTAATTTATCAAGCATGTTAATAGCAAACTTAGAAAATGCGCGAGCCAAACCAACTTCTATCCCATACCGCACGACAGCCTGAACATCCATCACTGGCCATTGGGCATTGGCTGTTTTAATTAATCCAAAATTTTGATTGCTGGAAGCAAACTCTCCTGGGATTGGAACGTTTAACGCATACTCCTTGTTAATTTTCGTGTACTCTTTATTAGCAGTTGCTAATTGGTTATTTATCACAGCATAAGAAGTGTAAACCTTTGACCAAGGATCAAGATTTGTCCCTTTTGCGTAATCATTTGCAGTTCCTAAAAATGAACTGTATGCATCATATGCCACCAAATAAGCTTTGTGTAGGCTTATCGCCTCTTGCGGTACAGGTAAACCACGAATATTCGTAGCTAACAACTTCGTGCGTTCAACTGCTGAGGTAATTTGCGCAGTGTCTGGATTGTCGCCGAAAGTTTGTGATAAACCCGGCTCAGCTTCTGTGTTGTAGTTACTTATTGCTGAACCCAGCTTATTTATATAATTAACCATGGCTGATCGATCATTCCGAGGATTGATAGTCAATTCACTATCAGCAATCTTTGGAATCACAATAGTCTGGTTAACATCCAAAGAACTATTTACCTCTTTACGCACCAAGTCCTCAGTAGCAATTTTTTCTAACAACTGCTGACTGGCTGTATAATCTGGTTGCACGCTTGCTAACAAAGCCTCATATCGCTTGGTCTCATCCATAGCTACCTGGCGTTGAGCATCATAATCCGTATTATCATGAAAAACAAAAGCACCAGGATCGATAACTGTTACTGTGACCAAAATTGCCACCATAACGAAAATCAAACCTATTAAATATTTTCGGGGAACGTTTTGAAAATTCATATTTATTTTAATTTTCTCACCGATTGGGTGATAAATTTTAAGTTAATTTTTATTTCCTAAAGGGAAGCACTATTCAACAAGTTCTCCACCGAATACCTTTAAGGCATCATTTATTGAGTCAACGGTTTGAGCAATACTAGACACTTTTATATCAGTTCTAATTACTGATCTTAGAACCAGATTCTTTCCACTTACAGCGGATATAGTTTCGGTAATTAACGCATTGTGTTTCTTATTGTCTAAATGCTCTTTGTGGAAGAGATATTTCACTGCTACTGTAATTCTACCATTTAAAACTTCAGTCACTGGGGAATTCTTCAACAATGTCGCAATTGGGCTATTTTTAGCCCTAATTCGATTAATAACGTCTGGCCACCATAATTTAATTTCCTCAATAGTAACATCAATATTTCCATTATTAGTCTGCTTACCTACAACAGCGCTAGAAGCCATAACAGTATCTGAGTCTTTAGTAGCATCTGAGTCTTCAGTGGCATCAGAGCTAGTTGTATGACCAAGATCCGACTCAGCTGACAATGGTTCAGCTGACAATGGTTCAGCTGACAATGGCTGTATGTGTTGCGATTGCTGGTGGTGAGTTGTTTTTGATTCAACGCCGTGTAACGCCGCTTCTACCGAAGCCAAAAGTAAGGGTAGATCCGGAGAAGGCGCTTCTGATAATTCTTTGTACGACCGTAAAAATAACCGAACTACAAATAGTAATTTCTGGACTGATAGCGACTGAACATGCGTGTTAAATACAGCATCATCCTTGTGACTATTCATCTGCCCAGTTAGTTTTGCATTCAAAATTTCTCTCAAGTATTCTAAAATGCTACGATTTAACACTGTCACATCTACGCCACTAGCTAATATTGATTCAAAAAAATCTGGCAAACCAGTTGCTTCATTAGTCGTAATTTTCGTAATCAAAGTTTGGACAATCTCAACCGGAGCGACACCTAACAACTGCTGAGCATCCTCTAAAGTGATTTTTTCGCCCAAAGAAATAACCATATTTAACCGCGACAATGCGTCGCGCATACTCCCATCAGACTGGGCGATAACTGCTTCAATCACTCCATCAGAAAGCTTTAATTTTTGATCTTTTGCGATCAACTCTAAAGCTTTAGTCATATCTACTGAATTGATTCGCTTAAAATCATACCGCTGAGTACGAGATATAATTGTTTCTGGAACTTTATCAATATCTGTTGTAGCCAAAATAAACATCACATGTTCAGGTGGTTCTTCTAGAGTTTTAAGCAGTGCATTAAAAGCCGCTTTGGAAAGCATGTGAATTTCATCTATTATGAACACTTTTGTCTTCATAACTGTTGGGCGGAATTGCGCATGCTCGATGAGCTCACGGACATTATCTACCCCCGTATGCGATGCGGCATCTATTTCTATAATGTCCAGCGAACTTCCATTGGCAATAGCGGTGCAAACCTCACACTTACCACACGGATCGCCATTATTAAGATTCTGACAGTTTACTGCCTTTGCTAGCACGCGAGCAATTGTAGTCTTACCGACTCCTCGACTACCAGTAAATAAATACGCATGGGCTAATTCCCCATTTTTAGAAGCATTCAATAAAGTCCTGGTTATTGAACCTTGTCCTACTACCTCAGCAAATGTTCGTGGCCGATATTTTTGATATAGTACTGCCATAATATAGTCATTATACCATAGCGATTCAACTAAAAAACCGCTCATAATTGAGCGGTTTTTTGAATCCTAACGTTTAAATACCACAAGTTTATACCCAACGAAGTTCCAAATTAACGAAAACGCAGTTGCGAGTATTTTAGCAACATTTTTAATCGTATCAACGTTAACGTAATCTTCTAATCCAGGAGTGATAAATTTAGTAGCGATAACAACAATGGTACTATTTATTGCCAAGCCAATCAAACTGATAATTAAGAAACTGGTAAATTGCGTACCAGCCCCTTGACCAGCTCCAAATGACAATTGAAACGCATTCCATAAAAGCAGTTCAGTAATAATAAAAGCCACTAGAATCATCAAAAAGTAAATATTTGAAGCGTCATATGCGGCGCCAATGACGACACCAGCAAAAGCCGCGAAACCCAAACCACCTACCATTATTAAACGCAAAGCATTTTGGAATAAACTCACACCACTACCTTCGGAAAAGGTCCACGCACGATTCCAAACATAACTTTGAATTATTGCAGCGCTAAAACTAATGATATTAAGCATTCCCAAGGTCAGCCCAGAAGTTACATCAAACGACTTTGTGACAAAATTAAGAATAACAAAATCTAATGCAGTATTAAGACTACCGATAGCGGCAAATCGTAACAGTTGAATAATCACGGGTCTTGAACGGAGTATTGTTGTAATACGACCATTCAACGAGTTAGGTGCCATTGTTTCTATCACAATATATCTAAATTAAAAATTAAAATTCTTCTTGAGGTTCTTCTACAGTAGATGAAAACACGCTCGGAGCTTCTACATCTTGATGCATATCACTGCTCAAATCATCGCTGGCTTCTGTGTCTGCATGCCCAGCGCCACGCTTAATAACATGTTCAACCGCGGCCCAATCAGAATCAGTCTCCTGTGGAAGTACAATCGTAACTTCATCTCCAGCTTCTGCTTTAAAATAAGTTAATGATGCTAATAAAACTTTGTAAGCTTTCCCATCTGCCAAAACTTTATAATCACCTTTTTCATCCTGCATCAAAAGACCCATCACTTTGCGACGCTCCACAGGACTAATTTGCTTATATATAAATGAGCCATCTTCAGCAATGGTTAGTTTTAGCATATCGCCTTCCACTAGTTTGCTTTTCGAAGCATAATTTGCCGGTACTGGATACTGCTTCCCTTCTGGCCCGATCATGTTCTGTCCATCAAAAACACCTTCAATCACCTTATCACCATGAGAAGAAGCCATAGTACTAGCTTTTTCAAATACTGCACTTGAGCCATTAGAGCGAGGCGCAACCATCGCCCCACCTTCTCTAAGTAATTGTTTGGCCGATTGAATATTTTTTTCTGCCGCATCAATCATTTGCATAACTAATGCTAAATTAGCTGATTTGTCCATAATTTAATTTATTTTTGTTTGAGTTTCGATAGTTATTAATCGTTAAAACTATTATACCACATCCCCCATTCAAAGCAAGTCTGGACTTGACTAAATACTGAAAAAACACTAAACTACTGAGTTGCCTAAAAAATTAGGTGGCATTCAAAAAAGCTCAACAAATTGGAGGATAAATTTTTATGAACGAAGCACATTCCCAGCAAATTCTACTGGCTGGCGAAAAAGAGCAATTACGCTTGATTGCTCGTAGACAACTCAGCAAGATCTACTCCGGACTCGCGGGATCAAAGATGGTCCCTAGCGAATATCTAGCGATGACGCTGGAAGTCCTGTCAACCCCTGGAAAAAACATCTATGAGGAAATCCTCAGAGAGAGGATAAAGAAAGCGTATCCAAAATACGCCCAATCTTCCGGCCTCATCTCTGACCCGACGTCCAAAGAGATGAAAGATAAACTCTTCCTTCCTGAAGAGCAAAAATTGCTGGGGGCGTACATTGATCGCGACAGGTCCAGGTTTGCATCGCAGTTTGAAGGGGTCGAGGAAGACCAACCCATCGATAGCGAATTTTTGCAAAAATGGGTGGAGCATCGAGCTGAGGTGTTCCGGCGTCAACATTTGAGAGTGCTCGGTGAAGAAGCCGATTCAATCTTTCTCGAGGATCGCGACGATCCCAAGATCACCTTGTTCAAGCACAAACCGACTTGGCTGAGGAACATTCAGGAAGCCGAGAAAACGGATAAGGCCGATCATCGCGTTGTCGAAACGCAGAAGAATCGGATCGCCGAACCAGAATCGGCAAAAGCGATGCCAGAGGAACCAAAGGTAGCCACAGCAACCCCACAAGCGTAGCTAACCAACAACCAAAAGCATGACAATATTGGACAGACCGCCCACAGGTCTGTCTTTTTTCATAAAAAAATCGCCCAGCAGTTGAATGCTGGGCGAAAATATGAAGAATGAAGAATCTGGTTCACGAGGCTTCACGGCACAGGGTCTGTGACTACTGGCGAAGTTCCTGACATCGCCCGGTCATAAACACCTTCAAGCTCCTGCTGGAACTTTGGGTTGTAAACAAAATGGTCAGCAGTGCCTTCTTTAATGCGGTCCATGACCCCATCGGCACGCAAATCCATAATTACAAACTCCAAAGCATCACGGGTTTTTTCCGACATCGGTTCGCCATTAATGCGCGCGCCAATATCAAATGCCACTCCGATCACGTGGGTACGAGGTTGTGTCTGAGGGAGACAACCTTGCCCATTTACCCTTACAGGCTTGTCGTACATTTCGTTCGTACGGACTAAGCCTGTAATCTCCAGCGTATTGCCACCTAATTCTTTAACTCTTGAAGCAAGCAAGTAAATCAATCCTGCTGTCGCTTTCCGAGTAAAATAATAGGAAGCTTCGTTTCCAGAATCACATTCTCCGATTCGATCTGGACCTTTCGTACGCAGAACAAATCCAGATTTAGAACTGCTTTTAAGTGCGACCAACTCTCCCTGCTTAAACGCATGTTCTACATCTGTGCGAGTTTGATATTTCGCATCAGAATTAGACCACCACGCGCGCATTGGGCGATTAGCCAAGCCACCATCAGGATCTTGCTGATCCTTGATCATAGCAAGAAAACCCTTTCGATCAGTTCTCATTAAAGCAAAACCTTCAGTAGCTGCCAACCCTGTGTAAACATAGGTAGCAGAACTGTCAGCTAAGCTAAATAGCAATTCATAAGTTTTAGGGGTGCGGTTTGGAGTGCTACGAAAGAAGATATCGTCGTAGCTAATACCTGCTTCTCTGACTGCCTTGGCGATAGATCCATTCGGGTCTCTCGTTTGGCTAAAGTTAGCAGGATATTTTTTTCTCCAACCAGGGGTTGTTTCATCTAGATAATACATAACCAATTTTTTTAGGTTACCCATACCCATATGAAACTCTACAAACCCCCAGTTCTCATCACCCCAGTACCTGGCGCTATCGCCAATGATATCGGCGGCAACAGGTATGGCGTAACTTGGATCAAGCCTGCGATCCACTATTTTACTACCTTTCGGTATGAACTTAATTTGGTTTTTTGTCCCTGCCCGCTGAAGTACTTCTTTACAGAAACCAGCGTCCATAACCAAATCGCGCTCACATCCGACTGACAGCAAAAGCTGGGCAAACCCGGCGGCACCAGACTTGGCGTTAACCAAGTCTGTGTTGCAAAATCCTTCCACAAACAGCTGTCCTTCAAAGCGTTCAGGAGTAATGCCTTGTTTTTTTGCTTCTGCATAGATGAGTGGTTGATACTTCTCCATGCATAAAGCACTTTTCTCGGCATTACCTTTCCCCCAAACAGCAAACTTAGCTTGTTCAACTCTGTTTGCTTTCCTAGTAGCCAACTCTTCAGATGTCATACTGAAGCGTTCTCTACCATAAGGAAGTTTTGCTCGGACTACCTTGACGGTATTCCAAGTCATAATCCCAGAGACGCCCACAAAAATTACTAGGGCACCCAATGAAATTAATAACTTAGTCTTCCATGGCATGGCAATAAATTGCTTGCCAACAACCCTAACAGCTCTGGCATGAATACCATGCAAAGCACCCAGGTACCGATGAAACCAACCCAAAAATTTATTTACTCCTTGTAAGGACTTCAAAACTTTAGGGTATTCGTTGAACCAGCTCGGGTGGTCAACCAAACGAGCAACGCACCAGCGTGATAACACCAGGGATGCAAAGACTATCACTAGTCCCAGCAAACCTGTGCGCCACCACAGGTAAAAATATAGCAGTGCCAAAATGACAGCACTACCGAACGTGAAAGCGAGAAAAATGTAATAACTAAGCTTCGTTAAAAGCCAGCTGTAATCTTTCCCAGCCTCTCCTGATTGCCTTTTGGCAATCAAACTTTCTTCATTCTTCATAATACTTCCCCCTTTTTTTATGTCAAAAAACTAACGAGATAATACCATATTTTGCTGATTTTGTCAATTTATCTTAATTCCACTTCATAAAAAGAATAAAGAAAAACATTGTCAGATGTTGCACTTGGGGGTGAAATCCAGTGCTTCGATGTTGACAAAATCTTATAAATTTTGTATAATATTGTGTTAAATGCTTTGGGATTATGGCTTGTTTTTTGCACATACGGTGTGTAAAAAAGGGGTTAAAATCTTAGGAGAATCGTCTTGTCCCCCTAACAAAGACGCCTACACCAAAAAACTTACATTCTACAGGAGGTAGAATTATGCGTTTACTGAAAATTTCAGGATATGTGTTTGTGCTCTTCATCTTTTTGATGATGAGCATGATCACTAGCTTTGGGCAAGAAACAACCAAAGCTACAACCGCAACCACGGCCGCCTGCGCCAAAACCGAGTTGCCCACAAGGCAACTACGAACATCCAAGATCGCTAAAGCAAAGCGCGTTAGGCATAAACGCCCACGCCGTCAAAAAGCAACAGCACAGACGACTCGGGTGATTTATCTGCCCGCACCGACGCCAAAACCGCCAGTTTTAGCAACCAACGCTGATTACAGCGACATGGTTGTCAACGCTGGGAACGAAGGAAAACAAACTGGCAAAATCAAACTTGCGAGCGGTAACGATGCAGAAGATGCGGGAACGTATCTGAACGCATTGGCTAGCCCGAATTTGCAAGCGTGGTTCGCTGGTATGGAATTGCACGTTTTTTCACCCAACGGCGGTGACGGCCGAGTAATCATTTCCGACAAAAACGGCAAGGTTCTAGATGTCGTTAATGTCTCTGGCGAAAGGCTGGCAACTGTCATAGCGATGGAAAACAACATCGCTGACAACGCCAAATCCAGCGCCGCGACGCGAGACATGATCTCATCACTTTGGTGGATCGTGCTAGTCGGATTAGCGCTGATCGTGACTTTGTTGATCCTGAGTTACATTAGGCTAAACATCCTCAAAATGATCGAGGCTGCAACCTACCAAATTGGAAGCAGGTTAAGTCGGACCAATGAAATGCTGAAGGATCTTCATTCTGAGACGAACAAAATTCGTTATAAGACTGATGATCTTGCCAGCGACGTTGAGAAGATCATGGCACACTACGGTATTCATCGTAAGGACCCCAGCCCCATCCAAGCACCAATTGAGACACCCATCATTGACGCCGAAGTGGTGGACGACGATGACCCGGACCACCCAGTGGTTGCGGGATAAAACCTGCAAAAGACTAGCCCATTGCTAGTTTAAGAATTTGGTGAAACAGGGTTATTCTGAAGAAGAATATGCACTCCCGGTTGAGCTCCCAGGCCCTTGTTGCTTGGAAGAGCAACAAAGCGGTACAGACAGTAAACGCACCTCAATTCAAAAAACCCCCTAACACATTTGGTGTTACGGGCGTTTTTTATTTATTTCTTTATTTGTTCAAATCCTGTTTTTAACACCTCCAACTCGCGGGCAATTGTGATTTGGATTTTAGCGTTTAAACCAGGTATATGAGAGGATAGCTCTTGAACTTTCTGCGACAAAGACACCGGGTCCATTTGCAATGCGTTTTCTAAATCTCTGGCTTGCTGTTCTGAAATACTATCTAAGAGAGTGTCAATGATTAAATCAGAAAAGTGTTCTGTCATTCCTTGCAACACTTCATGCTTTTGTTCATCGGAAAGATGTGCCAAGTTAAAATAACTTAACAATTCATCTTGGGATGGAACTAAATCATTTTGTTTGTTTTCTACCATGGATTTGGAAATTATAGACCTAATTTTTTACGAGAAGTTTTTAAATTAGACTGAGCAATTTTTTCAGCTTTTTTAAAAATATTTATATACCCTTTTGGAATATCTTTGGGTGCTAGCTTTTCTAGATGTTTAATAATTTTACTAATTCGATCATTATCTACCCCTGGACCGACCCTTTGAGACATCTTGTAAAATGTTTCGTAAATAGAAACTAATTTTTTTACTTCGGGGTTATTCAAAGCCTGGTCTGCATCAACTGCGTATTCACTTATTGAACGCAAAGTGTCTTGTATTTTTTTTATATCTTTGGATTTAAACCCTTCTTTGCTAACTGCACTATTTAGCAAGCCACCATCCTGGCGCATCAGGTCAAACCAAATCCCTCTTTGACTTTTCGCCAAACCTTTTGCCTCCGCTTCTTGATAAATATCTTCTGGCTTTGCCAATTCTGGAGGTTTTTTCCTTGTACCCTTGCGCGGTGCTGCGACTGCTACCACTGCTGTATCAACTGCTACATCATTATTAGATTCTGCGTCTTCATTTGCGGCTACATCTTCATTCACCTCTGCATCTTCATCAGTTTCTACGTTTACTGTTGTTTCCACAAGGTCATTTTCTGTTTGTTCAGGAGATTGATTCTCCGGATCGTGCTTAGCAATTAAATCCTCAAGCCGAGCATCTGCAGTAGCGTTAATTTCACTTACACTTTTATGTTTTAAATGTTTTTTAAGTTTATACGCTCCGTAACCTGCTCCAATGCCCAACAACACCTCCACCACATCAACCACACCTGCCCTTGCGTAAGAATCAACAGGCTTTGTAATAGCATCGCCAGCTTTTTTTGCAGATTCATCAGCCACAGCCCGCGCAACCTCCTGCTGTGCCTCTATCGTAGCAGAGTCAACAGGTGCTACTTCCACAGGCTTGGCATGTTCTAGCAACTTTTCAAAAAAGTGATTGCTATCAGACCCAATTTTATCGTTCTTCAGCAAATCCATGCTTTGTTCTGATAACCGATGACCAGGTGAGTTTAATAATTTCGTTAAATTGGCGATTTTTTCTGGACTGAGTTGATTAGCCTTATCCCATGCGTTTTGGATTTGATCTCCAGTCAGCTCAAACTTTTGCCCTAATTCCACCACATGCCCAACACCCTTAGTTTGATCCAAAAAATGTTCTTTCATTAAAGTATCTTCAGCAAACACCAATTTAGCTAACTGCTCTGGACTAAGTTCTGTTGAAGTATCGCCACTTAAATGATTTTTATTTACTAAATAATCATGCAACAGATCTCGAGCAGCATGAGTTGCCCCCTCCCCTTTTTCTGCCACTGTGATGAATTTTTGTTGCAGTAATTCTTTTTGTAAACTTGCCAAAGATTCATGTGCGTGAGCATTAACAACTTCTTGTTGAAGTGTTCCCATTGCGACAGTAGCTTGCTCGGCAACATTTGGGTTGACTTGTAAAATCTTCCCAGTTTTTTCAATGGCCTGTTCAGTAATTTTCTCTGAGCTTTTGTCTCCTGGCGCCCAACCAAACACTGAACGCACGGAATCGCTATCCAACAAGGCGTGCATACCGTAACCAACCCCACCACCCAATGCGCCAGAAGCAGCCCCAACAAGAATATTTTTAACTAACTTTGCCTTAAATTGAGGGTTCTTTTGTGTCTCAAACTTTACCTTTTCAGAAAAAAGACGCCCTTGTACCAGATTTTTCAAAAACTGCCCAGCAGTCTGCCGTTCATTTTTTATACCCTCTAGTTTACGCAAACTTTTACGAGAATCACGAGATTCATGCATTACCGCAAGAAACTTTTTTGCATCTGAAAGTTTTTCCAATTTTTCTTTAGATAATTCTAGTCGAAGCAACAACTCTGCTTTTTGCAACTTCACTTTCAACATATTAACCTCTAAGGGTAATAGTTTGTCATTCTTAAGTGCCTTGCGACCTTTATCAATTATTTCTGCAATCCTTACTTTGTCATTCCCCTTCAAAGCTTCATCTAATTGTCGCAGTACATCATTACTGTCAACTTTTAATCTCTCTTTCCAATAAGTTTCGATAGCTGCGAAACCGCCTCCAATCAATGCGCCAAGACCAATACTCCCACCCAAGCTAGTCCAACCCAAATATGCTCTCGCAGAGGATTTTACCACACCACGAAGCCCAGCGCCTGCTAAGGCTGGCAAAGTAAATTTTGTTGCAGTGTGTTTTAGAAAACCAGCGAGGCGATTTTTAGAAGTCTGTCCTTGCAGTTTTTCGATTAACTCAGCTTTTAGTTTTTTAACAGCTTCCTCACCTCCCTCAAACTCACCTCCCTCAAACTCTGCCCTGATCTTTTCAAATTCTTCTGCAAAATTTTCATCAATCAACACACTTAACTCATCTACGTTGTTAAGCATGGCTTCGGCAACATCTTCTGCTTGTTGCTCTACATCTTGTTCTGGTTGTTGCTCTGATTCTTGTTCTACTTCTTGCTCTGCTTGTCGTCCAATTTCTTGTTCTGCTATATCTTCTGAATTTTCCTCAATAGCGGTGTCTTGCGTCTCTACCTCCTGAGATTGTTTTTCTTCCTCAACAGCAAATTCAGCAGGGTCCTGTTCTAAAACAGTATCATCTGCCAATTTTTTTTCTTTACCGAAAAACCATTCAGAAAACTTCATAAATCATGTATTTATATCAATTCTATTGTACCACACTTTCAAAAAAACTATGCCCTAGGGAAATTAATCTACAAAACCCGAAAAATAGCCAGTCCGCCTGCATCAAACCCTCGCTCAAAAAAATCACTATGAATATCATTGGAAAGAAAATTATAAATATTTGGGTTTCTAGCTACGTCAACAAAGATAAACTTAGCTCTTAAATCTTGCTTTACCAATTTATGAACAGCTTCGATAGAACCCCAATTCTCAACATTATCATCGGCTATCTTCCGCCAATCCCAATACAAATTGGGGTCATAAATGTACATGAAAGTTGGATCTAGCCCCACCATGTAATAATTTTTTTCATTCCAATAAAGAAGTTGTGGTGACTGATCCCATTGCGTGTTTAAAACCAAATCCTTAGGGGCACTGTTTTTTATTAACCAACTAGAGGCATTCTGGTAACGATTATTCGCTTCGCCAGATGACAAAGATAAATACACTTTTTGGACATTATAAAAGCCAATTAAAACAACGATGGCTACAATCAACATTCCTGCGACTACAAATTGCCAAGCAGAGACCATAAGGCTCTTACATTTTCCCCATGACAATTGCCGAACATACGGACTTAAAGTAATTGCTGTTGCCAGAACAGTGAACGGCGTCCAATACTCAATAAACCGTCGGTGCCACAAAGTCAGGACGAAAAAACCAATCGCAATAGTCTGCATCCAAATTGACAGCCAATTCAGTTTGCGATTGAATATTTTTTTTGCTTCTACCACCAGCGCAATTAACCAACCAGTTAAAACCAAAATATTTGATTCCAAAAACCAATCAAATCTAAACGGCAACCACTCATTGCCAGCAGGCACTACCCTGCCCGCGCCAAGCCCAGTTTGAAATATTTGATCATATAACAATACTAAAAGATTTTGACTATGTGGATGGATAAGTAACGCAACAACAATCCCAATAATAGAAGAAAGTAATGGCCAAATATCCACTTTCCGTTCTGAGATCATTATTGCCATTGAGTATGCGATCAAAAATAACGGCACACAAACAAAGCCACCATATGTCCAAGCAAAAATTCCAGACAGAACGCCAATTAGAGCTAATAATTTTTTGTTTTTTTGCTGATGGTATTGATAAGTAATTAAAGTTATCAAGCATAGTAAAGCTAGCGAAATAGTGTTGGCTTTCACCACATTAATGCGAAAAATAAAATCAACCGATCCGAGCAATGTTAGCAATAGCCAAAATGGTTTACCGGGAACCTGCATTTTAGACATCAACAACCAAAAACAAACAAAAAACATTGTACTAAACAGAATGATTGATACAGGTAATAACCCAACTGTATTAAATGGCACTAACAACCAATGATATAGATAATGTTGATCTGCGTACCCCTCGCTCCAAGTTGTATAAGCAAGCCATGGAAAAGTATCCCCCAGCCTTCCTTCTGATACAAGCTGAGAAGCTTTGGCATGATAAAACCCATCTGGATCGGAGAACTTTCCCCAAACAGAGATTTGTAATCCTGTGATTACTAATACTGCTAATGCAAGGCTAATCCAAGTTGTTTTGGTCGACTTGATAAATTTTAACATCTGAGTTTTCATAAACTACTCTTAAATAATGGCGGGCTGTTGTATCTAAACCACCCAATAAACGAACATCGGCATCTTCAAAAATGTAATCAATATCTTCCTGTCTGAGAAAAAACTTCAAAGGGTCGCTGTTATTAATCTTACTGCCAAGCATCCCTGTTACTATCTCAGATTTAAGACCATAATCCAAAGTCTGATCACCAGTACCCACAAACACCTTCCGCCCTGCAATTCCAGGGATAATATTACTGGAAACAAGACTAGAAATCACAATACTCTTAGGCTCAGTGTTATGTTTCAACCAGATTGCTCCAGCATAAATGCCCTCGTCTAAATAAAATGGTGGTTCTCCTGCTTTAAAAAATTGCATATCCTGATAAAGACGCCACACATTAGTCAATGCGAGCAAACTAATCAAACTCAAAACGACGAAATGCTTTAGCAATTTATTTTTCAATCCTGATTCTTGCAAAAACCAAACCAATCCCATAGAGGCTAAAATCGCTATGGGAATATGCAACCCCTCACTAAACTTCCTCTGAAATCTGACAAGTAACGGGAAGTAAAGTAAAAAAGGTATTACTAATATCCAGATCAACAGGAAAAGAATTCTTTGGATATCTTTGTTTATACTCATATTGCTAATGCCGACAAAAGCAAAGACTAACAAAAACCCATAACCAGACAAAAAATAATACCATGCATACGATGGGACATTAGTTTGTATTGTAGCCCAAACCCCTAACACAGGATTAATATTTAGGATATTCACCTGCCATAAAGCAAAAGGCAAAACTAGTATGATCAGATACAAATAATTTCTGAGCCAAAAATAATTTTTCGTCTTAAATGTTTGTACCAACACATATACGAATAATACTGATGTCACAATAGCCAAATCATATGGGTGTATGATTACCAATACCCCTAATAACAACGCAGGAAGCAAAACAACCATCCTCCGTGAGGAGTGAAATAAATTTGTAGATATATGGAAAATTAATAAAATTAAAGTTAGCGAAATAAGATTAAGTGGCGACATATACAAACTTAAAAATGTGTTTGATTCTACCATCCACATATCAGTAGACAATGGAGACAAAAACAGACCCACTCCAGACGAAACAATTGTAATTACAAAAGTCAACTGCCTTGCGGTAACATTTTTTATAAAATCAGAGATAAACAAATACAGACTGGACAAAAAAAGCATGCCTACGAACATTTTCCCAACATGATAAATCACAATATTAGACAAAGTACTGAAATGCCCCAAAACTCCTAAAACATAAAAAAATGGATGAAAAAATAAAGCTGATTGAAGCTCAGTACTATACAGATTTACAAAGAAAAAATTTCCTTGCCTAGCTTGTTCAAACCATGCTAAGTAAGTATAAGTATCATAGTGACTAATAGTCGTCATCCCTGTAAAAAAACTTCCAGCAGGTGTGTGTAACCACCCATACAGATACGGTAGATTGATAAGACTAACAAACAAAACTGATACAACGACGACCCAGACCCATTCACTTCTACTAATTTTTTCTAGAGAAATCATGACCTAATCATATCACAGAGACAAAAAAACAGAGTCGATCCTTTTTGGAATCGACTCTGTAAACTCTGAACATTTCAGCTAATCCTCCTTGTTCGAACAGTAAACGCACCATCACCCTGATAACCTTTTAAGCTATCAATGGTGCGGTACGTAATCTCGCCACTTTCTGTAGCTACGATACGTTGTGGTCCGCAAATCAAAAATCTTTTACTCGACTTTGAACCGATCCACATTTCTAACCCACCCACATTTTTAGCGAATGGACTGTCAACTGCCGTATCTGCATAACCAGTAGTTTCTCCGCATGAGCCAACAACTGGTCCATCCGACCGCGCTTGTACTGTCCCCGAAGGTTCGACTTCCACGACATCTCCTTTGTTAACACTAAAGGTCTGTACTCCTGTCGAATTCTTCTGCGGGACACGCACCACAGACTCTTTAACGGCGCTCGCCTTTATTGGCGCGGGCGCCGTCGGAACAGCTGAAGCGGTTGGCGAGTGCGAATTGCTTGGGCTAGAATTCAGACTTTGATCTGAAGCAGAAGCAAACGGATTCTTGCCATCGTTTAAGTCCTTTGAGAACTTATTGATCGCCTCGTTCTTTTGAGCGAAGTTCACAATAGGCCCTAAGGTTAACAGACCGATAAAAAGTACCGTCCCTGCAAAAGCAACAACACCCCAACGTAATTCAAAGGCGTCTTTACCGGCGTCTTCATCAGTTGCCTTACCCTTCTTCAAGGAAACACCACTAAAAGCAATAGCAGCTACCAAAATGAAGAATAAACCCCAGATCAACAGACCGGTGTTGTCGTCCGCCCCCCAATTTACCCTTGCCAAGAGTTTATAAAACCCAAGGTGGTAAATTAAGATCGCAGCGACAAGATACATCAGAAATGTCTGGACTTTTTCCAGCCAAAATGGTGGTCGTTTCCAGCCATAGATCATGAAGAATAGCCCAGCGATGCAGAGCAAAGCAATGATTAAACTCCCCAGATCATGGCTCAGCCACTTCATGGTTAGCAATATAACATTGATCACCATGACATAAGCAAGAAACGCCATAATCCCAAACAGCAATTCTTTCGCCTTTGCCTCAAAAGCTTTTTCTTCTCGTGCTTCTTTCAAATCACTCAAGAATTTTTCTTCCTTATCAAAAGCCTCTCCGACTAAGTCTGGAATTGCCACCGCTGCAAGATGAGCCACAACATTTATTGCGCTCAACACAACCCTTTCAATGCCTGCAACGACACCAGTGACAACCCCAACCTTCGTCGTTACGAGGAGGTAGTACGCCACTGATACCAACATCAGAACCAACGGCACCAGGCGGAAGCCATAGTACCCTTCGGTGCAAACGCCGGTATTTGCGTCGCAAAAAGTCCGCGTTGTAACGACTAACGCTACCAACGCAATCAAATTAACTACCAGCGCAAAGCGCAGTAGTGTCCAGGTTTCAAGAAAATGCTTCGCCCCTTTAGACCAAGTCCAAATGGCAGCATTCTCAACCTCCAACACTCCCCACTTTATGATGGTTTCCACATGGTCCATAGCATCTGTACCAGAACCCTTCGACGACACCTTACCCTTACCCTTACTTGCCATTTTTTTCTCCTCTAGAATATCCTAAACCCTAAAATCAGGGCTAAGGTTGGATGGCGGTCACGCCAAGTTGCTGCTGCAACTGACTGAACCGATTGAGCTTGTTGAAGCTTCTTAACCCGCAGACGAGCTCTACGCTCTTTCTGCAGTGCGCGGGTACGTAACTTCGTGTACTTCGCCATAATCTCCAAAGGTGTTATTAACCCCTGAAGAGCCATTTCCAGCTGAGACGGATCAAATATCCCCATCCCATCAAGCGATTCCACTACCTCCTTCTTCGAGCGCAGATTGGCTAGAAAAGCCAACAGCATCAAACGATGCTTGCGATCACGCTCCGAAACATAGGCTTGCCGGAACTTCGCCTTATGCTTAGGCGAAAGTTGTTTGAAAACATTGAGCAACCAAAAACCTTTACGATCTTCAATTACCTCACTGTCCACGAGGCTTGCGATGTCGCAACCAAGCCTCATCTCATCCTTCATTCCAAAGGATGTCTCCCACGCCCCAAGAGCTTCATCCAAGGCCTCAGTCTGTTTACCCTCTCGCATCAATGTTTCAATGCGATCAGCAGTCTTTCGCTCTTCCGCAGAGGAGTCCTTGCCCTTAAAGAATTTTGTCACATACCCCAGAACCTGCGAAGCGTCCAAAGCGACGTCCGCGATTTCGAACAGGTCCCTTAATCCAACGAAACCTACTGCCATAGTTCACCTCAAAATTCCTTCCGCAATCTTTTGATTACGGGTTTGTTAGCTAAGTACAAAAAAGAAATTTGTACATCGCTAATTGCCTTTGACCTAACAAGCAGGAGCAAACCTTTAACAGGAATGACAAGCTTGTGCTTCTTTACCGCTTTAGCAATTTCTGCATCACTTTCATAATCAGACAGTGATACATTCTTGTTGGCGGTGAAAAAAACTTCCCCGGCAACAGAATTACCTTTTTTGTCCAAACACTGAACTCGGAAAGGATAGTCAATACCGCTAGCGGTAATAACTCGATCCTCTTCTCCGAGCAATGTCTCGACGACCAAAGGGTCTTTCTTGGCAGAAGGCCCAACTTTACCAGCCCCGCCACTACCATGAACTTCTTGCAAAGCTTTTAGCTCTGCTTTGTTAAAGTCCTTTTTGACCCTGGCGCCATGTGGAGCCACTACACTAATTGTGGTGCAGTTCGCTGGTAAATTTTCGACCAAAACTTCAGATGTTGCCATACCGTTGCTTTGCGTAAACAAATCAAAGGCGAGTCCATCTTTGTCTGGCAATCCCTCGAGCGGAAGCTCAGCCGGATTGCGCTTATTCCCAGCAAACGCAAATAACTTAGCATCGTTCGTGGCAATATTATTCTCATAATAATGCGCAGTGACGTGCAAAGATTTGTTGTCTGCTCCAAACGAAATAAACAAGTCAATCTTTTCGGAAATCCGACTGGTTTTTGATGTGCTCATCTCAAATCCCTCCTATTTTTTAGTTTTTAATGTGCAATTTTAGACAAAATCTTGCAATTTTGCCAAAAAGAATCACACCTTAATATAAACCTTTTTGGCAAAACCAACACTATGTTCCTAATTCGCGATTATAGCAGATTTTATTGATTTTGTCAAGCATCATAGCGTGAAAAAACCTCATAGATAAGAGGTTTAATATGCCAGAATGTTGAAATGGTTCAGAGCGTCTTCTCTGTCGCACCCTGCCCTGCCGACATCATGTCAGCCACCCGACTAGCTGTGAGTATCTCCTCTTCCACCTCTAGGCGAGACCGGCCAAATTTTAGCCTAGAAAGCTGCCTGATAGCAGACGCTGTACTAGCTTGCTCAGCTGTTGGTTTTAATAACGGATATGTTGCCATATTGAATGGCTTGCTTGCTGTTCCGTTAATCATCAATTTTACAAAGGCATTAAATCGGTCAACATTTAGCAAATCAAACTCATTAAACACTGGTGCAAATTCCTTTGCCATTGTTTCCGCATCCTCAACCCCAATCCGAAAACTTATCATTGAACCAGCGTTACCAAATACTGCATCGCGCAAATCACTACTCCCTGCTCCATGAGCACCAGCGCCCTGGGCTAATTGTGCTAAAAACTGATGACCGATAATCAAGTTCAATCTATATTTACGTGCCTCACTCAAAATACTGGAAAATGCATCGGTAATAAAGTTTTGGAACTCATCTACATACAAATAAAAGTCTCGGCGCTGATCTTCAGGAATATCTGCGCGTGACATTGCTGCCATCTGAATTTTGCTTACCAGTATCAACCCGAGTAATTTCGCATTCATTTCTCCGACTTTACCTTTAGCCAAATTTACTAGCAAGATTTTACCGTTGTCCATGATCTCACGGAAGTTAAAGGAACTTTTACTTTGTCCGACAATGTTTCGCATGGTTGCATTTTCAACGAATCGTCCAACCTTAGAAACTAAATAACCAAGCATTTCAGATTTATGAAAGTCAGAAGTTTTTGCCATCTCTTTTTCCCAAAATGCCCGCACCACCGGATCAGTCACTTTCCCAATTTTATATTTCTGAAATTCAGTATCGGTAAAAATTCTCGGAATGTCCACAATAGTACCAGGGTGTTCATTATCTGCCATTAACGTGAGCATTGCGTTACGCATATTATGTTCAAACATTGGTCCGAGCATAGCAGGATCTGTAACCAATTTATAAAAAATTGAAATCATTTCTTGTACCGCAAAATCTTTTTGGTCTTCCGAAAACACTTCCAACATATTTAACCCCATAGGTCTTTCTACGTCAAACGGTTCAAATAAGATAACATCTTCAGCTCGATTCTTTGGAATATGGGGCAAGATGTCTTCAATATAATCACCATGTGGATCAATTACACACAACCCTTCACCATTTTGGATATCCTGAACAGACATGTATTTCATCAACTCAGTTTTACCAACACCAGTGCGACCTAAAATATACATGTGACGACGACGATCATCACGACTGGCATGAATTTTTGTTTCTACACCCCGATAGATATTACGACCTAACAACACCCCGTCAGTTGGGGTATTTACAGGCGCTGGAGCTTTCTTAGATTGTAACCATTTGATATTAGGGGTTTCCAAAAATGGCGTTGGCAAGTGCCATAGACTAGCCAACTCTTCGGTATTCAAAATTGTCTTTTGGCCATAACGTCGGTAAATCCGAAACATAAAATCTTTAGCGATATCCCCAGCCTTACGTTTCTTTACTTTGAAACCATTGAATGGAGGCATGTTGTATTGCAAAAATGAAGACACAATATTACTCAAATTCACAGATGCAACCCCAGGCTGAGTTGATGAAGTAATAATTCGAATATTAGTTCTAAACCCTGGACGACTAGCTTTTTCTTCAAAGCGCTTAACCATCTCCTGTTGCATTGGCGTCAAATTGATTGGGCTGTTCAAGCCAGACAAGTCCTTATGTGCATCTGTTGGTGTTGCCTTACCCAATACTCCATCTCTCACCATGCCAAATGTCTCACCAGCCATACGAGCTCCAACACCTTTTACAACAGTGTTAGGGTTTTTCCCTTGTTGAATCTCTAAAGCCATGTGATGTGGTTTGTTCTGCCAATGATGTCCCGCTGGATATAGAATAAACTGAATGGCCGCACCTTCATCCTGACCCAACTTTGACATTGCATTTGTCAAAGAATTTAGAGGATCAGTTTCCATATTTTTGTAAGTCCGAATTGGAAACATATATGGGCGATTCACTTGTAACTCAGCAGCCGCAATTTGCCCGCCTTTTTGAAATGGGTTATAACCATGCACGATATCAATATGAGCGTGCGGATATTGTGCCTGTAGTTGCTTCTCAACCAACCCGCGGAGATGATTGGGACAATTGATGTAAAAAGAAATCTTCTTATCAGTACAAGCTATCTCAAAACTGAGATAATCTTTCGGTTGAAAAAACCAATTACTGTGACTTATTTCTGATAAAGATGTAAACAACTGTTCTGCAACTGCAATGAGATTCTTTTTTGACTCTTCATTATTTTGAACATTGGCATTCTTATCATCTGAACCTTCTTTAGGCATTTGCACTTCTAAAAATACCCAGTTTTTTGTGCGGGGTATAATAATTCTGGAATAATACCAATGCCGGTGAATATAATATATTAAAAACGCCAAAAAGACCGTTATAAGAACGGTCAATAAGATGCTAGTAAGAACAATTGTACTTAATTCAAACGGCATTTGATTTAAAGGTTATCAGGAGTTTGTGATACTCCCAAACCCAGTTCCTGCATATCATGCAAATCAGCTGAGTTATCACCATTTAAAAAACTTAACAGTGTTTCTTGAATTTCTTGAGTCTTTGCCAGTGCAACTTCTGGAGGTATTGATTTTTGAGCTTGTTCTGTGGTCGGCACTGCAAAAGCAGACACCCCTTCTGTTTGCCCGAGCTTGTCCACCTCATCAAATTTCGTACTGCCTAAATATTGTAGCTCTTTTTGATCACTGAATAACTCGGAATTTGGTTCAGTAAATTCTGGTATATTTCCTGAGGCATTCTTTAAAATCTCTTCCGAGCCACCATGCTCCAACTGTTGTGTACGATGAATTTTAGCTCCTATTTCTTTTTCTTGAGGCATTTTTTGTAAAATTTTATTTCAACTGTAGAACTTTGACTAAACTATTATACCACATTCATTCGATTTTAGGCAAAATAAAAAACCCAAGGCATTTTCTCATCAGATAGGTCATGAAATCTGCTCCGCAAATCCATACCCTAATAGTTTCAAAAGAAATAGCGTTCTGGGTTTTTAACAATATCTAGTAACCTTGGTAGTCATGCATTGTGAGTTGAGCCTCAACTTGTTTAATAGTTTCAATGACAACGGAAACTACAATCAATAATCCAGTACCGCCCAAAGTTAAAGCCCGAGTACCAGTCCAAGCTTGCACAATAAACGGTAATACGGCAATTAGCCCAAGAAATAATGCGCCTGGTAAAGTAATTCGATTTAACACTTTGTGAAGATAATTAGCTGTTTGTTGCCCTGGTCGTAGACCTGGAACAAAACCACCGTTGCGTTGCATATTTTCAGAAATATCATCAGGGTTAATCACAATGTTGGTATAAAAATAAGCAAATGCAATCACTAAAACAAAATATACTGCGCCATACCACAAACCCTGAGTGTTGGTAAAATCAATTACTTTTTGAGCCCATTCGGCTAAAAAGGCTGACTTGGCACTCAAGAAAAATTGCGCAATAATAGCAGGAAATAACATCAACGATAGCGCAAAAATAATTGGGATTACACCTGCCTGATTAAGTCGCATTGGCAAGAACGAATCAACTCCCCCAACCTGTCTATCCCCACGTTGACGTTTGGCATAGGATACTGGAACATTGCGCTGTGCTTCTGTTACTAACACCACCCCTGCCACAACAGCGATAATCGCTGCTGCAAAACCAATGATCATTGGTAGTTTGCTTGGATCATAAAGCTGAATCAAAGACTGTATACTACTTGGTAACTTAGCCACAATACCAGCAAAGATAATCAAAGAAACACCATTACCAATTCCGTATTCAGAAATAATTTCTCCAATCCACATAATCAACAAACTACCAGCTGTTACTGCTAACAAAGTTAAAAACCATTGGAATGGGCTAAACACTCCTAGAATTTCTGCACCGCCCTGACTTTGTAATAAACGAATGGTTCCAAAACCAGACAATACTGCCAGAGGAATAGTCATAAATCTGGTGTATTGGTTAATTTTGGTACGCCCCGCTTCTCCACTTTCTTTCTGGAGCTCTTTTAAAGACGGAACTACCATTACCAATAATTGCATAATGATTGAAGCGGTGATATACGGCCCAACCCCCAGCATCGCTATAGAAAAGTTAGTCAACCCACCTCCAGAAAAAACATCTAACAGATTTAAAAACTGGTTAGCTTGAAAGAAGTTTTGTAATCCAGATACATTTATTCCTGGAATTGGTATATGTACCAAAATACGAGTTGCTACTAACAACAATAATACTGCGCCAATTTTCCAGCGAAGGTCTTTAGTTTTCCAAATAAGCGATAATGTATTCATATGATGTGATTTTATTACAAGTGTATTATACACGAAAATAGCAAAGCGCGCATTTCCGCGCGCCCAATAGCAATCGTTATTTTGCTACGCTACCACCAGCTTTTTCAATAGTTGCCTTAGCTGTCCCTGACACAGGAACTTTGAAAGTTAATTTTGTTGTTAACTTACCCTGCAAAATTTTTACGCGTTTAGAGCCAGTTGGCACTAAACCATGAGCCCTCAGTGTTGTCAAAGTGATTTCATCACCATCTTTAAACATGGTGAAAGCATCAAGTTTGATTGAAGTTGCTTTAGCTGCCAAACTCTTGAAACCACGGCGTTTAGGAAGTTGTCTAATTAAGGGTTGTCGACCACCTTCAAAGCGAGCTGGCATTTTTGAGTGACCAGTACGTTTGGTTTGGCCCTTGTTTCCCCGAGTAGCATAAGTACCATGCCCGCTTCCAAGACCGCGACCAACGACCTTGCGACGTTTAGTAGACTTTGGATGTTTTTTAAGTTGATGTAATTTAATCATATATAAAAAATTTATTATGCTTAGTAAAAACTACTTTCGCGCATTTAGGATTGTTTCTTTGCTACGCATTGCTTTAAAAGCTTCAAAAGTTGCACGAACGTTATTAACTTTATTATTACTACCAAGCATTTTAGAAATGACATTCTTTACACCAGCCATATCTAAGACAGAACGAACTGCTCCACCCGCAATTACACCTGTACCAGGTCGAGCTGGCAACATAATAATTTTGGAAGATTTGTACTTTAAATTAATTTCATGGGGAATGGTATCGTTAACCAACGGCAACACGATCATATTCTTCTTAGCTTGGTTTACAGCTTTGTTTACACTCTCGGCGACATCAACACCTTTTTTTAAACCAATTCCAACCTTACCCTTGTGATCACCAATCACAACAAGGGCACGGAAACGCATACGCTTACCACCTTTTACCACACGAGTGACACGCTTAACTTCAACCACCTTTTGGTCAAATTCGCGAACCGGACGGTCGCCACGATTATTTGGTTTTCGAGATTTCTTTTCCATCATAAAGTTATAAATAAGTTAGCGCTCAATTAAAATTCAAGTCCAGAAGCACGAGCTGCTTCTGCCAAAGCTTTGACTCGACCATGATAGCGATATCCAGCACGATCAAATACCACCTGACTAATACCTTTTGCCTTTGCCTTCTCAGCGATCATTGCCCCAACCTTTGCCGAAAGATCACTTTTAGTAGCTTTATCCTTTAACTCCTGGCTAGATGCTGATGCCAAAGTTTTTCCTGCCTTGTCATCTATCACTTGGGCATAAATATGAGTAGTAGAACGAAATACCGATAAACGTGGACGGTTAATTTTGCCAACAATAGTCTGCCGGACACGGTTCTGGCGAAGTTTACGCTTGTTTCTTTTAAGTTGTTCTCTGTTAGTTGTCATAAATTTACTTTCCTACAGCCTTAACGACTTTACCAGCTTTGCGCAAAATGGTTTCATCGCTGTACTTAATACCTTTACCTTTATAAGGTTCAGGCTTACGCAGTTCACGGATATTTGCTGACACTTGCCCAACAAGCTGTTTACTAATACCTGTAATAGTAATAGTTGTTTGATATTGTAAAATTGAAGCTTTTGATGGATCTTTTTCAACTTTTGCTTCTACTCCATCTGGGATTTCAAAATCAATCGGATGAGAAAAGCCTAAATTCAAAACCAAAGTAGTACCACGAATCTCCGCTTTAAAACCAACTCCGACAATATCTAACTGTTTTGTATAGCCTGTAGTGACACCGTCAACCATATTTTGCACCAAAGACCGGAATAAACCCCACAAGGCTTTTTCACGTTTATCTTCTTGCTTCGCAACATCAATGTTAACCTCACCATCATTCACACCAACCAATACCTTCGGATGGATCTCTTGAACAAGCTCACCTTTTGGTCCTTTGATCTTTAAAATCTCACCAAGATCGCTTTTAACAAGCTCGGCGGTTACACCGGCTGGTAATATAACTGGTTTTTTTCCAATACGACTCATATATTTATTATTACGGTTACCAAATTTGGCAAACTACCTCTCCGCCAACTCTATCTTTACGAGCTTGCTTATCTGTTAAAAGACCGCGTGAAGTCGACACTACTGTCACGCCATACCCGCCATTAGTACGAGGGATTTTTTGCACTGGCAAATAAATACGCTGTCCTGGCGTAGAAATCCGCTTAATCCCTGTGATTACTGGAGAGCCTGCATTATCATATTTCAAATTTATTTGCAAAGATTTAACTCGGCCTGGTAATTCATTAACACCATTGATAAAACCTTCCGCCAAAAGAACGTTTGCTAAACTGTGTTTGAACTTGGAATATGGCATTACTAACTCACCCTTGCGTGCAGCGAGGGCATTACGAATGCGAGTTAACATGTCTGAAATTGGGTCTGTATACATATCGTTTAAATTAGTCTTACCACGAAGCCTTTACTATTCCAGGAATCTCGCCACGACTGGCCAATTCCCGGAAGCAAATACGGCAGATAGAAAAATCTCTCATGAAGCCAGCTTTACGCCCACACTTCCAACAACGTCGAATTACCCGAGTTGAGTACTTCGGTTTCACCAAACTTCTATTTGCTTTTGCGATTAGAGATTTCTTTGCCATGTGAGTTAATTAGTTTTTTCTACTTCCTTAATAAACGGAAAGTTCATTGCTGTTAAGAGAGCTCGAGCCGGCTCATCTTTCCCTGCATTCGTAACTATTGATACCTGTAGTCCAAAAATGTGTTCTAGTGCCTCATTAGAGATTTCTGGAAATACAATGTGTTCCTTTAATCCCAGATGGTAGTTACCCCGACCGTCGAATCCTTTTGGATTCACTCCGCGGAAATCCTTCACACGGGGCAATGCGATACTAATGAGCTTATCAAGAAAATCGTACATGCGTTGACCTCGGAGAGTAATTGCCATACCAATCACCTGTTGCTCCCGAATTTTAAAGCCAGCTACAGATTTACGAGCCTTTGTTTCCACTGGGGCTTGTCCAGCAATAGCAGAGAGATCACGCTTAATGCTCTCGACAAATTTGGAATCTTTTAGATATTTTCCAATACCAACATTAATCATAACCTTCTGAATTTTTGGTACTTCCATATTATTGGAATAACCAAAATCCTTCTTCAGCTGAGGGACAATCTTGTTATTATATTGTTCTAGTAAACGGTTCATAAGCTTAAATTAAATTTCTCTATAAATACAACTTTGTCTATACAGCTTTATCACTTTTCTTTGCTATTCGTTGCTTGGTTCCATCGTTCAAAATCTGATAACTGATCCGGCTTGGTCTGCCAGAATTAGTATCTATTAACATCACTTTAGAAACTGGTAAGGCTGCCGCGAACACAACTTTCTGTCCAGGCTGACCAGCACTCTTGCTACGGGCGAACTTAGTATGCATATTGACATTATCAACCACAACTTTTCCTTCAGAAGGAATAGCGCGAATGACAGTCCCTGTTTTTCCCTTATCCTTACCAGACAAGATTTTCACAGAATCGCCTTTTTTAATTTTCATCTTTGGATTAGACATAAATATACAATTAGTGCTGTTAAATAATGGTTTTAAATGACTTCAGGAGCCATGGATACAATTTTGTTATAACCTTTATCCCGAATCTCACGAGCAATTGGTCCAAAAATACGAGTTCCCTTTGGTTCACCTTTTTCCTTGTCAACCAGAACGCCTGCATTTTCATCAAAACGAATATAAGAACCATCTTTGCGACGAATTTCTTTCTTTGTCCTAACAATCAACGCATAAACTTTATCACCTTTTTTAACCTGGCCACCAGGGGAAGCCTGACGAACTGATCCAGCCACAATGTCACCAACGCCAGCAAAACGACGAGCATTCTTCCCGTTCACACTGAAAACGTTGACGATTTTAGCGCCAGTGTTGTCTGCGATTTTGATTAAGGATCGTACTTGTAACATACAGGTTAAAAAAGATGATTAATTAATTTTGATGACAGTAAACTTTTTATCTTTTGAGATAGGACGAGATGATTCAATAACTACTTTATCACCAATCTGGCAAGTATTCTCAGCATCGTGAGCTTTGTACTTCAAAGACTTAGTATAACTCTTGTGATACTTAGGATGACGCATACGCACGTCCACCTTGACCACAACAGTCTTGTCCATCTTATTTGAAACAACCGTGCCGGTCATTTGTTGTTTTGTAGACTTCTTTTCCATAAATATAAGTTAGTTAGCTCGAAGATAAGTTAAGATACGAGCAATATCCTTTCGTACAGTAGCCAGTTCATGAATATTTTTAGTCTGGCGAAGCTTTGTCTTAATACGAAGCTCTCGAACTTTATCTTGCATTTCCTGCAACTCCTTGCGTAGCTGGTCTGCTGATTTAGTTGATAATTCTTTGTACTTCATGAGAGTGTTATTATTCTTTAATCAGAAACTTGGTCTTCACTGGTAATTTGTGAGCTGCCAGTCGCATAGCTTCACGGGCCTGTGCTTCGGTGACTCCATCCATTTCATACAAAATACGACCTTTTTTAACTACAGCCACAAAATGAGATACAGCACCTTTACCACTACCCATCACAGATTCATTACCATGATCTGTCATTGGCTTATCAGGAAAGATGCGAATCCAAATCTTACCACCACGATTAATAGACCGAGTCATCGCACGACGAGCAGATTCTATCTGACGCGCCGTCACAAATGAACCCTCAAGCGCTTTAAGTGCAAAAGATCCGAATGCGATAAAGTTTCCAGAAGTTGCTTTACCTTTATTATGACCACGATGGTGTTTGCGGTGTTTAACTTTCTTAGGAATTAACATAAATAACTAGTTAGCTTGTTTCTTTTCAAAAATATCGCCCTTGTAAATCCAGACCTTGATGCCAATAGTGCCATAAGTTGTGTGGGCAGTTGCTTGGGCGTAGTCAATATTAGCACGTAATGTATGTAACGGGATTTTACCAGCAGATAGATGTTCAGAGCGAGCGATTTCTGCCCCATTTAGACGACCACCAATAGTTACTTTTACGCCTTTCGCACCAGCTTGCATCACAGCTTCTAGCGTTTGCTTCATCAAACGACGGAATGCAACACGCTTCTCAATTTGTTCCGCAATATTGTTTGCAATGACTTGAGAATGTAAATTAACATCAGCGACTGGTTCAATATTAACGCGGATTTCTTTTTTGATACCAAGTTTGGTCTTCAACTTCTTCTTCAATTCTTCAATACCAGCTCCACCTTTACCAATCACCATACCAGATTTTGCAGTCCAAACTATAACGGTAATAGTACCGTCGCCTTTTCGCTCAATATCAATACGAGACAAACCTGCTTTACGAAGATGAGTTTCTAGATATTCGCGAATACGTACGTCTTCCCGAAGAAGTTCTACATAATTGCTCTTAGAAAACCACTTGGACTTCCAGGTGTCTGTAATCTTGAGGCGGAATGAAGTTGGATTGATCTTATTTCCCATGGTTAGTAATTATTTGCGTAAATTCTGCGGACTGGTTTTTTCATCAACCAAATCGCTATTATTTTCATTATGAATTTCTTTAACATCACTCTCTACTACTGGAGGAGTCATAACTGATTCATCCATCGGCATATCTGTTTTAGACTCAACAGCTTTCGGTTTAGGCTTGACTGCTTTCGGCACTATTGGAGTTTTCTTCTTCTTCACCTTAACAGCTCGTTCTTCCAAAACTACATTAACGTGACTCATTTTGCGACGAATCATGAAGGCGCTCCCCCGAGCACGCGGGAAAGAACGTTGTAACACCGGCCCCATATCGCAAGTAATCGTTTTAATGAACAAACCATCACGATTTAAAGAAAAATTATTCTCAGCATTTGCTGCTGCTGATTGTAATAACTTTTGTAACATCTTTGCACCCTTTTTGTTGGTAAACTGCAACTGAGTCATGGCCTCATTCAAGCGCATATTCTTCACCAAGTTTGTTACCAATCGCATTTTACGAGGAGCAATCCGAAGACTACGAGCATGAGCGCGTACCAAAGGCTTAACTTCTGTATCAGTTTTAGCAGTATTCAATTTTTTGACTTTCTCAGCCATAAATTAGTGCTTATTCTTTAAATTAAATTATTTCTTCTTTGCCGGAGGGGCTGCTGGCTTAGAGCTTGCTTGAGCTGCCGCAGCTTCTGCTTTCGCGATCTTACCACCATGACGGATAAACTTGCGAGTTGGCGCGAACTCTCCCAACTTGTGGCCGACCATTCCTTCGGTGACAAATACTTCAAGATGCTGACGACCATTGTGAACCATGAATGTATATCCCACCATTTCTGGGCCGATGGCACAAGCTCGTGACCAAGTTTTGATTTTGTCGCCTGGCTTACCAGCCAAAACCTTCTTCATCAATCTTGGATCTATATATGGACCTTTTTTTAAACTTCTAGACATAATAATTATTTCACTACTTGTTGTTCGCGCTATTTCTTCTGACGGCGCTTAACTATAAACTTACCGCTTGGCTTTTTCTTATCACGAGTGCGGACACCCATTGCATGTCGTCCCCACGGGGTTTTGGGATACTTCATACCAATTGAGTTACTACCCTCACCACCACCATGCGGGTGATCAACTGGGTTCATAACCTTACCGCGCACTTGTGGTCTCCAACCCATGTGGCGTTTACGACCAGCCTTACCAATACGGACATTCATCCAATCCTGATTTGAAATTCGCCCAACAGTAGCAGTACATGTTTCACGTACTTTACGAATTTCACCAGATGGCATCTTTAACAACGCATAACCATTCTCAACGTTTTGTAATAATAGAGAGCTACCAGCGCTACGAGCGATTTTCCCACCATGTCCAGGGATTAGTTCTACATCATGGACATCAGTTCCGATTGGAATCGCTGACATTGGCAAACGATTACCAGGATGAATTTCTGCTTTCTCACTAAACATCACTGTAGCACCTACTTTAATCCCTTGAGGAGTTAAAATAAAACGCTTGACCCCATCTTTATAAGCAATTAAGGAAATAAATGCTGTGCGGGTTGGGTCATACTCTATTGTTTTTACCATCCCAGGAATATCTTTGCGATCCACACGAGAAAAATCCACAACACGAAGCTTCTTTTTTGCTCCACCACCTTGATGGCGAACAGTAATTTTACCAGTGTTATTACGACCAGCCTGCTTGCCCTTAGAAATAATTAAACCCTTTGGAGTTTTCTCGTCCTTTTGGAGTATTTCTGCGTAATTTATTACGCTAGCAAAGCGACGTCCTGGAGTTGTTGGTTTATAAAGTTTAACTGCCATATATATAGATTAACTTGGTTCTACTAAATCAATTTTCTTACTTCCAGGGGCTAAAGTGATAATTGCTTTTTTATACGCCTGAGTAACACCAGTGCGACGACCAAAACGACGGGTTTTACCATCCATAGTAATCATGTTTACTCGATCAATTTTAACGCCATACTGAGCTTCAATATCCTTGCGGACTTCAACTTTGTTAGATTTACCAAAAACTGTAAAAATATATTTATTTAGTTCGTTCATCTTACCAGCCTTCTCAGAAATTCTAGGCACCACTAAACTGCGAGAGCTTACAGCATCTAGCTTTATATTTGCAGGAGTAACTTCTGCTACAACAACATCAGTGGTTGAAGTGGTTGTCTTTGCAGTTGTTACTTCTTTTTCTGTATTCTCTTTTTTAGAAAATAAGGCCATATATTATTTAGTGAGTGTCTTAGTAGTTTTTAAATAAGTTTTCTCAATAACATTCAAACTATCCTTCAAAATTAGCATGGTGTCAGCTTTTAAGACATCAGTGACATTTAAACTTGTTGCCAATGCAGAAGTTAAATGTGGAATGTTGCGAGAAGCGCGGTCTAAATTAGCATCTTTCTTTGGCAAAACAAACATTTGCTTCTTACCAAGTTGGGCTTTAAAAGACTTCATAATTTGCACAAATTCTTTAGTCTTGCCTGCCTCTAAATTCATTTCATCAATTACAATTAACTTACCATCAACTGCTTTATCAGAAAGTGACATAAACAAGGCTTTAGTTTTTGCCTTCTTGTTAATCTTCAAAGACCAGTTACGATCAGAAGTGGGGCCAAAAGTAATACCACCATGACGCCAAATCGGACTACGGATAGAGCCAACACGGGCACGACCAGTTCCTTTTTGCTTCCAAGGCTTCTTACCACCACCACTCACCTCTCCACGAGTTTTGGTATTAGCCAAACCCTTACGAGCATTAGCTGCTTGAATACGCACTGCTTCAGCTAGTAAATGATGAGATGACTTTATACCGAATATCTTCTCATTCAGTTCAATTTCACCTACTACTTCAGCTTTTTGATTGTATACAGAGATTTTCATGTCTTGAGACTAAAAATTATTGCTTCTTACTATCTATTTCTTCTTCTTATCAGATTCTGGCTGAGCTTTTACTAATGGCTTTACTTCGCCAGTAGAAATGATTTTGAGCATGCCAGTATTTGGACCAGGCACTGCACCTTTTACCATTAACAAACCTTTGTCCAAATCTACATCTACAATTTGCAAGTTTTTAACTGTCACGTTTTGAGTACCCATATGACCAGCCATGCGATGACCTTTATTGACGTGCTGTGGATAACGTTGTCCGATGGAACCTACTGAACGGGGTTTATCGTGACCATGAGATGCTGGGAAACCAGCAAATCCATGTCGTTTCATTCCACCAGCAAATCCTCGTCCCTTCATAACACCAACCACATTGACTATCTCACCTATTTCAAACTTACTCGCGTCAATCTTATTGCCGACTGCATATTCTGCTATATCATTCACCCGAAATTCTACAAATTTTCCAAAATCACCCAAATTCTTACTATGACCGGTTTTTGGCTTATTGGTGTTTTTGCTACCAGCAACCTTTGCTGAAACTCCAACTTGAATAGCATTATATTTATCTTTGCCATCTGTGGTTTTGACTTGAGTGACTACCATTTCTGGGATTGAAACCACAGTTACTGCCATTGCTTCGCCATTTTCAGCGAAATACTGGGTCATATTAAGTTTTTTTCCAACTATGAAATTCATGTCGTTACTTTTCTTGATACGAGAGGTCTGAACTTATACAGACATCGTTCATCTATATTAATTACTTGTTTGCTTTATGAGCAGAAAATTATTTGCAAAGCGAACCATTCTTCTGGTGAGCGTGTAAATAATTTTCTGCTAATTAAACAAAAAAACCGGGCTATTTACCCAGCACATAAAAATATCTCGCTAAAGAGACTTTCATATGTTTGGTAAATAGTATTCTGCCTAAGGCGAGCTTTTTAAGCTAGAACTTGCAGAACTTACTTACGAATGTACACTCTTAACTCATTTTAATCTCAACATCTACCCCAGCAGGCAAATTTAGATTGGTTAAAGAATCAATGGTTTTTGCAGTTGGCTCGAGGATATCAATCATGCGCTTATGTACACGCATTTCAAACTGTTCTCGACTATCCTTATGAACGAAAGTAGAACGAAGCACAGTATACTTTTTCTTTTCCGTCGGAAGTGGAACTGGGCCCGAGATATTTGCACCAGTGCGCTTAGCCGTTTCAACAATTTGCTGAGAACTTTGATCAATTAGCTTATGATCATAAGCACGAATCTTGATGCGGATTTTTGGCTGATGAGTAACTGCCTTTTCCATTAGATTAATTAATGAGTCTTGTTAAAGATTTCAGACTATAATTCCCTTATTTATAAGGGATTTTCAAGTCTTGAAAATATAGCTAAACGAATATTTAGCTATTCTTGAATATTTTAAACTAGTTTACTCTAAATGTCAAATGTTTTTGAAGAAAAAGTAGAAATTTGCTTAATAAAATTCAAACACAAACTTTAACACTCTTGTGCCATATTCACAGAATACTGATATATAATTTTTTGTTCTCAATTTTAATCCAGAATATAAAAACCCCTCTTATCTTAGAGGGATTTTTATATTCCTTAAAGTAGATTTAGGAACTGAAGTATTATTTGCCTAGAAAACTATTCGTAGCACAGCTTTACAAGGTAAAGCGTAGCGGAGCTAATCTTCGTACAAATAATTTGCAGTGACTGCAATCTTACTTGCTAATCTTAGTAACAACACCAGCCCCGACGGTTCGGCCACCTTCGCGAATCGCGAATTTGCCTTGTTCTTCTAGAGCGACTGGGGTAATCAATTTAACATTGATATTTACAGTATCACCAGGCATAACCATTTCCTGACCTTCTGGCAAAATGACTTCGCCAGTTACGTCAGTAGTACGGATGTAGAACTGAGGTTTGTAACCTTTGAAGAATGGTGTGTGTCGTCCACCTTCTTCTTTAGTCAAAATGTAAACTTCAGCAGTGAATTCGGTGTGAGGAGTAATAGAACCAGGCTTAGCCAAAACTTGACCACGTTCTACTTCTTCTTTCTTGACGCCACGAAGCAAAAGTCCTGCGTTGTCACCAGCCATACCTTTGTCCAGTTGCTTGTTGAACATTTCAACACCTGTTACAACTGTTTTAGAGGTAGGGCGGATACCAACGATTTCAACTTCTTCGTTAATATTCACTTCGCCACGTTCGATACGACCAGTTACTACAGTACCGCGACCTTCAATAGTGAAGATGTCTTCAATTGGCATTAAGAATGGTTTATCAGTCTCACGAACAGGATCTGGGAAGAATGTATCCATTGCTTCTACAAGCTTCAAGATAGCTGGTTCACCCAATTCTGATGTATCCCCTTCCAAAGCTTTCAACGCGCTACCACGGATGATAGGAGTATCTTTACCTGGGAAGTCGTACTTAGTAAGCAAGTCGCGAATTTCTTCTTCAACAAGGTCAAGCAGTTCAGCGTCTTGAACCATATCACACTTATTCATAAATACTACAATATTCTTTACACCAACCTGATCTGCAAGCAAGATGTGTTCTCGTGTTTGTGGCATAGGCCCGTCAGTAGCTGACACCACAAGGATAGCGCCGTCCATTTGAGCTGCACCAGTAATCATGTTCTTAATATAGTCAGCGTGACCAGGACAATCTACGTGTGCGTAGTGACGTGTTGCTGATTCATATTCAGCATGTGAAGTATTGATAGTAATACCACGAGCTTTTTCTTCTGGTGCATTGTCGATGCTAGCGTAATCGCGAGCCTTTGCACCACCAGTTTTAGCCAAAACTGTTGTAATTGCCGCAGTCAAAGTTGTCTTACCGTGGTCTACGTGACCAATGGTACCAACATTGATGTGCGTCTTGGAACGATCAAATGCTTCTGCCATTTGATACCTTTCATTGAATAGTTTTTTTGTATAACGTTCCGAGATACCCTCTCTCTTTCTTCTATTATTAATACCGATAGTTCATCTGCATTCACAGTTGACACTGCGCTACTTTGCTACTTTGAACGGTTAAAATAATAATCTGGAGAAAAAGGGAGGGTCTCTCTTTTTTTCTCAAGGAATCCAGGGACGCTAAAGTTTACTTAAAACTCTATTCAATTCTTAATAATAATTTTTGATAGCACAAGAATGTACTACAAAATTGGCGGCTATTTGGCACGCCAATCACCATATATTCTATGAAGTTTTGATATTGTTGTCAAGCTTATATCAATTTGCAATTTTTACAATATTTCAGTAAACTCTCGTTACATCATAAGGAGGTAATAATGCTGTGACTTATACTTTAGTAAAAGCCAAATGGAGTATTGGGATGATCCAAAACCATGCTAAACCGACCACCATTGAAGTAAAATATTCTTTACATTTAACTGAAGAAGATTTTACCAATTTCCTAAAAAAGCAGGTTATTCATGGTTTACACCAAAAACCTTCGCTACTCTACCACACAGAAGGGGTTACTGTTACTCATCATGTGAACGGAAATTTGTACAATGAAGTGAAGCAAGCGAAGGAAGAAGGCAAGCTTGGGGTTTGGAAGACTATCGAAGAGTTGAAATAGTCAAAACTGTTTGGACAAAAAAACGACCAATTTCGATTGGTCGTTTTATTAAATATCGTCAAAATTTGGTTTGATTTCTTCATCAATAGAAGTGATAACCTCGGGGGGAACATAAGTATAATTGGGTATAGACTTAAACAAATCTTGCGCACGCTTACTCAAAAGGGAATCTATTCGTTCTGGAGGATTAAGGTCCAAAGGTGTGGCAGTACCACCGTCCTCACTCGAGATGACTTCTTCTAATTGAGCTTGTAAAATTTCTTTGTTCACCTGCTCTGCCAAATCAACAGTTTGCGGATTTACAGGTTGTGTTTTTGACTCTGGACGGGAAATATTCGCAGTCGCCCTATATTCTTTTAAAGAAAGTAGTATACCTTTTACTTCAGAGTTTTCGTCCACGAAAACTACTTTCCCCTGCTCGCCCACTAATTGCAAAATCTCTTTTAAATCCATGCTGATATGGTAAAACATTGCCTGAAAGTTGGCAAGCAAGGCGCGTCAATGAATTTTGTTTTCGAGACGCGAAAAGCCTCCAAGCATTACCTGGAGGCTTTTTTCTTTTCTCTACAAGTTTTTATTGTCCCTTACGAGCATTCATACCAGCACGAGATTCAATAATACCAGCTGCAACATTCTTAGGCACTTCTTCATAATGATCAAATTCCATGATAGATGATGCCTGGCCCTGAGTCATAGAACGCAGTTGAGTAGCATAACCGAACATTTCGGCTAAAGGAACAAAAGCTGTAACAACCTTACGTCCAGTAATATCTTCCATGTCTTGTACTTTGGCTCGTTTAGAATTCAAGTCGCCGATAACATCGCCCATATTTGCTTCCGGAGTTGTAACCACCACTTTCATTACTGGTTCTAACAAAATTGGATCTGCTTTACGCACAGCTTCTTGCAGGGCTTTTGAGGCTGCAATTTTGAAAGCCATTTCTGAAGAGTCTACTTCGTGATAGCTACCATCGTAAACAGTAGCTTTAAAATCTACTAGAGGGTATCCAGCAATCACACCGTTTGCAGCGGATTCTTGAATCCCTTTATCAATCGGTTTGATATATTCTTTCGGAATTACACCACCAACGATTTCATCCACGAATTCATATCCCTTACCTTGTTCAAGTGGTTCCACACGCAAATACACATGACCATACTGACCTCGTCCACCACTCTGGCGAATAAACTTATGCTCAGCCTCAGCCTGTTTTTTAAAGGTTTCTTTATATGCTACTTGTGGGGTGCCTACATTGGCTTCAACCTTGAACTCACGTTTCATACGATCTACTAAAATTTCCAAATGCAGTTCACCCATACCAGCAATAATGGTTTCTTGAGTTTCGTGGTCTGAAGAAACTTTGAAAGTTGGATCTTCCTCTGCAAGTTTTTGCATTGCAATACCCATTTTTTCTTGATCAGCCTTAGTCTTTGGTTCAATCGCCATAGAAATAACTGGTTCAGCGAATTTGATCTTTTCTAGTTCAATTGGTGCGTTTTCTGCACAAAGTGTATCTGCAGTAATTGTGTCCTTGGGACCCACTAACGCACAAATATCACCTGCGAATACTTCTTTTACTTCATCACGTTGGTCTGCACGCATACGCACAATACGACCAACGCGCTCTTTGTTGCCACTACGCGCGTTTAAAACATAAGAACCAGCTGTTAAAGTTCCAGAGTAAACTCGGAAAAAAGCCAATCGTCCTACAAATGGGTCTGTAGCAATTTTAAATGCAAGAGCGGTAAAAGGTTCGGCATCGTTTGGATTGCGAACTAACTCTTCTCCGGTTTTTGGATTTGTTCCCTTAACAGGACCTTTGTCTGTTGGAGATGGCAAAAAATTTGCGACGGCATCAAGCAATGTACGAACAATAATACCACGACCATCACCACCAAACACTGGATAGAATTCACCGGAGCGAGTAGCTTTTCTAATACCTAACAACAACTCATCTTCGGTCAGCTCTGCTCCACCCAAGTATTTCTCCATCAGCTCATCATCAAATTCCACCACTTTTTCAATCAACTCATGACGGTACTTGTCTGCCTTCTCTTTCATATCATCAGGAATTTCCCCTACCATAAATTCTTTATCAGTATAATCTTTATAGGTGTATGATTTCATACCAATCAAGTCCACCACCCCGATAATATCTTTTTCAAAACCAATCGGTAACTGTACCGGGAAAGCATTCTTTGTTAAACGATTGTGAATAGAATCTAATGACTTGTAAAAATCTCCGCCGGTTTGATTAATTTTGTTAATGAAACACGCGCGAGGGACACCATACTTGTCTGCTTGGCGCCAAACAGTCTCAGATTGTGGTTCAACACCCATCTTTCCGTCAAACACAGTAATGGCGCCATCAAGCACGCGCAAAGACCGTTCAACTTCTACAGTGAAGTCAACGTGTCCAGGCGTATCAATAATATTGATTTTACATTCTGGTGTATCTGCAATTTTAATATACTGGGGTTTCCAGTAACAAGTTACGGCTGCGGATGTGATAGTAATACCACGCTCGCGTTCTTGTTCCATCCAGTCAGTGACAGTTTCACCTTCGTGAACTGCACCGATTGAATGAGTGACGCCAGTGTTATACAAAATACCTTCGGTAGTTGTAGTTTTACCAGCATCGATATGAGCAATAATCCCGATATTACGAGTTGCTTCTATTGGATATTCTCTTGGCATATTTTATTTCTTCTTATTTACGCTTGTTTCCGAAACGGGCGAAATGAGCAAACGCTTTGTTTGCTTCAGCCATACGATGAGTATCTTCACGCTTCTTTACCGCTGCCCCAATTTTGTTAAATCCATCAACAATTTCAGCCGCAAGCTTTTCGCGCATCGGCGCACCTTTACGAGCGCGAGCCGCGGCAATCAACCATTTCATACCTAAAGAAGTACGACGTGGCTCTTGTACTTCCATTGGCACCTGGTAGTTAGAACCCCCAATGCGACGACCTTTTATTTCCATCAATGGAGAAATATTCTTTAAAGCGATATCAAAAATCTGGCGACTATCTGTCACTTCAACTTCTTTGTTTGCTTTCATTTTTTCTTCAACGATATCTAACGCATCATAAAATATCTTCTGCGATACAGTCTTTTTTCCTCGCTCCATCAAATAATTAATAAACTTAGCGTATTTTACGCTAGCATATTTAGGATCAGGGTTTGGAACGTGTTTTTCAAAACTTCTTGCTCTACGTGGCATATTAGTTTGCTCCTTGTGACGGCTTCTTAGTTCCGTATTTACTGCGAGAGCGTTTTCGACCGTCAACGCCTAATGTGTCTAACTTACCGCGAACAATGTGATAACGAACACCTGGAAGATCTTTCACACGACCACCACGAATCATCACGACACTGTGTTCTTGCAAATTATGACCAACTCCTGGGATGTAAGCTAAAACTTCCATCTGGTTTGTTAGTTTAATCTTTGCTACTTTTCGAAGCGCAGAGTTTGGCTTCTTTGGAGTAGTTGTGTATACCTTTAAACAAACACCGCGCATAAATGGAGACCCTGTCGGCATGTTTAGAGTTTTATTCTTAAGTAAATTAACACGGCGTTGTAACGCTGGTGATTTACTCTTTGCTTTTAAGGGTTTGCGCCCCTTACGCACTAATTGATTAATTGTTGGCATCTATTGATGACCCTTTCTTTGGTGGGTTGACACTCGCCCATTAATTGCAACATAAAAACTGACCAACAGTCAGCTCTGTATGGTTTCGTTCCATGGTACTGCGATGAAGCTTATATCGCTCATACTATAAATTAGTAGATTTCCCATTTTACGAACAAATGTGTCGGTAATTCCTCTATCGTCGTTAACGATATACTGATAGTGGAGCTTCAAAAGAATTGTAGATTGATTATACCTGGTTTTCTCAAAAATTGCAAGCACCAAACGCATCTCCCCAACTGCGCTATATCGCCAAGCCAAATAGACGGAAAAATACAGTTATTACAGGAAGTAAAATCTTATCTAAAATGCCTAGCATCAAAAAGATAATTACCAAGAAAAATCCATAACGTTCCATTGAAAGAATCCAATACATTGCCCGATAAGGCAACATTGAGGCAATGACTTTTGAACCATCCAGTGGTGGGATTGGCAATAAATTAAATGTTCCTAAAACAATATTTAAAATAACGGCCTGCAACCAAATATCTGCTACTGGACTTGAGGAAATCAGTCCGAATTTTAATGGCAACATTAACAAGATCGCTAGGCCAAAATTACTTAATGGCCCAGCCAACGACACCAAAGTCATGCCTAACTTTCGAGGGTTAAGATTATTAAAATTCACCGGAACCGGCTTAGCTGCACCAAAAATAACTGGGCTTCCTACCAACAATAAAAATCCAGGCAATAAGATTGAGCCAAATGGATCAATATGGGGGATTGGGTTAAGAGTAATCCTTCCTTCATCACGCGCGGTGCTATCCCCTAATTTTTCAGCAACAACACCATGCATTACTTCATGCACCACAGCGGAAAATATCAAAATCACTAATGTAATAAGCTTATCCATATTTATATATATTAGCATGTTTTTTATGCTGATATAAATAGGGCTTGCCAAAATCTCAAAAATGTATTAACATGAGTAAGTACTTAATTTTAGATATCCATGCCAAGAATGTGTACCATTTGTGGCAAGACTTACTCTAAAACTATCAAACGTTCCCATTCTATGCGTGCATCTATCCGAAAGTTGATGCCAAATACCCAATGGACTCGCAACGAAGATGGCAATCGAGTAAAAGCTTGCACTAGTTGTATTAAAGCTAAATCAAAACCATCAAGGTCTAGCAAAAAAATTGCTACAAAATAAAAACCGCTTATACTATGTATGGCGGTTTTTATTTTTTATTGTGTCGGTTTTCCCAATCCGACTGGAGCTTGATGTGCCCCAAATATTGCGCTACATGATTTAGCGTAGGAACACATATAATATAACTTTTTTTTCTGAAGTTATGATGATAAAAGCCCAATCACAACAAATTTAGACTTTCTTACGCGAGAAAAATTTACGAATCTCTTCGATAAACAATAGTGGTAATGAGATTGCTAAAATTATTAACCATTCATGAATATCTAAAGCTGTAGTTTTAAGGAGTTTCTGAAAGAATGGATTGTAAATTGCCAGTATTTGCAAAATAATGACCAATATTGTGGATCCTATCAAAAATGGGTTTGCAATTAAATCCTTCAGTGCTGAATTTTTCTCGCTACGACAATTCCATGCGTTTATCCATTGCAGTACAGCTAAAACCGTTAGTGCGATAGTAGTCGCTTTTAAATAATCACCATCTTTATAAAAGTAAAAGAGGCCCAATGTGCTCAAAGTCATTATTGCTCCCATCATAATCATCCTCCACAACATTGCTTGACTAACCAGATACTTATGCGTTTGAAATCGACCCACCTTGAATAATTGATCTGTACTCGGCTCCATTGCAAATGAAACTGTGAGAAAACCGTCAGTCACAAAATTTAACCACAAAATTTGAACTGCCACTACTGGCAAGGGCCATCCAACTAACAACGCCAATGCAATAGTCATTAATTCTCCAATTCCAGTAGAAAACAGGTACAATAAAACTCGACTGATAGTTTTGTATATGCTCCGGCCTTCTTCTATAGCAGAAGCAATTGTCGCAAAATTGTCATCAAGTAAAATGATATCTGCTGATTCTTTAGTTACTTCTGTACCAGAAACCCCCATGGCAATCCCTAAATCTGCTGCTGCCAAAGATGGAACATCGTTTACACCGTCTCCAGTCATTGCAACAATATGACCACTTGTTTTTAACAATTGTACAATACGCAATTTATGATACGGAGTAACACGAGCAAAGACATTCACAATTTCAAGCTGTTCACTTAACTGCTTGTCAGTCATCATCTCCAACTGATCGCCAGTAATCACTTGATCTCCAGGTTTAAAAATATTGGCCTTCTTTGCAATCGCTTGCGCTGTCAGTCTATGATCACCAGTAATCATGATGACACGGATACCACCAGCCAAAACTGCATTCACTGCAGTTGGGACTTCTGGATGCAATGCATCTCGCATTCCATACAAACCGCCAAACGTCAATTTTGGCAGATCTGAAATATTTAAATCACCTTGGATCTCACCAAAGGCAAATGCCACGACACGCAAACCATCACCTACCAATGGCGTCACTTTATTATGCATTTCCGTAAGCGGAATATGGCAAATTTTAGCAATTGATTCTGGAGCACCAACAACCGCCAAGACTCGCTTATCATTATCTTTGTAAACAAAACCGTGAAATTTTTGCTCATAATTAAAGGGTGCGTCCTGAATCATTGGATGTCGCGACTTCATATCTTCAGGCTTAAAACCAACCTTCTCAGCAAACACCAAGAGAGCAGCTTCGGTAGGGTCACCAGAAATCTGCCAAACAGAAACTTCTGGATCAAAAACTAACTCAGCTACAGCGAAAGATGCAATTTTACCTGCTAAAACTAATTCTGGGATATCCAGTGGGGAAACTATTGCTTGACCGGCCAAGATTTCCCCTTTCGGTTCATAACCACTACCCTTGACAGTAAACGTCTTTCCGCGAACCACCACAGTTTCTACCACAAGTTCATTTTTTGTGATTGTACCAGTTTTATCAACAGCAATGATATCTGCTTGCCCAAGTGCTTCCACTGCAGTCAGTTTTTTAACCAACGCCTTGCGCTGACTCATTCGCCAAACCCCATTTGCCAGTACTAATGTCATCACAACTGGCAAACCTTCTGGAATAATAGACACCGCTAATGACACTACCACTTCAACCATTTCCACTAACGGTTCTCCCAATAGCAAACCAATCAAAAATAATCCTACAGATATACCTAAAACAACCACCATAATTGCCCGAGACAACGCACGAATATTCTTTTGCAATGGAATTTCAGTTTCCCCTTCTTTAGCTAATTCTGCAGAAATTTTACCAATCTCAGTTTCCAAACCTGTAGCCGTAACCACCATTTCTCCGTGACCAGACACAACATGAGTCGCTTTAAATAGCATATTACGCTGACGATCAAATCCTGATTCAAACTCAGCTATTTTAGAAATCGGTTCAGACTCCCCTGTTAATGATGCTTCGCTTACAGTCAAGCCACGAGAGGTCAAAACTCGTCCGTCGGCGGGAACTTTATCTCCCTCGTGAAGGATAACAACATCGCCAGGGACTAATGAAGTATCAGGAATTATTATCTCGATCCCCGATCTTCGCACTAGTGTAGTGGTTTGTACAAATCTTTTTAAAGCCAATAAGGTATTTTGCGCTCGCCCTTCTTGAACCGTGCCAATAATTGCATTTAAAAAAAGAACTGCTGCGATAACGATACTATCCGTAACTTCGCCAAGTAAATAAACCACAACACTGACCGCTAGCAAAATGTAAACTAACGGGCTAGTAAACTGGTGTAAGAATATCAAAAGCAAGCTGTCAGTTTTTTGCTCTGGCAACTTATTTAATCCATAAATATTTTGGTTTGCTACTACTACATCATCAGTCAGTCCACCAGTAGATGAGTGTAAAGATTCCAAAACTAATTCTATCTTTTGTTCATACCAATTTTGTTTCATTAAATTTTCATATCGGTTCTCAATTTTATTTATGGTTCATCTTTATAATCTTGTTACTTAAATTTCTAGCGATTATCAACCACACTAAATACGGTAACATCAAACCTGCAGCGATTGGTGAAGCAATTGCCATTAGTGTAGTGGCAATTACAGCAGTGATAATTATTAGATTTAATCGTTGTGATGCTTTAGATAAGTTATGGTCAACAAATAATACTTTATTCCAAGTCGCATTCAAGTACGCATTAATAATTAACACCCCCGCCGTTACAAAGTGTATCCAAGAAAAGATCGGCACATTCCAATACCAGAGCACGGCCAAACCGATGACTATATATAAGAATGTCCAAATCTCGCCAATTAACTCTGTGGATGGAGTCCAGGTAGGTTTGTTCAATTCTTCATGCCAATACCTTAATCCATGTTTAGTATAACGAATGCGCATAATCACTATTATAGTGATTACAGCAGGAATGATAAAAAAATTAAAATTCATATTCTTTATTGTTTACCGAGATTATTGATTGTAAACAGCAGTCTATTTACCAACTTCCGCCACCGCCACCACCGCCACCACCGCCTGAACCACCGCCAGAGAATCCACTACCACCACTAGAAGATGTTGTAACAGACCTCGCGACTGACTGCATTGAATCGGAAAAATGGTTCAGGGAACTGACGAACATAGCTGAATTGAATGCTGAACCACTATTATCAGTGTACCAGTCGGGAGCCTTTGTTAAATCTTTAAATTGATTTGCCCATGCTACTTCCACTCCTAAAGCAATCGCAAAGGGCAATAATAACTCAAACAATTGTGGAGACTGCTGAGGAGTTTGAGGAGGGGCATTATGAAAATTCAATCGGTCTTTTTCGGCGACGGTTAAATATTCTTTCAACCCTTTAATGTGAGCAAACGCATCTGCGCCTTTTTGAGTTCGGGCAGGCATAATCAAACCGAAAACTATCACGATAACTCCCGAAATTCCCACAGATAAAACTGCTAAATATCCCATCAGATTCCCTAAAAAAATTGCGCTTAAAACTGTTCCTAATCCCCCTAAACCAATCCATAATGTTTTGACTAGAACCGGGTTAGCTTTATAATACCCGTTCTGGACTAACTCTTTCATCGTCCCGGCTTTTATTTTCACCAAACCTTTTCCAAATGATGTATCAATTTTTAAATCTGAAAGTTTTACAACTGTTTGATTGCTGGAGAACAAACTTTCTAACAAAGCAGTGGTTTGATTTGGTAATCTATCAGCTTGTTTTGACAATCTTGTAAACTCATAATCCTGCCCTCGAAAAACCAACATCTTTTTTGTTTCAATCTTTCTGATAGAGATAAATCCCTGAGTGGCCAAATAAATAATTTCTGCCGAAATATCTTTATTGGTAGTACCATTATGTAGCAAACTGCCTACATATAATGCGGATAAATTATCAGGGGCATCATATTGGGCAACAATAGAATTTTTTTGTTTAGCATCTTTACCAAATCTGTTCCATAAGTAAAACATAATTATGAAAATCAGCACTGGTAAAACCAAAATGCCATTATCTATCAAAGTATCCCAAAATTTTTGAAGCGTAGTTGGTTTAGTTAACGTATTAGCTGGCAAACCAGCAATAATGGTCAATCCTTCATTCTCTGCCAGTGGTTTTGTAGTAGTAAAAGTCACGGTACTCGTATTGCCCCCTGCAATAGAACAATTCTTCTCATCGCTTCCAACAATACCGGTATAACATAGTACCTGATTAATATCAGAAGGTGCTCGCACTATCGCTTGAGCTTTCGTGATCGGCACTTGCCAGCCTGTCCCAACAGCATTCCAATACAACTCGTCGTGATCATCAAAATAATTTACTGCTCGACGAACAGTATAAGCGATTTTATAAATTTTTTGACCAGTAACAAAAATGTCTGCATCCCCAATTTTTAACACGACATCTCCGCGGGAACTTGATTGGACAAAATTAATTAGCGACCCTTTGTCATCTGTAACCGACACATCGTCAATGCGTAACTTGAATGTGCCACCACGCGCTTTGTATTTAAACGGAATATTACGCAATATCCCATGACGCTGAGCATCGCCAAAATTATACGAAATCGTTTCCACAACATTAATGCTGCTGTCTTCGTTTATCGTAATGTCTGTCACATAATCATTGATGGATTCGGTAGTTTGTGCGTGGATAGGACTGATAAACAAAAAGGCCGTTAATGCAAAGGCTAAAACAAACGAGGTGAATAATTTTGTAGAAAATTTAATCATAATTTTAAAGACTCTGCAATTTGCCCAACTATAATACCAACAGCGATTGCTAACCCACCCATAAATAATGTTATCAAGCCATCTTTGAATGCCTTAATTCGGAACAAATGAGCGTTGAATATACCAAGTAGAAACAAAGAAACTAAAGTCAAACCAATTGACCACCATACTGCATTTCTAGCCTGCAAAATGTATGGAATAAGTGGAATAAATCCAGAAATCACATAAGAAAAGAACATCACGGCTGCTGCACTTGCTGGCTTAGACCAAGATGAAACGCTATTATCTTCATACTGCTCAACTGATTGTTCTGAAAGCAAACTCCCGATTGCCATTGAAAAGGCTTCTACAAAAATCAGTACTGCTCCAGTCAGAATAACTGTTTTTACATCAACTCCTGCAAATCCGATACCTGCCAAAAGCCCCACTGTAGAGACCAGGCTATCCTCTACGCCGAAAACAAAATTGCGTATGATCAAACTATATTTTTTTTTATTTTCTAGCATTAACGATTATCCCCGGCACTCTTAATGACGCCACGACTTTTCCTATCTTGTAACTTTTCTATATTAGTTTTAGCGACATCAGTGAAGCTCAAATTTAATTCAACGGCAAGCTGACTTAAATACCACAAGACATCACCGATCTCTTTTTTGATATCGACGCGCATTTCTTCTGTGATTTCCCCACCATGATTACGAATGACCTTTTTTAACTTCTCGGCCACCTCACCAGACTCTCCGGCAACCCCTAAACCCAAATAATATAGTGCGTTAACCCCAGGATCATAAACAGCGGTTTGCTTTGAAATTTCTTGATATTCGTCAAATGTCATTGTAGATTTTCCTTTTATCCATTATACCATTTTCGTAGCACTAACGGATAGCAAAATGCTATAATGTTTTTATCCATCAATATGCTTCAGATTACAAAATCACTTCGTAACCGTTCGCTCCCTGTAGTTTTATTTACTATTTTTGTAGACATGTTAGGCTATGGAATTTTGATCCCTGTCGTTCCACAGCTTTTAGGAAATGAGAATTCTTCATTTTCTGTTTTATCAGCAGGCATGTCTATTAACCAAGGTTATATTTTACTTGGATTTTTAGTCGCATCGTATCCATTCATGCAATTTTTAGCAACGCCTATCCTCGGTCAAATGTCTGATAAGTTTGGGCGAAAAAAAGTTTTAGCGATTGCCCTGATTGGCACCTGCATCTCTTATGTTGCTTTTGCAATAGGTATTATCACCAAAAATATCCCCCTGTTATTTGCATCTCGCGCTTTTGATGGCATCACTGGTGGCAATATCTCTGTGGCTCAAGCTGCCATTGCTGACATATCTACACCAGATAATCGATCTAGAAATTTTGGATTTATTGGTGCAGCTTTTGGATTAGGCTTAATAATCGGTCCGTACATCGGTGGTAAATTATCCGATCCAAACTTAGTTCACTGGTTTTCCGCAGCAACCCCATTTTGGTTTGCTGCTGGTCTTAGTTTTATAAATGTGATGTCCGTTATCTTTTTATTTCCAGAAACACTAACTAATATTCGTAGCAAAGTCAGCATACAATGGTTTAGGTCAATTAAAAATATCGTTTCGGCTTACGGCATGAAAACCCTGCGCATTCCGTTTATCAGCTCATTTATGTACCAAGCAGGATTCAGTTTTTTCATTACTTTTTTCAGTATATACTTAATAAACAAGTTCAGCTTCACCCAAGGAAATATCGGAGATTTCTTTGCTTACATTGGTGTCTGGACAGTATTTTCGCAGGTATTTGTTAACAGCAATGTTTCCAAATGGTTCAGTGAATATAATATTTTACGCATCAGCCTCATTGCCCTAGCTGGCAGTATAGCGCTATTCTTTGCACCAAGTACTGGCTGGGGCTTACTCTTTATTGTGCCATTCTTTGCCATTTTTATTGGTCTGGTACAAGCTAATTTCCTTTCACTAATTAGTCGTTCTGTTAGCTCTGAACAACAAGGTCAGATGCTTGGAGTAAATTCCAGCATTAACACATTAGGACAATCATTACCACCAATAATGTCTGGCTATCTGGCAGCCATCCTAACCCCAAGCGCACCTATTATTATTTCGGCAATCTTAATTCTTTTCTCTGGATTAATCTTCGTAGTTTACTACAAAAAACGTTATTAATTACAGGCATAACAAAAAAATCCACAATTAGGGTCTTGTTTAAAAAATTTATTTTCGTCGCTAAACCACTAAATAGCTATCTTCGCCATTAGCTTTTTGTTCTGCCATGCGGTTCAAAATTTCTTCTAAATCTTCGTCACTAAAAAAATCAATCGTGATTTTGCCCCCGCGACCCTGACGTGAAACTTTCACCTGTGCCCCAAGACGACCACGTAATTCAGTTTCTATGGCCATAAGTTTTGGATCTGGTGTTGCCGCATCAATGCGACGTTTGACTGCTATCTCTCTAACCTTAGCCTCTACTTGTCGCACATTTAAACCCTGTTCCAGAATTGTAGAATACATTAAAATCATTTTCTCTATCTCAGGTAACCCTAAAATTGCCCGAGCGTGACCTTCCGTAATTTTACCTTCAATCACTCCACGTTGGATTTCTGCCGGTAGATTTAACAAACGCAAAGTATTCGCCACAGCGCTTCTCGATTTGCCAACTTTTTTAGCTACTTGGTCCTGAGTCAAACCAAATGCTTTAATTAATCGATCATACCCACGGGCTTCCTCAATTGCATTTAATTCTTGCCGTTGAATATTTTCAATCAAAGCAACTTCCAACTTTGTTTGGTCATGCAAAGTTTTTTTAACAATGGCTGGGATTTTGGTAAGACCTGCTAATTGAGAAGCACGGAATCTCCGTTCTCCTACCACGAGCTCATAACCACCGTTATTATTCTCTGTAACTACCACTGGCTGAATAACGCCATGTTCTTTAATAGAGTCAGAAAGCTCTTGCAAAGCCTCTGGTTTAAATTGTGTGCGCGGTTGGTATGGATTCGCTACAATCTTCGCAATTTCTAATTCTTGAATAGAGCTATCAATATACGAGACTTTTTCAGTTGAGATTGCTGTTGACGCCACCGAAACTGCTGGCGCTTCTTGAGGTTCTTCAGACTTTAAAACAGTCCGTTCAGACTGAGCACTAATCGGATTTTCCTCTAATTGAGCCTGGTTGTCATTTATTTCAGAAGGTAAATCAAACGGGTTTGACTGAGGGTTTAAATTTATTGGAGTGATGCCATCCATATTCGTTTATTTAAATTGTATAACTCTTGGTGGCCGAGGAGGGAGTTGAACCCTCACACCCGAAGATACACGATTTTGAGTCGTGCGCGTCTGCCAGTTCCGCCACTCGGCCTTCAAGAAATATCCAATTTTTACTCAGATACTGCGGTATTGTAACAAAAATACTTCCTTAAGTAAAGAATAATACTTGTCCAGTCAACACCGTACAGCATCCTATTACAAGGCCCAACAACGCCCCAACAGCAATGTCAGATGGCCAATGATAACCCAAAACCACCCGAGCAAAACCAGCCAATACTGACACTAACATTAAACCACTACCCATCAATGGGAAAAACCAAAGCACCACTGTAGCAACGGAAAAATACGCAGTTGTGTGACGAGATGGAAAAGAATTAGGAGTTTTAGTTTGAAAAGAAAAAAATCTCGATGTTATTGGTGTAAAATTATACTGCTGATATGGTCGAAGTTTTTTATAAATCAAGTTTATCATCGTGACCATAATTCCACGAGCAATCACAAAAGAAACAATGACTAAGGTTACGACTTGTAACCTTAGTTCTTGCAAATCATCTTTCAACCAAAAACATAAGGCACCGACAACAAAAAAAACAAAGGCATAGTTACTCCAAAACTGCCAAAAATAACGATATGGCTTGCTTTTACCAAGCTTAGTCTGGCAATTCAAAAAATATTGATCAGAGTCCATTTAATTTAAGATCGTAAATAATATACAACGGCAATCAACACAGCTAAAGCAAACCGGTACCAAGCAAATGCCGCGAATGATCTATTGCTAATGTAGCGAAGCATATACTTGATTGCCAAAAATCCAAACACCATTGAGGACAAGAAGCCAACAATAACAGGACCATGGTTTTGAATATGAGATATTTCTGATAACTTCAACAACCCAGCTCCAAAAATTATTGGCACAGACATCAAAAAACTAAATTTGGCAGCATCTTCTCTAGTTAAACCTTGCAAAAGGCCAGCAGTGATAGTAGCGCCACTTCGAGATACTCCAGGGACAATTGCTGCAGCTTGGGATAAACCAATTACTATGGCATTTACCCAAGAAATTTTACTAAAGTTCTTTAGTTTTGAGCCATACTTATCTGATGCTAGTAACAAAAAACCAACTATCGTCAAAGTCCCTGCAATTAACATTGGATTGCGTAAAGCTGTCTCAACTTGACTCTCAAAAATTTTACCAATTATCGCTGCTGGGATAGTTGCTGCTAAAATTAACCAACTCAATTTTTGATAAATGTTATTTTGAAAATTTCGGGTGTTCGGTAAAAGAGAATGCCAAAATCCACGCGCCAAGTTCCACAGCTCTTTGCGAAAATAAGCCACTACGGCAATCAAAGTACCCCAGTGAAGTGCAATATCAAAAGCCAACCCTTGATCTGTCCAATTAAAAAAATACGGTGTGATGATTAGATGTGCGGAAGATGAGATTGGCAAAAACTCCCCCAACCCTTGTACAGCACCTAAAATAAAAGCTTGAAATAATTCCATTAAACTCCTGGAACAGGAAATTGCAAGCTAAACTCGCGAACTTCTTGTTTAATTTGTTGATGCAAAGCTAAGTCTTCTGAATTTTGCAATACGCGTAAAATCCAATCTGCAATTTTTTTCATATCTGGCTCCATGGCACCACGGGTAGTAATGGCTGGCGTACCCAATCTAATTCCACTAGGGTCCATCGGGCTCCTAGTATCATCAGCTATCATATTCATATTCACGGTAATGCCAACAGAATCCAAAATCGTTTGTGCTTGTTTTCCAGATATATTCCACGAGCTCATCGCATCTATTAAAATAAGATGATTGGAAGTTCCTCCAGTAATTAATTTACTACCACCGGCTGTTAATTCTTCTGCCAATTTCTCGGCATTAAGTATGACTTGTGAAGAATAAACTTGGAACTCGGGTTGTAATGCTTCATAAAATGCCACGGCCTTTGCCGAAATACTATTCATATGTGGACCACCCTGAAAACCCGGGAACACAGATTTATCAATTGCGTTAGCAAACTCTTGCGTACACATAATCATACCCCCGCGCGGACCTCGTAATGTTTTGTGAGTGGTAGTCGTGACCACATCAAACCCATCATCAAATGGATTCCGTAATTGCTTCCCCGCAATTAAACCAGCGATATGAGCAATATCCATCATAGTAATAGCGCCGATCTCGTTAGCGATCGATTTGATTTTAGCGTAATCAATCTCACGTGGATATGCAGAAAACCCTGCCAGAATTAATTTTGGTCGTTCACGCAAGGCCGTCTCACGCAGTTCATCATAATCAATTTCTCCAGTCACAACATTCTTCATGCCATAACGTACAAAATTATACAGTTTTGACATGTATGTAACGGGATGACCGTGTGTTAGATGTCCACCGTGAGAAAGATCCATCCCCAATACCGTATCACCAGGAGAAAGCAAAGCAAAATAAACCGCGATATTTGCTGGTGCGCCACTTAACGGCTGTACATTGACATGTTCAGCTTGAAATAATTCCTTTGCCCGATCAATGGCTAATTGCTCAACTGCATCAGTATTCTCCTGTCCGCCATAATAACGTTTACCGACATAGCCTTCGGAATACTTATTTGTCATCACCGAACCGAGCACTTCTAAAACTGCTTCCGAAACATAGTTCTCAGATGGAATAAGCTCAATACCCTCTTTTTGACGTTGTGCCTCAGCGTTTATGATAGTCGCTACAACTGGGTCAATTTGTTCTAAAAAATCAGTGTTCATACTTAAATATCTTATCAGAAAATAGCACTTTAACTAAATTAAAAAGTAAAATAAAGAAAAAATTGCGGCAAGAATAAATAATAATGCAAAACTACCGGTCATGGCAAAAATAACCATGCCTAACAATGCCGCTAAAAGTTTGCCAATAGCCAGCACTTGTTCAAATCCGACAACGTAAGGCAACACTTCTGGATGTTCATCAGCGCTCTCATAAGTCATGGCAGAAACTGGAATAAACACCAAAGTTTTTGTAGTCCTGGAAATAGCATCAGTGATAAAAACTGCAAATGGAGAAATGACAGGCAAACGAGCGAGCCATGCTAATGAATAAATTAGTGTTCCTGCGCGTAACAATGATTGCTTACTGTGTTTGTCGGTAAAAAAACCAATATAAAGAGCCAAACCAGTCGCAACAAGAGTAGCAATAGTCACCAATAATCCAGTATCTTGATAATTATTTAAAATCAAAAAAATAAAAATCGGCCAGATCGTTAATACTAATAATTCCTCTCCAAAACCAAAGTAACCAAGAAAACTAGTGGAATGTTTTTTATACAATGCCCAAGTCTCATGAAATTTGTAAGGGACATATTCAAATACTTCTTTTGTCCACAGCAAAGGGATTGCTGAAGATAAATAAACAATAGAAGCAATTACAAACAATGACTCGATCCCTAAGACGGCTGATAATACTCCGCCGAGCATCGGTCCAACTATCTGCATTATATTCGTAATAGCATACATCAAACTAAATTCACGGCCACGCTGTTGCTTACTCGCATATTGTGCCAAAATGGCATGTAATGCAGGCCAGTATAAACTTTTTTGTATTGCAAAAGTCATTGCCGCAGGAATAAGCAAGCTGATAGTATGCGCTGAACCCAGTACAAAAAACCAAAAACCGATTTGGAAAGGAATACTAAAAAATATTGAGTGGTAGTATCCAAACCGCGCTGCAATTTTTCCGCCAAACGGGATAGTTAACGCATACATTCCATACACTGCTGCAAAAAATAATAACACCTCTGGAATACTCAAACCAACTACATAATACAAAAAGATTGGCTCAAATAAGGTAATGATCGCCTGAGCAAAATTACCAATTGCCACTGCACTGTAAAGTTGCCCGATTTCTTTTTTTATTTTTGTGGCAAAATATTGTGGTAAATGAAAATGTTCAAAAAAAGTCATTGAGAATTTTGTTTTTACTGATTAAAGCGGTTGAATTTAGTTTGTGCGATACCAAAATTTAATTTCAATTATTCTGTAGTATTGCCATCAAAATGCTTTTCATTCACCAAACTATCCGATTTTGTTTGATGGATTTCACCGTCTTTGTGTTCTGGTGGAGAATAAATAGTATAAAGCTTCAAATCGCTAACACCGGTATTGATAACATTGTGCTTTGTCCCAGCGGGGATTACGATTGCGGTATCATCTTCAATCTCGTGTTCAATTCCGTCCAAAATAACCTTACCCCGGCCAGACTCAATCCGAATAAATTGATCTAACTGATGAATTTCTTCCCCAATATCGTCATTCACCGCAATACTCATCAACACTAATTGTGAATTATGTGCTGTATACAGAACCTTGCGGAAATTAGTATTTTCTAACGTTAGTTGTTCAATGTTGCCAATAAAACCTTGCATATATTTATTTTACAATATTAATAATCTTATCTTGCACAAAAATTATTTTTTTCGGCTTGTTATTTGCTAAAACTAATTGAACTTTTGCCAAAGACAAAGCTTTTTCCTGCACCTCTACCTGCTCAGAGCCTAAAGGTACTTCAATGACATCTTTGACCTTACCATTAACCTGCACGGCAATTTTTGCAAACTCTTGAGTTATTATAGTTTCGTCAAACTCTGGCCATGACCCATATTGCAAAGAACGTCCTGCAGTATCGCTTGAGCCACCAACAATCTCGTTTAATTCTTCAGCAATGTGTGGAGTAATTGGATACATCAGTTTTAAAAATGTATGAATGGTGGATGTTGTTACAGACTCATTTTTGATTTCATTATGAAGTGACATTAAACTAGACACCACAGTATTAAAACGAAACCCTTCAATATCTAAGGAGATATTTTTAACTGCCGTATTAAGCGCTTTCTTCACTGAATCACTTTCAGCGTCAACTCGCTCAACAGTGCAGACCCAATTCCAAACGCGATCAAGAAATCTCGCCACACCAATAATACCCTGTTCACTCCATGATACTGACGCTTCGTGTGGTCCTAAAAATAACTCATACATACGTACTGTGTCAGCGCCATATCTAGTCACGAGGTCATCAGGGTTCACAACATTCCCTTTGCTTTTACTCATCTTAGAACCATCTTCTGCTAAAATCAAACCATGTGGGACGCGCTTGGTATAAGGTTCACTAACCGGAACTAAGCCTTGGTCGTGTAAAAAAATATTCCAAAAACGTGAGTATAGTAAATGAAGTGTTGTATGCTCCATCCCTCCGAAATAAATATCAACCGGGAGCCAATGCTTCAGATTCGCCAGAGAGGCAAACTCTTTTTCATTCTTTGGATCAGTGTAACGTAAAAAATACCAAGAACTACCCGCCCATTGTGGCATCGTATTTGTTTCTCGCTTAGCCAAGCCGTTACACTTTGGACAAACAGTATTCACCCAGCTATCTATTGAAGCAAGGGGTGATTCCCCTGTTCCAGTTGGCTCATAATTTTCAACTTCCGGGAGGAGTACGGGCAATTGCTCATCAGGTACAACTACCACACCGTCTTTTTCGCAATGCACTAAAGGAATTGGCTCACCCCAATAACGTTGCCTAGAAAATACCCAGTCACGGAGTTTATAGGTAATTTTTGGTGTACCAAACTGACTGCCGTCAGCAAATTCCTGCAATTCAACCACAGGTAAATTAAATTGTGTAGCGAATTCATTATCTCGTTCATCATGCCCAGGTACCGCCATTATTGCTCCAGTGCCATAATTGCTTAGTACATAATCTCCAACAAAAACCGGAATTTTTTCCTGAGTTGCGGGATTAATGACTTTCACCCCTTGTAATTCAACTCCAATTTTTTCTCGACTTTCTGTTGCTCGTTCGATATCTGTTTCTCCACTAATTTTCTCAAGGCAATCAATGACAGCGGGTTTATTTTTTAAGACATGCTGATTTTCAGCAATTAAAAACTTTACCAATGGATGTTCGGGTGCAAGAATAACAAAAGTCGCACCATAAATAGTATCTGGTCGGGTTGTAAATACTTTTAAGTTTGCGTTACTACCCGAAAACTCACCCAAGCCATTTTCTGAAATATCGCTTTCAAAATCCAAGCGAAAATCTATTTCCATCCCTTCGGACTTTCCAATCCAATTCTTTTGTTGAAGCTTTACCGCTTCCGGCCATTCCAACAAAGTATCCAAACCTTGCAATAATTTTTCTGCATAATCTGTAATTTTTAAATACCATTGACGCAATTCCTTTTTTTCAACTGTTGTACCACAGCGCTCACAAGCACCGTTAATGACTTCTTCATTCGCTAAACCAGTCTTATCTTTTGGACACCAATTTATTAAACCAGTTGCTTCATACGCTAACCCTGCTTTATAAAATTGTAGGAAAAGCCATTGTGTCCACTTATAATAATTCGGGTCGGTGGTATTTATCTCACGCGACCAATCAAAACTATACCCCAACATTTGACATTGTCGTTTGATGTTAGCAATATTGCTAGCAGTTGTCTCAGCTGGTTTTTTTCCATGTTTAATTGCAAAATTCTCAGCTGGCAACCCAAACGCGTCCCAACCAATCGGATACACCACTGACTTCCCTTGCATACGGAAATACCGAGAAACCACATCCGCTGCTGTATAACTGCGCAAATGACCCATGTGCAATCCTTCGCCAGATGGAAAAGGAAATTCCACTAAAATGTACTTTTTTTCCTTCTCTGTATTATTTTCTCCCACTACGAAAACATTATGGTCTGACCAATATGCTTGCCATTTCTTTTCTATTTCCAACGGGTTATATTCAGAAGTTGATTTAAACTTACTCATTTTCTTGTTTGAATAATTTTTTAGCATTTGCAGTTGTTTGCTCAGCAACTTCATCAGTGTTTATACCTTTCCACTCTGCAATTTGTTCTGCCACCTCAATTAAATAACTTGGCTCGTTCCTCTTACCACGCTTGCTTTGTGGTGTTAAGTACGGTGCGTCGGTTTCTAGAATAATCGCTTCTAAAGGTAACACCTCTACAACATCGCGACTGCGCGTGGTTTTATCAAAAGTAATAATACCGTTCAAGCCAATATAGCCACCGAGGTCAACAAATTTTTTTGCTAACTCAACACCACCAGTATAGGAATGAATCTCAAAACGCAACTGGGGATTTTCTGCTTTGACCCTTGAGAGAATCTCAAACATTTCTTCATATGCATCTTCAGTCCCATTACTTGGCCTACAGTGCACACATAATGCCTTATCTAGCTCCAAAGCTAACTTAATCTGCTCTTGAAATGCTGATCTTTGTAACGTTTTTATTTCCTCGTGATCATGATCTTTTGGCAAACGATAGTAATCTAACCCACACTCACCTATTCCAACCACGCGCGAACTACGAGCCAGCTCTCTATATAAATTAGAGTCAAAATGTTCCTCCTGAGTTTTAAACTCTACTTCACTTTCGTCTAAAAAATTAGACGTAAAAGTGTGTGAAGGGTGCAAGCCAATAACTGCGTATACATGTTCTGGGAAAACATTCAGTAACTCAACAGCTTGCCGACTAGTATCTATTTGTGTACCAACATTAACAACGGCAACACCAGCATCTAAAGCGCGCTGAATTGTTTCTTTAGCGTCTTCTGCGAATGCCTGAAGATTAACATGTGTATGGGTATCAATGAATTTCATTTATTTTTCTATCCGTGGGAATAATGGTTCTACTTTAGTGATTGTTTCTTTTTGGATTGCCTCTAATATTTTCTGAGCCGAGTCTGGAATGAACGGCAAGAGTTGTTTTGCGACAACCTCTATAATTACCAATACTTCTTTCGCCACTCGGGTAAACTCTTCCAAATCTGTTTTAGCAAGCTCCCACAACTTTGTTTCATCAACAATTTTATTGGCTCGAGAAATTTCTTTCCAAATTACTGCCAGTGCTTCGTGGAATTTGTATTGAGAAACTAAATCATTAATATTGATTGGAGTAAAATCCTGGTCAGGAACAGTGCCACGCGGAATTTTACCATCAACGAATTTTTCTACCAAAGTAGTAACTCGACTAACCAAATTCCCTAACCCATTGGCCAAATCACCTTCATAACGAGAGCGCAACTTTTCTTCACTCACATCACCATGTGCATCAAAGGGCACTTCACGCATTAAAAAGTAGCGCACTGCATCAGAACCGTACTTAGCCACCCAGTCATTTGGATCAATGATATTTCCTGTACTTTTAGAAATTTTTTCATGATTCAAAGTTAAAAAACCATGAACAGCAACAGATTTAGGCATCTCCAAACCCACCGACAACAATAACGCTGGCCAAATAATACAATGGAATTTTGCAATGTCCGGACCGACCACGTGAGTATCCGCTGGCCAATAATCTTTGGCATCACCATCATCATTTTTTATCCGCGCGCCAGTGATATAGTTAATCAACGCATCAACCCAAACATAAATTGTTTGTCCATCATCCCAAGGTAATGGAATCCCCCACTTTACATTTGGACGGCTAACAGCGATGTCATCAAATCCTTCATTTAACATGGCTAAAATTTCTTTTTTCGAGTGTTCGGGATAAATCTTAAATTCATCACTCTCTATTTTTTGTTTGATGATATCAGTGAAAGCAGAAACTTTAAAAAACCAATTTTTCTCTTTAATTAATTCAGGGGCGATTTTATGATCTGGACATAGCCCATCAACTAAATCTTTTTCCGTAATAAAGGCCTCGTGACCAACACAATACAATCCTTCATAATCTGCTTCGTATAAATATCCATTATCACGAATGTTCGCCACTAAACCTTGTACGGTTTGAATATGATCTTCATCCGTTGTGCGAATAAAACGATCATAGCTAATGTTTAAGTGATCCCAAGCTAACTTAAAACCACTGGACGCTTGAGTCACAAACTCCTCAATCGGCAATCCAGATTTTTTAGCAAAAGCTTCTATCTTCGCTCCGTGTTCATCCGTACCAGTTAAAAACCTAACATCATCACCCTGGTCACGACGAAAACGCGCCAGCACATCTGCTGCCACTTTTTCATATGAATGCCCAATGTGAGGTTGGCCATTTATGTAGTCAATAGCGGTTGTTATGTAGAATTTCTTTGGTTCCATTGTTTAATTATAACCTTTATTAAACCATACCTCAAATAAGACAAGCGTGTGTTCACACGCCTGTTTTCCACTAAAATAGTGCGGTTATTTATAGTCCTGGTTATAGCTCAGGCTGAGTTGCTAACCTCTCGGGTTTTTCGTGGAATAACTCATCAATCACAACAGTAATTGCTCCTGCAAGCGGGACAGCCAAAAGCAAACCTAAAATCCCTGCTAGCTTAAACCCAATGAGCAAGGCCAGCAGAACAACTAAAGGCGAAGTGCCAACGGTTTTTTCCATAACCTTTGGAACGAGTATATAGCCTTCAGTTTTCTGGATTATGACATACAGAATAATCACCCCAACTACTAATGCAGGGCTTTGGATTAAAGCAAAAAATATTGCGGGGATGGCGGATAAAAATGGGCCGACATACGGAACAACTTCGAGCAATCCGGCAATTAATGCTAAGAACAATGCATACTTGATTCCTAAAATTGAAAGCCCAATATATGTAAGTAAGAAAATAAAGATACTCAAAATTAATTGCCCAACAACCCATAAACCCATTTTGTGTTGGATCTTGGCAATTAAATTCATGACCACTCCTTGGTGCGAACTAGGTACGATATCGTGAATAAATTTTTTCATACCACGATCTGCAGCCACTAAGTAAAATGAAACGACTAAAATTGTAATTACTGCAAATAAACTATTAAACAATCCAACAGTTCTATTAACCACACCACCAGTTCCTTCGCCACCCGAAAACAATGCTTGAATGATAGTATTGATATCAGCCCCGCCAAATAACGAAGCCAGGTTAGGATAACGAGCTTGAATCTCAATTGCATATTGCGGTAAATTCTGGGAAAGAAGCTTAAATTGTTCCGCCACAATTGGGGCCATTAAACTGGCAATGGCTACCACTAGAGCAATCACAATGAAATAAGCTCCTAATACACTCACGGAGCGAGGAACCCTACGACGATTCAAATAATCCACCATTGGTTCCATAGCGGAAGCTAAAACTAACGCGAGCAACAACACAATTAATATATCTCGAATTAACCATAAAAAAATAATAATGAGTATTACTGCAACGATTTTCAAAATTATTTTTGATGAAGCGTCTAGTTGAAAATTCATAAATTAATTATAACCCTTAATAGATTAAAATGCGAAAGACTTTAAAAGAAAAGCCAGCCAATACTAGGCTGGATTGTCTGTTTTTTCTAAAGCTTTTTTTGCTTCTTCAATTTGAGCATCAAGTCGTTTAATTCCTTCAAGACAATAAGCTTTAATTTGCTCTCGCAAAAAGTCTGTTAAACCCTCACTTTGCAAGTCACGAATTAATATATCTTTAATAGTTTGATCTAACTCTGATTGTTGAATCAAATGCACAATTTTCTGAATTTTTTCTTCCATATTAGTCAATTTGTTCTTTATTATCTACCATTTCTAATATATCTTTGTATGTGGTTTCCAGCTCAAACAATTCGTTAATCTTTGTTTCCCAACTTTTTCCACTAGTCATAATCTCGCCTGCTTTTTTTGCCTGTGAGGTAAATGCAACCTCAAAATTGATTTCTTGCGCAGGCATGTAGCCGTTAGTTTCGATTGTTCTCATAATATGACCTTTTATTTCCAGGCTTTGTCTCGAAAAGCCTTGATTAACTTGATATCTGCTTCAACTTTATCATGCTCTGTTTCCAAAATCAAGGGAATAGCCAATTTTTTTTGTTTTAAATACGTGAGAATGGCTTCAAATCCTTGCTTGCCAATTTTCCCACTTCCAATATGTTCGTGACGGTCTACATGGGCTCCTAAATCTGGCTTACTGTCATTAATATGGCTCATACGAAGCCACTTGAGTCCAATGATTTTATCAAAATGTAAAAAAGTCTTTTTAACTGCTTCCATGGTCCGGAGATCATATCCACTACCAAAGGCATGTTGAGTATCAAAGCAAACCCCACCGAACCCCTTCGTTTTCTCTAATGGTGCCATTAGCTCAGAAATCTCCTCAAAAGTATCCCCCATCACACTGCCAGATCCAGCTGAGATTTCAATTAGCAACTCTGTAGAACCCTTGTAACCAGTTAATACTTTTTTTAAACCCGCCTGTGCCTGCTTCATACCTTTTACTTCACCCAAATCTTTAAAACTGCCAGGGTGGAACATAACAAAATCTGCTCCGAGCTGAGTACCTCGCTCTAATTCTTGACGTACCACCTGAATTGAACCGTTGTAAATTCTAGGGTTACTTGAACCAAAATTAATGAAATATGGACAATGTATTACAAAAGTTTTAAAGTTGTGGGCTTGCATTGCAAGTTTAAACTCATGGGCAACTTCTGAAGTGATTGGTTTCACCGGCCCGCCGTGTGGCGAACGTGTAAAAATCTGAAAAGTCTCACAATTCAAAGTGGCTGCGTTTTTTGGGGCATTCGGCAATCCACCCGCCATACTCACATGACAACCAACTAATGGTTGCATGTTTAAAACTTTCTTTGCTGGCATAAATTAAAATTTTGAAATTAGCTTCTCAAAATGAGTCTGGTTGTTGTATGGCCCAATGATTGCCAGTGATGTTTTTGATGATTGGAACAACTCCTCCGCTACTCTTTGTACCTGCTTAGCTGTTACTGAATCAATTTCCTTGAACACTTCTAGTGGGGCTTTGATATTTTTTTTGAACGCAGTCTGTTCTAAATACCAATCCAAACGTGCTTGATTGTCTTCTAGATAAAGTGTGGTGCGTCCCTTTAAGTAAGCTTTCGCTTTACTTAATTCTCGTTCTGTCACAAGGACAGATTTGATGTTTTTCAACACTTCCATCGTAACCTTAATAGCTTCATCAATGTTACTAACCCGGACCCCAGCACTAATATCAAACACTCCAGTGTCTTGATACTGAGTATTTCCAGCTCGCACGTAATATGCCAAACCTCGGCGCTCACGAATTTCGCTAAATAAACGAGAGCTCATTCCCCCTCCCAAAATCACTGCCAAAACACTCGCGACGGCATTTTTCTTATTATTCACATTAAAACCTTTAAAACCCAAATTAAAGTGCGCCTGCTCAGTCTTTTTATGTTGGATTTTAACCCGAAACGATTTTTGATTATCTTTTGCTTTCGGCCAAACCTGCCATCTTTTTGCTGGTAATTTATTCCAATACTTAGCAACTAGCTTGTTTAACACAACACGATCGTATTTCCCAGAAATTCCTAAAAGCATATTCCCTGGCTGATAGTGCCGAGTCATATAACTTTGAAACATTTTAGTATTAAACTTTTTTACTACTTCAGGAGTCCCCGCTATGTCGCGACCAAGCGGATCACCCTGCCACATAATCTCTTCTAAAATATTTCCCACATTTATGCGTGGTGTATCGCGGTACATATTAATCTCTTCCACAATTACACCTTTCTCTCGTTCCAGCTCAACTTTATCTAGCAACGGATTCTGGATCATGTCAGTCAACACTTCAAAAATAGTAGCCAAATAAGAATGGTGAGCTTTGATAAAATATTGAGTGTGCTCTTTCCCCGTATTCGCATTCATCTCTCCGCCGATTCCATCAACTAACTCAGTAATTGCCATAGTGTTCGGATACTTTTGTGTGCCTTTGAACAAAAAATGTTCTAGAAAATGAGAAATGCCATTCTCTTTGGCAGTTTCTGACCTTGAACCGGTTTTCACAAAAAAATCTACAACCACACTTTCAGCGTCGTTGCTTGGTACTTCAATAATTGTTAAACCATTTTTTAAAATTCGTTTATAGTATTTCATTTATAAATATTGATTCTCTACTTTTCGTAATTAATTTATTCTATGAGAAATGTAATTCACTAACTCTTCAATCTTCACACGTTCCTGCTCCATTGTGTCGCGGTGACGGATTGTGACAGTATTGTCTTCAAGTGAATCAAAGTCCACCGTTACTCCAAAAGGAGTACCAATTTCATCTTGACTATAATATCGCTTGCCAACGTTCCCGCGATCGTCCCAAGCAGTCATGAAATGTTTACTTAGTTCATTGAAAATCTCGCGCGCCTTTGCCACCAACTCTGGCTTGTTCTTTAACAGCGGGAAAACAGCAACCTTGTATGGTGCCAATTTTGCAGGAAGAGAAAGCCAAACACGTTTATCATCCCCTTCCCCTGACTCTTTATAGTGACTGAGCATTATTGCCAAGAAAGTTCGATCAACGCCAAATGATGGCTCAATCACATGTGGGACATATTTTTCGTTTGTCTGAGGGTCAATAAATTCCAAGTTTTCTCCACTGGCCTTGCTATGATTTTGCAAATCAAAATCTCCCCTATAGGCAAGCCCATAGAGTTCTTTTTTCCCGAATGGATAGTCATATTCAAAATCTACAGTACGCTTACTATAATGCGCGCGATCTGCTTCTTCAACTTCTAGCTGATGGATATGCGCCATGTCCAATGCAAGATCATCACGCATCCATTTAATCATCTCCTCTTTCCAGTCCTCAAAATACTTGTTCCAATCTTCATCTGCCTTTGGAACTGGAATGAAATATTCAATTTCCATTTGTTCAAATTCACGAGTACGGAATACAAAGTTACCAGGAGTAATTTCATTGCGAAAAGATTTACCAATTTGCGCAATCCCGAAAGGAATTTGTTTACGTGAAGTTGTCTGTACATTTTTAAACTGCACAAACATTGCCTGTGCTGTTTCAGGACGAAAATACGCGATGTTCGCTTGATCTTCTGCTGGGCCCAAAAAAGTCTTTAACATCAAGTTAAACATTTTTGGCTTAGAAAAGCCGTCTGCCTTACCACAGTTCTGACATTTAGCTGATAAATCAATTTGATCGGCACGGAAACGCGCGTGACACGATTGGCATTCAACTAATGGGTCAGTGAAAGTTGCGAGGTGTCCACTTGCTTCCCAAACTTTTGGGCTCATTATCAAAGCTGCATCTATACCAACCATATCGGGACGCTGTTGAACAAACCGCTTCCACCAAAGCTGTTTAATATTATTTTTTAATTCCGTCCCTAAAGGACCATAATCCCATGAATTTGCTAGCCCACCGTAAATCTCTGATCCAGGGTAAATAAATCCCCGGCGCTTGGTCAAACTCACTATTTTTTCCATTCTATCTGACTCAGAATTTGTATTAGACATATACGGATTATAGCAATTCCTTCCTAATTGAGCCAACTACTGAATGTTTCTGAACGTGCTTCTGTATTTAGAACTTCAATTTTCTTAGAAACTCTATCAAAAACTTGCACTCCCTGATTACGCTCAAACACGATCTGTTCGGGTGTAGTAGAAATTAGATGGACCTGATTTTTTTGAAACATTGTTGGGTCAGTTAAATCATACCTGATCAAATCAGTAACTCTGTCTTTTGCATTGGCATCAATTTCAATAATCGCGCCCGGTATTGCCGCAATAATAGTTTTGTCGTCTTGCCATACCAAACTGAGCACCGAACGAAGCAAATTTTTATCTGGGCTGTTTTCAAAACGAAGGTTTTGAAAAACACTTTCGGTTTGCTTAGTGCCAAAATTGTAGGTGCGGATTTCTGATCCAGAAGTACAAGGTTGGCTCGTTGTAATTGGATTACTAATTCCGGTATCTGGTTTTTCACAAAAAGTATACGCCCAAACATTATTATCCGGACTTAATACACCACGGATAAAATAAGGCATTGCCGTTGACGATGCCGGAGTCACCTTGGTCATATCACCAGTTGCAACCATCACTTGATAAATATCTCCGGAAACTACTCCAGCGTCTTCACTTAAAGCGCTCACTATTAATTCCTGATCATCATTACGCCAACCCAAAACCGCAAATCCTTGATGCTTTGTCATTTCAGTTTTTGCCACTAACTCTTTCTTTTGTTGGGTTTCTAGGTTGAATAACCATAAGTCACTCGTGCGAGGCGCGTCATCAGTTCCTTCATATGCTAACCCGTATGCCAACCATTTGTGGTCGCTAGAAACCGCAACATCTCTTGGCACTCCTTGGTTATCTATATTCAGTAAAGGTTCAAGCTGGCCAGTTTTGGCATTCAAAATTTTGATGCCTGGCTCAGATGTACTAACAAGATAAGTATTAGGTTTAATATATTTACCCAAAACATTGATTACATTGCTGTTAATATCCGCAATTTTCACATCAGGGACATCAAAACTGCCCAAATAATTATATAAGTGTACAAGTTTTCCACTAATGTCTGCGCTACTACTGTTTGTGCCAGCACTATTTGTAGTAGTAGTGTAATAAATATTGCTCTGCTTAGGCATGTCTTTTTCAACTTCTTTAGTAGGTATGACCGCTTCTGGTGCAGATGCTTCATGAACAAAAGCACGCATAAACCAACCGCCGACTAAAGCAAGCATTAATAAAATTGGAACGACTAAATACCATGCATTCCATTTTCTACGCGGTGGTAATTCAAAAAGCTTTTCGACTGGTGGCGCAGATTCAGTAGTTGCTGATTTAGTTGTTGCTTTTATTTCTGGCATGATTCTCTTTTAATTTATTTTACCATAGTTTGACACTATTTTGTTAGAGTTAGATTGCGAAAATCAACTAACATATCTTGAAAATATTCATACGAAATAGCGTCGCGGATTTTTTGCATTAGATTCAAATAGAAACGCAAATTATGCATAGTAGTCAAACGCTCACCGAGAATCTCCCCACTTTTAAGCAAGTGATTCACATAGGCACGAGTATGGTTAACACACGCATAACAATTGCATGTTGAGTCTATTGGCGTAAAGTCTTCTGCATATTTTGCCAGGCGAATGTCTATGGTTTCGTAACCTTCCTTGCCAGTCTCACTACTGCGTGCAGATATATATAGACGACCATGCCGAGCTTCGCGAGTTGGAATTACGCAGTCAAAAGTATCGCATCCCTGACCTACCGCCTGCACAATATCGTATGGGGTACCAACCCCTAACAAATGTTTTGGCGCAGTCTCTGGTAAGTGTGGTATGGCGTAGCTCACTGCTTTCATCATTTCTGTGTGAGGTTCGCCTACCGCAACACCACCAATTGCAAAACCTTCAAAACCTAACTCAACCATATTTTTTGCAGACTGCTCGCGCAAATCTGCAAAGCTGGCACCCTGAACAATCCCCCAAAGTTTTTGACCAGGATTCACCGGGTCACCATTTTCTATAATGCGTTTATGTTCGGCAACTGCACGTTCCGCCCAGCGCTGTGTTAATTCAATCGATTGCTTGCTACGTTCATATTCAAATGGAAATCCAGGAAAATCGTCTAAGATTAAGCAAATATCGCTTCCCAAATTGGCCTGAATATCTATGGATTTTTCAGGTGACAAAATTTCCTGCTTGCCGTCCATATCAAATTGGAACAATACACCGGCTTCCAGAACTTTGCGCATCTTGGCTAAGGAGTAAACCTGAAAACCACCAGAGTCGGTAAAAATTGGCCCATTCCAATTCATAAATTTGTGCAAACCGCCAGCTTTGTAAACTAACGCATCACCTGGGCGTTGCCATAAATGATATGTATTTGCCAAAACCATTGTCGCGCCCCAGAATTTAATTTCTTCGCTAGTGACAGTTTTGATAGTGCCTTTAGTGCCAATCGGCAAAAACTGCGGTGTTTGCACATCGCCATGTGCAGTGTGAATAACGCCCGCGCGAGCACGCGAACCTTCAACTTTTTTAGTTATCTCAAAATACGCTTTTTTGGAAAGGTTTTCGGGCATAGTCTTTATTATCACTAATGGCTATCAGGGGCGAAAGGAATTATTTATCGTCGAGAACTATCCCCGTTAGTATTTCTGTCATTTCTACGAGAATCAAATCCGCCTCGACGATCCACACCACCCCGATGTCCGCCGTTACGATCACCTCGGCCATTACCCTGACTCCTGCTACGACTCTCAAAGCTAGCGCTCTGTGCTAACTGTTCTGGAGTTGGTTCTGGCGCGAATGGTTTGTGGGTTAAGTTTATTCGGCCTTGTTCATCAATTTCTACAACCTGAACTTTCAAAATATCCCCAACTTTTACAATGTCAGACGGAGAGCCTACACGATAGTTAGCCAGCTGAGACACGTGAACCATCCCATCTTTACCAGGTAAAATTTCCACGAACGCGCCAAAATCCATTAACCGCACAACTTTCCCGTCAAAAATTTCTCCTGGCTCTACCTCTCTAACAATATCTTTAATCATCTGCACAGCTTTTTCACTTGCTAACGAGTCAACCGAAGTCACCATTACCAAGCCGTCATCTTCAATATCAATCTTAACACCATGGCATTCGGCAATAATGCCATTAATAATTTTACCGCCACTGCCAATTACATCGCGAATCTTCTCAGGGTCAATTTTGAAACTTGTAATGCGTGGGGCGTATTTTGACAACTCTGGTCGTGGAGCAGACAAAGCTTCTTTCATTTTAGAAATGATGTGCATGCGAGCTGGTTTGGCATCTTCCAAAGCTTGTGCCAAAATTTCTGCTGTTAGTCCTTTTACTTTAATATCTAACTGCAGAGCTGAAACACCAGACTCCGAACCAGTGACCTTAAAATCCATATGACCATTGAAATCCTCAATTCCTGCGATATCAGTTAACACTTTAAAATTATTTGGGTTACTTTCATCCATAACCAAGCCCATAGCTACCCCGCCAATAATTTCTGTAATTGGCACCCCAGCATCCATGAGACTTAAAGTGGAACCACAAGTTGAAGCCATAGAAGTTGAGCCATTGGAAGACATGGTTTCCGAAACCAAGCGCATTGTGTATGGAAAATCTTCTTGTGCTGGTAAAGCAACTTCAACAGCACGTTCCGCCAAGGCACCATGCCCTATTTCACGGCGACCGGCACCGCGATTTGGTGAAACTTCTCCAACCGAATATCCAGGGAAATTATAGTGATGAATATACCGCTTCGCTCGTCCTTCAGTAGGATCTTCCATGCCATCCAATAGCTGTTCATCGCCCTTACTGCCTAGAGTGGCAACAGTGAGCACCTGAGTTTCGCCACGAGTAAATAATGCGGAGCCATGAGTCCGTGGTAATATCCCAACTTCTGCTGAAATATGACGAGTTTCATCCATTGCCCGACCATCAACACGACGACCATGTTCCAAAATTTGTTTTTGCTGGTACTTCTTTAAAATTTTATCGACTGCATTATGGACTTCCTTCACTATATTTACTCCTTCCATATCAGGAGCGTTTTCCAACTCTGCTTGAACCACCTGTGTAATTTCTGATTCCATGACTACAGTGTTGGCGTCTCGTACAGCCTTTTCTTTTACATACAATGCGGTTTCAATTTTATCATCAGTCAATAACGCCTTAACTTTTTCTAAGACTATTGGATTAATTTCTTTGATAACAACATTAGCAGATTTATTTTGTCCAACTTCTTTACGAAAAGCATCCTGAGCTTCTGCCAAAACCTTTAAATGAGTTTGCGCAACTTTAATCCCATCCACAATATCTTCCTCTGGAACTAAGTTTGCACCAGCTTCCACCATAATAATATGCTCGGCTGTACCGCAAACAATCAAATCCATTGCAGATTGTTCGCGTTGTTCTTTGTTTGGGTTGGCAACAAATTCACCATCCACCTTACCAATACGAACAGCAGCGACTGGTCCATCAAATGGGATTTCAGAAATATGGAGAGCCATACTCGCAGCATTAACTGCGATCATATCTGGTTCATTTTCTCCGTCTATAGAAAGAACTGTTGTTACAACCTGAACATCATTGCGCATCCCATCTGGGAAAAGTGGTCGCAAGGAACGATCAATAACACGACCAGTTAGAATGGCCTCATCAGTTGGACGCCCTTCGCGTTTAACCCAACGACTACCTTTAATTTTCCCAGCAGCGTATAATTTTTCTTCATAATCAACCAGTAGCGGGAAAAAGTCCATGCCCTCTCGCGGGTTTTTCCCTAAAACAACAACAGCTAACACAACCGTATCACCAACACGAGCAAGCACAGCCCCGTTGGCTTGTCGTGCCAATTTACCAGTTTCAAATTGCCACTCAACGCCCGCAATGTTCGCGGAAATCTTTTTTGTATCTGCCATAGATACCTTTCTTGCTTTAGGCGCAAGCGGCCAAAAGTGCAAAGCTTGAGGTTGAAAAAATTATTTTCACGTGGGCAGCGCTTTCGTCACTTCGTGACGGCGCTTGCAACTGCCCACTTAGAAAAATTTCCTTTCGCTCCAGCTCTTCACTCTTGGAACTTGTGTCCCAAAACATTAATGAATTTATTATTACAATCTAATCTTTATTAACATCAAAATCTTTTAAAAAGTTATCTGGATCAGGGGTACTGCCAAACAATAAATGATGAATATTATCCTCAAACATATTTTCTGGCTTCGGTAAAGACGTTCCTCGTAACTTATGCCAGCGTTGCCAGGATTTTGCGAAGTCGGCATAGCCTTCCGAATCTTGATCACCAAATTGGTTGTAAATAATATCGTATTTAATCTTATTAACCAGATTGATGAATTGATCACGATCATCTACACCAACATGGCCCTGACTGCGGACTTTTTGTTTAATTTTTTCAATTTCTTCATTAGCCAAAAGTTGCCTGACGACTTCTTCAGCCACGCCAATCCATTGCTTTTCAAATTCCTCTAGATCCCAAGATGCTTCTTGTGTCATAAATGATATCAAGCCCCACCAATAACGATGAGGCTTGTTGAAAAATTAATTAGAATCTTTTTTTAACTTCAACTTATCGGTAATTTTCTCGTAGCGTTTTGCATCTTCACCTTTTAAGTAACGAAGCAGGCGACGGCGATTTCCCACCATCTTAAGCAAACCACGTCGGGAATGATTATCTTTTTTGTGAACTTGCAAATGCTCGCTCACTTGTTCAATTTCCTTAGTTAACACTGCGATTTGTACTTCTGGGGAACCAGTATCATCTTTATGAATTTGAAACTTTCGAATGATTAAATCTTTTTCTTTTTTACTTAACATATATACTTATCCTTTCTTTGCACGACAAAAGCAGTATACTCTTCTGCGTAGGTTATGAATCTAACTAAATTATAACAGCTTCACTCAATTTCTGCAAATCTTGCGTTCATAGGTTTTTTGAGCCTCACCCGCAATAAACCTGGGATTTTTAACATCTGGCTGTGGGACATTATAAAGTGTTTCCCGTCAGGGATATTCGGATCTAAAACTAAAGTTAACTGGTCAAAATCTAAATCAGATTTTTTAAATAAAAATGGTTCATTATTGTAACGAATGGTGTCCCGTGAAGGAGAATCAGAAAAATATAACCCCTCAAATTCTTGTGGGTGTTCTAAATATGCCTGTAACGCATCTTTATCAGAATCAGAAACGAATTCAAAACCATTTTTTTGTAACCAGTTAATTACTATTGGTTGCGATGATGAAGCTGTGATATTGTCTAGCTCTATATATTTATTATCAGTTAATGCTTGCAAGTAACGCTCTGCTTGCTCAAAGAATTCCGTCCCAGAAATGCCTAACTCTGCTGTATCCACCAAACGGTGAACCAAATCCCAACTTCCTGCTTGCTCAGATGATTGCTCAAAAATAATATGGGCGATGTTCTTTTTGTCAGCGTTGGTAATTTGAAATTCTAACATTTGCTTGCCAGACAAATGATTCACATTTATAGCAAAATCAAAACCTTCAAAATATCTGTGCAAAACATTTTTGACCGGTGGGAAAGATGATGCTCGATACTTGCTAATTACTTCCCAAACAGCTTTAATTTCCTCCTCAGTATACGGGCTCAAAATTTGCTCTTTCGCCATTTTGAATCTGGGCTCCAACTCTTTGGCTTCCAGCCCCTGAAATTGCTCAAATTCATTCTTCATACAAAAAGTATAGCAAATTTACTTAATTTTCGATGTGTCGCACAATTGAACGATTTACGGCGCGTGTTTTATGATATAATTTACTAAAAGCCTTAATCTACGAGAGAGTATGCCAAAAGTAGAGACAGAAATAAAAGATTCCAAGAAAAACAAGCCTCGGGCCAGAAATCCTCTTGAAAACTATATCAAGGAATTTTTAGAGTATTGTGAAATTGAAAAAAACAAAAGTCTGTTAACAATCCAAAATTATGCTCACTATCTCGCCCGCTTTGCAGACTATGCCAAAGAGCAAGGATTGAGCAAGCCTGAGCAAATTAACTTAGATGCGATTCGTTCTTATCGCCTATTTTTGAACAGGCTCACAAACGAGCAAACTGGTCGTGGGTTAAAACTAACAACACAAAATTATCACGTAATAGCGGTACGCGCGTTTTTAAAATACCTAGCCAAACGAGATATTGATACCCTCTCCGCAGAAAAAATAGAACTTGCAAAAAACCCAGCGCGAGAAGTAGAAGTTATGACGAATGATGAAGTCAGACGAATTAAAGAAATTGTTAAGTCAGAGGAAAACGAAATTAATCGGTTACGTGATGAGGCAATACTAGAACTCCTCTTCTCCAGTGGAGTTCGTATTTCTGAGCTAGTCCAATTAAAACAATCGCAATTAAATTTTGAACGTGGGGAATTTACCGTCCGAGGTAAAGGCGACAAGCTTCGGTTAGTATTTATGTCGGACGAAGCAATCAAACTTCTGAAAGCATATCTAAAAAAACGAGAAGATAATTCTTCGGCTCTTTTTGTTAGCCATAGCCAAATTGGGAATTCAGTAACCAAGCAAATAGAAAGCATGGGCAAAAAATCTGATCAACACAATGCTGCTGGCTTAACTGCTCGCAGTGTACAGCGCATAGTAAAAAAGTATGCGGCGTTGGCCGGAATTATGCATAAGGTTACCCCGCACACCTTCCGTCATAGTTTTGCCACAGACTTACTACAAAACGGAGCAGATATCCGTAGCGTGCAGACACTACTTGGCCACGCTTCAATTACTACCACACAAATTTATACTCATGTAACAAACTCGCAACTGCGAGAAGTTCATAAAAAGTTTCACAACAAGAAATAGCGTTGATTAAATAATTAGGATACAATACTATCCATGACTTACGGATTCTGGAAAAATTTACCAAAACCCTTTTTTGCACTTGCGCCTATGTATGACGTTACTGATGCGGCTTTTCGTTATATAATTGCAAAATATGGAAAACCAGACGTGTTTTATACTGAGTTTACTTCTACCGATGGACTAAGTGATGATGTAGGGCAAGCAAAGCTCTTACATCATTTAAAATTTAACGAAATTGAACATCCAATTGTCGCCCAAGTATTTGGCACAAAGCCAGATAAATTTTTCAACACAGCCACACTAGTACGAAAATTAGGTTTTGATGGGTTAGATATTAACATGGGCTGTCCCGATAAAAATATCATCAAGGGTGGCTCATGCGCTGCTCTGTATAAAACCCCAGAATTAGCTAAAGAGCTAATCTTATCTGCCAAGGAAGGTGCCGGAGGTAGTTCAACTGACGCTATGCCAATTTCTGTTAAGATCCGGATTGGCGATACCAAAATAGATTGGCGAAATTGGATTGCAAAACTCCTGGAAGCAGAGCCAGCTGCCATTGCTATTCACTTGCGAACCAGAAAAGAAATGTCTAAAGTACCAGCGCATTGGGAGATTATGCCTGAGATTGTAAAATTCATCCATGAGAATACCGACACAAATCATCGACCATTAATTATAGGCAATGGAGATGTNNTTCGCAGGCATAAAACCTTGGGATATTATGAAACGGCACTTTAAAGCTTACGTTACTGGGTTTGATAACGCCAGTGACTTGCGTGCAGAACTTTACGAAACCAAATCAGCATCTGAAGTTGCGACTATTGTGAACGCTTTTCTAAAGACAAAAGGTATTGCAAGCCAAACAAAGCCAATAAATTAATTCCCAAAGTCAAAATTGGCACAAATGTCGCAACATATAAAGCAAATGGTTGCATCAACAACACTGCAATTAAATTCCCGCGATAAAATTTTTGAAATGCAACAGTACGACTGGCAGAAAGCTCAAAGATGCCTCGCAAAACATATAAACCAGCTATCATCGCAAACCCTATTCCTAAAGTCACTACGGCTTGCTCTGCAAATGTTGAATTTTTACTAATCAAAAATTCATGGAAAGAATAAGTTAAGAGCCCACCTTGGACTAACCATAATCCCACAATGATGGGGATAAAGTATTTAGATTGCACAAAATCAAAATACACCTGTTTAATGTGCAATTTAATTTTTGACCAAGCCCCTTCCTCTATAATCGTGGTCTCCTGAATAATCAGTCGCAGTTGAGCAAATAATGATTCATGCCTAGAAGGAACTTCTAATAAAGCAAGTAGTTGGCGATGCTCATTTTCATCTACGTGCTTCATCACTGCTTCTTGTGATAAATCTAATGCATTTACTAGGCGCTCGACTTCATTTAAGTCAACTGGCTTGCCAAGCTCTCTAATCAAAAAATATAACCCAATAAAAATTAAGTACATGATCATGAAAGTAGGCTGAAAAAAATAATCATTATCTTTGGTAATAAATTTTCCCAATTCATCAATAAAAAATCCAAAGCCAATTCCCCCCAATATAGCTGACAAATATTGAACACGACGACCCAAGAAAGCTAATAATAAAACAATTGATGCGAGCATAAAAAATCCACCCCAAAGCATATGAGCAATATGCAAAGTCTCACCCCCAATTACTGGCCAGCCTGTAAAAAATAAAAATGCCCGGATTAATAATACAGTTGCCACTGCTGAAACAAATAAATTATCCAGCAGATGACGCATTAATGCTTTACGAATTAAAAGTCGCCTCATTTATATCCCTTAGAATCTTTAATATTTACTCTAATTTCTTTAATTATATCACGATGAACTTGAAAAAACCCTCTACATTCTGTATAATCTGTGAGTATTTGTATTGATAGATTGGGCACCCGTAGCTCAGCTGGATAGAGCGTTCGCTTGCGGAGCGAGAGGTCATAGGTTCAAATCCTGTCGGGTGCACCAGAAAAACCGCATTGGCGGTTTTTGTTATAATAATACTGATACTGAAAATTCATAACCAATCAAGCTTCGCGTAAAAGAAGTATCAACTATGGCTCCGTAGCTCAGTTGGATTAGAGCAGGGGACTTCTAAGCCCAAGGTCGCAGGTTCGATCCCTGCCGGAGCCACCATCTTCAAAATGCAAGAACGTGTTCAAAAATTTTTAAGTGAGCAAGGAATAGCTTCTCGTCGTAAGGCTGAGGAGTTTATTAAGTCTGGTCAAGTTTCAATCAATGGACACCGCGCCAAACTGGGAGACAAAATAAATCCAGACGTTGATGAAATCAAAGTTTACGGCAGAATTGTCAAAAAAGCTGGGGAAGCCCGTGTTAAAAAAATTTATATTGCATTAAATAAGCCCAAAGGTTACGTAGTTAGTAAGCGTGATCCAAATGGGCGCAAAACCGTATTCTCGCTCCTCCCCGAAAACATTCGCTCGAAAGTTCACAACGTTGGTCGACTGGACTACGACACTGAGGGTTTGTTAATTATGACTAACGATGGTGATCTCACTCAGGAACTCTCCCATCCCAAATACGAACACGATAAAGAATACGAAGTGATAACTAATATTATTCCAAAACCTCAACAACTAGAAAAACTTCGTGACGGAGTTGAACTACCTACTGGAATGACATCGCCAGCAAAAATCAAACAACGATCAGGCAAAATATATATAACCATCCATGAAGGAAAAAAGCGCCAAGTAAGACGGATGTTTAACGCCATTGGTTTAGGGGTTATGAATCTAAAAAGAATCCGTATTAACAAGATGTTACTAGGCACTATCCCAGTAGGTCAATATATACAGATCAAAAAATCTGACATTCTATAACTAGCGATGATTAACTTCTCTAAATCTAGCCATAACCGCAAATGGATTATAATGCTTGTTTTGTTAGTCTCTGTATTGATGGCTATTTTTATATTTTTCAACCGCACTCACCCCAAAATAACAACCGATGGCCAAGTAAGAACTCCCCTACTTAATACAAACAGTCCAAATATTACGGACAATACAATACCTGCAGTTGACGAAGTCAACACACCAATTCCGCAGACGCTATCACTAAAAGTCCCGTTCACTCCGCAAGCACCCACAGCAAACTGGGATGAATTGCATAATGAAGCTTGCGAAGAAGCTAGCGCGATTATGGCAAATGCATATTTCAATCAAATTTCTTCCCTACCACCCGCAACAGCAGAACATGAAATCAATAAACTCACTGATTGGCAACAACAAAATTTCGGTTACAATTTAAGTATTAACACCACTGAAACCACGCGAATGATAGAAGCGGTCTATGGGTTAAAAACTGAACTAAAACCTATATCTGAACAAATAATTAAGCAAGCACTTGCTAACGGCAAGTTAGTACTACTCCCTGCCAACGGGCAAATGCTAGAGAATCCTTACTTTAAATCGCCTGGTCCGGTTTATCACATGTTGGTCATCACTGGTTTTAATGAAAACAAATTGATTACCAATGATCCAGGTACTAAACGAGGTCAGAATTATCAATACGATTACAATGTCCTTGAGAATGCTACTGGCAACTGGGACAGTGCTACTCACGAAGTTAATCTCTCTGAAAAACGCATTATCATTGTTTCCAAGTAAAATCTTTCAACCACTTTTATTTCCAAATAACTTTTATGAAATTACTCTGGTCCTACTTAAAAAATTATAAAGGCCTGTTAACAGGAGCGCTAATTTTAGCAACCATTAACCAGGTGTTTTCGTTACTAGATCCGTACATCTTTAGTATTATTATTGATAAATATGCAAACCGGTTTAAAGAGCTAAATGCATCAGATTTTTTATCTGGTGTTGGTATGTTATTGTTAGCAACTATGGGTGTGGCATTTATTTCACGCGTTGCAAAAAACTTTCAAGACTATTACACCAATGTCATTACCCAACGACTAGGAGCCAAGCTGTATAACAATGCTGTTACTCATTCTTTCTCACTCCCTTACTCTGTATTCGAAGATCAACGCTCAGGTGAATTCCTGTCAAAACTCCAGGCTGCACGTAACGATAGTCAAAAATTAATCCAATTAACTATTAACATTCTATTCCTCTCCATAGTTGGTATCACTTTTGTATTGGTTTACGCTTTCTTTGCACACTGGAGCATTGGACTTGTCTACGCATCAATGATTCCGCTCTTGGGCGTCATTACTTTTTGGATCACCCGTAAAATTAAAACCGCGCAAACTGAAATTGTTACTGAAACCCAAGCTCTAGCAGGTAGTACTACCGAAACCCTTCGCAATGTTGAACTGGTAAAATCATTGGGCTTGGAAGGGCAAGAAATAAACAGACTGAATCAAACAAACGAAAAAATCTTAAATTTAGAACTAAAAAAAGTTCGCATGGTTCGCACCTATAGCTTTGTTCAGGGTACAGTAATTAATGGTCTGCGCATGATACTCTTACTGCTCATGCTTTGGCTAGTATTTAAACAGATTATCACTTTGGGGCAATTTTTTAGTTTGATGTTTTACTCCTTCTTTATTTTCCAGCCTCTCACTATGTTAGGAGATGTCTCTACCTCATATCAAGAAACAAAAGCAAGCTTGGAAAAGCTCCAGGAAATTTTAAATCAACGCCCTGAGGAACATCCAGAAAACCCGATAGCAGTAAATAAAATTGAACGCATTAATTTTAAAAATGTTTCCTTTGGTTATGCAACTGGGAATACAGACGCCTTAAAAAACCTTGAATTAAATATTGAAGCTGGCAAAACCGTGGCTTTTGTTGGGCCAAGCGGTAGTGGCAAATCTACTACAATTAAACTTATTGTTGGCTTGTATCAACCGAGTGACGGTGAAGTTACCTTTAATAACACCCCTAGTACAAAAATTGATCTAATCGCACTACGCAACCGCATTGGCTTGGTGGCACAAGACACTCAATTATTCGCTGGTACAATTCGTGAAAACCTATTGTTTGTAAAACCATCTGCAACTGACAGTGAAATAATTAATGCTATTAAATCAGCAAGCGCCAGTAGTCTACTTGAGCGTGGCAACCAAGGATTAGATACAAAGATTGGCGAAGGTGGTTTAAAACTATCCGGCGGAGAAAAACAACGCCTAGCAATTGCCCGCGCGTTACTACGCGAACCAGACATTCTTATTTTTGACGAAGCAACATCCAGTCTGGATTCCATTACTGAAGAACAAATAACCAAAACTATTCAAGACGTTGAAAAACAACACCCTGATTTAATCCGCATCCTTGTAGCTCATCGGTTATCTACCGTAATGCATGCTGATGCAATTTATGTATTAGAAAAAGGAGAACTGGTAGAACAAGGAACACATCTTGAATTACTCAATAAGAATGGGCTCTACTCCGCGCTGTGGCGACAACAAATTGCTAGCCAAGAATAATTTACTTGATTGATTTCATAACTTTAAAAAATTTTCGCAATGACCGAAGCGAAAATTTTTTGATTTTACAAATTTTTTTTTCACAGCTATTATGTAGGTAGAATACAAAATAAAGGAGGTATAACAAAATGGAAGATTCTTTATGGTCCGTTATGAGAACCATTGCTAAGTTTGTCGTAAAAGTGCTGATCACTGCGATAATCTTCACGATTGTCGGGCTCATCCTGATCTGGTATTTCCAAGTTGGCATCAAGGAACTATATACCAGAGTCTCAGGCCCACCGCTGAATAGCGAAGCAAGAAAACAAATCCAAGATGAGTCTCGTGTGATCACCGACAGTTACGGAGCTTACGGCTCAGGCTGTGAAATGGTCCCTGGCTTTGTGTTTACCTCTCGACATTTGGTGGAAGACACCATACTTGATGCTTCGGTAGGAATGAAGGTCTCTCTCACATGGTCAGACAAGATCGCACGAGTGTACTCGTATAGCAACACCACAGACGACTATGCTGTTATTACCACAACCCCGCCTGGAACTAAGTTTCCACAAAATGTGATGAAATTCTCTGCAATACCGGTGAAAGAAGGTCAAATTTTGCATACTTTTAGTAGTCCGGGCGATATTCCCGATCTCTACCAAAAACTAGAAGTTGTAAAAATCACTCCAGCAAGCAAAGATCGATTGCAAACACTCACATTCAAAGCAGATTATGTCCAAAATGGCATATCTGGTGGTTGCGTTGTTGATGAAAACGGTGACTTTGTTGGTATCATCAAGAACAAACGAGAATACAGTGATCCAAAAATAATGGATTTCGGAGAAATTACTGTGATAAAATCCGTGCAATGAACGACGGCTGGAATCTCAGCAACCTCGCTTTCCCCAAACTTCAAGCGCCAGCTCAATTGCTGGCGCTTCTTTTTGCTCTACTTACAAATGATAATTCAGAAGCTGGTTGCTTACTTCTTCTGTTCTTTTATTGCTTGGATTTCCTTCATCATTTCCGACATACTTGCTTGAATAGAATTTAAAGTTTTCATGGTGACTGCATCATGCAAGTCATCTTCATCGCCGTCTTTCTCTATCTCCTCAACATCTTCCTGCATTTCATCAATATCTTTTTCGATCTCATCAATATCTTTCTCTATCTCCTCAACATCTTCTGCAATTTCTTCAATGTCTTCTTCCACATCTGCTAAACTTTGCGTATTCTTGTTCACTGTCATCTGAATAAATAAAGCCAGATAAATTGCTTCTAAAGATACTGCTGTAGTTAATGTCAATAAAATTGTATCCAACTCGACACCAAAAATTACCAACACAAAAGCTGCGATAAACACAATAGTGTGTACCACAATTGAAGCTGGTGAGCCCACCCATCTCGTGAACAAGTTAGCCAACTCTTCAGTTTGATTTAAAATTTTCTTATGCTTTGGTGCCATAAAATCTTCCAAACAAAAAAATACCTTCCCCTGCCAATAAAGTATTAATGACTTTCAATTTAATTATATCATTTTTTTTAGAATTGTCAAGTAAGCAACCGGCAACACGCCCTAGTCTGATATAATACAAACATGGAACTACCAAATCATTTGGCCAAACTGAAACAAAATTTTAAAGGCGAAATCACAATCAAAGAACAAGACCTAGAGCATTACAGTCGTGATGCCAGTATTTTTCAAATTGATCCAGAAGCCATCGTGTTTCCAACTGATACGGATGATATAAAAACCCTAGTGAAGCATGTAATGACCCACAAGCCAGCGCATCCAAATCTATCCATTACACCTCGTGGTGGTGGAACCGACATGACTGGAGGTAGCATTAATGACTCTATTATTTTAGATACATCAAGATACTTAAATCGTATTTCTGATTTAACGGATACTAGCGTTATTACAGAATCAGGGGTTATGTTTAGGGATTTAGAAGTATCACTTTCGGCCAAAAACCGTACCATGCCAACTTATCCAGTTTCGAAAGCATTGGTGGCTGTAGGTGGAATGGTTGGGAATAACTCTGGAGGTGAAAAAACTATCAAACATGGGCAAGTCATAGATTTTGTTGAGGAGCTAGAAGTGATTTTGTCTGATGGGAATAGCTACACGATAAAACCATTAAACGAAGCTGAATTAAAAGCCAAAATGGCTTTGAACACTTTTGAGGGCAATGTGTATCGTGGAATGTATCAATTGATTATGGATAATTATAGAGACATTGAAACAGCAAAACCCACAACATCAAAAAACTCATCAGGCTACTTCCTATGGGACATTTGGAATGGCAAGACTTTTGATTTAACTAAACTCTTCGTAGGCTCACAAGGTACTTTAGGAATCATCACTCAAATTAAATGGCGCATTGTCCCAATCCAACGCCATGCTCGTCTACTGATATTTTTTCTCAAAGATTTAAAACAACTAGGCAAACTTGTGACTCATGTGAATGAGCTTTTACCAGAAAGCTTTGAAATTTTTGACAAGCACACTTTACGCTTAGCAATTCGTTACCTTCCAGAAATGGTTGCAAAAATGAAAGGATCACGATTAAAACTATTCTGGACATTCTTACCAGAGATATGGCTGATGATTAAAGGCGGGTTGCCAGAAGTGGTTTTACTTGCCGAGTTTACTGGAGATGATGAATTAATAGTTGATAAAAAGACCAGAGCGGTTGAGCAAAATATTCGTGAGCATTTTAATTTATCCACTCATATTACTAAAAGTCATAATGAATCACAGAAATATTGGACTGTACGGCGAGAGAGCTACAACCTCCTCCGTGAACATAATGCGCGTAAAGTTTCGGCACCATTCATTGAAGATATTGTAGTGCGTCCAGACCAATTACCAGAATTCATTCCCAAGCTTGATTCCATCCTCGCCAAGTATCCAGATTTTACTTACACAATTGCTGGACATGCCGGTGATGCAAATTTCCATATCATCCCACTGATAGATGTCTCGCTCCAAAAAAACCGTGATCTAATTGTACAATTGAGTGATGAAGTCTTCCACCTAGTCAAAGACTTTAATGGCTCTATGTCGGGTGAACACAATGACGGTTTAGTACGTGGTACTTTTTTACCTTTTATGTTTGGTGATAAAATTTTTGGGTTATTTAAAAAAACTAAGCAAATATTTGACCCTTTGAACATTTTTAATCCCCACAAAAAAACTGATGCCACTTTAGATTATTATACTGAGCATATCCGTCGGGATTAGCCTGACTTGCTAAAATTAAAGTTTTGTGTTAGAATGAAAAAATGATAAATCAAGCAAACACCACGGATAGTGGTAGTTTTGATAATTTAGGTATTGCACCAAAGTTGCTCGATATACTCAAACGAAACGATTTTGTTACCCCTACTCCTATTCAAGAACAATCTATCCCAGCTGCCTTAGGTGGTAGCGATTTAATGGGTATTGCCCAAACTGGAACTGGTAAAACCCTTGCATTCGGATTACCGATGATTCAACGCCTAGCACAAAGTGCGGGCAAAGGCATGGGTCTCGTGGTCCTTCCAACCCGTGAACTTGCTTTACAGGTAAATGAAACTTTAAAAAAAGTTGGTACCCCGATCGGTTTAAAAACAGCAATCTTAATTGGCGGAGAAGCAATAGGCCGTCAGCTAACAGCGCTAAAGAAAAACCCTCATATCATTATCGCAACCCCGGGACGCCTTATTGATCACATTGATCATAAGAGTGTTAGTTTAGCTAAAACCCAAGTTTTGGTTTTAGATGAAGCTGATCGGATGCTTGATATGGGATTTGCTCCACAAATTAATAAAATCCTGGAAAGCGTTCCAAAAAATCGTCAAACAATGTTATTCTCTGCGACAATGCCAGATGCAATTGTTAAAATAGCAAACTCTTATATGAAGACCCCTCTGCGCATTGAAGTGGCACCAGCCGGAAGCGCGGTAAAATCAGTGACACAGGAAATTTATTTTCTTGAACGCAACGAGAAACTAGCATTGCTAAAACAACTACTAACACGATTCAATGGTAGTATTCTAGTTTTTTCCCGAACCAAGTATGGAGCAAAAAAAATTGCTCGTGATATTCGTAACTTCGGGATAACTGCGACAGAGATTCATTCTAATCGTTCTTTAAACCAACGCTTAGAAGCTTTAAAAGGTTTTAAACTCGGTAAATATCGTGTATTAGTAGCAACAGACATTGCTGCTCGGGGAATAGATGTAACTGGTATCCAACTAGTTGTAAACTACGACCTACCAGACCACGCTGAAGATTATGTGCATCGGATTGGTCGGACTGGTCGCGCATCTATGACTGGCCACGCAATTTCTTTTGCAACCCACGACCAACGCCGTGATGTTAAAGTGATTGAACGCTTAATCCGCAAATCTTTACCAGTTGTAGCTACACCTAAATTAGAAAAATTGACTTCGTTGTCCCCTGCCCGCCCAACATTCAACCGTAATATTAGACCGGGTACTAATTCACGCTCTGATCGAACAACAACCAGACCAACCCGACAAAATAGAACCGAAGGAACACCTCAGCGAAAATTTAGTTCAACCAAGCCATATACCAACCGAAGATCAAATCAGTCAAGCAGCAGATCTCATGCTCGTCCTGGGGACATCCCCTCAACTAAAGTTACAAACTCTGGTCACAAACGTAAGAAATGGTCTGACTATGAACGCGGTCGCAAACCAGCCCCTGCATCATTAAAAAAAATTTCTCAGGCTGGCTCTGGATTCTTTATCCAAAAAAAAGCTTACTCTGAAGACGAATAAATAACCAAACAGCGCTTATTGACTGATGCGCTGTTTTTGATATAATATCTTTATCTGACACAGCAGATATTAAAAACAATCTCTTCTCGCTGTGTAGCGAGTTTTTGTTTTTGTAGATACTTTTTGTAGATTGCATAGTTTAGCAATCTACAGCACAACAACGATGTTGTATTAATTAAATATGGTGGCTGTAGTTCAGCGGTAGAGCGCCGCTCTGTGGCAGCGGATGTCGCGGGTTCGAATCCCGTCAGCCACCCCACAAAGAACGAACTGATTCAATAGAGTCGGTTCGTTCTTTGTTTATAGGGGTTTTGCTTGGTTCTGATCTTTGATATTGCTGTTCAAGCTTTTTATACCCGATCAGAACTGGCTCAAAATATTTGTTCCATTCAATTGTTAATACATTATCTTTGAGTGTAAAGCTTGACCCAAGTGCAGCAAAGATTTCTTTCTTTGTTTGTATATCTCCAGTATTAAATTTTGCTTGAGCATGACAAGCAAAATCAAAAACCTTTTCAGTCAGCTCCAACCAATTATCTGCCCTATCCTCTGTCTGCCGAAGATCTTGTTTCAGTATTGAAGCTTTGTGCTGAAGTACTGACCGTTCAGCTCGAAATTCCTCGTGGCCCTCCCCCCAAATCTCCTACACCAATCTTGTATACTTAAACCATTAACTATACAAGAACATGAAGGGACATAAAATCGCTCCTGAATTGAAGGAGCAAATCATCAATCGTATTAAGAATGAGGGCATCAGCGTAGTCCAGGCAGCGCGTGATCATGGCGTGTCAGAAGGAACCATCTACGGCTGGATTGCTAAGAAGGTTGAAGGTCAACCAACCCTAGCAGAAAACATTCGGCTCAAACGTGAAAATACCCAACTACTTCAGCTAGTCGGGGAGATTACCTTGAAGCTCTCTGAAACCCAAAAAAAGAAGTGATGCAGCAAAGCGCGGTATCCAAAATCTCCGGGCCAGAGAGCTTGGCATATCCCGCAGTCAGATGTATTACCATCCAAAGCAGCCAGACAAAGACTGGCTGCTGAAATGCAGGATTGAGGAAGTGCTGAGACAACATCCCTCATACGGCTCACCCAGGGTTGCTCTGGCGCTTGGCCGGAACCACAAGCCGGTGGAGCGAGTCATGAAGCTTTACGGTATCAAGGCTTACCGCAGACGTGGTAAACGGTGGAAACGAGCCAAAAAGATTAAGGTTGTCTACCCAAATCTACTCATGAGGACAGCTCCCAGCTACCCTGGTCACATCTGGACGGCAGACTTCACTCACCTGAACTTCAAAAGCCAAGTGGTATACATCGCCACAGTCCTTGACCTCTACACCAGGCGGATTGTTGGACTATCCGTCTACACTAGCCACGGAGTACAATTAGTCTTAAGTGCGTTCATGAACGCACTGCTCCAAAATCCTAGACCAGCCATCTTCCATAGCGATAATGGCAGTGAGTACAATGCCGAAGTATTCATTGAAGCCTTAAACACAGTGGGTGCAAAAGTATCCCGGTCAGCTCCGGGCTGCCCGTGGGAGAACGGCTATCAAGAGTCCTTTCATTCCCAGTTCAAAGTTGACCTTGGTGACCCTGGCAGGTTCAAGACTCTAGGAGAACTGGTCTTGGCTATTTACCAGACTGTGTGGCAATACAACAACACAAGAATCCATACTGCATTAAAAATGCCGCCTGAACAGTTTGCACTGCAAGCGGCTAGTAATTACACTGTAGCTAACAAGGTTGGTGTCTGAAGAAATGGGGGAAGTACAGGGTGGGAAAAGAACCCCACTATCATTTCCAAATGCGAATTAATGGTAAACCATTTATAGACTTTGGAGATTTCCACTTACCCCTTACTCCTGATGACATAAAAGCTATAAATATCCAGCGGGGGCAGTCTAAAATATTTGCATTCTCCCATGGACCAGGTGCAAGTTTACAAGAATTTATAGAACGAACAGGAAAGGAAAAATTCATAGATACATTGCAAAAGTCCGATGAAAAAGAAGCCACAGTTCATCTAAAAACCTTGATAGAGGCGGAGGAAGGCACTACGATCAGTGGTGATGATATTGCGGACCTGATGGAAGAACATAAGCGAACAGGCATACCGATGGCAACACTGCTAAAGAAACTACCGAATATCAAACAGACAACGTATATTGAGCCAAGTGACAACATCCCTAAAATGGCCTCACGAAAACCCCGTAAAAACCGATAACCTCTCGACCCCCTATAAGGATTTTTTGAAAGCAAAGAGGGATATTATCGGGGGGTATCCCCCCTCATTAACGTCAGCTACGACAGCAACGTCAATTCAATCAAAGTTTGATCTCTAGAATAATGAAAAAACTTCTGCTTCCTGTACTCTGGTTGCCACATCTTTCACTATGCCACCCCATGAAAATTCAGGCATAAATATGCCTGTTTTTTTGTATACCCAAACTACAATTCGAACCACACCACTAATTTGACAACGGGTGTATAATAAAGATATGGAAGCTATTACAAAAAACCTAAAGCTTATTAGCCTGATCTTGGTCAGCGCTGGTTTAGTATTTGCCTATCCCCTTAGTGTTGTGTTCATGAATCACGAAATGCCTGGTACAGCCGTACATCATACGCCCATGGATGGAAAATCAATTTTACCAGCTCAACCTCTCTCTGATTCAGATGCTTGCGTGGACTTCCATATGAATCTTCTTCAAAAGCTTTCCCAATCCGCACCACAATTCTCTAATAGCTATCAAACTTTGGCTCTGCTCGTAATTGCGTTTTTAACACTGGCATTGTTAACTCTAAACCATGCCCTGATTAATAAGCGGGTACATTTTCAATACCAACGACTCAAACTCATATCGTTGAACGCATTTTTCTCACAGTTGGGATTTTGGCTCATAATCACACATAAAAAAGCTCCTGGATACGCTTTTGCTACTGCGTAAAGGTTTTTGAATTCTAGAAACAGAATCGCCTTTACGCTATCCGTAAAGGTGTTTTTATTATTAACTAGAATTTATGAATAGAATAGTAGTCCCAATTGACGGGATGCATTGTAAATCTTGCGAACTCACAATTGAGAGCAAGATAAAAAAAATACCAAACGTAGCAAAAGTAGCGGTTAGTCATGTCAGTGGTAAAGCAAAAATCTGGTTCGATCAACATAAGCCTGCAATGGCTGCAATTAATCAGGCGGTCGAAGATGCGGGATATAGTGTTGCGCAATCTAACCATACTCAAAAGAAAACGCTATTCTCGCACGATCCAATGACCTACTTTTTTGTAGGATGTGCGCTGGCGATTATATCATTCGTCTATGTGCTCGCCAAGGATTCAGGTTTAGCTAATCTAACCAGCGTTGCAACTGGACAGAGTGTGGGGATGTCAGCAGTTATAGGTTTAGTAGCAGGCCTATCGTCTTGCATGGCGTTAATTGGAGGTCTCGTATTAGCACTTTCTGCAAGCCATGCAGAATCACACCCTGAAGCGACAAAGCTGCAGAAATTCCGTCCACATTTATTCTTTAATCTAGGAAGAATTTTAGGATTTGCTGTGCTAGGTGGATTGATAGGATTGATTGGCGGCGCACTGCAACCTTCCTTCCGCCTGATGGCCATCTTGGCGCTGATAGTTGGAGCTATAATGGTCCTTCTGGGATTGAAGTTAACAGAGATGTTCCCTATTTTGGATCGAGTAAACATTACTCTGCCAAAATTTGTTTCTAAATTATTTGGTGCACATAAAGAACAGAAAGAATACAGTCATCGGAATGCGTTTATAGGTGGGATACTAACTTTCTTCCTGCCATGCGGATTCACTCAAGCCATGCAGCTATACGCTATCTCTACAGGCAGCTTTGTTAAGGGCGCGCTCATTATGTCGTTATTCGCAGTTGGCACATCGGTTGGACTATTAAGCATTGGTGGATTAACTTCCCTATTTCAGAAGAAGGCCAGATTATTCTTTGCCACAGCAGGAGTTGCTGTAATTGTTTTAGGAATTGTGAACATTACTAACGCTGGTCGAATTGTTTTTGCACGATCTGACACTGCTTCAATTGAATCGACAGCTGTAAAATTAGAGGAGCAAAAACTATCCGTTGAATACTGGGCACGTCCACTCCCCGACCTAGAACCGTACAACTTCACGGTTAAAGTCGGACAGCCTGTGCGTATGGAAGTACTAGCTCATACTGATGGGGTTGGATGTATGAGTACCATTATGGTTCCGGGGCTGTACAACACTCCACTGCCTTTCAAGAAAGATCAAACAGTTGTTATGAAGTTCACACCAAAAAAGGCCGGCACTTACCCAATCACCTGTGCTATGGGAGTAAAGCGCGGTGAAATTAAAGTTGAATAAATTAATGTTAAGATGATTATATGAAAACCACTAAGTTTCGTATTCCCGATATGCATTGCTCATCATGCGTAGTAAGGAACGAAAAATCTCTAAACCAATTAAAAGGAGTTAAATCGGCTAGCGTGAATTTTGCTACTCGGATGGCCGCTGTTGAACATGATCCTGATATGGTCAATGAACATGATTTGCACCAGGCAGTAAAAGACAATGGTTATCATCCAGAACCAATGGATCATGGCGACCATAACGGACATGATATGTCCGAGCATGATCATGGTGGTATGGCATCAACCAAAGAAATAGCCTTCGCAAGGAACAAAGCAATTTGGGCTTTGGTTTTGGCGGTCCCTACTTTAGTTCTTGCCATGGCTAAAATTGAGTTACTTTGGTCTTATGGTGGATTTAATGCATCTGTCTGGCTACAAGCCTTCTTAGGCATTATTACTGTTGTATTCATTGGAAAAGAATTCCATATCACGACTCTCAAACTCTTGCGAAAGTTTGCCACTAACATGGATACACTTATCTCGGTAGGAACAATTGCTGCAGTTGTATATAGTATTTGGGAAATGTATAAAGGTGGCTCAGAATTTTATTTCGAGACCGCAGCAGTAATTACGGCATTCATTTTGCTAGGTCGCTATCTTGAAGCAAAAAGCCGTGGACAAGCCAGTCAAGCAATATCCAAGCTTATGCAGCTGGGAGCAAAGACAGCCCACTTACTAAAAGGCTCTGAGGTACAAGATATTCCGATTGGGCAAGTCCGTGGAGATGATATCCTGCTAGTGAAGCCTGGTGAGAAGTATCCCGTAGATGGGGTTATTGAGTCCGGGCAAACATCCGTGGATGAATCTATGTTAACAGGTGAAAGCATGCCTGTCAGTAAACAAGTTGGCGATGAAGTATTTGGTGCAACAATCAATCTGCAAGGGGCGGTTAACATGAGAGCAACTAAGGTTGGTGCAAATACGGTTCTGGCGCAGATAATAAAAATGGTTGAAGACGCTCAAGTTAAAAAAGCACCAATTCAAAAATTAGCTGACAAAATTGCTGGAGTGTTTGTCCCAATAATTATTGTTCTCGCAATTATTACCTTCGGAATTTGGTTCTTAGTAACTGGCAATTTCGAACCTAGTTTCATTGCCGCAGTAGCCGTCTTAGTGATTGCTTGTCCATGTGCCCTAGGTTTAGCAACACCAGTAGCAATCTTAGTAGGTACCGGAGAAGGGGCCAAGAAGGGCATTCTTATCAAAAATGGCGAAGCTTTAGAAAAAGCCCACCAGATTAATGTCGCAGTGTTTGATAAGACCGGAACGCTGACTGAAGGGAAACCCTCCGTAGTGGATGTCATTACTTCTACTACCAACGAGGAAGAATTAATTAAAATCGCAGCAGCAATCGAAAGTCTGTCCGAACATCCACTTGGTGATGCGGTGGTTAAGTATGCTCAAACTAAACAATTATCATTACCTCAGGTTACGGAATTTCAATCCATAACTGGCAAAGGAGTTACTGCAAAAATTAATGTAAGTGGATATAAAGTTGGAAGTCCCCGTTGGATACAAGAATTAAGCATAGAGAATAAATTTAATGCGGAAATTGAAAAATTAGAACATGAAGCGAAAACTGTTATTGTTGTCGCTAGCAATGATATGGTATTAGGCATTATTGCAATTGCTGATCCAATCAAAGAAGATGCGAAAACAGCTATTATTACTCTTAAAGAAATGGGTATCGAAAGTATTATGCTCACAGGAGACAATCAGCGTACCGCGAGAGCTATAGCTGACGCAGCGGGTATCCAAACGATTATCGCTGAAGTTCTGCCGCAAGATAAAGCAAATAAAGTTAAAGAGTTACAAGCCGATGGTAAAAAAGTTGCTTTCGTTGGTGACGGCATAAACGATGCACCAGCATTGGTACAATCTGATTTAGGTATTGCAATTGGTACGGGTACAGACATTGCGATCGAATCAGCAGAAATAGTTTTGGTAAAAGGTAGCCCTCTAAAGGTAGTTCAAGCATTAAAGCTTTCACAACTCACCCTTAGAATTATCAAACAAAACCTATTCTGGGCATTCTTCTACAATGTTGCTGCCATTCCCCTAGCCGCTTTAGGATTCTTAAATCCTATGATAGCAGGAGCCGCCATGGCGCTTTCTAGCTTCAGCGTTGTTGGGAATAGCCTGCGCATTAAAAGAAACAGAATCTAATATTTCGGGTGGGGCTTTCTGAGGCGTCTGCCAAAGCCCCGCCCCGGTACTACACTATTGGAATGGCAATATAATCCGTAGTGTTGCGTAATACAGTTGCGACATCTTTCACTATGCGACCCCAGCAAAAATCGCCTTCAGGGCGGTTTTTTGTTACACTAAAATATGGGAAATAAAAAAGTAAAGTTAAAATATATTTTTCCTTCCAACGATATAATCTTGTTGTCACGCAATGAAGAATACGAACACAAGAAGTTAATCAAATAATAAATGCAACCAAAGTCAATCCAATCAAAATATACTGGGCTAACTGATTCAGAAGCTGAATTAATTAGAAATCAAAACGGTATCAACTCAATCACATCAAATCAAAAATCCAAATTTAAGAAAATTTTGCTTTGGATTTTTTCGCCAATTTCGTTAATGCTACTTGGAGCTGCAGGGATCTCTTTTGCTATTGGAAAGACTTTTGATTTTTATTTCATTTTGGCGTTATATCTAATTAATTTTGCTGTCGGACAATGGCAAGAATACAAAGCCAACAATGCCATCGCGGCTCTACAATCAACTTTTAACATTCACACCCTTACTCTCCGCAACGCTATCTGGAAAAAAATTGAGTCCACCGATCTAGTAATCGGTGATGTTATCTCTTTGCATAGCGGGGATATCATCCCAGCCGACATTGTAATCCTAGAAAGTAACGAAGCAAGTATTGATGAATCAAGTGTTACTGGAGAGTCAGAAACCGTTACCAAAAAAGTTCATGACACTGCTTACAGCGGAACCGCGGTTACAACAGGAGAAATTATTGCCAAAATAACCCAAACCGGTGCTAATACACGTTTTGGTAAAACCTTACTACTAGCTGAGGACATAAATAAAAAAAGTTCCATTGAAAAAGATATTATTAAAATATCTCAATTTTTAGCAACCATTAGTATCGTCTGCATCATTGTCTTAAGTATTGGCTTGTATTTTAACAACACTGCTCTGGAAATAATTATCACAACTGATTTAAGCTTGTTGATAGCTGGGATACCAGTCGCAATGCCAACCGTCATTACTTTAATTATGAGTTTAGGGATGACAGCCTTGGCTAAAAAGAAAGTGGCTGTCCGTCGTCTATCTTCTCTTGAAGATCTAGCCAATGTAAATTTATTACTCAGTGATAAAACTGGCACACTCACTCATCACCACATTGCAATTACTAAAGTTATCCCGTTCAACGAACTCACTGAACAACAGGTGTTAGAACTGGCATCAAGTACAACCGGCAGTGAAGACACCAGTCCCATCTCCATTGCTATAGAACAAAAAGCAACTGCCTTGCAAGTAAATTTACCTAAAGCAACTAATTTAATTCCTGGGGATTCAATTCGTAAGCGCACCACCGCAACAGATAAGATCAATGGGAAAATCACCACAGTATCCGTTGGCGCTACGCAATTAGTTTTAAATCTCTGTAAAACTCCCCCCGAAACTATGGTCCTTGCCAATCAAACCATTGAGACCGCTGCAAAACAAGGATTAAGAACAGTTGCCATTGCATACAATCAAATGCAGGCCAATGAAAAAGATATGACGCTAGCGGGATTATTACTCCTAGCTGATGAAATTCGCGAAGATTCAAAACCCACAATTGAATATTTAACCAGTCAAGGCATCCAAGTCAAAATGGTCACTGGAGACCATACTGCCATTGCTAAATATGTAGCAAAAAAAGTTGGTTTATCAGGTGACATAAAAACCCAGAGTGGCTTACAAGAACTAATGTCTAATAGAGCCTCCTTTGATACGCTCGCAGGCTTCGCCGAAGTCTTTCCGGAAGACAAATTGAATATTGTTAAGTCTGCTAAAAACTGGTACAAGGTGGCGGTGACAGGAGACGGCGCCAATGACATCCCAGCTGTCAGTTCAGCAAATGTTGGTATTGCAGTTAAAAATGGAGTGGATGCACTGCACAGCGCAGCAGATATTGTGCTCTTAACGGACGGTATTGCTGTAATCAAAGATGCTATTATTGAAGCCAGAAAAATTTTTACTCGCGTATTTTTTTATTCTGTCTATCGCATTTCTGAAAGCTTCCGAGTCATTTTATCTATTACCATCCTTGGTCTAATCTATCACGCATACCCCCTTTCTACCATACACTTATTACTTCTTGCCCTCTTGAATGACATCCCGATTATTTCATTAGCGTATGATAAAGTAAAAGCATTAAATAGGCCTAGCGCAATTAATGTTAGCCAGCGCATGTTCCTTAGCTTGTTATTTGGAGGAATTGGACTACTTAACAGCTTGATATTTTTCCTTTTGCTTAGGCATTGGCATGTTGCGCCAGAAGTTATTCAAACAGCTTTCTTCTTAAAACTCACTGTTTCAGGACACTTGCTAATTTATGTCAGTCATACCGAAGATCGTTGGTGGAAGTTTTTACCAGACAAGCGAGTGATTTTAGCCACAGCGCTAACACAAGGAATAGCCACTCTGCTAGCTTTATTCGGAATCTTCATTGCCAAAACTCCTTGGCCACTTGTTGTTTTAGTCTGGGCCTGGGCAATCTTTTGGATGCAAGCATCTGAGCTAGTAAAATGGCTCCGACAAAAATTTAGCAAAACAAAATTGTTTTAAAATCTTTAAAACCAGCTCAGTGTTTAACTAGATAACTAACGGTTCAATTTCTAAATCAATTCCATAAGTTTGTTGAACCTTTAACTTAACGTTGTCCACTACAGTCATTAGCTCTAAAAATGTCGCGCCTGACCTATTTACAAGCACCAACGCATTATTGGAATAGAATTGAAGATTTCCAATTTGCTTGCCTTTGTAACCAAGCGATTCCAGTAACCACCCAGCGCTAACTTTATGTTGCCCGCTTTCCAACTGAAAGGTTTTTAACTCTGAGAAGTTTTTTTGTAATTGTAAAAAGTGTTCTTGACTGATGATTGGGTTTTTAAAAAATGAGCCCACGGAAGCTACTGTTTTTGGGTCAGGCAATTTAATGTTCCGAATAGCAATGATTGCTCCACGAATCTCCTGCTGTGATGGGTTAGCAATCCCTGCTTTAATAAAATACTCCTTCACACCCTGATAATCTGGAATAACAGCAGGTTGCCTAGTAAGTTTAATAGTAATAGATGTGATAGCATATTGCCCAGCTAACCGATGCTTAAAAATACTATCACGGTACCCAAACTCACATTCAGTATTTGAAAAAACCTTAACGACCCCAGTCTCTAACTCATAGCACTCCAACTCTACTAAGACGTCTTTAATTTCACGACCATATGCACCGACATTTTGAATTGGCGTTGCCCCTGCAGTCCCAGGTATAGCAGACATAGCTTCTACTCCAGAAAGACCCATGGCTACGGTACGACTCACAACGCTATCCCATACTTCTCCAGCACCTATTTTTAAATACACCTCTCCAGCCTGTTCTTGAATGACATCTAGTCCCAAGATTTCCATTTTCAAAACCAGGCCATCATAAATCTGGTTTTGGTTCTTTAAAATGTTTGACCCTTCGCCTAAAATCAAAACTCTAGCTGTTGGAATATCGTTACGCGCAACAAACTCACTTGCTTCTTTTAAATCTGGAAGTGATTTAATAACTGCAAAATATTTAGCAATGAATGGCAACTTAAATGTAGTGAATGCCGTCAGATTGACTTGCCTCTGGATCTCCATAGTTGCATATTATATCATATGTGATATATAATCAATATATGAGACATTCTAAAGTAGACCAAGCTAAAATCGGTTTTTTGATAAAAAATCTTCGTGAGCGCCGAGAGCTAACACAGTCAGATTTTGCCAAAGCACTAGGAACATCGCAAAGTGCAGTCGCTAGAATGGAAGCTGGTCATCAAAACATGACGCTTGAACAATTAAGTAAAATTAGTGAGGTACTTGATCATAAAATCATTACTCTCTCCGATTCAGTCGATTTTCGAGTTGAGGGAAAACGTAAACTATCTGGGAAAATTCGGACCAATTTCTCAAAAAATGGTGCGATTGGCTTAATTGCTGCAGCATTAATTAACAAACAAACAACTACTTTGGGTGGTATCCCCCACATTGAAGAAGTATTACGAATGATGGAAGCGCTAGAAAGCATTGGCGTGAAAATCAATTGGGTTAAGAAAAATACTTTGCAGATAACACCACCAAAAAAATATGCACTCCATAAAATCAACGAAGATGCTTTTCGTAAAATCCGAGTTGGTTTGTATTTGTTTGGGGCATTAGGAAAACAGCTGACAAATTTTTCTATTCCTCATTCGGGTGGCTGTAAGATGGGTAAACGAACTATTTCTGCTCACGAAGGTGCATTAAGAGCTATGGGTTTAAAAATAAATACCACTGCAAAAAATTACGAAGTTAGTCACAATAAACTGCATGGCGCAGATATAACAATGTTAGAATCTAGTGATACAAGCACTATTAATGCTTTGTTACTGGCTGCGCAGATCCCAGAAACCACTATTTTAAGATTTGTACCACCAAACTATCAAGTCCAAGAAGTGTGTTTTTTCCTACAAAAACTCGGGGTAAAAATTGAGGGTGTAGGTACAACCAATTTAATTATTACGGGCAAGAATAGCATCAGTAAAGCAATTGCTTACGAAAATAGCGAAGATCCGATTGAGTCCATGATGTTTATTTCGGCTGCAATTATGACAGACTCTAAACTGACCATAGAACGCTGTCCGATTGACTTCTTACGCCTAGAGTTAGAAAAATTAAAAATGATGGGGCAAAAATTTACCATATCAAAACCCTACTCAGCAAAAAATGGGTTTACTAGCTTAGTTGATATAAATGTATACCCATCAAAATTGACGGCGCTCCCAGACAAAATTCATTCTCTCCCCTACCCAGGAATTAATACAGACAACTTACCATTCTTTGTACCTATTGCAACAAAGGCCAAAGGAACCACTTTAATCCACGATTGGATGTGGGAGAATCGAGCAGTCTATTTTACAGAGCTCAACCGTCTTGGGGCAATAATTAATCTTGCCGATCCACATCGGGCGTTCATTGAAGGACCAACCGAACTTTCTGCGGCTCGGGTAACTTGCCCACCAGCCTTACGCCCTGCAATGATAATTTTGATTGCAATGCTAGGGGCAAAGGGCACCTCAACCCTACATCATGTTTACTCAATTAAGCGTGGTTATGAGGAAATTGCCGAACGCCTCAATGCCATTGGCGCCAAAATCACAATTATTACTGGTGTCTAACTAGTCAAAAAGCGCCGTTTGGCGTTTTTTTGATCAAAATATAGTACAATTAAAGTAATGGAAAATACAGAACAGCAAAAACAAACATCTTTCACTTTGCCAGCATCATTCCTTTTTGGAGCGGCCTCAAGTTCACATCAAGTTGAAGGCAACAATACCAATAATGACTGGTGGCATGAGGAGCAAGCTGGTAAATTACCAAAGTCTGGTGAGGCAACTGATCATTATCATCGTTACGCAGAAGACTTTGATTTAGCAAAGCAAATTGGTTTAAATGCTATGCGCATTTCTATAGAATGGAGTCGTATTGAGCCTGAATCTGGACACTATAACATGGATGAAGTCCAACATTATCGCAACGTCCTAAAGGAAATGAAGACTCAAGGGTTAACCCGCATGGTCACCTTGCATCACTTTACTTTGCCTTTATGGTTATACAAAGCTGGTGGCTTTGGAAATAACAACAGCATAATTGCCTTTGCTAAATACGCCAAGTTCATTGCAGAGCAACTGGGTGATGAAATTGATTTATGGAACACAATCAATGAGCCAGAAGTTTATACTTACATGAGTGCTTTGCGCGGGGTGTGGCCACCATTTTCTAGAAATCCCTTGCGCGCTTATATTGTATTCAACAATATGGCTAAGGCACACAACGCTGCGTATTTTGCAATAAAAACGGTTAAACCCAACGCCCAAATCGGTATGGCAAAAAATAATGTGTACAATGAAGCTTTTAGACCTAAAAGTTGGCTAGATCAGACTGCGGTGCAACTAAATGATTGGTTTGGCAATCATTGGTTTTTAAACAAAATCAAAGAAAACTTAGATTTTATTGGTTTGAACTACTATTTTTATCATTCACTTAGTGTGAGCTGGACTGGTATCAGTCAAAAAAATTTAGAAGGGCCAAAGTCAGATATGGGTTGGCGTACTTACCCTAAGGGGATATTCCATCTACTAATAGACTTGGCAGAAAAATATAAAAAAGCATTGTACATTACTGAAAATGGCATTGCCAATGCTCGTGATGACATGCGTCAAGATTTCATTCGTCAACATTTGTATTGGGTGAGCAAAGCCATTGAACAAGGCGCTGATGTGCGAGGTTATTTTTACTGGTCACTCACGGATACCCATGAATGGCAAGATGGATTTAACCCAAAGTTCGGTTTAGTAGAAATTGATTTTGAACATGACAAAAAACGCACGATTCGGCCGAGCGCGGAAGTGTTTAAGGAGCTCCGACAGTAATTAACAAATTAAAATGAGTTTATATCTAGTCATTGCCATAATCGCCTATTCGCTATTTGCTGTGAATGGCATTATTGATAAGTTCTTGCTAACTAAAGCTGTGCGCTCGCCTGCAGTATACGCCTTTTTCATTGGCATCACTGGACCGCTCACTTTCGTATTAATCCCATTCAGCTTCATCCCTGGTTTGCATATGGGATTCAAGTTTTTATCTTGGGGAGACTTATTGATTGCGATTACTGGTGGAGCAAGTTTTGTTTTGGCACTTTATTTTCTCTATAAAGCCACCCAAAAAACTAGCGTATCTCGCATTTTACCTATTGAAGGTGGCCTTGTCCCAGTTTGCACCCTTGCATTTGCATACCTAATCCTTGGAGAGCGATTGCTTCCTACTCAATTAGTTGCCTTTGTATTCTTAGTCGTTGGCGCTGTAATTATTTCCTTAAAGCAAGATAAAAATGGCTGGCACGCCCAAGCCTTAGGAAACGCGATCATCGCTGCAATATTATTTGCCCTATCATTCGTCTTAACAAAGTACACTTTTGATCATTCCAATTTTATTTCTGGGCTAGTATGGACACGGCTTGGATTTTTTGTCGTTGCCATGTCTTTCCTACTATCTAAACCAGTACGATACGGGATATTTAATGCTCCGAAAGAAACTACTAAAGGGAATAAGTTTTTATATTTGGGGGCACGTGTTAGTGGTAGCATTAGTGGTTTCCTGCAAAACTACGCTATCTCACTGGGCAGTGTCACAATAGTAAATGCTATGCAAGGTACACAATATGCTCTACTACTAATAGGTACAGTGGTATTATCAAAATACTATCCAAAAATCCTCAAAGAAGAAGTCACTCAACGCATTTTGATACAAAAAGTCTTCGCTATAGCGTTAATCGCTTTAGGATTAATTTTCTTAACGTTCTAAGTATGTTGTTTAAGATTTGGCTCAAAAAAGTTGTTCGCATTTTCATCATCTTTTGTTTAACATGTATTGTAATTGGCTTAGTGCTGTTTGGAGTTGGTCGTCCACAAAAACAGATCATCTGGGGTTTAACATTCTCATCTATCCGTGCAGAAGAATTAGGATATGATCCTCAAGCTTTGTTTGTCACCATCTTGAATGACCTTCATCCCAAAAAAGTCAGAATCCCCGCATATTGGTCAGAGATAGAGCCACAACAAGGTCAATTTAATTTTTCTAAAATTGAAAGCCTATTAACAGAAACAGATAAGCGCGGTACTGAGGTAATAGTTGTTCTCGGGAAAAAACAGCCTCGTTGGCCTGAATGCCATCAGCCAGATTGGTTCAATTCATTGCAACCGAATGAACAAAACTCTGCCATCCTCAGTATGCTAGAAACAAGCGTCACGCAACTCAAGCACCACCAATCAATTACTGCCTGGCAAATAGAAAACGAGCAGTTCTTTGAATATGGACCTAATTGCCCTGAAACTGATTCAAAACTTTACAAGCAAGAACTAAACACTGTTGCTCAATTGGATTCACGACCATTAATCACTACAGACAGTGGGGAAAAAGGGTTTTGGATAAAATCTGCGTGGAGTAGAGCAGAAATTCTCGGCTCAACAATGTATCGGGAGGTTTATCATGACAAAAAAGGAAAATATATTACTTATGAATTACCGTGGTGGACATATAATCTCAAAGCTGGGTTCATAAAATTGTTCACCAATACTGATGAAGTCATAGGAGTAGAGCTCCAGGCTGAGCCTTGGCTAATTATTGCCAATCCAAAAGCCACCTCCCCAGAAGAGCAACTGACCCATATGAATCCAGATGTGTTTAAAAATAACATCGCATATGCAACCAAGGTCGGTTTTCCCGAAAATTATTTGTGGGGAGTAGAATGGTGGTACTGGATGGCGCGAGAACATAATGATAGCTCGATGCTTAACGAAGCAAAAACTTTTTTTAACAAGCAGTAATTTTACAACTAAAATGGCAAAACTATGACTATAGTATTTGATATTGGTGGAACAAAAATGCGCGTTGCTAGCTCTACAGATGGTAAAAACTTGGATAACATTACTATTTCCCCTACCCCACAAAATTATAACTCTGGACTAGAATTACTTTGTGAACAGATTGAAAAAAGTGCTAATAATCAAGTCATTACAACAATTGCTGGTGGAGTCCCTGGAGTTTTAAATACTAACAAGAGCGGTTTAGTACGCATTGCCAACTTACCAGACTGGTCTGGCAAATCATTAGTCAAAAACTTGAAAGACCATTTTAATTGTCCTGTATTTTTAGAGAACGACGCAGTGTTGGGAGGTTTAGCAGAGGCAGTGTTGGGAGCAGGTCAAGGATTAAATTCAATCACTTACATCACGATTGGCACAGGAATTGGCGGTGTGTGGATAGTGAATCAAAAACCAGCGAAAGAAAATGCCACCTTTGAACCAGGTCATAACATCATTAACCCTAACGGGCCAATCTGCGTAGCGGACAAAACTGCTGGACATTGGGAAGCCTATTTACGCTTACCAGGAGAACAAGGCATCTCTCCAGATTTTTTACCGACACTGGCCACAGGGATATCTGAAACATTACGGCGTTGGCCAGCTGATTTATTAATTCTGGGCGGAGGGGTTTCACTACACGCTAACTGGGACCTTGTGCAACTGAGGAACGATGTTGCAAGTTTGTTACCAAACAAAATTAAAATGCCACAAATAAAAATTGCGAAACTAAAAGACAATGCCGGTCTCTTTGGAGCCCTGTTATTAGCAAAGCAATCACAAACTAGTTAGGAATCTACCTGATTTGTTATCTAGGGAAGACGCCAACCTGATATCTGCTTATATCAGAATTGATAACATTTGATAGTTTGTATCCCCACAGCTCTAAATGTTGAGATGATACAAACTGCATTTTAGTGCCATCTGAAATGATGTAATATAGCCCGTGATCCTGAACTAAAGTGCCATCTCTGAGTTTCATTAACGGGCCAATAGAAACCGAAAGGTCTTGGGTATTTACCTTCACTAAACGACTTGGGCTAAATCCGTAAGTATCAAAAACCTGCTCTGACTCAAAACCACTACGCTGACCATTTAACAACCACCAAACCGTTGAGTTGCTCTCACGTACTAAACTGCCTTCAGGATGCATTTGTTTAGAACTGTTAATGACAGCCCCTGTAGCATAGTCTGATAAATCCACAGAAAATAGTTTAGTATAGTTAAATCCAAGTTCTGTAAAAATCTTCTCCGAAGCAAAGCCTCGTTTAGTATTATCAACACCAATCATATACACAGTCCTTCCGTCAGATTTATCTAAAACCAAAGAGCCTGGCATAGCCTTTAGAATACTTTGAGCCAATGGTAGGCGAGCCCTGTCAAACAAATTCGCTTGAACGGTTTGCGCAAAATTATATCCATAAGAACGATATTCTTCGGCATCCCTAAAGCCATATCTCTGTCTGTCCTTAACCAAATAAATCGTTTGTCCGTCTAAGAGTAGAGTGCCATTGGGGTGGACACCAACATAACCACCGTTGACTGTCTCAGAAGCTTGGGTGCCTGTAGTAGGAGCTCCTCCTCCGGGAGGGGTAACTGCACAAGCTGATGTAGTAAAAGTCATATCTGAACCATTAGCTGTGCCTGTCGTGTTTTGTGCAAAAGCGCGGAAATGATATACGGTATTACAAGTCAAACTAGAAACCGGCAACCCAAAGACTCCTGTTGAAAATGAACCATTTTCTGAAACAGTCTGTCCATAAGACACTGTTAATCCGTACTCAAAACCTCTAACTGTCGGAGTTGGACTCCCTGCATCTGTAATATTACCGTTAAGTGTGGCACTTGTAGTTGAGACACCAGAGGCAGATGCCGACGAAACACTTGGTATACTTGCCACAGGACCGCCAGCAAAACTGACAAAATACAAATCATTATAAAGTGGGTTTGTATCTGTGAAATCACCAAATACAGCTCCTCTGAACAGAGTACCACCACCACTTGGAACATGGCGAATAAAGATAGCTTTTGTACCATCTGCTGAAACCTTTGGGTCAGTAGAGCTTAAAGCCACTTGCTCATCATCGGGGGTAAGACTTGCTCTCTTAATTTCGTCTGTGGTCATGTTTCTTACAAACACATCTGTTTTACTATTACTATCGCCAGTAACGACATCATCTGAATCAGAATCAAAAGCCACAAAATTGCCATTAGCAGAAATTGATCCGTGCTGAGAGAAACCAGCAATGGTATTACCGTCTTCATCAACGCTGGCTAACTTAATACCAGCAGAACCTAATTGCCAATCAATTCTATAAACATCGGAATTATAATTGTCATCGGACACCACTAATGGATTATCAGTGTCAAACACGACATACTTTCCATCTCCTGAAATACTCATCCTATAACTATTAGAAATACCTCCTGCACTTACCCCACTACTATTTTTACTTACCCATGTAGTGGTACCAGCGGTCCTGTCTCTTACAAATGCCTCAGCACTCCCCGAGGCCCCATCTAAATTGGTAGCGTATGACATAAAAGCCACATAACGACCGTCCGTTGAAACAGCCGGACGCTCAGAATATCCGTTAGACTGCGCACCACCAGTAGCGACGCTTACTAACTGTAGTGCATCCAAACCTACATCATAAATAAATATGTCATCTTGACCATTTATATCGCCTGCCACTAAGTCTGTGGAACTAGAAGAAAAGGCAATAAACTGTCCGTCCCCACTAATTTCTGGGTATACCGAGATCCCATCAGAAGAAGAGCCGTCCCCGAGCTCAGAGATTCTAGTAGTGGTATTGTTCTGCACATTTCTGATATAAACATCTGAGGTGGCGTTATCTGGATTGCCTGTTAAATCTGAAGAAGTAGATTGAAACACAACATACTTACCATCATTGGAAACTGAAGGTTCCGAAGAGCCACGATTGCCAGTTTCTGTAGTTGAGCCAAACTTTGCACTAATTAGTTTGATCTCTTGTGTTTGTTTATCGTACCAATAGACATCGCTTTCTCCGTTCGGATCAGTCACAGATGTTAAATTTGTCGCATTGGTTGTAAAAACAATATATCTACCATCATCTGACATTGCCAACTGCAAAGTATCACCGTCCGCACCTTCATATGGCGTATAACTAGGGTCAGCGTTCCAAATCCTATAGTTAGCGTGGGTAGGCCCAGAAGGGTTATAAGTATGGTAAAAAACATCATACTTGCCGTTAGTATCGATAGTGTCACCTAAGATGTCGTCTGCCTGAGTACTAAAAGCAATAGCATTGCCAGAATTTGCAGGTTTACTAATGCGTTCAACTCCTGGCCAGTCAGCCTGCGTCCCACTTGCAGAAATACTCATTAATACTGTTGAGCCAAGTGGAACATTATGATGTACCAAAACATCGGCTATATAGTTACTATCACCAGAGGCCAGCGTGTCAGAGTCTGTTACAAAAGAAATATAAGCGCCATCAGCAGAAATAAATGCTGCGGTCACACTCGTACCTGGAGAAGTGTTCTGTGCTCCCGAAGAAGTGACACTAGCAATACCCACGGACCCATCAGTCATATTTTTAATAAACACATCAGACAATCCGTTGGTGTCACTAGCTATTAAATTGGTTGCTGTGGAAATAAACGCCACTAAATTACCATCGGCGGAAACGGAAACTGAATTTGAATTATTATTACCAACTACATTGCTTACATTCTTACTTACTAGCTCAGTTACGCCATTACCCATGTTGTGGCGGAATACATGGCCAATGTTGTTAGATACTTCTGGCACCAATTGGTCTGAATTTGACTCAAACACTACATACTGACCATTATCAGATATTGCAGCAGAGTTAAAAGTCGCGTACCCAACTTCATCACCATCAGATTGCACACTAACTCGTACAGTAGTGGACAGAAGTCTATCTCTAACAAAAACATCAAAGCCCCCATTGGTATCACCCGCAACTAGATTCGGGGCATCGCTGACAAAAGCAACATACCGACCATCATCGGAAATTGAAGCACTGTTGTTGGAATAAAAATCATCGGCCTGCTGACCAGACGAACTAACATTTACTCGTTCGGTAGTACCCAAATTACGATCTCTCACAAAAATATCTGTTGATGAGTTGGTATCCCCTGCTACCAAATTACTGGCTCCACTTGCAAAAACCACAAACCGACCGTCAGACGAAACATCTGAGAACTGTTCTATGTCTCCCCCTCCAGAATTTGCATTTCCCTGAACCTCACTCGAGGATACACTCACCAACTCAATTGAATCATCATTATGATCATAAATAAAAACATCTGATTGATGGTTCGCGTCTCCTTCCACCATAGTATTGGAAGCCGAAGAAAACACAACGAACCTTCCATCAGCTGTCATAACTGGAAAGCCAGAATGGCCATTTGGTTGTGTTGCAGGAATCTCTGTAATCCTCATCATATCAGCCGGGGCAGCTTTAACAATCGGTATGGAAAAAGCGAAAACGCTACTTATAACAAAAAAGGCTTTTGCAAGTCTTAGATACGATCTAATATTATTCATTTTTTATGTTTGATTTCGAAAACTTATTAAACTAACTTCAGTATAGCATAAAAAGACAATCCTCGCAAGTAAAATAACTAAATTTATAAACTAACAGCTAAAATCAACCAGAACACAAGGGCTAAATCATTTTTTAGATACGGAATATCTATTAGACCGTGTGCTACTATTGCCAAAATCACAAGCAAAACCCCAAACGCAGCTGGGTTTGCCCTGTTTACAAACCCCTTAGTAGCGACCAAGGCTAAAATTGCCATCATGCTTAACATTCCTAGTAAGCCTAAGTCAACCCAAAAATTTAATACAATGTTATGAGGAAAATTATAATGATCTAAATTAGGGTCTTTGTTGTACTTGTCCCAATTTTCGTTAAAACCATCAATGCCTTTACCCAAAAAAAAGTTATCCTTGATCATCGCACTCCCAGTGTCCCACAAGCTTAACCGAGCAATAGCAGATTTTTCACCATGGAATGGTAATAGAACACGATAACGCAAATTCGGAGTAGCTACTATTATACCCGCCAACACTAACCCTGCCACAGCAAAAGTAATAATTAATTTTTTATTTGCGGATATTAAAACATACGCCCCAGTTGCGACAATTAAACCCAACCACGCGCCTCGTGACAAAGATAAAAATACTCCAATCACTCCTACTAACCAAGCCAAAGCAAATAAATATTTGTGATAAGTTCGTAAACTTTCTTTCTTAAACGAATTAGCAGTTGACGCGATAGAGCTGATGCCTCGCACTCTTTGTACAACATCAGGAATCAACCAAGCTAACAATGGTGTCACAAATAACCCATAAGCATTGGCGTGGGCAAAAAAAGAAATCGCTCGTTTAGGTTCATTGGCATTCCCCCACCACATCTCTGGTAAAGTCGTTAAAGTAAAATATTGAATTAAAGCCAAAGCGCCTGCCACAGCAACGAAAATGTAACATGCAATTTTGAAATATCGCACTACCCGTTCATCCTTACGCGCGAAATATCTAACTAAAATAAAAAAACTCAATGGCTGTGCATACAATACTACCCATTGAGCAAGCTTAGTTGCGCTGACACCAAAGGCAACTAAAGAAATGAAGCTTGCCAACCCGAACAAAGATATACAAACCAACAAGGGTTTTCCTAAGCTAATAAAGTTTTGCTTTAGTTGATTGAATTCATGTTGACGCAAAACCACCAGTAGCCCAACAGCTAAAACAACAAAATTAATGACCATCAAAAAATTTGTTGGTAGACCACCAATGGAAAAGCGCCAAACATAGAGTGGCGCTGATATTAATAATAGAGAGAATAAATATGCCATCTACTGTTTAATTTCAATTGTGCAAATACTCTTTAAAATCAGTGCGATACATCTCAACCAAAGCAATGAAAATCGCCATCAAAATTGGTCCTATTAAAAACCCAAGCAAGCCAAAGAATTGTAGTCCGCCAATCACTGCCAACAAAACCAAAACTGGATGAAGCCTAACAGCAGTACCAACAATCCGCGGGCTAATAAAGTTATCTATCAAACCAACAGCGGTTGCGCCCCATATTGCCATTCCAATAGCTTGAGGTATTTGCCCCGTCACTACCAAATATATGACTGCAGGGATTAATGAAAGCGAAGTTCCGACATTTGGGACCAAGGCAGCCATTAATGTAAACGCTCCCCACAAAAACGGTTCTGGCACACCAAATATGAAAAATCCAATCACAGCTACAATTGCTTGCGAAAGTGCAACAAGAAAAGAACCTTTTACCACACCATTTACAGCTGACACAATCTTATCAAACAACTTCTGTTCATGCTCAGTAGCAATGGGAGAAAGATCCATAATCGCTTTCTTAATGGAAGCACCATCACGAAGTAAATAATAAACAATGAAAAACAACATAAAAATAGAAACAAAGAACCCAGCCACATTAGAAATAATGCTCGAAAAAGAAGTGAAAGCTTGAGAGCTAATTCGTCCTATGAATGAATTAATATCAATGCTAATGTTTTGCACGATTGTTTGCAACTGACTAGGCAGACTGGAGATGATTTGATCTTTATGGATAACGAAGCCCCCGTCACGATAACGTTCGTACAGACTTACTATTTCGTTGAAAATCACTTGACCAAAAAACCAAAGTGGGATGGCAATCAAAAGCAAAATTACCAAAATTGTTAGACCCGCTGCCAAGCTTGGGTGCTTTATCCATTGCAAAAATCTTAAATATACTGGGCGGAATAAAATTGCCAGTATTAGCCCCAAAGCCATAATGTTTACAAATGGCCGAAAAATAAACAATACCAGAATAAAAACAGCTAGCAACAAAATCAAGAAACTAATCGTTTGAATACGTTTATATGAAGTCATAAGCGATAATTAAGATTTGTTTATATTATAGCAAAATCAGACCAAAAAGTCGGCTGTTGACCATATCGCATCTATACATATAGTATTAAAGTAAAATCAGACTAGGAGGATATATGATGAACACTGTAAATTCTACTGCAACACAGGTCAAACTAGATCCAACGCTCAAATGCCCACGAGTGCAAACCTTTGAGCTCGAGCTGAGCAAAAAGGTCATTGGACAAAAAAGATCCATCAGCTCCCTAGCAAGAGTGTATCAAGTCTACTGTGCAAACATGAATGACCGCACTCGGCCAATAGCAAATATGATGCTCATGGGCCCAACGGGAGTTGGTAAAACCAAAACCGTCGAAGCTGCAGCAGAGGTTCTTTTTGGAAAGAAAAACGCTGTTGTCAAAATCAATTGCGCTGAATTTCAACATTCACACGAAATCGCCAAATTGGTTGGCTCCCCTCCCGGATACTTAGGACATCGTGAAACAAGCCCGTTCCTCACCCAAGACCGTCTAGAAGAAAATTTTACGGCAGACAACAAACTAGTGTTTGTTCTATTCGATGAAATCGAAAAAGCCAGCGACGCGCTTTGGACAATCATGTTAGGGATCATGGACAAAGGGTCTTTGAGACTTGGAACAAACCAACAAGTCTCTTTTTCCAACTCGATCATAGTCATGACCTCTAACCTCGGCGCCAAAGAAATGTCCAACATGATCAATGGGCACATTGGGTTTGCTCCAACCAACCAACACAACCAATACCATGATGGTTCAGAACTAGATCAAAAGATCTACCACACTGCCCTGGCTGCAGCAAAGCGGAAATTCCTGCCTGAGTTTATGAATCGCTTGGACAAAATAGTCGTCTGCCGGAGCCTACACACCGACCAATTAAGGGAAATTCTTGACCTTGAACTCATGGACATCCAAGAAATGATCTATGACAATTCAATTATCCAGATTTCTTTCGAGTGTACAAATAAATGCAAAGAGTTCTTGCTATCTGAAGGAACAGATTTGCAATATGGAGCCAGGATGCTTCGCCGGACATTAGATAAATACCTAATTGCTCCCATAGCGAAACTAATGGATAGTCACCAAGTCGAAAGCGAAGACCATATACTCATTGACAAAGATCCAGGAGATCGCCGACTAATCTTTCAAAAAATTCCCAAGATTCACAGCACTGGCTGTGGTACAGTCATTAAAAAACTGCTGTTGAAAAAACAGTAAACTAATATACCAGCAACCGCAATCACTTGCTTTTTTTTGCGGTTGCTGGTATAATTTTTTTTAGCTACTGACCGCCGGTGAAGGTGGTTTTTTATTGAAAATACCGATGAAAAGAGAAAACATTCGCAACATTGCAATTATTGCTCACGTTGACCATGGGAAAACAACCCTTGTTGATGCCATGCTGAAACAAACCGACACTGTTAAAGATAGTGGCGGCGATTTAATTATGGACTCTGGTGATCTAGAACGAGAGCGTGGCATTACTATCACAGCCAAAAACGCTTCTGTCATGTACAATGGTACGAAAATAAATATTGTTGACACCCCTGGCCATGCTGACTTTGGTGGTGAGGTTGAACGTACCTTAAAAATGGCAGACGGCGTACTCTTACTAGTGGATGCCAAAGAAGGTCCAATGCCACAAACTAAATTTGTTCTAAAAAAGGCTTTAGAGCTCGGACATCAAGCAATTGTGGTTATTAATAAAGTTGATAAGCCGGAAGCCCAAGTTGATGAAGTCATCAACAAGACCTTTGATTTATTCGTTTCTTTAGGTGCCAGTGACAAGCAACTAGATTTCCCCATGATTTATGCTAGTGGCATTAATGGTGTCGCTCATACCGAATTGCAACCAGTCCTGGATGCAGTGAAGTCAAAAGATGCTGGAGCAGCATTACCAAATGATCAGCACAACATCATTCCTGTCTTTGAAGCCATAATTGAACACATTGAAGGACCAGAAGTTGCCATGGAAGACCCATTTGGAATGTTGATTTTGGCTCTTCGTTACGACAATTACAAAGGCAAAATCGGGATTGGGAAAATCTCTTCGGGTACAGTAAAAAAAGCACAAAATGTTGCGCATATTAACCGTGATGGCAAACTTGTGGCTGGGAAAATCTCCTCTCTGCAAATGTACGATGGCTTGATTCCAGTTGAAGTTGAAGTAGCGATGGCTGGTGACATTGTCGCCGTTGGTGGTTTTGATAATATCCAAATTGGAGACACACTAACTGACAGCGCCAATCCAACACAAATTCCTCCAGTAGAAATTGAACAACCAACTATTAAAATGACTTTTGGAGTAAACACTTCCCCTTTTGCTGGTCGCGAAGGAAATTTGTTAACCAGTCGTCAAATTAAAGATCGGTTAGATAAAGAACTAGAGACTAATGTCGCCCTACGAGTAGAACAATCTACTGAAAGTGGTGACGCCTTTATGGTGTCTGGGCGTGGAGAATTACATTTAGGCGTGTTAATAGAAACAATGCGCCGGGAAGGATTTGAATTACAAGTCTCACAACCACAAGTAATCTTTCACGAGGAAGGTGGCGTGAAAATGGAACCGTATGAAATTTTAACCATTGATGTTCCAAGTGAACATCAAGGTGTGGTAATTGAAGAAGTTGGCAAACGAGGTGGTCAGCTTCAACAAATGGATAGCAATTCTGCTGGTGAAATCCACGCCGAATATATCATTCCAACTCGTGGGATGATAGGCTTAAAGAATCTACTTCTAACTCGAACTCGCGGAACTGCGATTATTAACAATTTATTTGATAGTTTTAAACCAATGCACGATATTGATTTACGTAGTAATGAGCATGGCTCTATTATCGCATCTGATTCAGGGTCTGCCTTGGCTTATGGTTTAAACAATGCGCAAGGTCGTGGCACTTTATTCATTGGTCCAGCGACAGAAGTATACGAAGGAATGGTCGTTGGGAAAAATGCTTTGGACACCGACCTAGAGGTTAATGTTACCAAAGGCAAAAAACTGACTAATATGCGGGCATCTGGTTCTGACTCCTCTATTATTCTTACTCCTCCTAAAGAGGTCACCCTAGATTTTGCGTTGGAATACATTGGCGCTGACGAACTCGCTGAAGTCACCCCGCAAAATATCCGTATTCGTAAAAAATATTTAACGCTGAACGAGCGTAAGAAAAATAAGCTCGCTTAAAAATAACCCGCAAATCTTGCGGGTTTTAAAGTCCTGCGATGATCAAATCTAAAACAACGTGCGATGGTAAACTCCCAGTTTTGAGCTCTCGATCTAAATTTTCCAGCTTCACGAGAGCCTGCTTTACTTGTGATATGTTAAAGCTCCGCGCAAATTTTTTCATCATAAATAATCGCCCGCTTTTCCAATTGGTGAGCTTAAGAACTTCCGCATCAGCCATGCGTCTGCTTATGGCGTCTAGTGCAATGAGCAAGCTTCGAAACTGATCAGCTAACAAAGCCGTTATTTTGATAGCGCTTTGTTTGTCATCAGTCGCCTCCAGATTAAAAAAGTCTTCCAGTAGACTGAGAGCTTGATTTTTATTCTTTGTCGCAATGGCATTGAGTAAGTCAAAAATATTTATTCCAGCCACTGGTGTGACCAATTCAGCAACTATGTCGGCAGAAATAGGTTGACCATTTGCATATTGCTTTAATTTTTCAAACTCATTTTGAAAACGTAAAACATCTAAACTTGAATCCTCGTCAATGAGCAACGCGCGTGCCAACACCACACTAGCAGGAGGTTGAATTGGGGTGTTTTGTTGAAGCGCATATTTAGTTATCCATTCACTTGTAGCATTAATTCCTACAGGCGCATCAAATTGAACCACTTTTACCAAATCATTTTTTTGGAACTCTTTATTAACCTTTTTCCGTTGATCCAAAGAATCCTCCACGATAAACACATCAGGTGTTTTCCCACTGACAACATTATCCAACAGCTGCTCTGGATCTAAGGCCTGCCAAACATGATCAAACACCACCAACTGAGATGGTCCGAAAAGCTGTTGTACAAAAATTTCTGATAAAATCGGTATAGCTCCTGAGTCTCCAAACGTCTGAATTTCAGCTCCACTTTGTGTGGCTATTTGTTTAATATATTGTTTCTTAGCGAGATTATCGCTCCCTAAAAGCAAAGTTATCATATCCTTAGCAGTATAACATGAGCAAAAAAGCCCGTCAGCTAGAGTTGATTTTATTCCACAAATGCCTTAAAATTAAGCAGTTATGCAAATATGTACCCGTAGCTCAACTGGATAGAGTGTCCGGCTTCGAACCGGGAGGTTGCAGGTTCAAATCCTGCCGGGTACACCAGATAAAATATTTATCTAGAAATATGCAAGCAATCATTCTAGCTGGAGGTAAAGGTTTACGACTGCGACCATTTACCGAGAAACATCCAAAAGCACTAATTACCATTGCTGACAAACCGTTAATTACACACACCCTAGAATCTTTACCAGACGAGATTACGGAAATAATTATTGTTGTTGGTTATTTAGCTGAGCAAATTAAAGATTATTTAGGAAACACTTGGCAAAACAAACCCATTCGGTATATCACCCAAAAAGTTCTACAAGGAACTGGCGATGCCCTCTTACAAACCAAACATGTAGTAGAGCAAAATTTTTTAGTCGTCAATGGTGATGATTTATATTTTAAAAAAGATTTAACTGCACTGCTTGCCTACCCATTAAGTATTCTTGCTTGGAAAAGCACTGTAGCAACAGAATTCGGACTGAAGGCCGGTGAATCAGGTAAGCTCCTGGGGTTAGATTCATCATCTCCCTTAGTGAATGCTGGCGCATATCACTTAACAAAAGATTTTTTTGACAACGCCTTAGTCCCCATTTCTGTGCATGGTAATACCGAATATAGCTTACCTCACACTTTGATGCAAATTGCACAAAAGCAAATCGTAAAGGTCGTGCAGGCGACGCATTGGCTACCAGTTGGCACACCAACACAACATAGCTTTGCAAATACAATTTGGTGGTGTTTGTTTGAAAAAGTCAGAACCCATTTTGTGGAAAACCCCGAAAACTGAAATGGACTCGGTTGTGCCAAAACAATTTTTCTGGGGAAAAGGATTTGGCAAAACCTCGGCTGATTTCCCGCACGCAGGAGGGGTCTGGGCGGAATACGGGCGGGTTTCGGACTGGGGATTTCGTATTTCAAAAATTCGCGATGGATTTCATGCCAACAAAGTTGTCGCGTCACAAAATTCATAAAACCTACCCCTATGTTTTCATAGAAGTAAGTTTGTTGAATAAAATTCGGGTTTCAACAATTTAATATCTTTTATCTCCAAACAGAGAACCTCTAATTGAATTCCTTATGCCTGATATTCCTTCTGATTGGTCATAATATCCGACATCAAATTTTCCGCTTTCTTCATCTCTCATTGGTACTGCATATAATACTCTACCTTCCAATTCTCCACTTGCAATTCGCTTTCTTACAATCATGTTCCTTGGGGTACTTCTATCCACAGCTTCCCAATAAGATGGTTCGTCTTTGAGATAATGTTTCTCTTTCCATCCTTTCGCAGAAGCACCAGCTTCCTGAATACAAAGCTTGTGGAACAATGCCGCTCTCATAGCTCTTAATTTTTCTGCCGGTAATTCTAATAATGTTCGTCTGACACCCTCTGTTGTGCTTGCCGATTGGACCTGGGGTGCGGTGGACTGAGTTTTTTCGTAGTGTAATGAATCGGCGCCCGATAGCGGAAATTCTTGGCTAATCCAGTGACTGATAGAACCAGGGAAAAATCCTTGACCGAAACTTGTATAGTATTTTTCAAAAGCCTCGTCCTTAATAGCATCAAATTCCTTTATAAGCTCTTTTTCTTCATCGCTTAGGGTCTCTTCGGCACTCATTTGAACATCCGTCAATTCAAGACTCTTAACATCGTTCTCCACGGACTGTATTAGTTTTGCAACTCTCTCCTGCTCAATGCGTTGCTCTTCTTCTCTTTGCTCTTCTTCTCTTCGATCTTGCTCTTCTTCCCATCTTTCTTGCTCTTCTTCCCATCTTTCTTGCTCTTCTCTTTCCCATACATCTTGTTCACCTTCAACTTTGCCTGTCTTGTATTCATCGACACCCTCTTCAATTTCCTTTTTAACTTTGTTTGGGTCTTCTGAACCCCTACGAAATTTTTCCGACATAGTTTTTTCCCTTATATGGCATTCGCCAATTTTAATAAGATAATTAGTTAATAACTATTGACCTTTCACAATTTACTTATAGCCCCCCCCCACCGACACTTCTTGCAACCCCGACTCTATTTTATCAAATCCTCAATCGAAACACCAAGTGCCTTAGCAATTTTCGCCACAGTTTGAACACTTGGCTTATTAACTGTCCCACTTTCGACCTTTATAAGCGTTGTGTATTTAATATCCGCTTTCTTTGACAAATCGTCTTGCGTTAAGCCAAGTTTATCCCGTAGTTTCTTGATATTTTCACTGATTGTTTTTCCACTTGTCATATAAATAAAGTTTTGATAGTATTGTAGTGATTAGAAGCTTTATCTATATTTAACACTACCAAAGAAAATGAATTTAAGCAATCAAAACTTAGGGAGCAAAATTGATGTTACCTGCGCACGGGTGGGCGGGGCAAAGGCAACTCCACTTTTGAGTTCTGTGGTCCATTTTACGAAGCAAAAAACTAGGTATATGTCGTCAAGCGATTTACTTAGTTTTTTAATTTCAACGCTCTTGGTATGGAGTATTTCTTGTCCAAACTGCATAAATCAGATGAACCAACTTCCGTTCAACAGCCACTTGGGCACTGAAGTAATGTTTGCCTTCAGATATCTTTTTGTTGAAGAATTGCTTTAACTCAGGAATATGTCTTCTGGCAATAAAAGCAGCGTTAAACAAAATACATCGTAGAGATGCATTGCCTCGTTTGGAAATATACCCTTTGCCGTTAATAGACGTTCCACTCTGGTAGACCCTAGGATCAAGACCGATGTAAGCAGTAAGCTTTTCTGGGGCATTGAACCGAGATATGTTACCAATACAAGCAACTAAGCTGGCAGCGGTAACAGGGCCTACTCCAGGAATACTTTGAAGCAAGGCTTGGGTATCTTTCTCAAAGCCTTTCATTTGTTTTTCTAACAGCTTAATCTGAGTAGACAAAGCTTTAATTACTGGAGTGTATGGATTGAAGATCTTCTCAGTTACTGCTTGTTGTTTTAGTTTGTGAACATGGATTCTTTGTTTGGTCTCCGCTCTCATTTTAACCAAGCTTTCCCGTTCTGAGACAATGGTCTTTAGGGCTAGGCTCTCTACTGTGTCTACGAACACATATCCTAGTCCCGTCATCAATGCTTTACGTATCGCCACTGCGTCTGTGCGGTCTGTTTTAACTTTGCGAAGGCTGGTTTGAATTTGCCTGTGGGTGAGTAGTGGGTTAATCACTGTAACTTGAAACCCTTTCTCACTTACTATGTGTGCGAATAGTAAGTGGTACACTCCTGTGGCCTCAACACCGATCAAAGCTTTAGGGCTAAGTTGTTTTAGAAACTGCCTAATGCCAACAGGGTTGTTGTTGAAAATTAAAATAGTAGATTCGTCGAAACAGGCACGGAACGTATCCTTGCTCATATCTATGCCAATGTACTGCATAAATTTGTTTTAATTATGAGTGAAATGTCAAAGAGAGAAAAAGAAAAGAAAAAGAGAGAAAGTACGAGTAGTCAACTCATCTCACTTTTGGTATCCTAAGTTTAGGTTCCTGGAGGATATGCGTAGCTAAATACTACAACTAGATTATCCAAACCCTAAAATACCGTGAGATCATAGGTTTTTTGACAGGTCATGCCCGAAGCATACCTAACCGCCCAAGTTCGATGACTCTCACCTTAAAAGCGTACCATGAAGGTACGCTTTTAATATGTTTAGTGTATAGGAACCTTCCTTATTTCTTGCTTCTGCAAAATACGAAATCCATCGCGAATTTTTGAAATACGAAATCCCCAGTCCGAAACCCGCCCGTATTCCGCCCAGACCCCTCCTGCGTGCGGGGAATCAGCCGAGGTTTTGCCAAATCCTTTTCCCCAGAAAAATTGTTTTGGCACAACCGAGTCCATTTCAGTTTTCGGGGTTTTCCACAAAATGGGTTCTGACTTTTTCAAACAAACACCACCAAATTGTATTTCGTAAAGAAGTTGCCGAGGGGCGAAACCCCGAGGCAACTTCTTTACGAATACCTACTATATCAAAAACAGTGCCTAGTAGCACTGTTTTAATTATTTCAGTATGGTGGACCGGCTGGGACTCGAACCCAGGACCAATTGATTAAGAGTCAACTGCTCTACCAGCTGAGCTACCGATCCACATGGCTTTGTTTACAAAGGAAATTATAGCAAAATCACGTAGTAAAATCAAGCTACGATGCAGATGGTTATTTGCTGGGCTTGGGAATTGGACTAAATATAGAATTCCCTAAAATGTTCTTTGGGACAAAACGCTGATTTTCGTCCAAATGATTACTTAGCTCTTGATGCAAGCCTAAATTTACTCGTACTGTTTGACCAGTAATACCAGAGAGATCTGCCGTTGCTCGAGAAATGTTTCTAACTTCTTTAAACACCACAAAACCAACCGAGATAAATATGATTATAACAAAAATCAACAAAAGTAGGCTAAGGTTTTTTTTGAAAAACCCAACCAAATTCGTTACATTAAAATGCATGTCAGATAATTTCATTTTTTTATATAAAATTCTGATGATAAAGTTGTCCGAACCACGTTTTCACCACTAACGCTAAATGTCACATCTGTCACATGAGTGTTAAATTGCATTGCTTCCAAAGATTGCATAAACAACAAAGAGTCCTCAAAAGTTCCATCTAAAGTTATAGTGTACGGGATTGAGTATAAATCCGAAGTAGTCCCTGGGACTTTTGGTGCTGCTGCGGCTGTTCCAGACACAGAAATCTTTAATTTTAAATTGTAGCGCAAAGCAATTTGCTCAATTTGCTGAATTTCTTTGACCACCTTTGTATCACTGCTAAATAATTCAGCGGGTGGATGGGTTGAACTAGCAAGCTGAGCCAAATCTTTTTTGCCTTCTTCAAAACTTTTTTGTTCTCTCTCTAAAATCCCCAGTTCTTTGCGTTGCTTTGCCACAGATTCTGCAATCGTTCTGTTGCGAGAAGATAGGATTCCGTAACCATACATAAACATCCCTGTTGCGAAAAGCAAAAACGCAATAATCAGAATAATTAATTTAGTTTGATAATTAAGCTTTGTCATTAAGGTTTCGGAGTTAATATGCCGTCTGCAACAGTAAACTGAAAATTAAACCGGACATCAGTTGGTTGAGTAACATTTTCTAACGGATAATTTATATCTTTAAAATGTGTTTTATCTGCATTGATATTATTATACAAATCAATAACCTGATCACGAGTAGGGCTATAACCCCTAATGTTAATTTCTCCAGTTTTTAATTCTCCATCAAACTGAGTCACCTTGATTCCTGCCGGCACATCACTTACAAAGGCCTCCAGCACTTCTGACCACTCGGGAGTAGATTTTGCTAAACTACTAAAATCAGTAATTTGGGCATTGGTTTCCATGATTTGTTTTTTGACTTCAGCATTTTCTGATTTATTCGCCATTTTTTTTAATTGCTCAATTTGAGCTTCAATTGATACTGCTGCTCGATTGATGTAAAATCCAACTGCCAACTGTACTAAAACACCGACCAATAAAATTGTGGTACAAATCCCCACAGCCACAGCAACACTATAAAAAGCGCGCTCGTGGGCAAGTTCACTCTGCTTAATTTTGGGAAGTAAATTAATGTGTTTCATTTTATATCCCTTTCCCACAAAGCTAGCCCTATTGGAGTTGTAAAGCTCAATGCTTCATAAGGGGTTAGTGTTGAATGCACAAGGTTGGGCACATGCTCTAATGGGTTCGCAACCACTACTTCTATCGGAGCAAACTGCTCTAACAAAGGAGTAAGCATGTCATTAATATGCAATAACTTTGCACCACCACCAGTTAACAAAACTTTTGAGATATGCGATTCGGAATGATCGTAATGAAACTTCAAAATATTTTTGATCTCCGAAGCTAAATTCTCCAAAACTGGAGCCAATGCAATTTTTAAATTTGGATATTCAACTGTGTTAGCTAAACCAACATCCCTTTTTAACTTCTCTGCTTCTTGAGCGCCCAGCTTTAATTCTTTTACAATCTGGTCACTAAAAGTATTTCCCGCTACTGGTACGGAAGAAGTAAATTGTAATACACCATGCTCAACCATCACTAACGAAGTTTTTAAAGCATCAATATCAGCGATTAACACTGGCTCATCAACATCAGCAGGGACTAAAGCCCTCGCAACGCTTTGCGCCTCTACTTCGATCCCACAAAGTTTTAACCCTGCGTCCTCTATCACCTCCATAAACTTATCTACATATTCTTTCAAAGATGCAACCAAAAGAACCTGCATAGTAGACTCAGTTTTGGAGAGAATTTGCCAGTCAAAATAAACCTGATCCATCGGAACTGGGATGTAGGCTTCTGCTTCAAACATAATCGCCACCTCTGCCTTACTATCCTCCATCGCTGTCATTTCCATAACACGCACGAACGACTTGGATTCAGGTAAACTGATAATCACCCTTTTAGTACTAAAACTCCCAAACTGTGGGCGCCCTAAGTTCAACTTGATAAATTCAGATAGCTTATTAGCATCAAGGAAGGTATTGTCTTTAATCAACCCTTTCGGCAAAGGTGCATTCAGCAATGCCTTCAGGGAAGTATGTCCGCCTTTACGGAAAAACTGCAAAGCTTTAATAGCATGCTCGTTAACATCTAAACCAATATATTGATATTTTTTTTCAAAAAAATTGATTCGCATTTAATTTTATTATACCAATTAGCTGATACTATTGCTAATATTGTAAATTGGGCTGATTAACGCTAATGCCAAAAATCCAACAACAACACCAATAACCAACAACAGCAACGGCTCAATGATTGAAGACATATTCTTCATGGTATCGTCAACTTCGGCTTCAAAATGTTCAGCCAACTGATCCAAAATGGCTTCTAGATTGCCAGTCTCTTCCCCAATCACCAACATTTGAGTAACGATGAACGGAAAAAGCTTGTCGTGAGCAGACAAGGCGTCTGTTAATGGCTTACCTAGCTTCACTTTCTCGCTAGTTTCTTCAATAATCTCTTGGTAGTAAACATTGTCCATTGCCTGAGCCGTCACCTTTAATCCTTCCACCACAGCAACTCCAGATTTCATTAACGAACCAAGTATGCGAGAAAAGCGCGCCATATTAATTTTCTTTACAACTGGGTTCACTAGGGGCATGTTTAATAAAAACCCATCGAGCAAGCGCATCCCCACCGTACTGCGCAAAAAGACGATAGCCCCAGCCACCAAACCAATTAACCCACCGATTACTAGAACTGCATGACCAGCCATAAAATCTGAGAATGCAATAACAATTTTTGTCATTACGGGCAAATCGGTATTAAAATCTTTGAATGTGGCAGTCAAACTTGGCAATACAAAAATAGCCAACGCAATACCAATGATCACCATGGCGGAGATAATTACGGCAGGATAAATCATGGCACCTTTAGTTTTGGATTTTAAATCTGCCTCACGTTGCAATTGCACTCGCAAATATTCCAAACTCTTTTCCAAATTACCAGAAATCTCCCCTACCTCTACCATGCTGACAAAAATATGTGAAAATATTTTTGGATAATCTTCCATGACTTCATGCATACTTTTACCAGCTTCAATGTTGCCAGCCATTATGTTGATGGTATTTTTGAACTTATTATTACCAGTTTGTTTAGCAATAATACGCATCGCGCGTGGAGCAGAAACGCCTGAACGAAGTAGTAAATCTAAATTTTGGATAAAGGCAATTTTTTCTTTTAGAGGGACGGTGGCGAACCCTTGAATCATTGCCATCCAGTCACGGCTCTTCTTCTCTTTCAGATCCAAAGGGATCAATCCGCGTTCTTTGAGCAAATGCCCAGCAGACACCAGATTTACTGATTCAATTGTCCCTGATTCTATTTTGCCGTCTTTGTTAGTGGCGGAATAATTAAAAATTGACATTATGGTTAAATTTTTTCAAAGTTACTCTAAAGTTATTCTTTAGTAACACGCAAAATTTCGTCTATGGTAGTAATCCCCTGAACGGCTTTAATAAAACCGTCTTGCCACATCAAAATCATCCCTTGTTTTTCTGCTTGCTCCTGAATTTCTAAAGTAGTAGCTCGTTTTACAACAAGCTCTTGAATCTCAGGAGTATTTTCCAAAATTTCGTGAATTCCCAACCGACCTTTATAGCCAGTGTTACCGCATTTATCACAACCCTTGCCATGGAAGAAAGGCATATCATCAAACTTTTTAACTTCATTCTCTAACACTTGTTCACGGTTAAGAGTGACAAACAATTTTTCCATATCAAACTGCTTTGCTAAAGCTCCAGCGGTGGCCTCATCAATTTTAAGAGCTTCCTTGCAGTCTGGACAAATCACACGGACCAAACGCTGGGCCATGATAGCGTTAATAGTAGATGCGATTAAATATGGCTCAATACCAATATCAATAATACGCGGTGGTGCGGCGGCAGCTGAGTTTGTGTGCAGAGTGGATAGTACAATATGTCCGGTCATGGCGGCATGCATGGCTTCTTCTGCAGTTTCTTTGTCACGAATTTCACCAATCATGATGATGTTTGGATCCTGACGAAGCAGAGCACGCAACCCAATCGCAAAAGTTAAACCAATTTTCGTGTTAGTCTGCATTTGGTTAGCACCAACAATGCGATATTCAACTGGGTCCTCAATAGTGGAGATGTTAACTGATTTAGTATTTAAAATAGTTAAAATTGCGTACAAAGAAGTAGATTTACCAGAACCAGTCGGGCCAGTTACTAGCATCATCCCATGCGGTTTGTGGATATTGCGATTAACAATTTCTACTTGATTCTTCAAAAAACCCAACTGCTCAAAACTCATTGCTTTGGCAGATTCATCCAGCAAACGGATAACCACTTTTTCACCATCAAAAATTGGAATAGTAGAGATACGCAAAGAATATTTGTAACCATCTTTTTCAATTTTATACCGACCATCTTGAGGTAAACGATGTTCATCAATCTTTAAATTAGACAAAACCTTGATGCGTGCCACCAGAGCCGCTTGAATTGCTTTGGGTAAAGTCATGGCATCGTGAAGCACGCCATCAATACGATAACGCACAGAAACCGAATTTTCCTGTGGCTCAATATGGATGTCAGAAGCTTTTTCTATGACTGCGTATTCTAACAAAGTATCCACAACTCTGATGATCGGAATTTCTTCCGCCATCTTTTTCAGCTCATCGTCTAGGCTGTCGTTCCCAGTGGCAACATCAGTAACATCATCTGTTCGACCCTGACGGACCATATGCTTAATTTCCCCTTCCAAATTTGTGTGATACTTGGATAGCCCAAAGTCTAAACTGGTCTTCGCAATTAAAAACACTTTGATCTCTAAACCAGTTTTTTTCTTCATAAACTCTCTGGTTTGGAGATCAGTAGGATCTACCATTGCCACAGAAAGATCAGTTTTAGTTTTGGCAAAACTGATAATTTTATGACGACGAGCGATTGGTTCTGGAACTAAGTTAAGGACATCCGCAGGAAGTTGTTCGTCTCTTAAATCTATAACAGGGACACCTAGTTCTTCGGATTTTACTTTTAAAAGTTGGGCTTCTGTCAGAACTTTTTTATCCAATAAAAAATCTTCCCACGGAGTGGGTAATTTTTTATTAGCAGTTGCCCAATCTGTTCCCAAAGTTTTAAGAACAGTTTCTGTAACAAGCCGCTTCTTTTTAAGGAGTTGATTCAGCTCAGCTTCTAACATTCTTTGTTTTTGTTGATTTTTGTTTCTTTAAAGCACTATTCCTACTACATAATTTCACAATTCTTGTCTTGCAATTTCTACAAAAATGTCTTCAAAACATACTAAATACAAATAAATTATAACATACTTCTATCCAAATTTGCAAAACAAGGATAGCGCCAAGTGAGCTTATTTTTATGCCAAAATAAAGAAGCCTGGTGTATTGCTACAAAAGGCTTCAAAAGGCAAAGGACAAAGTCCCAAAGATTCAGTGTCAAACTGCCGAGGACTGACTCTTGCGGCGAGCGAAGACCCAAAAGTCGTCGATACAAGTATCGTCAGGGTCATCAAATTCGGTGCTGAGCCAAGAACCATTATGATTCCGACCGACACTGAATACACGCGGAATATCATAACAACTTCTAATAGGTTCCATTGCAACACGAATTATTTCGCCTTTCGGTTGCTCGCTGTACTGCAAACGAAGTTGCGGACCGACTTCTGCTGGACAAACAATTAAACCTCGCACAACCGCACTGTTGAAAATCTCTTTCCGAAATGCGCGATTTCTAAATCCCAACATACGACCAGTCACTTTGACCAGATCCAATTCATACTCCTCGGTCGCAAGTTTGTAAGCAATTTCGTCTAAAATAGGTGCCGACCAGCTTATTAAGCCGTGACCAGCGTTAATGATCGCATCCTTCAACTCCTCAACCGTACTGTGAGTTCCGAGCTTTATGGTCTTCCAGGTCGGAAATTGACTTCCGTCGTTGGTAATCATATTTTGTAAACGACCTTCAATGATATTCTGCAAAGCCGTTCGCAAATCTGAAATCATAAATGGATAGCCATTTGGTTGGCGCAGTTGACGTTTGATTTCCGACAGTTGACCATCCAATTCAAAATACTCTTCGCCTGTGACAACTTGTTTTGCCATGACAATTTATTCCTCCAATTTTTTTCTGAAATATACGAGCAGTAAACCTAATTAAGAATTAGATACTGCATTCTACCTCATCTCCACTGAGACGAGTGCTATAAATACGAAAGTTTCGTAAAAATAGCCCTTTTCCCAGTGATTTAGTATAGTATCACATTTTTAGTATTTTGTCATCAGTGCTCGCACGTGAGCAACTCTGCACTGCTAATATTAATGGGCTTACCTATACTTGAACATGCAAGAATAATCATGACTGGAGCAGAGACTACGCAAATTTTATGATTTTTATTTTAAAAAATTTGCGAGGTTATAGATGATAGATAAATCGTAAATCATACAAAACAACCACCGTATTGGTGGTTGTTTTTTTGCTTAAACGTTTAATTTTTGCTATCGATTGCTCATAATTGAAGTTTGGAATTCTTCACTTATTTCCTTTGCCTATACCCGCTCATGATTAACCAAAACCCCAATACTGCAAAAGCTGGTGGGAATACTAAAGCACCCATAATGGTACCGGGTTCATATGCAGTATTTTCCATGAAGATTATAGCACCTAAAAAACTATAAAACTTTTTAAGGTTTTGACAACGATACTAAAATTAGTAATAGTCCTATCTATATTTCTATATTTACCCTGATTTACTTTTCAAGACTTCCACAAGTAGGCATATCAAGGAATTTTTAGACCTTGAATCTTATCCGCCAGCGCTTGCACTTTAGAATCATCCAACTCAAATTCTTTTGTCTCAAATATTTTATGTAGTTCATCTTTTAAATTAGAACTATCAAATTTATGGTTTACTAGACCTGAGACTATTAGATTAACTTGTTTTTCATACTCATCATCAGGTGATTCCATTTCTATCAAAGCCCATAAATCAACCTGATTTACAATTTGGGTAATTTCATCCTTTATTTCTCCTATATTGTTAGTCATATTATTTTATTCGATTAAGAACATTCTTAACGGTAGATTTAAACTGCTTTGATGTCCAACTAGTTACTACCTGCCCAGTTCGATCCAAAGAAACGAAAGCATCTCGGGAAAGATAACCAGTTCTACCAAATCTTCCTTCAAATGTAGCCAGCGGATTACTCACTGTGTCCAATAAAGCTTGTGGGGATACTCCTCTACTAATTACTTGGTCGATTCCATGAAATGTACCATTGTGATTAAAACCGGTAATCTTACCGGGACTATTCTCTACTACTCTGCCCAATCTACCTACTTCTTCCCCTATTCTCAAACCATTAGCTGCCTCGCTTCCAGCTCTCCCCTCAGGACCTCCAACAAAGAATAAAGTACCAGCTGCTATAAAACGTCCCGTTTGATCAGCCTGCTGTGCAAGTGACTGGCCAAGAAATTGATTCGTAGCAATACTTATCCCTTGAATTGCTTCTTGTCTTGCTTGGGGACTTATCACTAAGGTTTTAGCAGAAGCATACGACTGTTTACCTGTATTATATAATGATTTACCTATAGCGGAAACAGTGTCTACTGGATCTTGTCTTACACTGTATGCCAGGCTAGCTAGACCAACAGCTTGATGAGCAACTTCTTTGACACCACCCCATGCCATATTTCCGACCGTCTTAACCATATCCAAAAACCACATTCCATCTGGATCAACCATTCTCATCGGGTTGTTTCTAGCATAAGCATAACTATTCATACTTTGCGGATCTGATAAATCAAATCCAGCTGTTATGGATAATGGATCCTGGCTTAAGAATCTCCCAATACTAGGGTTATAGTATCTCGCCTGCGCATACACTAACCCCGTATCCCCATCATACTCATGCCCCGTGAATTGTCTTTGTTCTGGAGTTTGGCTTTGTGGTAGCTCGTCAACACGGACTGCTCCGAAAGCTTCATAATCTAAAACTTCTATTATCCCAGCATCAGCCGACAAAGCTGTGCTGTCTGCCAAAGAACTTACTCGCACAGAGCCTAAGTGATCTGTATGTAGCAAAACCAATTCTGTGCTAGCACCTGTCCCTTTTACATTTGCCACATTAACACCATTTGCCAAAATATGTTTTTGCGCTACCTGACCGTCAGTATTGTAGAACTGAGATGGATACTTTGAAATAGTCCCAGCAGAACGAGCCACAGCTCTAATCCCTTTACTATCATAGCCATAAGTAAAGACTTCCCTGCTTGCTCCATTCCTACGCAAAGCTGTCAGCTGGTTGTCTGAGTTCCACTCTAATGTGGCATTTATTCCACTGCTATCTTGTGTGCCAATGACATTACCGTTTTGATCATACTTAAACAACAGTGACTTACTAGGTGCGATAATTTTTGTCACCGCATGAGGGTTGGCGTAGCTCTGTCCTTGATTCCCTTCATAGCTATACACACCTGCATCTGAACTAGCGGTGATGTTACCAATGGCGTCGTATTGATAGGTTTTAACAATCGGTCTTTGGCCGTTAAGCAAATCTGTCTGCACAGATACCAAACGATGCAAATCATCATAAGCATAAATAACATTCTTATGAGTACTTAATTCGCTGGAGTCTCGCAAACTTATTATGTTCCCAACAGCATCATACAGATAGCTCAAATTTTGCACTGTTTTTACACCACCAGACTGCAGAGGCAAAGTTGTGGTTTTGTTAACCAAGCGATACAGCTTTGCGCTATCATAAGTGTTCACAGTCCTTGCTCCATTTGCATATTCCTGTAGGGAAACCGCTCCAGTGGGCGCATAGTCAATGTTTGCAACCACATCTATATATCCACCACCAACTTCTTTGCGCAAAACTTTGTCTTGCTGACCAGCGATGTTGTATTCGTATTTTACTGATGAACTATCCGGATTTATAATTTCGATTAAACCACCTTGTCTGTCGTAAGCATAGCCAGTGATAAAAATCTGTCCATCTATTGTTTTTGTTTCAGAAATTATTTGACCTAACCAGTCATAGCCATACTCCTCAGATACGCTTCCTGTATTTACACCACATAAACGCCCCACACCATTTTGGCATGTATCATAAATATATGTTTTTTGCGCAACAGGACTACCCAAAACAGATTCACTGGCTAAACGATTTATACCATCATAACTAAACACAATCACTTTGCCATTGGCGTCGATACGCTTTACTAAGTTACCTGCTAAGTCATATTCGTATTGCCATGTACCAAATGTATCATCTGCCTGAGCATGCAGGTCTTCTGCCAAAACTCTTCTACCTACACCGTCATAAGTAAAGTTTCGTTCGTTACCTAAAGCATCTATAATCTTCGTTAAATTGCCAGCTGGACTATATTCGTACTCTGTCTCATAAACAGCATTGCCGTTATGTTCCTCCACAGAAATAAGCTGACCACGAGCATCGTAATTTAATATCTTCACTTTGCCCGTTGCATCAGTTGTGGTAGTTTGCCAATCGTCAAAAACTACAGACGATACACCTAAAACATTGGTAGTGGCAATAACCCTAGACATAGCATCATAACCTAAACTAGTCACCAAATTTTGGTCAGTAGTGAAATCTGTCTTGCTGTCCCCTTCACCAAAGTATGGTAATGAAGTTTTTTGAACTGTAGCAATATTATTGTATGTGGTATCTTGTACAACATAGCGAGGCGCTGTGTTACCCTGTGCAGATTCAACGAGTGTTCTAGTTTGTATAGGCCTGTCAATACCGTCCGAATACAGCTCAGCTTCGTGCTGTCTTGCAGT